>Ga0196970_1000035_pt1 | contig 247770 bp, 201 predicted proteins | sample S1v_513CmetaG_FD_148672 | JGI IMG/M metagenome (GOLD analysis project Ga0196970, IMG submission 148672) | Soil microbial communities from Anza Borrego desert, Southern California, United States - S1+v_5-13C | ecosystem: Environmental > Terrestrial > Soil > Desert | place: USA: California... | reverse complement strand
TTTATCATTGAGCATATCGGCAGCTACCAGTGCCCCTTTGCGGTCGTACAGCTTAGCAAAAGCTACTTTGGTATAGGTATCAATAAAGGTTTGCTGATAAATGCGGCCAACCCCTTTAATGGTTCCTGCGTAATAGGTATCCTGAGCGCCTAAATAGCCAGGGTGATGGGTTTCTATTTCTCCATGAGCTTCCTTTTCCTGTTTGGCTTTTTCAATGGCTGCTACCTGGGCTTCTGTTGTATCGGGGAAGTGACGCCTTAACCAGCACCCATTTAAAAAGGCGCACCTCAGTCCAACCACGCCTCCGAATCACCACTCACAACTCCCCTTTATTTCCTATTTTTACCCCCAATGACACCCCGCCCCCTTTTCCTTTTCCTTTTCGGTTTGTTTTTCACCGCAAATCTCAGCGCTCAGTCGTACACCGTCTCTATCCGGGTTCCCGATTCGCTGCTGCAGTTTTCCGAAGTGAGGCTCGCCGTCGAAGATGCGCAGGCGCTTTTTGCACAAGCCACGGGAGATAAGACCTCTGCGCATGATACGGTCTTTCTTTCCTTATCGATCGGCGCGTCTCCGGAAGACAACGACGCGCCGAAGCCGTACCCCGTTATCAGCGTGGACGATCATTCCTATTTTTGGGAAAGCTCGCGGGTAAACGGGAAGCTGGTCCACCGGCTGTCCAGCGCCTCTTCCTTCGGGCTTGCCTGCGGGTTGTACGGACTGATGCAGGAGGCGCTGGGATTCGCATTTTATCATCCGAAGGAAAGCTTTATTCCCGATCTCTCCGGAGCATGGCCGCTGGACGAACGCTTTACCATGGAAGTCCGGCCGAAATTCCCGAAGAAAGGATTCCACCTGCATACGATGCACCCGATCGAAATGGCGGAGCCTCTGTTCAACCCGCAATCGAAGGATGCGCTCGGCGAAGTGAAAGCATATATCGACTGGCTTGCAAGGAACGAGCAGAACGTGCTCGATTTCTGCCTGCTGGAAAGTGTCGACAGGACCCTGTGGATCGAGCATGCGCGCGCATTTACGGATTATGCAAAAAAACGTGGCATACTCACTTCTGTAGATGTCTCTCTGCATATGATCCAGCAAAAGAGCTACCAGCTGTACCGGAATGTTCCGCGATCTTTCCGTTCGAAGCGGAAACAGATCCGCAGGAATCTGGACTGGCTGTTCGGTGCGCACTGGGACATTATAAATATGGAATTCAATTCCGCCGAGTTTTTAACCGGTAATGCCGAACGGCGTAACCTGCTGCGGAAGTTCGTGCAGGACGAGACGGAAAAACGGGGCGCTAAGCTGATGGGCCGCCAGCATGTGGTGCAGGAATCCAACGACCTGGTAAAGAGCCGGACGGGTGGCGCACAGCACATGCCAACCGATTCGGGACGCGGGGTGCTTGCGCATACGGTGATGTGCTACTCGATGACGGAACCGCACGCGCCGGTGTACGAAAACGAGAATCAGCGCCATGTCTTCGAGTTCATGAAGCGCGAGAACAAGATCCGCGAGACCTGGTATTACCCCGAAAGCGCTTATTGGGTGACCTTCGACAACAGCGTTCCTGTTTATCCCCTGCCTTATCTCTCGAGCCGGCTTGCGGATATCGACACTGCCGCGGCGTATGATGTAGAAGGTCACCTTACGTTCAGCAGCGGCTGGGAAATGGGATACTGGCTGTTCGACTGGAGCATCGCCAGGTGGTGCCGCCACGTATCCATCAATGGGCGAAGAATACCGAACACCCCCACGCAGTACCTCAACGGAAATCCCTTTTCACCGGGAACGCGAAACGTGATGGATTCTTTAGTGGCCTTGCACGAAAAATATCTTAAAAAAGAAAATCTTATGGCTTACCTCACCGCGCAAACGGTTACCGATGAAGTTCCCGGCGCAGTGAGGAAAGAATTTCATCCCCGGCCGCCTTTTACCTACGGCTGGCTGAGGAACAAATCAGACAGGCAGACCAGGGATTCGGTACAGGCTGTCATTGGGCTGCTGCGGGAGTTCGCCGCGAAGAACGATTCATTTGCCCGCATGCTCGACGGCAAGCAGGAAGCCGAGCTCCGGGCCATCCTGTATATCACCAGCCTCAGGGCGATCCACCGCGCATTTATTCTCGAATATTTATCGGCCACCTCGTCCTTCAAAAATGATGGAACAGGGATCCGCCCCGATACGCTGCTTCTCGAAAAAGCCGCCGAGACAAGGCTAAAAGCCGCACAGCTGATGGACAGCCTGAGCACGCTCTACCGGTACGATCCGTTCCTTACCGACGGTAAATATGAAACCGGAACGGGTTATACATCGTACGATTTCGGGTATTTGTATACCGCGAGAAACCTGCACTTCTGGAAACGCGAAGAGGAGCAGGCAAGAAAAAACCGGTACGATTTCCTTTTCATGAATATCTGGAATGTGTTCCGGATCGTAGGGCTGGAAGATTGATGAGCAGAGTCGCCGGCAGCGTTTTCTATCCTGTTATATAATTACATTCTTTTGCGCTCAGCCGCCTTTCTTTGTTTTCCTGGCGCATTCCCTGCACACCCCTACCAGCACGCAATTCAGCCGCCCCACCTTGTAGCCTTTCGGTACCGAGAACTCCACAAGCGCCGGCAGGCATTCAATGGTTTCGCACTCTGTGCAGCGGAAATGAAAATGGTTGTCGGGAATCTTCTTCTCGTCGCACTTCACACAGACGGCGAAATATTGCTTCCCGTCGTCCGCCACTATTTTGTGCACGACCTCGTCTTCGCAAAAGCGGTTCAGGATCCTGTACACGGTCGCCCTGTCGGCCTCCACATCCATTTGCTTTACAATAGCGTCCTGGCTCATCGCCTTCCGGGTATTCGTAAGCACAGACAGCACGGCTTCCTTCGATATGGTGTTCCTTCGTTTCATCGCATTGCAAAGTTACACAAAAACACTATTGCGACAAAATTGCAATAATTTAATGCGACATTGTTGCAATAATGAAAACTCTTTATATCTTTGGCCAAAATCCGGACCGATGACAAGACGGGAACTTATAAAACAAGGCGGACTTGCTGCGATGGCTTTCCCCCTGACCCTTTCGCTTTCCGGATTCGAAAAATATATTCCTATGACAAACAATAAAGATTTCGACGTGATCATTATCGGCGGAAGCTATGCCGGCCTTTCCGCGGCGATGGCATTAGGCCGGTCCTTAAGACAGGTTTTGGTTATTGACAGCGGCAAACCCTGCAACCGCCAGACGCCGCATTCTCATAATTTCGTTACACAGGATGGGGTTAAACCTGGTCAGATAAATATCCTGGCAAAAGAGCAGGTACTTAAATACGATACCGTAAAATTTATAGAAGACCTTGCAGTCAGCGGGTATAAATCTGAAACGGGCTTTCACATCAAAACAGTATCAGGAAATGAATTTTCTTCCCGAAAACTGATCTTTGCTACCGGCATTGAAGACATAATGCCTGGTATAAAGGGTTTTTCGGAATGCTGGGGCATTTCGATAGTCCATTGCCCGTATTGCCACGGCTTTGAGCTCAGGAATCTTAAAACCGCCATATACGCGGACGTAAAGAAAGCGATGCACCTGGCGCCTTTGGTAAAGAATCTTACCGATGATCTGACAATGATCGTCCAGGCTAAGTCTGATCTCAGGGATGAAGAAATTGAAAAGCTCCGTAAAAATAATATCAGGATCATCGATACGCCGATTACCGAAATAGAGCACCAGGATGGCAAACTTCAGAATGTAGTCTTTGCGGATGGTAAAAAAGTTTCATTTGATGCTTTATACGCGGTAGTTCCTTTTCAGCAGCATTCATCCATACCTGGAGATCTGGGCTGTAACATCACGGAACACGGTCATATTGAAGTAGACGCATTTCAAAAGACCTCTGTAAAGGGCGTGTACGCTTGCGGCGACAATTCCGGTATGATGCGTTCAGTGGCCAATGCCGTTTATAGTGGAAATTTAACAGGCGCCATGGTAAATGCCGAATTAGCGATGGAACGGTTCTAAACTGCCCTGGCAAAAAAGTCCTGGAGCCTGCATTGATCTTATGAAATCAGGATCTGCTCCACTTTTCTTTCAAAAAAATTTGCATTGCAAAAATATCATCGTATTATTGCGATAATAAACAGACCGATGGGCGCAACCAAATCAGATGAATTTTCGGTAAAGGATAACAGGGTAGCGAAATATGCCAAAGCCCTTTCGCATCCCGCGCGCGTTGCCATTCTCAAGCTGCTCATACAGAAACAGGCCTGTATCTGCGGAGATATAGTGGATGAGCTGCCTTTGTCCCAGAGCACCGTATCGCAGCATTTAAAAGAGCTGAAAGAAGCCGGTCTGATCAAGGGAGATATTGAAGGAGCCAGAGTATGTTACTGCATTGATGAAGAGGAATGGAACGCAGCCAAAAAATACCTGAACGAACTGTTCATGAGCTACGAGGTGCAGGCGGGCAAGTGCTGCTGATATTTTTTTGTCAAAATATATCGGTATATTACGATAAATAACGAACATCTAAATTCATATAACATGCAAACCGAAGAACAACTCAAAGAACTGGTGAAGCAGAAATACAGCGAGATCGCTTTACAGGATAAGGAAACCAATCAATCGTCCTGCTGCGGCTCAGGCGGCTGCTCTGCCGAAGTGTACAACATCATGACAGATGATTACACCAATATGCACGGCTACGATCCCGGCGCCGATCTGGGTCTGGGCTGCGGCCTGCCCACGCAGTTTGCCAAAATCAGGAAAGGCGATACAGTCATTGATCTCGGAAGCGGGGCAGGCAATGATTGCTTCGTGGCGCGGGCAGAAGCAGGAGAAACAGGCAAGATAATCGGCATCGACTTTACCCCGGCCATGATCGAACGGGCGAGAACCAATGCAGAGAAATTAGGTTTTAACAACGTTGAGTTCCGGCAGGGAGATATTGAGAAAATGCCTGTAATGGCTAACGTGGCAGACGTGATCGTAAGCAACTGCGTGCTGAACCTTGTACCCAACAAGGATGCGGTTTTCAAAGAGATCTTCCGTGTGCTCAAGCCCGGCGGGCATTTCAGTATTTCGGATGTGGTGCTGTCCGGGGACTTACCTGCAAACCTGCAGCAGGCGGCAGAAATGTACGCGGGTTGCGTATCGGGAGCCATCCAAAAGGATAAGTACCTGGAACTGGTGCACGCCAACGGGTTTGTAAACGTAACACTGCAAAAGGAAAAGCCGATCTTCATTCCTGGCGATATACTGAAAAATTACCTGGATGCGGCTGAAATAGCAGCATTCAAAGCGGGTGGCACAGGAATATACAGCATTACCGTATATGCAGAGAAACCGGCAGAAAAAGCGGTCTGCTGTGGTCCCGATTGTTGTAACTGAACCAGTGCACGAGTAGAATACACGGCTAAAAGGTATCGGGATATTGCGATATATAAAATGACAGCTTACTATTCACAACATAATGACAGCAAACAACTGCGCTCCTGCGCATGAAAGAAAGAAGCTGAGCTTCCTGGACAGATATCTTACGCTCTGGATCTTCCTGGCTATGGCAGCGGGCGTGGCTATAGGTTATTTCATTCCATCGTCGTCCGCGTTCATCCATTCTTTTTCATCCGGTATGACCAATATTCCGCTGGCGATGGGGCTCATCCTGATGATGTATCCGCCCTTCGCCAAAGTGAAGTACGATAAGCTGAAGGAAGTATTCAGGAACACGAAGATACTGGGCCTTTCGTTGCTGCTCAACTGGATCATCGGTCCGGTGCTGATGTTCGCCCTGGCTGTAATTTTTCTGCACGGATATCCCGAATACATGGTAGGCCTGATCCTTATCGGCCTGGCGCGGTGCATCGCAATGGTGATGGTATGGAACGAGCTCGCCGGCAGCAGCAGGGAGTACGCGGCGGGGCTGGTGGCGCTCAACAGCATTTTCCAGGTGCTGATGTTCAGCGTGTACGCTTACCTTTTCATTACTGTGCTTCCGCCATTATTCGGCTTCACCGGTTCGGTTGTCAGCATTACCATCGGCCAGATAGCGCAGAGCGTTGCGATATACCTGGGAGTTCCGTTCCTGGCAGGTTTCTTCACGCGGTATTTTCTGTTGAAGCTCAAGGGCGAAGGGTGGTATCAAACCCGGTTCATTCCTTTCATTTCACCCATTACGCTTATCGCGCTGCTCTTCACCATTGTTGTCATGTTCAGCCTGAAAGGAGAGCTCATTGTTCAGATACCGCTGGATGTGGTACGGATCGCTATACCGCTGGTCATTTATTTTGCCATCATGTTTGCCGTCAGCTTTATTATCGGGAAAAAAGCGGGAGCGGATTATTCCACCAATGCTTCGATCGCCTTCACCGCGGCTGGCAATAATTTCGAACTGGCTATAGCTGTAGCCATCGGTGTGTTCGGCATCAACAGCGGTCAGGCCTTCGCGGGCGTCATCGGTCCGCTGGTAGAGGTCCCTGCGCTGATTGCACTGGTCAATGTCGCCTTCTGGTTCCGCAGAAGATATTATAAAACAGTATAAAAAATTACCGTATGAAGATCGCATTATTCTCCGACATCCACGCCAACCTGCCTGCGCTGGAAGCCTGCTTTAAAAGCATGGATGAGCATGCGCCGGACGCTGTTTACTGCCTGGGAGACCTGGTGGGATACAATATCTGGCCCAACGAAGTGATCAACGCGATCAGGAAAAGAGGCATACCCACCATTGCGGGAAACTACGACCAGGGCATTGGCCTGACGAGCGACGACTGCGGCTGCGCCTACAAGACCGAACCGGAAAAAGAGATGGGCAAAATATCCATTTCTTATACTAATGCATTGGTGCAGTCCGAAGAAAGAAAGTATCTCCGCACACTGCCTGCGCATATCAGAATAGAGTTCCGGCTGAAGAGCGACAAGCTGAATCTCCTGCTGGTGCATGGCGGCCCGAGAAAGATAAACGAGTACCTGTTTGAGGACAGAGACGAAAAAAGCCTGCTGAGAATAATGGAACAAGCTGATGCCGATATTATGTGCTTCGGTCACACTCACAAGCCGTATCACCGTATACTACCGGCAGAGCCCGGAGAAAATGCTCATTACCGGCATGCTATCAATATAGGTTCCGTAGGCAAGCCCAAAGATGGCGATCCCAGGGGATGTTATGTGCTGCTTACCATAGATGCGGACAGCAGCGTTGCGAATAAAGGTGCGGTGCAGGCAGAGTTCATCCGCTTCGGGTATGATGTGGAAAAGGCGGCTAAAGCGGTAGAAGATAGCCCGCTGCCTGATGAATATGCAGATATGTTGCGCAAAGCGTACTGATGCTTACCACATTATTTTCTGCTCCGGCGCTACGTCTGATATATGTCCCATTTTTCCCTGCCGGTATTCCTGGTATAGCCTCATGATATCTTCCTTGCTGTCGGCGATGAAAGGGCCGTGCGAAACGATGCTTTCGCCTACGGGCTTTCCGGCATACATTACGAAACGCGCGCCCGTTTTACCCGTTTTTAATTTCAGATCGCTGAGCGTATCTTCCGCGTATATGTCCAGCCATGCGGCTTGTCCCTCGCGCAGCTGATCGTCGCCGGCCGTTACCTCGCCGCCGATAATATACAGCAGCGTGTTGAAGTTCGCCGGTACCTGCAATACGGCTTCCGTATCAGGTTGCATAGTTATGTCCGCCACGATCATGGGCACGTAGTTCTGCACGGGAGATGAGATGCCTGCGAGAGAACCGCTGTACAATTTTATAAGCACGCCGTTTTCGTTCAGCACGGGTACGTGCTCCGGCGGCAGATCCTGCAGCCGCGGCGTTGCCTGCCGGTCCTTTTTCGGAAGGTTCACCCATAATTGCAGCATGCGCATCCTGGCCGCCTTGTCTATGGTCTCAGTATGCACAATGCCGCTGCCCGCGGTCATTACCTGGAAGCCGCCCGCCTTCATGTCGCCTGTCCCGCCTTCCAGCAGCAGCGATACCGTTTCAAATCCGGCATGCGGATGCGGTCCCCCCACAGGTTCCGTATCTTTTTTATCCAGTTCGTCATCCATCAGAAGGATGAATGGGTCAGACATAGCATAGTCGCCGTGCACTACGCGCGGGCAGTATGGTCCGGGCCCAGGAAGCCGGTATGCGGCTCTGGCGTTTCCACTCTTACGGGCTTTCGTTGTATTGCCATAATACAGTTGTTTTAATGTTTCGCCTTTGCAAAAACCGGCAGGCAGATTATGCCTTACGCACTTTCTACGATGAAGCTTCGTTCGCTGAACGCCGGTATCTGCGGAGCGCCTTCGTAAAAGTATTTTATCTCGTCCCTGCTATCCGTAATCCCCAGGCTGTACAGCACAGGCACGTAGTGATCGGGAGTGGGGGCGGCCAGTTTACCGAGCGCATGGCTGCCGGTATAATTTATCACGTTGGCCATGTTTCGTTCGTCTATCTGTTTTTTTATCCAGGCATCGTATTCCACTTCCCACCCGAAGGGCGTCATATCCTGTTGCCGCATTTTCTGTCCCGCCAGTTGCAGGTTATGTATAAGCGAACCGCTGCCGATAATGAGCACACCGCGGTCTCTCAGCTGCTGCAGCTGTTTGCCCAGCTCAAAGTGATATTCCGGCGCTGCATAGTAATCGATGCTCATCTGGAATACGGGTATATTTGCTTCCGGAAAGAGGTGCATCAGCATCGGCCATGCGCCGTGGTCCAGTCCCCAGTCGGTGGTCCCGGTTATGGAAGGCACAAGCTCCGTCACCTGTCGCGCGATGTCCGGCGCGCCTTTGGCGGCGTACTTTACTTTGTAATATTCTTCCGGGAATCCGTAGTAATCATATATCTGCTGTTGCTCCTGCGCTACATTCACGAATGTGCCCCGCGTGCACCAGTGTGCAGATACGACCAGCGCGGCCTTTACATCGTACTGGTCCTGCAGCTTGCGGCCCAGCTTGTAGAGCGCGTCCCAGAAGGGCCGTTCATTGCGGGAGAGCGGGATGTCGAAGGGGCTTCCATGCGAGGTAAAGAGCGCGGGCATGCGTTTGCCCTGCACAGGAAGCGTGTCGGTAAATGTTTTGAAGCTGCTTAAAGTTCCCATAGCAGAAAATGCGAGTACGGTATTTAAAAAATCCTTGCGTTGCATATCACGAACAAAGGTAGGGACTATCAACATAGAACGGCAGGCGCTATCCTTTTGTATATTGCTATACTGAAGTATAGCGGCAACAGTGAGGATACATTGCCTTTTACAAACCACGACGTTATTCATAAGAAGTCGGGTAAACCGTTCAAAGATGCTCAATTCCCGGCAACTTAAGCCCGCGCTTTCCAAAGGAGCGTCAAAATTTTTATCGAAAAATATCCTTCCTGATACCGTTTGTTACATATGGTTGTCAGTGGTTACACTGCGCCTATAACTTAATAGTGTTTTCTGGCAAAGACGAGAATGCTTTCATAAGTTAGGTATCTAAACAAATAAACCTATGAAACCAATTTCTTTCCTGATCGCCATTTATATAATGGCTTTTTCACATGCTCTGTCCCAGATGGATGCTACATCAGATGCCTGGGTCGACAATTCCGGCCACATTATCACCGGCGGAACTTTTTCCGGCGGGGTCGGCATCGGCCTGACTGTTCCCAATGCAAAACTCGAGATCAACCACGGGTGTTCGACAATGCTGGGGCTTCGCATTACCGGCAATGCGTTGTGCTCGTCCGGCGATCCTTTCGAGATCCGCGAGCTTACAACCGGCGGCATGTTCAACACGCTCTTCTATGTCCAGGGCGGTTCGGGTAACGTCGGCATCCGGACAAATGCGCCGACAGCATCACTGCACATTAAAGGTTCGGGTACCTCTATTAAAGTAGAGAACGGCCCGGACACCTACCTCACCCTCGATGGTGCCGGGAACCTTGGTATAGGTACGAATAGCACCATTACCCACAAAGTCGTGATCGAGGGTCAGGACTTCACCTTGCTCAAACTTCAGAATTCAGCGACAGGAACCGCCGACAAAACGGCGCTCATCGATTTGCGTGCAGGCGCGACAGGGCATTCGTGGCGCATGGCCGTCGGATCGACCAATAATGGCATCGGGATCGTGAACGGTGAGTTTTATCTTGAAAATGCGAACAGCCAACCAGTTCTGCGGCTGAACCAGAGCGGTCAGCTCATCCTGGGTGAGAGCATCACTTCCATTCCCTCCAATACGAACTATCGCCTGTTGGTTCAAAGCGGCATTCTTGCTGAGCGGTTGAAGGTCGCCGTGAAAAGCACCACGGATTGGGCCGATTATGTCTTTGACGAGCAGTATTCTTTGCTTCCCATCGATTCTGTCGCTGCTTTTGTGAAGGAGAACAAGCATCTTCCAAACGTTCCTTCCGCCGATTGCATGGTGGAAGATGGGCTTGATGTTGCCAGGACCGATGCTATGCTTATGGCTAAGATCGAGGAGCTGCAACTGTACATCATACAACTGAATGACCGGATCAGGGAATTGGAATATAATCGTTAAGCAGCATGAAGACGAGATGTTTTTTTATTATAACGGGTTGTATTCTGCACCTAAGCGCACCAGGTCAGAACCTGCTGCTGAACGGTAGCTTTGAACTCGGAACAACTGTACTCGGCGGGGAGAATAACTATTTCCCGTGCGATTACACCACGTACACCCACTGCTTTGTCGATTGCCCGAATTGGGATCACGCCTCAGCGGTAGAGGATTGCTGGGTAGGAGGAAATGGAAATCCTGACTGTAAGGTGCACTCCCCTGATCATGGCGGAATACCGGGATTCTATCCCACTTATCATGGCGATAAATCTGTTTTCATGGGATCGTTTGAACAGATCAATCAGAGCAATGAGAATTTACTGCTCGGGGAAGATGTTTGCTACGACATCCGGTTGAAATTCAGGCAGTCTGTATCCGGTAACTATGATAATCCTGCGTGTTGGGAATATGAATTCCGGTTTTACCATTCTGACGAAGTCTTCGACTACCAGTCGGATGCAAATGCTATATATGATCCCGGCCTGGGGATCGCAATACCAAATCCGGATTATGGAAGATATACCAATAGTGCAGAGCTCATCGGCGAATATCCGCTGGCCTTTTTAAGAGAGTATCGCTGGACAGAAGAAAGGCGGCTTAGCGATACCCTGGGGGTCGGTGGATCAAGCTGGCTCGATATGAACCTGACATTCTTTACTGACTATGCCGGCATCCAGGATTATGATCGCTTTGCCATCGATATTAAAGACATTGATTTTGATGCAATATATACGGCCGGAGGTTTTGGATGCGTAGGCGTCCTTATCGATGAGGTTGAACTGGTGCCTTCCTGCCAGCCGGTATACGTGATCGACGGGCTGGGTTACGGAGGCATCTGGAATTACAACGATCCCATCCGTGCCAGAGATTATATTATTATGGGCGACCTCACAACCAAGGGCTGGACAACTTTCGCCCGCCGAAGTAAAACACAATTTACCGCCGGCCACTCTATTATTTTCGAACCCGGCACGTATACCGATATTGGTTCGGTAGTATATGCACACATTGAAGAATGCGTGGGATGCCGTGGAGGACAGACGGTCGGAGAATCAGAACCGGACTATTATTCTCCCGGAGAAGAAGTGTACGAAGATGACGAAGCACGCAATGGAACAGTTCAAAGCGACCGATACAAAGAAGCTGCCGATCATCAATCGCTCTTTGATTTATTATCTGATGAGCGATCGAAGATCCATTCCGTTCGGGTGACCAATATGGCAGGCCAAACGCTGTTATTGGAAACTATGTTGCATCCTGATCGTCTAAGGGCAATGTCTCCCGGCCTGTATGTTATTACGATCCGCTACGAAGATGGCTCAGTAAAAGTGAAAAAATTTGTCATTGTCCGGTAGTTAAAGTAACAGACGGCTTCTTCGGTTGCACCTTTTGTATAATCGGAGAGACCGTCTGTTTAATTTTCAGGTTAGAATATTATGGCCTTTCACGGGGGGCCATGGTAATTTTTACAGCAATTTTTTTGTTATTCCGTCCTTCATAGCTGTATGTCTTTTCATTAATTTTCCACACAATGCCTAAGAGGTTTCCGCCATAGCGGTAACAGCGTTTCCACTATTTAAGCAGCCTGAAGTGGCAGATTTTGCACCCATACTTCATTTTATCCCGCTCTTTTGTACATTTAGCTTTCATTCGCCGGAATGCTTTATGAAGTCCTCCACACATAACAAGCCCGGGCAGGAGCATCAGCCTGTCGCCGGCATTCGGGCAAAGGCAACTGATCCCGTGCAGGCATTCCGGTTTACCGACAACCGGCCCGAGGCCGCCCGGGCGAAGCAGGTTCAGCTTATGGCAAACCGGCAGACCGCAGCGCCACCCGGCCAGGCGCCCGTACAGCGGATGCGGATAGATATGATCTACCTGCACAATGGCCGGCAGGAAAGCATGGCCTCCGTCAACTCGTATGAAGTGCCCCGGCAGGTGCTTGTAGATGCGCTATACAACCGCGACCTGGCGCAATCCAGCAAGCTGGAAATAGAAGAAGCCCTGCGAAACGGCGAGACGCGCGAGTACCGTGAACAATATCCTGAGCCCGGCACCCCGGTGCCCGGAGCCGTGCGCGAACGGTATGCGCATGTAAGAGTGAATCCGTACGGAGTGAAGGAAGACGAAGTAAATGAAACGCTGATGCCCGAGCTGAACGAAACCGAGCTGGAGGCCAGCAGCGGCACTCTCTACTTCAAAGGGACCAAAAAAGTGGTGACCGGCACCTTCCGCTACGGCATTCATGCGGGCCGCGGCACATTGCACATCGTTCCGGCCGGTGACGGCAGGTTCCGCCACAGCTCCACCGTAAAGAGCGCGAATGTGCTTTCCGCCGGCGATATGACGGTGAACGGCAACGGCACCATTGTCTACATAGACAACAACAGCGGGCACTACGCCCCCAAAGCCGATTTCTTCATCAATGGCATGCGGCATTTATATCACAACGGTTACCTGGTGCCCGGCAAGTTCCGGTTCGGCATCAATGACGGTACGAATTTTCCAAAATACAGCACGGCGCAGAGCGCGCAGCTGCTCCTTACCCAGCAGGCCCCCCAGCAGCCCGTGGTGCAGGCGCCCCCGCCGGGAGAAGTGATAACGCTGGACTGATATTGCATAAAAAAACCTCCCGGTAATACCGGGAGGCAACTTCCGAACATTTGTTTTAGCGGCGCGTTCCTGGAGACCGGTTCACGCCATTTTTTCCTGAGAACTATCACTTTGGGTTTCTATAGCAAAAGAAGTCAAAGAAACAGTACGGTGTAAGAGTATAAATGAGGGATTTAGGAGCAGGTATTTTTACCTGCCCGGCCCGAAACAGCATAACGGTTTCAAAAGCCCGGCGTGATGCAGCCTCCTTTACATAAAACCCACAGCAATTACTTTTACCTTTGCACCGAAGTCAGTATCTTCCCCGTAAGAGGAAATACCGGTAAGAAAAATAACGCTTTAAAGCCATAGAAATATAACTTTGAGCCCGATGCCACCGACAATCCGTACCGTGCTTGTTACCCGTTACATGCAGCCACTGCGCGAAGGAGGTTCCCTGCCTGCCCTGGCGGAAGCCGACGACGGCTTTAAGTATGTGATCAAGTTCCGCGGCGGCGGGCATGGCGTCAAAACGCTCATAGCCGAGCTCATCGGCGGCGAGATAGCGCGAAAGCTCGGCCTGAAAGTGCCCGAGATCGTATTTGCCGAGCTGGACGAAGCATTCGGAATGACCGAGGGCGACGAGGAGATCCAGGATCTTCTGAAAGCGAGCCGGTCCACCAATCTCGGGCTGCATTTCCTATCGGGCGCGTTCACCTACGACGCCGCGGTAAATAAAGCAGATCCGCTGCTGGCCTCAAAGATCGTGTGGCTCGATTCGTTCATCATGAATGTCGACCGGACGTTCCGGAACACCAACATGCTTATCTGGAACAAAGAGCTGTGGCTTATCGACCACGGCTCGTCCCTGTACTTTCAATACACCTGGGACAACTGGCGCGAAAAGGCAACCGGGCCGTTCGCTTACATCAAGGATCATGTGCTGCTGCCGTACGCTCAGCAGCTGGCGGAAGCGGACGCTTTTTGCCGGGTAAAGATCACGCCGGAGGCGATCGACGAGATCGTAAGCCTCATTCCCGGTAACTGGCTGCAGTGGCCCGACCGCGACGAAGACCCCGCGGAGCTGAGAAAAATATATTCCGATTTCCTGAAGTTACGATTGAACCATTCACCCCAATTTATACTGGAAGCAGAAAATGCAGCAAAACCACTTATATGAATACGCGGTGATACGTGTTGTTCCGGTTGTAGAACGGGAAGAATTCGTGAACGCAGGCATTATTTTGCTTTGCAAAAGGCAGAAATTCCTTCGCGTGCTGCTCGATCTGAATGAGAAGCGCATACGCGCCCTCTGCGACCAGATCGACATGGAGCAGCTGAAGGAGAACCTCGATGCATTCTGCAAAATAGCGGCAGGAAAAAAAGGTTGCGGACCGATAGCAGCGATAGATGAAACCTCCCGCTTCCGCTGGCTTACTGCCGTAAAGAGCGCCACGATACAAACGTCGCGCCCGCACCCGGGTTTGACGGACGACCTGGAAGGCACGGTAAATCGGTTGTTTGAGGAACTGGTGAAGGCGTAAGTTTTTATCTGAAAAACTTAGAGTGCAAAAATCACAATATTTAAAAAGTAAACCGGATGTTACAACGCCCCAAAAGACTAAAAAAAGGTGATACCATCGGCATCATTACACCTAGCTTTGCGGGCAACGTGGTACTGCGCGATAAGTTCGAGACCGGGGTTGAGTTCCTGCGCTCACAGGGGTTTGATGTGCTGCTCGGCGACCTTACCGCTAAATTTAAAAATGACGGCTACAGAAGCGGCACTCCTGAAGAACGGGCACAAGAATTCAATGCCGTATATAAAAATCCAGGGGTTTCCTGCATCATCTTCTCTATTGGCGGCAGCAATTCAGGCAGCCTCCTGGAATACATCGACTACCGCTTCATTCGCAACAATCCTAAAATCGTTTGCGGCTACAGCGACGCAACAGCCATTCATTGCGCACTTCAAAAAGTGGCCAGGCTTTGCACATTTTACGGTCCGGCAGTGATCCCTTCTTTCGGAGAATTTCCTGCGCCACATGAGATAACGCTCGACTGCTGGGAGAGCCAAATGGGATTGAAAGACACTTTCGCTTCCTATGCCTTTCCCCGGCCGGAAGCCTATTCAGATCATTTCATCGATGCCGCAGACAGCAAATGGAAAACCGTCAAGAGAGAATTTAAGCAGAACGAAGGCTGGCAAAATATACGCGACGGTAATGCAAAGGCTCCGATTTTCGCGTACAACTTAAATACATTGGTATCGCTAGCAGGAACAAAATATTTTCCAGATCTGAAAAACAGCATCCTGTGCCTCGAGCAGATGGATACCGATATGGCAAAGGAAGAACGGCAGTTGCACCAATTAAAGCTCATGGGTGTTTTTAAGCATGTAAAAGCTTTGATTGTCTCCAAAGCCGAGCGTTTTTCAAATCTGAATGCTTCATTTGATCATAATGAACTTCTGCTCGAAATATTCCATAAAGAAAACTTTCCCATCATTACCAACTTCGACTGCGGTCATACACACCCGATGCTGACGATTGCCCAGGGAGTGGAATGCGAAATTTCAGCTTCGGCAGATAACGTATCGGTTTTGCAGCACGGAATGGGAGTCGTTTAAGCAAACGTTCGTATCTTTCAGCGGAAACCGGAGGCTGCACATCAGCCAGAGCCCGTTCGAAAAGCGGTTCCGCAGGGTGGTGGGTACTACGCCGAAGAAGTTTGCTTCCATCGTGCGGTTCAATGCCGTGCCCGACGATATGAGCAAAAGATCGCTCACAGAGATCTGCTACGAAAATAATTTCTTCGACCAGGCGCATTTCATCCGCGACGTTAAGCAATACACCGGCGACACACCCGAAAAGTTCAGGGGCTTCCTGTAGAAAAACGGTTTTTTACAATTTCCCCTCCCGGCCCTTCCTCACCTTTGCAGCGTAACAAAGGCAGGCGTTATGAAGAAATTTATCATACCCGCGGCTATCTGGCTGCTGGCGGTAGCCTCGGCCGGTTACATCAACCGTTTCATCATAAAACATAAAAAGATGTTTACACTCGAACAGATCAAGCAGGCGCATGGCAAGGTACAGACCGGCGCAGATTTCCCCGCGTACATCGCAGCCATCAAAGCGCTGGGCGTACAGCGGTATGTTACCTATGTGGCGGACGGCCGCACCGATTATTCCGGCAGCGGGCATACATTATCGTCGCCCGCCCGGTACGATGCACTCACTATTGCAGATACGGCAGACATCCCGCAATTCAAAGCCGGCCTGCAAAAACATCAGCAGGGCGGATCGGATTTCCCCACATTCGTCCGCCAGTGCGCGGAGTTGGGCATCGAAAAATGGATCGTGGAGATAGGGCAGATGACCTGCACCTATTACGATAAGGCAGGCAATGCCGTGCTCACAGAAGAAATTCCGCAGTAAATTTCCCGGCCATGAGCCGAATAATATTCCTAATCGGCTCATATTTTGCGTATATTTGAGCCGAATAATATTCCTAATCGGCTCATGAAGCTCTATAACTGGCAGCAGAAAAACTGGCCTCATTTCACCTACAAGCTTACAGCTGTGGGCGATGAGCTGCTGCTCCTGGCCGAAAAGGCGGGCGAGGTAGCCGGTATGATAGGCGCCCTGCCCCCGGACGCCCGGATGGAAGCCATTATCGATATGATGGCGGCCGAAGCCGTCAAAACATCCGAGATCGAGGGCGAATACCTGAGCCGCGAGGACGTAAAATCGTCCATCCGCAACAACCTGGGGCTGCATCCCGTGCGCGAAAAGGTTCACGACCGCCGCGCCGAAGGCATAGGCCGCATGATGGCCGACGTGCGTAATACATGGCAGGAGCCGCTCACCGCCGAAAAATTATTCGACTGGCATCGTATGCTTTTCCACGGGCAGAAGGGAGTGAGCGCGGGCGCATGGCGTACGCATGCCGAGCCGATGCAGGTAGTTTCCGGCCCGTTGGGCAAGCAGAAAGTGCATTATGAAGCGCCGCCCTCCGCGCAGGTACCGGGGGAGATGGAGCAATTCATTACATGGTTCAATGCCACGGCACCCGGCGGGGCAGAAGAAATTAAAAAACCAGCCGTGCGCTCCGCCATCGCGCACCTGTATTTCGAGAGCATACATCCCTTCGAGGACGGCAACGGCCGCATAGGCCGCGCCATCGCCGAAAAAGCTTTGTCGCAGGGCATGGGCCGCCCGGTGGTGATGAGCCTCTCGGCCACCATCGAAAAAAAGAAAAAAGATTACTACGAAGCGCTGGAAAAGGCGCAGCGCGCTACCGACATCACGGCGTGGATACGGTACTTCGTGCATACTGTGCTTACGGCGCAGCGCGAGGCCGAAGCGCAGATCGGCTTCACCATCCGCAAGGCGCAGTTCTTCGACCGGTACAGTAACCGGCTCAGCGAGCGCCAGCTCAAGGTGATCCGCCGCATGCTCGACGAAGGCCCCGAGGGGTTCGAAGGCGGCATGAACGCATCCAAATACGGCTCGCTCACCAAAGTGTCGAAAGCCACCGCCACGCGCGACCTGCAGCAGCTGGCCGAAATGGGCGTGCTGGCAGTGACCGGCGGAGGCCGCAGCACGCGGTATACTGTCAACTGGTAATTCACATTGGAGCATATAAGGCTCTCCAGGCCTTACACCGGGAGAGCTTTTTACTTCCGAACCATTTGTTTTTTATCTGGCTTGGCCAGGAGTTGCGGCCGCGCTATCGTCTCGTGAGAATGTCTAACCTTTGGTTTCTATACCGCAAAGTAAGCTTGGATGCATTTACTTGTAAGTAGAAATGAGGGATCTGTGGATTATTTTACTCCAACATTTTATTTGTGGATTGATTTAGTTCTTTTGAAAAGTAAGAATTACTTCGTATTTCATGCGCTTGCTTAAGCTAGAATTATTTTGAGGCAAAGGAAGATACCGTTTTGTTAATGGAATCTCACGTATAACTTCATTTGTCAGAGCCATTCCGCAAAAGGCCGCGGCATATTTAAATATTTCAGAATTCTCTACATTTTGATTGTTTAAGTTGGAATTTCCAACAACTATAGTAGCACTTTTTTGGCATTTGAGAACCCTACTGATTTCTGACATTAAATCAATTGAATCTTTAATGTATCGTTTTATCATTGCCTTTTGCCTGATTTTAAGGTCTGCATCCTTCAAAGTGTTATCAAATATAGTTTCTACCGCCTGCTCTAATGCAAAGGATGGTGCCTTCTCGACTCCAATAGCTTCTGAGCGGATTGCACGAAGCTGTGGTATTGTATATCCTAACCATATCAATGAAAATTTATGTCCACGCATATAGTCAATCGCATTTAAGTATGGTGGAGATGTTATCACCTTATCAATTGAATTGTTTGATATTTTCAAATTTCTAGCATCACCCGTTATAATTTTTCCATTGGATGTAACATTTGAATTACGTTCTAAAAAGGTTCTAACCGTTTTCAATGACATTATATAAGCAGAAAATGTATCATAGTCGTTTTTGTCTTTTACCTTGTGTGGTCTGCTATGAGAGACGTCCCAAGCTAAGGATGCTCCAACTTTTTTAGTTATTATAATTCGACTTAATGCCAGTTTTAATGCATCAAGTTCAATTGTGTTTCCATAGTTATTTTGAAGATTATAAAGTAGGAAAGATATTTTTCTTAGAGCATTGGCTTGCTTGATTCCAAACCAAAACTTTATAAACTCTTTTGTTTCCTGATCCGATATCCAAGGAAGCTTAGCTTCAGATAAGGTTATATTTGCATATCCATTTATTACCTGATTGGATAACTTATCAAATTTTTTTAGATTTATTTTACTTGTACGAACGCTTGATATAAGAATAGCAAGAGGATCAAGATCAAATCCGATGGTCTTAAGTTTATTTTGAGCGGCGTGATGTAATACGGTTCCCGAGCCAACCATTGGATCAAGAATAACTTCTCCAGGGCTTAAATCTTGTAATGCCTGAATTGCTATCTCTGGTGCCATCCTTGCTGGAAAGGGGTGGATATGCCTTTGGTTATTGGTTTTCAATTATACCTAGTTTTAGAGTATCTGGAATATTTTGAGTTTGCCTTTTGAGTTCTTGAATTAGCATTGAAGGTTTCGTGAAGACAAATACATCCCAACCTTGATTAGAATCCATAAAAATTGCATTAGGCGCTACAAGACTAAGGCCCCTAATTACTTGAGCGATTTCTGATCTTGATGGTCGCGATCCTGTACCAGCTATTTCGCGATACTTTTGAGCAATCGCATCACATCCTATTATATCAATGCGATCTTTAGTAACTAGTAATTCAAGAGCTTTTACTAAAATCTGTATATCAACATTGGTCCGGTTTCGTATATCTGATTCAAGCTTGTTAACCCATTCCTCAACGGACTTGGGAGTAAAACATGAAAATACTTCTCGTAACTTTTCTAAATTGATAGGACCGAAGCCAACTGTAAGGGAGACAAGCTTAGCTAAAATCCTAGCAGGCATTGGCGTAACCTTGCTTTCTTGGGCTTCACTTTCTAATGCTCCCTCCTGAAAACTTGGGGCAACTACTAATGCGTAATCGGCATTATATTCTCTTCTATGACGAGCTAAGCCTGCAATCTTAACATTCCCAGTCTTCGTCTTCCCATGAATAGTTGACTTTGCATCATAAGTAAGAGTGTACACGTTAGAGAGATCATCGATCGTTGGGCTTACATATGCGGTTGCTACGCCTTCGGGTTCTCCACTGCCCCCGTATCTTTGTACAGTTAATCCTAAATATTCTAAAGCATCACCGACGATATGTTCAAATGGTTTAGCTTCGTTAGTCCAATCATTTAAGTTTGCTATAATTTGCGCTGCCGAGTTTCTTCTTATCTGAGCAATTAATCTCATTGCTCTATCCCTGTGTTGAACTATATCGATATACGTATCTGTAGATATTCCACAATTTAAGATATATGCATCAGTTAATAGATCAACTATAGCTGTGTCTTTTAACGTATTTATCTGTTCTGTTGTGTGTGTATTTTCTTTGGCGAAGGGATGATTTTTATTTATAACAATGGTCCTGGATTTCAGGTCATATTTGACAAGGCTATTCTGGGGCGTTTCGTCCCTAAACTCAACCGAACTAATTGAATCCGATAAATGCTCCTTCGTGTCTTCAATCCATGCTTTCTTTTCTTTTCTTAAGCTTTCTTCATCTTGGGTTTCAATATGAACAAAAGGCGGGAAATCCTCATTATTCTTAATAGTTTTATCTATTAAAGTAGTTAGTGGAATAACAGGAACATTCCCTATATTGTCCTTCGGTGTCTTTGCTGCGTCGACAAATTTTTTATCCTCCAACTTAGCGAATTCGCGCCTCGCTAAATTGAATAATTTTCTTAGCAAGCCCCTCACTATTTTGAGCTCTTGGCTTTCAGCAATAGCTTCCCGATTTGCTGAAATTTGTTTATCAAGACCATCAACCCGAATTGTTGCCCTGAACTGGGATAAAACTGATAAGTTTAGATCAGACATTTTAAATAAATTGTCCTCGGGATTAATTACTCTTCCAAGAACATTTACAAAGAAGCCATTCGAGTCACCTATTTGTTCACTTTTGCCGCCGCGTATATTAGTTTCGTATAGAGTTGCAGTACCCGTGATTTCGCCTAACCCATCAACTGTAATATGAGGATACGGATCATCAAATTTTTGTATTTGAACGTTGGTAGTATCATCTAATGCAAATTCGTCAAAATCTAAGTCAGGACCCAATTTCCACTGTTTTTGAATAGATTTGTTCGACTTAGAAGGTTTAATTAAATTACCATTAAGCTCAATAGAAATAGTTGTTCCAAGAGGCAATGCAGTGCTTAATAGTCTGCGAATCCAACCCTCTTGAATACCAGCTCCCGACTTTTTTAATGAAGTAAGTATAGCTAATGTCCAAGTCGATTTAGTCAATATCTTATTTTGGGGTGCACCGCCGTATTCATCAATTGTTGCCTCATTCTTTATGGATGGGATACCATTTTTAATTAAACCGAGAATGTCTTCGCCAAGTTCATAAGTATGTAAAACTTCTTTTAGTTCCTCAGTATTATTTATTTCTCTTACAGATAGAGATAGCTTGTCTAAGTGCCTTTCTTTAGCTTGGTCAATCCTTCTATAATCCATCGTTACAGCACGTATAATACCATCTTGGGCTTTACAAATGTATGTGAGTTCGTTGCATAGAACGTAGGTTGCTAGTTTCCCAATTCCAAATTTTCCAATTTGTTTTCTTTCTGGTGATGGGTCAATACGTTTTTTAGAATCGGCAATAGACCAAAGTTGGGTGAGGCCGGCAATATCCATCGAATTTCCGTTATCAAGGATCCATATGGCGGGATTGGAAGATGTTAGTATCTCCGGAATCTTAATATAGACCTCAGTTGCTCCAGCATCCCAAGAATTAGATATCAATTCCTCGAATGCCTTGTTAGGCGACGAATACAGATGTTCACTTAATAAAGCAAGAAACTGTGGACTAAAGGTTGCATCAATGGTTTCTACTTCTTTTCCAGCTGATGTAACCGTTAATGGTTTTTGGGTTGTTTCCATACTAGTTAGGGTTAGGATTAGCAGTGGAAAGATTGCACAAGTATAGTAAATTTATAAGACAGTACCTTATTTTGCGTGTTTGTAGTAGTCCCTCCTCATCTTCTCCACACTCACTTTCCTCACTCCCGTCATTTTTGCTATCACATCGGAGTCAAAACCTTCTTCAATCATCCTTTTCGCAATCTCCATTGATCTTTCCTTCACCGCCCTCTCCCTCTCCAGCTCCAATCGTATCCTCTCCAGCTCCGCCTTTTCCTTCGGCTTTATCTCATACGCGCCGCTATGGCGCAGATCGTGCATTATACCTTGCTCTTCGAAGCTCAGGTAAGTGTTCTCTGTTATAATGAGGTGATCCACTACCTGTATGTTTATCAGCTGGCCTATCTTCAGCAGCATGTCCGTTACGTCGCGGTCGCCGGTAGATGGAGTTACCTCGCCGCCCGGATGATTGTGCACCAGTATCATTTTGCTGGCCAGCTTGTATATGGCCATGCGGAATACCTCCGGCGGCTTTACCTGCACACGGTTGTTGGCGCCCAGGCTCACCAGCTCTATGAAGAGGATCTTGTGCGTCTCGTTCATGCCGATCACCCAGAAGTGCTCCTGCCCGCGCCGGATCTTGTTCTCCCGCAGCAGCACCTTCTGCATCACAGCGAACACGTCGTTCGAGTTCAGCAGCTTTATCTTCTGTTCTTCCGATAGCTTCACGTTCATGCGTTAAAGATAAAACGACTTTTACGGCTTTCCAATGCGATGTTGGCATGTGTGTAAAGAGATTTGAGTAGTGAGATGTGAGTATTGTGAGATCGCAGCTGTCACAGGGATATTACGGATGCGGAAACCGTGTATTTACGGATTGACATTCGTCCCGATCCGCCGGATATTTGACACAACCAAAATTCAATTATTATGTCAGCTCAAACCATTTTAGGAGACGATTGGTCCGACTACGACAACCGGAAGAAAGTGAAAACCGACCGGCTTTTCTTTTCGTGCGAAGAAGACTGGGAGGTAGATTACCTGGTGAGAAAGATCAGGAAGCATCATCCTGGAAAATCGGAGGAAGATGTGCGCCGCGCCATTCAAGCTTGCTGCGGCGTAGTTCGCGCGCCCCGTCCACGCAAAGACTTTGTGGAATGCGTATCCCGCAGGTTAGGTATCTAACTTAACATTGATTTCACCGCGCGTCTCCGCAAAAGGGCGCGCGGTAATCGCAATTATCGTCAGCCGAACCGGATAAATCTCCGAGCACTTTTCTGTACAAGAAAACCTGCGTGATCTGTGGGAAAATAAACTGCCGCCCCTCCGGGGCTACCCAGCTATCGCCCCTCCGGGGCTACCCATCCGTGGCTACCAAATTTTCGCTCCTCCGGAGCTATCTTTAGGAGGCTCTGCCTTCTGCTTCCACAGCGCGTCTCCAGCAAGGGACGCGCGTGCAACTAATAATTAACCAGATTCAATCTATCGTTTCTCCAGAGCGCCACACTACCATCCGTAAATTTCCGGATCATTTTCCGTAAAATCCCGGATTTCAAAATTCCCTCCCGTTCCCCATATTTGAAAAAGCCGTTGCAGTATTTCCGTTCCTTCCTTCATTTTTTACATACTAACCATTGCATTCAATAACCCCTAATTTTTAATTCTATGTCAACCACTACAGAGTCAGGTCACGCCCGCAATGCGGCCCACCTGGAATTTGTCATCAGCCACTGCACCTCGCTCGGCCAGCGTTACAATCCGCCACAGTCTGCCATTACCATCGCCGGCATGCAGGTCATGCTGCAATCCGCTTTCGCATCGCAGGAGCAGTTGCGGCTTACCAGGTCGGGGCTCGCTGCTGCCACCAACGATCGCGAACTGCTTTTCGCCGAACTGCGCAAAATGCTGCCGCGCATCATCCGCATGCTCGAGGTAAACAGGGTGCGCGCGCAAACGCTCGCCGATGCCAAAACGATTTACCGCAGGCTGCAGGGCCGCCGCAAAAGCACTCCACCTTCTGCCGATGCTTCCGATCCCGGTACTCCTGCCACACGGCGTACCATATCCGTATCGCAGCTTAGCTACGACAGCCTTGTTGCCAATTTCGCCGATCTCGTGCGTCTCATTACCGACGAGCCCGCGTACAGCGCCAACGAGCCCGAACTTACGGTTACGGGTCTCAACGATATGCTTACGCGCCTCCGGGCCTCCAATTCCGCCGTTATCGCCGCGCAGGCAGCGTACAACGAAGCGCTCCGCGCGCGTAACGTTACATTTTATGGTGAGGGCAACAGCGTGTACCATACCGGCAGGGCCGCCAAGAAGTATGTGGAGTCGCTCTTCGGCCGCCGCAGCACCGAGTACAAGCCGCTGGCGGGTATCCAGTTTAAGAAAACATATAAATAAGGCAGCCGTTGCTGAAGGCCCCCCGCCGGAAATTCCGCATTCCGGCGGGGCTAACTCGTCAGAAAATCGCAACCCCGCGCCGGAAAGTTGTAACAAGGCGCCAGAAAGCTGCAACATATCGTCAGAAAGCTGTAACAAGGCGTCAGAAAGCTGCAACATACCGTCGGAAAGCTGTAACATATCGTCAGAAAATGGCCACCTGCCACCGGAAAGCTGCCACCTCGTTTCAGAAAGCTGCAACACGACATCCGCAAGCTGCCACTCAGCACCCGAAAGCTGCAACAAGCCATCAGAAAACCACAATAAGCCGCCGGAAAGCTGAACACGCGTTCCGCAACTGTATACTGAGTTCGCCTCACGTCTTCCGGAAAGGATGCGCGGGCAGTTAATATTACCATAATCAGCTATTTTCTCTTGAGAACCGAACAGTTCTGTACAATCGCTACTGCGGCATCCGTTACCTGCTGGAAACCGGGAATGCTCCAGTGATTCTTGATACGAAGAACCGCTTGTTCAAATTGTTCCTGGAATACGTACAGAGCGTCCCGGCCCGGCAGCTAAGAAGGACAAAGGCCGGGTCCACAGCGAGCCGCCAGAACGGCGAGCGCCGGCCTTGTCCTTCGTGCCCGCGTTGACGTAGCGTAGCGAAGTCAATAGGGATAGCATTCCCGGGCCGGGTGTCTTTTTTGGTTACTTTTTGGACAAGCAAAAAGTAAGAAAGGAAATAGTGCCACACACGTTTAAGCGAGCCATTCTGCGCATTTTGGAGATTATCCGGTTATCTCTTCTCCAAAGTTTCCGCACTGCACTGCTCCCTGTATTTCCGGACGTCCGCTTCAAGAGACATAATGCAACCCCGCAGGCTCTTACCAAAACTCCCCGCCGTGGCGTTTTCTCCACGTTTTAGCCAAAAGTTCAACAACCCGCCCCGGCCTGCCCGTTGCTGTATCCCTTTCCTGTTCCTGCCGTCCGGCGATATGTGCCGTACGGTGAAGTTTTTGCAGAATGCCTGACCTGAAAACTCCGCGTATGGAAAACGGAAAAATGCTCTGGTGGCAGACCGGCATCATTTACCAGGTGTATCCCCGCTCGTTCCAGGACAGCAACGGCGACGGCATCGGCGATCTCCGTGGCGTCGTGCATCGTCTCGGTTACCTGCAATGGCTGGGCGTCACGGCCATATGGCTGTCGCCCGTATATCCTTCGCCCATGGCCGATTTCGGGTACGATGTGTCTGACTACACGGATATCGATCCCTTGTTCGGTTCGCTCGACGATCTCGACGAGCTGCTGCGCGAAGCGCATTCCCGCAACATCCGGATCATCCTCGACCTGGTGCCCAACCATACGTCCGACCGGCATCCCTGGTTCCTCGAGTCGCGTTCCTCCCGCAGCAGCGCCAAAAGAGACTGGTACATCTGGAAGGACGCGCAGGCCGACGGCAGCCCGCCCAACAACTGGCTCAGCGTGTTCGGCGGTCCCGCCTGGGAGTGGGACGAGACCACCGGTCAGTACTACTATCACGCCTTCCTCAAGGAGCAACCCGATCTCAACTGGCGCAATCCCGAAGTGCAGCAGGCCATGTTCGACGTAATGCGTTTCTGGCTCGACCGCGGCGTGGATGGTTTCCGCGTGGATGTAACATGGCATCTCATCAAGGATGATCTGCTGCGCGACAATCCTGTCAATCCCGATTACCAGCAGCATATGGCCACGTACGAGCAGCTTCTGCCCGTGTACTCCACCGATCATCCCGAGGTGCACGATATCGTACGGAAGATGCGGGACGTGCTCGACGCTTACCACGAGCGTGTCATGATCAGCGAAATCTATCTTCCCATCGACCGGCTGGTTGCTTATTACGGCCAGCAAAACGACGGCGCGCATTTGCCGTTCAATTTCCTGCTGCTGGCGGTTCCGTGGGATTCGCTGAAAGTGGCCGCCGCCATCGATCAGTACGAAGCGACGATTCCCAAAGACGGCTGGCCCAACTGGGTGCTCGGCAATCACGACCAGCCCAGGCTTCCCAGCCGCATCGGCAGCGAACAGGCGAGGGTAGCGGCCATTCTGCTGCTCACCTTGCGCGGCACGCCTACCATTTATTATGGCGAAGAGCTGGGCATGACGGATGTGCCCATCCCGCCCGAAGAGGTGCAGGACCCGCAGGGCCTCAATATGCCCGATAAGAACCTCAGCCGCGATCCCGCCCGCACACCCATGCAGTGGGACGACTCGCCCAACGCGGGATTTTCCACCGGCAAACCCTGGCTTCGGGTAAGCCGTTCGTACAAGCGCGTCAACGTAAAGATGCAGCGTAACGATCCGTCCTCGTACCTCACGCTTTACCGCCGCCTCATCCACCTCCGCCAGAGCGAACCTTCGCTCATGTACGGCGCTTACCGGCCGGTGTACGCCGATCACCAGGCGCTGGCTTACATCCGCCATCATGCCGGGGCACGCGCCTTCCTGGTGGTGCTCAACTTCAGCCACAGGCCCTGTTATGTGCGGTTGGACAAACCGCTGGAAGGAACGGTGGTGCTGGCCGTATCCCCCGAAATGGAAGGAATGTCCGTGAGCGGGGTGATATACCTGGCCGGCGACGAAGGGCTGGTGGCCGAACTAACTCCCGAAAGTCTTGAACAATGGAAAGCATGAAAACAGTGCGCACACGTTACGGTCCCGGGCATTGCGTTTTTACCGTCTGGGCGCCCGGGAAAGACCGGATGATCCTGCACATCGTATCTCCGTTCGACGGCGAATACGAAATGGAAAAAGATGATGAAGGATATTTTTCCGTGCGTGTCGAAACCGACAAACGACCGCTCCGCTATTATTACAAGCCCGGCGCGGAACGCGATTACCCCGATCCGGCCTCGCATTACCAGCCCGAAGGCGTGCACGGCCCTTCGGAAGTTGTCGATCACGATGCATTCCGGTGGACCGACCAGGCATGGAAAGGAATTCCTTTCGAAGAGCTGGTCTTTTACGAGCTGCACACCGGCACCTTCACACCCGAAGGAACATTCGGCGCCATTATTCCCCGCCTCGGCGAGCTGGCCGAAACAGGTATCAACGCCATCGAGCTGATGCCCGTTTCACAGTTTCCCGGCAGCCGGAACTGGGGATACGACGGCGTGTACCTATACTCTGTGCAGAACTCCTACGGCGGCCCCGACGAACTGAAGCGGCTGGTAGACGCCTGCCACAGCAAAGGCATCGCCGTGTTTCTCGATGTGGTGTACAACCATCTTGGTCCCGAAGGAAATTACTTCGGCCGCTTCGGTCCTTATTTTACCCATCATTACCGTACGCCCTGGGGCGACGCGCTCAACTACGACGGAGCGTGGAGCGACGGAGTGCGTGATTATTTTTCCGACAACGCGCTCTTCTGGATGGAGCACTACCATATCGACGGGTTGCGCATCGATGCCATTCACACCATCATCGACAACTCGGCGGTGCACTTCTGGGCAATGCTGAGCGGCCGTGTCGCCGCGTGGGAAAAGAAGCTCGGCAGGCATTTGCATCTCGTGGCCGAAAGCGATCTCAACAGTCCGCACGTGGTTAAAACTCCTGTATTCGGCGGGTATGGCTTCCGCGCGCAGTGGCTCGACGATTTTCATCATGCGCTCTATGTGCTGCTCGATCCTTCAGGCCGCGAACGATATTACGATTTCGGCGCAATGAAACAGCTGGCCAAAGCCTATACCGATGGGTTCGTGCTGAGCGGAGATTTCGTAAAGTTCCGCAGGAAAAAATATGGTGCATCGTCTGCCGGTATTCCCGGCGACAGGTTCGTTGTCTTCAACCAGAATCACGACCAGGTGGGCAACCGTGTGGACGGAAAACGCCTGAGCCTGCTTACGGGTTTCGAAAACCTGAAGGTGGCCGCCGCGGCCGTCATGCTGGCGCCTTATGTGCCACTGCTGTTCATGGGCGAAGAGTACGGCGACGAAACGCCGTTCTGGTATTTTGTCGATCATTCCGATCCGCAGCTGGTGCGGGCTGTGCAGGAAGGAAGAAAAAAGGAGTTCGCGAACCTCGGGTTTACACACTATCCGCCCGATCCGCAGGACATGAAAACATTCCGCGGTTCCATCATCCAATGGGACAAGCGGCACGAAGGCAGGCACGGCATTCTGCTCCGGTGGCACCGCGAGCTCATTCGGCTGCGCCGGGGCCTGGCGCCGCTCAAGAACTACAGCAAGCAGGATGTGGAGGTGGAACTGCTGGGCGAAGATGGATTCGTGCTGCTCCGAAAATGGCGCAACGAACGGCTGATCTGCCTCTTTAACCTCACGTGCCGCGAGCTGACGTATACGTTTCCCCGGGAAACGAAGCCGGGCCTCAAGGTACTCGATTCGAAAGACAACCGCTGGATGCAGGAGCCGCTGTACGAAGACAGGCTGCTGCCCGAATCGCCGCAGGCCGGTGAAACCGTCGCGATATTGCCGTTCAGCGTAACTGTTTATCACCACCGGCAGGAAAAAGGCGACACTTCCGGAGGACCGCTTTCTACCGATGTAGCCGATGCCTGGTAACGGCGCAGCCTTTGTATTGTGGCTGCTGTTCTCTACTTTTGCTGCTTCCCCGCACACCATGGCAATCCGGCAGGCAGACATCCATTCGTTTTTACAGCTCGCGCAGGAGCATCCGGTTGCAGACGTTCGCAGCCCGGGCGAGTTCCTGCACGCCCATATTCCCGGCGCTTTTTCACTTCCCCTGTTCACGGACGAAGAACGAAGCCGGGTAGGCACAGCGTACAAACAGCGTAGCAGGGAAGAGGCCATCAAGATCGGGCTGGACTTCTTCGGTCCGAAAATGAAAAGCATGGTCACCGAAGTAGAGAACATTCTCCGCGAAAAAGAAGATAAGACCATCCTCGTGCATTGCTGGCGGGGAGGCATGCGCAGCGCTGCGGTGGCATGGCTGCTCGATATGTACGGCTTTACGGTATACACGCTCGAAGGTGGCTACAAAGCTTTCCGGAATCATGTCCTCGGATTGCTGGGACAAATGTATCCTTTGCGTGTGCTCGGCGGTTACACCGGCAGCGGTAAAACCGAAGTGCTGCAGCATCTCGCAGGCAAAGGCGAATTGGTGATCGACCTGGAAGGACTGGCGTCGCACCGTGGCTCGGCATTCGGTAACCTGGGGTTGCCGCCGCAGCCCGCCGCGGAACATTTCGAAAATCTTCTCGCCATGGAACTGGAGCGCGCAATGGACGCCGTGCGCGAAGGCAGGAACTCGTGCATCTGGATGGAAGACGAAAGCCGCCGGATCGGCGACGTAAACCTGCCGCACGCTTTCTATGAAAAGCTCCACGCTGCTCCATGCATCTTGCTTGAAATACCTTTCGAAGCGCGACTGGACAACATCATGAAAATATACGGAGGCTTCGAAAAGGAAGATCTTGAAAACCCGATCAGGCGGATACACCGTCGCCTGGGAGGACTGGAAACACAGAATGCCCTGCGCTTTCTCGGAGAAGGCGACCGTCGCGAATGTTTCCGCATCCTGCTGAAGTACTACGATAAATTTTACTTCCGCAGCAGCTTCGGAGAAGAACGTAAAGCTATACGGTTAGCTACAGATAAGAACGATCCGCAGATGATCGCGGACGAAATAATAAGAATTTCCAAAAGCTTGTGATATGAATACAGAACCGGTACGCCTGACGCGCTTTGCCAGAGGCGCAGGTTGCGGATGCAAGATAGCGCCGCAGGTGCTCGACGAGATACTTGCCGGCAGCCCGCAGGAAAATTTCGCGCAGCTACTTGTCGGTAACGGTAGCCGCGACGATGCGGCAGTGTACCTGCTCGACGATGGGAACGCGCTTATCAGCACCACCGATTTTTTTACGCCGATCGTCGACGACGCTTTTGTTTTTGGGCAGGTGGCCGCAGCAAATGCGATCAGCGATGTGTACGCGATGGGAGGAACGCCTACGCTTGCGCTGGCTATACTCGGCTGGCCGGTAGAGCGCCTGCCTGCGGCGATGGCGGCAAAGGTGCTCGAAGGTGCGCGCGCCGTTTGCAGGGAGGCGGGAATTCCGCTTGCCGGCGGCCACAGCATCGATTCCACGGAACCATTCTTCGGCCTTTCGGTAAACGGGCTCGTTGCTCCCGGCCATCTTAAGAAGAACAATACGGCAAGAGCGGGAGACCATTTGCTGCTCACCAAGCCCATCGGTTCAGGAATACTTACTACGGCAGCCAAGCGCGATCAGCTGCAGGGCGAACATGAACCGCTGCTGCACAGCTTGCTTACGAAGCTCAATCGCGTAGGTGAAAAGCTTGGCCGCCTGGAAACAGTAACTGCGCTTACGGATGTAACAGGGTTCGGGCTTGCAGGGCATCTGCTGGAAATGGCGGAAGGCAGCGGGCTCGGCGCGGAGCTTTTGTATAGCCGTATTCCTGTGCTGCCCGGGCTGCATATCTATCTCTCACAATACATTGTTCCCGATGCTACATACCGCAACTGGAAAGCTTACAGCGGCAAAATAAAGATGGAAGAAGGGGTGAATGCAACGGAAGCGTTCCAGGTGCTTCCCGATCCGCAGACCAACGGGGGGCTGCTGATCGCCGTTTCGCCCGAAGGGCTTGCGGAAGTGCAGCAGCTGCTCAGAGATGAAGGTTACTCCGACTACATGGAACCAATAGGACAATTTACCGGGAAGCAGGAAGCAGGGATCCGCGTGCTGGCTTAGGTGGATGCTGCCAGGCAGTGCTGATTATTCGCAGTACCAATACGAGTTTATAGCATTCTGATAAGATTCCTCGGTCGGGAATTCCTCACGGCAGACCTGTACATGATCCTGGCCCATATCCACTGCACATCTCATGCAGTTATCAGAGCAGGAAACCGACAAAACGATACCGATTAAAGCGAAGGTTAATTTGATAGACTTTTTCATAAGAAGTTGGATTTAATAACAAGATGATATCTTCGCGCTTTTGGTTGCTAGGGTCTGGAATCAAAAACATTTACAGTACTACTATACTTTTTCCCGTCCGGTGTTTGCAATACATAGAAATACGTTCCGTCACTTACCTTTTGCCCTGCTCCTGTCGTTCCGTCCCAGTCATTGTGATAGCTGCCGTTTTCGTAGACAATATTTCCCCATCGGTTGTATACTTTCAGCACCGAGCTGTCAGCTCCCCTAAAATTTGGCCATTTAAAAGTAGAGTAAAATCTCTAATTTTAAATGCAGAATATGAAAAAATCAAGATTTAGCGAATCGCAGATCGTAGCGATTTTAAAACGCCAGGAAGCCGGAGTTCCGGTAAAGGAAATTTGCCGTGAGGCAGGTATCAGCGATCAGACTTTTTATAAGTGGAAAGCGAAATATGGCGGTATGGACTCTTCCCAGCTGAAGCGTGTAAAAGAGCTGGAGGAAGAGAACAGCCGTCTGAAGCGCATGTACGCTGAGTTAAGTATGATCAATGACGCATTAAAGGATGTCATCGAAAAAAAGCTGTAACGCCTGATCAGAAAAGAGAGGTTGCTCAGGTCCTGATCAGAGATCATGGTCTGAGTCAGCGACAGGCGTGTGCCCGAATCAACCTTCCCCGTGCCACTTGCAGTTATCGTAAACAGCCACCTGATGATCAACCGGTCATTGACGCGCTCAACCGGTTGATCGATAAGCATCCTTCCATTGGGTTCTGGATGAGTTATTACAGACTTCGATTGCTTGGGCATCCCTGGAACCACAAGCGTGTTTACCGTGTTTATACATCCATGAAATTAAACATCAGAAGAAGGGCAAAGAAACGGCTTCCATCCCGTGTAAAACAACAGCTCTTCCAACCCGATGCACCTAACCAGGTGTGGAGCATCGACTTTATGCACGACAGCCTTTGGGATGGAAGAAGCTATCGCATGCTGAATGTAATTGATGATTACAACCGTCAGATCCTGGCCATCGAAGCAGATACTTCATTACCTGTTTTAAGACTGCTGAGGGTTCTGGAACGGCTCAAAGAAGTTCATGGAGTTCCTGCAATGATCAGAGTTGATAATGGACCGGAGTTTATCAGTCACAAGCTGGATCATTGGTGTAAAGAAAACAAGGTGCAGTTGATGTTTATACAGCCCGGAAAACCTACTCAGAATGCTTATATCGAACGACTGAACGGGAGTATCCGAAAAGAGCTTTTAAATGCTTATGTATTTAAAACCGTTAATGAAGTAAGAGAAAAAGCGGAAGAATGGATGACCGATTACAACACAAATCGGCCTCACAAATCACTTAATTATCAAACACCATTACAAATAAAAGCTAATTTTGAACTACACTTTTAAATGGATCGAAAAGATGGGAAGCCGACAGAGCCTTCGGGTAAATATTTTATATAGAAGAGATCATTTATTCCGTCATTGTTGGGCGTAAAAACATCCGGTATTACTACCGTAGGTGGTGTGCATTCGTATAATTTCACGTTGTCGAGGTAATAATAAGTGGCATGATAATTCGACGTTGAGGGCCTATATTTAGTCCACTGTAGATCAAGTGCAAATGCGGTTATTACAAAATACTGTTCTCCGCCTTGCGCAAAGTAAATACCATTTACTAGTGTCCATGCCGATGTATCAATAACATTTCCTACAAATATTTCCGGTTTGATTAGAAAGCGAGTTATTTGTATTAGTAAAGTCAGTTGGAATAATACTATCATTATCAAAGTACACGCCCAATCGGTCTAGAATCATAGGGAAAGTATCTGCAACGCTAATGTAAATTTCAAAACAGTAGTATTTGTTACTCTCCAACGGTTGAGATAGTACCCCCTGAATTGATTCACGCCAATTAATAGCGTCTGATATAGCGATACCGGCATAACCATCGCCATCCTGAGGATACTGAAATCCGCCAAGGTTAGTCGGAGCAGAAACTAGGCCAGAATTGCAGATATTAAGATAATCAGGCGTAGTCATATTTGCTTTACCCCAATTATTGACAGTTGGAAAATTATCTTGGGTTGACGTACAGCTATCATTTAACTCAAAGCTGTGGTTCAAAATTAGATTAGGCTGTGAGTATCCCGAATACAGGATACTCACAAGCCCAATCAAAAGTAGGATATGTCTTAAACTGAAATTCACTACTGTCTTATAATGATCTTCCCATTGAACAGCCCATTTTGTCCGTCGCCAACAGTATAGATGTAAATACCATTGCCTACGGCCGGGAATCAAAGACATTTAAAGTACTGCTGTACTTTTTGCCATCCGGCGTTTGGAGGAAATAGAAATATGTGCCGTCGCTTACTTTTTGCCCAGCTCCCATGGTTCCGTCCCAGTCATTGTGATAGCTGCCGTTTTCGTAGACAATATTTCCCCATCGGTTGTAAATCTTTAATATTGAGCCTTCGGGTAGATATGTAATGTAAAACAGGTCGTTAATGCCATCGTTATTAGGAGTAAAAACGTCCGGTATAACTACTGTGGGCGGGCTACATTTATACAAATTAAAATTATCAAAGTAATAGTATGTAACACTATCATCTGATACATTACTTAATTTAGTCCATGTAAGATTGGTAGAAAAAAAGCTAACTAAAAAATAGCCCTCACTACCGGTCGCCTGATAGCCTCCTGTAACAAGATGCCAATTAGAAGTGTCCGAAAAAGCTGAAACATCTAAATGCATCTGATACGGCAGAGAGTTATTATTCAGAGTAAAATCGGTAGGAATTATTGTATCTGGCGAAAAGTATATCCCTATTTCATCAATAGCAAATGCTACTGAATCTGCTATACTAATATACATTTCAAAGCAGTAATAGATGTTACTTTCTAATGGCTCGGAAAGCTTGCCCTGAAATGATTCTCGCGCATTTATTGGATTAACCAAACCTATACCGACGTATCCTTGTCCATCTTGTGCAACTTGATAGCCTAGATAATTAGATGGTATCCCTACTGGGAAAGAATTGCATGTATTATAGTAATCCGGCGTTATAATATTTCCATTGCCCCAATTTTGAACTACATCAATATTTCCCACATAGTTTGTGCAGCTATCATATTGCTCGAAGCTAGGGTTTAAAATAAGGTTTTGAGAGTACCCCGAAAACAGGATACTCCCTAAACCCAGCATTAGAATGATATATTTTATATCAAAACGCACTATTGCTTAATCACAATTTTCCCATTAAACAGCATATTTTCCCTGTCGCTAACCGTATAGATGTAAATACCATCCGCCAGGGTTGGCAGGGGCACCTGCGTAGTGCCACTATAAATATACGAACTATATACGGTTTTTCCGGTTATATCCCTGAGCGTAAGGGTGTATTCCCCTTCCGGGACATATAGCAGGTCTATATAGACAGAATTGGCCGTAGGATTAGGATAGACCAACAGTTCAGGTGCCGGAGCCGGGGCCGGTTCGTTCCGCGGTGCGTTATATTCACATTCTCCCGAAAATTCCCATCCTAAGAGCACGTTTAGGGCGGTTCGCGCGGTAAGGGTTCCTGTATTGTACTTAAAATAACAATCGGCGGCTATTTCTTTTAGTTTTAAAAGATCGGACACCTTCGGCAATGCATCTACATGGTGGATGCCTTCTGCCGTTTGTTGTTCTGCAATGTACATCAGCAATCCAGCTTTCAATACATCTTCAACCGGTTCAGGACTTACTATATTTTCCAACTCCGCTCTGGCTTCCGCATAGTTTCCGTTACCGATCTTTTTAGAGGCCCTGTAGATCCAATCATAGTTACTTCCTGCCAGAGAGGAAGCAAAAGCGCCAATATCCGGATCGGAAAGCAGCCAGTCATTTTCTAACACGGTACGACACGCGAACAGTTTTCTGAGGCTGTTTACTTCATCCACATAAGCTGTAGGCATAGTCGTTTCGTTAACAATACCAGAAACCGTCTCCAACAATAAAACGCTATCGGCCCGCTGTTGTGCATCCGATAAGTTGCCGCAGATCGTCCAAAGACTTGAATAAGGCCCGCTCACTACCGGCACCGGCGGAAGAATACTATTCCTATTACTATACAACGGTAGGGGCCAGTACGGTGAGGGCTGCGGGCCATTTGAAAAAAATGTTGAATATGGGCCAAACGAATTATAGCAGTAAAAATGATTTGTAAATGTACCGTTCCACGTATTTAATTGCGCGTTTCCTCCAACCTGCGCACCGATTTCAGCGTAATTCAGATACACGCCCGTTTCGGAATTATACAGGTCATTGTTGTAGACCAACGAAGGGTTGGAAACCTGTCCATCAAATAGCAGAGCAGGCCCGCACATGCTTACCGTGTTACAACGGGTGCGGACACCGGGACTATTGGCCTGCTGGATGCCGATCATTTGCCAGTTGGCAATATTGCCCGTAACGGTGTTGTTCTGGATATAAGCACGGGGGCATTCAAATGTGCCAATGCCGCTGAACTGTACTCCCGGAATGTTTCGCATGGTGATTACGTTTTCGTCTACGAGAAGACAGTTGATTAACTCGTCGCGGATTCCTTTGCCGTAGTTTTCTATGTCATTTTTTACGATCCGCACCAAATATCCGTCCGTATTGGCATTGCAGCGTATAGTGTCGGTAAGGGCAATATTGCGCAGGCGGATACCAATTGATAGTGGGTTAATTGTAGGATTGTAAATGTCGTTTTCCTGTATCAGAACTTCCGCTTTAAATAAATTGTATATATCCACACCGTATTTTACAGTGGTGAAGGTATTCTCCTTGATGATAATCGTCGGCGGATCGCTGGTAAATGTGCCGCGGTAGGTGTTCACCCCATATATACCCGTGCTGCCGATATTGGTAAACGTGTTCTTATATACATAAGCATTCAAAGCTCCCTGCAAGCGGATCGCATTGCTGCTGTTGGAAAAGGTATTTTTCCGGGTAGTGCCGATGTTGATATTTCTCGGGGTGTTGCCTCCTTCGGTATGGCGGATGCAGATCGCCGAGCTATAGCCGTTCCCGTTGTAGTCATTAATGAACTGGAACCCGTTGTTGTTTACCGTTACGTGAGTACGCTCCGTGTAGATACCGTAAACCGCACCTAAGAACGAATTGGTAAGCCCTGTACCGGGAGAAATATTCAACGTACCTGCATCGGTAGCAGAAATATGCTTGAAGGATCTTCTGCCCCAATACGGCGGCAGGAGCCCACCGCTGGTAAACTGGTTTGAAGTTAAGGTGAGCGGCCATGTGCCGTTATGATTAAATAACTGGATCGAATGATAGTTGTTTTTGAACGTGCTTCCGCTGGCTGTAACCTGTACTCCGTTGGTAAGGTACAGACCCTCGATGGCATCCCACATCTCCGAGTTCACAAATACGATCTGCGTAGCAGGATTGTCCGCATATATCCCGTCCCACATCTTATCACAAGCGTGAATGATGGAATTTTCCAAACGCATCTGCTTACCGTCATTCACGTTGATACGCGCACCTGCGCCCATGCGGATATCGCAGTTGGTAAAGGTTGTACTTTGGTCAATGTCCAGGTTGCCTTCCACCAATATCCGCATACCGGGAGTAATGGTATAGTCGGAGATACGCTCAAATCCTCCGCGTCCGTCGATCACCAAGTCCACATCGCAGCAAACGTTGTTTTCCTGCACCATTCGTATATCGTCGATCAGGTAATAACACCGTGCATACCAATCGTACTCAGGAGAAGAGTATGGTGGGGGATTCTGCAAGGCGCTAAACTGCGGATTGCAGCCAGCATCGTCTTTCCAGTTTCCAATGGTCAGGTAATAGGCCGGTTCCACACCTGTGTAGGTAAACGTATAACTATGATATTCCCAATTACCGTATCCAACCATCGGAGTACAGGTAATCAGCGTACCCTCTGCCGGTGTGATCGGCTCCAACCGGTATGATCCATTGGGATTGCTGCTGGTTAGAGTCATATACGACTTAGGCAGCCTTGTCGTGAACCCTAAATGAAAATCCGTACGCAGGTTGGAGATTTCAGCCGCGTTTACCTGGAAGCTAATGGTATAGGTATTTCCGGGGATGAGCGGTTCTTCCAAATACTGCTGGAAGTATTCCCGGTATTCCCCCATGTGCGCCACGATGGGATTGGGGTATTCTAATTCGGTAAAATCTATAACCTTACTCCATGTGTAGAAGCCGATATAAGCATTATCTGTCCATACCAGCGGAGCTTGCTCGGCATGATTTCCGTATGGGATTTTATAAATATTATAACAGTTGTATGGGCTGGAAAGTGACGGGTCATAATTACGATGCCAGAAATCGGGTGTTCCTTTGTGCATGGAAACGGTTGTCGGCCCTGCTAACAGATCGTAAACCCGTGCCATATTCCAGTTACATATTTTGTCTATCTGGCCTTCACAGTCGGGAATATCCATGTACTGCTCAAAGCTGCCGTTTAACAGTCCTGCTGTGCACTCATCATATCCAGACGGACAGCGGTTCACCGGGAACCATACCACAAGCTCTTTTTGCAAGCGTTCTTCCGGTGTCTCGACGGTTATAACATATACACCGGGTTTGTCGAATACATGGCGGTATATTCCATCGGTTGTAAACTCATACCCACGTCTGCCGGTGGTGGATGTTATAACTGAATCATAACCATGTGAGCCGTCCGTTACTACCCATTTAAACAACGGATCGGGATGGAGGCCTTTGTAATCTACTGTAAAGGAAATTGTATCGTTAAGGGCAACCGTATCGGGCGCAAATAACGAAGATTGGGCGGTTAACCCTGACCGGCACAGGACAGCCGCCAGCAGGAAAAGAATGATGCTTTTCATAGAATTGGTTTTGACTTATCGGGTAAATAAGAAGACTGCAGGTTTATATGGGTTGGTTGCATAGCGGGCTTGAAAATTATACAATTATGCCTGCAATATGGTTAAATTATCCGTTAGTAATAAACCGGAATTTGCATAAAGGACTATTTTTGGCAGCGGTTAATGAAACCCGGCAGTGGAAGCATGACTGGGCCTCTTGTCTACCTTAAACTTTCAAAGGATAAATCTATGCGGGCTCCTGGACCTGGGTATCCCGCTGCGCTGCAAAAACATCACTCTGAAGTATATTTGGGGACCACGCCGCCTGCCGCAGATCGAGCGAAACGGTGTGCCAGCCTGTACTGTAATCGTACCGTATTTTAATGTTGCTGAGATCGCAGATCTGTTTCACGATCGCCAGACCGATACCGATCGACTCGCTGCTTGGAGAACCTTTTTTGAAGCGGCCGAACAGTTCTTCCGTCGGCACTTCCGGTTCGGGCCCGGTATTTTTTATCACCAGCTGCTCCTGCATGAGCGCTACGCTGATCTTTCCGTCTGCGATGTTATGGCGGATCGCATTTCCGATGAGATTGTTCAGCAGTATATCGGCCAGCGTGGGATGCATTCGCAACAGTACATTCTGTTCAAGCTGCGTTTGTACTCCGAGTGATCTTACGGAAATGAGATCGCTGAAAGTGTCGAGGCATTCGCTAGTTATCCTGCAAATATCAAGATCCTTCGTAGCGGTGTATTCCTGGTTTTCGAGCCGAGCCAGCAATACCAGCGAGCGGTTGATCATGGCCAGCTTTTCCACGGCGTTCTGCATGTCGCCTATCAGCCGCGCCTGGTCTTCCCGGATATCGGATTCGGCCATCAGCTCCAGCTTTGTGCGGATGATAGCGAGCGGCGTCTGCAGCTCGTGGGACGCGTTCTCGGTAAATTCTTTCAGCGAGCGGTAATCGTCAACCGCCTTATCGGTCATTTTGCAAAGAAAACAGTTAAGCTCTCTGAATTCTTTCGTACGCGTATCGGGGAGCTGGAGCTTTTCTTTCCTGCGCAGATCGAACGATTCCACTACCTGCAGGGTTTTTTTGAACGGCGCAAGAATAAGCCGCGACATCTGGCGCGCCGAAATGGCGATGAGGACCACGAGCAGCAGGAAGATCCATATAAACGAGTCTCTGAGGCCGGTGAGGATCTCTTTCGCTTTGGTAACGTAGTTATAAGAGGCGATGCTGTAGTTCACTCCGTTGATCGAATAAAAGGATGTTACCGTAAGGCGGCATTCCTTGTGCTTGATATCGGGATTATAAAAGCTGTTCTCGGTAATTTCCACAGGCTCCTCCGGCAACGGACCATTCAGTGTGCTGATCACTACAGGGCGCCCGGTTGTATTGGTCGCCGAAAAATTGCCGAGGCGGATTTGCTCCGCGATCTTGTTATTGAGGTTTTGCAGCCGCACGATCCCCGCCTGGTCCATGCCGCGCTTTACTTTGTAATAGGCAAGAATTCCGCCGCCCGCCATTACCAGCAGGGTGATGCTGAGATACCAGAGCGTAAATTTGTTGGTAAGTTTCATGTGTGCGAAGCGTTGAATTTATATCCCAGACCGTACACTGTGCTGATATAATCGGTTCCCTGCGCCGCGCTGATCTTCTTCCGCAGGTTCTTCACATGCTGGTATACGAAGTCAAAGTTAACCAGATTATCGGTATAGTCGCCCCAGAGATGCGCTGCGATCGACTGCCGCGATAGTACGCGGTTCTTGTTGACGATGAAGTAGAGCAGCAGGTCGAATTCCTTCCGCGTTACATCCAGCAGCTGATCGTTCACGCGCGCTTCGAGCGTATCGGTGTTCAGCGCGATCTCGTTAAACACGACGATGCTGCTTCCGCTAAGCTTTTTGCGGCGATAGGTGGCGCGCAGCCGCGCGTGCAGTTCCGAAAGGTGAAAAGGTTTGGTAAGATAATCGTCGGCGCCGCTTTCCAGCCCCGCTATTTTGTCATCGAGAGCGTCTTTTGCAGAAATGATCAGGACGTTGCTCTGGATATTTTCCCGCCGTATGAATTCCAGCAGCTGAAGACCGTTTCCGTCAGGCAACATAATGTCGAGCAGGATGCAGTCGTACTGAAAGGCGAGCAGCTTTTCACGCGCGTCGCCTGCCGTATGGCAAACTTCGCACACGTAACCTTCGCGCGTTAGGAAGTCGTGCACGCTGCCGGCCAGCTCCCTGTTATCTTCAATGAGAAGGATCTTCATGACGGGCAAAAATAGAACAAGGTTTTGAAGTAATTTTGAAGCCGGTTTAAAACGTTTGCTGTCAGGTATGTACCGCTATCGTTTTTTCAGCATGGCCTCTGCGGCGCGTAGCCCGCTTGCGATGGCCGCTTCCACCGTTCCTACCGCGGAGCTGTCGTTGATGGCTTCGCCCGCAAAGTAAACCGTATTGTTCAGCGGCTCGGATAAAACGCTGATGTGCCGGTCCGCGTCAACGGTAGTATAGGTGTATGCCCCAAGCGAAAAAGGATCATTTCCCCAGCGATAGGTTTTCCAGGCGGTGAGCCGTTGCTTCAGCCAGGCATTCTCTCTCCGGAATATCGAAGCGAGGGAATCGAGCGCCGTCTGCAGCAGCTCTTTTTCTCCGCTTTTTTCCAGCTCTTCCGCCGGCGGCCCGCCTGCCCATCCGGTAAGCATTCCGATGTCGGGCCACTGTGTCCACCAGGTCGGAAAGCGCTCGTTCGAAAAAATAAACCCGGCGCCTTTCAGCGTTTTTCCTCCGGCGTGCCCGAACTTTTCGGTTTGCCAGAAAGGCTCTCTGAATTGCATCACTATTTTTACCACTGTTCCGAAACCAATGGCGGAAGCGGCTTCGAGCTTTTCCGGTATTCCCGGCTCAAAAGCGATCGCGTGCGGGCTTCCCGGCTTCGCCTGCAGGATGCTCAGCGGAACTGTGATCAGCACTTTTTTTGCGATGAACGAGCGGTCGTTGCCGGTCATGATCTTCACATACGACTGTCCCCAGTGGACGGCTGTTACTTTCGTGTTAAGATGTATCGTGCAGCCGTTGCTCACACATTCGCCCGCAAGCGCATCCGCCAGCTTTTTGTATCCTTCCTTTACCCTGTACTGTTTCCATTCCTGGTTCATCCATTCGTCGCGAAAGGAGAGAACGCTCGCACGGTCCGGATCTGCCGCATCGTATCCCTGCACGAATTGCCGCACGGATCTTTTCAGCTCCTCATGCTCATTTCCCGGAAAATAGGCTTCCAGGAATTCATTTACCGTCATATCGTCCTGCACGCTCTTCAGCGCCTTTTCGAGCGGGCTTGTTTCTTTGATCATATCGCCGGCGCGTTTCAGCTCGCCGTTCTCCATATGCCAGATGACGGGCTTTACCGGGCTTCGCTGTATGTTGTGCCTGCGGAGCGCGCGGAAAGTTTCCGGCAGCCGGCCGTGAATGAACTCTGCGCCCAGCTCTACCGGGTGCTGAAATCTCGGATCGTTCAGCGTATTGATGCGGCCGCCGGTGCGGTCTCTTCCTTCGAGCAACATAACTTTTTTTCCTGCACGGCAGAGCTCGCATGCTGCGGAGAGCCCTGCAATGCCTGCACCGACAATGATAATATCGGTCTCTGTTTCCATCGTTTTCATGGTGTAATCAGCTGATCTAAGTTATCAGAATAAAAAAGCCGGCATATAAAAAATACCGGCCTCTTAATGATCACGTATTTAAAGTGAAGTGCGCGTACGTCTTTTTCCCGGCTCGCTTTCCTTATATGCTTCCATATTGATGTCCTTCGCGATCTCCGTGAGCGTTTTATCGGCCTGGCCTTCTTCATCCAGCGTTTCCTGCAGCAGGCCCGCGGCTTCGTGCAATCCCAGCACGTTGGCAATGGCGCGCAGGCAGCCGTACGCAGCTATTTCGTAATGCTCCACTTTCTGCGCTGCCACGATAAGGGCGACATCGCGGATGAGCGAACCGTCGCGCGTACGCTCTATCGCTTCTTCGCCTTCGCGGACAAGCCCCTGCATCGCTTCGCACATTTCAGGCTGCGGTTGAAGCCCTGCAAGCCGGTACACCTGCTCCAGCCGTACCACATGGTTTTCCGTTACTTCAAGATGATCTTCGAATGCGTTGATCAATACCTGTGAGGTCGCGGCATCCGCCATTTTCGGCAATGCCCCGATCAGCTGCTTTTCGGCGCTCATCATGTCATTTAGCTGCTCCTGGAAAAGCTGCTTCAGGTCTTCGGCTTCCGCTTCGCCGGCAAACGCTTTTTTGCGCGCAGGATTCCATGGGCTGAGACCCGTGAGATCGTCCTCTGCTTCCTGCGGCGATCTTCCTTCCGGATCGCTGGCTACCGTATTTGTGGTGCTCAGCACTTCCATGTGCCCGGCAATATTTTCGGTGCGGTACGTATCGTCCACTCCGGGTATTTCGTTGATCCCTTCGCCGCCTTCTTCGCGCATATCGTCGCGGTTGGCGGTGGGCGAGGTGATGTGCTTTTGTGTTATCGTGCTGTCTTTGCGCAGCGCGTCTTCGTCCTGTTCCGCGTTGTCGGTATTTTTCACGCGGTCTTTTTCTGTGGATTCCCTGTTCCGGTTATCGTTGTTCTGCTCGTTTCCGGATGGCGTATTTTTATCTGAATTGGTTTTCATGATCCTGATTTTTAGTGAGCTTATATTCAAATCTACTGATTCGGAAGGCCCGTTCTTCAGGCTTAACATAAATTAGTTTTCGGAGATGTAAAGCCGCTGTCCGGCTACAAAATTTGTTAATTTTTTTAGCGTAACAGGAAGTCTTGCGTTTCAGAACTTAATAAAAAGATAATATTGGATGGAGTGGATTGAAACGATCATTGGAAAAGAAAATCATGTTATCGCCTGGTGGCAGGTTGGTATACGGGGGTTCCTGATGTTCTTCGTGGCATGGGTGCTGGTAAGGATCGCCGGTATACGGACATTCGGCAAGCGTTCCGCGATCGATATCATTACGCTCTTCATGCTCGGCGCTATGCTGGCAAGGCCTATTCCGGGTACTGTGCCTTTCCTGCCTACGGTGTTCGCTGCTTTGATCGTCGTATGCCTTCACCGGCTGCTGGCCGTCCTGGCATATCACTGGAAAGGCTTCGGAAAAATTATAAAGGGAAAAAATGTCGTGATCTACGAGAACGGCGATTTTTGTAAGGATATCATGAGCCGGCACAGCATTACGGAAGAGGAAGTGATCGAAAGCGTGCGGAAGTGCCTTCATACCGAAGATCTTTCGCATGTGGAGAAAGTGTATTTCGAGCCGAGCGGAAGGATCAATGTGCTGACCAAAACAATAGCGCGCGAAAGCAGCGGGCGGGAGGTATAAAACGGAATGTCTGTTACAGGTATTTACACTTCCACACCAAATTGCTTCAGGTGATGCACGGCGTGCTTGTGCAGCAGATGTACCCATTCTGCGTAGTTCATATCGCCGAAGAAAGGATTGGTCACGCGCTTTTCAGGATCCGGAGCGTAGTGCGCAAAAAAATCGTTCATTTCGGCGCGGAGCTCTTCAAGTGATCCTTTTACAGAACTATGCCGCACAGGCAGCGGTTCGTCTCCCAGTTCCCTGTTTTTGGTATTTTCTTTAAAAGGGGCTTCACTCAGTATGAACTGGCGGAAGGTCTCCAGCTTGTCTTCGGGCGTCAGCAGCTTTTTCGGATCCTTTCCGCTGGCGATCCGCGCCGAATCGCTCATGTGCTCGATCATCTGCTGGAAGTTCATTTTTCCCCAGCGTGGCGTTGCCGAAGGATCTGCCGATCCAAGCAAAGGCATGAGCTTGTCTTTGAGGAATGTTTCTTTTGTGCGGTTGAGCATACGGCGATTTTAAGTAAAGATAAAACGACAGGATATAAAAAAATACCCCGAAGGAAATTAAAATTCCTTCGGGGTATTTTTACACTAAGCTTTTAATTACTGAAGCACGATATGCTTCCGGATGTTGCCCTCTGTGGTCTTGATGGCTACCACATAGTTGCCGGGCTTAATAGCGGACTTGCTGAAGGTGTACGTGGAAGCAAAGATATTGCTTACGCGCAGCACGCTTCTTCCGCTCATATCCATCAGCTCGATCACTTCGATCATGTTGCTGCCGCCGGTCTGGATGGTAACCACATCTGCAGACGGGTTGGGATATACGTTCAGCTGGATCTCCGGTTGCGGGTTGTTCACGCCTACGGTCTGATCCTGGTACACCAGATACATCCGCGGAGTAAGGAAGCCTACGATCGTGTCGATATAGGCCATCGCTTTTCCTTTGGACATGTCGGGATTGGTTTCCAGTCCGTCGGTATGGATGGTGCTCCAGAGCGGATAACCATAAGCCTGAGCTTCCATGGTCACAACGGTAGAATCCCACCATTCCCATGGAGAGCCTTCTTCTGCAGGACCAGGGATCTCGGGACGCTCGATCTGGAAGAGGCCTTCGTAAGTATTCTGCGGATTCAGCTGGTAAGCCCGCAGCGAATACGGATCGGTAAATGTATTGTTCACCCAGATATCGTTCAGTCCCATCTGAACTGCGCGGCGGATAACGGTGCGTGTACCGTGCACGTCCACTACCGGCTGACCGGTGGTAGGCACGATAACGGTTCCGCTGTCGTACGGAGCAAAGACGTCTCTGCGGCAGTGCAGGCCCGCAACCGGAACGCGTGGCCAGGTCTGGTCCATCCAGGAAATATCTCCCATGGCGCCGCCGATATTAGCCACCATACATACGCTGTTGCTGTAGCCGGGGTGATTGTAGATGTTGTAAAGCCCTCCGGTTCCGTCCACGTTTCCTACCAGCGCGGTATCTACCACGGAGCTGCCGTTGAACACAAATTTAGGAAGCTCGGTCTCTTCCTGCTTGTCGAGGAACGGATAAGCCAGCGCGATATAACCCGCGGAGCCTTGTCCGATCACATAGATGCGGTCGGGGTCGATGCCGTAGGTGGAAGCGTAACGCTTGAAGAAGCGCACGCAGGTCTGTACGTCATGGATGGCGCGGTAAACGGCATTCAGCAGGGTAGAGGTACGGATCTCCAGCGTTCCGCCGAGCGGGTTCCATCCCAGGCGATAGGCCGGAGCGGCTACCACGTAGCCTTTCTGCGCGAAGCGATAGCACATTTCCACAACGGTGCTGTCGGATTTGCTTCCTGTAGGGCTTCCGTTAAAATATTTCGGGAGGAACACACCTGTGTGCAGGTAAACCACCAGCGGGCGGGCATCATCGGTATCTGAAGCCGGAGGCGTATACAGGTCCATCTGGAGAACGGTATCTTTAGGAGTGGTGGTGCTGGTTCCTGCCGGAGCCGGAGGAAAAGCCAGGAAGTAATAGTTTTCGCCATACGAAAGATTTACCTGCTTCTGGATAGTGGTGCGGGTAAACACATCGTCGAGGTAACGCGTCTGCGCAATGGCGGAGCCGCCAATGCACAAAGCGAGAGCTAACAATGAGAGTAATTTTTTCCTCATAACGCTAAGTTTTTTTGATGTTTACGAAATTGATCGAATTTACCGAATTAATTCTTCTTTTTAAAATCCCAATCAAATATTATTGAGCCATATACGATCCTGCCTACCAGCGGGCCTCCGTAAACCTGGTACGCTCTGTTATCGGTCAGGTTCTGCGCACCTACCTTAAACGTGAGATGAGTTTTCGGCCAGTGATAATTGAGCTGTGCGTCGAGCATGTAGTACGACGGCACCTCGCCCGTAAACTGCGGCGAGCCTTCGAACAGGAAGCCCTGTATCCATTTGAAGGTAACGTTGAATCCCCAGTTGTTGATCTTCGCTTTCCCGATGCGCATCTCGATGTCCCTGCCGTCCACCCCGATGTTGAACTTGTTCTCCGGCGTATTGAACGCCGGTATCAGCGGATCGGTGGAGCCGAGGCGGTTGAGCGAGTTCCAGGTGTAGTTCCCGTTCACGGAAAAATATTTCGCAAAGTATACGTTGAACTGCACCGCCACTCCCTGGCTTATCACGAGATCTTTCGAGTTGGTGGAGACCCGGTAAGCCTGCGTTTTGGCTGTGGGAAAGCCGATGATATCGAAATCCGGATCGATACCGAACTTGTAGCCGATAAAGTTGGTATAGAAGCTCATGTAATATCCCGCGTCGATATACAGCCGCTTGAAGAATGTGGCGCGGTAGCCCAGCTCAACGGTCCGCACTTCTTCCGGCCGCACCGGATCTACGGAGAAATATTCCAGCTTTGTCTGGTCGGGGAAGGAACCTTCCACCGCTTCGCGAAAAGATTCGAGCGTGACCAGCGAATCGTAGCCGGTAAGGTTACCGCGCAGGATCGCTCTTCCGACATTGTAGAACAGGTACTGGTCCGAAAGCGTCGGGTTGCGGATGGCGCTCGAAAGGGAGAACCGCAGCGTATGATCCTTATGCGGCAGGTACACCACCGAAGCGGCAACGCTCACCAGAAACGGGAAATTCTGGTTCTTGTCCATCCGCACCGTGCCGCTGAGCTTTACTTTTTCCCAGCGTTTCTCCACGCCGGCGTACACACCGAATTCCCAATTGGTGATCTGCACGCCTCCCGTATCGGCGAAGATGGTCCCGTTGGAATTGGGAGTATAAACGCGCCCGTTCCCGCCGGTTGTAAAATCTACGGTACGGATGCGGAACTTATATTCTCCCTGCAGGTGATACAATGCCGAACGGTCGAAGAATTTTGCTCCGCCCTGGCCGAGATACCTGGATTTGATACCGGCAAAGGCCGTATCGAACTCATACGTTCCCGGGGCGAAATACGGATAAAAACCGGCTCCGTTGGCCTGGTTGGCATAGTCGCGGGCTTCCTGGTGCCATACGAGCAGCGAATCGTAATACTGGTTCAGCAGCATTTCAGCCAGCCCGTAATCATATTCTTCTCCCACGCCCGGCGCATCCGGAAAGCCCGGAATAGCGTCGAACAGCCTTCCGTTCCCACTCTGATTGGCTATATTCTGGTTCCAGTAGGTAGAGTAGTCGCTGTTCCAGCTCTGGTATGTATTTCCCAGCGGCTTGTTGTTGTTCTGCAGCAGGTACGCGGCCACTACGGCGTCATACGAGTTCCCCGCATCTTCGTTGGTGGCGTAGAAGCGAATGAAGAACTTATCTTTTTTACGTACCTCGAAACGGTTCTGGAAGAACATGATGTCGCGCAGGCTGAAACGGTTCTCGCCCTGGTACACGGTTGTTCCGTACCCGAAGCTGGAAGCGAGGATGAACTCGACCTTCTTTTTCGTCTGGTAATGGAAAGCCACATTGGCCTTGATGTTCTGCGTGTTGTAATCCACAAGGTCTTCTTCGCGGTAGCCGTCGCGGTAAAATATACCGAGTCCCGGAGCGTATATCCGCAGGGAAGAATCGGAGTAAAAATCATTGTCTCCCGCCAGCCCTTCGTCGCCGTAGCGGTTCACGGCGTCGTATCCGCCGGGGTTCCCCGTTCCTGTTTCGGAATCTGTGGCAGGGGAGTAGTTGGTCGCTTCCCAGTCGTCGGCGCGCAGGTAGTAAAAGTTGATCTTGTAGCCGAAGCGGTCGTTCCCTTCTTTGTCCTGGAATTTCTGCGCCCAGCGCAATGCGCCTTCGAAGAGATTGCGCTCGCCGCCTTTTATGGAAACGCTCAGCCCGGGATAGTCAAAAGGGCTTTTGGTCGTCATGGCGATCACTCCGTTGAATGCATTAGGGCCGTAGAAAGACGAGCTCGCGCCCTGTATCAGGTCTACTTTCTGGATGTCGAGCTCGGACGAGCCCAGGAAATTTCCCAGCGAAAAATTAAGCCCGGGCGATTGGTTGTCCACTCCATCGATGAGCTGCAGGGAGCGGACGGGCGATGTGCTGTTGAACCCGCGCGTATTGATCACCTTGAAGCCGATGCTGGCGGAAGTAAGGTCGACGCCTTTCAGGTTGCCGAGCCCTTCGTAGAACGACACTGCCGCCGTCTGCTTTATCATGATGGGATCCATCGACTCTACGGTAAGAGGCGATTCTTTCTGTTTTTCGGTGATACGGGTATCGGTGATCTCGAATTCCTTCAGCATTACCTGGTCAGGCTCGATGCTCACGTTTACCATTTCCTTTATGGAGCTGACCTGCACTTCCTGTGTCTTGAACCCGATCCCGCTTATTACAAGCGTTGCCGGGGGGGGATTCTGAAGCTTCAGCTGGAACTGCCCGTCGAAGTCGGCGTAGGTGCCGTTCTGCGTTCCCTTTTCCTGTATTATTACTCCGTAAGCCCCTTCTCCGTTCGATTTATCTTTCACCACGCCCCTTACCGTCTGGGAATAGGAAGGTAAAAGAATGCCTGCCAGGGCAATCAGGGTACATAATCTTTTCATAGGCTGAATGGAAAAACAATCCAGACCTAAGATCAGAAAAAAAAACAGAATCCGGAATACGGACAATTAATTTTCGATGCTGAGCAGCTCCACTTCAAACACCAGTGTCATACCGGCTTTGATGGGTGTGCCCTGCGGAGGATTGTTGCCGTAAGCGAGGCTGGCGGGGATCAGGAAGCGGTATTTGGAACCTGCCGTCATCAGCTGGATGCCTTCCACCCAACCGGGGATCAGGCCCTGCAGCGGGAATGTAGCCGGTCCTCTCTCGCCTGTCTGATCGAATATAACGCCATCGGGAGTGGTGCCGACGTAGTTTACCTTTACGGTACTTGCCGCAGTGGGCTTAGGACCCGCGCCTTCGGTAAGCACTTCGTAAACAAGGCCCGAAGCGGTTTTCTTCAGGTTCGTGTTCTTCTTCATCTGGGTGTCGATGAATGTTTTGCCGCTCTCTTCATTTACTTTCGCTTCTTCCTGCATCTTGCGGTTCATCTCCTCCATCTGCTGCTGCTGGAATTCCTGGAACACCTGCGTGATCTGCTCTTTGGTCATCAGTGCGAGGCTGGTGTCGGTCATACCGTGCGTAAGCCCGAGGATCATCAGGTCAAGGTCCACATTGATGTTTTGCTGCTTCATATTCTGCGCCACATCATAGCCGATACCATAGCTGATCTTCTGATCATAGGTCTCCAGCTTTACTTCTCCTTTTTTGCTTTTCTTCTTCTTTTTGCCGTCAGCCTGCGCGTGAATGGATATCGACAGAACAAGCAATGCGACCAGTAAACCGATCTTTTTCATATTCCAGTTGTTTTATTATGGGCCTAAAATAACTAATCCCGGCGATACCGGGATTAGCTATGTGTGTTTTTTTATTTTTCGATGCCGAGGAGCTCCACTTCAAAAATGAGGGTGGAACCGGGCTGGATAGGCGTTCCGGGAGGAGGATTGCTGCCGTAAGCCAGCGCTGCGGGAATGATAAGGCGGTAGGTTGATCCTACGCTCATCAGCTGCAGGCCTTCCTGCCATCCGGGAATTACTCCGTTCAGCGGGAATACAGCCGGATCTTTACCTTCGGTGCTGTCGAACACGGTACCGTTGAGCAGCGTGCCTTTATAATTCACCTTCACCACATTTTCTACGGTAGGCTTTTTACCTTTTCCTTCTTTGATCACTTCATACAGCAGTCCGCTTTCGGTCTTCTTCATGTTAGGATTGCTCTGAAGCTGCTGCTCCATGTATTGCTGTCCTTCAGCTTCGTTTGGCGCAGCCATGTCCTGCATCTGCTGCTGCTGTACCTGCATCTGCTGTTTCTGGAATTCCTGGAATGCCGCCGCCATTTCCTGTTCGGTCAGCAATGGCTGGATGGAATCGCCGAGCCCGTCGGACATACCTTTGTAGAGTGGCTCGAGCTCCAGCTTGAAACCTTGTGATTTCAGCGTTTTTGCTATATCGTAGCCGATGCTGTAGCTGAGCTTCTGATCCTGGGTTTCGAGCTTAATGTCTTTTTCCTTGTTGGTTTTGGAACCGCAGGAAGCCAGGAACAATACCCCGGCGAAAGCTGTAAGAGAGATATAACGCATTATGTTTGGATTTAGTTGAGCAAAGGTATAAAATAAACAATGGTATCCTACAGGGGCCTGAATATGGACTTGTCAGGCTTTTAGCCAGAGGCTAAAGTTCATGCACTCGAAATACAGGCTGAATTTGCCCGTTTCACGGTATGGCTGAAGCTCTTCCCATGCCTTCCGGAAATCGGCCCGGACGGCTTTGGCCTGTATATGATCTGCCGCGGCAATAAAGAACCGGAGCAGGATCTGGTCGATCTCGTCCGCGTAATCCCATTTTTCCAGGTGCTTGCGGTAATGCTCGGTATGGTGCGCCACTACATCCGGGTTGCCGAGCGCGAGGTGGATGAAGAGGAAGTGCACATAGATAGCTGCGGTGGTCTCGAATGTTTCCTTGTTCATCGTGTTCCGGAGAACATTGCAGGTCTCCAGCGCTTTTTTATAATCGCCCTGCGTAAAGAACAGTTTTGTGGCCAGTATGAAAAAAGAGCTGTTCACATAGTTGTGCTCCTGGGCGGAATGCTCCTGCAGGTAATCCAGGCTCTCGCGGTACAGCGGCACGAAATCTTCCATCCGGTCCATGTAATAGCAGCCCTGCATCCGGAGCGTCTGCACCGAGATAAAATAATGCTCGTACACCGTCTGCTCGTTGATCACCGCGTTCCTCAGCTTTTCCAGGTAATGCGCAAAATTCTTCCAGTCGCCCGCTTCCTTGTACGCGTTCACCAGGCTGAAGAGCACGCTGATATAACTTTTGATGTTCTCCTTCAGGTGAACCGGGTTCCTGTCGAACTCGTTCACCATTTCCTTACTGATACCGAGCGTGTCGTACGAATCGGGAGCGAAGTGGTTCAGAAGATTATAGGACATGAAGCGGTTGTACCTGACCTGTATGGTCTGGTACTTTTCGGGCACTTCTATCTCCAGGTATTTCCGGATGATCTCCTGCACATGCTTCGCCTTGTCGCCTTTTTCGGGATCGTATTTCGAGTGAAGTACCACTTCTTTCAGCAGCAGGTTGGCATAGAAGAAATGAAGGTGATACTGGAACTTTATCGTGCTGTCGTATGGTATCTGGTAAGCGTATTTATGGTCGTACGGCTCGTTGCGCAGGAAGGAGTCGATGATGACGAACTGGTACTGGTGGCAAAGCTTCATGATGCTTACGTGATGATCGATGGCCATCGCATTCTTCAGCGCGTGCAAAATCTTCCGGCGGGCCAGCTTGAAGCAGGCATGGTCGAGAAGGATATCGATCTGGTCGATGTCGCGGCTGATCTGGCGACGAAGCGTCACGTTCCGGTCCGAATGGGCCAGGCTGTCGAGCAGCGAATCCCACAGCTTTTGCTTGGTGATGGCGAACTGCTTTCCGAAAGCTTTTTCCTTGATCTTTTTCTGCACGGCCCTGGAATCGTATTCCTTCATCTTTTCCAGGAAATCGAAGAGTTTAATGTGATTGGACTCCTTGCTGTTCTTATAAACAGAGGCGTTCAGCTTGAACTCCCGTTTTTCGTCCTTGCTCAGCGATTGTATGATCTTATGCAGCTCTTCCACGGCCGTATCGTTTAGAGGACGTCAGCATATATAAAAAGAAATAACTCCGGTAAATTAATGCCGGAGCTATTTCAAACCAACCCAAATTAAAATTTTGAATGCTATATCTGGAGGAATATTCCAGGGCTATTTTTGAATTCGATGACAAAGTAAGTGCTTTTGTACATGCTAATCTAGTCAATAATTTTCAGAAAAATATTTTTCAAGTTTTGCTAAAATGGTTTAATAGGCTTACTTTGAGGGGTGTATAGCGAAGATGGTTATATTCTTTGAATGAAAATACCTGCCTGGAAATCGGCGTTTAGTTATGTGTTTCCTGTCCTGGTAGCTGAATATACCAGCTCCGTTTCGGGCAGGATCAGGATCTGGCTGACCAGAGGGAAGCTGGTGCTTGATTCTCCGCAGGCGAATTATTCGTTCGGCGCGTTGCACCAGGTTTTCCGGGAAGTTTTTGCAGAAACGGGATTTCATGAGTTCCCGTCCGGCAGAATGTTGCTTCTCGGATTGGGCGGCGGAAGCGTTCCCACTCTTATATATGGCGAGATGCAGCTGAATCTTCCCATCACCGCCGTGGAAGTGGACCCTATGATGATCCGGCTGGCGAAAGAATACTTTGGCGCAGCTCACCGGCCGCTGCTGGAGATTGTGGAACAGGATGCCCGCATTTACGTGCGGCAGGCGGATCAGAAGTTCAGCACCATCGTGGTGGATATGTTCATCGACAATGAAGTGCCGGATGATTTTGCCACGCCTGTTTTCCTGGAACAATTGCATAAGCTGGCGGAACCCGACGGTCGGATCTACTTTAATATGATCACAACGGATGAAGCGCAGCGGAAAAAATGTGAGCAGGTGAGATTCGTGATGCAAAGCTGGGCGGGCGTTGTAAATGAATACCCGGTTATGTATGCGAACACCGTATTATTTTGGCAGGGCAGGTAAGCAGGATCTTTTTTATCTTGACAATCTAACCAACACCTGCCTTCCATGAACCGAACCTGTGCCGAATGCGGCGATCCCGTTGCGGGAAGGGTGGACAAGAAATTCTGCTGCGATCAATGCCGCAACAGTTACAACAACCGTCTTAACAGCGATACCCACGCTCTTGTGCGGAATACCAACACAATATTGCGAAAGAACAGGAGAATACTGGAAGAGCTGAATCCGAACGGCAAAGCCAGGATACATCGCGACAAGCTTTCGATGCGCGGATTTAACTTTACTTATCATACGCAGATACATGTAACCCGTACCGGCCGTACATACTATTATTGTTACGAGTACGGATATTACCTGCAGGATTCCGGCTACGTGGACATTGTCAGAAATGCACATGTGAACGCCTGATACGTTAAAATCCTGTTAACCGGCAAGGGGATTTATTTTTGGCACGACAATTGAAACACACCTATCAACACTAAATCGTACAGTTATGAAACGATTGATCTTAATAGCCGGAATGTTCTTAATAGGACAGCTTGCTTTCAGCCAGACAAAAGACGGTAAGTTCAGCGACCGGAATTCCGGTACTACCAAGCCGACCACTGTCACCAGGCCTACTCAAAAACACCAGGTGGTGCGCGACGATAAAAAAGGCCGCGGGCTCACAGAAGAGAAACGCCTTCATGCCGAAGAAAAATCGAATGGAAATGCATTTGGCGGTAATAAGAACAGTCACCTGAAGAAGGAAGATAACCGTCTGAAAAAAGAACAAAAGTTCACTATCCGCGAAAAAGAAACTAAAGTTAAATCACCTACCGGCAAACGACCGGAATAACTCAGGATTCGTTCTTTTATTCCTCATATTTCTCATAACGCTGCAGGAAAGAGGATGGCCCGTTAAAAGGTCATCCTCTTTTTATTTTAAAAGACCTGGAGACGTAAAAGACTTAAAGACTTATAGACTCATAGATTTATAGTCTTATAGTCTTATAGTCTCGTAGTCTCTAGTTTCAGGAACTAAGAGCTTACCCTCGGATCCACCCATCCATACAGCAGATCAACAATGATATTGATGAGCACGAACATCATCGCTACAGTGATCACGCAGCCCATTACCACAGGATAGTCTAGCTTTTGCAATCCGTCCACGATCTCTTTCCCGATCCCTTTCCAGCCGAAAATGTATTCTACGAAAACAGCCCCCGCCAGCAATCCGCCCATCCAGCCGGAAACCGCTGTGATCAGCGGGTTCAGCGTATTCCGCAAAGTGTGCCTCATCAGCACTGTGGCCGGTGAAACTCCTTTTGCCTTCGCCGTACGGATGTAATCTTTGCGCATGATCTCCAGCAGGCTTTGCCGCGTGAGCTGGATGATGACCGACAGGGGGCGTATCCCCAGCGTAAAGGCGGGAAGGATCAGGTTTGATATCCGCAGATGTTTTTCCCCGGTAAAATCGTCGATGGCGTACAGGTTGCCCCACGGCATCAGCCCGGTGTACCGGTGCAGCACAAAGCCCAGCAGCCAGCTGATAAGTATGGCGGCAAAAAATGAAGGAACTGCCATGCCGGTAGTAGACAGGAAGAGCAGCAAACGGTCGATCCATGTATTGTTGTAAAAAGCGCAGACGATGCCGGTAAGTATGCCGGCGACGGTCGCAAAGAAAATAGCGGCCAATGCCAGGATGATCGTGGTGGGCAGCACATCCGAAATGATCGAGCTTACTTCGCGGTTGGTCTGGTAGCTTCTCCTGAAATACGGAACTTTGAGCAGCACGCGGTAGCCGGAAACGGAGAACAGCACAATTGCGCGGTACTTTCCGGGCGCGGCGAATGAGGGCGCACCGGGATTTACAGAATGAAGCGAAAGCGGTGAAAGATCATTGAGGTATAAAAGCATTTGTACTCCCACCGGCTGATCGAGCGCGTATTCTTTACGGATACGTTCCACCGTTTTCTGGTCGGTGTTCTGACCTGTCATTTCGTACACGGCTTTTCCGTCGCGGCCGATGAAGCGGAAGAAGAGGAACGTGAGCACGATTACCACACCGGCCAGTACCAGCATGCTGTAGAAGATCTTTTTCAGCACATAGCGGAACATGATCAGCGGTATTTCTCGCGGATGGTCTCAGCCTTCGGAAAATCGTTGTAGTGCCATTTGTTCACCACCACTCCGTCCCTGATGAGCACCAATCCCGGGTTGCTGCGCAGGATGGTCTTCAGCGCTTTTTCGTCGTTCTGGTATATAGGGAACATGTTCTGGTTGTCGTGCCGGAACTTATCGATCACATCGGATGTGGACGAAGTTGCTCCCGCAAACATCATGTTGTTTCCCATTGCGTATTCCGCGATCGCGTTAATGCGGTCCATGTGGCGCAGGCTGGCTTTCTCGAGTTTCGGGGCGATCCATAGGAACGCGTACCCGGGGAAGTTAATAAACTCTTCGCCATGTGTCTCACCGGTGTTCGGATCTTCAAGCGTGAAATCCTTCACCTTCGGCTCGATCGCGGGCTTGATCACTTTTTTATCCTGCTTGTAGAATGTGTGGGTCGCCTCGAATGTGCTGTCTAGCCACGACCAGTCGGTGGTCGGCATTTTCTTTTCCTCACAGGTAGAATTGTCGAGATACACCATTACGATCTCCGCTACTTCGGGAGTGTATTGTGTAAGCTCGCGCACGTTATTTCCGTTCCTCCACGGGCGGTAATCGCGTACCGAAAGGTGGCTGATACAATATACAGTGAACCATGTGCTTGCGATCAGCACAAGCAGGAGGTTGAGCATTTCCTGCTGCACAGGAGAAAAGCGGCGGGCCAGCGCGATCCTTACGATCACGAACACAGCCAGGAACCATACGGGGAACAGCCATTTGAACTGTACGGTGCACAGGATGGTCATGAGCACGAGCGACGATACTGAAATCCCGATCTCGTACCGGTTGAGCGGTATTCCGTTGATCCTCCGCTGCCAGATGAAGAGCGGAAGAATGAACGCCAGCAGGAAGATATCCTTGGAGAACGACTGCCAGGGCGTAAGCTTCAGTGCGTCGCCGAAGCATCCGCAGTCTGTTACTTTGTTGTAATACGCCGAGTAGAACGTGAGGAAAGTAAAAAAGACGATCATCAGGAAAAGCAGCCATGCCACGAGCCGCATCCGGTAGCCGACGATGGTGAAGAGGCCCAGTATGATCTCAATGATACAGATGAGCACCGCCAGGAATAAGGCGTTCTCGCCCATGAACCCGAAGAGATCGATAAGCGACCGCTTGAAAAATCCGAGCTGCCCGCGCGGAATGGCCTCCTGCTCATATTGCTTGGGAATATTGAGCTTGCTGAAGCAGGGCGAGTTCTTGATCTTTTCATCTATTTCTGCCGGGACTTCTTTTTTCACCGTTCCCAGGTCTGTGCTGAACACGGTAAAATACTCCTCGAGCTTGTACGAAAATCCGCTGGGATCGTTGGCTTTGATCAGGCCGGAAATGACGAACAGGGTACCGACGATCACTCTGCAGGCAGCTAAAAAGATCTTCATAGATGTTATGGTTTTGTTCCAAAATTAACTGAAAAATCAAATACGGGAGGAAGTTAGGAAATCATTAACAAAATAGGGACATCAAAGGCGCGCCGCCGCTCACATCTGCGATTCGTCTGTTTTTATCAGGGCAAACACGCCGTAATTGATCATATCGTAATAGTTGGATTCCACGCCTTCAGAAACGAGCGTCTGGCCTTTGTTGTCCTCGATCTGCTTGATCCGCAGGATGCGCATCAGCATCATATCGGTGTACGAGCTCACCCGCATGCTTCTCCAGGCTTCGCCGTAATCGTGGTTCTTGGCTTCCATCAGCTCTTTTGCGTGGGTTATGTGCTTATCGTAAAGCTTTTCCGCAGTGTCCGGATCAAGGCTAAGCTCCGGGTCGTCTTCCATTTCGAGTTGTACCAGGGCGATGACGCAGTAGTTCACAATGCCGATAAACTCGGGGCGGATGCCTTCTTCCACCTTCGAAGCGCCTTTCTGCTCGATGGTGCGGATGCGCTGCGCCTTGATGAAGATCTGATCGGTGAGCGATTCCGGCCGGAGCACTCTCCACGAGGAACCGTAATCTTTCATCTTTTTCAGGAAAATATCTTTACATACCTTTACCGCAGCATCGTATTCACGGGAAGTATCGCTCATAGAATCAAATGATAATTAAGAAGCCAATGTCGCAAGATCGGCCCGCAATACAAAAAAAATATATCAACTGCCGTGGAAAACTGCTGGACATTTCCGTTCCGCGTGTGATGGGGATACTCAATATTACCCCCGATTCTTTTTACGACGGCGGGCGGTACGGTTCTGCCGATGCGGTATTGCGCAGGGCGGAAGCTATTCTCGAAGAAGGCGGCGACGTGATCGATATCGGCGGTTTGTCTACAAGGCCCGGCGCGGCTGAAATAAGCGCGGAAGAAGAAGCCGGTCGCGTGGTCCCCGTGGTTCAGCTGCTGCGGCAGCGGTTTCCGGAAGCCGTGCTTTCTGTGGATACATATCGTTCGCAGGTAGCGGAACAGGCTGTAAACGCGGGCGCGGACATCATCAATGATATTTCCGGCGGAACGATGGATCCGCAGATGTTCGGGACCGTGGCGCGCCTCAGGGTGCCGTACATCCTGATGCACATACAGGGCGTGCCCGCTACGATGCAGGAGAACCCGCAGTACGACGATGTGGTGAAGGAAGTCTGCTTTTATTTTTCAGAAAAGACAGACCGCCTGATCCGCCTGGGAGTTTGCGATATCATTCTCGATCCCGGCTACGGCTTTGGCAAAACGGTCGGACATAATTTTTCATTGCTGAAGCGCCAGGAGCTGATCGTCCGGGCATTCGGTCTTCCCTTGCTGGCAGGCGTTTCACGCAAATCCATGGTAAACCGCGTGACCGGTACGGGACCTTCCGGCTCGCTCGCGGGCACTATTGCCGCTTCGATGATCGCGCTGCAGAACGGCGCTACATTGCTGAGAGCGCACGATGTAAAGGACTCCGTACAAGCTGCAAAATTGTTCAGCTACTACCGAACCATTTCATAGAAATTTGCATCTTTATATCCGATGCCGGCGCTTTTCATTCATATACGTGTCATTGATGTGATCGACATAGTCCTGGTAGCCTTCCTCATCTACCAGGTTTACCAGTTGGTAAAGGGAACGGCTGCCATCAACATCTTTTTCGGGATCATTATCATATACAGCCTGTATCTGTTGGTAGACGCGCTTCAGATGAAGCTGCTGAGCCAGATACTCGGCCAGTTCATCGGCGTGGGAGTTATCGTGCTCGTGGTCGTGTTCCAGCAAGAGATCCGGCGCTTCCTGCTGTTGCTGGGAAATACCTGGCTCAACAACCGGCTGAGAATATTCCGGAGAATGCTTCCCGTTCGTATTGTCGCCGCCAGCCGGTACGGCGTAAATACCGGCGAGCTGAAAACAGCCGTAAAAGATCTTGTGAAAAACAAAACGGGAGCGCTCATCGTCATCATGAAAAATTCCGAGCTGCGGCATTACCTGCGCACCGGCGTACCGATAGACGCGATGCTGACCTCGCAGCTCGTGCACAATATTTTTTTCCGGAACAGCCCGTTGCACGACGGCGCGATCTTCATTAAAGGATCGACCATAAAGGCCGCGCGTTGTATCCTCCCGCTTTCCGAAAAGGCCGACTTCCCCGAAAATCTCGGGCTGCGGCACCGCTCGGCAGTAGGCATTACCGAAATATCAGACGCTATAGCCATCGTGGTGTCGGAGCAGAACCAGCAGGTGAGTGTGGCGTATCACGGAAAATTAGAGTTAAATTTATCGGTCGACAAGCTGATCGAAAAAGTGGAAAAATATTTAGCGGAACCTTAAGTAATTTTGATTAACGGACTATGACTAACAGACTGGCAATTTTTTTACTTTTCGGAGCAGGCGTATTACCGGCTACTTCGGTACAGGCGCAATCCATTACCGAGGAGTTCGACAACGTTCCGGTGATCTACCAGAGCGGATGGGAGCAGCAGAACCGCAGCGAGCCGCTGGGGCCCGGCACATGGAAGCAGGATTACGGAAATTTCGACGCTTACACAGGCGCTGATTCGTCATCCATTGTTTGCTCTTTCGAAAGCACCGATCCCGAGGGTAGCGGCACTATCAGCAACTGGCTGTTTACGCCTGTGCTCAATATGAACGACGGAGACACGCTTCGTTTCCGCACCATCTCTTTCCGAAACAATGTCTATCCCGACCGTATGGAAGTGCGGATGAGCGTGGCTGGCGCAAGCACCGATGTCGGCTCGTCCTCTCTCACCACCGGTGATTTCGATTCGCTGCTTTTTGTCATCAACCACGGCCTTGGCCTTACGGGTTACCCGATGCAGTGGTCCGAATATACAATTCCGATCGATGTGGAAACGCCTAATACTGCGGGACGGATCGCATTCCGCTATTACGTAACGGATGGCGGCGGCGAAGGCACCAACAGCTCCGCGATCGGTATCGATCATTTCCGGTACGAATCAGTGACGGATGTGGGAGTGGAGGAACCGCAGGCTTCCACCATAATCATTTACCCGAACCCGACCGAAACGAAAGTGCGGATCGAATCCACGCTTACTGCCATCAGCAATCTTGAGATCATAGATATGGGAGGAAATGTCCGTATGATCGATGTTCACGCCGGGCAGTATGAGCTGGAAGTGAAGCAATGGCCGAAAGGAGTATACCTGCTGAAAGTGTACTGGGAGATGCAGCCCATGCCGAGCATACACAAGTTGATCGTACAGTGATCAGCGTGAAAAACGCTTCAGGAAATTTTCGTGCATTTTATTAAAGACCGCCGTCACTTCTTCCAGGAACTCCGGCGTAACGATCTTCTTTACCTGGTCAATATCGGCTGCCATTTCACGGGTGAACTTGTAGATCTGCTCGTATGGTCCTGTTTCCACTTTAAGCAGGTATTTCTCGTTCATGTACATGATGCTGATCCGCAGGTGAGGATGGGGAATAGTGTCGAGTGTGCGCATGCACAAAAATACCAAAATACGGGCTCGGAAGATCAGTTGAGGAAATCCTTGCGGCTGAGGTGCTTTTCGAGGAAAGCTTCCATCGCGCGGTAAAATTCGAGCCGGTTCTCTTCATTCGAAAATCCGTGCCCTTCGTTTTCTTTTACCATGTATTCTACGTCCAGGCCTTTATCGCGCAGCGCTTTCACCATCTGGTCCGATTCATTTTTATTGACGCGCGGATCGTTGGTTCCCTGTACGATCAGCACGGGATCGTTGATCTTCCCGGCGTGGAAAAGCGGCGAGCGCTCCACGAACATCAGGCTGTCCGATACGGGATCTCCCACCATTTCGTACATCATTTCGCGGTATGGCTCCCAGTATGGCGGTATGGTTCTCATAAACGTGAAAAGGTTCGAAACTCCTACGTAATCGATCCCGCAGGCATACAGGTCGGATGTGAAAGCCAGCCCCGAAAGAGCGGCGTAGCCTCCGTAGCTGGCGCCGTATATGGCGATCCTGTCCTTATCGGCAATGTTCTGCCCGATCAGCCAGTTCACTCCGTCGGTAATGTCGTCCTGCATTTTTCCGCCCCACTCGCCGAACGAAGCTTCGCAGAATTTTTTTCCATAGCCGGTAGAGCCTCTGAAGTTCATCTGCAGCACAGCGTATCCGCGGTTCGCGAGGAACTGCACTTCTGGATTGAATCCCCAGGTATTGCGGTACCACGGCCCTCCGTGCGGATTTACTACCACCGGCAGATTGCGGGGGTTTACGCCTTTCGGTACGGTAAGGTAACCATGAATGGTGAGGCCGTCGCGCGAAACATATTTCACCGGCTTCATCTCGGCCATGTCTTTTGAATCGAGCCACGGCGCCACATCGGCGATCTTCTTCAGTTTGTCCTTCCGCACATCGTAGCAATAGTATGTGCCCATGTTCTTATCGCTGTAAGTGCGCACGATGTATTTATCTTCGTTTTCCGACCGGCAGGCCAGGTAAAATTCCTCTTTCTGATCTTTAAGCTGCGAGCGGATCTTGCCATACAACTCTTTGGTAAAGGCGTCTGCAAAATATTGCTCTTTTTTCCACGAAGTGTATTGTATGGATGTAATTGTATTCCGCCTGCGCGAATATTCCATTCCGGTAGCATCGTACTCGTTGTTCTCGAAGATCACTTCGGTCTCTTTCCCCGTAGGAAGCTCGAGCCTTACCACGGCCATTTTGTCGCGGTTGAGGTTTGAAAGCGCGTACAGGCCGGTATTGTCAAAAGTAAAGAACAGCGGCTCCACGGTTTCCCTGAAGCTGGTGGTGAGCACAGGCACAAAAGGATCGTTCACGGTGGCGCGGTACATCAGGCTTGTATTCACCTTGCCGGTGGAAATGGCCGCACGGATATCGCCATTATGGTCGGGATACCAGGCGGAGATCGTACCGGGATTTTCCGCTATCATCGTCATTTCGCCGGTGTGCACATTCAGCCGGTACACGTCGAACAAACGTTTGTCGCGCTTGTTCATGGAGATCAGCACTTCGTCGTAGCTCTTGTCGAGCGGATCGAGCAGGCGTACGGTCGCGCCGGGAAAATCGGTAAGGCAGCGACGGTTCTTTCCTTCAAAATCGGTGGTGAACAGCTTAAACTCTTCGTTCCCGGCCACGTCCTGCAGGTATACGAGCTGGCGGTTGTTGATCCACCGGTACGTGCGGATATCGCGCAGAGTATCATCCGTTATCCTTTTGGGCGTACCGCCGTCCAGCGGTTCTATAAAGATGTTGAGCCGGTTCTTATACGGCGCCAGGTAAGAAACAAAGCTGCCGTCAGGTGAAATGGAAAAAGAATTTTTTTCAGGGTTCCGGAAGAAATCTTCCAGGGGAATCAAAGGAGCGCCGCCGGTACCGCGGATAAAGCCCTGCATCTGGTGGCGGGTCTTTCCCGTACAGGATGGAAGCGCAGCGAGCAAAAATGCGCATGCGCCAAATAATGTACAGCTGTACCGTGAAAACACAGTGGATACGTTCATTCCCGCTAAATACTGATTGGAAATACAAAAATACGTATAAAGGGCCCTGAAGCCTGATATACAGAGGGATCGTTAATGTTTTTTAACAGGAGCGGTGAAGGCTATCAGATGCTCGTACAGTTCTTTAACTGGTAATCCCATCACATTGAAGTACGAACCATCGATCCGCTCGATGCAGATATAACCGATCCATTCCTGCACGCCGTAGCTGCCGGCTTTGTCGTACGGGCTGTAGCTTTCGATATAGTAACCGATCTCATCATCTGTCAGCGGCTTGAAGTACACATCGGTATGTACGGAAAAAGATGTTTCGTTATCTTTTGTTCTCAGGCAGACGCCCGTTACCACCGTATGTTTCCTGCCGCTCAGGAATTTCAGCATTTCGCGCGCTTCGTTCCGGCCTGCGGGCTTGTTGAGAATGCGCCCCTCCAGCGCTACGATCGTATCGGCGGTAATGACAAGAATTCCCGAAGAAGCCGAGATCTCTTCTTCAAACGCAGCGGATTTTTTGCGCGCCAGGTAAACCGGCACTTCCGGAAAAGGCATTTCCGGATGAAAGTCTTCTTCGGTAGGCTTCACCACCACATCGAATGTGATGTCAAGTCCTTTCAGCAACTGCCGTCTTCTCGGCGACTGTGAGCCCAGTATAACGTGATATGGTAGCTGCAGCGGATTTTTGTTCATAGATCAAAATAGTAAATAAGCGGCACGGAAAGAATTCCCGCCAGCATACAGATCTTCAGCCAGAAGCTCGCGCGGGAAAAATCCTTTTTTTCTTTTCCCTTCGCTATGTTGTAAAAGAAAGGAATGCCGGCGGAAAAAAATACCGCGAACAATAAAAAAAGATAATGGCGCAGGATCGCATTTCGCGGAATGAAAATACAAAGTGCGGGAATGATCAGCGCGAGCACAATTGTAAATATTTTTGAAAAGCCCACGCCGGTCAGTACCGGGAATGTGTAGGCGCGGTGCTGCTTGTCGCCTTCGCGGTCTTCTATATCCTTTACGATCTCGCGCAGCAGGCTGCTGTAAAAGGCAAGTATTGCATACGCGGAAAGCAATATCGCTTCCTTATCGGGACCGGGAACTACGGCGCCTGTGCGCTTGTAGCTATGCTCGAAAATGTAAACGAGTATAGGTATGATAGCGGAAAGCACCGCGACAAGAAAATTTCCCGCCAGCGGAAGCTTTTTGAGCAGGTAGGAATAGAAGAACAGGAGCAGGCTCGTACCGGCAAAAATGTAGAGAATGTCCACCCCGTACCGGTTCTTCAGCAGCAGCGAAAGTCCCAGTCCGGCTATCACCAGCAGAAGATACGTGATCAATGCCTGCCGTACCGGGAAAAAATGCCCCACGATCTTTTTCTGCGGCTTGTTGATCGCATCTATCGGAATGTCGGCAATATCGTTGATCACATAACCCGCGGTCGCCGTAAGCACAGGGATCATCGTAAAGAGAAAAAATACAAAATGCTCCTGCGCCGAAGCGGCGGTAAAGAGAACGTATTTGAGCATGTAAAGCGTGCCGGCTATGATCAGCAGGTTCGGATAGCGGATGAGCTGAAGGAATGCCGTTATCTTTTTCATTCGACACCCAAAATAAAATGTTTTTCCGTCATCCCGTACGCATTTCGTATCTTTATCCAAATAAATTCAAGGGTGAAAAGTATTTTAACGCCTGTTGTTTTCCTCATCTCTGTTATATGTTCAGCGGTTTTTCTGCAGGCTCAGCCGGGCGATGGAAGAATGCCTTTTTCGTGGGCATGGCAGAGCGCTTTCCCGGTTCCCACGGTAAAGCTCCAGGCGCCTGATGTGGATTCGCTGCGCAGGGCCGACGAGATGGAAGCCGCGGAGGGATTGCCGTATCGTTTTGGATACGCACTGCCGGTAAACCTGGATCGCAATAACGCAGGAGAGAATTATACGTTGCCAACCGGCGGATCGTTATGGCTGATGAAAATTGCAGCGCCGGGAGCTGTATCGCTTAATCTGAACTTCGATGAATTCTATCTTCCCGAAGGTTGTTATCTCTGGGTGTATAACGAAACAAAGCAACATTACCTGGGAGGATTTTCCCATCGCAACAATAACCTGCACCGGAATTTTGCGACGGTTCCTGTGAGCGCCGACCAGCTTATCATAGAACTGTACGAGCCTTCGCATCTTTCGGGAAAATCTTCCGTAAGGATCAGCGAAGTGGTGTACGGTTACCGGGACGGCGGTTTCGAAAAAGGCGCGGGTTTCGGGCAGTCGGGAGCGTGTAATGTGAACGTCAATTGTCCTGAGGCGGAAGGGTGGGAAAACGAGCGGCAGGCTGTTGTAATGCTTCTGACCAGCAATAATACGCGGAAATGTTCCGGCACGATGATCACCAACACCGCCGGCGACGGCACTCCGTATGTGCTCACGGCGCGGCATTGCAATACGCTGACGAACGCCATTTTCATGTTCAACTACCAGAGCGATGGCTGCAGCCTTACCGATGGCCCCACGACCATGACAGCGCAGGGCTGTGATATCGTTGCGGAAAATTCCTTTTCCGATTTTTCGCTGCTTCGTCTTCATCAGTCGCCTCTTCCGCAATACGGAATTTTTTACGCGGGCTGGAGTCGTGATTCCATCCCGGGACCGCTCAGCTACGGCATTCACCATCCGAGCGGTGATGTCAAAAAATTCTCAGTGGACAGCGATTTCGTCGCGCCGGCAAATTATCTCGGGGGCACAGTACCGGGCGGAAGCCACTGGCAGGTGGCTGACTGGGATCTTGGCACCACCGAAGGCGGATCTTCGGGTTCCTGCCTGCTGGGCACCGATCACCGGATACGCGGGCAGCTGCACGGAGGTTTTGCAGCTTGTACCAACGAGCTCCCCGATTATTACGGGCGGTTCGATATTTCGTGGAGCAACGGCGCAGATTCGTCGCTCCGGCTTTCCGACTGGCTCGATCCGCTGGGAACCGATACCATTCACTGGAACGGGGAATATATTCCGGCTCCCTATTACGATCGCGACATAGAGCTGGTAAGCTTTTCGGCGCCTTCCGCAGAAGTCTGCGATACCGTTGTCGCCCCGGTTCTGCAGGTTACGTCGTGGGGACAGGATACCGTAACATCGGTCCTGCTCGGTTATGTTTTCAACGGTGATACTGCAACGGCTGGCTGGAGCGGAACCGCCGCATTCATGGATACGATTTTTGTAACGCTTCCCGCCCTGCAGCTTGCGCCGCAGCAGAGCTACACCTTGCAGGCGTTTGTACTGCAGGTAAACGGATCGCCGGACGAATACGTGCCGAACGATACAGTTGTAACGGCGTTCCAGAGCTTTTCCGGCTCGCCTTTCCGGCTGGAATGGCAGACCGACAACGCTCCGCTTGAAGCTTCATGGAATTTAAAAGACGAGACCGGTACCGTGATCGCATCGGGAAGTTATACGGATGCGGATTCCCTGTTTACGCCGGAGCTCTGCCTGCGTCCTTCCTGTTATACATTCACCGCTACCGACGCGGCGGGCAACGGTCTTTGCTGCGGCAACGGCTATGGTTATTTCAGCCTTTCCGATCCCGCAGGTAATGTGCTGGCATTCCGCAGCGCATTCGGAGCTTCGGAAGTAGTGCGCTTCTGTTTCCCCGAGTATCCCGCGGGCGAGCCGGTGTTCATCATCTATCCCGTGCCGAACGACGGCAGCTTTAACCTGGTGGTGGAGCCGCACCTGGTGGGCAAGGACATCGAACTGTCGCTTTCCGACATGAGCGGAAGGATAGTGGCCCGGAGATCGTTCACGGCCGCTTATGTGAACCCGTTCAGCTTTCCGTCGCTGGCAGCGGGCATTTACCACGTCTATATTTACAGCGATTACCAGAAAAAAACGAAAGTTCAAAAAATACTGGTGGTCCGCTGATGCTCCTAACCTGACAATATTTTCTATTTTTGGCTGTTATTGGATTCGAATCATCACTTGTGAAAAGAACGGCTTCAGTTTATGGAATGTTGATCCTGCTGCTCCTGCTGGCAGGTGTGGAGGCCGTTACGGCGCAAACCGCTATCATCAAAGGAAAGATCAGCAATGAGTTCGGAGAGCCTGTACCGTCGGCTACCGTAGTGGTGAATTCCACGCAGGGAATGGTCACCGACAGCCTGGGCCGCTTCGAAATGAAAGTGCCCGCCAACGTACCGCTCAAGGTAGAGTTTCGCCACGTAGCCTATACTTCACAGCAATACAACATCACGCTCAAGCCAGACGAGGTGGAGAATTATTCGATCCGCCTCAATGTGATCACCATCAGGATGCACACGGTGAACGACGAAGGAAACCGCGAGCTTCCGATGATCAATATCGATCCGGCCAACATCCAGTTCATTTCCACTCCCGGCGATCCGCTCATGGCCCTGCTGAAAACAGCGGGACTCGGAATTGCCACCAACAATGAGCTGAGCTCGGGTTACTCTGTGCGCGGCGGTAACTTTGACGAGAACCTCATCTACGTGAACGATGTGGAAGTTTACCGGCCGTTCCTGGCGCGCTCCGGCCAGCAGGAAGGTCTCAGCTTTATCAATCCCGACATGATCCAGTCGCTGAGCTTCAGCTCGGGAGGTTTTGAAGCGAAGTACGGCGATAAGATGTCCAGCGTGCTCGATATTACTTACCGCAAGCCCGTGCGTTTCGGCGCCACGGTGCAGGGAAGCCTCCTGGGAGTGAACCTTCACCTGGAAGACGCGATCTTTCACAACCGTCTTAAATACGTGCTCGGGTTCCGGTATAAGTCGAACAATTATATTTTCAGCTCGATGGATACGCGCGGCGATTATAAGCCGAACTTCCTCGATTTCCAGGCATTCGTTGCTTACGATATTTCAGAGAAATTCGAGATCGATTTCATGGGCACGTACAGCGATAATAATTATCTCGTAATTCCTGAAAACCGCACCACTACATTCGGGCACGTGCAGGAAGCAAAGCAGCTCAATGTATATTTCGACGGAAAGGAGATCACCCGTTTCCAGGTCGGTTCCGCCGCGATCATCTTTAATTTCAAGCCGACGCAGAACAGCTACCACAAGCTGATCGGCTCCATGTACAATACGCAGGAAAGCGAAAAATTCGATATCATCGGCCAGTATTATCTCGGCGAGATAGAAGCCGATCTAAGCGATCCGGATTTCGGACAGGTGACGAACACGGTGGGAGTAGGAAGCTTCATGAACCATGCGCGGAACAGCCTGCACGCTACGGTATGGTCTGCGGAGACCAAATCGCGGATCTTCCGCCCGGCTAAAAAACCGGGAAGCCAGAACAGCATGAGCTTTGCGTGGGGCATCAAATACCAGCACGAGCAGATCTCCGACAAGCTCGACGAATGGAATCTCCTGGATTCTTCCGGTTACCTGCTGCCATACCAGGGCGTGGACGACAACACTCCCATCGAGTTCCAGGATGTGCGCAAGACCACGGCCAATCTCAGCTCCAACAGGCTGCAGGCATATTACCAGCAATCGTTCGTATGGTTTGCCGATTCACATAAGATATCGCTTACGGCCGGCGTGCGCGGGCAGTACTGGGACCTGAACAACGAATGGCTGGTGAGCCCGAGAGTTCAGTTTGCCTGGGAACCAAACTGGAAACCCGATATCCTTTTCCGCCTCAGCGGAGGAATTTATTACCAGGCGCCTTTTTACCGCGAGCTGCGCGATCTTGACGGGAATGTGCACACCGACGTGAAAGCCCAGCGCTCGATACATGCCGTGTTCGGCTTCGACTATAATTTCAAGATATGGGACCGGCCTTTTAAATTCATTACCGAAGTTTACTACAAGCACCTGGACAACCTGAACCCTTACGAGATCGACAATGTGCGGATACGTTATTACGCGCAGAACAATTCCCGCGGGTTCGCCGCTGGTGTGGACATGAAGCTTGCCGGCGAGCTGATCGAAGGGCTTGAATCGTGGGTGATGATGAGCATCATGAGCACGCAGGAAGACATCCAGGGCGATATGGAGATCAAGGGGCAGGACACGATCTACCCGGGCTATATACCGCGCCCGACAGATCAGCTGTTCACCTTCGGGCTTTTCTTCCAGGATCATATTCCAAAGTTCAAGAGCCTGCGCGTGCATCTCAACTTATTGTTCGGATCGAAGCTTCCGTTCGGACCGCCGAATGAGAACCGCTTTTCCGACACGCTGCGTGCGCCGTTTTACCGCAGGGTCGATATCGGGTTCTCGTACGTGATCCTTCAGCCCGACCGTAAATTTAAAAAGCCGAAAAGCGTGATGCACCGCTTCAAGACCTTGTGGGTGGCGTTCGAGGTGTTCAATCTTTTCGACATCAACAACACCATTTCGTATCTGTGGATCCGCGACATCACGAACCGGCAGTACGCGGTGCCGAATTATCTTACGCCGCGCCTGTTCAACCTCAGGGTCGTCGCGAAGTTCTGACACGCCGGAAATAGCAGTTTCCGGCAGAATGCTTATTTTTCCATATTGATCGCCTGATATGTCCGCTTCCCGAAACATCCGCAAATTCAGTGTGGCCAAAAGGATCTTCAGCTTCCGTTACGCTTTTAAAGGCATACGCTGGTTCCTTTCGCAACAGCACAATCTGCTCGTTCATCTCCTGGCGGTCGTGGCGGTTACCGCGGCCGGCGTATGGTTCCGTATAGCGCAGTGGGAATGGATCGCGGTAACGTTCTGTATGGCAATGGTGATTGCGGCAGAGCTTTTCAACTCTGCGATAGAAATTCTCTGCGACGCCATAATTCCGGAACGTAACAGGAGAGCGGAGATCATTAAGGATGTGGCGGCAGGCGCTGTGCTGGTGATAGCTGCAGCCGCGGTGATAACAGGCCTGGTGATCTTCCTGCCAAAAGTATATCACATTTTTTCAGAGTAAGTGCGCGAAAGCCCGACCGGCTTTTTGCGCAGCAGATCAAATGTCTTTTATTGGCATTCTGATCTTGCGCCAATTCTTATTAGTTGCTATGAAGGGAATAACAGGTTCCGGGGAAACAGGGGATAATACAAAAACGAAAAATCGGCTGGTGGAGACATCCTGCCGATTTTTCGACCCTTAACCTAATCTATGTGAGAATTGTGTCCTAGAAAAACATGCCGGTAATTCAACCGATATGTCAATTCAATTATTTAGATGGAGCTTAAGCTAAAACGGTTGCATGATGAACCTACTTTTTTTGCTTGTTTGGTCAATATGCTGATTATCAGGTTGAATAAAATTCAGGGCTGAAATAAATCCGGCGGTGCATATCGGTTTTTCCGCCAGAATCCCATCTTTACAAAAAAATCGCATCTTATGGCTTACCAGTTTATAATCACGAGCATAGAAAACGGGGTGATGAGCATGCGGCTCAATCGCCCGGATGTGCTGAACAGCTTTACGATACCGATGGCCAGGGAATTGCAGGCCGCGCTGGATACCGCTGCGGCGGACAGATCGGTACGGGCAGTTTACCTTACCGGCGAAGGACGCGGTTTTTGTGCGGGCCAGGATCTTTCTGAGGCGATTGCGGAAAACGGGCCATCCATCCGGGATATTGTAAATCAGACATATAACCCGATCATTACGCGCATCCGCGAACTGGAAAAACCGGTTGTCTGTGCTGTAAACGGCGTAGCTGCCGGCGCCGGCGCGAATATTGCCTTTGCCTGCGACATCACGCTGGCTGCCGATTCTGCAAGCTTCATCCAGTCTTTCAGTAAGATAGGCCTTATACCCGACAGCGCCGGAACATATTTCCTGCCACGCCTGGTAGGGATGCAACGCGCTGCCGCGCTTACGATGCTGGCCGAAAAGCTTGGCGCGCAGAAAGCGATGGAAATGGGGCTCATTTATAAAGTTTGCCCCGCAGCCGATCTGCATACGGAGGCGTTGGCCATTGCAACTCAGCTTGCTTCCATGCCCACTGTCGGATTAGGGCTGACCAAGCGGGCGCTGAACAAAGGGCTTTCGAACGATCTGCACACGCAGCTTGAAGTAGAAGCCGAATTGCAGGACCTGGCCGCAAAATCGCTGGACCATAAAGAAGGAGTGAACGCATTTCTTGAAAAACGGGCACCGGTTTTCAAAGGAGAATAATTATTGAAGAGCGAAATATGAAACAGATAAAGATCGGGGTGGTGGGCGCAGGAGCGATGGGCTCCGGTATTGCCGAAGTGGCGGCCACAGCAGGACATGAAGTGATCATATACGATACGGCGGTAGGCGCGCTGAACAAGTTTGAGAGCGGCCTGCAGCAAAATCTTTCCCGGCAGGTGGAAAAGAAAAAGATCAGCGGGGAGACGGCGAAAGAGATACAGGCAAGGATACAGTTCACCAAGCGGCTGCATGATTTTTCCGATTGCGGGCTGATCATCGAAGCCATCATAGAAGATCTGAATGTGAAGAGAGAGCTGTTCGACGATCTTGAAAAACGCGTGAAGGAAGATTGCATCCTGGCAACCAACACGTCTTCGCTTTCCGTTGCGGCCATATCTTCCGCCTGCGAGCGCCCCGAACGTGTCACGGGCATTCATTTCTTCAACCCGGCTGTGCTGATGCCGCTGGTGGAGATCATCCCGGGAATCTCAACTTCGCCGGAAGTGCTGAAATTGTCGAGGGAGCTGATCGATAGCTGGGGCAAGATAACGGTGCTGGCAAAGGATACCCCGGGATTCATCGTAAACCGTATCGCGCGGCCTTTCTACGGCGAAGCGATCAGGATCTACGAAGAAGGATTTGCAGATTTCGCCACCATCGACTGGGCGATGAAAGAATACGGCGGCTTCCGCATGGGGCCGTTCGAGCTGATGGATTTTATCGGCAATGATATCAATTACGCCGTTACCGAAACTGTTTTCAGAGAGTTCTGGTCCGATCCGCGGTATAAACCTTCGTTTACACAAAAACGGTTGGTGGAAGCGCGGCGGCTGGGGCGTAAATCGGGCCGGGGCTACTATACCTACGGCGAAAATGCCGTGATGCCGGAACCTGTAAAAGATGAAACGCTCGGGCAGGATATCTGCTGGCGTGTGCTGGTGATGCTTATCAACGAAGCGGCCGAGGCGCTGCATCTGAAAGTGGCTTCGCGCGACGATATCGATCTGGCTATGACCAAAGGCGTGAATTATCCGAAGGGCCTGCTGAAATGGGCCGACGAAAAAGGGATCGGGTATTGCCTGGAAACGCTCGACAGGCTATACGAAGAATATCACGAAGACCGCTACCGGGCGAGCGCATTGCTGCGGAAGATGGTGCGGGAGGGAAAGAATTTCTATTGAGTTCGGCCTGAGATCAAACCAGATCAACCAGGAGGCTTTTATATTTCATATTGCCGTTTCCCGCCAATTCCCTTAATATTGTATAGTAATCGATTCACCGTGAAAACACTTATTCTCGACCAAAAGCAGATCGAACAGAAGATCAACCGGCTGGCATACCAGATCTACGAAGCCAACTACCAGGAGCCGGAGGTCATCATTGCCGGGATAGAGCCGAACGGTGCGGTATTGGCCGAGCGCCTCGCTGAAAAGCTGCGCCAGATAAGCACGATGAAAGTAGGACTGGTACGGCTGAAGGTGAACAAGGAGGACCCTTTACGCAGCCAGCTAGACTGCGAGACCGGCGGATGCGAGTTCACCGGCAAATCGATCGTGCTGGCCGATGATGTGCTCAACAGCGGGCGTACCATGATCTACGGCGTAAAATATTTCCTCGAATATCCCATCAGGGAGCTTCATACCGTAGTGCTTGTAGACCGCGATCATAAACGGTTTCCCATTCGCGCGGATTACGTCGGACTGGCTTTGTCCACAAACCTGCAGGAGCATGTGTCGGTGGAACTGCGCGAAAATGAAGATGCAGTTTACCTGGTGTGATCTTTCCGTTCCGGTATCACGGGCGGATGTATTCCCAATCCTTTACAGCTTCGAACTCTGCAAAGCTGGCAATGGTCTTCGGATGCTGGAGCACGGATTCCACGCTTACTTCGGGAATGATTTCCAATCCCTGGTCATTCCGTACGAAGATCGTATTCGAGCCTAGCTGGTTGGCTCCCACGAGGCGGTAACCTTTGCGGCGCGCCATGTTCACCATAGCTACGGGCGACGCTCCGTGATAAACTGGATGCTTTCCCGGGAAAATATACCCCGGATCGTATGGCACCACAATGTTGTTGTACCCGAACTCCACGTGCGTTTCAATGATCACCACGCGCGGCGAAACGGCTTCGAGCGCGTCCCATATCCAGTAGTCATTCCCGTCGATGTCGATGGAGAGCAGGTCCGCGTCGCCTGATAACCCCGCGTTGCGAACGATCTCGTTGATGTTCTCACGCTTTACCATCGCCTGAATGAAAGTTGGTTTCGGAGCGTACGGATCGGGATAACGGCGGTAAAATTTTTCGCCTCTCCGGATGTTAGCGCTGCTGCCTTCTATAAAAAGCCCGTTCCAGCCAAAGTGAAGCAGGAGGTTGGAGCAATTGCTGTTCACGCCGTCGTTCGCGCCGATCTCGATAAACGTCTTTTTCCCTTCGCCCAGCACTGCGAAAAGGAACATCAGCATTCCGTCCTCTTCGAACTGCGAAAAAACGCTGTAGCCGGTGTCCTTCAGCAGCGGCAGCCGGTTATCCTGCAGAAGCTGCCTGTACCACAGGAACAATTGCCGCTGCTGTATCTGCACCGCGGGAGAAAATTTATTTCGTACCCGGTAAGGCAGCAACCAGCTTTTGAGCGTATTTTTTATCATCTGCTTCATTGCTTCTCGCCGTTGAGGATGATCTCGCTTACATGCGGTCTTCCGAAAGAATAGGAAAGGAAAGTATATGACGGCACCGGCTCGGTGATTATAAAATTCGCTTTCTTGCCGGGCGTGATGCTGCCGTGAGTCTCGTTCAGCTCCATAGCGTAAGCGCCGTTGATGGTGGCTGCGTGTATCACTTCTTCGGGAAGCATTTTCATCTGGATGCAGGCAAGCGACATAACGAAGAACATATTGCCCGACGGTGAGCTGCCGGGATTATAATCGCTGGCAAGTGCAAGGGGCAATCCTGCGCTGATCATTTTCCGCGCGGGCGGATAGTGCAGCCTCAGGAAAAAAGCGGTAGACGGCAGCAGGGTAGGAATGGTGCCGGAAGCGAGCAGCGCCGCGATCTCCTCGTCGCCTGTGAACTCGAGATGGTCTACCGACACTGCGCTATATTTTACGCCGGTTTGTATCCCGCCGGAATAGTCCAGCTCGTTGGCGTGTATCTTCGGCTTCAGGCCGTAGCGCGCTCCGCATTCCAGTATGGCGGATGTTTCTTCGGGCGTAAAGAATCCTTTGTCGCAGAAAACATCCACGTAATCGGCCAGCCCTTCGTCCGCGATACGGGGGATCATTTTTTCCGTGATCAGCCGGATGTAGGCGCCACGGTTTTCGCGATATTCCATCGGCAGTGCGTGTGCGCCCAGGAAGGTCGATTTAATGGTAAGCGGCGAGCGTTCCTTCAGGTTCCGTATCACCTTCAGCATTTTGATCTCGTCCTCGACCGTAAGGCCGTACCCGCTTTTGATCTCCACGGCGCCGGTTCCCATGCGTTTCATTTCCTCCAGGCGGTTCCAGGCCTGCTCGGTCAGCTCTTCCTCCGAAGTCTCCCGGAGCTTCGCGGCTGAATTCAGGATGCCGCCACCACGGCGCGCGATCTCTTCGTAGCTCAGCCCGTTTATCTTATCTACAAATTCTCCTTCGCGGCTTCCCGCGAAAACAATATGTGTATGGCTGTCGCAGAATGCCGGTAAAATGATCCTGCCCGTGCAGTCGGTCGTCTCTTCCGGCCGGAATACCGCTTTTCGGTTCTCCCATTCTACCATTGGCCCGAAATCAAGTATCCGGTCGTCTTCTGTAACAAGCCAGGCGTTATCGATCATCTGCAGCTCTTTTAAAGCTTCCCCCGCCTTACGGACGGGACTGCTCTTTTCGGCAACAAGCAGGGTGCGGATATGGATGTATAATCTCTGCATGGTATTGAATTCAAAACAAAAGTAAAATTCCGCAGCGTTTCGCGCGATCTTTCGTATATTAATAACGATGATTATGGCTCTGAAGGGTACATTCTTGTGGATTGTTTGTTTTGGTCTGAGCCTGTGCCGTCTGTACGGGCAATCGTCTGTCTATTTGTATGGTAATGTGTTAGATAACGACAAAAGCCCCGGGCCTTTTGTCAACCTGGTGTTCCGCGACGATTATTTCCAGGAGCTGGTGGTGACCGATGTTAACGGAGAATTTACCATCCGCCTCCGGCCCAACAGCCGGTATTGGGTAACGGTCAACGATCCGCGTTACAAGCGCTTCAGCGTAAAGCTGATGACCGCCGATAAGGATTTTCGGTGGACGCTTCCGGTCACCTGGAAAAAATCGAACCTGAACGACGCGTATTACCAGGCAGATACCTCTAAAAACCCCGCCGATAAGATCGTAAAGGAAACTATCAGGAAACGGAATCTACTGTTGAACCAGGTAAGGGAGTATTCCGCGGACGCGCACCTGTATTCCACCATGGAAGTGACCAAAGTAAAGTCGAACTATCCCAGGTGGTGGCTCTGGTCGGTGGTGCCCGACAGCTCCCAGGTGGGCATCAATAACCTGAAAGAGGTCTATTCCCGCGTGCATGTGCGCAACCTCCCGAAAGGTTATAAGGAAGAAGTACAATCGATCCGCAGGGCGGGGAAGGAGCTTGAGCTGGATTTTGCCGCGCACACGATCCTCCAGATAAACCTGTACGAAGGTTCGGTCCCGCTGCTTCACTACAATGAGATGCAGTACATTTCGCCCTTATCGTGGGGCGCTTTTGTTTTTTACAAATACGAGCTCGCAGAAAAATATTTTTACGAAGGCGAAGAGATCTACAGGATAAAAGTTACGCCCAAGAACAAATACAACAGGACTTTCCGGGGCGAGATACATATTGCTTCCAATTCGTTCTCGCTTGTAAAAGCCGAGCTTACCGCGCCCAAATCAAGCGGCCTGCAGAAGGTGGACTCTGTGCACATCCACCAGGAGTTTGTAAAGATCAGTCCCGATGTCTGGATGCCGTCGTACTTCCAGGTCACGGCCTGGAACCGCCTGTATGGCGCGCACATGTACTACCGGACCGATGTAACTTATTCCGGCCATGATTTCAGGCCCGCCTATCACCGCGGATTTTTCCGGCAGGAACTGCTCAGCGCGGATACCAACGATATTGATTATAACAGATCCAGCTGGGAAGAGCTGCCGGGGTATCACATCACCGACGAGGAAGAAAATTATTTCCTGCGCTCGGACAGCGTCATGCGGTATCAGCAGTATAAACGCCGCCACCTCGATTCGCTTTTTGTAAACAGGAAAAAAAAGAATTTCCACTGGACGTATCCTGTCTTCGGACATACCGTGTTCAACGACATTAAACAGAAATCATTTTACTACGACGGGATCATCAACGATAAGATGGAATACAATACGGTAGAAGGCTTTGCGTACAAATACACGGTGTACTACCGGAAGCGTTTCCGCAACTCGTGGCAGCTGGATATAGAGCCCACGGTACGTTTCGGCTTTTCGGATCTCCGGCCAAAAGCAAAGGTGAATATCGGCTTCGGGAACGAATGGCACGCGCAGAAGTTTTATCTCGAAGGCGGAAGCTATTATTTCCAGATCAACCAGTCGGAACCTATCGATCCGATCATCAACACATTTTATACGATCTTCCTGCGGCGTAACTTCATGAAGCTGTACCGCAAGGAATATGTAAGAGCGGCGCACGAGCGGGAACTTCTGAACGGGCTGTACTTCCACGCGTCGATGGAATTTGCCAACCGCAGCACGGTCGAAAATTCTGCGAGCTGGTCTCTGATCCGCTGGCCCGGGGTGGACTTTACTCCAAACAACCCGAACTCGGCTATCGACAGCACTTACCGGCTTAGCAACAATAAGGCGTTCAAGGTAAAGGTGGGATTCACGTACAAGCCGAAACAGCAATACCTGCGTTTTGCCCGGAGAAAAGTTGTGCTGGGGTCGGTATTTCCCGCGGTCTCCCTTTTTTATACCCGCGGCATTCCGTGGGTGCTCGGCAGCCAGGTCAGCTACGATCTGCTGGAACTGACGGTCACCGACGACATTTATTTCCGTCTCATCGGCAAATCATCGTACATCGTGAAAGGAGGCGTTTACCTTACGCGCGGCAGAATGACCTTCCTTGATTATACGCACTTCATCGGGGAGCAGGGATTCTTTCTCGGTTCTTCGGTGAACGGCACTTACCTCGATCAGTTCCGTGCGCTCGATTATTTTACCTACAGCACTAACTATCCTTTCATCGAGATACATTACCAGCACGATTTTAAGGGTTTCCTTCTCAACCAGATCCCGGGAATCAAGATACTGAAGTGGAATCCGCTTGTCGGTCTCAATTATTTACAATTGTTCGATCCGGACCGTCGCAGTTATCTCGAGGTGTTCGTGGGCGTAGACAATGTGCTGGGAGCGCTCAAATTTGCGGAGCTTTTCAACGTGCGCGTGGATGTAGCGATGCAGCTGAAAGACGGAGTGGACGTAGTGCCTCAGCTCCTGATCGGTGTGGCTACAAAGTTTGACAGAATGCCGTGAGAATCACAATGTGTCCCTGCGCATCACACAGCCCCATTCCAGCCCCGATACTTCGTGTACGCTGTTGTCACGGTATTCAAAGCGGAACCCTTCTACGTTCAGGAAATTTCCTTCCACTTTCAGTGGCCTGTTCACCGGCCAGGGCGCGCTGTAGTATTTTATATCGGCTGTCTTGTCGGGAAAAAATTCGACGTATTCCAGCGTAAGGCAGTTCTCCGACGATTTATATTTTCCAACCCACTCAGGATAATTGCAGCCTGCGATAAAGCACAGCGCGGGCAGCAGGTACATGGGCAGGCGGGATCTCATCAGGCGTTCGTTTTGACGGATTCTTTCCTTACGGTAAGCGCAGCCTTGATGAATTTCACGAACAGCGGATGCGGATTGGCGACCGTGCTCTTGTACTCGGGATGGAACTGCACGCCTACGAACCATGGATGCGACGGGATCTCCACCATTTCCACCAGCGAATTTTCCGGATTGATACCGGAAGCATTCATGCCTCCGCTTTCAAAATCGGGCAGGTATTCGTTATTGAATTCGTAGCGGTGGCGGTGGCGCTCCTTGATCAGCGCGTTGCCGTAAATGCTCATGCCCAGGCTGTTCTCCAACACTTTGCAGGAATAGGAGCCAAGCCGCATAGTGCCGCCTTTGTGCATTTCTTCTGTCTGTCCTTCCATGAAATCGATCACGGGATACGAAGTGGAAGGATTGAATTCTGTTGAATGCGCGTCTTCCCAGCCCAGCACATTGCGCGCAAATTCGATAACGGCGCATTGCATGCCGAGGCAGATACCGAGGAAAGGAACGTTGTGCTCGCGCGCGTAACGTATGGTGCGTATTTTTCCTTCTATGCCGCGGCTTCCGAAACCGGGAGCCACAAGTATTCCGTTGAGCTGACCCAGCGTGCGCTGCAGCTCGGATTCGCTCATGGCGTCTATATCTTCCGAATGGATCCACTCTACGTCCACCTTGCAGCTGTTCTGCACACCGGCATGGATGATGGCTTCCGCGATAGATTTGTAAGCGTCTTTCAGCTCCACATATTTTCCCACGAGGCCGATCTTCGTGCGGCTTGCAGGATTTTTCAGACGGTACAGGAACTCTTCCCACTGCGTAAGATCCGTTTCGCCGTAGTTCTCTATCTTCAGCTTGCGGAGCACCACTTTGTCGAGCTGCTCTTTTTTCATCAGCAGCGGCACGTCGTAGATGGTTTCGGCGTCTATCGCTTCTATTACCGATTCAGGAGTAACGTTGCAGAACAACGCCACCTTATTTTTGATCTCGTCAGAAAGCTCATGCTCTGTGCGGCAGGCAAGGATATCGGGTTGCACTCCATGCTCGAGCAGCGTTTTTACCGCGTATTGCGTAGGCTTGGTCTTCAGCTCGCCCGACGCTTTGAGGAACGGGATGAGCGTAAGATGTATCACGATGCTGTTGCCTGCGCCCAGCTCGTACTTCAGCTGGCGCACGGTTTCGATATAAGGCAGCGATTCGATATCGCCCACCGTTCCGCCGATCTCCGTGATGATGATATCGTAATCTCCCTTTTCCGCCAGCAGCTTTATCCGGCGCTTGATCTCGTCGGTGATGTGCGGTATCACCTGCACGGTCTTACCGAGGTAATCGCCTTTCCGCTCTTTGTTGATCACAGTCTGGTAGATCTTCCCGGTTGTAACGTTGTTGGCCTGTGAGGTCGGAACATTCAGGAACCGCTCGTAGTGCCCGAGGTCCAGGTCGGTCTCAGCACCGTCTTCCGTTACGAAGCACTCGCCATGCTCGTACGGATTGAGCGTTCCCGGATCGATGTTGATATACGGGTCGAGCTTCTGGATCGATACTTTGAAACCACGGGACTGGAGTAATTTACCTAGGGATGCAGAAATGATCCCTTTTCCGAGAGAGGAGGCTACCCCGCCCGTAACAAACACATATTTAGAGGTACGCATAGAAATGTTTATTACGATACGGGATACAAAGGTACAGGAATTCATTCAATATACCGCGAGAATTTTTTCGATATTCTATAAACATTACCGGTTGTGCAGGCTATAAAGCATTTAGCGTTAGCGGGATGTGGTGAAAATAAAAAAGACCCTTCCGTGTGGAAGAGCCTTTTTATATTGAAAAAAAAGATTACTGACGGATGAACTTGCTGCGGTGGATCAGGTTGAAGGCATCCTGTACCACTAACAGGTAAGTGCCGCTGTTCAGGCCGGAAATGTCGATCATTTCGTTGTTGCTGTTCAGCAGGCGGCTCATCACTTTCTTACCGGAAAGATCATAGATGTTCAGCTTCAGGTTCGAAGGAAGATCGATCGTGTTGATGTTGATGAAATCGGCAGATGGATTAGGATAAATGCTCACTTTTCCGTTGTCTACTTCTTCTACGCCTACGCCGCCGAATTCCAGTGAAATATCGTCCACCCACATGGTGCTTCCTATCTGGCCTACAGACATGGTCACGTCCACGAGGTCGTAACCGGCGCTGGAAGCGCAGATGATCACTACAGAGTCAGGAGTCGCTCCGGATGTCCAGTCGATATCGAAATCAACGCCGGTCCATGTTGCAACAGTTCCGTGGATAACCTGCTTTCCGCTTCCGACCACAGATCCGCCCTGTGTGAAGTAAACTTCGAATGCAGCGGAGTCGCCGGATACCGGAGAGTACATGTACCATGCGGTGAAACGGTCGGGACGCTGTGTGTACTGGCGGCCCAGGTAAATGGTCTGGTTCGGAAGATCCACGTTACCGGTTCCGAGGAAGCCCGGTACCAGGATGGACGCGAATGTGCTGGTGCGCAGACGGGCAGAGTAAATGCCTGTATGGGCGGTGTCGCAGCGGAACGCGGTCAGAGGGCCCGGAACAACCGGAACATCGTTGATCTCGTTCAGTGTGCGCAGAAAGCTGTTGTTACGGTCTGAGTTCGTATCGAGATCGTAGTAGGTATTCAGGTTACCTCCTGTAAACTGGCGCCAGCGCTCGAGGCCGCCATTAGGAACCTGTGCAGTGCTTAAGCCGTAGCTACCGGCAATCATTAAAAGGGTAAACGTTAACTTTCTCATAGGCATCTTATTTGATTTGTTACAAATTTACATTTAATCAGTTAGACAAAAAAACTATATACGATAAGTGAGCTGCAATGTGGTGACCCGCGGAGAAGCAACTCCCAGCGGACGCACGGAATATTCCCTGTTGAGCAGGTTATCTACGATGAACGCTATTTTGAATTTGTTGATCTTATAGCTGATCCTCGCGTCAAAAACGACACTGCCCTTGTTCTGTCTTTCCATAAAATCACGCATTCCTTCGAACGCCAGGTCGAAGTCGTCCATTACCAGGAAGAAGCGGTCGATGTTGGTCATCGGTCCGTAATATCTCGTAGTGAAGCCGACGTAAAATCCTTTCCATTCCACGTTAAGGTCAGCCTTAACCATGTGTTGTACTCTGTATTTCAGTATGTTGTCGGTGGTGTCGGAAGATGAGTTAGCGTATGTCGGAGCATTTACCCCGTCGTTGTAATATACGTAATGCGGTTCGAGGGTTTGCGGCAGGCTGTAAGTATACCCGGCCATAAAATCGATAGTGATCTGCTTGCGGATCTTCGCCTGGATGAAGAAGCTCGCGTCCACTCCGCGGATGCGCGCGTCGCCGGTGTTGAAGAAACGGAATCCTACGCCCTCGGCCCAGCTACCTGCTGCAAATTCGCAGAAGTTCTGGTATTCCTGCCAGAATCCCGCCACATCCACAAAGCCCAGCACATTCCTGCCGAACTTGAAAAGCTGCTTCACGCCGACCTCTGCGCTCCAGCTGCTTTCCGGTTTAAGCGAATCGTTGGAGAAGAAGCCGTATCCGCCCGAAGTGGTATTGATATAGCGTTCGCCGATGGTCGGGAAGCGGAAGCCTTGTCCCCACGAAGCCCGCAGGTACGTTCCTTCGGTGATCCGGAAGTTGATGGCCGTACGGAATACCGGTTTGCTGGCAGTGACATCGTTTACCTTGAAGTATTCCCAGCGTCCGCCGACAACGAGCGACAGGCGCGAAAAGAATTTCTTCTCCAGCTGTGCATACACCGCCATGTTCGCTGCCGTGCTGGTGCTGTCGGGCGTCGGCGCCTTGTTGAATACTTCGCCGGCGGAGTAGGTGTACGTTCCCATAAGCCCGGTGGTGAGCACGAGATCTTTGGTGAGCCATTTCCAGCGGTTCAGGTAAGTGAAGTTCTTGTTGTACTGGAATTCGCCGAAAAACTGGGTGGACCGGCTGTCCTGCGCCACGTCCGCATCGCTCCAGTGCTGGAATACGCGGGTGCGGAGACTGTAGCGGTCGCCTTTTTTGTTGAAGTAAGTGACGTATGGGTCCAGGTAGTACATGAAGTTCTTAAAGTTGGTAAGCGAACCGGGAGCCATACGGTAGATGTTGGTATCTGCATCCAGCCAAAAGTACGACTGTGAGTTTTCGGTGTAAAAGAAGTTACCGTTGAGTCCGAAAGCCAGGCCTTCGATCTTTTTCAGCCGGAAGCGGGTATTGAAGTTGACCCTGCCGCAATGATCGTACTCGCCGCGGTTGATCCGCGTTGTATCAAAAGGTCCGAGCGGGCCGTCAGCTGCTTCTCCGCCCTTGTAGCCGTCGTCCCAGAGAAACTGCCCGCCCACTACGAAGTCGATATCGAGCTTGGGCGAAACCTTGAAGATCCGCGAATGATAGAAGTTCGCGCCGGACTTCATCGGGTTGAAACCGCGCCACGGCGTTTTATAGGAATCGGAAGGATTATGGTACACGCCGGTAAACACGGTGAACATCGTTTCAGGCTTGTCTTTCGGATAAGCCGTGCGGATATTGATGACCCCGTTGGAAGCTCCCGAACCGTACAGGACAGAGCCCGAACCTTTGATCACTTCAATCTGGTCCATATTTTCCAGCGGGAGGAAGTTCCATTCGGGCCGGCCGGCGTCTCCGCGCAGCATCGGCACATCGTCGATCATGATCAGCACCTTGCTGCCTAGCCCGGCTGTGAATCCGCTCGCTCCGCGTATCTGAGGCTCGGATTCCACTACGGTAACTCCCGGAACCTGCTCAATGGCCATGTCGCCGCTTGTTGCATTCCGGTTCTGTATGAGGCTGGGCTTGATGAGCGATATCGAAACGGTAGATTCTTCGAGCTTCGTGGAATTCTTGCTTTCGGAGTAAACGAACTCATTCAGCTCGAGAGCGGTTTCTACCATGGTGAGATCGAGGAATTCGATCTTGTCTTCGGAGATCACCACCTTTTTTTCAACCGCTTTGTATCCGACGGCGGTAGCCCGCAGGATATATTCTCCGGCTTTGATCTCGATCCGGTAGAAGCCGTCGAAATCGGTAACGGTTCCTTTCATCGAGTTCTCGTCGATCTTATTGTCGGTCTCCTGCAGACCCGGGCGCGTAAGGTAAACCGTAACCAGCGGCACAGGTTCCTTTGTTTTCGAATCCAGTATTTTTCCTTGAATGGAGCCGTTCTTCTGTGCCGTCAGCGCCAGGGATGATAAGCAGAGTAAAATGGTTAAGGCGTACAGTTTCCTCATATACACATAGCAGGTTATATCTCCTTTTCGCAAAATAAGTGCAAACTTAATACTTTCAGACGAGCAAAAGTATTTGCACTGACGGAGTTATTAACCCGGAATGCCACAAAAATTATTCCGTTTCTTTTCCGAACGTGTCAGATTTCCTGACCCTGAATATGAGGAGCAGCGGAATGATAAGATACATCAGGTTTGCAGCGATATACAGAAATTTATCGGGCTGCCTGCATCCTGCGCATAAGGCGGTGTTCTTCCAGCCCTCGGCCGCCACCTGGCCGTAAAGGCCCTCTGCCATGTAAGTGAGCATTCCGTGTACCATTGCGCCGCCATAGAGCAGGGCGGGAAGCCGTACCTTGTTCCAGCCTTTGGCGAATGCCGCTACGAAATAAATATGGAGCGGCAGGAAAATAATGGCGGAGATCCATGCCGAGGTACGCACCTGCGGCGTATTGGCGATGAGCAGCGGATCTGCCAGCCGGGCATAGGAATTATAAAGGAACCGTTCGAAAAAATAGTCGCTGCGGGGATCGAGCCGGTTGGTCAGTACGCCGGTCATATCCAGCAAAAGTGTAAAGAGTGCAAACATGCTGAAGGCAGCAATAAAGAACCAGTCGTATTTACGTTCTCGTAACGTTTTTATCGCCATGCAGGAAGGTTAGTCGGCGAATATAATTTTTTTTTCATTTCGCGGCGCGCAAAATTCTCCATTCTTACCGCTCTTTTTGTTCAAAGTTTAATGGATACCTGCAGCCGCCCGCCAAGACCGATCTCTACGATTTTCTGCAGGGTAGAAAGCCGGGCTTCTTTTATGTCGTTTTCGATCTTCGATATATAAGACTTCGTAGTCCCTGCTCTTTCTGCCAGTTCTTCCTGTGTCAGTCCTTTCTGCAGCCGCGCTTCATGAAGCAAAGCTCCGATCCTGAATGTTTCATAGCCGGCTTCCAGCTTGTCGCGTTTTGCTGTGCCCCGTTTTCCGTAATGTTTGTCCTTAAATTGTTCCAGGGTCACGATATTTTTTTTCGCTTTCATATTCTTTTTTTATTGTAAGAGCTTTTTCAATTTGCGATCGTGGTGTTTTCTGCGTTTTTTTCTGAAAGCCATTTTCCGGAACGATCAGCCGTTCCCGGTCAAAAAAACAAAATATGCGGAATATATCGCCGCCTTACTGCACCCTTATCTCAAAAAGTTTATTAGTGTTCTCAATTGATTTCAGATATGTTTCCGGAACTTTAGGAGTATCTTCTATCAATTGCAATGTCCGGAGAATTTTATCCCTGACCTTATTTCTTTGCTTTATAAAGAACTCCTGGAAATAGTCCTTGTAAAAAATAACAGTCCGGTGTTTCTGATTTCCATTCAACGGAACAAATTTACAAAAGTTTCACTATAGTGAAACTTTTGCGGAAGCAAGCTTATGTGAAGTTTGGTCATTATTTGACCAGGTGATCTATGCTGAGGAAAAATGTAAGACCGAGCATTACCACGTACATGGCGAGCAGAATGAGCAGAAACCGTTTCATAATAAATTGTTTTTAGGTTACTGCTATTGTTTACGGACAGGAGCTATCTTTCGCCGGAACAATGCAAAAGGATGATCGGGTGGAACGGATCGGGATATCGTTCTCTTTGTGTAGTATCTTTTTGTTTATCAGGGAGATATGCGTTAACCTGGAACGCAGTTTATCGGCTGTCTTACATTCCCAGGTCCAGGCGGAACTGGTCTCTCAGCTTTACCAGATCCGGATTTTTCTTGCTCATTTCGTCCAGCTTATCCTGGTTGGTAAGCGGGATCTTCGCAGCGGTTTCCTCCACCTGGCGTATCACGCTGTTGAGCTGAAGTCCCCAGTTCTGAAGCTCATTCCGGAGAAATGAAACAAGCTCCTGCTTATGGTTGTCGAGCTCGGGCTTCTGTCCGTTATGGTCCAGCACCATTTCCACCGTAAAATTCTCGTGCAGCTCGGGAGTGTGCAGGTTGAGAATGGAATGCCAGACCAGCTTGCCTGCCTGCTTCTGCTTTTCGGCGTAGCGTGCCCACACGGCTTCCAGCTGTGCCTGCGTAAATCCGGTCCGCGGCTTGTCCTCAAGGTTCTCTTCTTCTTTGCCTGACGAACTTTCCTTATCGGCTGCGCCCTTGATGGAGATCGTATTTTTAAAATGCGGAAGCGCAGTTGCGGGTTTTCTTTCCTGAACAGGTTGTTTTGCTTCCTGTACGGGAGCTGCAGGTTTCTCTTCCTGTTTCGCGACCGGTTTTTCCGCGGGTGGGGGCGGTGCTTCCTGCTGCGTTACCGGAGCATTACGGAGTTTTTTTTTTAGTTCTGCCAGTTGGAGAAGTGAAAGTTCGACAAGCAATCGTTTATTGTTGCTTGTCCGGTATTCCACATCTGCCGAGTTGAGGATCTTCAGCGCTTCTATCAGCGTTGCGCCGTCGGCTTTCTGCGCCTGCCGGAGATATTTCTCGCGGGTGGTTTCTCCCACTTCCAGCAGCTTCAGGGTTTGTTCGTCGCGGCTCACCAGCAGGTTGCGGAGATGTTCCGAAAGCCCCGAAACGAAATGCTGCCCGTCGAAGCCATTGCCCAGGATCTCGTTAAAGATCAGCAGCAGGCTTTTATGGTCGCTGTCCAGCACAGAGTCGGTCACTTTGAAATAGTAGTCGTAGTCGAGGATGTTGAGGTTTTCGATCACATCCTTATAAGAGATCTTCGATCCCGCAAAGGTCACGATGCGGTCGAATATCGAGAGTGCGTCCCGCAGGGCGCCGTCTGCTTTCTGCGCAATAACATGAAGCGCGTCCGGCTCTGCCTCGATGTTTTCCTTCACGGAAATGCGCCCGAGGTGATTAGCAATATCTTCTATGGTGATACGGTGAAAATCGAACACCTGGCACCGGGAAAGAATGGTCGGAAGTATCTTGTGCTTCTCTGTAGTGGCAAGGATGAAGATCGCATGCGCCGGCGGTTCTTCCAGCGTTTTCAGGAAAGCGTTGAAGGCGCTTGCCGACAGCATGTGCACCTCGTCGATGATATAGATGTTGTACTTGCCTACCTGCGGAGCGATCCGTACCTGTTCGATCAGCGTGCGGATATCATCCACCGAGTTGTTGGACGCTGCGTCCAGCTCATGAATATTGAACGAATGCGAAGTGTTGAAGCCTACGCAGGAATCGCACTGGTTGCAGGGCTCTATGTCTGCGGAAAGGCTCAGGCAGTTCAGCGTCTTTGCCATGATCCTGGCGCAGGTCGTTTTTCCCACGCCCCTGGGTCCGCAAAAAAGAAACGCATGCGCGATTTTATGGTTACGGATCGCGTTTTTCAGTGTCGATGTAATGTGCAGCTGGCCCACTACATCGTCAAATGTCTGCGGGCGGTATTTCCGGGCCGATACAATGAATTCTTCCATACTTGCTCTGGTCTCAAAAATAGGTATTGGGAGCAAAAACCCGGAAAATTGTTGAAAACTTGGCCTGAACCGGATGGTTTTCAATCCGGCGGGCCTGAATTATTAACAAGCCCTGCAAAGAAGAAATTCCCTATATTTGTAACTGCTCATGAAGCTGATGCGCATCATAACCGCTGCGGTGCTCCTTACCGCCATCCTGCTGAATTCGCTTCCGGATTCGGTGCTGGATGTATTTCACGAGCATGAGCATACGCATCATTGCGCTCCCAATCAGGGCGATCTGAAAACGATCGAGAACGAGCACATCCATTGTAAGAACCCGCATCTCTTTTTCCAGCATTATATTCAGCCGGAGCCGGCAGCCGGGATTGTTTCGGCTTCCTACCCGGTAACTTATCGCGCCGTCAGCTACGAAGAGGTTGTTGTATGGCATCATCTCCTTCCCGGCCGTTCCCCGCCTGTTCCGGATAAGTGCTAGCTCATTTATCCATTTACCATTTTTAATTGATTTACATGCGGAATGTATCGTTTACGATACTGTCGTGCCTTTTGGCATTTTACGGTATATATGCCCAGCAGCCCGGTTGCCGCTATTCGGTCTCGGGGCGCATCGTGAGCCTGGAGCATAAGGAGGTACTTTGTTTCTCGGAGGTGTACATCCCCGAGCTGGGCAAAGGCGCTGCGGCAGACGCCGAGGGGACTTATACGATCCGGGGGCTTTGTGCGGGCTCGTACACGCTGGTGTGCCGCCATCTCGGCTACACAACTGAAGAGGTAAAGATCACTATCACGGATAAGAACGTTCACCAGAGCTTTTATCTCGCTTCTTCGGTAACTCATCTGGAAGAAGCGCATGTGGAAGCGCATGTGGACCAGAAGATGAACACCCGGCCGGAGAATGTGCTGGACGAGCACGACCTGGATCGCACGCGGGGACTTACGTTGGGCGAAAGCCTTAAAAAGGTTCCCGGGGTGACCACGCTCAATACCGGCGGCACCATTTCAAAACCGATGATCCACGGGCTGCACAGCAAGCGCCTGCTGATCCTTAACAACGGCGTGCGCCAGGAAGGGCAGCAGTGGGGCTCTGAGCACGGGCCGGAGATCGACCCGTTCATGGCCAAACGGATCACCGTGGTAAAGGGAGCCAACGGAGTGCGGTACGGCTCGGATGCGATCGCAGGCGTTATCCTTGTAGATCCCGCTCCATTGGTCACTCCTACGGGCGTGCGCGGTGAGCTGAATCTCGTCGGTCAGCTAAACGGCTACTCGGGCGCTGTTTCCGGCATGCTGGAAGGATCGTTCCGTAAGCTGTCGCCGTTTACATGGCGGGTGCAGGCGACTTACAAGCGCAGCGGCGATCTCAGGGCTCCGGGTTACTTCCTGTCAAATACCGGCGTCGAAGAATATAATATTTCCGTCGGCGCGGGTTATCTCAAAGCGAAGTTTGGCCTGGAGGTCTATTACAGCATCTTCAATACGAACCTCGGCATCCTCGAGGCTTCGCATTTCGGCAATATCACCGACCTGGAAAATGCGATCGCTTCGCCCAAGCCTCTTATCATCCGCGATTTCAGCTACGGTATCAGGAACCCGCGGCAGTTCATCCGCCACCAGCTGGTAAAAGCGAAAGGTTACCTGCGCACGGGCGACAACAGCAAGCTGGAATTTACGGTAGCGTACCAGGACAATAACCGCAGCGAGTACGATAAGCACAAGCCGTACAACGATTCACTGGCGGCTCTGAATGAGCCTGCGCTGCGCTTCATCCTGCAATCCGTTACCGCAGATGTCGGGTGGAACCACTCGATAGGGAAAAAGATCAGCGGGATCGTCGGCATCAGCGGGTTGTACCAGACCAACCGCTGGTACGGCGCATTCCTGATACCGAGCTTCAGGAACCTGAATACCGGGGCGTACTGGATCGAGCGGTGGAAGGTAAGCGAAACAGTGGAGCTGGAAGGCGGAGTGCGCTTCGACTATAATTTCCTGCAGGTGTATAAGTACGAAGGCAGCACGCTCACGAAACCGGAATATCATTTTTATAATGTGGCCGGAACGGTGGGTAGCATTTTTCATGTGCACCGCAACGTTCACATCCGCTTTAATTACGGCAGCTCGTGGCGCCCGCCGCATGTGAGCGAGCTGTACAGCGACGGTGTGCATCATGGTGCAGCCACATACGAGATCGGCGACGCTTCGCTGAAGCCCGAGCGTGCGCACAACTTCAATCTCGTGCTGAATTATTCCGGTAAACGCGTGCGTGCGGAGCTCACCGCTTATTATTACTACATGCAGGACTTTATCTACCTGCATCCCGAGCAGCCGCCTACGCTCACCATCCGCGGGGCATTCCCCACGTTCCGTTACCGCCAGGCAGATGTGGACATAAAAGGTTTCGATGCCGATGTGGAAATAGATCTGACAGATCATCTCGTGCTTGATGCCAAGGTAATGATGTTATGGGCATGGAATTACTCGCAGAACGACTGGCTGGTGCTGATGCCGCCTGCGCGCTACGATGCCGCGCTTACGTACAACTTCAGGGACCTGAAAAAAGTAAAGAATGCTTACGTTTCCGCCAACGCGCTTTATGTAGATAAGCAATGGCGCGCACCGCAGCACGATGATTACATGCCGCCGCCGGCCGCTTACATGCTGTTCGGGCTGGAAGGCGGGTGCAGCTTTATGATCGGGAAGCAGCAGCTGGATGTGAGCGTCGCTGTGACAAACCTCTTCGACACTTCGTACCGCGATTATCTCAACCGCTTTCGTTATTTCAGCAATGAAACAGGCCGGAATATAACGTTGCGGATCAAATGGCCTTTTACGCTGAAAAGCTGAAGGCAAAATCATTTATTAACAGAAAAATTCAACAGAAAATTTTAAAAATCAAACTATGAAAACATCGATCTTTCTTCTTTTAGCCGGATGTGCTATTCTTACGTCATGCGAGCCGAATACCGATAACCCGAACGAGCAGGAAATAGTGACGACGCTGCGGATCACAGCTACTGAGGTCCCCGTCTGGACCCCGCTCGTTTTCGAATTTAACGACCCGGATGGCGACGGCGGTAACGCGCCCACAATAGACACCTTGCACCTGGCTGCATCCACTACGTACCAGGTAAGCCTGGAGCTGCTGAATGAATCCGTAAGCCCTGTCGATACCATCACGCATGAGATAGAAGAGGAAGGCACCGACCACCAGTTCTTTTTTGTGCCTGCAGGCGTAAGCATTACCGCTTCGTACGACGACCAGGACAGTAACGGCGATCCGGTGGGGCTGCATTCCACCTGGACCACAGGCGCTGCTTCTTCCGGCACGCTCCGCCTTACCCTCAAGCATCTCGACGGCCTTCCGAAAGACGGAAACATCAATACCGGCGATACTGACATCCAGGTCGACTTCCCCGTCTCCATACAATAACGGGCTGCTCCCGCTTCTGCATCCGGTGAAACAGCCGGATGCGGGCGAGGGCTTCTATCCGATCACATAAATCCTTACATTTGATCAAAACCATGTTTATGATAAAGAACTTCAGGAGCTGGATATTTGTTCTTCCTGCCACCGTATGGTTTTCGTGTTCCAATGATGTGAATCCGCCGCTGATCACACTGATAGAACCGAATGAAGGAGATGTGATCACCGTGGGTACGACATTGCACGTCGAAGCGGACTTTGAGGACGCCGGCGAGCTGAACATGTTCAAGACCGAGCTGGAAGGCCTGCACAGCGACAAGCTGAACGAGGCGTTCATGGTGTACGATACCGTACTGCACGTTGGCGAGCTTAGCGGAAGCATCGATTCGGAGCACATGCACTTTGTTATCCCTGATACGGTGCTGCCCGGTCCCTATCTTTTCACCATCTATGCTATGGACGAAGAAGGGAACGAGTCTCTGATGACCCGTAACCTTGTTTTCGAAAATGACCTGGACACGCGCAAGCCTGATGTAACCATCAATTCGCCTGTAAGCATGCAGCAGCTTACCGATTCGGTTACCGTAAACGTGACATTATCGGATCTGCTGAGCGATAACGCCACGCAGGGCCAGCCGCATTACCTGAAGATCTACCTGCAGGGCGTAAGCGATCCTTCTTTTACGTTCACGCTGGGAACGTATACTCACCAGGATAATTTCGGAGGATATTACAATACCGCTACGGACGTTTTCGACAGGACGTTTTTCCTGCCGGGTATCATCTCCCCGGGAAATTACTACCTGTATATCAAAGCGCGCGATGTGTATTTCAATACGGAAGAGCTGCAGGTGGAGATCGCCGTTCAATAATTTTCCGTCACCGCCGTTCTGTTTTTTATGAGATACTTTTTCTTTCCTGTCGTCCTGCTGATGATCCTGGTTTCCTGCAAAGAGGAAAACCCGGTTCCCGTGCTGCTGATCACCGCTCCGGCAGACGGGACTGATTATCCGGTGAACGATTCGATAGTGGTGCAGGCGGAATCTGTCGACAATATTTCCGTTGAACAGTACAAAGTGCAGCTGCTGCTGGTACCGCCGTACGAAGCAGTTACGGACAGCACTTCCGATAGTATTTATTTCAATCAGCATTCCTACATGTTCATCAGCGATGTGGGATATAACCAGAGCGCTATTCATCATACTGTGCAGATCCCGCAGGGATTCAATCCCGGTACGTACCATCTTATCGTCTCCATGCTCGACGACGCGATGTACGATGAAAAAGATTCCGTGATGGTGCGCATTTTCAATCCTGCAGATACGGTGCTTCCGGTCATAGAAGTGCTGAGCCCGGCGGAAGGCGAAGCTTTTGATAACCTGGATACGTTGCGCGTGCAGGTAGTGGCCAATGATCTTCGCTCAGCGCTTACTCCCGGAGCTATCGTTCGCATGAAGGCGACCCTTGTTGCCGATTTTTCCGGCCAGGCTTCTGTGGATGTGCTGAACGTTGCGAAACCGCAGAACGACACTTCGCGGATCAGCTATATAATTCCGGCCGCTCACATCCCGGGAGCGTATACGCTGAACATAACGGCGCTGGATGAATTCAACAATCTTACGGTCATTCCCGTGCACCTGGTGCTGAACTGATCAGAGCGAAATTCCCTTGATCTTCCTGTAAAAGTTGACCGCGTGCCGGTCCGTCATTCCGGAAATGTAATCGATGATCATTCGTGTGCGGAGGTAAGCGTTGGTTTCCGATACGATGGTCTCCGGTAGCATGCGTACCGTATTGAGGCTTCTGCCGCTGCATTTTTTTCCATTGCGCTGGTGATCTTCCACCGCTTCGAGAAAATAGCTCAGCAGCCCGGGAAGCACTTCAAATCCCGCAGCCTGTATCTCGAGCACGTGCTGCGAATTGTATATATGGCGGAAGGAAAAAGAAGCGATCTCGTCTGTATAGCTTGCCGAAGTGATCAGATCGGAAAGCGGCCGATCGAATTTTCCTTCCAGGATATCTTTTTCATGTGCGCAGAAAATATCCGAGCATTCCTGCACCAGCTGGTTGATCACCATCGCGCGCAGCAGCCCGATCCGCTGGTTTTCATCACGGATGGAATTGAGCCGCGTATGGTCGACCCGCGCCCCCAGAATAGGAGCCACCAGCTCCGTGAACTTATCGATGCTGATCACTTTCATCCGCGCGGCGTCTTCGAGATCGATCACAAGGTAACATATATCGTCTGCGGCTTCCACCAGGAACGTGAGCGGATGGCGGCACCAGCTCAACGAATTTTCGCTCAGCGGCATCAGCCCGAGCTCTTCCGCTATTTTCCTGAACTCTTCTTTTTCGCTCTGGAAGAAACCGAATTTCTTCTGGCTTTTCCTTTCGCTGCTCCGGTTCTCTATGATCGATTCGCAGGGATATTTTGTAAATGTTCCGAGCGTGGCGTACGTCAGCTTCAGGTCCTGCAGCTGCTGATCGCAAAGTATACGGAAGCCCTGCGCATTCCCTTCAAATTTCAGCAGGTCTTCGTGCTCTTTGTCCGTACATCCTTCGGGCCGGTAAGTCTGGAAGTATTCCGAAAGTCCCCGTTCTCCCGAATGCCCGAACGGCGGGTTCCCGATATCATGCGTGAGGCTGGCTGCCGCAACGATGGCTCCGAAATCCGATTCGGTAAAGCCTGTCTCCGCGAGCCCGGGATATTGCCGGAGAATGTAAGCGCCTACATTTTTGCCGAGGCTCCGGCCTACGCTGCTTACTTCGAGACTGTGCGTAAGGCGTGTGTGCACGAAGTCGTACTCCGGAAGCGGTACCACCTGTGTTTTGTCCTGCAGCCTGCGGAACGGATGTGAAAAGATGATCCTGTCGAAATCGATCTCGAATTCGCTTCTGCTTCGGTTGCGGATGGCGGAAGCGTCAAATTTATGTTCGTTTCCCAGCCGTTTAAAGCTGAGCAGCTGTTCCCACTTCATGGATCTGTTTTGAATTAGCGCCTAAAATTAATGGAATTCGCGTCGTTTCGTAGCTTTGACCGAAAGGGCTTCAGCAATGCGCGAGATACACAGCCATGCAGGCTGCCAGTCCCGCGGTCTCCGTACGTAATCTCGACGGGCCCAGCGTAAGCGGAAGAAATCCCTGCGCCGTCGCCAGTTCTGCTTCCTTTATGGTAAAATCTCCTTCCGGCCCGATGAGGATCAGCGCGGACGCCGGCTTGAACGGATGTGAAGGCGCGACCTTTTCTCCTTCCATACAATGGCAGATGTATTTCTCGCCATTGAATTCCTGCGTTACGAAATTGCCGAGGTCCACGGGTTCCATAATTTCCGGCAGATACGTTTTGATGCTTTGCTTCATGGCCGATACGGCGATGTGCCGGAGGCGGTCCAGCCGGAGATGCTTCCGCTCCGAGCGGTCGCAGATGATCGGTGTTATACGGTCAATGCCGGCTTCCACGGCTTTTTCCACGAACCATTCCAGGCGGTCGGCGTTCTTGGTGGGAGCGATGGCAATGTGCAGGTAGTAATTCCTGCGTCCCACTTCCTTTTGCGTGTCTTCTATTTCCAGCACACAGCGGGCAGGATCGGCCTTGGCCAGCACGCACCGGTACAGGTTGCCTTTGCCATCTGTAAGGTACAGGGTATCGCCCTGCCGCAGGCGCAGCACTTTTACGCAATGGCGTGATTCTTCCTCATCCAGCAGGATGTTATCGTACTCGATCCGGGTGCTGTAGAAAAGCTGCATGGTTTTTTCTGATTGGATTTTAATTTCCGTGCCGTTACAAAGGTATCTTTTCCTACGGATTTGCCGGGCTTAAAGACCTGGTACTCATCTGCGGTTCGGTTTTTTTCTTTATTTTAGCTCAATTCGTTTCCCCTATGCCAAGAACCGTAAGAAACTGGGGCCGTTCATGGTCCAGCACACCGAAGGAGATCGTTTATCCCCGTTCGGAAGAGGAAGTAGCCGCTCTTCTCCGGGATGCGAATACATCCGGCCGGCAGGTGCGCATCATCGGATCGGGACATAGCTGGACGCATCTGGTGCCGACGGGGGATATCCTCGTATCGCTCGATCACATGCAGGGACTCATTCATTTCGACAAGGAAAAAATGATCGCGGAAGTATGGGCGGGAACAAAGCTGCTGCGGCTGGGAAATATCCTTCATGAGAACGGCGCCGCCATGGCAAATCTCGGTGACATCGATGTGCAATCCATCGCAGGCGCTTTGTCGACCGGCACGCACGGAACGGGCCGCAACTTCGGCACGCTCGCCACGCAGCTCGCCGGCCTTACGCTGGTAACAGGCAGCGGCGAAGTGCTGCAATGCTCGCCGGAAGAGAACCCGGAAATATTCAAAGCCGCGCAGATCTCTCTCGGCGCGCTGGGCATTATTACGCGAATGAAACTGAATGTCGTTCCGATGTTCAAGCTTGAATATGTTTCCAAAGGCGGAAAGCTGCGCGATGCGGTCGGTAATTATGAGTACTACATAACTGCCAACCGCAACTATGAATTTTACTGGTTCCCTTTTACGGACATGGTGCAGTTTAAGTTCGTAAATGAAACGGATGCGCCGATCAAGGCCGGAGGATTCTGGAGAGAAGTAGATGACGTGCTGATCGAAAATCTCGGGTACGCTGTTCTGAGCCACGTGTCTAAAAATATAAAGTCGTTCACGAAATATTTTTCGAAATTCAGTGCTAAATACGTTCCGAAAGGACGGTGGGTGAACCATAGCCACAAGATATTCGCCACCAAGCGCTGGGTGCGCTTTTACGAAATGGAGTACAACGTTCCCGTCGAAAATTTTAAGGACTGCTTTTACGAAGTGCGTGATTGCATCCATTCCAATAATTTCCGCGTGCACATGCCGCTCGAGGTCCGCTATGTAAAAGGCGACGACATCATGATCTCGCCCGCGTACGGACGGGATTGCGTGTATATGGCGGTGCACCAGTTCCGCGGAATGCAGTACAAAGAATATTTCGATGCGGTGGAAAAAGTATTTCGCAAATTTGGCGGTCGCCCGCACTTCGGCAAAATGAACACAATGGGCTATGAAGAGTTCCGTCAGGCGCATCCGAACTGGGACGCGTTCATTACGCTGAGGAACCGGCTGGATCCTAAAGGCATCATGCTGAACGATTATCTGCGCAAGATATTTAACTACAGGAATTAAGTATTAAACAAGAAGATATGGTTGTTTTCGGTACCCGCAACAAGCGGCTGGAAATTGTGGACGACAGGATGTATAAATGTCCGAAATGCTCGGGAGGTCCGCTGGCACACAACATTTTCCAGGAGTACTTCCACATCTGGTACATACCGTTTTTTCCAATACGCAAAAAGGTCGTGGCAAAATGTGTGAACTGCGGATCGGAGATACAGCAGGAGCAGCTTTCGCCTGTTGCAGTGGAACAGGCAAAAATGAGTTCAACGAAGCGTGCGCCGTTACAGCTTTATTCCGGGCTTTTTATTGTAGGGCTGATCATTGCTTCCGTTGCTATTATAACTGTGGAGAACGGCAGAAAGCAGAAGAACTTCCTGAGCAATCCCAAACCGGGAGATGTGTATCTCGTTGAAGATAAAAGCAGTGGCTATTCTTACTTCCGGGTGGAGAAGATAACCGGCGATTCCATGCTGATGAACCCGAACTCTGCCTGGTTTCCCGACAAAAAGAACGCTTCACTCAGCTATGGCTCCTTCGATAAAGAAGTGAGACAGTGGAAATACTGGAGCCGCGAAGAATTTGAAATGTTAAGAACGTCCGGTCGGATCGATGATGTAAGCCGGACCGGTCTGACATCCGGGATGCTTGATGAAATATCAACAGAAACAGGAAGTTCCGATGAAAAGCCGGCTTCCTCATCATCCGGAGAAGACGGACCTGCGGTTCCCGCCGCGCATTGAGACAGCGCAATTCTTTCCTCATCCGCGGAATAATTTTCCTCAACCTGCGGAATTCGGCATGAGCCGGTTTATACCGGCCTTTTCAGGCGCCGGGAAGCTTAATTTTTATGTATGAAGAATTTACGGGAATGACCGTTCCCGGGGCAGGTTCAAATTTCGTTAAACGGGACGGATTTTGGCCCGTACGCACGATTCTTGAAGTGATCATAACAGTTAACATAAAAAATAAATGTTATGGAAACTCAATTCAGAAATCAGGGCCAAACCGGCAAAGAACAGCAGACAAACAAAGATAAAAACAAGGGCGGCAACCAGGACCAGGGCAATCTGGGTGGAAACAAAGGCGGCCAGGGTAACCGTCCCAACCAGGGAAAACGGTAAGTTCCTGTTCTTTATTGGTTAGAAGCAGATACAGGATCATCAGGTCCTGTATCTACTTTCTCAGCAAACCCGAAATATAAAAACGGATGTTATGGAAACGAGAGATCAGAAAGATAATGCTGATGACGAAGCGGTGAAGCCTGGCGCAGACCGTCCGGGAAGCAGCAATGATAAGCAGCAGGAAGACGAAGCCGCGGGCGAGTTTATCGATACGCCGGAAAACCTTCCGGGCGACGTCCGGCCGGAAGACAGGAATGACAGGAATAAGCCCAGGGGCGAGACGTTGTAGAGCATTCGGATACGACAAACAATATAAAATAACAACCATGAGAACTAATTCAAATAACCGGTCTATGACAATGGATCAGCAACAGCAATCCGGGGAATACCCCGAGCTGATGAAGTTTTTTACAGACCAGCTGAAGGATACGATGAATGCGGAGAAGCAACTTCTGAAAGCGTTGCCGAAAATGGCAAAAGCCACAACTTCAGAGGAGCTTTCGGAAGCTTTCCTCGAGCACAAAGCGGTGACTGAACAGCAGGTATCGCGCCTGGAGGAAGTGTTTGCGATCATCGGTAAAAAACCGTCGTCGAAAAAATGTGAAGCGATGGAAGGGCTGATAAAGGAAGCGATGGAAGCCATGGAAAGCACCAACGACGAAGCGTGGACCAGGGATGTTGCGCTTATCGTAGCCGCACAGAAAGCAGAGCACTACGAGATAGCAGCTTACGGCTCACTCCGCGCGCTTGCCGAAACGCTGGGTCTCCAGGATGCCGCTGCGCTGCTTCAGCAAACGCTGGATGAAGAAGGAGAGACTGACAAAATGCTGACCGAGCTTGCCGGCATTATCAACATGCGGGCGACCGAGATCGAAGGCGAGGATGACAACGATACGGATGATGACGATGAGGATGACGACCTCGGCGAAGAATACGACGATGAAGAAGATGATGAGGATGATGACGAAGGAAATGATGACGATGATGATGACCTGGGTGGCGACGACGATGATGACGGCGGCGGCTTTACCGGAGATGATGATGACGATGACGACATGGAAGAAGAAAAAGATATCACGGCAGAACGGCATCTGCACAGCGCCGTAATGTAAAACGAAATGGGTGGTTCTATGTTATAAAAGGCGCCAGGTAACGGGTCTCCTGACCTAAACCTAACGTCGTAAAAAAAAGGGCATCAACCGATGCCCTTTTTTTATTGCTGATGTCTGCAGTATTATCGGATGATCACGGGTTTGCGGGAGGTATTGCTTCCACCGGATATTTCAACGATGTACATGCCCGCAGGCACATTGAGATCTACGTTCAGGATGTCACCTTGTAATTTCTGGCTGTACATCCGCTGGCCGGCGGTGTTGTATATTACCACGAAGCTTTCTTCCGGTGCGTTTTCAAGCTGGATGTAGAAATTACCTGCGTTCGGGTTGGGATAGATATTAGCCGTGGTCACGGGAGTTTCTTCCATGCCGAGGCAGGCGCTCACCAGCATGTTTTCTGTATCGGTATTCTCACAGCCGTTAGCGTCGCTGTATGTGTATGTAATCACATGGTTGCCCAGCCCGGTGGAAGGATCGAAAGTTGTGCCGCTTACTCCTGTGCCGCTGTATACGCCTCCCGCAGGTGTGCCTCCGCTGAGTGTAATGCTGCCATAGGTAGCGCAGACAGAATCGGTGCTGAAGTCAAAGGAAACGGAAGGCAGGCTGTTCACGGTTACCGTGGTGAAGGTGCTGTTCTGGCAGCCGTTTGCATCGGTCACGGTCACGCCGTACACTCCTGCGTTGGCGGTGGTGGAAGACGATATGGCCGGGTTCTGCGTTGCAGAGGTGAACGATGGGCCTGTCCATGAGTAAGTGCTTCCTCCGTTTGCGTTCAGCTGGATGGTCTCGCCTGCGCAGTACGGGCCTGTATTGGTAGCGCTGGCAACCGGCAGCGAATATACGGTAACGGTTACGCTGGCTGTTGCAGAGCAGCCGCCGCCATCTGTACCGGTTACGGTGTACAGTGTTGTGGCTGTGGGAGCGAAAGCTGTGCTGTCGGTAATGCCATTATCCCAGGAATAAGAAGATGCCCCGGTACCCCAGAGGATAACGCTCGTGCCTTCGCACACTGTCGTATCGGTAGCGCCGATGCCGAGCGTTAAAGCCGAGGGATTTACGGTTACCGTTACGCTGTCGGTATTGGTACATCCTGCAATATCGGTCACCGTTACAGTGTAGGTCGTAGTGGCGGATGGGTTCGCATCCGGGTTGCTCACGGTCGTTGAGCTGAGTCCTGTTGCAGGTCCCCAGCTATAGGATGCAATGCTGTTGGTTACGGGTACCACGATGCTCCAGCTGTTCAGGTTGCCGGCATCTTCCTCATAGCCGTCGGACACGTTCAGTATCCATGTGCCGTTGGCCGGACCGGTGAGCCCGCTGAAAGGATCATCGGGCAGGAAAGAACCGGTGAACGGAGCTGTTCCGCTGGCAATGGTATTGGTAGCGGACGCGGTAAACAATGTGCCGGTATAGTCGTTGCCGCTGCCGCCATTCTCGTAGGAGAGAACGATGGAAGAGCCGTCCGGCGCAGTAAGCGTAAGCACCAGGTCGCTTACATACGAATGCGTAATGCTGTTGATCTGTACCCCGATCTGGGATGCAGTCAGGGAAGTTCCCGATACCACGATAGTCGAGTTTACTCCGATGAAATCATCATCGGGAATAGCGGTTACGTTACTGTTGGTGAACAGGGAACTGTAATTATAAGCGGTGCCTGTAGCTGTAAGCGTGGTTGTCTGCCCTCCGCAAAGAACTACATCGGAAGATGCAACAACAGACGGTGTGGCGCTTTCGACAGTGGCAGGCGGCATTGCGTTGTTAGCTGCGTATCCGTCGCCGGTTACCGTAGCGGACGCATTGAATACGTATGATCCATGCTGCGTCATATTATAGCCTGTTGTTACCACAACGGTCTGGGTAGCATGTGGAGCCAGCGTTCCGGTGTTGATGGTTACGGGTGTAAATGTTGCGGGGTTCGGGCCGGTAACGTTTGCGCTTATGGTAACCGGAGTCACTGAAAAGTCGATGGTTGCGCTTCCTTCGTTACGGAGAACCACAGATACGGTTTCGTTGGCAGTATGGCAGGTATTTGCCGGAGCTGAAAGGGATGTTACCGATACGTCTACTGCTGGTGGGGTCCATGTGAATGTGGTTCCCCCCGCAGGTACGGTGGTAGGCGTGGCAGAATCGAAATACGCAGAGCTGGTGTTGGAGGTGCCGGGCACTGAGTTCACCCATGCGCCTGTTCCCGCCAGCACTTCGCGGTTATTTACGTTTGTTCCGAATGTATTGTCCGGTCCGCGCAGACCGATCTCCGGATAGGTAACATCGCTTCCGGGAGTGATCGTACCGCCGTAGACGATTTTGATCTCGTTTGTAAGTGTGTTCAGACGGATCTGGAAACTGATGCGCTCGCCGGCCACATCATATCTCCCGAAGTTGCGCCACTGGATCACCGCCTCATTTCCGACCATCTCATAGCGAAGATCGCGTGGGCCCGCTCCCGATCCTGCGTCGTCAAGATCGGCGGAGAAGCCTGCGATGGCGCCCGCGTACACGTCAACGTCGGAAATAGCATTGTAATAGTATGTGGCCGGGTATCCGCCGAAAACGATAAAGCCGTTTGTCGAAACGTAAGCGTTCGTATAAGAAACGCCGTCGAAGCGGAACGAGGGAAACGAGATGCTGAAAATTTCTTCGTCCATATCTCCGGTATGGTCGGTAAGCAGGGTACCGCCGTTGATTTCGGTATACGTGCCTGCCGACTGGCTGAAGGTGTAATACGTTGCCACCTGCGCCGAAGCCGGAACAGCAAGAAAGGCAAACAGGATCAGGAATTGTAGCCTGCGGATGCAGGACAATGCAATAGTGGAGTGTTTCATAAAAGTGTAAATTAAGAGGTTCACCAATTCAGGTTTGGGCGGCTAAAGTATAAAATAATCGTCACCGGAAAAAATGACAGTTCTGTCCATCTGTCGGAACAAAATTCCGGAGCGTGGCGGAAAGACTGTATTTACCGTATATTTGCCGTAACGCGCCCCGGTGCTTCCGGATTACCGCAATGAACTATACTGTCCACACACCACATCCTTTGCTCGCACAGTATATCCGCTGCTATTGGATACTTGAGGACAAAGATCCGGCGCCCTCGCGCGACAGGATCTTCCCTGACGGCTGCTGTGAGCTCGTGTTCCACTTCGGTGACGTTTTCAGGAAATACAGGGACGACAGCTCTTTTTATATTCAGCCCCGGGCTCTCGTGCACGGCCAGTTGAAAAAATTCATGGACATCGAAGCAACCGGTAGTGTAGGGATTTTCGGTGTACGGTTCCATCCTGCGGGCTTATCGCCGTTTGTACGCGAAAATCTGCCGGAGCTTTCGGGGCTCGACACCGATCTGCATTCATTGTGGGGAAAGGAAGGCGACACCTTGCAGGAGAAGGTGCTGAACGCGTCTTCGCATGGCGAAAGGATACGTTTCATCGAGTCTTTCCTGCTGAAGCGGTTGCGCCGCGCGAAAACAGACGATCGCCTGGCAGAGCATTGCGTGCGGGCAATGCAGCTGGCTAACGGCAACATTCCCGTAGCGCGTCTCGCGGATGATCTTAACATCGGAAGGCGCCACCTCGAACGGAAATTTGTTTCCTCGGTCGGGGTCACGCCGAAGATGCTTTCGCGCATCCTGCGTTTTCAGAACGCGCTGCAGGCAATAGAAATAAAGCGCTTCAATAATCTTACAATTCTTGCTTATGAAGCGGGGTTTTACGATCAGGCGCATTTCATCCGCGATTTTAAAGAGTTTACCGGAATGAGCCCGGGATCGTACTTTGCAGAAGATCTCGAGCTGTCGAAACTTTTTACTGCTGTGTAGAAGTCGCTTTTTTACAATTTCACCAGCCTGGTAAGAACGAATTTTGCCCAAAATAAAAATCACCGATAAATGGAAAACCTCATGAGCCGCATCAACGTCCGGACAGATATGACAATGGCGGTATTACTGGTCTCTGCCGGAGCATTGCTTTCCTGCGGAACGAAAACGGAAAAGAAATCCCCCGATCCATCGCCGCGGACATACACGCAATTGCAGAAGGCAGCATGGCTCGCCGGTACGTGGGAGAACGCGACGCCGGAAGGAACGCTTACGGAAAGCTGGTCATGGCAGAATGACTCGGTGATGAGCGGCGCAAGTTATTTTATAAACGGTAAAGACACTTTTTCGTCCGAAACGATCCGGCTGGAGCAGAGCGGAACGGAAGTATATTACATTCCTACGGTGAAAGATCAGAATGCAGGAAAGCCTGTAAAGTTCCGCCTGACATCTTCAACGGATAAAATGCTCGTATTCGAGAACCCGGAACATGACTTCCCGAAAAAGATCACATACAACCACGTAAACGACAGTTCGCTCGTGGCGGAAATATCCGGAACGGTGAACGGCGAGCTGCACGCCGAGCAGTTCCCTATGTGGCGTAAAAAATAGATCAGCTTTTTGCCGGGCCGGAAAGGTCATTCCGCGTCCACCGCCTGTAGCTCTTGCGTTGCTCTTCTGTTGCGTCGGGCCTTATAGCCAGCGAGTGATCGGGGAAATAATTGTTCTCCGATTTCGGAAGCAGGATGTGGCGGATGCGGTTGTCGGTGGTGCGTACACGCAGCTGAATATCGTCTTCCCTGAAATACGCGAACCATGCTTTGATCTGGCTGGTCACACCGAACCCGTTCACCGAAGCAACCACTTCACCGATCATCAGTCCCGCGTTGTATGCGGGAGAACCGGGAGCAATGTTTAAGATCTTGTTACTGTCTTCGCTCACTTTGAACCCGTAATTCCTTTCGTACAGCTCGCACGAAGGAGTGATCTTCAGTTCGAGGCCCACCTGGCCAAGCGCTTCCTGCAGCGCGGAGGTGAAGTCTTCCGTTCCGCGCACGTATTTTTCAAAGTATTCGCCGAAGCTGACGCCGGAATATTTTTCCAGCAGCATGCGGTAATCATCCTGTGTGTATCCTTTTCCTTTCAGCGCGAATTCAACATAGAGCTCTTTCATCACATCATCCAGGCTGTATTTTCCCTGTGAGTTCTGAATGATGCGGATGTCTGCGATCATCGCCAGCAGGGCGCCTTCGGTGTAGATGGAAGTTTTGCGGTGCGGAGCTCCCGGCTCGTATCCGTCTACCCAGGCGTCGAAAGATGCTTCCGAAACAGGCATCGTATATCGTGCGTAGTTATGAAAATGTTTTTGCAGCGCATCTTTCACCGTGGAAAAATACTGGCTCTGGTTCAGCACGCCTGCGCGGTACAGCATGATGTCGCCGTAGTAGGTGGTCACACCTTCGGCAACGTAACCTGTGCGGAAATAATTTTCGCCGGTATAATCGTACGGCTGCATTTCCACCGGGCGTATTTTTTTGATGTTCCATGAATGATAGAATTCGTGAGAGCTGAGCTCGAGGAACTCGTCGTATGATGAGGTCATCAGCGCGTAGGTCGGTCCCAGCATACACACGGTGGAATTTCCGTGTTCTACGCCGTGGTGCGTCCTGTGCGGCGTGATCTGGAAAAGGAAATGATATTCCTTTTCGGGAAATCCCCCGAATGCGTTGATCTGTTCTTCTATGAACCTGCTGAAATCTTTTTTTATACGTTCCATGTCCGGCTTACACTCGCCCTGGAACCAGAGATGCACCGGCAGTCCCGCCGCGGTGAATGTAAGATGCTTCATGGAGTTGCTGGCGATCAGGGGGCTGTCCGCCAGGTGATCGAAATTGTCTGCTTTCAGCGTGTGAGGCGCAGTCTGTTCCATTCCGGCGGCGATGATGTAATCTTCCGGCAGTACGAAATCCAGCGTACATTCTTCGTGTTCCCGTCCTTCCATATAGCAAAAGGAATTTACCGGGTTCATATAAAGCTGGTACGGGTCGAGATAGGTCGATCCTGCGTTCAGCACACCTCCGAAAATATCGTAGCGGATCACGACGGTGCTGCTTCCGCCGGTGGTCACCTTCCAGCGCTCGCGCTCCGTTTTTTCTGCGGCGAGCTCATTCCCTTTGTCGTCGAATGCTTTCCAGGTACGGATGTTCCGCACGAAGTTGCCGAGCTCGTATCTTCCGGGCCGCCATGCGCTCATGCGGATAAAGATCTCTTCCGCAGCAATGTTATCGAGGGTCAGTTGAATGTCAATATACTGGGTGGCGGGGTTTTGAAAGGAAATACGATAGTGAACGGGCATAGGCATTATTAGTAAGATTCGGGCACAAAGATAGCGGTTTCAAAAAAGGGTTGGCTATCCGGCTTATTTTACTAATTTCGTCGCTCTAAAACATACACTTATGAGCTACGATATTATCGTGATAGGAAGTGGTCCCGGCGGATATGTGGCAGCCATCAGGGCTTCCCAGCTTGGATTGAAAGCCGCAGTGATCGAAAAGGAATCGCTGGGCGGGATCTGCCTCAACTGGGGATGTATTCCGACCAAAGCATTGCTGAAAACGGCACAGGTATATGATTATGTGAAGCATGCGGGAGATTACGGACTCAAAATACAGCAGTCGGAGATCGAGTTCGCGAAGGTGATCTCGCGCAGCAGGGGAGTAGCGGATGGTATGAGCAAAGGCGTACAGTTCCTGATGCGTAAGAATAACATCGACGTGATCATGGGCACGGGAAAGATCGTAGCCAAAGGAAAAGTGGAAGTAACCGGAGCAGACGGCGGTAAAAAGACCGTTGAAGGAAAAAATATCATTATCGCTACCGGCGCTCGTTCCCGCGTGCTTCCGAACGTACCGCAGGATGGCAAAAAAGTGATCGGTTACCGCGAGGCCATGTCGCTGCCGCAGCAACCTAAAAGCATGGTGGTGATCGGCTCGGGCGCGATAGGCACCGAGTTCTCCTATTTCTACAATTCTATCGGAACCAAGGTAACCCTGATCGAGTTCCTTCCGAATGTGCTTCCGCTGGAAGATGAAGAAGTTTCCAAAACCATGGAGAAGCTCCTGAAGAAACAGGGCATCGAGCTGATGATAGAATCTTCCGTGGAGAAAGTCGATACATCCGGAAACGGCTGTAAGGTGACCGTGAAAACTAAAAAAGGCACGGAGACTATCGAATGCGATGTCGTATTGTCGGCTGCAGGCATCGTTGCCAATATCGAGAACATCGGTCTTGAGGCCATGGGCATCAAAACCGATAAGGGAAAAGTGCTGGTGGACGAGTTCTACCAGACGAACGTACAGGGAATATATGCCATCGGGGATGTGATACCCGGTCCGGCGCTGGCTCACCTGGCTTCCCACGAAGGGATCGTGTGTGTAGAGAAGATCGCAGGAAAAAAACCTTCGCCCGTCGACTATACCAACATTCCCGCCTGTACATATTGCCAGCCGGAAGTTGCGTCTGTGGGCATGACTGAAAAGCAGGCTAAAGAAAAAGGCATCGAAGTGAAAGTCGGAAAGTTTCCCTTCTCTGCATCCGGTAAAGCAAGCGCTGCTGGAGCGAAGGACGGGTTTGTAAAGCTGATCTTCGACGCGAAATACGGAGAGCTGCTCGGCGCTCACATGGTAGGATACAATGTTACCGAAATGATAGCCGAAGTGGTGACAGCCCGCAAGCTGGAAACTACCGGCCACGAGATCATCACCGCCGTGCACCCGCACCCGACCATGAGCGAAGCTGTAATGGAAGCCGCGGCCGCAGCGTACGGCGAGGTTATCCACTTATAACCGCAAATAATACACTTAGTAAAAGGCCGTTTCGTACGGCCTTTTTTGTTACTTTGTATTTCGAATGCACTTAACTGATCGGTTCACTTATTTTGTTTGCCCATGTGCGGTATTGCCGGCATTGTAGCCTTTACAGACAAAGGCAGGGAACGCTTCCGGCAGATGCCTTTCGCCATCCGTTCGCTGAAGCGCCGCGGTCCCGACGGCGACGGTATCTTTAAGCATGGAATGGTTTGCCTGGGGCATACAAGGCTTTCCATCATCGATCTTTCCTCGCTTGGCGCGCAGCCTATGACCGATGTTTCGGGGCGCTATACCATCAGCTTTAACGGTGAATTTTATAATTACGCAGAGCGCAGGAGCCGGCTCGAAGCGAAAGGTCATTCTTTCCGCTCCGGTACGGATACGGAGGTGTTGCTCGGCCTGTACGCGCAGTACGGCACAGCGATGTTTGAGCACGTGAACGGGTTCTTTGCCTTTGCCATGCACGACAAGGAGACCGGGGATGTGCTGATCGCCCGCGACAGGATCGGGATCAAGCCGCTGTATTACTACGCAGACGACGACGTGCTGCTGTTCGCTTCGGAGCTGAAAGCGCTGATGACGCTGGGCATTCCGAAAGAATTGGATGAGACGGCCCTTTCAATTTATTTCCAGACAGGTTATATTCCCGCGCCATACAGCATTTTCCGGCAGGTAAAAAAGCTCGAACCCGGCCATTATCTTCATGTGCAGAACGGGAAGATCGCCGACAAGGCGTATTACCGGATACCGGTGCCCGGCGAAACTGAGATCTCCGGCGACAGCTACGAGACGGCCAGAAGAAAAGTACACGATCTTATTATGGATTCTGTCCGGTTGCGGATGATATCGGATGTGCCGCTGGGCGCTTTCCTGAGCGGCGGCATCGATTCATCGGTGATCGTGGCTGCGGCTTCGCAGATGACGGACCGTTTGCATACATTTTCGATCGGCTTTAAGGACCAGCCTTATTTTGACGAAACGGAGTACGCGCTGCTTGTGGCAAAGAAATTTCGTACCGAGCACACCGTTTTTTCGCTTACGCAGGACGATCTTTTCGGCAACCTGCAGAAAGTGCTCGACTATACCGATGAGCCTTTCGCCGATTCATCCGCTATCGCCGTAAACATCCTTTCGATGCACACCCGCAATAAAGTGACGGTGGCTCTGTCCGGCGATGGGGGAGACGAGCTGTTTGCCGGCTATAACAAACACCATGCGGAATACATGGCAAGATACGGAGGATGGAAAACTGCCCTGCTGCGTAATTTCCCCAACGTATGGACATTTCTTCCCGGCTCGCGCTCATCCGCCTGGGGCAATCGCTTTCGCCAGCTCGGCAGGTTCAGCGAAGGCGTAAAGCTGAGCCCGGCCGAACGCTACTGGAGATGGGCCGCAGTAACGGGAAAGAATGAAGCGGACAGCCTCCTGCTTCGGAAAACAGATGCGGAAAAATATAATCTCGTGCGGGAAAAATGGCTGGCACATTTTATGCATGAAGGAGACCTGAACCAGGTACTGTATGGCGATATGAATCTGGTGCTTCCCAATGATATGTTGTATAAGGTAGATATGATGAGCATGGAAAATTCGCTGGAAGTACGGGTGCCGCTGCTGGATTACCGTCTCGTGGATTATGTCTTCTCGCTGCCTTCCTCATATAAGATCGACAGGAACAGGAAAAAGAAGCTGCTCGTCGATTCGTTCGGAGAGATGTTGCCGGCAGAATTGCTGAACCGTCCTAAGAAAGGTTTCGAAGTGCCTATGTTACAGTGGTTAAGGACAGGATTGCAACCGTTATTAAAAGAATTGACATCTTTACAGAGAGTTTCCGACCAGGGAATATTTGACCCCAAAGCTATAGATAAGTTACAGGTTCAGCTTTTTTCATCCAATCCGGGAGACGTTCATTTCAGGTTATGGAGCCTGATCGTTTTTCAGAATTGGTGGAGAAATTATATGGAATAATAACTGAAAAGGCTGTGTTTGATCATTTCCGGACCTAAATCCGTTTATGGTTGCATAGCTTTGTTAAAGAGAAAGAGAATATGCCAAAAGTGCTACGTATCATTAACCGGTTCAATATCGGGGGGCCTACCTATAATGCTGCTTATCTTAGCCGGCATCTGGCTCCGGATTATAAGACCTTACTGGTGGGGGGAATGAAAGATGAGACCGAGGATTCATCGGAGTATATACTGGACCAGGTAGGCGTACGTCCGATCATCATTCCCGAAATGCGGAGATCTATCAGGTACAACGATGATCTCGTAGCTTATTATAAGATAAAGGAAGTGATCCGCCGCTTCCGGCCCGATATCGTGCACACGCACGCTTCCAAAGCGGGCAGCCTGGGGCGCTGGGCGGCCTACCACAGCAATGTGCCGGTCATTATCCATACATTCCACGGTCATGTGTTCCATTCTTATTTCAATAAAACAAAGACCGCGCTGTACAAGCAGATCGAACGGAAGCTCGCACGGCATTCCACGCGCATCATCGCGCTCAGCGATATTCAAAAGCATGAGCTTTCGTCGGTGCATCATATCTGTGAGCCCGAAAAGATCGAAGTGATCCCGCTGGGATTCGATCTCAGCCGTTTCCGCGAGGACATGGAGCTCAAGCGCGCAAGCTTTCGCGCCCATTACAAGCTCGACGAGGACGAGGTCGCAATAGGGATCATCGGGAGGCTGGTTCCCATCAAGAATCACAAGCTGTTTCTGGATGCGCTGGCCCGCGTGCTGCAACAGACCACGCGCAAGGTGCGCGCCTTCATCATCGGCGACGGCGAGCTGATGCAGGAGCTTCAGCAGTATGCCGCTCATCTGAACATACCTTTTGCCATTGGCGAAAATTCCGGGCAGGGAGCCCCGCTCACCTTCACATCCTGGATCAAGGAAGTGGATTATGCCAACGCGGGACTGGATATCGTCGCTCTGACTTCCCTCAATGAAGGGACCCCCGTAAGCCTTATCGAAGCGCAGGCGGCCAATAAGCCCATCGTTACCACCGGCGCAGGTGGCATAGAGAATGTGGTGATAGCAGGAAAGACCGCGCTGCTGGCCAGGAACGGGGATGCGGAAGATTTCGCGGCCCGGCTTCTCAGCCTCGTGGAAAACGATATGCTGCGCACTTCCATGAGCCAGTACGGATGGGATCATGTAAAGCGTACCTATCATTATACGCGGCTCGTGGACGACATGAAAAACCTTTACGACCGCCTGCTGGATGTGCGCAGAGTACCCGCCGGCGTTACCCTCAATCCTTAGGCGTTTTCCACGTTTTACCGAATTATTTTACTACTTTTGACTGGTAAACCCTATGCATTGAAAAAGTTACACTTACTGTTAGGGATCGTGCTTATAGGATGTTATTCGTGCAGCGTTTTTAACCCCAGTGTTATGTTACGCACGCCCGGCAATTTTCAGTATGATAAATTCGTTACGGGGCCTGATTCCACTTATCTGGTGTCGCCGAACGACGTGTTGAATGTCCGGATACTTACCAATAACGGGGAAAACCTGATCAATGTGACGGGAAACGCCCAGGCGGGCTCACAGAATAATTCCCAGGGCAACGGCCAGTTCGGCGGCGTTCCCATTCTTGTGGAATATGACGGCTCAGCCAAGTTTCCCATTATCGGCCGGCACATGATACAGGGAATGACACGGCGCCAGGCGGAAGACTTCCTGGAGGCGGAATACAGTAAATATTACGTCGATCCGTTCGTTACCATCAATATCAGCAACCGCAGAGTGATCGTATTTCCCGGTACCGGCAACAATGCGCAGATCGTGGAATTTACGCGCGACAATATGAACCTGCTGGAGGCGCTTGCCAAGGTGGGGGGCATTGCTAATACCGGTAAGTCAAAGAAAATCAAATTAATACGTGGAGACCTGAAAAGCCCGAAAGTGTACAAGATCAATCTCGGTACGCTGGAAGGAATGAAGGAAGCCGACCTGGCTCTGCAGTCGGGCGATATTATTTACGTAGAGCCTTACGAAGATCCTGCCGCTATTTTTAACCGGAACGTGCTGCCGTATTTTACCGCCCTCGGCTCGGTCGCATCGGTCATTACTGCGGTAGCTGTAATTGTGGCGTTAACCCAATAGCGAGAATGGAAAAGAAGCCTGTTCCCATATTAAACCAAGATTTTGACCTGCAGCTTTTCCTCTACATCACGCGGAAAAACCTCATATGGATCGTTACGGTACTTTTAGTCAGCGCGTTCGCCAGCTTTCTTTACCTGCGGTACACAACTCCGCTGTATGAGTCGTACGCTATCATCCAGCTTACGGACGATAATGAAAGCCTCGACCTGCTGAACAGGGAGGAAAAATTCCAGCAGAACAATATTGCCCAGGAGCTGGAGCTGCTCCGCTCGCCGGTATTCCTGCAGCGTATGCTCGACAGCCTTCCGCTCGAGGTCACTTACTTTAACCGCGGGCGCATCCTCGATTACGATAACTACGCCAACGGTCCGTACAAGGTGGAAGTGAGCGTGATCAATCCCGTGATCTATCACTTGCCGGTCAATATCCGTTTTACTTCGCTTACGGATTACACGCTCTCCTATTCCATCGGGCAGCAGAAATTTGAGTACCAGTTCGTAGTGAACAAGGAAGAGACCACGGATCATTTTACCATCCGCACATTGATCCGCGATGAGAACGGGATCAGCAACCCGCGCAACGATTATTATTTCAGGATCAATAATCCTGCAGGCCTCGTAGACCAGTACGCCCGCCGGCTCCAGATAACGGTGCTTAACGATGCGGCGAAGACGATCAGGATCAACAATGCCGATGTGAATTACAACCGCGCCAGCGATGTGGTGAACGGCATTGCGAGAGAGTTCCGCCACTTCAATCTGGAAAAGAAGAGAGAAAGCGTCGACCTGATGATCGATTATATCGACAAGACCCTCGGCATTGTACGGTATCGCCTGAATGAAGCCGATTCCAGCCTTACCGCGTTCAAGAAGGAGCATCGCCTGATGGATGAAGAAGTGGATCTTGATCCGCTGGAGAACAAGAACATGGACCTCATCCGGCAGTACGAGAACAGGAAGTTCGAGTACGAGATACAGCTGCTGGTGCTCGAAGATGTGATACGCAATGTGAGCCAGCCCGAAATAAATATTTACGAAATACTCACGCAGATCTCGCAGATCAATATCGAAGGCCACGTGTCCAACATCGTGAGCAACCTCAATAACCTGATCATGCGCCGCGATGAGCTGCGGCAGCAGGTAACCGAGAACAGCCGTGAGATGAAGGAAGTGAACAGCCAGATCGAAACGCAGAAAAAGCTTCTGCTGCAAAGTCTCAATTCGATCCGTACTTCTTACCAATCAAAAGTTACCGAGCTGGGAAACCGGGTCTCTGAAACAGAGCGCTTGCTGTTCAGCGAATCCGGCGTGGTGCCGAACGAGATCGAGCTGGTACAGCGGAAGCGGATGTACGAAGTGAACCAGAAGTATTACGATGAGCTGATCTCCAAAAAGGCCGAGTACACGCTGGCGCGCGAGGGATATACGCCGGGTTACCGTATCCTGAAATTTTCTTCGCCGAACATGGTCGCTGTTTCGCCGAAGAAAACGCTGATCCTTGGCGGAACGCTTGCCATCTGGCTGGTGATCTCCCTGGTGATCATCGCCATGAAGTACCTTTTCCACGATAAGATATTAACGCTCGCCGACATCAGCCGCTACAGCAACGCACCGATCCTTGGCATTGTTGCGAAGTATAAAAGTCATGTTCCCATATCGCAGCTTATCGTCGATAAAAAACCAAAGTCCATGATGGCGGAAACCTTCCGCACCATCCGTTCCAACCTGGACTTTATCTCCAATGAGCCGGGCTCCAAGCTGATCTCCGTTACTTCTACCATCTCGGGTGAAGGAAAAACATTTGTGTCGATCAACATGGCCGGTATACTTGCATTTACAGGCAAATCAGTAGTGGTGATAGATGCCGACATGCGAAAGCCCAAGATCCACATCGGCTTCAATTCCACCAACGAAAAAGGGCTGAGCACGCTCCTGATCGGAAAGGACCAGCTGGAAGATTGCATCCGTAAAAGTGAGTTGGAACACCTGGATTTTATCACCGCGGGACCTATTCCTCCCAATCCTTCCGAGCTTTTGCTGGGAGAGAGAATGTCGGGACTGATCGACGAGCTGATGAAGCGCTACGATTATGTGCTGATCGATAATCCGCCCATCGGTATCGTTACAGATGCGGTCACCAATATGGTGAAAGCCGACTATCCGGTGTATGTGTTCCGCTCGGATTACTCCAGAAGGTTTTTTATCAATAACCTGGAGCGGCTGATCCACGAGAATAAGATCTCGCGCTTATCGGTGATACTGAACGGCGTCGATCTTCGTAAGTCGAACCGCTACGGATACACGTACGGCTACGGCGGCGGTTATGGCTATGGCTACGGGAACGGCTACGGTTACATTCACAACAGCTTCGGCTACTACGATGAAGAAGGAGTGATCTCCAGGCGGAAATTTTCATTGAAACGGATATTCAGGCGAAAAAATGATTGAAACAGAGCGAACGGATATTGACGGTCTCCTGATCCTTACGCCAAAGGTCTTCCGGGACGACAGGGGATATTTTTTCGAATCGTATAACACGGAGGTCTTTGCGGAGCTTGGCATCCGCGATGCATTTCTGCAGGACAACGAATCTTTCTCCTCGAAAAACGTTTTACGCGGCCTGCACTTCCAGGCGCCGCCATTCGACCAGGGCAAGCTTGTGCGGGTAGTGAAGGGCGCTGTTCTGGATGTGGCAGTGGACATTCGTAGACGATCGCCCACTTACGGCCGTCATGTTGCGGTGCGCCTGGATGCGACCGAAAAAAAAATGCTATGGATCCCTCCGGGTTTTGCGCATGGTTTTCTTTCGCTGGAGGATGATACGATCTTCCTGTACAAGTGCACTCACGTCTACAGCAAAGCCGCGGAAGGATCTGTCCGCTGGAACGATCCCGATCTGGCCATCGACTGGGGCGTTTCCGATCCGGTGGTTTCGCCGAAAGACGGAGAGGCCGGATTTTTCAGAGACCTGGTATCGCCTTTTTAGCAGAATTGTATGATGCAATTTACCACAACACAGTACTTCCTTATCTACGGGATATTTTTTCTCGTATCTACTACATTTGCCCTGCTTATCAGCTCGCTTTTGCTGAAGTTCGCGACCAACCTCGGCATCCGCAGCAACACCGAGCATCTCATCCGCTGGAGCGCAACAACCAAGCCGGCCCTGGGAGGATTTGTATTTTATATCCTTTTCCTGCTGTCGATCGTTTTTTACCTCATCGTTTTTTCCGAGCAGAGCCCGTTGAACAATATTGAGTTCCTCGGCCTGGTGATCGTGTGCACGCTCGGCTTCATGATGGGAATGGCCGACGATGCGTACAATACAAAGCCTCTGCTGAAGTTTGCCGTGCAGTTTCTCTGCGGCGTAGTGCTCATCGCTACAGGCACTTCCATTACGCTTACAGATCGCGCTTATCTCGATTATCCTCTTACGGTGATATGGGTGGTGGGCATCATGAATTCGGTGAACATGCTCGACAATATGGATGGCGTAACGGGTTTTACTTCCGTGCTCATCATTCTGGCGGCGCTCGTGTACCTCCTGCTTAAAGATCAGCTGAGCTCTTTCTATTTCGTAGTGCTTACGGGCGTGATGGCGGGTATCTGCGGCTTCCTTTATTACAACTGGAATCCTTCCAAAATGTATATGGGTGATACCGGCAGCCAGTTCATCGGCGCTTTTCTCGCCGCTGTGGCCATTCCGCTCTGCTGGAACAGCACCGATGCCAACGGCGCGGAGATACAGACGAAGCAGGTGCTTAGCACTTTGCTGTTCTTTATCGTTCCCATAGCAGATACTACTACCGTTTCTATCAACCGGCTCATGCGCGGGCAATCGCCGTTCGTAGGCGGGAGAGATCATACCACGCACCATCTTGCCTATCTCGGTCTTAAAGAGCGCCACGTGACCATCCTGCTCGGATGCATCACCGTCTGCTCCTCCGCCGCAGCTCTTTCGTTCATATATTTTGCGGAGAACTGGGGCTGGGCCGGTATACTTGCCGCCGCTGTTTTTGCGTTGATCATTATCGGAGGCCTTTACAGTACAACAAAAATTAAAAAGAAGCAGAATGGATGAGATACAGCAACTGAAAAGACAGATACGCCTGCTGAAGAGAGGAATGATCGTGGTGGTGGCGGTGTTTGCGATAACCACTGCCGCAGGCTTGCTGCTTAAAGCCCCGAAAACAGCCGTGGCGCAGCCGTTGCCTGAAGAGATCCCCAGCGGCAAGGAAGTAGTGGAGGATTTTGCCTTCCCGGTTTATGCAGCGCCGGCTGAGCTGGATTTCTGCGGCGAAAAAGTTCCCCTGCAGGAATTCGAGGTGCGCGAGCGATACGATTTTGAGCTGCTCGTTACCGTCTATAAAAATGCAGCCACTGTTCTCGGATTTAAACGGGCCAACCGCTGGTTCCCTGTGATCGAGCCGATCCTTCAGAAGAACGGGATCCCGGATGATTTCAAATATCTCGCAGTGATAGAAAGCAACCTGGCGAACGTAATCTCACCGTCGAATGCCGTAGGTTTCTGGCAGTTCCTGGATGGCACAGGCAAGCAGTACGGGCTGGAGATACGCGATGAAGTGGATGAGCGCTATCATGTGGAAAAAGCGACAGAAGCCGCCTGCCGTTACCTGAAGGATGCCTACGCGAAGTTCGGTAGCTGGACGCTGGCTGCCGCGTCGTATAACATGGGTATGAGCGGTCTTTCGTCGGAGATCGGCAAGCAGGAAGAAACAGACTATTATAAGCTGAAGCTCAATTCCGAAACCTCGCGGTATATACTCCGGCTGGTGTGCACCAAAGAGCTGTTCGCACACCCGCAGAAATACGGTTATCGCCTGGAAAAGACAGATATGTACCCTGAAATACCCGTTCGCACTGTAGAAATAAACGGCAGCATCGAAAGCCTGGTGAGTTTTGCCCGGGAGAATAATACCAACTATAAGCTGCTGAAAGAGTTAAATCCCTGGCTGCGGAAAGACAAGCTCACCAATCCTTTGGGAAAAACATATATCTTCAGGCTTCCCGCGGAAGGTCATGACCATTATGACGAGTTGGTCCGCCAGCGGTAGCATCCGTCCGGTGATGCGGAACTCCCGGTTTTTGAAGGTTTTTAACCAGCGCGCGGCTTCCCCGGGTCTTGCTTTGCCCCTTATATTTTTGTACTTTTGCGCTTTCCCGGAGCCAATACACAGGCAGCCGGGATGCGAGGAAAAATCATGACGAAAAAAGCCGAATTCATCGAGGTCTACGGGGCCCGTGAAAATAACCTGAAAGATATTGATGTGAAGATCCCGCGAAATCAGCTGGTGGTGATCACCGGTCTGAGCGGAAGTGGAAAATCATCGCTTGCTTTCGATACTATTTACGCAGAAGGACAGCGCCGGTATATCGAAAGTTTTTCCGCCTATGCCCGCCAGTTCCTTGGTGGAATGGAGCGGCCGGATGTCGATAAGATCACGGGGCTCAGCCCGGTCATTTCGATCGAGCAGAAGACCACCAACAAGAACCCGCGGTCGACCGTAGGCACCATAACGGAGATCTACGACTTCCTGCGATTGCTGTACGCCCGCGCCGGGGAAGCTTTTTCCTATAACACGGGCGAAAAGATGATCCGCTATACCGACGACCAGATCATTCGTATTATTGCGGAATCCTACAAGTCGAAGGAGATCCATATCCTTTCTCCCGTCGTAAAAGGCCGTAAGGGGCATTACCGCGAGCTGTTCGAAAAGATACGCAAGCAGGGCTTCGTAAAAGCCCGGATAGACGGCGAGATAAAAGAGCTTACCTACGGGCTGAAGCTCGACCGTTACAAGATACACGATATCGAGATCCTGGTCGATACGCTGGAAGTGGAAGATTCCGGCGATTCCCGCCTGAAGCGTTCTGTGCTCGATGGGCTGAAGTTCGGTAAAGGCAGCCTGATGGTGGTGGAGAAGAAAGGAAAGAAAGTGCGCCACTTCAGCCGATACCTGATGTGCCCTACCACCGGTATTTCGTATGATGAGCCGGCTCCGAACCTGTTCTCGTTCAACTCGCCGTATGGTGCGTGCCCCAAGTGCAACGGTCTCGGTACCATTCTCGAAGTGGACCTGCAGAAGATCATTCCCAATCCGAAGCTATCGATCAAAAAAGGCGGCATCACTCCGCTGGGCCCGTATAAGGACAACTGGATCTTCCGCCAGGTGGAAGCGATCGGTAAGCTGCACGGCTTCGATCTTACCACGCCGATAGAAGAGATCGATGAAGAAGCGATCAACGTGCTGCTGTACGGAAGCTCCGAAGTGATGAAGCTGAAAGATAACACCGGCAATCATTTTACCGTTAACTTCGAAGGGATCGCCAGCTTCATCAACAGTCAGGTGTCCGAAGAAAATTCAAAGAATATCACCAAGTGGGCCCATAGCTTTATGGACCGCATCGCCTGCCCGGAATGCAACGGCACCAGGCTAAAAAAAGAATCGCTTTATTTTAAAGTTGATGCGAAAAACATTGCCGAGCTGAGCAAGATGGACATCGGCCACCTGTATGAGTTTTTCCGCGACATTGAAAGGCGCCTTTCCTCCACGCAGAACAAGATCGGTTCGGAAGTGCTGAAGGAGATCCGCAAACGGATCGAGTTCCTTCTCGACGTCGGTCTTGAGTATCTCACACTCGACCGTCCTACGCGCTCGCTCTCGGGCGGCGAGGCCCAGCGTATCCGGCTTGCCACGCAGATCGGTTCGCAGCTGGTAGGTGTGCTGTATATTCTCGACGAGCCGAGCATCGGGCTGCACCAGCGCGACAATCACAAGCTGATCGGCGCATTGAAGCGGCTCCGCGATATAGGAAATTCCGTGATCGTGGTAGAGCACGATAAGGATATGATGATGGAGTCGGATTTTATTCTCGACATCGGTCCCGGCGCGGGAGTGCACGGCGGACGCGTGGTGGCTGAAGGAACGCCGGAAGGTTTCCTTCGTAACCGTTCCGAAACGGCGAAATATCTCAACGACGAAAAATCTATCGTAATACCGAAAGAACGCCGTAAAGGCAATGGCCATATTCTCACATTGCAGGGAGCTACCGGCCATAATCTGCACAACGTGGACCTGAAAATCCCTCTCGGTGTGTTCGTAGGCATCACCGGTGTTTCGGGAAGCGGAAAATCAAGCCTTGTCAACGAAACTCTATTCCCGGCCCTGAACCGCATTCTGTACAAAACGTCGGAAATGCAGCCGCTGCCATACAAAAAGATATCCGGCGAAAAAAATATCGATAAGGTGATCCGTATAGATCAGTCGCCGATCGGGCGTACGCCACGTTCCAATCCTGCTACATACACCGGTGTTTTTTCCGACATCCGGAACCTTTTCAGCGAGCTGCCGGAAGCGAAGATACGCGGGTACAGCCCGGGCCGTTTTTCGTTCAACGTAAAAGGCGGACGTTGCGAAACCTGCGGCGGCGCCGGATTGCGCGTGATCGAAATGAATTTCCTTCCCGATGTGGAAGTGCATTGCGAGACCTGTAACGGCAAACGGTACAACCGCGAGACACTGGAAGTTCGTTATAAGGGAAAATCCATTTCGGATGTGCTGAACATGACCATCGAACATGCGCTCGAATTTTTTGAGAGTATTCCTTACATCACAAAAAAAATAAAAGTGCTGAACGATATCGGGCTTGGTTATCTTACGCTCGGCCAGTCTTCCACTACATTGTCCGGAGGCGAGGCGCAGCGCGTAAAGCTGGCTTCAGAGCTCAACCGTACCGATACGGGGAATACACTGTATATTCTCGACGAACCTACCACCGGCTTGCATTTCGAAGACATCCGCATATTGCTGGAAGTACTGAACCTGCTGGTGGAAAAAGGAAATACCGTGCTTGTGATCGAGCATAATATGGACGTGATCAAAAGCGCCGATTATCTTGTCGATCTCGGGCCCGAAGGAGGAAGCGGCGGAGGACATATTATCTTCGAGGGAACGCCCGAAGAGCTTGCCCGCATTCCGGATAATTTTACCGGTATTTATCTGGCGAAAGAGCTTCATCATTCGCCGGTCAAAGTGTAAAATATTTGTACATTTAAAACGTTAATCTGATCTAAGCATTATAAAATCTTGCGTATGGTTGAGGAAGATTTCCGCGACGAGAATGAGAGAAGGATTTACGACGCATTTAAGGAAAAAGATTGGACAGAGATCCGGACGAACGACAGCTGGGCGTTGTTCAAGATCATGGGCGAATTTGTAGACGGATTTGAAAAAATGTCGAAGATCGGTCCTTGTGTTTCCATCTTCGGATCGGCCCGCACGCTTCCTGAAAACCCTTATTACGAGCTGGCTGTAGACATCGCGCAAAAGCTTACCCGCCAAGGCTTCGGGATCATTACCGGCGGAGGCCCGGGCATTATGGAAGCAGCCAACAAAGGCGCGACGCAGGGCGGAGGGCGCTCGGTAGGTTTGAACATCGATCTTCCGTTCGAGCAGAATTCCAACCCATATATCGACCGCGATAAGAATCTTGCTTTCGATTATTTCTTCGTACGGAAAGTGATGTTCGTAAAATACTCCCAGGGATTTATCGTACTGCCCGGAGGATTCGGAACACTCGACGAATTCTTCGAAGCGATGACGCTCATCCAGACATTGAAGATCGGGAAGTTTCCGATCGTGCTGCTCGGAACCAGCTACTGGGAAGGGCTGATCAAATGGATCAACGAAAGCATGCTGGAAAAAGAAAAGAACGTAAGTCCCCAGGATCTTAATCTTTTCAAAGTGGTGGATACCGCCGACGAAGCAGTGAAGATCATCGTGGATTTCTACTCGAAATATTCGATCAAGCCCAACTTCTGATGAACCTGATCGCATTCATATTGATTCCCTGGCTGGCGTTAACCGCGCAGCAGAAGCCTGCGCTCGAAACGGTCACCGCAGAGCACGCAGCATACGTAAAAGCCTCGCTGACCAATCTCTATTATCTTTTCGAGAACATCGACGAAGATAAATGGCGGGAAGTCCTTGTTCCGCTTGGCTACGAGGAGAAGAAGCTGCAGGAACGGCTATCGGCATTGCATTATACCAAAGGAGAAGTGTCGGGTCACTATCATGTGCTCACTTTCGATGAGGATTTCATGCTGGTGAGCCTGATCTGGAGCGATGCCTCCGGTAAAACTTCGATGATCGGCGCATTTGAGAAAGCGCTTAGACCATACCTGCTGAAATCAACTTCAGTAAACAAGACCTATTCGGTAAAGCACGGTAACCGAGCTTACTGGATCACTGTCAGCCCGCGCAGAATAGGACAAAGGCTGGAAGAAGAAGTGACGATCGAGAACGCGCGCTGATCGTCCGCATTATCCCACTGTATTTGTTTAATCGTTAACTCTGACAAAATGGAATCAGTGGCAGAAACACCTCGTCTTACGATCAAGAAATGGGCTGAAGACGACAGGCCCCGGGAAAAGCTTATAAAGCACGGAAAAGCCGCGCTCAGCGACGCGGAGCTTATCGCGATCCTGCTGGGTTGCGGTAATCTCAAAGAGACTGCGGTCGATCTGGCGAAACGCATCCTGCTTTCCGTGGAAAACAATCTTCCGGAACTGGGAAAGGTGGGAATGGCTGAACTGGTAAAGTTTCCCGGCGTGGGAAAAGCAAAAGCGCTGAGCATTATTGCCGCGCTCGAGCTTGGAAGAAGACGTAAGGAATCCGAATTTCTGGAAAAGAAAGTCATACAGAACAGCCAGGATGCTTTCCGGTATATGGAGCCGTTGCTCGGCGATCTTCCGCACGAGGAGTTCTGGGTGATCTATCTCAACCGCTCGAACAAGGTGATCAGGCGAGAGAATGTCAGCAGGGGAGGAATATCCGGTACGGTAGCCGACAGCAGGCTTATTTTCAAGTCAGCCATCGAAGCTCTGGCGTCGGGCATTATCGTGGCGCACAATCATCCGTCAGGTGGCCTCAAACCAAGCGACGCGGATCTGCAGCTTACCCGCAGGCTGGCGCAGGCCGGTCATATGCTGGAAGTTCCGCTGCTCGATCATCTCATCATTACCGACAAAGCGTACTACAGCTTTGCCGATCAGGGAACATTATAGCAATGCCATAATGTCTGTCGATCCCTGCCCGCTTTATTATAAATGCATCTGATGTCGCATCATGGCACCACATTTACCTGCAACATTTTTTTGAAGAAATAACAATTATTAAGCCTGTAAAAAACTGGACGGTTCGTTTCTCTGTTTTTCTTTTATGGCTTTTATGTTTTCCGTATTTTTGAAAAAGCCCTTTTATGAAAAAAATTCTCACGGCCTCTATTCTGCTTATTGCTGCAAATGCTGCGGCACAGCATCCCAACATTCTCATCAGCATGCAGAACTTTCCCAATGAGCCGGCGATCCAGCTGGATCCCAGGAATACCAACCGGATGATAGCAGGCACCAATATTGCGAATGTTTATTATTCTACAGACGCAGGCCAGACATGGTCTGAGATCGTGCAGTCCTCTTCTTTCGGAGTGTGGGGCGATCCGGTCTTTGCTGTGGACACGGCCGGTGATTTTTATCATTTCCATCTTTCCAATCCGCCGTTCGGCAGCTGGATCGACAGGATCGTCTGCCAGAAATCCACGAACGGCGGATCAGGCTGGAACGACGGTTCCTTTACGGGACTGAACGGCACAAAAGCGCAGGACAAGCAATGGGTCTCCATCGACCGCTCGAACAACCATATTTACATGACATGGACGGAATTCGATGCGTATGGCAGCTTCGATCCGCAGGACAGCAGCCGGATACTTTTTTCAAGATCGACCGACGGTGGATCAAGCTGGAGCGCTCCCCGGACAGTTTCAGACCGTTCCGGCGATTGTATCGACAGCGATAATACTACGGAAGGCGCAATGCCCGCTGTGGGACCGAACGGCGAAGTTTACGTGGCGTGGGCGTTCAACGATACGATATGGTTCGATAGATCTTCCGACGGAGGAACAACATGGCTTCCGTCCGATATTTTTGTAAGCACACAGCCCGGCGGGTGGGACTTTCCCATTCCGGGGATCATGAGATGCAACGGACTGCCGGTAACGGTTTGCGATACTTCGTCCGCGAGCCCGCACAACGGAACGATCTACGTGAACTGGACAGACCAGCGTTCGGGAAGCGCGGATACGGACGTATGGCTCGTGCGCTCCACCGATGGCGGAAACACCTGGAGCAGCCCGCTTCGTGTGAACGACGATGCCCCGGGAAAGCACCAGTTCTTTACCTGGATGACAATCGATCAGTCAAACGGAAATCTATGGTTCGTATTTTACGATCGAAGGGATCATTCTAACGAGCTCACCGATGTGTACCTGGCCTTTTCGAACGACGGCGGGAATACCTTTGAGAACTTCAGGATTTCCGAATCGCCTTTTCTTCCGGACGCCACCGTATTCTTCGGCGATTACACCAATATAACTGCGCACAACGAGGTGGTCCGCCCGATATGGACGCGGCTGGATACGGCCGATCTTTCGGTTTATACCGCGCTTGTAAATACCGGGCTGGTTGGCGTAGACGAGCAGAACGAAGCGGTGGACGAGTCGCCGTACAATTTTCCCAACCCTTTCCGGAAAGAGACCTACGTTTCCTTTAAGCTGAAGAAAACATCCACCGTGACCCTCACCGTATACGACATGCAGGGAAACCTGGTGAAGCGCCCGCTGGACGCACAGACGATGGCATTCGGCAAACAGCTGGTAACCCTTGATCTGAGCGGCTTTCCGCCCGGACTTTATTTTTATACGCTCGATGTGGACGGCGTACACCAGGTGCGGAAGATCATCAGCGTAAAATAGCCGTGGTCCGTTAACCGATCGCCGAAACCCTGGCTTTTATAATTCGGTTATCTTTGCCACATGCTTCGCTTGTTTACGATCGTAGGGGCGCGTCCCCAGTTCATTAAGGCTGCGGCGGTGAGCCGTGCCATAAGAGACCATTTTCCCGGGCAGGTGGAAGAGAAGCTTGTTCATACGGGGCAGCACTACGATGATAATATGTCCGATGTATTTTTCCGCGAAATGGAAATTCCCGTTCCTGCTTATCATCTCGGGATCGGTTCGGGAAGCCACGGCAACATGACGGGAAAGATGCTGGCAGCCATCGAGCAGGTATTGCTGGAAGGAAAGCCGGATATCCTGCTGGTGTACGGCGATACGAACTCGACGCTGGCGGGCGCTGTAGCCGCTGCAAAGCTTCATATTCCCGTAGCGCACGTGGAGGCTGGTCTTCGTTCGTTCAAAAAATCGATGCCCGAAGAGATCAACCGCCGTCTCTGCGATCACATTTCCACTTTTCTTTTTCCGCCTACCGAAACAGGCATACGCAATCTTGCCGCTGAAGGACTTTCGCATCAGAATAACGCGCCGGTATCTGCAGATCATCCGCTGGTGCTGAATGCCGGCGATGTGATGCTCGATAACGCGCTTTATTTTTCCGCGCAGGAAAACTCAACCGGAATTCTTGAGCGTGCCGGCGTGAGGGGAAACTCTTTTATACTGGCTACCATACACCGTGATTTCAATACAGACAACCCGGCACGGCTTCGCTCTATTGTTGTAGCATTGCTGAATGTAGCCGAAACATTGAACCATACGATCGTTATTCCACTGCATCCGCGCACAAAAAATATACTGCAGCAGCAGGAATTTTCGGATCTGCGGAAGGCGCTGGAAGCAAGTTCACTGATCCGCATTACCGCACCTGTTTCGTATACCGAGACGCTGGCGTTACTGAAAAATACATCGCTGGTGATCACCGATTCCGGGGGGCTTCAGAAGGAAGCTTATTTTTTCAGGAAACCCTGCGTGATCCTGCGGAATGAAACGGAATGGCACGAGATCGTGGAAACGGGAAATGCCGTGTGCGCTGATGCTGACGCTGAAACGATACGTTCGGCTTCCGCAGAAATGATAAGCCGGAGCTCTGCCGGTTTCCCTGAATTGTACGGCGACGGAAAAGCAGCCGCAAAGATCGTTCGCACCCTGACAGAAAATTTCCCGTTATGATCGCTTCGCTACGCAGATATGTCCGTTTCTTCGGTATCACGTTCTTCGCGCGGAGAGAAAGGAAACATTTGCTGCGCGACGCCGCTGATTGGTTTGTGCGCAGGAAATTTTTGAAAGCCGCTTACAGCCCGGAGCAGAAAGAACAGGCGCTGAGCGAGTCTATATCCTGGCTGCAGCACGCGCAGGACAAAATGAAGGACAGCGGCTTCGGAACGTACTATATAACCGACGGCTGGACCAGCTCATATCCGGAAACATCAGGTTACATCATTCCCACGCTGCTGGAATATGATCATGCCGCGATGCGCGAGCGATGCGTGGCGGCAGCGGAATGGCTGTTGTCGATACAGAAGCCCGGGGGCGGCTGGCAAAGCCTGTACGTCGATCACCAGCGTCCGGAGGTGGTGTTCAATACAGGCCAGGTTCTGCGCGGATTGGTAGCCGTATACGAAGAGACCGGGGAAAAAAGATACCTGGATGCGGCCGCCAAAGCGTGCGATTGGCTCGCTTCGGTACAGGAAGAGGACGGAAGCTGGCAGAAGTACGCGTTCATGAAGGAAAAACGCGTTTACGACAGTTACGTGGATCATCCCATGCTGATGGTATGGAAGCACACAGGTAATGAGAAATACCGTGAAGCGGCCGTCCGCAATCTCGACTGGATCATCACTGAAAAGCAGCAGGCCAACGGCTGGTTTGCCGATTGTGATAACACCGTGCGCAACAACGACCGGCCCATTCTTCACACCATTTCATATACTATAGACGGGCTGATAAATTCCGGGTTGATGCTGGGTGAAACGAAATACGTCCTTGCCGGAAAAAAAGCCGCCGATAAGTTGCTTGATATATTCAACAGGCAGGGATGGCTGCAGGGACGATGGGATGCGGATTGGAATGGATCGGAGTACATGATCTGCACAGGTTGCGCACAAATTTCCATTGTTTGGCTAACTTTATACGAAGTAACGCTGGAAGAAAAATACCTGCTCGCGGCATCGAAAATGAACGATCTTCTGATCTTTGTGCAGCAGAGAAATTATAGAGAGACCGCTGACACCAGAGGCGCGCTGACAGGTTCGTATCCTTTGTGGGGCAAGTACGAGCCGTTCGGGTTTCCGAACTGGGCCACGAAGTATTTTGCAGATGCGCTGTTGGCGGAGCGGAAGATGAAAAACCTGATAAAAGGAAATTTACAATGAAACAGACAAAGCAGGAATTACTGGATATCATTTACAGGGCGGTAGACGAGTTCAACCTGATACAGGAGGAGGATGAGCAACTGGAAAAGAGTGAATCGGCAGTGCTGTTCTCCCGCCCCGGCTTTACGCAAAAAGGCGTGCTCGATAGTATGGGGCTTGTAAACTTTCTGGTGACACTCGATGAGATGCTCGATGGTGAACAGGAGACGGTCGGTGTGAATTTCGACATCAATAAAGCCCTGGAAGAAAAAGAGACCGCGCTTGCGGATATCAGCTCACTCGCAGATTTCATTCTTGCTTCCAATCCTTCGAAATGAGCGCGGGACCGCAGATATTACTTCTTTCCGATTTCAATGTGCAGAACTTTGTAGCTGCGCTGAAGAAAAATATTCCCGGCAGCCGGATCAGCCAGAATCCCTTCAACCAGCTTCATGCCGTACTGATGGATCCGGAGCATGACGTCTGGAACAAACAATACGATCTTGTCGTTTGCTGGGCTTCCGTTACAGCAATTGCACCGTCTTTTCCGGCACCTGATGCCGTGCAGCAACTGGACTCGTTCATCGGCCTGCTTAAGGCTTCTCCGGTATCATCCGCACATTTCCTGGTGGTAGAATTCGTACCGGAAAATAAATTCTATGGTTTCGGTCAGCAGGACGAGCTGCATCATATGGCAGAGATGAACCTTGCGTTGCGGAAAGCTTTTACTTCCCCGCGGCATGCTGTATTGTCACCGCTTCCGTGGCTGTTTTCCGGCGAAGCGCCGCTGTATAGCCCCAAGCTCTGGTATCTCAGCAAAACGCCGTTCCATCGCGAAATATTTTTTCGTGCTGCAGGTACGGTACGGTCGTACCTGGACGGATGGAAAGGCGGTGTACGAAAGTTGCTGGTGCTCGACCTGGACGATACCTTATGGGGTGGGATCGTTGGCGACGACGGCTGGGAAAACCTGCGCCTGGGCGGGCACGATGGCGAAGGAGAGGCTTACGCCGATTTTCAGAAGAAGATCCATCAGCTGAAACAAAGAGGCGTGATCCTCGCCGTGGTAAGCAAAAATGACGAAGCGGTTGCCTTGCACGCGTTCAGAACTCATCCGGAGATGGTGCTGAAGGAACACGATATAAGTGCCTGGAAGATCAACTGGGACGACAAGGCGCAGAATATTTCCGCAGTCGCGGAAGAGCTGAATCTCGGGCTCGACAGCGTGGTGTTCCTTGACGATAACCCTGCAGAACGCGGGCGCATCCGTGCCGCGCTGCCTTCGGTGTACGTGCCGGACATGCCGCACGATAAAATGTTATACCCGCAATTCCTCGACTCGCTGGACGTATTTAATTTTTCCACGTTCACCGAAGAGGACAGGAACAGGTCGGAGCTATACCGGCAGGAAAAGCTCCGCAGCGAAGAACAGGAAAAGTTCATGGACATGGATACCTGGCTTGCTTCGCTGAATATTACTCTTACGATCAGTCCGCTCCGGAAAGACACGGTCGCGCGGGCTGCGCAGCTGCTCAACAAGACCAACCAGATGAATCTTCGCACACGCAGGATGAGCGAAGACGAACTGTGGAGCTGGGCCGGCAGAAAGGAAAATTTATTCCGGACGGTAAATGTTTCCGATAAGTTCGGGAACGCGGGCCTCACCGGCTTGGTAAGCTTTTCAATAAATAATGATGTTGCTTTTGTGGAAGACTTCGTGCTGAGCTGCCGTGTGATGGGACGAAAGGTGGAAGAGACCATGCTGGGATTTTTAGTACGCGAAGCCGCGGCCCTGGGGCTGAAAAAGCTGGAAGCGCACCTGATCTCTACGGAAAAGAACCGGCCATGCAGGGAATTTTTCGGGCGCTCAGGCTGGAAGGAGAACGGAGACGGAGTTTTTGTCTTTTCGCTTCCCGGCGCGTATCCCGTACTTTCCTATATTACCTGCAACATCGTTGCCTGATCCCGGGCCGATTTACTACCTTTGCCACTGCAACCGTCGCAGATCCCTAACAATATGTTTCGCTTAAAACTCGCTACTGATCCCCGCTGGGTTAATATCGCGGAAAAGAACGTGGAGGAAATTCTCACCGATCACGCTTATTGTGAGCAGAAGGCTGCGTCTACCGCTATTTCTCTTATCGTACAATATCACGATTTCCCGGGGCTGGTTTCGCAGATGGCGGAACTGGCACAGGAAGAGATGGAACATTTCAGGCGTGTGCATGAGTTCATCCTGAAACGCGGATATACGTTGGGAAAAGAGCGGAAAGACCCATACGTGAATGATCTTATGAAGTTTGTCCGGAAGGGCGAAGGCCGCCTGAAGCTGCTTACCGATCGCCTGCTTCTGGCTGCTATGATCGAAGCCAGGAGCTGTGAGCGGTTCCGTTTGCTGTCGGAAAATGTGAAGGACGGCGAGCTGGCCGCATTTTACCGCGAGCTGATGGAAAGCGAAGCCGGGCATTACACGATGTTCATTACGCTTGCCCGGGATTTCGCCGGGCGCGATACCGCTGATGAGCGATGGGAAAAACTTCTTGAGTACGAAGCTTCTATCATGGAAAATTACAGCCGGAGCGAAACCATTCACGGTTAACGCAACCTTTTATTTATCGTTCCCATCTTTTCTTTTGGTTTACGGTAAGCCGATTTTTTTTTGAAATCTCAGGCTTATTGTTAGCTTTGATTAAGACCCACTTATAGACCCGGCATATGAATCCATGTACCAATTGGAGCAAAGTCATCTTTGCCCTGACCTTAAGCTTCTTTGCGTGCACATTTGCAGCAAGGGCCCAATCTCCCCAGCAGGAAACCATTATCGGAAGCCCGGACATTTCGGAAAAACAAGTTACCGCTGTTCGCGATGCATTTGAAGAAATGCCTGGCGTACAGGTTGTATCCTATCTCGAACCGCACCAGGTTTTCCTGCTCCGGTACGATCCTCTTTTGTATCCGGAAGCGACGGCGATCGTAACGCGAATTGAGGAACAATACCCCAAGCTGCGATGGCTGCTGAAGACAGGCGCCACACACAGAGAACTGCTCAGCATTTCGTCCGGCTCAAAATGATTCCAGGTTTTACCCTTACCTAATAAGCTATGAAACTCCTGAACAAATTTTTTACAGTCGCATTTTTGGCAGCATCCGGTTGCATGCTTAATGCCCAGGCGCCCGCCAACAACTGTTCCGGCGCAGCCACGCTTACCATCAACGGCGCGTGCGGCAGCGGTACGCTTACCAATAACAATACCTCAGGTCCAACATATAGCTGCGGCACAAGCGGAGCCATCAACCGCCAGGGATATTACACGTTCACCACTACCTCGGCTGCTACGGTAACGATCACCGCGGAGTCGGGAAACAGGAATCTTGCGTTGCAGGTATTTACGGGAGGTTGCGGTTCCACCACGCAGATCGCCTGCGCCAACGCAGACAATACCAACAATTCTTCGCAGACCGAAACGATAACTTTTTCCGCGGCGGCTTCCACCACCTATATCATCCGTGTGCTGAACGTAGGTGGAAACAATAATATGGCATTGAATTCGATTTGCGTAACCACACCGGTACCGGCTCCGGCAAATGATAACTGCGCAGGAGCCATCAATCTTACACCGGGGGCGTCGTGTTCATATACGGCGGGAACAACGTTGAATGCAACGGCTTCCGGTCAGCCCACCGTGTGCGGATCAAATCCGGACGACGATGTATGGTACCGCTTTACCGCAAATGGCCCGCAGCACCAGGTAAATGTAGACGGCGCAACAAATTTCAATGCTATCGTGCAGGTATATTCCGGAACCTGCGGAAGTCTTACTTCATTGCAATGCGTTAACGCCACAGGGCAGGATGGTACGGAAACCGTAAACCTGACGGGCCTTACGAGCGGAGCTACCTATTACGTCAGGGTATTTCATAATGCGGCCGGTTCCTCATCTTCGCCTACCTTCAATATCTGCGTAGTGAACGGAAACCCCTGCAGCCTGGGAACAGGCGTTACGAATGTGGCTTCGTTGCCGTATTCCGTTTCGGGCCAGACAACCTGCGGCCAGGGCAATGACCTTACTCCGGCGGGCGTGACGGACTATTGCGGAACTTCCAGTTATTATAATGGAGAGGACGCTGTATATATTTTTACGCCATCGGCAAGCGGTACCATCACCGTTAATCTTACTTCATCAGGATCATATACCGGCCTGATGGTGCATGAAGGATGCCCTGTCAATGGCGGGGCCTGTGTCGTGTCGGCTCAGGACGCATCGGGTAGCAAGAGCGTTGTCTTTTGCGCTACTGCCGGTACCACGTACTATGTTATAATAGATTCGTGGCCCAGCCCTGCGTGCAATCCGTACAACCTTTCTATTTCCGCTCCTGCGGCGATTACATCGCCCAACGATCTGCCCTGTAATGCCGTTGCGCTCACACTTGGGGTTGCAGCTACAGGTGATAATAGCTGTACCGACGGATCAGGTGAGCCTGCGGTGCCTGCGTGCTGGAGCTCAGGCGTCGTGAACAGTGTCTGGTACAGCGTTGTCTGCCCGGCATCGGGAACATTGAATATAAAGACCGGGGCCGGATCGCTTCACGATATGCAGATAGCAGTATACTCCGGTTCATGTTCCGCGCTTACGTATGTAAGCTGCAATGATAATGCATCCGCCTGTACCGGCTCTTCGGAGCTTTCATCAGAGCTTAATCTCACCGGACTCATCCCGGGAGCGACATATTATATCGTTGTGGACGGAGAGAGCTCCGAAATGGGAGATTTTTCCATTGTTGCCGTGGACGGTTCTTCACCGTATCCCAATGTTACAGGGCAGGATTGCGCAGCTCCGAACCCGGTTTGTAATTCCTCGTTCTCGGTATCGGATCCCGGTTACGGAGGCTATGGGTTCAACTGCGATTTCTCCGATACGTATTGCCTTGCATCTTCCGAGCGGAGCGTTGTCTGGTATTCTATCCCGATCAATGCCGCAGGAACTCTTCAGTTCGATATTGTTCCTAATGATTTTGATTGCTCTGCCGAAGACGAAACGGATTACGATTACGCGATCTGGAAGGTGACAGGTTCCGGCGCGGTCAGCTGTACAGATATTTTTGCCGGCACAGGCCTGCCATCGGCATGTAACTACGACTCTTACGGCGTAACGGGATTAGCAGGAACAGGAAACGCCCCGGCTTCGCTTTCCGCAACGGTTTGTCCGCAGTGCTCCGGCTGTGCAAGCTACAGTCCAGCAGGTTCTTACGATAGCGCGTACGAGCCTATGCTTACAGTAGCTGCCGGCGAAGTCTATTTTCTCGCGGTCAGCAATTTCTCGAATAGCACTTCCGGTTTCCATATCGATTTCAGGTCTTCGCCTATCGGTTATGTCGGATCGACAGCAACTTCTGTGACCTGGACCGGCGGCGATGCCACGCAGCCTACTTTGTGGACCGATGCCGACAACTGGGGTGGATGCAACTCTCCCAATTGTACGAGGGACGCGATCGTCGCTCCTTTCACCAATCAGCCTTCCATTGCCTCCGGTACTACCATGTACGCGAAGGACGTTACGATACAGGCCGGGGCCACATTGACGATGCAGTCAAATTCCACCCTTGAGCTCTGCGGAAGCTTTACCAATTACGGAACGCTGGTAATGGATCCAGGTTCTACCATCAGGTTTGTAGGTGGTGCAGCGCAAAATCTGTCGGGCTCCCTTACAGGCTCAAACAGCCTCGGCAATGTAGTGGTTGATAAGACCGGAGGTCAGGTTAACCTGAACAACGATCTGACCATGACCGGTTCTTTCCAGACTGTGAGCAACACCAGCATATTCAATACCAACGGCCGTTACATCCGGGTGCAGCGAAATTTTACCAATGCGAACGGAAATTCCACCTTCACCGGTACCGGTACCACCGGCACACTTGAATTTACAGGAACGGCGGCACAAAATTATAATGGCGGAGCATCGCAGCTTGATCTGAACTTCGTGATCATGAACAAAGCTTCCAACGCGCTTACGCTCTTGAGCAATATGTTCATCAAATCAGCAACGGGAACTCTGACGCTTACTTCCGGCCAGATCATTACCAGTGCGTACAGGGTTGATGTAGCCAATACTGCTCCCGCCGCAGTGACCGCGGGAAACACCGCGAGCTTCGTTAACGGTAATCTCTACCGTGCGATCCGGCCTTCGGGGGGAAGCTACGATCTTCCTGTAGGCAACACTGTAAAAGGTTACCAGCTTGCCAATATCAATTTTACAGGCGCCACCACCATTCCGCAGCTGCAGGCCCGTTTTGACGGTTGGTCCGCCACCCCGCCGACGCAGGGAGGAGCGGAATGTTCCACTACTTACAATCTTCCTTCCGAAGACAATGGTTACTGGACCATAAATGCCAGCGCAAATCCCACTTCGGGGACCTATTCCTGCACGCTCTATCCGCAAGGCGCCATGAATACTACTCCCGCCGCTTCGTGGGGCGTGATGAAGTCTACCAACGGCGGCGCAACATGGGTACTGAACGGAAGCTGCGCTGCGTCGACCGCAACGGTTGTGAACCGCACGGGAATGAACGGCTTTTCTCTTTTCGGTATCTCGCAGGGAACCACTCCGCTGCCTATCGAGCTCATCAGCTTCTCCGGGCACGTGGAAGGCGAAAAGAACAAGCTGGAATGGGTCACAGCTTCCGAACAGAACAATGATCACTTTACTGTAGAACGCTCGCTGGACGGAAATGTATTTGAAGAAGCGGGTCGCCTGCCGGGCGCGGGAAGCAGCAACGAAATGCTGGAGTATTCGCTGTATGACGAGTATCCTTATCATCCGCTTACCTACTACAGGCTGAAGCAGACCGATTTTAACGGCGACTTTTCCTATTCCGCGCTGGTGCCGGTTTACAATACTGTAAATTCCGCTGTGGCGCTTCAATCCGTATACCCCAATCCAAGTGATGATCTTTTCAATCTCGTGTTATCAAGCATCGGGGACAATACGATCGAAGTTACCGTAACGGATGTGTATGGTAAGCTGCTGCGCAACTTCAACGTAACGTTGTACGATGGCGTGCAGACCGTGCAACTGGACGGAAGCGCATGGACCTCGGGTGTGTACCTGGTGCATGTAAGCTCCGGCAACCGTTCGCTGAACACCATACAAAAGATCGTCCGTAAGTAAAAACGTTTTACATTATTGTGCGGGAGCGATCAGAGAGTACACTCCCGTATCCAGGAATCTTCCGTCCCAGTAAAAATTTTCTCTGAAATATCCTTCGCGCACGAAGCCATTCTTTTCGAGCAGGCGAATGGAAGCAGCGTTCCCGGGGTTTACATGCGCTTCTACCGAATGAAGCATCATTGTGCGGAACCCATAGCTGAGCACGGCATTCAGAGCTTCCTGCATGATGCCGCGGCCCTGGCTTGCCGGATGAAGCGTATAACCAATTTCCGCGCGGTAATGTTCCGGTTGCAAGTTCCAGAAACAGATCGTGCCGATCAGCTTTTCGTCATCGCCTGTGGAAATTCCCCAGTTGATTCCTTCGCCCGCCTTACGGAGCGTTTCGAACTTTTCGATCAGGAGCAAAGCTTCACCCGCCGATTGCAGCGGCGCCTTGTCGATGTACTTCATTACTTCAGGGTCGGAACGGAGAAACAATATTTCTTCCGCATCCTGCGCGTTGATAGGCCGCAGCGTCAACCTTTCGGTATGGAGCAATGGGAACGGATCAAAAGCGATAATGAGCACAGTTGTATGTTTTAATTCTTAAGAAATATTCCAGCCGATCACGTTGCGATCGTCGCCGCCCGAGAGCAGGATGTTCGTATGTTCGTGCCAGTACAGGGCATTTACCGAATGCGTGTGGCTGTTGTGAGCTTCGTGGCTGATCCGGAGAATAAACTCAAACGTACGGGCATCCCATAGCTTGATCGTTTTATCGCGGCTGCCCGTGGCGAAGAACCGGCTGTCGGGACTGAATACCAGCGAATAGATCGCATAGTTGTGCGCAGGAATGCTTTCATGCATTACAAAATCATCACCGGCATCCCAGATGCGGAGATGTGCATCCTTCGAACCGCTCAGCAGAAGCGGCTTTTCGGGGTGCCAGCACACCACGTTGGTACTCCAGTCGTGCGCTTTGAATTCTCTTACTACCGCCAGCGTAGTATAGTTAAGGATCCGGATGAAGCTGTCCGAGCAGGCCACCGCGATCTTCTCCTGCGAAGGGGAAACGGCGATGCTCCGGATCTTGTCGGGACTGAGCGGTACGGTTGCCAGCAACGACCAGTCGCGCGTATCCCAGGCGCTGAGCAGCCCGTCCGCGGAGGCTGCGAACAACCGCTGCGAAGCAGGATCATACTTCAGGCTGAAAATGCCTTTCGCATGTACGGTAAAATGGTGAATCTCTTTTTTCTGCTGCAGGTCTATAACGTGAAGGCCGCCGGCAGCCTGCCCGATCACGAGCTGGTGCGTGCCGGGAATATAACCGAGACTGTAAATGGTCGCAGGCGAGCGGGCTATCGCGCCTTTCAGCGTTCCCGATCCGAGATCCCATTCGAGCACATGCTTGTCTCCGCCTGCCGAATACATGACCGACGGAGATCCCGCAGCTGAGAAGGCATACACGGGGTGTGTATGTGCTTTCAGAACAAATCGCTGCTGTACTGTCGGTTTCACAGAAAGTAATATGCAAGCCGTATGCCGCCGGCGCACGGTTCCGGTAAATACCGGGTGTTATTCTTCTTCGAGGAAAACGGCCTTCGTCACGATCTCCGTTTTTCCGCTGGTCTTCGGAAGGTACACGGAAATGGTCTGGTACTTATAATCCTTTGCGCGGAATTCTACATTGTAGGTCTTGTTCCCTTCGAGGATCACAAAGTATTCGCCGTTCTCGTTGGATTCGATCCCTTCGATGCGGTTGCCTGCTTCGTCCTGGATGATGATGGAGCTTTCCAGGGTTTCGCCGTCGGTTGCGCTCAGCACTTTTCCGCGGAGGATGCTTACGGGCTCACCGCTGGAGATCGTGGCAGAACCTTCGTTGGTGCCGTCGATATCGGGCACGCGGTAATTTTCAAGATCTACTTCGTAAATGTCAAGGTCGCCGACGCTGTCCTCGCGTTTGGTGGTGACATAGGCTTTTTTACCGTCGGCTGTGATCACGAAATGGCGCTCGTCTCCGAGCGTGTTGATCGGGTATCCGAGATTCACCGGCTTCGTCCATTTACCATCTTTGTATTCGGTCTTGAAAATATCGTATCCTCCGATCGAGTACTGGCAGTTGGAGCTGAAGTAAAGTGTTTTTCCGTCGGGATGGAGGAACACGCTGGACTCATCGTCGATAGAGTTTACCGGCTTGCCGAGATTTACGGCTTCATCGTATTCGAACCGTCCCGATTTCTTCGCCATCCAGAGGTCGCCGTTCCCAAGACCTTTTTTTTCACGCTCGCTTACAAAGTAGATCGTTTTTTTATCTGCGGACATGCAGGCGCCTGTTTCGAAGAATGTCGTGTTCACTTTTCCGCCGAGCGGTTCGGGAGTTCTCCAGTCGCCGTTCTTTTTCTTGCGCGAATAATAAATGTCTCCGCCTTTTACGCTGCGGTACACGAAGATCACGCTTCCGTCCGGCGAAATGCTGAGGCTGGCGTCGTGCTCTTTTGTGTTTATCTCACCGTCGAGCAATTCCGCTTCGGTCCATTTGCCGGTAATGCTGTCGCGCACCGAGATCCAGATGTCCTGGAAATAAATGTTCAGCTCGGGATCGATCTGCCCGCCGGTATTTTCAGGCCGGCAGCTGGTAAAGATGAATGTGTTCCCATCAGCAGTAACAGAAGGATTGCTCTCGATATACTCTGTATTGATCATGGGGCCCATGTTGGTGATGGTCACATTGACGGGTACCGACATCAGCCCGCTGGCAACTTTCACCTGCGTGATGTACTCATTCACGATATTGGTCGTGGCCTTTTTGCCTTTGAGTGTCGATCTGTATGTTTCGAAGTTCTTCAGCGCTTCGTCGAACATGCCGTTGATGTGCTGTGCGCGGCCAAGCCATAGCTCCCCGTCTTTTCCCACATGCGGTTCGATCTGCACGGCTTTGGTAAGATAGGTGAGGGCCTCGTTGTATCGCCCGGTAAGGTAAGCCGTTCTGCCGGCTTTATAGTTCAGGTCGGCATTGTCGGGATATCTCTGGTGAATGTCGCGGTATATCTTAAACGCTGCGTCGTAATAACCTTTGAGGTAGTTATCATCTCCATCGAGCAGCTTCAGCTTGTCGCCGGCTGTAAGCTTTTGCTGGGCGTAAACGGATGTTGCACCTGTTGCCAGGAAAAGCGCAAGCGAAAAAAGGAGAACAAGTCGTTTCATGTACGATCGGTAATAAGATTATTCAACCTAAAAATAGAAGATTTTTTCTATTCGGAGAAACCGTTTGATGTCAGATAGCCGGATAGATTTCGTTGCGCGCGGCCTTGAGTGTATTTTGCATCAGGCTAGCGATGGTCATGGGGCCTACGCCGCCGGGAACAGGCGTGATCATCCCTGCCCTGGGAGCCACTTCGGCAAAGGCCACATCGCCTTTCAGGCGGAAACCTGATTTAGTACCGGCATCGGGCACGCGGGTCGTTCCTACGTCGATCACCACGGCGCCTTCTTTTACCATGCTGCCTTTCACAAATTCAGGGCTGCCGAGCGCGGCAATGATAATATCTGCCGAGCGCGTTATTTCTTCGAGGTTGCGGGTCTTGCTGTGGCAAAGCGTTACGGTGGCGTTGCCGGGATTGGTATTGCGCGACATCAGCAGGCTTACGGGCGTGCCCACGATATTGCTGCGGCCCAGCACCACGCAGTGTTTGCCTGCCGTTTCGATCTTGTAATATTCCAGCAGCTTCATGATGCCGAAAGGAGTAGCCGACACGTACGTGGGAAGCCCGAGCATCAGCCTTCCTACATTCTGAGGGTGGAAACCGTCCACATCCTTGGCGGGATGGATGGTCTCGATCACTTTATCTACCGAAATATGGCGGGGCAGGGGAAGCTGCACGATAAACCCGTCGATCTCCCGGTTCCCGTTCATTTCGCGGATCTTTTCCAGCAATTCTGTTTCGCTCACGGTATCGGGGAAACGGAAAAGCGACGATCCGAAGCCGATGCCCGCGCAGGTCTTTATTTTGGAAGCCACGTAGGTCTCGCTGCCTCCGTCGTTGCCTACCAGTACGGCGGCCAGGTGCGGAGCGCGTTTTCCTTCGGCGAGCAGCTTTTCTACTTCGGTCCGGAGAGTTTCCTGTATGGCCAGCGATACTTTTTTTCCGTCGATGAGCTTATGGCTGAGATCTTCCGTTATCATGAAAGGAGGTTATGAGTTCTGCTTAGTTGGGTCGTGGCATGTTGCGCATCATCTTCATCATGTTCTGCTTGTTGCTCATCATCTTCATCATCTTGCGCATGTCCTCGAACTGCTTCAGGAGCTTGTTCACTTCCTGGATCGTGGTGCCGCTTCCGCGGGCGATGCGCTGGCGGCGGCTGCCGTTGAGCAGCGAAGGGTCGGAGCGCTCAGCTTTTGTCATCGATTGAATGATGGCTTCGATGTGACGGAATGCGTCATCGTCGATGTCGATATCTTTCATGGCCTTTCCCATCCCGGGGATCATTCCCACGAGGTCTTTCATGGAGCCCATTTTTTTTATCTGGTGGATCTGCTGCAGGAAGTCGTCGAAATCGAACTGGTTCTTGGCGATCTTCTTCTGCAGCTTACGCGCTTCTTCGGCGTCGTATTGCTCCTGCGCCTTTTCTACCAGCGATACGATGTCTCCCATTCCCAGTATCCTGTCGGCCATACGCTGCGGGTAGAAGATGTCGAGAGCTTCCATTTTTTCGCCGGTACCGACAAATTTGATCGGCTTGTTCACCACCGATTTGATGGAAAGCGCCGCACCGCCGCGGGTATCGCCGTCGAGCTTGGTCAGGATCACACCGTCGAAGTTCAGGCGGTCGTTGAAGGCCTTGGCCGTGTTCACCGCATCCTGGCCCGTCATGGCGTCTACTACGAACAGGATCTCGTCGGGCTGTATCGCCTTTTTCACCTGCTCGATCTCTTTCATCATTTCCTCGTCTACCGCAAGGCGACCGGCGGTATCTATGATCACAACATTATATCCGCGCTGTTTGGCTTCTTTAATGGCATTCTGGGCGATCTGCACCGGGTTCTTGTTCTCGCGCTCGGAGTACACCGGGCATCCTGTCTGCTCGCCCAGCACATGCAGCTGGTCGATAGCGGCCGGACGGTACACGTCGCCGGCAACCAGCAGGGGGCTTTTTCCTTTTTTGGTCTTGAGCCAGTTAGCCAGCTTCCCAGAGAAAGTGGTCTTACCCGAACCCTGGAGACCGGCCATCAGGATCACCGCCGGGTTGCCTTTCAGGTCGATGTCGGTCTTGTCGCCTCCCATCAGCTCGCTCAGCTCCTCGTGCATGATCTTTACCATGAGCTGGCCCGGAGAAACGGATGTAAGCACATCGCGTCCCATAGCCTTCTCTTTTACCGTTTCGGTGAACTGCTTGGCTATTTTGAAGTTCACGTCCGCATCCAGCAGGGCGCGCCGCACTTCCTTCAGCGATTCGGCGACGTTGATCTCGGTGATCTTTCCCTGGCCTTTCAGGACCTTGAACGCCCTGTCAAACTTATCGGATAAATTTTCAAACATGGTAATTACTGTAAGGTGTGCAAAGGTAGGAAAAATATGGGAATGGACGCTGGACGCTGGAAACTGGACGCTGGACGCTGGAAACTGGACGCTGGATGCTGGATGCTGGATGCTGGAGGGGGAAGGGACATTGGGGTGGAAGGGCTTGGCCTTCTTTTAATTTCTTTTTCGGGCGGCCCCTCCGGGCCGGGTCGTCCGCTTGTACCTTTGCGCTTATGGCAGGACATGTATATGGAAGCGCAAAGGGTACCGCTTCCACCCCTGCCGCGTACCGTAGTACTGGTCTTCCCGTTCAACCACGGCATCCTGCCCCCATCATCTTAACAGAAACTAAAAAACGCAAAAATAAAACTGCCTGCGATAGTTTAATATCGCGGCCCGGCTATCCGCCCGCCTTTGCGCCTGCATCCCGATCCCCGTCTTTCATGCGGCATCACCGTCCAATATCCATCTTCTTGTTATATTAGCCTCCAAATATTTTTTGAAATGAAAAAGACAGGATTTTTATGTATCGGCTTACTGTGGGGAGCCGGCCTCATGGCTCAGCCCATCACCAATAAAAAAGGCAGCCAGTATCAGTTTACAGTGGTAAGGGAGATCGGTAATACCTCGGTGAAGAACCAGGCGAACTCAGGCACCTGCTGGAGCTTTTCCACCCTTTCGTTCTTCGAGTCTGAACTGCAGCGCATGGGCAAAGGCGATTACGATCTCGCTGAAATGTTCATCGTACGAATGTCATACTACGACAAAGCGGTGAAATATGTCCGCCTGCACGGAAAGATCAATTTCGGCCAGGGCGGCGCATTCCACGATCCGGTGAACGTGATCAGGAAATACGGCATCCTGCCTGAGACCGCGTATCCGGGCAACAACTACGGAGAGCCGCAGATCAACCATAATGAAGTGGAGCATGTGCTGAAAGCTTACCTCGACGCTGTGCTGCAGAATAAGAACGGAAAGCTCTCTACTGCGTGGGACGAAGGTATCAATGGGATCCTTGACGCTTATTTCGGAAAGGTTCCCGAAAATTTTACCTACAACGGAAAAACATACACTGCAAAAAGCTTTGCGGAATCACTGGGACTGAAGGGAGACGAGTACGTAGACCTGACCTCCTACAGCCATCATCCTTTCTACAGCTCGTTCATTCTTGAGCTGGAAGACAACTGGGCATGGGATGTCGTATACAACCTGCCGATCGACGAATGGATGCGGGTGCTCGAGCATGCGGTGACAAACGGTTACTCCGTAGCCTGGGGAGCGGACGTGAGCGACAAAGGATTCTCTCACAAGAACGGCCTGGCCATCATGCCCGACAAAGATCTCGCAGGTATGCCTAAGCCATCGCTTGACTCGATCTTCCTGGTACCGCAGAAAGAAAAGACCATCACACAGGAAATGCGCCAGGCTGACTTTGATAACTGGACGCTCACCGACGATCACGGAATGCAGATCGTAGGACTGGTGAAAGATCAGAACGGAGTAAAATACTACGTTGTAAAGAACAGCTGGGGAACCACCAATAACGAATGCGGCGGTTACTTCTACGCTTCCGAAGCTTACGTAAAGGCGCGCACCATGAACTTCATGGTACACAAAGATGCGCTGCCTTCGGACATCCGCACCAAGCTGAAATTATAATCCTGCAGGGATTCAAAAGTAAAAAGGGAACCCGCATGAGGTTCCCTTTTGTGCTTTCAGGAGAAACCGGATTATAAAGATCCGCTGCAATCGTAGCCGAGAGCTTCGGTAACGTCGATGGCATTGTTGTATTCGTCGTCGGAATCATAGTCGTCCCGGCAGATACGAACTTCAGGAGAATCGTTGTCTGTACAGGTTTGGCACTTAGAACAGGATGCCAGCGAAAGGCCACCTAACGCCAGGGCAATAAGAGATATCTGAACCGTTTTCATAATTGATAGGTATTAATTTACACTTCAATTTACGAAGTTGAGTTGCAGTCGTTTCGCTTTTCATTTGTAAAAACAGAAAAATTAAATCAATTTAACGGGTGTGGAATTTTGTCTCCTGCAGTGGTTAAAATACACAGCCAAAGGTATTAGCAAAGGTGCATTCTGGCTGTAATTCCCGGGGTGCAGCAAATGTATGAGGCAGAATTACACAACAGAGAAAAATGCGTCGGTAATAGAAATTTTTACACGCGCTATAACGATTCGTCGCAATCGTATCCGCCGAATTCCATAAAGCCTATCGCATTGTGATATTCCTGTTCATTCTCGTAGTCTTCTTCGCATATTCTGACTTCAGGCGAATCGTCCTTGGTACATATGCTGCATTCGGAGCACGAAGCGAAAGACACTGCTGCCAGCGGGAGAATAAAAAGGGAGAGTTTAATGGTTTTCATGATGGTTCGTATTGATTTCCCTTCAAGTTAGAAATACGAATTGCAGCTTCCTGCACGGAAGCTTTAAAAAAAGCAAAAGCTTAAGGCTATTTAACCTGCGGCATTAAAGTCCGCAGTTGTACCCGAAGTCTTCGAGCGCGTCTACGGCGTTGTTGTACTCCTCGTAGCTGTCGAAGTCCTCGCGGCAGAGCTCGGAATCCGGGAGGGAAGCATGTGTGCATTTCACGCAGGGCGCGCAGGATGACAATGCCGTGGATGCAACGATGATCAGCAGGTAAAGTATCTTTTTCATCTTGGTTGTTTTGGTCAAGGATTAAAGATGTATTTTTTATCAATGCAGTCTGAAAACAGGATACATGGAGTGCGACGGTTCGTAGTAGGGCGAATGCCGGTAAATAAAATACAGCTGGCTGAAGCTGCTTTTCGCGAAATCCGGATCGGAGTTTTTCTGCTCTTCGAAGGTGCGCCGCAGGTTTTCGTCTGTGCGCAGCAGCTCTTCGGCTTTATCTTCCCACACGTAATCGCTGAACCATTCTTTCTGCTGCAGCACGGAATCGAAGAATCCCCAGCAGAAGTACGAATCGGCGGCGCGCGGTTCCAGCACAGATACGATGAAGTAATCGGCCGCGGTGCCGGTACGTATCACGATATCGCCAGCGCGGAACTGCTGTGAAATACGAACAGTTTCGGTTTTTACCTGGCTGTGAATGTAGTGTCCTTCGTACGGCCGTTTGGATGTTTCGTAACCGGTGATCCTGTACGCTTCTACTTCCATTACGGTATCATGGCGGAGCTTTTCCAGCGGTATATGGTTCCATTCCATTCGCCGCACGATCTCATCCCACGCCTGGGGAATAATGTAAGCTGCCGGTTTTTTTACGCTGTCGGTCACGGCATACCGGTTGTAATAGCGGATGTTCTTTTCGTAAGGGCGCGACCTGTCGTAATACAGTCGCGGCAGGCCGGTAACATTGCTTGTTTTGTAAACGGCTTCGTATCCTTTGAAGAGGATCTCGTCGTAGCGTGTAACATCGTGCGCCCACTGTATGGGAAACCATTCCTGCACTGCCGTGGCGTCGTTGGCGGCTTTGCGGAGCTTGTGCATCTTCTTTCCCTGGTAGTGCATGTAGATGCTGGCCCATTTGAGAAAATGAAGCGTGCTCTCTACGCGCTGCGGAAACGGCTTAAGCATGTGCGTTTCCGTAACGATGCCGATGCAGTTGAAGAGCGCCGTGTAACCGCTGGAAAATCTCGGCAGATCCGTGAACGCGACCAGTCCCGAGTCGGGAATATCTTTGTACGTATCTACATACGGAGTAACGTCAAACCCGCTGTGGCGCATGTATTCGGTGGAGCGCGCCCATATCTCCTGCTGAAGGAAAGTGCGCAGCACAGGACTGAGCTTTTCGGCAAGCGTAGGCAGCAATGTAAGCGTGTACTGGTAATCGGCGCCGTTGCTTACGTGCGTGTCGATGAAGAAGTCCGGGTCCCAGGTGCGCAGCATGCCGGCAAGCGAACGTGCGTTGTCGCTGTCGAGCTTGATGAAGTCGCGGTTGAGATCGAGATTACGGCCGTTGCCGCGGAACCCATAAGCTTCCGGTCCGTCCTGGTTCGCACGGCTGCAGCATCCGCGGTTCAGCATTCCGTCTATGTTGTACGAAGGCACGATGCAGATCGCGATGCGTTCGAGCAGGCTGTCGGCCTTTGTCAGCAGCCATTCCGAAAGGTGAAGCGAAGCGTCGATGCCGTCCGGCTCGCCGGGATGAATTCCGTTCAGGATGAACAGCACGGGCACATCGTTCTTTTTCGCAAGCTCCGGCGTGATGCCTCTGATGCCCGACAGCACGAAAAGCTGCAGCGGTTTGCCGACGTCCGTGAGGCCGTAAGTAAGCAGCTGGGCGTTGCGGAACTTTTTATCGAGAAGCTCGTAATGGCGTATCACTTCGTCGTAAGTGTACGAACGGTTTTCGCGGTGTATTTCGGGGATGGCTTGTGCTACGGCAGAATTACGGCAAAAGCATAACGCTGCGAGGCAGAAAAAAAGAATCTGGCGCATACCGCCAAATATACAGGTTTTATGAGTTTGACGGATTCCATCATTGAAGTAAACCTTGTATATTTACGCCAGTATTTATGATCTAATTATGGAAGTTACAGGAAAACTTATTGCAGTATTATCAAAGCAGACAGGACAGGGAAAAAACGGGACCTGGCAGCGGCAGGATTTTGTGATCGAAACATCGGACCAGTATCCGAAAAAAATATGTCTCTCGGCGTGGGGCGATAAAGTGGACGAGCTCGGCGGATGCAAAGAAGGTGAAACGCTGAAAGTATTTTTCGATATTCAGAGCCGTGAGTACAACGGAAAATGGTATACCGATCTCCGCGCATGGCGCATTCAGAAGGGCGCAGGCGAGCAGGGAACATCGGGCCGGCAGCAGGGTGTGGACGCATCGCGCGAAGAGCCGGGCATCGACATGGAAGCCAACTGGGAGGGCGATCTTCCGTTCTGATCCGTACATAACGGACGTTAAAAATTTGTTATCGCTTCTTTATTACCGGAATAGCCGTTACTTTTAAAAATGACCGGGAAGAAAATCTATCTGATCGTTCTGGGATTATTTGCCGGATGGTCTTTGTACGCGCAGCAGCCGCAGGTGAAATATTCGTCGTATGCCGAGCTGGAAAAGCAGATCATCGCGGATACGAACCGGATCACCGTTTTGAATTTCTGGGCCACATGGTGCAAGCCGTGCGTGGAAGAGTTGCCGGATTTCGAGCAGATCCACGCAGAGTATCCGGGGACGGTGCGGGTGATCCTCGCGAACCTGGATTTTCATTCGAAGGTGGAAAGCCTCGTGATCCCTTTTATAGAAAAGCGGAACCTTAAGCCGGAAGTGATACACATCACGGACAGCGATCCGAATGAATGGATCGACCTGGTGACAACGGAATGGTCGGGAGCAATACCGGCCACCATCATTTTTTACAAAGGGAAAAAAGTATGGTTCACCGGTGAGAAAACGGATCATACCACATTGCAAACAACTATTACCAAATATTTACAACCATGAGAACAATTATTCTGGCATTACTGTGCTTTACGGGAATATACGCGTCCGCTCAGACCGGCTACAAGCCCGGCGACGATGCGAAGGATTTTAACCTGAAGAATGTGGATGGACGAATGGTGAGCCTTGCAGGACTACCGGACACCAAGGGCTATATTGTTGTATTCACCTGCAACCATTGCCCGTTCTCCCAGGCGTATGAGCAGCGCATTATCGATCTTGACAAGAAGTACCGGACGTTGGGTTACCCGGTGGTAGCCATCAATCCGAACGATCCCGTAAAAGTTCCTGAAGACGGCTTCGACGAGATGGTAAAACGTTCCGCGCAGTACGGTTATACTTTTCCATATCTTATAGATGAAACGCAGGAAGTGAGCAAGCGGTTCGGTGCGGCAAGGACTCCTCATGTGTTCGTGCTTCGCCGTGATAAGAAAAAGCTGGTGGTGGAATACATCGGCGCCATCGACAACAATACGGAGGATGCCGGTAAGGCGGATAAAAAATATGTGGAAGACGCCGTGGATGCTTTGCTGGCAGGAAAGAGCGTGGAGGTGAAGGAGACTAAGGCGATCGGATGCACGATAAAGTGGAAATAATTTAAAAGTAAAAATGAAAAATTAAAAAGGCTTCGATCCGGTGGGACGAAGCCTTTTTAATTTCATTCTTTATCAGTCCGTTATCTTACTATGATGATCCGGGTAATGAACATTCTTCCGCTTTGCATGATGAAGCGGCCGTTGTACCAGCCGTCCGCCAGCGACAGGCTTACGGGAATATCACCCTGCTGTGCCGTAAAGCTGAGGCTTTGCAGCTTCCTGCCCAGCGCGTCGAACAGCTCGAACCTTTCTACCGGATCGGAAGCTCCGGAATGAATGTAAAAAGCACCGCCCGAAGGATTGGGATAGATGAATCCGTTACCAGCGCCGCTTTCATTTTCGAGAGCAAGATCCTGCACAAGGAAGGGCGCGGAAGCGGACGAGCAGTCCCATTCGTTTGTCACGATCACCTGGTACAGCCCATCGCTGGTGATCTGCACCTGCTGGCCGGTTTCCCCGGTAAGGATGTTACCGTCGAGATACCATTGGTAGCTGTCGGCCGCTGAAGACTCCAGCCACATGCCATTGCGCATGATCACAGGCATGGCGGGCGAGGGAAGAGCGGTGATCAGCACGGCATCGCTTCCTCGGCAGCCTGCCGTATCCGTACCGGTGACGGTGAACGATAATGTGGAAAGGGGGAAGGCGTTTGCCGTAGAGCCGTCGCCCAGCACCTGCAGATCACTCATCGGCGACCACATATAATTATCCGCTCCCGATGCAGTGAGTAAAGTTGCTTCTCCGGCGCAGATGGAATCATCAGCGGCTGTAAGATCGATCACGGGCGCAGGATGTACGGTAACGGTGATGGAAGTGCCGGCTGAGCAAGCCCCGGTCGCTGTGACGGTATATGTTGTGGTAGAGCCCGGGAATGCCGTCGCGGTAGAGCCGTTGCCAGAAAGCGCCAGGTTGCCGGATGGCGACCATTGGTACGACGAAGCTCCGCTGAGCTGGATGGTAACGCTGTCGCCTTCGCAGATCTCAGGAGCTGGCGGCGTTACCGTTAGCTGCTGGCTGCCCACTGTTATAGTATATGGCCTGGAAGCCGCGCAGCCGTTAAATGCACGAATGGCGGTAATGATATACGTGGTGGTTACGTCCGGCGAAGCCTGCGCTACAGGACCGTTGCCATTTCCCGAACCGCTCATAGGTATAGGCGTAAGCCCCGAAAGGCTGTCGGTGGGCGTCCAGTAATAATTGTAGTAGTTGCCTGTAGGCGAAAGGCTGATCGTCATGGTATCACCCGCGCATAGTGTGGGAGATGGGGGGCTAACGGTAAATGCGACGTTGCCGGTGAACATTTTGTTGATATAGAGCGTGCGTATAAACGCGCATCCGTTGGTATCGATAGCGGTAACATCTACCGGGTGCATTCCGGGCGTAGGAGAGTGAAAGGTGGCGGCTTCGTTGTTTACCGGAATAAAAGATGAGGCCGGCTCGTATATGTACGTGTATCCTGCTCCTCCATTGGCGATCAGAGTAAGCGTAGTATCGGCGGGGCCGCATAGATTTACTATAAGTCCGTTGCTGTAGTTGGGCAGAAAGGGTGAAACCCAGAACTCCGGCGGTTGCTGCAGGTAAACGCGGATGGTTTCCACATCCGACACGCATCCGTTGGTATCTGTGCCATATACCGAATAGGTGGTAACGGGCTGGCTGGGAGTAACGGACGCCGAATCCTGGTAGGACACGGGTGCTCCTATGCAGCATGGAGTAATGCCCCATGTATAGCTGAGATCGTTGCCATTAGCATACAGCCAGGCAGACTGGCCCGGGCATACCATCGTATCGGCGGTAGTGAGATTGATGGCCGGCCCGGGGTTGGACACATTTACCGTAAAGGTTTCTGTTTTCGGACAACTGCTGCTCCCCTGAGTGACGACCGAAACGGTATAAGTGGTGGCGGTATCGGGGCTCGCATATACGGAACCGCCCGTAGTGCTGCTAAGCCCGTAAGATGGCGACCAGCTGTAGATCCAGCTGGATACATTATCGGTATAGAACATGACCGTATCGTTCACGCCTATGCAGGAAGGATGTGTCACGTTGAGGATAAGGTCCGGATGGCGGTACACGTAAACGCCTTCGGTGCGTGTGCACCCGTAGCTGTCGGTAACGGTTGCGAAATAGTAGTTGTTGTCGGTAACGGGCAACGCGAATACGCTATCACCGGTCGTTTGCAGGAGCCCGTTGCCGGGTGGATAGTTGCCCGTCCAGGTATATGAAATTCCCGGGCCGGAAGGTGCGCTGAGCATTACGGTATCGCCGGCGCATATAGAATCGTTGGACGCGGTTACGGAGAATATGCCCGGGTAACGGATGTGCACGTATTTGATCGCGGTATCTGATCCGAAATTGTTCTGCACGATGAGCCGTATGGCCACGGAATCGCCGGAAATGGACGAGAAGCAGCCCTGCACGACAGGCTGGGAAAGGTAAGGACCGCCTATCCACGACCATCTCCAGGTCTGGGGCGTGCCGCTGCTGCGATCGACAAACTCGAACGGATAACACGCACTGAAGCAAAAATCCGTTTCTGTGATGTCGAAATCCGCAACCGGAGGTCCTGTGACAACAGAGTCCTGCACATTGATATTATCCAGGTAAAATTCCGCGTCCTGCGTGCCCGAGGTAAAATCTTTCACCAGCAGTACGCTCAGTTCTATGTTGTCATAAATACCGAGTGAGCGCAGGTACCAGAGATTGGTCTCTATATGCCTCCACTGGCCTGCGGACGACGGAACGAACGGCACGGAGGTATTTCCCGCGGCCAGGGTGGAGTCGAACTCCATGTTGAGCGTATAAACAGTGCCGGTGCAAAGGTTTTTTGCGCGCACCATCAGTCGCCGGTCTATCGTCTGTGTGTTTTTAGAAGTGGCTACATCAAATGAAAGGTATGGATTTGAAAGGCTTGCCAGGTCGAACGTGCCGATGTATACGGTATTGGTGTCCCTTCCGGTCTGCGTTTCCTGCGGCACATAAATGGAACGGGCCGAGTTATGCCCGGTAAAGGTACATGGCGTCCATGTAACGGGAGCGGAATTTACGTCCAGGTGCGCGGAGGGGAACGAAAAGGAGCTCTCGAAACCTTCGGAAAAGGGATATGTGCTTATTTCCGCCAGGGGCGGGAGCAGAGCTGCTACGTTTTTGGTAACGGTGAACGGGACGCCGCCCTTGTACGCGGTCATGGTAACGGGATATGTGCCGGAAGCCGCAAAGCTTACGGTGAGCGAAGAGCCGGAATGAAAGGCAGGCGAGCCGCCGGGGATGCTCCAGCGCACACTGTCGGGAATACCGGTAAGCGGTTCGGCAAAAAGCCGGTAAGATTGCACATACTGACAGGAGGAAGATGAAAGCACCGGCACCGAAATGAAATCCGCGCTGAATGCGCAGGTGTAAAGAGGATCCACGCCGGTGAAAGCGAGGTTGGACGCTTTCCATATATCGCGGCGCGAAAGCGTGGTGTCGTCCATAACGCCATGCATGCGGCTTACCTGTCCCTGCGTGAACATATAATAACAGTTGGAATAGTCCATGTAGTTCTGCACATTCTCTATCACACCCGGGGTACAGTTGGACAGGGCCGTATTGCAGTCGCCGGGACTTCCCCCGGTGGGCGGGGTATCGGCCACAAAGTCGTCGCCGCATGGACCTCCGCTGCTGTTTGTGCTGCCAAAAGTGTGCATAAGCCCGGCCCAGTGTGCCGCCTCATGCGTCATAAGCGGAGTATAGTTCAGAGCATATTGCGTCATGATCACGAAGATGCCGTCATTCAGGTCGGCAACGGGTGAGTATGCGTACGGGAAGGAGGCATAGGCTGATACATTCGGCAGCCAGATGGTGAACGGGGCATTCAGGTGAATATTCAGGTAACGGTTAGGATCCTGCACTTCAAAGTTGGTGATCTGCATGATAGACGACTTCGGATGGTACATGATCCCGCTGATGCAGTTTCCGCTGGTATCTTTATGCGCCAGCCGGAACTCGATGTTTGTTCCCGCCACCAGCGGCTTGTACAGCGGTATCACCAGCGACGTATCGGCATTGGCCCCGCGGAATCGCCGGTTCATATCATTCAGCGTATTTTCGATCAATGCATAATCGGGAATGAACGTAGTGCTCAGAGAATCGTAATACACGTGGAATATAACCGGCACGACGTATGGTCCCCCGCTTCTGGAGGTAGATTCGTACGTCCGCAACAGTTGCGGATGCGGAGCGCCTGAACCGCAGCTGATGGGTTGCTGGGCCCGGAGTGATAAAGTAGAGGAACAGATGAGAATGAACAAAGAGGCCAGTAGATGTTTTTTCATAATGTGGGGCTTGATGGAATAAAGTAGACGCAGAAAAGCGGCAAACCGTTGGATGGAGGACCGGAAAAAATCAGGCGATCCTGGTCGCGCCGCAGTAAGTTACAGGGAGAGCGTAGGTTCTGTAAAATTAAAAAGTAAAAATGAAACAATTAAAAAGGTGCTTACCACGAAATACTCAATACTCTACTCAATACTGAGGACTGAGTATCCGGACAGTTTTTGGCGGCAGCTTCGCGCTATCCGCTGCAAGCTCCCCCCGAAGGATGGAACATTGCCCCCGAAGGATGGAACATTCCTTCGGGGGGAGGCTTTCCGCTTCTATCGCGGCCGCTTGGTGGTGCGTGAGGTGCGCGGCATTGATGAGCATGCCGGGAGGGAAGTGCAACTTCCGGACAATTAGCCCGTAGCAAATGCTACGGGAAGAGCGGCAACTGCATCTGTTTCAGAATCTGACGGCGTTTTGCCAATCGTAGCTTTTTGTTTTGATTATTTTGCCACCGGTGTCATAGTATATCCATTTCCCTGCAGGGATTTCGGATTCCGGGTCATGATCAGAGAGAGTGCCCCTGAATAATAGTGGATAAATGCCATACTTTTTCAGAAGAAGCTCAAATTTTTTTCATCGATGACGGAGCTCTGCCGGATCGCCTTGTACTGACCTCTTTCTATAACCATACCGGAAGCGGTATCAATAACGGTATAGCTTCCATTGTATATAAAATCAGAGTTTGTCTGCCATATTCTTTTTGTTCCGTCTCTGATATCCATGAACTCAACAAGCGTATCATTTATCCGTGTAATATAGGCCACTGTGTCCAGGCGATCATTTGTTGTAACTGACCGGATCGTTTTACCGTGCGCAGAAAGTCCCGTTGTTTTATAGTTGGTGGCTGTATCGAAATCATAGTAATGACCATTCATGTATCCCGCCGTATCAGTCTCATAGCAATTTACCAGCAGATTCTTGTCTTTGCTGTATTCCTTGTGCAGAACGGTTGAATCATTTTTTTTGATAATGATGCGCACATTTCCATCTGAAGAATAATGCAGAAGTATCGGAAGGTCGCCGGGGAAGACTGAAATGCTGTCTCTCAAAAAAAGTCCTTTCTGGCAGCGAAGCTGCGCCGGAAGGATAAGGAGCAGTGCCAGGATAAATGTTCGGTGCTGCAAGATTAATGTTGTTTTATTTTACATAAGAAAAATTGCGTTCTCAGATCGTCATGAGCCCGTAGCAAATGCTACGGGCCACTGTTAGGGCAAATGCTAGAGAGAGCGGAAGAAAAATACCTTTTCGGACCTTTTTAGCGTGGCCGTACCCATCCTTGGGGTCTTGCACCTTTTTGTTTCATAAGCTCTCCATATCTTTTTTCTTCGATGTCAGCATCATATTCGCCTTGGTTCTGAACCCACATTTGAGGATACATTAGACCATACAAAACATGTATTTTCTCATGAGCCACTGTCATAGAATTGGTTTCATCAAGTAAGGTTACGGCAATTTTATTAGTGCTTGCTCCAAAAGTCGCAGAACCAAATTCATAATGATCAACGTAACCTGTGCTTTTATTAGTAACAGTTGTTACTATCATATCAGTTACTCCTACGTGCCCTGCATTATCAATTTTTTTTGATGTGAAGAAATAAATGTCAATTTTTTTATTCGGGTCATTTGGATCTCGGAGGTTAAATAAATCATTATAACTTGTTGGATCAGTCCAAGCAAAATCATTTAATTGCATTTCCACATGTTCAAAGGCTCTGTTTACTTTATTGTATTCAGAATTAGCTTCAGTTAACAAGCTTTTAGCACGTTTTAAATCTTGTTTGTATTGTGCGTAGTCTTCCTTATTTGCCTTATCAACCGGATTTTCTTTTAAATCCATCCATTGATTTTTTGCCTGATCACGTTTTACTATTGCTTCTTGCCGTTTTTCTTTATAGCCGTTAATCGGATCATCGCCCTTCATATCTTTATATGTTATTGGATTTCCCCTAAAACATAAATAAGGGCTTTCCCATTCCTTAACTATAGGATCAATGTTCCACCTTCTACTAATACGTGGATCATACTGCCAAAATTCCGCTGTATAAGAAGTTCCTTCTGGCCCGTATATTTCATTATCCTTCTCCTGTCCATTAAACCCAAACCTATACCCCGTCGAATCTCCGCACACTTCGATCGTCGTATCCGACAGCTCCTCTATTTTTACCCAGTCTACGTCGATCTGTGTACAGGGCGAGAACGTGTAGAACCCGATAAATGCCGGAGATACTGTCGCGGTCCAGTTGTATGCCACCTGGCCCGAGGCGGGAATCGTTACGATCTGCGGCGACTGCGGATCGCCCACCAGGAATTGCGAATTGGTGCATCCGTTCACGTCCACGCTGGCGGTAATCCTGTATGTCTTGCCAGGCACAGGAGTAAATGTGGTCACCACGCTCTGGTTGTCCAGGCTGAATACCTCCATTGCGCCCCCGGATACGGTCGGTGTCGTCATTTCTTCGGCATAGAGCCATCCATTGGCATTTCCGTCCTCGAAGTCGTCTTCGAAGATGGTCGTATACGATGTGACAGTCTGTGTGCTGCACCGCGGAGTGCACTGCACTTCGGTCACTTCCTGCTCCGTGGTGAGCAGGATATCGTCGAACCGTATCGGACAGTTGGACGATTCTGCAAGTACAAGCTCCAATGTCCCGATTCCTGTCTCGTCGGCCGCAAAGCTGAAGGTGTACGTGCCCCCCGCATTAAATGACTGATCCAGCATGATACTGCCACTGCTGTTGCGGGCGATCACTTTCAGCTGCTTTTCAGTGCAGGCGCGCGTGATGCCCCTGGGAGCGTAGGTGAAAGAGATGCTATATGAGTTTCCGTTAATAAACGGTACATTTTTTATTATACCCCAACCGCTCACGGCTGTGGAGCAGCTGACGTTCATCGAATTGAGAACAGACGTTGCTGAGGCTGGAGAGATTTCGTTCCAGCCGTCCATGCTTGATGCCGTAAATGTGTCGTATGTCACCGTATCCGTCACTGTGCTTGTGCTCTCGGTGCATACCTGCCCTTCCAGGCTCGCATTGCGGAAGATGGCGCCGAACGGGCTGTAATCGTAGTTGCTCATGAGATCGGCTGTAAAGCTTTCTTCACCGCAATCGAGCTTCCGGCGGTCGGAAATCACCGCAAGCACATTACCCAGATGGTTGTTTAGCTCATACCGTTTCTGGCCCCGCTTCTGCACATAGGTTATTTCGGTTCCCGGCGCCGGGTCCTCCAGCTTTTCTTTCAGGATCACGCTGCCGATGCGTACGCTGCCATACATCATCTGCTCTTCCAGTATCATGTCGTCCGGTACCGTTGTGGAATATTTATAAATAGCCATGATATTTCCCGTCGCATCGTGGAAATAATAATAGGCATCCGTTCCAGCGGGCGTATCTACCTTTTTGGTGATCCTGTTCCCTGCGGCATTATAGGAAAACTCCAGGCTTGGCCGCGGATTTCCAGCCTGCCGTATCACCGCATTGATCTTCCCGTAATGGGTCCATTCAATGTTGTCGATAAATTCGGCATCGTCGCGGACCAGGTTGCCGATAGGGTCATATCCATAGTTGTTGGACATCTGCGCATCGATATCATCGGTGTAAGTGCTTCCTGTTTCCAGGTCCTGCACCCAATCGAGCTTGTTGCTTCCTGTTTCGTAGTGGTATACAAGATTGTCCATCGGCAGGTTGCCGGCTTCTCCGTTGCGCAGCTGCGTTCCGATATTTCCATTTGCGTCGTACGTGAACTCGTTCTTGTGGCGGTTGTCGAAGTTGTCGTTCCATGTATTGGTAGAAAGATCGATGTCCGCGTTGTACTCCGCTTTTGCCAGCCTGTTCAGCTGGTCGTACTCGTAACGGCTCATCAGCGGCACAGGATTCAGCACGTTATCGGTAATGGTGGTCTGCATCATAGCGATGTTGCCATTATACAAGCTGTTGTATGAAATATTGTTAGTCGCCGCATTCCCGATAAAGGATGTGTTGTGACTGATATTTCCGTAATCGCCATTGTAGTAATGCAGCACAAAGCTGTGCACATCGCGCGCAAAGTACCTGTGCACTCCGCTTACGGATGTCTGCGCGTCGTGGCCCATATCGAGATCGGGATCAAGGTTCGTTGCGTTCACTGCCTTGATCCAGCCGTGCATTGTGTACGTATAGTCGGTTCCCTGCACATTCAGCTCGCCGTATTCCTGCCGGGATAACGGTCCGTGCTTATAGTAAAAATAGGAAGCGTCGCGGTCGTAGAATATACCGTCGCGGCTGGTTTCCGTCACGGTGAGCCTGTTATCGGCGTCGTAGCTGTAACGGTGTATCCACTGGTCCTGCGCGCCCGGTTGGTAGGTTACTTTATTTACTTTTCCGCTCACGAGGTCATACTCGTATTCCAGCTTTTTCAGCTGGTGATTTACATCCGGTATCTCGGGATTTTCCTGCCACAGCGTTTTTACATTTCCGTGGATGTCGTACGAGTAATAGGTAGCGTATGACAGGCCCGCGGCTACATCCTGGTATATCGTATAGGAGACGCGGTTGCGTAATTCATGCTGTACAATTCCCGAAACGCCGTACGGCTGATCATACAGGGTAAATATTATGTCGCGGTAATCGGTGCCTCCCGATGTGTAGCTGAGCATGTCGGTATAGGTGAGAGCAAGATCCTGCGTCATCGGAGATGATTCTTCGAACTCTCCGTTCATGTATATCCGTCCCAGCGGATCATATAACGTATAGCTCCATCTGTTATCCGGCAGCTGCCTGGCGTTCCTGCTCAGCGTAATTCTTCCGAGAGCGTCGTATATGTAGCTGGTTTTTCCTCCGTCCGGCGTGTGCTGGAACCGTGGCTGGTTGAGCGTATTGTACCAGTACTTCGTTGTCAGCTTTTCGTTGTTGTTTCCATTTACCTGGTCGTGCACGGGCAGGTAGGTGGAATTGCCGTTCCGCGCGCTGGTAACGCTTCCAAGCGAGGCGAAGGCAATAGGCTGCACTGCTTCCGGGGGCACGGTCTTTACAAGATTGCCAGCCTGGTCGTAATAGTACAGCGTGAAATGGTATTGCATGTTCACGAATTGTACGCGGAAGCTTTCCGTTACATCCATGCATTTTGCAATGTAATCGGCCCGGAAAGCCGCGCGTACGCTCTCGAGATATTCGTTGTAGGCGTTGTCTGCGCTGAACGTTGCGGCAGCCATGAGCGACTCCACGCAGGGATTTCCGGGCGCAGGCGGGATGGTATCGAACGGCGTCAGGTCGAGGTTACACGGATCGCTGATGACGAGCGGCGGCTGCATTTCCCATCCGTTATCCTGCACGGGAACGGTATACTCGTCGCAGCAGACGCCCGTGCCAAAGACGCGGATCGGAACGTAACCGTCGGGTCCTCCTTCCACGGTCATTGTGACCTGAGCGGGGTTGTTAATGGCATCGTCGCATTTACAGCCGGCTTCATTAAGTGTGCGGAGCACGAGCACGAGGCTGGTGCTGCCGGGATAATGCTGTACGAGGAACGATCCGTCGGTGCTGTTGTTAAGCTTCAGCGCCCATTCGGCGAGGATAGCCGGGATCGTATATGGAGCCGTCATTTCAGTAAGCGGGGTGAATGTTACGTCCATGACGGGTTCGTAACAGCCGTCGAGAGGCTCGGGAAGCCCTATCACCAGTGTGCCGTTGTCATTGATATCCTCTATGTCGGCAGTGGCGTTGGAGAAATCGAAGGTGTAATACAGATCGTCGCACGAAGGAGCGAATATGTTTACGCATCCGCCGCACATCCGCAGCGGTTTGCAGTATGTTCCATTGTACGTTATTTCCGTCGGGCCGCTTACCTCTATCACAAGGATGAAATGATCGGAAGTAACCCCGTCTTCGGAATATTCCATGTCAGGCTCCAGGCTTACGATGGTATAGGAAGACGGAAGGTTTTGCGGAATGCCGTCAACCATAAGCGAAGTCACGCAGCCGGTATTCAGGAATGGCTGCATTTCCAGCAGGTCCCTCAGCTCGTAATAGTTCCGGTGCTCCGTTGTATTACATCCCGCAGAAGGAGGATTGTCGCACTCCGATACGCGGAACGGAGGCGTGGATGTTACCGAACCTTCGATGCTGACATCCGGCGACTGGCTCAGCAGCTGCAGTACCGCGTCGGTATATCCTTCTATAATGAAGTTGCTGGTTGCGGTTACCACGGGGCTGGTCCCGATGTCTCCGCCGATGGTGCTCATCAGGAATGTACCGCCGGCGAATGTGCTTATGTCTGAGGGATCGATGGTCACGGTGATCGTTTTCGAAGTGCTCGTATTGGTGAGCACGTACTGTCCGCTGACAGGGTTGCTCCATGTATAGCTGGACGCGGGTGAATCGCCGAGGTAGTGCTTAAGATATACAGTAATGTAAGAAGCATAAGCTGCAAGAGACGTGCTGCTGTTGAGCGCTCCGTTCGCTTTCAGCTCCGCCATCAGCGATTTCAGGTCTTTCGCTTCCTGCGTGACCTTGCAAAGCTTCGGAAGATCGTTTTCGCAATCGCCGATAGGTATGGTGGTGCTTCCGGTAACTTCGATCCATTCTACTTCGGATGTTGTTGTGTTAAATACCTGCACATCCACGGCGAACTGGAACTCCGGTCCTGCCGCCACTACATCTGTCACGTTGCTTATCGCGCTTACGTTGCTCCAGTTGTAGCCCGCCGGAAGCGTCATCGTAATGTGATCGGTTCCGTTGATGTCCCATTCCAGCACACTTCCGGTAACCACGCCGAGATAATCCGGCACCGACCCGGAATTCATGTTCGCAATGGCGGTGTAGAGTCCGGGCATGAGGTACGGCGCGTTTTCCAGGTCAACGGTGTTGGTAAGGTCATCTGCATCGGCGATGCCGTATAACATGGTCTGCAGGTCCATAGCCAGCGGGCATTTACCTGTGGTCTGGTATACCTGCTGCTGCCCGTAAGCCAGCAGCTGCTCCGCACTGGGGGGCGAAGGATCGAATGTTCCGTCGTTGTAAATAGCTTCCGGTCTCCCGAATCGCGGATCTTTCTCCGCGAAGTGGTGGTATTCGACCAGGTCGCACGGCAGCCATGGATGCACTGTGTGCGGAAGGTTAGCTGCATCGTAATTTGGAACGCCGATGCAGAGGTTGGTAATATTCTGATCGTTGATGTACATGTCGGTGAACATGTAGGCGAAAAATATTTTCTGCTTGATAGCCAGGTACGCGTATACCAACCTTTCCCATTCCTGCTGTGTATTGATGTACGCGCCTCCGTTCATGTTCATGGCCAGGGAGCCCGTACAGCCCGGACCAACAAAAGCAGGATTTGAAATGGGGCAGATATTTACGACGTGGCTGTATTCCCATATATCCAGGGTTTCGGTAGGAAGGATCACGTAGTTTTCAGCCATCAGGTCGAAGTAGTCGTTCACCGTAAAGCCCGGAAGAAGCGTGGCGCTGCCGAATTGTACGAAGAACGGATCGTTCTCTCGCGGATCGAATGCATTCGGATCGGTGATCACAGGCGATGCGGATGGCACGCCGGAATATTGCAGCCCCTGCAGCAATGCGTCGTACTGCCACATATCGTACGTTGCAGAGCCGATCGTTTCCTGGTGTGCGTTGGTAATGTCGAGACAGTTTGTGAGATGCAGGAATTCCGGGTGGTAAACGACAAGGCTTTTCGCCCAGCTTGCTCTGAACCGGCTGATGAAGTCTGCTTCGTTCTGAAGATTCTCGGGCGTGGTAAAGCTGCTGCCGTTTGGATCGGTAACGACCAGGGCCGGATTGACAACGGCCGGCGTCCAGTTCCCGGAGAGATCCTGGTCCACCGCGATCCTGCTCTGCTGCCCGTCATCGTCGAAGTAATGCGCGTTCGCAGAAGATGTGTAGGCAGAAGGATTCTCAATATCGAAGTAATGGGGGAAACGCCACGCATCCATCCGCCTCTGGTAAGGAGCCCCGCTCATGTCGGATGTGTTGGTGTAATCGGGCAGAAGCAGATCGTCGTGGTAAATGCTGAGCCGGTCGTTGGGATCCTGGCTTGCGTACTGCCCGCCGATGCCCATGTCGCGCAGCATCGATTTGTAAGCGGTGCGGCAGAGGTCATTCTCGGAATTGTCGCAGATCCCGTCGCACATCGCTTTTTTGCTCTGGTAAATGGCCCGAAGCTCCGGCAGCGATATGTCAGGATACAGCGCGTAAAAATCGAGGCTGTCGCCGAGCTCTTCGAGGCATTCCTCGCAGCTGAAGAAACAGCCGCTGGTGTCGGGCATCTCGAAGAAGTCTTCCCAGGTCAGGAGGCAGGTGTTGTTCTCAATATATTTTTCGGTGTAGTATCCGATCACATTTTCATCCAGCACCAGTCGCTTGGTAACGGTATAATTTCCGACTTCGAGGTACTGGCTGAAATCGGGATAGCTGAGGGTGTCTTCTTCAAAGAGCTGGTCTTCGTTGCAGATCGTATCGGCTGTTGTTCCGCCGAGATGCACGGTGTATGGCTCATCAAGAACCGATACGTTGCAGGCGTCGAGGATGTCGATCTCGAGATCGTACACGCAGTCGAAACAGGTTGCGTTGAGACAGGCATCCAGATAATCTTTCAGCTCCACGCTGTAGCTGAATCTATAGTGCTGCGCGTATTCTACAAGCAGCGTGCTGGAATGGCTCCATACGGTTCCATCTACCGAAAGGTGGTTATCCTCGCCGTTGGGAAACTGCGCGGTAACGTCGCCCAGCAGGTCGATGGTCATCTCTTCCGCGGCGCCGCCGGCTCCCGGAAGCTCGTTGGTGTTGAGCGGCGCAGATCCTGCCAGTGAAGTGGCTATTGTCTTTCCGTTCATGTCGACGAACGAAACGCTGACCTGGCCGTTCGCATCGATCACCATGTTCTTCTGGTAATGCGAGCGGTAACCGGCATTGGTCCCGAACAGCCGGTCGAGCTCGGCCTGGCTCGGCTTTCCGTAAAAGTATTTTGTTTCGTGCCCGCTGCCCATTACGTGAAAGCTTCCCACGCCGCTCTGCATTCTTACCCTGCCGGTATTGTCGGGAGTATAGAACACCTGCGTGTAGGGATAACCTTTTGATTCCGGAACAAAGGCTTGCGCGTCGGATTGATACGTGTTGTCGGCGGAGTAGTAATAGGCAGCTCCGGATGTGGTCATCAGGTCAGGGCCGGACGGAATGCAGCCGTCTGTACCGAACGCGTCATCGGTGTCGAAGTGCTCGCGCGAAAGTTTCAGCCCGTCCGAAAGCGCCAGGTTAAAGTTCTGGTAATACTTTATCACCGGGCTTTCTACCGGCACGGGGAGTACCTGCACCGTGGGACGGCCCTGGTGATCGTATATGGTTTCTCCCACGACGGCCTCTTCTGTTGTACTTAACCGGGTCACGTTCTGGCGCACGCGGCTGCTTCCGTCGGCGTATTCTATTATTTCCTTGTGCTTGCCGTCTTCCGCGTAGCTTACGCCCAGCTTCCAGTTCTTATTGTTGCCGCCTGTTCCTTCGTGGCGCGTTACCGGTTCATACGATCCTGCGGTGATGGTGGTAAGGTCCGGCACATCGGGAAGATTCCAGTAGCCGGGTATTTCTTTATCGAGCGTGCAGCTTCCGATCCCTATTCCCCGTATCCTTCCGATCACATATCCCCTGTCGAAAATATTGGGAATGCGGTAGGTAGTGACGGTGTTGTTCACACGTACTTTGGTAGCGTTATTTACGAATGTGGCGGTGAGCGACGACAAGGCAGCCGGTGTCCCCAGGCCCGAAGCGGAATAGTCGTTGATATGTGTGAATTCTATTTCGTAAAACTCTGCGCCGGTCTGGAAGTTCCAGCTGAGCACGATCTCATCGGTAGTGTTGTCGAGGCTCACGTTGAACCCGGCAGGCGATTGTGTATAATCGAAGTCGTCGTACCGTTTGATCTGCAGCCCGGCTTCCCAGTACAGGTCTTCCGGAAGCGTATTATAGGCTGTCCCGCTGTACACGACATTATTGTCGCGGTCATACATTAGCACCGTCGCCACCTGTGCCGTCACATGATACGCGTTCTCGAACAGTATCCGCGCTTTTTCCGTATAGATCTGCCTGTTGAGCGGATCGAAATCGATCACCAGGGTGCGGATGTCGTTTACGGTTGTCGTATCGTCGGAACCATCGTCGTTGCAATCCCACGAGTTTACTTGCCGGTACGTGATGCCGAAGGTGACCTCGATGCGGCGGTATTCCCCGTAGCAAAAGCGCGCGTCCGGATCTATGCCCAGCTCAAGATAACCTGTCGATTTTTTATCATGGAATGTTGCCGTATTTCCCGTGATCTGCGAAAAGTCGGGATCGGTTACCTGTATGTAAGTAGTGGAAGGCGTCGCCGTATTCACCGTGTACAGGTACTTCCGGTTGGTGATCTCTATAATGCCGGCGTACACCGTGCCGGTGTATCCGCTGAGCAGAAGCATCAGACCTGCGATGAGTCGGGCGGTTCTTTTTTGTGCGAACATAGTGGCAATATTTTTCAGAGTAGTCGTCATAGGGTTGCTGTTTAATTGCTCCGGCGCCGGAGATCGATGAGCTGGTACGAGGAGAATTGTCCGGCCGGTTCCAGTTTTCCTCCGCGCTCGGTAATGAAGTTGTTTTCCGAGAATGTACCGGTACCGGTTTCCGTCTGCGCGGTGTAGTTATCGTATGTGATCTCTATCCTGGGGATCATTTCGCTGCCATAGTCCTGGTAAAAATCGCCGAGGTTGAAGGCGTAATACAGGATTGCTTTTACCACCTTACCGGTCTTTTTATCGATGTCGGCGGTAAAGCTGCTTACCGCGTAAAAGGCTTCGCGCGGACCGGTAAACGCGATGGTGATGATCTCGTCCGTTTCACTTTGGATCTTCACTTCTTCGAACAGCCCCACCAGCGAATCTATTCCCAGCGGAGTACGGTTCGCTGACGGATCGCGTTCCTGCACCACGAGCGTTTCCGTGCTGCGGTCCACCACTATTGCGTAGCGCGGGTTGAACAGTTGTGTTTGCCCTCCCGTTACGATCAGCAGGTTGTTTTTGTCTGCCGTGTACCGGCCCTGCATCTCGTGCAGCACCCTGGAAGAAGTGTGCGACTCGAACATCCGGTAATGAATGTCGAAGCTGAGCGCCTGCCGGCTGTCGTAGTATTCTTTGCTTTTCAGCAGCGCATGATATACGGAGGGGAACTGCGCGTATATGCCCGTACCGGCAAGCATCGCCGCTGCAAGGGCCGCTATGGTGAAGATCCGTTTCATCGTCTTATTGCTTATAGTTTCCGTATCTGTTCTCCTGTATGGTCATGATCCCTCTTTCGGTCTCTTTCTTGGTGCGGACGAGCGCGCCGTCTTCGTCGTACTCGTAGAAAGTAGCGTAGTTGTTCTCGTCAAGCTCTGCCATGAAGCGCAGGTCAAGCGGATCGTACACGTAACTTTTCATGTTGCTGTTGAAGGGATGGATCCGCACATCGTCGAAGTACGCGGTGCCGGAGGACGTGGAAAGCTCCACGGTAAGCGTTCCGGAAGACGAGGCGGGAATGGTGAATTCGTACTCGAATTTCTGCCAGCCATTGATGATCACCGGTGATTTTTTCACCGTTCCGGTCACGATGCTGGTTGCGTTCAGCTTGATGTCGCCCGAAATGTTGGCATAGTCAAATATCACAGGCGTGTAGTTGTCGTCTTTTACCCAGAAGCTGAAGATGAACTTCTGCTCGACGCCAAACCCTGATGCGGGGCCGAAGAACTCGGTAAGGTCGCCTGCTTCAAGCTCGTAAGGCACATCGCGCGTGTTCCTGAATACTGTAGCGCTCTGAAGCGCACGCTGCATCGTGGTGGCGCCGCTTACCTTGAGGCTTCTTTTGCCTGTGTGCGCGTGAGTGTTCACCACATCTCCGGCGTTCGCGTCGAACCGGAAGTGCGAGATCTTGCAGCCGGCATTGCTGTTGGACGCGTCGAGATGGTCGTAATCTTCGAACCCGTCGAACCCGACGTCTTTGAACTGCGCATTATTTGCCGCAGCTATAACCAGCTGCTCGTGGTATCCGTAGAGCGCCGCGGAATAGATGTCGAGGGCGTTCTTTTCCTCTATCTGCGGCCCGGAAGGATGGTAGTGCGTCATGGTGGTGGTACGCTTCCAGTGCACATCGTCGTAGCCCGCGTATGTCCAGTAATCGTCGCTGAGGTACCAGAAGGGTGTATAGCCGTCAATATAACCGTCAGTGCGCAGATTCGGCTGCACTTCGCCGCTTACGTTCGTGCTGATGTAGCGGTCCTCAATGAGCGTATAATTTTCGTATGGCCGCCATCTTCCGAGAATGTTGAGGATGTACGGATTCACGACCTGTCCCGGGCTGTTGTCGGGAGACGGTAACGTTATGGTTTCGCAGTCGCGTATTGCTCCGCACGACGCGCTGGGATTTCCGGTGAAAGGCCCGAATTTTAGTACTTTCTGCTCGCCGTTGATCGTGATCGGGAGATACATGGTCTGTGTCTGCGTGTTTATCGTGCAGTTTGGATTATAATACGAAGCAGGTACATCGGCAGGATCGTGCAACGATACGTAATAACGTATACAGGCGGGACATTTCGAGGTATAGTTGTCCTCTGTAATCCCCGTAAAGACCAATTGAAGTTCCATATTGCCGCCGCCAAGGAAGAAAGGATCTGTAGCGGGGTTCCATATTGGAACGTCATCGTGAGGACTGCTGAATATATTCACTTCGGTGATCTGTGCCATCGGGCAGTTGTTGGGTGAACCGGTAAGCATGTCAGGCCAGAAGTGCGCAAAAAGCGCGCTGGTGAACCCGTTGTGGTATCCCGTGTTGTCGTAGACATTCAGCTCGCCGTAATGGAAAGTGGCGTTTGCGCTGATGTTGTACGCGATCATGTTAAGGTACGCGGTCGCCCACGGAAGCTCTTCGCACACGCAAAGCGTTTCCGTGTCGCATTCCTGGTATCGGCGGATCGTTTTCCATTGCTCGTTGAACGTTTGTCCCGTTACCGACAGCACTTTCGTGGCATTGGTAATGTCCACGATGCCGCTGGTGAAGCCGGTTACCGGCGGTTCCAGCGTTGCAAATTCGGCGATCTTCGGTTCCAGGATATTCCTGCGGCCCGAACGGATCACTTTAAAGGCAATATCCTGCTGGCCGCTGGTGATGAACGGTTGCCCGTCCGCCCTGATGAAGTACAGGTCGCCGTTGGACTTTTGCGATACCCAGAGCCGGTACCGGTGATTGGAGGGACTGTTGTTGTTTGTGCCGACAATTCTTCCCGGGCTATAATTGAACCATACCACTTCATCGCCGGGTTTGAAAAATGATCCGGCGGAGGGCATTGTTATCCTTCCCGTGCTTCGCTCAAAGTTGTTATTCGGCGTCGGAGAAACGGTGCTGAGCATCGTAAACCCGTTGTTGATAGAAGCGTGACCCATACCATCGTATGTCCAGTACGCGGGTACCGAAAGCGTGTAGCGGTCGTCTTCGTATTCGTTGTTCACCTGCGTGGACAGCGGTTCTCCGCTGACGCCGTTGAACAGCCGGTTCTGGCTGGAAATGATGGATTCGTCGCTGTACACTTCCGTGCGCACCGGGATGCCGTAGCGGTTCACCACTTTGGTGACGGACGCGGAACGGAATTGGGTGTCCTCCATTTTCAGCTTCGGGAACACCGCGAGAATGATCAGCGGGAAAGGCCCGAACTGCGTGTAATCGGTATTGAAGCCGATATCGATATTACCGCCCATGTTCCGGCTTTCGCGGAAATCGGCGACGATATCGATCTCGGTGCCGAGCTCCTTCACAAATACCTGCCCGTTGTTTTCCAATACCGCCACCTGGTTCGATATTTCGCTCTGGTTGCTTGTTTCCAGCTTGTAGAAATAGTTGGTGTACGAGATCGGCTCCGCGGTATTTCCCTCCTGGTATACGGCTTCGCGCTTCGGCTTGCCGTGCATGTCGTTCAGCTCGATGCAGAAGCCCTGTGAGCCGGTGAGGAAATCGAACGTATAAGGCGAGAAGATCGCGAGCAGCGGATCGATCTTGGCGCGGCGCACATTTAGTTTCGTGCGCGTGGTCTTGGTCGGGAAGTCTTTTGCCGTGTAAAATTCTTTCACCATATGACCTGTCGCTGTTTTGGTGACACCGTTCCGCTGCAGGTTCATTATTTTAACGTAGCTGTAGCCGATCCCGGGCGAAGGAAATAAGCTTTCGCCGAAAGGCTCTTCCTGGTAGAAACGGTCGTCGGGGATCAGCGGTCCGTATTCTTTATTATAAAATACAGGGATGCGGAACGGGTTTTCGTCTGCTCCGTACATCGGCTCGAACGAGGCCACGCCGCTGCTCTTTGTTCCGTCTGCAGTCGTGTATTCGTATTCCTGTCCGTATTCGAACGACTCCTCGGTTGATTCCATCGCTTCCCAGTTGTCGGAGATCTTCACGCTTTTGATTCGGTGCCCGCCGCCGTACTTGAATCCATCCGGATCGTACAGGCGTATCCACGATTTTTCCGGCACGAACCGGTTGCTGAAGCCTTGCGAACGCAGCTTGTTGTTGGGGCCTTTGAAGAACTGTACCAGCTGGTTGATGATGCTTGCATTGAGGATCGCGCGGAGAAAATCACCGGGGTCGGACTGTCCGGGGACCGGCTGGTTATTGGCGTAGAAAGGAGTATTGATCCGCGAGAATGCCCAGCCTGCTTTCGATATCTGGTTGTACATTCCCGTACCGGCTCCGTCAGGCTGCAGCTCTTTCAGCTTCACCCAGCCGATGCTGTAGTCGCCGGTGTGCACGCCGCAGTATTGCCCGTTCGAAACATCGGCGTAACCCGAAACGTATTCATACGCCGGAGCTTCGTTGCCATTATTTACGTTGGTGAGGAACCGGAAGTAAAGGTATTTCGTGGGGCCGTTCTGTTCCGGTTCGTCAGGATCGGCAAAATATTTTTCTTTCACTATCCGGTCGGCGTCTGTCGGCGACATGCCGGTAAGATCGTCTTCCAGGCGGAAGAAAATGTAATTGTTGGACGCGTAGCTTCCCGAAGGAAGGAAGAGCTTGTCCGTATACGCCGAGGGCGAGTTGCCTGCGCCCAGCACCTGGAACATCCGGCATGCCTTGCGGTCCTGCACGTACGCGTAATCGTCCGATTCGTACTCGAACGTGATCCTTCCGCCGGTGGGCAGCTGTATTGCCTTCAGGTTCCAGCACCGGGCCAGCTTATCGGCCGTGGTCTTGTCCTGGTAGGTGTACGGATAATCTTCATTGCGCGGGATTCCGTAGCTGTTGGTATTGTTCCTGTAATAACCCCAGCGATCGGTGTGCGACGGATTATAGCCGGGATTCCCGAAGTCGGGATCGCTCTCGTTCGTGCCTGTAGGATACTCGAATTCATACGCATTGTACCGGGCTTTTTCAGAATCCCTGTAGGTGAAAAATACTTTTCTGAGTGTAAGCTTTCCGCCACCGTTAATGTTATTGTACACTCCGTCGCAGAGCGAGTAATCATAGTCGAAGTGAACCGTCTTCAGTGGTACAGCGGAGGTAGAATTGTTCAGATAATCCTGCCGGGAGTATATTTTAATCTTGCTGATATTTTGCTGCGGGCTCCCGCCGATGTTTCCGTGCTCGCCGGTAACCCCGTAGCCATCCTGCCGCGAATCGTACTCAAATGTTACGAACTGCGTTTTGCTTTCGACCGAGCTGGGATACCAGATATCTTTTTCACCGTAGAGATACGTTCCTTTATCGTCCGTCAGTATCGTCTTGAGGCCTTCGTTGTACGACGCCGTCATGCCGTTTCCCGTAGAGGGCGTGCGCCATTTGTAGTTGCTGATGTTGGGCGATATGGAACCGTTCGTATTTTCCACGCCGTATTTAAACATCACGTATCCTCCCAGGTCGTCCGGAGTCGGTCCGTCGCCGGTAAGGTCGGAGTAGTCGGGCGAAAGCACTTCGGTAAGATACCAGGTGTGTACGAATGCCGGCGTTTCCGTGAGGTCGTAGTAATTATCGATGCCTTTCTGGTTTCCCGTCGACGCATCGGCCGGGTTGTAGCTCACCAGGTTGGTGGACGGATCTTTTGCATTGCCCGGCGCTCCCTGCATGTTCTGTCCCACGGCAAAGCTCACTTCCTTCTTCACTTTATTGTACGCCGGAAGGCCGAATACATACCGTGTTCCGTCGGCTGATGTCACTACGATCATCGCAATATGGTGGTCTTTTGCAACGGCTGGCAGATACCGTGCGTATATCGGGAAGGCCCGCTTTACATCGGCGACGGTGAAGCATTGTACAGATGTGTTACGGATGAGCCGTTGATCGCGCCGGTTGTCGCCTGTAAGCTGGGTGACGGAATTATCCGATTCCAGCTGGTTTGTCGCCATCGGCAGGTTGGCATTCTGCAGCTTTATGGCCACGGGCTTGTCGTGCTGTATGGACGCAAGGTAGCTGTTATCGGTTTCCGAAGTTTTTTCGCCGACCAGCTTGAAGAAAACATTTTCGTACAGGCTGTTCATAGCAGGCTGTGTAAACTTCAGCTGGTTTTTCGCGGCATTCATGTTTTCCCATTTTCCGCTCCTGCTTTCGTTCCAGTTCACGTTAATGTCCACTCCGAAATCCACCGCATTCCCAAGGTCGACTTCAAGCCCGAATGCGCCGCCCCCGCTGGGATTATACATGGAAGGATCGTAGAGATGCCCTGCATCGTTTCGGAAAGCCCTGAACGATCCGCCGATCCCCTGCGCTTTGATGTTGAACGCGTCGTATGTATGATTGGTAAGCGGGAGGGTAGGTGTGTTGTTGGTGAACGGGCCGTCTTTTTCACGGTTGAAATCGTGCGCGGCATTGTCCATGGACTGGCCCTTTTCGCTGTAGATATAACCATACGCAGGATTCCTGACGGTATTGGTCATCAGGGTCTGCTCGCTGTAAAATCCCTGTATGGTACCGCTGATATCGCCGAAGACCACCGCTCCGCCGATCTTGAAGCTTCCCGAAAAATTAAAGTTCTCATACGGAAGCGTATTCTGTGGCGTATGTGTGGGATTGAGGAAGCTGATCGATCCGCCGCCTCCCGCGCCTACACTGTATTTGCTGCTTTCTCTTTTATGATTTGTGGCCTGCTCTTTGCTGCCTGCGGTAACGCTCGCATTCAGGCTCATCTGTGAAAGTCCCGTTCTCGAATTTATATTCAGCCCGAAGCCCAGTGATCCTTTGTAGTTTGTTTTGTCCGCGCCCTGCCATTTGCTGCCGAAGCTGATATTGGGATTGATGTCCAGTCCCCCGTTGGTGGTGGAAAGCCCCAGCCCGATGTTCACATTGTCGCCGAGCTTTAATCCGCCCTTTACGGTCTGGCCTACGGAAAAGCCGCTGTAGTTGTTGTATTTCACCTGCAAGCCGTAAGCCGCGTTGAGAGGAAAACCGGCGAATTCAGCGCCGACGGTTACGGAACCGCCTGCCGTTATATTAGGCTTGGTATTGAATGTACGCACGATCTCTTCGCCCCAGAAATCATCCGGCAGACCGCGCACATCTCTTGTGATGGCTCCCGTGTTCAGGTTCCATCCCAATCCCACCCACGTGGCTTCCTGGTCCATCGTGATCCCGCTGTTGTAGCTAAGATTTATGGGATAACCGCCGATGTCGAGGATCGGAATATTGTATGACAGATCGCCCGTGAACGGATCGACAAGCTGTGAAACATCCGCGGGAGTAAAGTTGCTGGCTTCCGGTTGCTGCGGCCCGGATGTGAGCGCCCAGCTCAATGTCGGCCACATGATCTGGCAGACAAAGCTGGTAAGGATCACCATCGCCGTTCTTCGCACCCATTTTCTTACCGGGTACGTGGCTGATCTTTTCATATCGTTTGCTTTTTTCATAGTCGGTTAGTCTTGGCGTTTTAGATGAAAAACAAGATTGTGGACGGCATCCGGCTGTGGAAATCCGGCGACGTTCAGCGAAAAATCATTTCCCATTTCCTTTTCCGTTGTCGGGAACAGTAATAATATTTCGTGATGCGGGCTGCCCGGGGAATAAGGGATGATGTGAGCATCTGCGCAGGGAATCGTGTCGCTGGTCACAAGGCGGAATTTTTCCGTAAGGCTCAGGCTGTTCAGATCTCCCCCTGCTTCCATTTTATATTTTACAAAGAACTGCTGCATGTTGTCGTATTCTTCTGTCAACTGCGATCTGGATGTTTTCGAATGGTTCAGCAGGATCTCCTGGTCGGCGCGGTATGCAGGCGGCTGGTATTGTATGCTCATCATGTACTCTGCGGTCTTCACTTCGCTGATGTAACCGTTGGCCGGCTGGTTGATCCATTCCCTGGTCGCGGATCTCTTTCCGCATCCTGTGCCGGTAAAAGTGAGGAGCAGGGCAAGGCCGAGCAGATGAAGAATACGGAAAGGATATGCTTTTCGGTTTTTCATAATGTTAGCGGCAGTTGTTGGTATCGAAGAGATTGTTGATGCGCAGGTATTTTTTTATTCCCTTTACATTGCTGATCTCGACGAGGTAGGTCTCGTTACGTTTAAGATCAGCGCCCTCGCCGCAGAGCGGGATCTCGGCGAAGCGGATCCCGTTTGCCAGCTGAATGCTTAGCTGGTCCGATCCGGCCACGCGTTTGTTCTCCTTGTCGTAGATACCGAAGGAAAGCTGTTCGCCGGGATTATAGTACGCTTCTTCGATCCGGATGCGGATGGAATTTTCGTTCACCGGAACTACCGCGCCGTCGAGCTTTTCGAAGAACGTATAATACTGCCGATGATCAGGAACTTCGATGTATACAGGTTCCGGTATGGCATAGGTAAATTTCCATATCTGGCTGTAGCCTACGGGAACACCGTTTATGGTCGCGGCCACCTGCCATGCGTAGGTATGGTCAAGCTGAATGCTTCCGGCGCCGGGCGGATACACAAGCGCGGTCACAGGTATTTCATATTGCTCGAAATACACGGGGTTTGCAGTGATGGACTGCTGCGCGGTCTGTCCGTCGAAAACTTCGGTCAGGTAAAGATGGTAGCGGATCTGCTGTCCTGAAGATGCCTGGTACGCAGGCAGCCAGGTAAGTACCGGAAAAGGCGTATCGATAGTGTCTTCGTCTTCCGGGTGGATCAGCAGCGGGGGCATGAACATTTGTATCGTTACGCTGTACGACGCATCCGACAGCTCACTGAATTCCCCGTCTGTCGGCCTTCCAAGGAGGCTGAGTACAACGTTGTAAGTGCCGGCGGGAAAAAAATCTCCGCCATTGACCACCTGTTCGTACATCGAATTGTAGTAAAGTGTCGCAAAAGGTCCGATGCTGCCCAGGTTGGCCTTATTTACGTACAGCGGCCCGGCCGGAAGACCGAACGTCCCGGAGTTTGACTTCAGCAGCAGCCCGTTCTGCCCGTCAAAAACGCGCATCGCTACATAGAACTGTGTAAAATTGCTGTTGGGCGCGCCGGTGGCTGTGAAGTGCCAGAGATCGTTAAATGTAAAATCGTACGGCGGGGGATAAGCGGTGATCGAGAACTGTGCGGCTGCCTTGCCGGACGCTGTTGCCAGCAGGCAGAGGCACAGAGCGGCGATCCTGGTTATTTTCCTGATCTGTTTCGTTACCATCTTGCGGTGATTGAGGTTCTACAATTGAATTGAGTATAGTCGGTCATTCCAGGCAGGTTGATGTAGGTGTTGAACTGGTTATTCTCGAGCCGGAGCGAAAGCGTAAAATATTTCAGGAGATCTGCGCCTGTCTGCCAGTACATGCCCCACCGCGTTTCCTGGCCGGAGATGTAGCAGTTGGCGCCAAGCGTGTTGTTCCATATTTTGAAGAGCAGCATCGATCCGCCGATGCCCGCGATCCAGGTTTCTTTGCGGCTCATATTTGTAATGCTGCTTATATAACCCGAGCTGGCATTTATCACCGGCCCGTTTTTCCACCCGATGCTATAAAGAAGATTTACGTAAGTGATGTCGAAAAATAAATTGGTATCTGTCGCGGTGCTGGCCTGCTTCAGGAACGAAGCGGACGCTATATTCTGAAATTTCCTGATGTTGAAATTATACGATGAGCTTATGTTCAACGCCACCATATCGAAGGTAGCCGTATCGCTCTGCAGCGTAAGCGGCATAAGGCTTGCCCTGAAGGAAGGCCACTTCGGGATACGCAGGTTAACATCGAAACCGTAATTGTAAGTCGTTGTCGTCTGCAGCTTGTTCTCTTCCAGGTTATCGCTGTTGCGCTTGACGTAAGCGCTTAATCGCAGCCGGTTCTTCCAGAGATTCTGCGATACCTTTACTTCGAAGCTCATTACATCGCGGATGAGAAAAGGAAGGCCGAAGGAATAATAGTTAGGACCTACGCGCCGGAACGAAGCGGATAAAGTTGTCCTGTCCTTAAAAAGTTTCGCTTCCGCTTTGGCGAATATGGCAAAGTCCACCACGGCCTTGTTCACATGGCGGTTCTGGGTCAGGATGTTTACAAACCAGTTTTGCGGATCGGCTGTCGTGCCTCCGTTGTAAATAACATTCGGAGAATATGTCGTAAGGTCCTTGATGGTTTGTGATCCCGAAATTTCCGCGGAAACGATAAGCCGGTTCCGGAACAGGTTGATCTGCCCGTCGAGGCTCATCACTTTATTGTCCTGCGGAAGCTTGTAATACAGGTACAGCGAGTCCCTGGGATCGATGGAGAGCGAATCGTCCGTGGCGCTGAGCATGGTAAAGTGAAGATGCGTTTTTCCCTTGCTGCCGTAGCCGAAGCTGCCGGCGATAAGGTCGCGGCGGTATGATGCGTGCTGTGTGCTGGTAGTAAGCACGGGATTAAGTATTGTGCCGTATGTAAACGCACCGTAAAATCCGAACGGTTCCACTTCCATGGAGAACCCGTTCACAGCCATTCCGCTCAGTGTAAAGGTGCTGTAGTCCGGCGCGGACATGCCGACGGACAGGCTTTTCAGCGAGTACAATATTTTGTCAAGCTTTCGCAGCAGCTTGCTGGAGCTCAGCTTTTGATAGAGATAATTCGGGTCGGAAAGACGGGATACGTCGATATCCTTCACCTTGTCGAACGAGGTGAAGTTGCCGGCGCTGTCTACCATGCCGAATTTTTTTCCGTATTCCTCTATCTTCTTTTTCTTTTCGAGCAGCTGTTCGTAGTACGCGCGTTTTGATTCCAGCCATTCGAGCGCGGCGATCCTTTTTTTGAGGGAATCCAGCGCCTGGCCGCCCAGTGCGGAAGGATCGCCGATATAGGTCTGCACCTTGCCGCTTACCGAATCGATCTTGTGCGTCGCAAGATCCCTGATCCGGAAAAGTGAATCTTTCACATGGATGATCTTCGATTCCGCAGTCTTCTGCAGGCTGTCGATCTTTGCGGTCTTGTCCGGTATCAGCGGCTGCAGCCCGGCGCTGTCGGTGGCGGCGGTATCCGAAAGTCCCGGTACGCGCGATGTTATATTTTCGTATTGCTCTCTGCCCGTCGCGTATTTTTCGTTGGCAATGGTGGTGATATTCTGCAGCCCGCGTATTCCCTGCGTGGGATTGTTCACGATGTTCTTCAGCGAATCCAGCTCTTTCAGTCCCGCGAGCTCGCCCGCCACGGCCGGATTGGAAAGAATGGAGCCGATCTTGTCGTATTCCGCGGCGTAGCTGCTGAAGTCGAGGTTGCCGATGCGGTTTAGCGCATTTTGTTTTTTGATGAAATCGAGCAACTTATTCTTTAAAATATTGCGATACTGGTTCGCGTCGAAGTTCAGCGTAAAGCTGTTCATGTTCTGCTGCCCGGGCATTTGCATGGTTGTAACAAAGAGCCGTCCCGAAACGGGAATATCGTAAACCGTGAGCTGAGGGTTCAGCATCCAGCTGACATACGTGGGCGGCATGGCCGTATACAGGGATTGGCTGGTGGAGTGGCTGAACAGCAGCTCGCTGGTGCCGTGGAAGGCGACAGGTTTCTTCTTCCCGTTCTTTTCTTCAGGTATTTTACCGGTCTCAATGGCGAAGCTTTCGCACTGCGCGCCGAGCGATACATTGTCGTTGGCGCTGAATATCTCGTAGCAGATCTTATAGCTGCCGGGAACAAATGTTTTTGAGGAAGAGAATTCCTTTCCCGCCGGTCCGGAGGCGCAGGTAACAACCAGACCCGAATACAGATCGCCGGATGTGAATACGGTAAGCCCCGGCTTCAGGCCCAGAGCTCCCGATCTCGCAGACAGCACCTGTTCCGTGGCATTTTCCACTGTGATCTGCAGGTATATGGTGTAAGTTGCGGGCACTGTATTTTCCACAGAAAGATTCATGGCATCCCGGAGCGTGGAAACCGAATGGGCAGAGATGTCCGGCCGCACAATAACCTGTGAAAGCACTCTCATTTGGCAGGCCAGGATCAATACCATCAGGGTGATATATGGTTTTGCTCCCAAGATGAAGCGAAAGTAGCGGGTCGCTTTTCAATTTTTAGCCGGGATTTGAGGAACGGCCACTCCGGTTTGAGGAACGGATCGTGTATTATCCAGCACGTTTTTTGGGCGGCAGCTTCGCGCTATCCGCTGCACTCCCCGAAGGATGGTACACTCCTTCGGGGGGCAGCATTTTCTTAATGGTCATTTTTCTGCCGTTGCATTCTGTCGCACGCACGAAATGAGCTCCTATTTTCTTATTTTCGCAGGACCTGCTATGAAAAATTTCCTGTCACGAATCTTTCTCTGTTGCCTCATCTGCGGCAGTTATCCGTTTGCCGGTGCGCAATACCTTTATCTGCCCAGCGACAGGGCCGGCGGTGCGCTCGAGCCTTATACTTCTCCCACCGACCATAAATATCGCGAGCTCGAAATACAGCGGCAGTACATCACCATGCCGGACGGCACACAGCTGGCGGCGGATATTTACCTGCCCGGCAGCCGGAAGAAGAATGAAAAGTTCCCGGTGATCCTGCACCAGACGCGTTACTGGAGAGCGCCGCAGATCCGGTGGCCTTTCAGCATGTTCACCAATGGGCTGCTTGGCATCTACGGCGAAATGATAAAGCGGTTCGTAGCGGCGGGATATGTGATCGTGAACGTGGATGTGCGCGGTACCGGCGCGTCGTTCGGCCGCAACGATTATCCCTGGTCGGAACAGGAAGTGCAGGACGGATATGACGTCTGCAACTGGATCACGGAGCAGTCATGGGCGGATGGAAAGATCGGATCGGTAGGAGGCTCGTACAGCGGCACCGCTGCGGAATTTCTCGCATCGAAATGCCACCCCGGCGTGAAGGCCGTGGCGCTCCTGTATTCGTTGTACGATGTGTACGACGATATCGCGTTTCCCAACGGCAATCATTTCGAATGGTTCACCACCAACTGGGGCGACGCCAATACGCAGCTCGACAATAATCATCTGCCCGTAAAGGATCCGCTGATAAAAATGATGGTGAGCGGAGTGGCGAAAGTTCCGGGCAAAAAGAAGAACGGAACGTACCGCGATGCTATCCGGAGCCATAAGGATAATATCGGCGTGAATGAAACATCGCGCGGCGTGGATTATCGCGATCTTCCGCCGGCGAACGGAATGGTAAGCAGCGTGGATTTTTTCAGCCCGCATACGGTAACCGCAAAGATCAACGACTGCGGAGTAGCTGTATATTGCTACAGCGGCTGGTACGATGGAGATTACCCGCACGCTTCGGTAAAGCGCTACCTCAACCTGACAGGAGATAAAAAGCAGCTGCTGCTGGGACCGTGGAATCATGGCGGTAAATACAATTGCAGCCCCGGAAATCCCGGTATGGCAAACTTTGATCATGCCGCAGAGCTGCTGCGTTTTTTCGATCATCATCTCCGCGGATTCGATAACGGCCTGGAAAAGCGCCCGCCGGTACATTATTATACCATGGTGGAAGAAAGGTGGAAATCGTCCGGCGCATGGCCGCCTGCGGGATTTACGCACACGCCTATGTACCTTACGCAGGATGCCGGACTCGTGGATACGGTGAATGCAGCAGGAGACGGAGTGCTAAGATATGTGGTGAACAATACCATCGGCACCGGCAACGATACCCGGTGGAAATCGCTGAAAAGCGAGCTGAAAACTCCGTATGCATATTCCGATCTGAAAGAGCGGCTCGCGCATGCGCAGAGGTTCACTTCGCAGCCGCTGGAGCACACGGTGGAAATAACAGGCCATCCGATGGCATACCTGTACATATCTTCGACGCACAATGACGGGTCCTTTTATACGTACCTGGTGGATGAGCATCCCGACGGAAGCTGGTCGTATGTGACGGAAGGATCGCTTCGCATCCTGCACCGCAAGCCGGGCGATTGCCCGTATGCCGATGCTGTTCCCTGCCATTCGTACAGGAAAGAGGACGGCATGCCGCTGCAACCGGGCGCGGTGGATTTGCTGATGTTCGATCTGCTGCCCGTTTCTTACCAGGTAAAGAAAGGCCATAAGCTGGTGGTATGCATGGCGAATACGGATGTGGATCATTTTAAGACCTATCAGCCGGATGGGACGGAACTTACTATTTATATGTCGGCTCAGTATCCTACGCGCATTGAGCTTCCGCTGAAAGTGGCCGAATAGGAGAACTCCTCTTTTACATTTATCTTTGTCAGCACCTTGCCGGAAAGGCTGTAATGCCTTATTGAAGCCCGGTTCAGATCATTCGCCCTGAAACATGTTCTGTCGGCATCCGTATCTTATCTTTTCAGGAAGACAACATTTTTTTGAATATGACAAACGATATATACGACGTAATAATAGTAGGAGGCAGTTATGCCGGGCTTTCCGCGGCTATGTCGCTGGGCCGCTCGCTGCGCAAAGTACTGGTGATCGACAGCGGAAATCCCTGCAATAGAAAGGCTCCGCAGGCGCATAATTTCCTTACGCACGATGGCGACATCCCGGGAGATATAGCCGCCAAAGGCCGGAGAAACGTAGAAAAATACACTACCGTTGAATTCAGAAATGGCACAGCAGTACATGCGGAGCGGAGGAACGCGTTGTTCGAGGTGACCACCGAAGACGGAAAAGTTGTAGCGGGAAAGAAGCTGCTCTTCGCTACAGGACTGAAAGATAACTTGCCCGACATTCCCGGCGCGGCAGAATGCTGGGGCATATCCATCCTGCACTGCCCGTACTGCCACGGTTACGAAGCGGCAAACCAGAAGACCGGGCTGATCGGCAACGGGGAGCTTGGCTACGAAGTGGTAAGGCTGATCAGTAACTGGACGAAAGACCTCGTGCTCTTTACCGACGGCGAATGCACCTTTACGGACGAGCAGAAGACCAAGCTGAGAACGCTCAATATTCCCATCGTGGAAACCGCCATCATGGAGATCGTGCATGAGCAAGGAAGGCTCAGCGAAGTAGTGCTGAAGGATGGCTCGCGTTATGCTCTACAGGCGCTTTATCTCAAGCCGGCCTTCGAACAGCATTCTCTCATACCGCAGGCCCTGGGCTGTAAGCTCGATGAGCATGGACTGCTGGTGGTGGATACCTTTCATCGCACCAATGTGGATGGCGTATATGCAGCGGGCGACAACTGCACTTTCGGCCGCTCGATAGCTGTTGCGGTATCAGCCGGATCGGTGGCGGGTGTGTTCCTGAATAAGGAGATGATAGAGGAGGGGTGGTAGTATCTTTCATCTCCGGCCATCTATATCATTCATCGGTAGCAGGCATAAACAGCGCCTGATCGTTCGGACGACTCCGTAACCCAAAACGTATGCATTTCATTTTTTTTTTGGCTTCCGTTTGGTTTTATCAAAATAAATACATAGATTTATGATGTATAGCAATTCTATATATGAACAATACGGAATTACTGAAAGGGACTTTGAGCACACTTATTCTCCGGCTACTCACGGAGCATCAGCGGCTGTACGGGTACGAAATAACCCAGCTGGTAAAGGAGCGGTCGCACGAGAAAATATTGCTGAAGGAAGGTTCATTATATCCTGCGCTGCATAAGCTGGAAGCAGACGGGCTGGTCACTTCCGAAGAGGTCTTTATCGGTAAAAGGGTAAGGCGTTATTACAAGCTTACGGAGCCGGGAAAAAAAGTTACCGAGATCTATATAGAAGAGCTGCGCGGTTTTCTGAAGACAATTGAGGACTTGATATTACCGTTTCCCGGCACCTATGTTCCAGCTAAGTGAGCAGCAGACGGGCATTATATATGAGCGCCTTCATAAGCCGGGGCTCAGAAGCGTAAAGCTGGAGGAAGATCTGTTCGACCATTTCTGCTGTTACGTGGAGGAAGAGATGGAAAGGGGAGCAGACTTCGAAAGTGCGTACAGGAATGCAGTCGATGCTATTTCACCGAACGGTATAAAAGAAATTGAATTTGAGCTATTCTTTATTATGAACTTCAATAAACAATTATCTATGAAACGATTTGTTTTTTTAGGAGGATTCGCTGCCGCTTTTCTGCTTTCCACCGCGACCATGTTCAGGACATTGCGCTGGCCCGGTGCGAATGTGATGCTGTTTGCAGGTTTCGCCATCTTATTGCTTACAGTGATCGCCGGCATCATATACCTTGCAAGATTTCTGCGCAGCAGGTCGCGCCTTTTCTGGTTCAGGACGGCGGCGGGCCTGTTGGCGCCTGCCCTGATCGCTATGGGTTTTATATTCAGGATACTGCACATTCCAGGCGCGAATGTGCTGTACGGCCTCGGCACCATTGTGCTTAATTTTATATTTCTGCCGTTGTTTTTTCTGCACGTGTATAGGTATGGGTTTGGGAGAGTGGGTGAGGAGGAAAGGCGGAGTGTATAAGGTGTAACCAGTGATATTTCACGAAAGCCCCGTATTCCGGGGCTTTTCTTAATAGTGCCCGCTCATAGAACGGTCTGCGGTAACGGAGCCTTCAGTCATTCTGCCCTTCTTTTTTATCATTTACTATCCATTTGCCATATTCCTTTACCAGCTTTAATGTTCCATTTCCTTCTTTCATGCAGCAGAATGAGCAATCTGCAGTATTGCCCGACACTATGCAATCAACATTTCTGACACTCAGTATCCCGGCATCACCACCAAACCCTTTTATCCCATCTATTTTGGCTTTTGTATCCTCGTTTCCAAGGCTTTTCGCTTCATCCCAGTTTTTATCTCTTAAAGCCTTCAGATAAGCTTCTGCTACATATTCAGGGCTATCTTCTTTTTTAGTGAAAAGTCCGTTTGCGGAAAAGAAGTTCATATTCTCCCCGCTGAACAGAAAGAATACAGTTACCGATATGCTGGCTGAGGCCAGTATGCCGATAAGAATATACAGAAAGGTTCTGTTGTTCTTTCCTGAACTGGTGATCCTGGCACGTTTTGAGAGGACCTGGGGCAGACTGTGATGAGATGCCGCCGGGGCATTGAGAAGCTGTTCTTTGCAGCGCTTATATTCATTTTCATCGATCAGGCCATCCTGTCTCAGGGTAAACAATTTATGAAGTTGCTCGGTAAGATTTGAATCCATGATATTTCTTATTTAGCCAGGTTACATTCTGATTACCTTATTATTTGAATCGGAAGCGGCAATGCATCCCCATATAATGCATATGGGCCAGGTAAAAAGCAACCCGACGCCCAGTGTAAAAAGCCCTGCAAAAAAACTTACGATCAGCATGACGATGGCTCCCGTAACAGTTGAATACAACATTCCCAGAGGCCCGAAGAAAAAGGTAAGTATAAAAGCGACGCCTACGCTTTTGCTGTTAACTATTATAGGTTGCGGCTGCGACTGTACATTCACCTGCATGTTCTGCCGCGGTTGTTCTTCGGCGGGCGCTGGCATATTTACTTTTGCCTGATCCAGAACGGAGCTGTTATCCGAAACATATTTATCGAGCAGTTTTGATTTCATTGCTGCATATTCCTCGTCGGAAATAGCACCTGATTTATTCAGTTCGAATAGCTGTTGCAATTCATTTGTAATTTCTTTCATAATTAAAATATTAGATGTTAGGTTATAAAGTGCGTTGCCGTTCTCAGAAAGCGTAATTGTTAATCTACTGCCTGCGATTCCACTAGCAGCCTCACCTTTCTGTGATTGTATTCCCTGATCTCTTCCGCCGTTTTTCCGTCATATTCATCTGTAGCGTCCAGGTAAATGTTTTTGGCTGAAAGAATATTTAGCTGACGACGTTTTTCCAGCAATGTATCGTATTCGGTGCGGGGAAGCATCAGCTTCACGATCGAGGGGATCAGCTCGAATAGCAGGAACAGTACGGTGATGCCGTGAGCCATTCTGTTGGCGGCGCCCGTTTTGTCGTCACGCCGGACTTCTTTCAGAGCAATGTATTTCGACAGAAGATCGTACGACTGGGGTACGCGTTGTTTTTGGTATTTTGATTCCCTCTCGTTTCTCAAAATGCTTAGTTGACGGTCTATGGCTGACAATTCCCGGTCACATTTTGATACAAGGCTGTCCTGCTGTATGCGATTACGCTCCGCCTGCCTGTATGCGGGACCCGCACCTTCTTTACCGGTGGTTTTACCATTGAGCGACCGGCCAACGATCTCTGCTTCCATGATCCGCGCCCATTCATTACTTTCGCGTATGGCAGTATTTTTTCGTGCAAGTATAGTATCGCGTTCCGCTTCCAGCTTTAGAATTGGCCGGTTTACCTCTGAGTAGAATTCCTCATTTTCCTTGTGTATATCTGACAATAGCTTTTTATTTATACGGCTCTCAAATAACTGTAGCTCTATCGGAAGCGATATGATCATACTGATGATAACAGCTAACGGAATGCGCGCCAGAACAGCATATTTGCTGGATGCCGCTACGATCTCACGGTCTATGGCCATAATAAAAACTGCATAGAGGATGCCCAGCAGGATGGAGATGATATTTCCTCCCGCCATCATTTCGGGTTTACCAGTTGTCGGGCTCTCGTAAATGAACAGATTAGATATGGCATAACTGCCCGAAATAAAAGCCATAACTCCCGTAAGCAGTACGAAAAAGCCGAGCGCTGCCTGGATATTCCGGGTATTCGGCGTGCAAAACCGGATAAGGCTTTCATCCGTTTTTGAAAGAAAAAAGAGAATTTTTATCATACGCATTCTTGTTGATCGGATTCTAATAAATCATTGGTTCCTTCTTTTGGCAACTGTATAAAGTCATTTCCCGTTTTGTTTTCCAGGAATTTGGATCTGGAAACTTCAAGCTGTTTGGTGATCGCTGCTATCTTTTCATCGATCTTCCTTACTTCATGTTCGTCCTCGACCTTTACTGCTTCCTGCCTTTTCTGCACAAGTATGGCCAGGTCGTCCACTTCCGCCTGCCGGAGTAGTCCCCGCATTTGCGAGTCTCTCAGAATGTCCTGTTTTCTGTCCTGTATGTATCGGAGTTCTTCCAGGTTCAGTTCTTCGGCGTAGTCATGGATTTCGACGATCAATCCGAATTCCTTCGCGATCCGGTGCCTTACTTTATTGAATTCTTCTCTGAACATTGTGCCGCTTACATTCGAATCGGGTCGTAATAAAGGCGACAAGCCGTTTTTTATCATCAGCGCGATGTCGGACAGCTCTTGTTCAGCGGTGGTGTAGTTTGTTGCCCTGAAGCGATGCCAGCCGTCTTTTGCAACATCTGTTATGCGAAACCACAGCGAGTATACCTTATCATTGAAGTTGGCGATCACATCTACTTTGTACGATCTTTCCTGTAACAGTGAAAATCTTTTGGACAGATCCGTTTCAAGAAATTTGATGGTGATCCTTAAATCTTTAAAACCGTATGTTTTATTGAGTTCCTGCCGGATATGTAATAATAATATTCCTTCCAGCTCATAAATATGCAGAAAGCATTCATCAGGCGTTTTTTCATTCAGCAGAAGTTGAGTGAATTCTATGACATCCCTTTTCATGCTGGTCATTATGTCAATACCAGGCTTTATAAATTCCTTTGTTTTAGGATCATGGAGATCAAGTCTTCCGCTTATTATGATCTTAAGCCCTATTCTGAAGCTCGGATCTTTTGTAGCATAGTCTTTATTCCCATACAGGCCGGTATCTGTTTCAAAGTTGAATTTTTCTATTTCCTGCCCGCGTACCGTTATCAGCTGCTTCAGGGTATAGCCGATCTCTTCCATATCCTTTGCCATGTAGTTCCTGATGCCTTTTTCTTCGAGGTTAAGGAGCACATCAGCATAAGATCTGTCAATGATATCATTATTGGTATATTGATCGAGCCTGGCTTTTGCCCACTTTTCGAGATCAGCTACCTCCGAAAGCGAGAATTTTATTGAATCTGTCAGAGTCAGCGCTAACGTGTGTTTGATGTCTACTACCTGGTTGTCGCTGGTCCTTGCGCTTACGGTATGTTCAAAATTTACAAACACCTCGGAACCTATACCGTCGGATATGTTATGCGAAAAATATGGCTTAAGGTCAAGGCCTGCTTTTTTGCCTGCTTCCCGGATGATCTGCATCAGCTCATCCTTATGCGAATTAAAATTGATCACAAAGTTATCGCAGGCGAAGACGTATGAAGATACGTGTTCTTTGATCATGCTGTTTACTTCCTGTCCGGGAAAAGGAGATTTGTTAAAGAAACGCACAACCCGGTGCATTCCCTTTTCGCTCACCCTGGCATCGTAGGTTATTTTTAGCCTGAAGGGCTTATCGGCATTGGCGTAATTGAGAGCGATCTCGGGGCCTTCGACCATAAATGCAACTTTGTTACGAAATACTTCGAAATACCGTACCCTGCGGAAATTTACAAGGGGAGCCTGATCCAGTATTTCATCCGTTTTCGTCTCAATTATTACAATTTCGCCTTCTGCTTCGGTGCCCGTCCGGCGCATATGCGGCAGCTCTCTGATAAGCTCGCTCAGATCATTGCTTGCTGGTAATGTACTCATAGGTGTTTATTTGGTTGTTATTTCGCTGATAATATCCAGAACGTCATTTGCGTAATTCCGCTTGGAGATAAGTATTTCCCGGTACTGTTTTTCTTCGGGTGTATTCCTTGGCTGCTGTATTATCAGATCATTATAGAGGATCTTCAGATTTATAACAGCCTTTCTGATCAGACTGACCGGTATATCGTTCTGCGCATCTTTCACAGCTTGAAGTATCAGATCCCGTGCATCCAATTCATGCTCAGATGTTTCTTGCCGGATGAGATCAAGGATCTCCAGCCACTTTACAAACACAAATGCAAATACCAAGTGAAGATCCTTGGTAAGGTTTGTTTCGACAATATTGTTGTTATCCGTTTTTAAAATGTTGATAAAGTCCGTTTTACCTTTGTCATTAAACAGGAAGATCATCAGCTCCGATAATGTGACATGTGAATCTGCCTCCGTGATCTTTTTGAGGATATGATATCCGAATTCCCTTTTATTCGGACGCTCATCCGTGTTTGCATTAAATGCAAAAAGTACTGCATATCGTATATAATTTTCCGGGGCGCGTGCCTGGCTTTCATTTTCATCTGCATTCCATTCACGCGCACTTTGAAAAAACATATCCAGCGAATCTATGTGATTCAGTACAACCTGTTCTATCATTTCGAAAATGGAAACCAGCTCTTGGTTGCTGACGGATTTCAACAGGCTTTTAAGCCGCTCTATATACTGAGGATATCCCGGTCTGCAATTGTAAGTGAGTATTGCAGAGTAAATCTTACGCCTGGGCCTGGTCTGCTTCATTTCTTCAAAGCACTTTTCCAGCGTGTCCCGGAACTCTTCATTCAGTTCCCATTCGTCCAGAAAATTTTTAAGTCTCATAAATTTGTCTTTCAGCTTTGCATCATTAGCTCTTAGTGAGTCGGCCAGCGAAAGGAAAACGGCATTCAGGTACCTGTGCTCGTCATATACCGCCGAGGTGAAACATAAGCTTTTAAATCCTTCGGCCTTTTGTTCCGACGATGTATGATCAAGCCATATGCTTTGTAGTATTTCGGCTGCCTGTAACAACATATTGGGCCGGCGTTCCAAAACCTCCAGCGCGCTTTTTTTTCTGAACCTGCTTGCAAAGGCGTATGTTCTTCCTCTGGCAGTATAAGCGCTTTCCACGGTGATCCAGCAGTCGTTGATTATCTTGTCTGCTTCCGCGTTCCACCTGTTTTGAAGCGACTGTTTCTTTTCATTTTCTTCTTGTCCTGCATATGTGTGATTCTGGATTAGCAGATTGACGATTTCAAGGAATTCCTTTACGGTGACCGAACCGAAATAGCAGGCAACCAGAAGAACGGCTCTCTTAAGAGGATCCTCCAGCAGCGTCGTGATCATTTTATTCTGTTCGTTCTCCTGTTTTTTTATACGTTCTATTTCTGCTTCCAACTCACCTTTTTGCACGATGTCGCTGATATGTTTCTTTACTTCTGTTTCACTTAATCCTTTTAACCAGTTGAATTCAACGATGGCCTCGCATATTTGGTTATAATATCGGACCGCAGTCTTATATTCTCCCGTCAGGTCGTAAATGAACATTTGCAGTTGTGTGACATCAAATAATTTGCTGGTTCGCCCTGATTCTTTCCTGAATGCATCTTTATTCCGGCAGAGGTATATCACTGAAAGGTTATTTGATCGGAGCTTTGCCGTAATATTGTCCGAGCTTCCTTTTGCCAGGATGGATCTGAGTACATTGCTACTCTGTGCTTCTGGTTCTGTTTCATCGTAAATAACCAGGAACTGCCCGGTTTCGGGCTTAAAGTTCTCATCATTCAGTGCTTCTTCCACTATGCTGTGCAGCGTAATTCCTGCATTGTTGTCGATAATGCAACTAAAAGCTCTGTTTTCGTCATTGGGGTAATCATCAAATACAATAGACTCCATTGCGGCTACGGCAATATCGCGGCTGCCGCTCTCATAGCCGATCACAAGGGTGCCTGACGAACGGATGGCGGCTATTTGCTGGTCTTTGGCTTCACTGATAAAACGCCGGGCGCCTTCAGAGAGAGTTTCATGGTATTCGCAACAGGCGATCTTGCTGAACTGTAATTTCCGGCGATTTTCATCAGAAAGATTAAATATGTTGTTAGTAACGATATTTTGGTCAATCGTGCTATCCCCTTTTATATGATTCTTAACAATTCCTGTTTTATTATAGTTTTGAAGTATCAGTACTTCTTTCTTTTCTTCCTGTTCTTCTTTTTCCGGCTCCTTTGGCGTTTGGCCGGCACCATTTGTATTGTTCTCCGACCCTGGTTCTGTTTGTAAGGTGGTTATTCCCGGCTCCTCTGGTGATTCCACTTTCAGCGTATCTTCAGGAGCATGCCCGTCTGCGTTTTTCCAATGTGCTCATGGATCAGAAATTATTGATTACTTTTTTTGTGAAATTGTAGTGGTGAATTATGGTTTTGGTCCATTTTTTTCCGGCCATATCCTTTAGCTGTCCTATATTTTCTGCACTGAAGATCTCTTGCAGGTACCCTGCAATCTTTTGCGGCTTATGATTCCATTGTATATAGCCGATGCTCTTCAGATCGGGGTATTGCTCAATTACGTTCTCCCCGATCAGCACAGGGATCACGAAGACCTCGTCGGGATCGTTTTTCATTCTTGCTCTGACAGCTTCCAGCTCGACCTGGGTATGTTCCTTCCGGGAGTAGGAATCTGACAGCAGGATGATCACAAATCTTGATTCGGCTGAATAAATGCTGGTAAGAGCGTCCTTCAGCGGACGTCCCAGTGTCCAGTCCGGCCGGTCGGGATAATAATATACGTTCTTAAAGCCCTTTGCCTTCAGCGCCAGTGCCATGGCCAGTGCCGCGTCTCTGTTCTCTTCAGCAAAGGAGATGGCGATGTCATATTTGATCGGTTTCTTCATCACGTTGTTATATTTTTTCATCCTTTACAAGCTTCCAGTAATGCCTGCCGAGAGGGGTCAGGCTGCAGGCCTTCGAGTCCATTGCTGCGAAATACATATATGGCGCGTCTTTGGGCGCTACGAGGCCGACGCTCTGCAGCTGCTGCAGATCCTTGAATATTTTTACTTTTCCGGCATCTGCATACGGTTTCTTAAAGCTCTTTTGGGGAACCGGGGTATTCGTATCCTCATACGAAGGATCCAGCGGAAGATCGCTTTCAGGAGCTTCAAAATAATCGGCGATCTTTCTGATAACCTCGGGTGATATCTGTGGTTTTACTTTGCGGATAGAATTGAAATGGAAAACATTTGTTTTGAAGACTGGTCGCTGCCGCCATTCGCCCAGGGCTTTGTCGATGTATGCGTATATGCTTCCGAGCGTAATATCGCCCATTATGCTTGCCGCTTCTCCCTCCAGGGCCGCCAGCAGCAAGCTGGTAAATACGCCGTGCCCCTTATATTCCCACGAGGATTCGGTGTCGAGGCTGGATGTAAGGATCGTGACACCTTCACCTATATATGCCGCGTTGTTTTTTGTGAGTCCCGGAGTTCCCATGGCGCCGGCATTGCAACAATCGAGGATAATTATCTTATCTTTTGCATTCGATTCGTTTGCCAGCAATAAAATTTCGTCCATGGATACTCCTTCATCGTATTTTTGCTGATCAGGCGTCACTATGTATCCCCCGAGGCCGTTAACAAATCCGTGACCTGAATAATAAAAGAGAGCAGCTTCGCCTTTACTGCTGAAAAGTTCTGTTATCATCCGTTTCAGATCGGCTTTTGAAGATACATTCAGTACAAGCCGTGTATCGAAGTTCTTGCTTCCGTCTTCATTTCTTGATACCAGCTGGCTTACTGCTTTTGCATCATTTTCAGAGCCGGTCAGCGGGGCATTGGGATATTTATTTATCCCTACTATAAGTGCTTTTCTCATATAAATTACGGTTTGATTTTTTTACAAAGATTCTTTGCTTTAGCCAGCACATCAATACCTACAGGTCGGTATATTATGCGTAAAATGAATTTTCGGTGCGGGTTAGAAAATATACCTAGCGACAGGTATTGATGTGGGGACGATCACGCCGTTACTTTGCAGCATAACTTAAACAATCAAAAAATGAAAACAGAACAGCAAAGCACAGAAACACTTCAGCAGGGCGAAGTGAAAGCTATTGAAAAGGGAGCGTATGAATACCTGAGATCCCTTCCGCCGTCGCCCCGGGCACAGGATCTGGAAGAATACAGGGAAAAGGCTCCGTGCCAGGAGATCGAATGCAGCACGGCGGGAGAATATACGCACCGCTTCAGGGTTACTTCGGAAGATATAGACATTCCGGTATCCTGGAGCTTCGACAAGGCGGCGCTGGTGAAACTGCTGGGCATTACTTCGTACGAGCATTACTCGGAAGTGAATGGAGTGAGATTTTATGCCGGCGTAAATGCCGATGGACTTCTGACATTGGTGGCAGTCTCCACCACTACGGGCACAAGGGTAAATTGTACTGATTGCAGAGACGATCTGACAGAGGCTGATGAGTATCCTTATTATGATTATGCTGATCCTTGTCCCACCAACTGCAGCAACACCGGAAACCTGAAAGCTGTGGGTACTGACGAATGCGTGAGAAACTTTACCCGCACGGTGTGATGCGTCTGAACAACAGTAAGCACACTCTTGCTTACTGTTGTTTTTCTTATCTTTACTTCTAAACCACCCTGATATGTTAAACGCAGTTTATATCAAGCTGTCACAGGCAACTGTCCTTCTTCCCGTATTTGCGGGCCTTCTTTCCTATAAAAAGCTCAATGCCTCATTTAAGATACTTAACTGGTTCTTCATTATGTCCATTTTTTTCGAAATACAGGCAAGCGTGCTGAAGACCATTTACCATAACAATATGCCAGGTCTGCATTTGTTTACGTTCGTAGAGTTCATCACATTTTCGTCGGTATACTTTATGAATTTTTCCGGGCACAGGCTTGTGCTTTATCTTATCGCGGCAGGTATGGCGGTCTTTGTTCTTCTGGCAGCTCTGGACGCGTTTGTGATCAACAGCGTATGGCAACCGAATAATATCAGCCGTACATATTCGTCCGTTGCTCTCGTAATTCTGTCATTCCTGTTCTATTATTTCATGCTGACGCGGGACTACGAATTCCACAGCTGGCAATATCCTATGTTCTGGTTCAATACGGCCGTCCTGGTATATTTCGCCCTGAACCTCTTTTATTTTATGCTCAACAATTATCTTATCGAGCATGCATTTATGGTAGCGCACAACAGCATGAGAGTGCATGCTGCGATCAATATAATAGCCAATTGTTTATTTGCAAAATCCTTTTTATGTTTTCGGGTAGCAGCGGTGAAGTTGTAATTTATTATCTGGCAGGAACTGCTTTTGTTTTTTTGCTGGTCACGATCATAGTCATTATCATATTTCTGCATCAGAAGCGGGCCGATGAGTATCGGTATCGCCTGAAGCAGGAAGAGATGGAAAGGCAGCGCTCTGTTTTTGCTGCCGAGCAGGAAGGCGAGGAGCGCGAGCGGAGCCGGATCGCCGAGGAGCTGCACGATGGGGTAGGCGCGCAGTTATGTGGTCTTAAAATGAAGCTCGACTATCTGAGATCCGAAATTTCTGATGTGCGAAACTTAAAGATCATCGAAGATACCTGCGTGGGAATTAACGATAGCATAAATGAGCTTCGGGAGATATCGCATGACCTGCAGCCCGCACAGCTGGTAGAGAAGAGCCTCCAGCAGGCTGTAGCGGATTATATTGATGGTATAAGCACAGGCGCAGGATGTCAGTTCCACGTGTATTATGAGCCGGGAGATGTCATCATCAATTTTCAGTTGAAGCGCCATTGCTATCGTATCATTACGGAGCTGCTACATAATATATGCAAGCATTCGTCGGCATCCTCGGCGTCCGTTCAGATCTCGTCCGAAGAGAATAAGATACAGCTGATCATTGAAGATAACGGAAAAGGTTTCGATTCGCAACAAGCCACCGATGGGATCGGCCTCAGGAATATACATAACAGGGTTAAGCTTTGTGGCGGAGCAATTCACATTGATCTGTCCGATAAAGGCACTACGGTAATTATAGAACTCCCTTTAAATAATTGATAATGGCAGAAATGATCACTCTTTATTTGGCAGACGATCATCAGATAATCGTGGATGGCCTGCGGTTGCTGATAGAAAGCGAGGGGAACTTATGCGTCGTAGGTTCCGCAAACGACGGCGAAACAGCCCTGAACGAGATCCTTCTGAAGCAGCCGGATATTGCCCTGATCGATTACCGGATGCCGGGCATTACCGGCTTACAGCTGATCGACAAACTTAAGAAAAAGGTTTCCACGAAGTTCATCGTGCTGTCTATGCATACGGATAAAAGATACATAACAGACGCAAAGACAAAGGGCGCTTCGGGATACCTCAAAAAGAACACGGGTAAGAGTGAGCTTCTTGAATGTATCGACAGGGTTAAAAATGGCGAACAGTACTTTCCGTATAAGAAAGACCTTTCGGCAGTGGACAGAAAATCCACGCTCACGCCGAGAGAACTTGAGATACTGAAACTGATCATAAACGACTTCACGAGCCAGATGATTGCCGATCATTTAAATTTAAGCTCGAACACGGTGGACACGCACCGGAAGAATATCTGCAGGAAAATTGGCACGAATACTTCTATCGGAATGGCAAAGTATGCTATCGAAAACGGCATCGAATATAAGTAAGCGGCGGTAACGCATCCTTCTCTGCCGGAATGCGCGATCCGGCGGCAGCTCACAGACTACAACAGTAATTGCAAAGCGGTATTACCGCGTTGGAATTTTAATGCTCAAACATTAAATAACAGATATACTATGGCTAATTGTGACAGTTTGTTTCGTGAATTCAATGGAAATCTGCAGGTGCCAAAAACAAAAAGAACTGCAATGACGACTTCCAAGATGAATCTCAGGAAGATGATCAAGGATCATTTTTCCAGCAATCATCCTGCTTATTCCCCGACCTTTTGGACCCAGGGGTCAAGCAAAACAAAAAATATGATCCGTACTAAGGATGATACCTGCGACCTGGATGATGGCATTTACTTCAAAGATAACCCGGATAAGGTTACGGGTACTACTCTGCAGCGATGGGTGAAGGAGGCGGTAGATGGAATTACAGCTGCTACACCTTCGCACCGGAAGAAATGTATTACTGTTGATTTCAGGGCCGGATACAATATAGATCTGCCAATCTTCCTGTTCGATGAAGCGACAGATAAGCATCCGCGGCTGGCAGTGAAAGATGAGGATTTTAAAACGGACGATCCTAAAGAATTCATTACAGAATTTAACAGGGTAAAAGATGCAGGGGGGCAGCTGATACGGATCACCCGTTATTTAAAATCATGGTGCGATTACAGAAGGCACGAGATGCCACGAGGCCTTGCGATGACAGTACTTGCTATGAATCATACGTATGAAAATGACCGGGATGATGTTGCGCTTAAATATATTCTTATCTCGATAGAGAGCGAACTTAAAAGGGAGTTCAAATGTATTATGCCTACTACGCCAAATGATGATCTGTTTGAGAATTACGATCCGGAAAAGAAAAGGAATTTTATGAACCATCTTGCATCATTCATTGAAGATGCAAAACAGGCGGTTGACAGTGAAAAAAATGAGCTGAAGGCCAGCCGCCTTTGGCAGAAAAATTTTGGAAGAATATATTTTCCGAATGGAGAGGATAAAGATGAAGAGGAAACAAGAGCTGGTTCTTTAAATAATGTGATCGGAAATGCAAAACCTTACCGCAGCGGACAATTATAAGTTGTTTTGTGATCAGCTTGGAGACGCAGTAAGCAGGCATCGGGGTCTCAGGATTGTCCGAACTGAAAGTGGGAGATGGTTTCTAAAGGGTATTCTCGAAATACGAAACGATGATAACATAATTGTCGGGAATTATCTGATCGCGGTGCGCTTTTCACCGGGATTTCCTTTTGAGTTTCCGGAGTTGTATGAAGTAGGAGGAGCGATTCCTAACGAGGCAGATTGGCATAAGTACAAAAAAGGAAACTGCTGCATGACTGTGAAAGCCGATGAAAAGCTGCAGTGCAGAAATGGGATTTCAGTTTTGGGCTTTATAGATCATTTTGCAATTCCCTACTTCGCAAATCATATCTACAGAATAATTACCGGCCGGTACAAAAACGGTGAGTATGCTCACGGTCCCAAAGGTGCTGCTCAGTTTTATCAGTCATTGCTAAAAACAGCGGACAGGGATTTATGGATGAGTTATGTGCGGGATGCTTTTGCGAGTGCCAAATACAAACGGAATACACCATGCTTCTGCGGATCGGGAAAGAAATATAAGCACTGTCACCTTATTGTTTTCGATAAGCTAAGAGCTATCGGCAAAGAACAGGTACTAAACGATTTTAAATTAATAATATTATGAAACGTAAATTATTCATAGGCTCATCAACAGAGGGGTCAGAAGTTGCATCTTTCCTGACGCAGAAAATTACCGGCGACTGCGGCGATTGGATTGAACCCGATATCTGGAATAGAGGAGAGCTGTTTTCCTTAAACAGAAATGTGTTCGACTTTCTGATCAAGGCTTCCCGGCTGTATGAATATGGAGTTCTTGTTGCAACCGCGGATGATATACTAAAGTCGAGGAACAAAAAACATCCGGCGGTAAGAGATAATGTTCTTTTCGAAACCGGGCTGTTTCTTGGAAGCCTGGGCATGACGAGGGCATTTATGCTTGTGGAGAAAGGTACCAGAATGCCTTCTGATTACAATGGAGTAATTGTTTCCACTTTCGATACGAATGCTTCGGGAAGTCTTGAAGAAGCTATAGAAAAGGTTATTAAAGCAATAAGCCGTACCAGGGAATCTTTTACGTTCAAGCCGATACCTTCTGTAGCTCTTGCAGTAGGATACTTTGAAAACTTTATTCAACCCTTTGCGACCGGAAAGATTGGAACTGATTTCGCTATAGAGATCATACTCCCCGGTTATATTGGCAATATCAATACGGAAATCAGGTATTATGAAAGCACGCATCCCAGCACAGAGGTAAGTGTCTACAATGACGGAACAAGGCCCAGAATATATTCACTGAAAAAAGATCCCTCTAAATTTTGGGATGTTCCTACAACCTTAAAAACTCTGAATAGCCTGATGAACCGAATTCTTCCTTCTTCCGAGATCGGATCTGATCCTGAAAGAATGGAATGGATCCAGCACGAGTTACGAAATTTTAAGGGAACTATCGAGAGTCTTGTTTCAATGTGTTCTGCCTGCAGGGGAAAAGTTACCGTGTTAAGCCTGGAGCAGAGCGGGCCAACGATATAGTAAATTCTGATGAATGAATTAGAATGAAATGGAAGATCCAAAATTTCAGATTTATAGATCCGTTGGTGAATACCGGTACCGGCTTAAGTCGAAGAATGGAGAAATCATTCTTCATGGTGATGGTTATCCAACAAAGCAAAGTTGCCTGAGGGGCATTGAATATGTAAAGGCAAATGCACCGTATTACGGCCGGTACGATCGGAGAACTTCGCCTGGTAACAAGTACTACTTTAATCTGAAATCGCGAAACAGGGAAGTGATAGGCGTAAGCGAGAAATATGAGTCAGAGTGGGAACGAGAGCAGGGAATCGAAGATGTCCGGCGTGATGCTCCGGAAGCTCCGGTGGAGGATATTGGTTAGTTGGTTGATTTAGGGGATAGAATAGGGGATATATTCCCCTGTTCTATATCCCGATTATATCGACGGTAAGCATTTTATACGTCAGAACTTTTTCAGGGGTGAAGCTGACACACCCGAAAAGCTGTCGGTGTTTTTATAACTTAATTCCAGAAATGATGTCTTATAGAAGACGTAAAGGTGTTGACACCTGGCATTTTTGCAAAAATTGCTCGAACTGGCCCACGTACGATTATGTGGAAAGTCCAACCAGGCCGGTATCAGGCGAGCTTTGTAATGAATGCAAGGCTAAAAGGAGCAACGATAACTGTAATTAATAAATTCAGCGTAAAAGTTGCCGTAAGGAGGTTGTCAAGAACAACCTCCTTTTTTAGTTCTATAATCAATGTCATGGGAATGATGTTGTATAATCTGGCAGCCTCTGAAGCGGGTATGCCACTTCGGCTTACTGTGCTGGGACCAGCAGATATTCGGGGGTCGGGCAAAGGTTGTACCTGTTATTCCTTGAACTGAATGAAAGCAGGTGGTGAGCGGAGGGATTTATCTGTGATGATCCCGGGTCCCCGTAACGTCAAAGACAAAATGCCAGCCCTCGCTAACATGCTCCTGCCGGCATCTTGCTTTAGGCTCATGCAGGCCTTTGGAACTTGATTCGCCATAAAACAAAAAATGCCGGGCTTTCGCCTGGCATTTCGTGAGCCAAATGGGACAAAGTTCTAACTTTATATTTGACGATATTAAGGCCATTGAGGCTTTTGCGTACTGAAATAGCTATCAAAACCTATCATTATCATTCATTTTTGCTAACTGGCTTGAAAAAAGGCATACTATACAGTAACTTACAACGTTTAATTAGGCATATTGACCCTTATAAGCACTGAAAAAGAGCTTGTAGAATGATATGCCTATGGCTGGTAGAACGATTGAAATTAGCCAGGTGGCAATAGAAGTAGACCGGGCATCTTTAAGCCGGGTAATTAGGGCAAAAGATGTAAGAGAACGACTCGGCTGTTCTGAGGCCACAGCTTACAGGCATCTGAAAGAATTGAAAGACAAGATCAGACGCCTGATGAAACGCGAAAGGGTTCAGGTAACGCTGCAAGCGTTCCTGGAGTACGAAGGGATTCCTTATAAAGTAATTCCTTCCTAACGGAAACAGTTGTTGTATCAACTGACTTAGTAACGATACTTAGGCAAGAGTATCGAAAACATTAAATTGGCAGCTAACCAAACTGGAATTACATTTTGCAAAGAAATGAAATTGAAATCCGAGAATAATTTCTGTAGGCCGAGTTCTAAATTAATATTATTGTACTTTAGCTGCCTAAGTTAGGGAGGAAGTAGGGAATCGAACGGAGATTGCAGCTCAGTAAAATTTGTCACATATAAAAAGCATAGGATTCTTTTGGTTGCTCATTCTCCTTCAAATACTTCATTATTTCTCCTACGCGTCTCGCACAGCCAATAGTAATAGGATATTTATTATCAAACTGTGTATTATTCCAGTTCATCTTTGTTAAGCCTAAAACTTCCTTGCACACAGTCCTTGCTGATGAAACAGCACTTATAATTCTTATTTCCAAAGGGGCAGGAATGTACATACCTGGATAAGTCTGATATTGATGTACGGAGCCTCTTGTGTAAAGTATGTGCCTGCTTTCAGTTAATGAAAATAATGAACCCCTTACCGGCGGATAAAGATTGTTTCTAAAAAACCGTAAATCCGTTTCCATGACCGTTACAATGTCATACTCAGTAATTCCCAAATCATGCATTGCCTGTGTAAATCCGTCTAATTCATCTTCATAATACTTTGAGGTTTTATGCAAAACAACCCTTCCGGGCATAGTACCGGTAGCAAATTTGTATTTGGTTAATGCGTCTTTCAGAAGAGTTAATGACTGCTCATATGTTAAGTGAGGTTTTTTATCATCTTTATCCTCCATTACAGGCGTTCCACGAAGTATTACGCCTTTACCATTTTCATTGAAAATCTGTGCTAAACTGGTTTGAATTGTTTTCTTGTCCCTGCTTCTGTAAAATCCTATGCCTACAAAACAAACCTTCGGCTTGTTTTCGTCAACCTCTAATTTCCAAGGTATGGTTTGAAGCCCTTTGTAATAAAGTGCAGTGCAAAAATTCCAAGCTTTTGTTGCTATGTCTTGTGATTTGTTGTTGTCGTGTAGCACATATTCTCTCAATAACTGAATGGGAGTGTTGTATTTCATTGCACGTGCCTTTAATGCTCGTCTAAAATTCAATTCCAATTCAGGTTCCTCGCTATCTTCCGCATCCTGCTCTACGGGTTCATCATCCTTATTTTCCTTCACAATTTTCCCTTCAAAGCTCTTTGGAATAATGCAAATTATAACATCACAATTTTTAATGTCAGATAAGAACCCGATATTTTCACCGAACAATTCCACTGCATCCAATACCCTTTTATCTCTGTCTGGTTCTTTCAGAATCCTTTTAATGTCATTAGGAGAAAGAACTCTCTCGTAATTTGAATCGTAAATAAATTTTGCACAAAAACCTTTCTCCTGATTGAAACCAGGGAATGATTTAAACAGCCCTTTTTGCTTACCCTTTGGATTGGCAGGAATATAACTTTCAAATCGCTTTAACCAACTTTTTAAGTTCTCCACATCTTCTTCAATTCCTATTATTCCGAGTAATAATTGATTTTTCCTTGCTTCTATGACGGTGTCATAAACATTTAATTCTGCAATACCTTCCCTTGGACAAATACTTTTCCCTTTGCCAAAAAATAAAAAAGGTTCTTGTATATAGTCTGCTTTCATGTTCCAAATAGATCTACGTTACCATCTTCATCTGTAAGTTTTTTCTGTGTCCCAATGGCCTCTAAGTTGTTCCAAACAGAATCAAGAACAATTGGTGCAAAGTCAAATTTTTCAATTTTCTCTAACTTTATAAATGGATAGTCTCTATACTCAGTGAATAAAGATTCCATTTGAGAAGGCTGGAGATAACGGAGAATGAAGTTGTAATGATTGAATACGTGCATATTCCGCTCATTCTTTTTCAACCATTGAATATTTTTGAAAGCCCAATGACAAACCCGTAAATCACTCCAAAGAAAAATCCACTCAGGTTTTAAAGACAAATACCATTCATTATTAAAATTTTCAAAGACTGTTCTAAAGGCAAGACATCGCATATTGAATACTTCTTCCTTATTCTTCAAATTTCTTTTAATATCAACAACTTTTCTGGTTGCCTTTTTTGAAGTTTTCGTCCATTCAATTGACCTTGGTTGCCATCTGTCTGAGTCGTCTTTTTGAACAGGTAGAAAAGCAAATAATTTCTCTTCTTTAAACCATTTGATTTTAAGCTTATAAAGTTTGGCTTCAAGACATTTTTTCAGTAGATACTTGAACTGAGACAAATGGTCTGGTGAAGTGTCATAAAACTCATCACAAACAAAAGATTCTACAGTTCCTTTATCAATGATTTTCGTTAACCCCACCGAATCGTCTTGCAGGTTATGAAAAGTGATAATTTTCCCATCCCACACTAACCAATCGTGGGGGAATGAAATATTCTGCATATACAAAGCGGAAACTGCATAATCGTGAAGGCTCGGTTTGTAAAATGGTCGCTTTCTTTCCTTGTTGTATTGTTTTACAGCCTTTTTATCAATATCTAAATCGGCAATATATAGTTGATTTGGGAACCGTATCTTTACAAGGTTGGAGTATACAGGTTCTGTTTTATTGAAGTATTCGTTTTGCTTCTTATCTATTTCAGTTTTTAATGCTTGTTCTAATTCCTTTTCCAGTTCAAAAGCATCATTTACAGTTTTTCGGAAATAATTTGGCTCCACACGCTTTTCAAATTCCTTTTGTAATGGTTCTTTTGGATAGGTGGTATTAATTACCAGTACGGGTATATTTTGATTTCTTGCGGTTTGATATTCCAGTTCCGTTATTGATTCTTTGCCTTCGGGTTGCCAACCATAGCGTCCCCCTAAAATCAACACATAAATATCCGATTCCATTACTTTGCTTAGGCAGGCAGTGAGTGAATCGGTGCTTTGAGCTTCCATCGTCTTTTCAGACATTACTGGAAAACCGCCAACCTTATTCACGGCATTATATGCAGCAGTTCTTTCATTTGGCAAATCCCAAATAGTGCTACTGATAAATATTTTAGGTTGAGTGATGAACATTATTTATAAATAAATTATTTTGAAATCACCATACAATTTTATTATTTATGGGTTGCCATGCCATACCATCGTGATACTCTATTATTGTCAAGTAATCTGCTGCTTTTGGAAATGCTCCGATAGTTACATTTTCTGTCAAATAATCGTGAATTTTGTCATACGCACTTTGTAATGATTCGTAATTAAACTCTGGTCTCTTTTTGTCAGGATTAAAAGCTGGATATTGTGTTATTCCGTTATGTCTATAACATTTGTCTGCTACGCAATGAGCTTTTGAAATAATTGGTGTTAATATACCATTTCGTTTCATCGTTAAAGGTGATCTCAAAATCAATTCGTAATAACTATAGTGATTGGTAGCTGCGCTAATTTCAAAAGTCATTTTTAATCTCTTTCCTTGTTCTAAACAGCATTTGTAATTATTCGGAATATCCAATGCAAATAATTGCTCTTTTAGTTTCTGAAAACTATTTTCAATTATGAACAATTCTCCTCTGTATACAGGTGATATTATTTCGTGATGTGAAAGGGGGTGTAGTAATGACGAAAGCAAAGTGTAAATTTTATCAACGTGTTTTGTTGAATGACCTGCATTGTCTAAAAATCTTTTTGCTCTCAAAATTAGTTGTGTCAGTTGATAGTCGGGAATTTGTGTATTCTCTGCGTCTGCGGTTTCCCACTTCGGAATGAAGTCTTGTATTAACTGTTCCAGTGCTTTTCTAAAATAATTTGCTGCGGCAGGATAATCGGGCTTAATGCGGTCGTGAAGATATTGGCTTGCCTTTTCAAAATAGCTTTCTCCCACCACTAAAATTGGTTTGTCTATTGGCTGATTGTCAATTTGGTCTTTGCCAACGTATAATTCAACAGACTTCCATTTGTCAGGCGTTTCGGTTTCAAATTTTCGTTTTGCCAATTCATATAAATGGCGGTCGTACGTACTTATAAAAACCTGGTAATCGGAAAATTCATTTTTAATAATCTCCAGAATAGGTAAACGGTTGGTTAAGTCTAAACCAATGAAAACATCATCTAAAAACAACACTTTGAAATCTATCTGTTGCGGATTTCTTTTAATGACTGCCAAATACAGGCAAATTGCTAATGCCGACAACCTTGCTTCGTTTAAAAAGTCAGATTGATGGCGAACCAACAGACCATTAAGCCATAGTTCAAGTTTTAGTTCTGTTGGAATTTCTCTCCACCAACCTGTAGAAACAAGTGATGTTAATGAATATTTAACTCTCAGATTCATTTTAAAGTATCTCATCAAAAAGGCATTCAGTTGAAGGAAAACTTCATTCAGAACTGTTGTCAATAAAGTTTCATAAGTTGCCATTTCGGGAATTCCATTTCTATAGTCGTAAGTGTTGCGGTTGTATGCTTCTGTAACTTTCTTGTAAAGTTGAGTAAATCTACTTCCTAATGGTTCTGTTCCACCCAAATGAGTTGGTATAAAATCTTTAAGTAGTGTTCCAACTATAAGTTCAAACAAATTAGGCTGTTCATCATCGTGATTATATACTTTAAGTAAAGCTTTATAGTCCAAAAAACCTTTGGTTAATTCTGCGGTTCTTACGAACTGTTCCGTATCAGTTGTAACTATATTGCTACCAAAGCTGATTATCTCTCCAATTGGCGAAGTAATTGTATTTGTTGCAAGGGTATATTCATTAAAAGTGAAAGAAAGAATACCTTCCTCTATCTCTTTATTATGATGTTTAATATAAGGGAAGTTGATGTTTTGACTACTGCTCAAAAAATTGCTTAAAGATTTGAATAAAGAACTCTTTCCGCTGCCATTTTCACCATAAATGAGCAAATTTTCCCCTTTGCTGAGTTCTATTGTATAACTATCAAAGAAGGCGCGAAAATTTGATATTTCTAACTTTGTTATCCGTTTCATGTCCGCCCTTCTATAATGTTTATCTCCTCAATAGTGAGTAGTTTTAGTAATGTCGAACTGATACGGTGTTTAGGGTCTGAAAGCTCTTTTTGCAGCTTTTCGACGGTTTTCAAATTTTGCTCATCTTGTCCATCTTTCAATTCAGGCAAATTCCCTAAATACTTCAGTATTTCTGCCCCTCCCGCTTTTATTATTTCAGGGAAGTATAATTCATATACCATTGCATCAATGATTCGTTCAAAGAATGTTGAATCTGATTGCAATTTCTTTTGAAGCAAAATGTAATCTATAATATTTACAAACGGAGATTGAGATTTTGGTTCAATATTCGGGATTGGAAATTTTTTACAGTTAGCAATTAATATTTTTGGAAATATATTTTTTTCTGTATCTAAATATTTGAATTTATGGTAAAAGCTAATTGTTCTGCTATTCAATAACGCTAAAATATATTTAAGACTTAATTGAGATTTTTCCTTTGCAATTATGGAAAAACCAATTTGTGTGAAATAGATTTTTTCTTCAGAGTATGCCGCTATTATAGATAAATTACTTCCATCAAGGATTTGTCTGACTATTATTTTAGGTTCGGTAAAAAACCTTGAATCTCTTGATGCTCCGAGCCAAGTACCATACTTTAGATATTCATCAAACTTCAATTCTACATTATATCGTCTAATATTTTTGCCCGCTATTAATGGAACATATTCATTAGACTCTTTTTGAGTGCTGTGAAACACTCTATTCTCAATTTGCTGTTTAGTATGTCCTTTTGCCTTATCATATGGAGTTATTCCAAGAGAGAAATTCACCTCATTAATTAGCTCAGTTTTGTCTTTCTCAATCAAATTCAAAAGATTTGACTCAACATTATCTTTGAATATATTGAATTTACATAGAGCATCACCTTCCCAAATCTTTTTGTCTTGAATATCAAAATTTAGGTTAGTTAAATTTGTCGTGTCATTGTTTTTAAAAAAAAGACTTTTTACAGTATCAGTTGATAGTCCCCGATTTACCAACAATATAATCGTTTCAACTATTGCGTTTTCAAAAATAGAATCGGGTAGCTTAATCAGTTGTTGTAAATCTTTTACAATATGCTTTCGGATTTTTGCATAAGAATCATTTATCAATAATGAATTGGGAACGATGAATGCTAGTGTGCCTTCTTTGTGCAATAACGAATATGCCTTTTCGATAAAAACAGAGTATAAATTTATTCTGTTGATTGCCGTTGGATATAATTTGAAAAGAGTTCTTACTACATCAGGCTTTAAAGCTTTTATATCAACATATGGAGGGTTCCCAATTACTATATCAAACCCATCCTTAACACCAAACATCCACCAAGGGTCGAACCAAGAACAAGCTTTATCTTCAAAAGGATTAAACTCATAGAGTTTAGAATAAACTTGATAGTTTTCTTTAGTCGCTAATTCACGTAAGCTTAATAAATCGGTCTGCACCTTTTTAAATTGTCTCTCCAACTTTAACTTTTCTTCGCTACTTACACTAAAAAAATCGTGTCTTATTTTTTCTAACTCTACTACTGCTTGCCCTGCTTTGGCTTGCATATCATTACCTGTTAATTCACCTAATGGAATTAAGGTGTTAGCACAAACGATTTTGAAGTCAAGATTAGGTAAGGGTTGTGGTTCTTGTTCATCCACCACCAAGCTTAACCAAAAACGTAAACGGGCAATATCAACAGCACCGGCATCAATGTCCACTCCGTAAATACTTTCTTCAATAATGTGCTTTTTAATATCAGCATCAGAAACGCCTTTTTTAAAGCCTTTCAGTTCCTGTAAATAGATTTGTGCATTGAAGATTTCCTGCAACAAGCCCATAGGGAAAGCACCTGAACCAATGGCAGGGTCACAAATCTTCACTTGTTCTAAAGCATCTATAATTTTGAAGGCATTCTTTTCAGCATATTGCTTTTCATCAGGCCTTAATTCCCGTTGCTCAATGATTTTGTCAATACTCCGTTTGGCTAATTCATTATTGGAAAAGTACTGTTCATCGTGTGCAAACAAATAAGCTTTTAAGCTTTCCTTGCACATATAATGTACTATTTCCTTCGGGGTGTAAAATGCTCCTTTGTCTTTGTTGTCTTCCAACAAATTCTCAAAAATGTGTCCAAGCATTTCGGGGTCAACGGCTACCGTATGTTCATCAGGAGCATCTTCGTAAATGGTAAAGTTGTAATTATTGAACGTTTCAAAAAGGTTTTGAAAAATCTGTTCGGGTAAATGGAGCTTGTTATATTTTCTGTCCTGGCTATCGTCAAATAAACCACCATTCAAATAAGGGAAACGAAGAGTGTTAGTTTTCTTTTCAGAATCGATATTGTTTAGAGTCTTGAAAAACAAGGGCACTAATTCCTGATAATAAAAATCGTCTTTGTGTTTTGATTTTCTGAACAAGTCATACAAATAGTCGGGACTGCCTTCGCCCCACTTTTTGCCTTGTCCAACAGCTAACCAACCTTTCTTTTGAATGAAATAAAGAAATACAACTCGCCCCAATATTCGCTTACAGAAATCACGGGCTTGTTTTTCATCTTTGTTAAATAGAGCCGTTAGTTGCCAATCAGGTTCGTGAATGACTTGTTCTACATATTTGTTTCCCTTCTTTTCGTATCGTTTACCTGTCAGAAACTGAACAAAATCTTCATAAGTGTTCTTGTAATTTTTGAAAAATTCCTTACTTAGCTTCTCAACTGAGAAAGCTTCTTCAAAATCATCCAAAGAAAGAAACTCAAAAATATTTTCCTTCTGCTTTTGAATAAGTTTGTCGAAACGTATAGCCGCCGTTAGCGCTTTTTCATTTTTACCAAATAAGTAAGTGTAGCGTTTTGGTGATGTTTCCTTGTCTTGTATTTCGTTGGTTTCTTTGTTCTTTATTTTTCGCTTACTAATGTAACTGAAACGCCATTTATCCCCTTGCACAAAAACGACCATTGCACCGGCAACTTGTTTTGTCAGGTCTTTTATCAAATTCCGAAGAGCAACCCGATTTCGAGTGATGTTTACTTTCTCACTCAGCTCAACTTCAAAAATTCCGATTTTGGTATATTCATTTATTTCATAGTTGCCTAAACTCAAACATTGCTTGCTTAAGGTTTTGTCAGATAGTGAAATGACACGGTCTTCTGCATTCAGTTTATTATTGGTAAATTGTGTTTGCAAAAAGTCCTTCCAAACATTTCTATCGTACGGACTTTCGAGTAGTTGTCTTATTTCTGCTACTGTCATTATTCAATTCGTTTAGGAAACAAACGTTTCGGATATAATAATTTTAGGCTGTAAGGGTTCTGAATCTTTCTTAGCGTCTCGCTTTACTTTGGATGTGTATTTCCTTGAAAGCTTTATCAATTCCATTTCCAGTTTCATTGGATTTGTTTCATTTCTTAATTTATAAATTTCGTTGGTCAGATTGGTGTATGTACCATGTTTAAGCAGAGGCAATAAGTTTATCCCTGCTTCAATTGCTTCAGGAGATGAAAGGATTTGGTTGGCTAACCAATTATTCAAATCATTCAATGCCTTATTTGACCTTATATCCAACTTGTCTTCATTGCCACCAATCATTTCGGGAGTGGTGATATCTTTTTTAAATTGTTCCAAAATGTGATTGATATGTATGTAATGCGAATCAGGCACAGGTAAAATACCTTCTTCCGATATTGGTGCTTCAAAAATTTTTACGGCCTTTTCAAATGGTATGGAATATGACTTTCTCTCTGAATGCAAATAGATGTTTTTGTGCTCACCATTTTTCACAAAAGCAACACTGATCTCATTTTCTGATGCCTTGCGGATGCAACGAACTTTTAAAGGCATCTTCCGAATAGCGTTAAAATGCTCTTCATTTTGCTCTTTGTATTTACGCAACCATTCCAAATATTCTGTTCTTAGGTCTTTGTCTTCTTTTTTTTCCTCAAACATTCTGAACTGATCTATAATCTCGTCTAGCGTATAGATTTTGTTGTCTTCTCCAAAAGTGTTGTGGCTACTTTGTAGTTTTACCAATGATTTTTGACGAAGGTTAATTCTGTTATCTCCGTGTTCAGAAGGATAGAAGTTGTAATTGTAAATGAATTGGGCTTTAGTCCCAATTCGGTTGATACGTCCAAGCCGTTGAATTAGTCTTGTCGGATTCCAAGGTGTATCATAGTTCACAATTACGTTGGCTCTGTGAAGGTTGATTCCTTCTGCCAATACATCCGTTGTTAGAATAATGTCGTAATTATTTCGGAAAGTGCCTTCGTAGTTTGCATCAAAGTTTTCACGAATGGTTTCAAACTCTTTATTTCTATTGTCAGAAGTGATACTTAAAACCTTGTATGAAGTTTCCTTTTTCAGTCTTGATGTCAGATAATTCAGCGTGTCTGCTGATTCGGTAAAGATTACCAGTTTGCCCAGCTCGTTTTTGTCTTTACTGAAATATTCATAATCTAATAACTGAATAAACACATTCCATTTTGGGTCGTCGTGTTCTTCAATAGCTTCCCATCTTTCATTTAAAGCAAGTAAGTTTTCATAGTCCCTTCGTAAACCTTCAATAAAGCCAGCTTTGAAATCAGATTGTTTGAATTTCCTGTTTTTGGGCTTATTATCGTCAATTTCCAGAATCTCAATTTCAATTTCTTCATCTGTGTAGCCTTTGTTTAGCAAGTCTGAAATGTCTAAGTCAGGAGCAATGAAAACGCTGTCTCTTTCATACATTTCAATCATTTGTCTGGTAGAGGCAGTGATTTTACTCAAAGAATTTTTGAAAGCATAAAAGCTACTTTCCAAACGCTTGATTAATTGCGTTTGCATAATGAAAGCCAATGAACGGGAAATCGTTTGAGCACTTGGGTAAAGCCCGTTGTTTGCTTCGTCTGTCAGGTAAGCAATTGCCTGATAACGAAAAAAACCAATCTTGTTTTTGTCAATGATACTGTTTGCGGTATCAAGAAATATGGTTGCTAAGCCATGAGGTAATTCATATTCACTCGCAATAGGGTCGGCAACTTCTGGAAAAACAATTCCTTGCGCTTTCAAATCTTTTGCGTACCGTTCATTTTTTTTCAAGTCCGTTCGGGTTCTGCGAATGGTAATGTCTTTTACAACCTTATCCCTAATGTCATTAAAAATATCCTGGATGGCTTGTAAGTCAAGTGGTGCTTGCTGAATAAGAGTCTTATAGCGAATGATATGAGGGTAGAAAAATTTCTGCAAATTGGTTTCAGCTAAATTGCTGTTTCTGATGTCTTGGAATAATGAAATCAGGTAGTAAATATCTTCCGGTTTGTTATTTAATGGAGTTGCAGAAATCAAGACTACCTTTTTTTCAAAGCCTTCAATACTGCCAATATTTTCACGCCCTGATTTACAAATCACTTGTAAGTTTTCAAACTGCTGACTTTTATGGTTTCTAAACTTGTGTGCTTCGTCCACAATGATTAAATCGTAGCGTTCTTTGTCAGCATAGTTGTGGTCGCCTTCTACAATCTTGTTCAAGCTGCCGTTTGCTATAAAATGACATTTTTCGTCAATTCTGAATTCCTTAAATGTGGTTTTCCAGTTCTTTTCAAGTGTTGGCGGATAAACAATAAGGATTTTTGTTTTCGGGCCATTGTTGATTATAAATTTCTTTGCCAACAAAGCAGCCATTACCGTTTTACCTGTTCCAACTACATCAGCTAAAAAAAAGCCGTTGTGTTTCAGTAGCAATTCATACCCTTGATTTACGGCGTCAATCTGATAGCTCAATTTTTTGAACTTCTTTAGCGGAATGTCGCTAATACTGTCCGGGTCATATTCGATATTCTTTCCGAAGTACTCAATTAAGAATTTAACGTACAATTCAAACGGAGTAGGAGTAGCATCTAAATACGTTTTCTTTATCAGTGAGGGTGCATCAACTGGAAGTATAGGAGTGCTTTGTTCCCAAAGTTTTTCAAATTCGGTGTTGGCAAACTTTACGTTTTCGTAATCTCTTAGCTCAACATTCATTTCATAATTATGCTCAACGTTTTCCAAACCTAATCCTTGTGCGGACAGATTAGATGAGCCCATTATCACCATTCCATTTGGATTGTGTTCGTTGAAGTTTGGAGAAAGAAAAATGTAAAATTTAGAATGCAACTTTTTTGAATTGTGTGCCCTTATTTCAATTCGTCCATCTGCAATATCACCAATAAGTTGAATGATGCCTTCTTCAATGTTCTTTCCGTATTTGGCATCAATAATATCTTGCTGAATTGATTCTATGAATGATTCTTTAGTGTCTTTTGCATTTATATTGAATAAAAGTCCTTGTTTTTGAGCTAAAGCAATGAAAGGGTCAACATTTATTCCAGCAATAATTTTTATTTTTAAGTTGTCAGGGAAATGTTTGCGAATAGCGAAGTAGCCAGATGCTCTGAAATAGCCAATTACTGATTTGAAGTATTCTATATTTTGCATATGCTCAAACACACCTACAAATTTTTTGTAGAGTGTATTTTCGCTTTGGTTTGTAAAAAAGTTTGATGCCATCTATTTCTCCTTTTTAATTTTCTTAGAAACTGATTTTAGCGCTTCGTCAGCCAATGGCTCATCTTTAATCACATCCATAACCTGGTCTGCTAACCAAAGTGTATGAAGCTCCTCTTTGTCAGCTTTAAGAATGTCAGCTAAAATTGCAATTTGTTTTTTCTTGATTGGTCTTTCACCTCTTTCCATTTTACTGATAATAGAAGTGTCAACGTCAAGTTTAGAGGCTACTTGTCGCAATAGCAGCTTCTGCTTTGCTCTTAGCTCTCTGATTCTATCCCCGAGTTGTGTCGCCATTATAAAATTATTGTCTTGACAAATATTGGCAAATATAATAGAATGAATAATACCGTTTTCCGTGCGTTGCTAATTTGTTCTTTGGATTTTACGAAGCACCGAGGGTTCTATAAGTACGGAGAATTGGATTTCTGAAAATGTACGATAGTTTAAATAGAAATTGCATTTGACTCTCATAGTGGCAGCCCTTTTAATCTGCTTCGTGAATACAGTTTATCCATATAGGTAAATGGCAGTAGGTTGGCTCGGGGAGAAGATCGTATGTTATGTGAAATGATAGGGATTGTACTCGAACAATATATATTCTTTGTTATTAGACTTTAGTTTTTTTTAATTGCTGTTTTAGTCTTTCATTTTCATCTTCGAGAACCTTAATATATTTTTCCTTATAATCATCTCCTGTGAAATACATATTTTCTGCCTTTGCGCCCAATCCCTGTACCAGCTTGTTATTAGAAACATTGAAAACCTGGGAAACGTCAAATTCTAAAATCTTGGAAACATCAACGCCGATAACTTCGGCGATCTTATACAGCCGCGAAATGGTTAAATCAATTTCGCCCCTTTCAATTTTGCTGTAACCGCTGAGGCTCATTTCAAGTTCTGCGGCCATGTGTTCACGGGTAATATTTTTAAGCTCCCTGAACTTCTTTATGTTGTCTCCTATATTGTTCATGTCCACTAAAGTAGCAAAATAATACTCAAGGTGGTAAATAAGCACTAAAAAAGCTCATTATTTCCGCTGTTTCTGCCTTTTTTTGATTTAGACTTTTAACCGGCCTTAGTAGAACATTTGGCCTCAATCTTGAACCCGGAGGCCATTTGTTCCGGCTGGAACTAAATAATACAGGCTATGATTTTCAGATACTATAAATGCGTTCTGTTCTTTGGAATATCTCTTATAATAATACTTGTGGCATGTAAGCCAGCAAACATCTGTTCCAGTTCTATACCGGTAAATGATACTATTGATTACCAAAGAGACCTCGTTGATAGCTGGCGTGGAATAGATACCTGGTCTATTATCGGATCCACCCTGCCGGGCATAGAAAGCAAATACGGTTGCCGAATAACATTGCAGGATAAGCGACTGCAAATCTATAATTTCGGCAATTTAGGCATAGATAGCTATTTAACAGGTAATTTTGATCGTTTTACTGGCTGCATTATTATTCCCGATCAGTTCTTGTTGGACAATAACCGCCAGCGGAAAATTTGCTCCAGCTATGGAAAAGTTATTTCTGACAGAATAATTAAAATTCAATACCGGATGAAGTTTCGGGGAGACATCATATACGGAGATTTGATACTAAGGAAGTATAAAACGCTTTTGCCATCCGGAAAATCCCGTACCCTGCATCCGGAAAAATCCGGATGGAAAGTTAATCATCCTTTTGAGTGATTGTATGACTTCGTTAGTATTTATAAATTCGACAAATTAGCCCAACAAGTATGCTAATCTTTCATATATATTTTACAAGTGCAGCCCTGCATTTCATCCTTGAACTCCAAAGCGTTTGTTCTTTGAAATAGCTTCTGCGTTACCAAACGTTCGTATTACTGATACAATACTTGTGAGATCAATCATCTCATTTTTTGAAGCGGTTATATATCTATGCAAAATGGCTTTGTATAAGTGCTGCTTTGTATTTTATTCTATTGGAGTTCTTATTAATAACCTTAAAACTAATCAGCTATGAAAGTGACTAAAATTATTTGCTGTGCGCTTATATTAATGAGCGTTTCAGGGCTAAAAGCTCAAGATACCGATTTCGACAATATCAATAATCAAATCGAAAATATTCCTTACGTTTTTGAAGGTCAGGTAGTGGATATTGATGTATATGCAGGAGATAAAGAGGGTAACCGGCTACCACAAGGAGTTTTCACTTTGACGGATGGCTCCAAAGCGACTGGCTACATTTCCGCAAAAGTTCAAGTTTGTAGAATTTATAAAGGAGGAGATGTATTGAAGCATGGTACGGTAGAAATCATAAGTACAAGTAGCGAGCTTGTTATTTATCCATATCAGGATTCTGTAGGAAATGATGCTTTAGGATATGGATTTATGAAGCAGGAGCATGGCGTAAAAGAGCTACTGTTTAGACATGGGCCAGGAACAAAACTGGTTTTATTTTGTACTTCGGCAAAATATCCCGGTTCATCAAATCGTACATTTGACAACCCTTCCGGTCTGTATCCAGTAAAAGGAAACATGATTATGTACAGCTCATGGGTAAATGACCCTGAAGACGCTATCGCATTTGGCTTTGGCAGACAGTTTTTTTCGGAAAAAGAGATCAAGGATTTTATTTCGCAAATACAAGGACTTGATCTGAATGCACAAAATGTATGTACCGATAATGGACACGGGATGATAAAGCCTGGAAATGAAATTCCAGCAATTGATTATCAATACAGGCTGGACAATTACAATTCTTGGCTTAGTTTCAAGCAGTCATTTACTCCACAGGTAAACAGCAATAAAGATATTAATGCTACAGCTTTGACGTTGGAGTTGGCTAATCCTTCCATATCAGGGACATCATTAACAAATAAGTTTTTTGAATTTGATATAATGATTTATGCTTCTGATAATACAACATATTTTGACAATTGCCTGATACGGATCCAGTATAGCGCCGGCGCTTTTGGAAGCAATGTTGTTGCAAATAATAATATAGTTATAACAAGAGGCCCTTTATATAATAACGCGACATACACCAATCCTAATACTGATATGATAGACCAAACAGGAAACACTTTAGGAATACCGATGGGCACTGATTTTAATCAATCGTCATGGAACAGAACGGCAGTTACCATATTCCCGGAAGTATTGATGCACGTCAAAATTGAAATTCAAAACTGCAATCAGCTCACAGGATTTAATTTTACAGACGTTTCGTTTACTGCTGGTTTTAACTTTTACGCTCTTACTGCTAATGCAGATATTGTTGATGTGGTTAATTATGATCTGACAGACTATGCAGGGCAAATTAATGATTTAACCTGCATTCCTATTATAGATAGCTTTACAGATAATATACCAGCGGGAAACGGCTCAATATTTACTGTTACCGGTAACTATTTTGGAACAGCAATGGGAGCAGATGGCACGGTTATATTTATGAATGCAGATACCGGCCATATATATCCATTTGCTACCGGGCCTAAGAAAGGAGGTATCCAGCATTATGACGTTGTTTCATGGTCTGACGATGAAATTCAAATCAGACTTCCAGGCCAAATTGATTCAGTGCCTCATATTTCAACCGGCCTTGATACTGATCCCGTTCCGGGTAGTGGTAAATTCAAGGTTGTAAACTTTACAGGGAATGTTAAAGAATCACCTTTTGATCTTACAATTCCATTTGCTATAACTCCCTTTATTGATCTGACACCTGTCTATAACAAGGGGCTAATTCAGCTTGCTGGTATAAATGGCTCAAATGGATATACGCTGCATTGCAATCCTACAGTTGAAGCAAGTTTACCCGGCGCAAAAGCAATTATTAGAAAAGCTCTCCGGGATTGGTCATGTGTTTCAGGAATAAACTGGAACTTGGGAAGCGATATGAGCTTGGGAGCAACAGGCGATGGTGTATGTATTATTACACTTGTTCCAGGAAATACTGGATTTTTACAGGCAACTACACGGGAAGTCGGTATTTGCTCAGGCCCGCCGAGAAACTACTTCCTCAATAGTTTTGATATTGAAATAGGTTATCCTTTGATCTCTCCGCAATCATGGCAAGTGGATTCTACTGGCAACATTTTGACTGACAATCAGGATTTTTACCATGCCATTGCACATGAATTAGGACATGGGCATATCCTCTCACATATCAATGACAGCTTAGGTGATTTGATGTTTTGGGGAGCAGGAGCTGGCCCTTATCCCGAAGCACAAAGAAAACGTGTCTGGACATCAAACGGGGCTATGATGGGAGCAATATGGATGACTACAAACGCAATTTCTCCTACCTGCGTTAACGCTCATGTACTGCAATTTCCAAGCGATTGCACTGGACTTTCTGTTTCAGAAAACGACGGAGGAGGAATTACCATTTCATCGTATCCTAATCCCGTAGCAGATGGCTTTATTACAGTTAGCTTTCATCTAAATTATGAGGCCCGGACACGCTTTGTTCTTTATAATGAGTTAGGGCAAATGCTCAAAGCTACCCAAGAGCTAAAAACTGCTGGAAGTATTGCAGAATTGATCTATATTGGCGATCTTGCAAGTGGAACATATTATATTCATGTTTTCATAAATGAAGTTCCATATACTGTGAAGTTGATTAAGAATTAAATAATAACAGAACGGGGATATTGCTAAAATATCCCCGTTCATTCTTATGAAGACTATAGGGCTTCTCATATTGATTACTACAGCCGTCATAGGCCGGATACAAGGGCAGCTTTATACCCGTTACGCTTATCCTTCCAATTTAGACACACTTGTTCTGACAAACTTTTCTGGTTCCGGTGTTCAAATTTCAAATGTTCAATTTACCGGTTTCAATCTTGTGCCTTCTGACCCTATTAAGGATATTGGATTTTTCAATGCTCAAAATACATCACTGGGGATTGATAGCGGTATTATACTTGCTTCTGGCTATTTAAATCCGCCGTATGGCTTAGGTCAACCGGCATCGGTATGGGAAAATGATATAAAATATACAAACGGGGATTCCTTGCTCGATGTGCTGATAGATCCCAACTGGACGGTGAACGCAGTAATTTTAGAATTTGACTTTGTTCCAAACGGAGATAGTGTAAAATTTAATTATGTATTTGCATCGGAGGAATACAATCATGATGTTTGCAATACTAACAACGATGTTTTTGCTTTTCATATTTCAGGCCCAGGAATTTTTGGAAACCAGAACATAGCAACTATCCCCGGAACAAATTTGCCAGTAAGCATCAATTCCGTCAATAACGGTAGCCCTGGTATCGCATGGACGCCAAGCGGCTGCATCTCGCTTTCTTATCCACAATATTTCGTAGATCGGAACAATGATACCAATTTGATTTTTAATGGCTCCACATCACTTTTGACCGCAGTAGCTCCCACCATCCCATGTCAGACGTACCATTTGAGATTTGCAATTGCCGATGGATTTAGTACCTATGAAAACTCTGCGGTTTTTCTTGCAGCAAACTCATTTAATTCAAATCCAATTTCTATAACTCCATCCGTTTCCTACGGTGGCCCGGATACGCTCCTTTATGAAGGCTGCGGATATGCTACACTGGTTATCCGCCGGACATATAATCTGCAACAAGCTAAAACCTATACGATCAATTACAGTGGTGCTGCAATTTATGGAACTGATTATACCGCCTCCCCTTTGCAAATAACGATGCAGCCTGGACAGATGTATGATACCATACAGATATATCCTGCTGCTGATATGATCTCAGACAATGGGGAAACTCTGTTAATTTCTATTGGAGACACGCTTTGCAACGGTGAGTATTTTGTTTCGGACATAACGCTTATTATTAATGAAAAGCAAGGGTTAACCGTTAATATAGCACCTGATACCGGGAGCTTTTGTGATACAGTTACATTTTTATCTGAGATTATCGGAGCTATTCCACCTGTGCAGTACAACTGGAATAATGGAGCATCAACGGATTCATCGTTTACCTTTTTCATGTCCGGAACACAAACCATTATTTTACAGGCGTCAGACGCTTGTGGTCAGTCGGCGCAGGATACTGCAACAGTAAAATTTGGATTTTATCCAACGGCTGATTTTAGCTATGATCCTGATTACGCCGATCTTTTAAGCTCAACCATTTATTTTTATGACCTGTCAACTTCCGATGTAACGGAATGGATATGGAGCTTTGGCAGCGAAGAAAACAATTCAACTATACAGAATCCAATCTATTTTTATTCAGAGCCGGATAGCTATATGGTATCCTTAGTTGTAGCCACTGATATAGGTTGTATGGATTCCATTTCAAAGCCTATAATTGTTCACGAAATCCCAACTTTATATATTCCAAATTCTTTTACTCCAAATGACGATTTAGTCAATGATGTTTTTCAGGTATATGGTAATGAAATTTCTTATTTTAAAATGCGGATTTTTAATCGGTGGGGAGAAGAAATATTCAATACTAATGACATTGATCAAGGATGGAATGGTGCATATAATGGGGTTGTATGTGAGCAAGCAGAATATGTGGTGTATATAGAATTTGCGTTTAACCATGAGCCGGAAAAGATTTACTTAGAAATAGAAAATTTAAGTTTGATAAAATAATATAAACAATATTATAAATGGATACTAACCCTCAGCATAAACCATTTGCAGAAATGGACCTTCCTGAAGTTATTTACAAATACCGAACTTGGTCAGATGAATATCATAAAAAAGTCATTACAAATAGACAGGTGTTTCTTGCTCCTCCAAGCTCATTTGAAGATTCCTTCGATTGTAAAAATAATGTTAGATACGACCTTTTGTCTAAAGAAGAAAAGTTAGAATGGATTATCTATCAACTAAAAGATGAATTTCCAGGACAGGAATCTAACTTTTATGTTGTTAGAGCTAAAGAGCTATATAATGATGCACCTATCAGTGATAATAACAAAATACAAGAATTGCAACATGAACAATTCTTAGTATATGACCAAAGAATCGGAATTCTTAGTCTCACTGCAAATTCTATGAATGCTGAAATGTGGAAGAAATATTCTGATGACTTTAAAGGTGTTTGTATTGGTTTTAATCCTATTGTAATGTTTGAATTTCTTGGTGGAGGAGGAATAGTTCAGTACGTTGATGAATTGCCTATAATTTATCCAGAGCCTAAATACAACTATCTACATCAATCATACTTGCAAATATATTATAAAGAAAAAAAATGGAGCTTTGAAGAAGAATATCGAACTCATACCTTTCAGCCATATCCACTTTCAATGGAGAATAGAACAATTACTTTACCTCCACAGGCATATAAAAAAATACTGCTTGGCCCAAAAATGTCGGATGAAGATAAAGAGAATTTGAAGAAAGCCATTCCACCTGAATTGAACCACGTAGAAGTTATGGAATTGAAAGACGAGGATTTTTAGTCCGACAAATTATTTCCAGTATTTTCTCCCCTTATCATCTATATATCCAAATACACTCGGAGATAATTCCACCTTTACATAATTGCGGAACGTTTGTATTGAATAATATTGTGGAATTATAGTAATATCAGTTACAAAGTTATATGCTCCGTACAGATTTTCCTTTTTAAGGATAGCAAATGAATCTCCCGTCTGACGGTCAACAATAATTGTGTCGTAAAGAAATGGAACAATAATGCTGTCTGATAGCCCAACTATTCCCCAAACAGAATCAATCCGGGCTATAAATTTCTGGTCATCATATTGATGTGCTTTCAGTGATTGTATATAATCATAACGGGGCTTTAACAGCGTATCTGAAGGCGGACAGCAAGCGATATAGCCATATTTGCCATTTAAATTGAATTGTTTACCATAGTTTATAATAAGATCGCTACCTCCGCAACCTCTAAAAACACGATTAACCTTTTCTCCTTTGAGATTAATTATTATAAAATTCTTTTTTAGTTTGACGCTGGCATAGCCTCCATAGAATGCGCCAGCACTCTTATACTTTGCTTTTATTATTTCATTGCCTTTAGCATCTAAGTAACCAAACCGCTGCCCCTTTTGAAATACCGCCATTCCTTCGTGAAACTCTCCTACGCTTTCATATTTCGGAGGTATAACAATTTCCTGCGTCTCATAAGACACAAATCCCCATTTTTCACCATCCCTATACGGTATATATTGACCATAAAGAAAAGATGCTGCAAGAGTAAGAGTAACAAAAAATGCAATTGAAAACTTCCAATTCATTTTCAATGAGAATTGTTCTAATATACCTGAAATTCCTGATAAGGAAAAATTATCCCTTTTCTTTAATGCACCATTCATACAATTCTTTTGGACTTTTCTCCTTTGCAGAAAGCTTACAAATCAGCAAGAAAAGAACCTGCAAAACTCCTTTCTCTTTTACCTTATTAATCCATTTACATAAACCTGATTTTAGAATTTCCTCTTCGGTTTGGGAATGATGTTCAGATTTGGATTCGCTTACTTTTTCGATGGGTTCTTGTTTCTGATGAGAAATATCAAGGTCTTTTATTCCATATTCAATATTTCCCATCCCCTTATTTGTTTCAGGTGCGGATTTCTTTTGTTCTAAGGCTGTGGTCAGTTCTTTATTTTTGGTCGTTAATTCTGCTATTTGTTGTTCTCGCTTCCGGATTTCCTTATTCAGGTCTTCTATTGTTCCATAGCTGATTTCCAGTTCGTCTTTTAGCTTGCTTTGTTCACTAATAGCTGCCTTGCTTTCTTGTACTGCTTTATTGTAATCCCTTTGCAAATGCTGCAATTGATTTTCTACCTCTGTTTTGAAATGCGTCAATTCACTATTTTTTTTCTCCAGCTTGATTTGAAATTCCACCTCCTTTTTTGCCATTTCTGCTTTGAGCAAGAATATTTCGCTGGAATGATTTTTTAAGTACGGACGCAACAGTTGTTCCAGTTGTTCTTCAGTGATAGTAGCAGCATTCCTGTGAATCTGGTTAGCGGGTTTTTGAGGTGGAGCGCTAAGGTCAGGCGGCTGCTTGGCTTGTGGGTTCAACACAATTGTATAAACCGTTTCCCCGGCATTAAGATAATTACGGCTCTCATTTTGGTACGTACACACACGGATAAAATCTGGCCGCATTTTAGTGATGATCTGCCTTATAGTATCCCGGAAACCCTCTATTTTCTTCTGACGGTAAATGAGCGTATACCAGTGGCCGCTTGTGCATACGGCAACAGAGTATGTGGGATTCAATTTCTTCTTTATAGGCTTATAGGAAATCTTCTTACCGTTGCTGTAGTCTCTTTTATAGCAAACCTGTTCACTGCCCAGGCGTTTTAATAGATCAAGATTATAGGCGATGCCCTCTATTTCCTGAGCAATTTTCTCTGGTAGCTGCTGTTGATCTAACATAATTTTCTTTTTTTATTTGCTTGGTAATACCTTCCATACTTATAACGGAGAATTGCATACACTATTTTTTTCATTTTATACGCGACGATGGAATAGCCGCAGTAAGATTTGCGTAAAAATGATCGAAAATGATAGTTTTTCTTTCCGTGTTTTAGCCCATTATCCCCAAAATGGATGTAAAATCATGTTGAGTAGATGTTGAGACCGAGAAAAAATTAGTGGTTTCTCAGTACGCCCCCATTAAAACCCTTGTTCAGTTCCATTAGTCACCATGTTTAGCAGATGTTGAGGCCGGGAGCGAACCGGGAAGGAAATTTGTAAATACCCATAGAAAAGTATAACAACAGTATGTAAAAACTAATACTGAACCTAAAAAATCCAGGCGAAAAATACAAAATAATAAACCGGCAATGACAAAACTATGTCGAGTTAAGAAAAACAATTGAAAAAAAAATGACGAAAATATGTGATGCGTTGCTGAAAAACATCCGTATAAAATACATCAAAAAAATTGCGTCAAAAAAAATGTTTTTTTCTTCATTAAAATAATTTTGTTTTATGCAACATGCATCCTGAATACATCGTTGAAATACTTGTAATATAAGGATATTCAGAAGGAGTAAATAAAATATCCCTTGAAATAAAAACAGATTAATTAAACAAAGGAAAACAAAAAGGAAATTAAAAACATGAGGCAATGAAGAAGAAAATGATTGTAAGATTTAAAATGAAAAGACGTGAAAAATGGTGTGAAAAATCAATCGCGCCCTTCAAGAGAAACCCACGACAAACCGGCATCAAAACCGCTAACGGTGGATGATGTAAGAAACATTCCCGGATATGAAAATTATTCGGATGAAATGGCACAAAATCTGATAATGGAGTTAGAAAAAATTGCCCATATTTTAGTAAATTTAGCCTTGTATGGAAACAAATAATCATCTGCTGGAACTATTCAAAGGCTTAGATAAAGATGAAGCCCAAAGGCCGCAATCAAAGCGTGACCCGAAAATGGCGGTTATTTATACCCGTGTTTCAGACAGGAAACAAGTTGAAGGTGCAAGCCTCGAAGCTCAGCACCGTATTTGTACTGAGTATGCTATTCGTAATGACTATACCGTCATGGAATATTTCGGCGGAACTTATGAATCCGCACAGGAGGATGACCGGAAGGAATTTAACCGGTTGATGAAGTTCCTGAATACAAATAAGGTGGTTTCAAAAGTCCTCGTATTTTCTATTGACCGGTTTTCACGGACAGGCGGCCATGCAATCAGCCTGGATGAAGAACTGGCAGCTAAAGGCATTTATGTGATTGGCGTTACGCAGCCTTTTGATTCAAGCTCACCGGTCGGAAAGCTCTTTAAGGATATGATGTATATCCATAGCCGGGCCGATAATGATATGCGCCGGGAAAAAACAGTTACCGGAATGAGAGAACGGTTGCGGCAAGGCTATTGGGTAAGCTCTTTACCAATCGGCTATACAAACTTGAACCTGAAAGACCGCTGCGATAAGCATAAAATTGTTGTCAACGAAAAGGGAGAGTTATTGCGGCAGGCATTCCAATGGAAGCTGTTGAAATTATACAGCGATGTGGAAATAGCTCAAAGGCTAACCGATGCCGGTTTGAAGATCACTGCCAAACGGCTATACTGGCTTTTCCGTAATCCATTTTACTGCGGTATTATTAAGAACTCTATTATTCCCGGTGAGGTTATTGTTGGTAAGCATCCAGCGATTGTATCGATAGAAGATTTTTTGCGCATTAATAACCTGCTGGCTGAAAATTCGGGAAAACGGTCGGCCTACGGCAGGGAAGATGATATGCTGCCCTTAAAGGTCTTTATGAAATGCGAAACGACCGGGGCTGTATATACCGGTTATCTTAACCAGAAAAAGAATATTTACTACTACAAGACCAGAGGTAAAGGCACAAAGCAAAGCCGGAATGCCAAAGTAGTAAACAGCTTATTTGAAGAACACCTGAAAAATTACGAGTTGGTTCCTGCCTTGCGCCCATTATTAGAACAGGCCGTGCGAAATGCTTACGCAGAAGCTACCAAAGATATGATGGCAGAGCAGCAGACCCTTAAGCACGAACTGGCCGATAATCGCAAAAAGCTGGAGACCTTAGAACGAAAGCTTCTGTTTGAAGGTTTGGAACGGGAGTTTTACGATAAGTATGCCCCGGAGCTAAAAACCAATATTACCCGGCTGGAAATAGAATCCGGGCGAATGGAGCAGGTTCACAGTTCTAACCTTGAAAATGTGATTGAAAAGGCTATTCTGCTTTCTCAAAACCTCAGTAAAACCTGGGCTTCCAGTGACATTAAGAATAAGCAAAAATTACAAGCATTAGTTTTCCCGGATGGAATATGGTATAACCGCAAAAATGACGCAGTTCTAACCACCCGTGTAAATTCGATTTTTCAAATAATCGCCGGATTGAAGCGGGATATGGAGGGGCAAAAAAAGGGAAAACCACCCGGTGAAGGTGGCTTATCCCATTTGGTGACCCCGAAGAGATTCGAACTCCTAACCTTCTGATCCGTAGTCAGATGCTCTATCCAATTGAGCTACGGGGCCAACAATTTTAAGACTGCAAATATATACAGAATTATTCATTCTCAAATTTTTCCAGGTTTAATTTGCGTATTTTAAGTGGAATTCTTTACCTTTGCATCCCATAAAAAATTAAACGTAGGAAAATATGTTGATCATTCCGATTAAAGAAGGCGAAAGCATTGATAAAGCGTTAAAGAAGTTCAAGAAGAAATTCGAGAAGACCGGTACCGTTAAGGAACTCCGCGAACGCCAGCAGTTCACGAAAAAATCCGTGCGCCGCCGTACTGTCGTGCTGAAAGCTGCTCACCGCGAGAACCTGCGCCGCGAAGCGAACCAATAATTTCCGTATCTTCGTAAGGTTGATTTTCACTTATGGAAATACAGCCTTTCTTAGATTACATACAAGCCGAAAAGCGATATTCTCAACATACGCTGACCTCTTATCAGAAAGACTTGGAGCAATTCCAGGTCTTTCTGCATTTGCAATATTCCCAACTCGCCATCGATAAAGCCACCTTCAGCCAGATCCGCTCCTGGGTGGTACACCTGATGAACGAAGGAAATGCCGCCCGCACTGTCAACCGTAAAATTTCAACCTTACGTTCCTATTATAAGTTCCTCCTCAAGAAAGGCAGGCTCGCATCCAATCCCGCCGACGGGCTGCAGGGGCCGAAAACCCCGAAGCGCAACCCGGCATTCGTGCCCGAGTCCTCCATGAACATGCTGTTCGATCAGCTGCAGTTCCCCGAAGGCTTCGAAGGCATCCGCGACCGGATGATCCTGGAACTGTTCTACTTCACCGGTATGCGCCGGGCCGAGCTGATCGGGCTGGAGACAAAAGATATCGACTTCCACCAGCAGACCATCCGGGTGCTTGGCAAGCGGAACAAGGAGCGCCTGATCCCGATGTCGCCCGTGCTACAGCGAAGCCTGGAGGAATATATCCGTGCGCGCGACGCCCATTTTGCCGGCAATCCCGCTCCATTTCTGTTCCGTACAGATAAAGGCGGGCCGGCCTATCCGAAAATGATCTATTCACTGGTAAAAAAGTACCTGGGCAGCATCACCACGATAGAGAAGAAGACCCCGCACGTGCTTCGCCATACATTTGCCACGCACATGCTCAATAAGGGGGCGGACATCAATGCCATCAAGGAGATCCTGGGACATGCCAGCCTCGCGGCCACGCAGGTGTACACGCACAATACGCTCGAAAAAATGAAAAGCGTGTATAAAAAGGCCCATCCGAAGGCCTGAATTATGCTCCGGGCAATATCCGGATAATTCCTTGCCCGGTATTCTCTTAATTTTCGTTTTCTGACTTGTAAATGACGTTTTCGATTGTGTATCTTTATGTCTGGTAAGATTTAAAACCTGAAGCCATGAATATTATAGTGAGAGACCTGAATTTTAACGCCGAGCAGCATCTGTTGGATTATGCAAAAAAGAAAGCCGAAAAAATATACAACCTGTACGAAGGAATTGTGGGAATTGAGGTGAATATGCGCCTGGAGAACAATTCCGAAGAGGCGAACAAGACCTCCGAGATCATTGTTAAAGTACCGGGGAACGATCTTTTTGCCAAAAAGACCTCCGCAAGTTTCGAAGAGGCTACCGATAGCTGCACGGAAGCTATCCGCAAGCAGGTAACTAAGCACAAGGAGAAAGTGCGTTAATTTAATCCTAACAGGATCAACCAATTACTACTTTTTTATTCTCCCTGGAGTCTTTTCAGGAAAATTTCCACAAGGTTTTTTTGCGGAAATGTAAATGTTTCGTACATTTGCAGCCCTTTGAGTGAAAATTTCTTCAACTCCTTGACGGATAAGGCGGAACAAACTGAAAAAGTGGTTTTTGCCGGGAAGGAAGCGAAATTCGGGGGTTGTTCTGTGTTTTTTAAGCCGGTGTAGCTCAGCTGGTAGAGCAGCTGATTTGTAATCAGCAGGTCGGGGGTTCGAATCCCTTCGCCGGCTCAGTTCTTTGAATGTAAAAATATTGTCGAAAAAGATTGGGGAGATACTCAAGCGGCCAACGAGGACAGACTGTAAATCTGTTGACTTATGTCTTCACAGGTTCGAATCCTGTTCTCCCCACATCGCCCGCCGAAGCTTGGCGACGGAGGGCACGATGACTCCGCCTTCGCTAAGGCTTCGGCGGATACCATGCGGGAGTAGCTCAGTTGGTAGAGCTTTAGCCTTCCAAGCTAAATGTCGCGGGTTCGAGTCCCGTCTCCCGCTCGAATGTGTTTGCCGGTATCCGGAAGGAGGCGGGCAAGCAAGGCCAAAAGCCGATGTAGCTCAGCTGGTAGAGCACTTCCATGGTAAGGAAGGGGTCAGGGGTTCAAGTCCCCTCATTGGCTCGATTACGTTATAACTGAAACTTTAACTTTTTACAACTTTAAACTTGTACAACAATGGCAAAAGAAAATTTCGTACGGACGAAACCTCACGTTAACATTGGGACCATCGGTCACGTGGATCACGGTAAGACCACCCTTACTGCTGCCATCACATCCGTTCTTGCAAAAGAAGGTCTGGCCCAGGCAAGGGACTTCTCTTCGATCGATAACGCTCCGGAAGAAAAAGAACGCGGTATTACCATCAATACCTCGCACGTAGAATATGAAACAGCCAACCGTCACTATGCACACGTTGACTGTCCGGGTCACGCCGACTATGTAAAGAACATGGTTACCGGTGCTGCCCAGATGGACGGTGCTATCCTGGTGGTGGCTTCCACAGACGGTCCAATGCCGCAAACACGCGAGCACATCCTGCTCGGCCGTCAGGTTGGTGTACCCCGTATCGTTGTGTTCATGAACAAAGTGGACATGGTAGACGATCCGGAACTGCTTGACCTGGTTGAAATGGAGATCCGCGACCTGCTGAGCTTCTACGAGTATGACGGCGACAATACCCCGATCATCCGCGGCTCTGCTCTGGGTGCCCTCAATGGTGAGGAAAAATGGGTAGAAACAGTGAAAGAACTGATGGCCCAGGTGGATGTTTACATCCCGCTGCCTCCACGTGAAGTTGACAAGCCGTTCCTGATGCCGGTAGAAGACGTATTCTCGATCACTGGTCGTGGTACTGTTGCTACAGGCCGTATCGAAACCGGTGTAGTGAACGTGGGTGAGGAAGTTGAGATCATCGGTATGCAGGAAGAAAAACTCAAGACCGTAGTAACCGGTGTTGAAATGTTCCGTAAGCTCCTCGATCGCGGTGAGGCCGGTGACAACGTAGGTCTGCTGCTTCGTGGCATCGACAAGAAAGATATCCGTCGTGGTATGGTAATCGCCAAGCCTGGTTCCATTACTCCGCATACAGAATTCAAAGCTGAGATCTATGTACTGAAGAAAGAAGAAGGCGGACGTCACACTCCGTTCCACAACAAGTACCGTCCTCAGTTCTATCTCCGTACAACTGACGTAACCGGTGAGATCACTCTTCCGGAAGGTCGCGAGATGGTGATGCCTGGTGATAACGTAACGATCACCGTATCCCTGATCGTACCGGTAGCAATGGACAAAGGTCTGCGTTTCGCGATCCGCGAAGGTGGCCGTACCGTTGGTGCAGGTCAGGTAACTGAGATCATCAAGTAATTACAATAAATAAAATTGGTATCCCCGGCGCTCCGTCCGGGGTTACCAATTTAGTGTTTACGGAGAGTCGTTCTTTGAGCTGAAAAAAAATATGGGTGTAGTTCGCTTTCCGGCTGAATGGCCTTAAGCTTACGAAGGCAGAAGGAAATGAAGGCTAAAAGCTGTTCTGCATCTTGAATCAGATTACAAACGGGTGTAGTTCAAGGGTAGAATAGCGGTCTCCAAAACCGTTGATGGGAGTTCGAATCTCTCCACCCGTGCAATTGAAAAATGAAAGAATCGTGAAATTAAAAGCGTACATACAGGAAAGCTTCGATGAGCTGTTGCACAAAGTGTCCTGGCCTGCATGGTCAGAGCTCCAGAGCAGCTCGATCATCGTGCTGGTGGCATCGCTGCTCATCGCAGTAGTAGTGTTCACTATGGACAGTTCTTTCAGTTATATAATGAAGTTTATTTATAATACCTTGTTCTGAGGCGTATGGCTGAAGTGGTGAAAAAATGGTATGTGATCCGGGCTGTAAGCGGCCAGGAAAAGAAGGTGAAGCAATACATCGAATCGGAGATCCGTCACAACAAGATGAACGATTATGTATCGCAGATCCTCATTCCGACGGAGAAGATATACCAGATCCGGAAAGGGAAGAAGATCAGCAAGGAGAAGAGTCTTTTCCCCGGCTATGTGCTGATTGAAGCAGCGCTGGTAGGAGAGTTGCCACACCTTATAGAGAACGTTACCGGAGTGATCGGATGGCTGGGAGCAAAAGGGGGAAATCCCGTTCCGCTGAGCCAGGCAGAGATCAACCGGATCCTCGGAAAAGTAGATGAGCTGGCAGACAGCGACGAAGAGCTGAACATCCCGTTCATCGTAGGCGAGTCGGTAAAGGTGATCGACGGACCATTCAACAACTTTACCGGCGTGATCGAAGAGATCAACGAGGAAAAGAAAAAGCTCAAGGTGAGCGTAAAGATTTTCGGACGCAAAACTCCGCTGGAGTTAAGCTATATGCAAGTAGAGAAGGAAGTATAATATAATTAGTTTCAACGATGGCAAAAGAAATCACAGGCTTTATTAAGCTGCAGGTAAAAGGAGGGCAGGCAAACCCTTCTCCCCCGATCGGTCCTGCTCTGGGTTCCAAGGGTGTCAACATCATGGAGTTCTGCAAGCAGTTCAACGCACGTACCCAGGACCAGATGGGCAAAGTGCTTCCGGTGGTGATCACGGTATATTCGGACAAGTCGTTCGAGTTTATCATCAAAACCCCTCCGGTTCCGATCATGCTGAAAGAGGCCGTAAAAGTACAGACCGCTTCCCCAGAGCCTAACCGTAAAAAGGTAGGTTCCGTTTCCTGGGACAAGGTAAAGGAGATCGCCGAGGTAAAAATGCCGGATCTCAATTGCTTCAAGCTGGAAAGCGCTATGCGTATGGTAGCCGGTACCGCAAGAAGCATGGGAATCACGGTGGACGGCGAGTTCCCCAATATGAATTAATAACTGATAAAATTTTAGGAGTGTTATGGCACGTTTGACTAAAAATATGAAGAATGCTATCGCAAAGGTAGATTCTGAGAAATACTATGAGCTGACAGATGCTTCGAAGCTGGTGAAGGAAATCACCTTCACGAAGTTCGATGCATCTGTGGACATAGCGGTTCGGCTGGGGGTTGATCCCCGTAAAGCCGACCAAATGGTCCGTGGTTCTGTGAAGCTTCCTCACGGGATCGGGAAAAGCGTTCGCGTACTGGTACTTTGTACACCCGACAAGGTGGATGAAGCCAAGGCTGCAGGCGCTGACCATGTGGGACTGGACGACTATATCGAGAAGATCAAGAACGGTTGGACCGATATCGACGTGATCATAACCACGCCTTCCGTAATGGGAAAAGTAGGTGCTTTGGGTCGTATCCTGGGTCCTCGTGGATTAATGCCCAATCCGAAAACCGGAACCGTTACGATGGAGATCGGCAAGGCTGTAGAAGAAGTAAAAGCCGGTAAGATCGATTTCAAAGTGGACAAGTATGGTATCGTGCACACTACCGTTGGTCGTGTATCGTTCGATGCTGTGAAGATCGAGGAAAATGCAAAGGAGTTCCTCAACATGATCGTCCGCCTGAAGCCGTCTTCCGCCAAAGGAGCCTACATCAGAAGTGTAGCCCTTTCTTCGACGATGAGCCCTGGCATCAAAATAGACACTAGAAACCTGGTTTAATTCATTTAAACGATCAGCAATGACAAGAGAAGAGAAAAATCAGGTAATTGAAGAGCTTTCAGCAGTGCTGAAGGAGAAGAACGTGGTATATCTTACCGATACCTCCGGTATGACGGTAGAAGCCACCAATAAGCTCCGTCGCGCATGCTTCGAAAAGAACGTTCAGTTACGCGTAGTAAAGAATACCCTGCTGAAAAAGGCAATGGAGCGTTCCGAAAAGGACTTCGCCCCGCTGTTCGAGTCCCTGCATGGTACTACCGCTGTGATGACCACCGAAGTAGCTAATGTACCGGCCAGGCTTATCAAGGACATCCGGAAAAAAGGCGATAAACCTGCACTGAAGGGCGCCTATATCAATTCCGATTGCTACCTGGGAGACAACAATCTGGAAACCCTGGCGACGTTGAAATCCCGCGAAGAGCTTATCGGCGACATTATCGGGCTTCTGCAATCTCCAGCCAAGAATGTTATCGGCGCGCTTCAGGGCAGTGCCGGGCATAAAGTGGCCGGACTTGTTAAAGCTCTCGAAGAAAGAGCACAGTAATTTTATTTTAATTCAATTTAATTTTTTAAGTATCACACTTTAATTCTAAATACAATGGCAGAAGTTAAAGAATTAGCAGAACAACTGGTTAACCTCACAGTAAAAGAAGTTAACGAACTTGCTAAAATCCTGAAAGATGAGTACGGTATCGAGCCTGCAGCTGCAGCTCCTGTAATGATGGCTGGCGGCGGCGGCGGCGAAGCTGTTGCTGAGAAAACATCTTTTGATGTGATCCTGAAAGCAGGCGGCGGTAACAAACTGGCTGTGGTGAAAATCGTGAAGGACCTGACCGGTCTTGGCCTGAAAGAAGCCAAAGATCTGGTAGACCAGGCTCCGAAGCCAGTGAAAGAAGGTGTATCCAAAGAAGAAGCTGAACAGGTAAAAACTCAGTTGACTGAAGCTGGAGCTGAAGTTGAGGTTAAATAATCCACACTCAGTATCCTTCCTGAAAGGATCTTATTTAGACGCTAACTTCCCTCAGGGAATTAGCGTCTAAACCCTTTTTTGTTCATTGGTAGTTTTTTTTGTTTGGTTTTTATAAATTACAAATAAGCTTATGGCTGTAGCGCCCGTCTCCAACATACAAAAAGGTAAAAGACACAATTTTACCAAATCAAAATTTCCGGTGGATTACCCGGATTTCCTGGAGATCCAGTTAAAGTCATTCCAGGACTTTTTCCAGTTAGAGACCACTCCTGACAACAGGAAGAATGAGGGTCTCTTTGCTGTTTTCAGCGAGAACTTTCCGATCACCGATGCGCGGAACCAGTTCGTCCTGGAATTCCTTGACTATTTTGTGGATCCCCCGCGTTACACGATCGACGAATGTATCGAGCGTGGCTTGACTTACAGCGTGCCGCTGAAAGCCAAGCTCAAACTGTATTGTACAGATCCCGAGCACGAAGATTTCGAAACCATCGTGCAGGATGTGTACCTGGGAACCATTCCGTACATGACCCCCAAAGGTACCTTTGTCATCAACGGTGCCGAAAGGGTGGTTGTTTCCCAGCTTCACCGCTCCCCGGGCGTATTTTTCGGTCAAAGCCGCCATGCTAACGGTACCAAGCTCTACTCCGCAAGGATCATCCCTTTCAAGGGATCCTGGATCGAGTTTGCAACCGATATCAACCAGGTGATGTATGCGTACATCGACCGGAAGAAAAAACTGCCGGTAACCACTCTTTTCCGCGCTATCGGATTTGAAACGGATAAGGATATCCTCGAGATATTCGACCTGGCAGACGAAGTGAAGGTCAGCAAGCCTAACCTGAAAAAGGTGATCGGCCGCAAGCTGGCTGCCCGTGTCCTCAAAACATGGATCGAAGACTTCGTAGACGAAGACACCGGTGAAGTGGTTTCCATTGAAAGGAACGAGATCATCGTGGATCGCGAAACGGTCCTCGAAGAAGAACATATCGACCTGATCCTGGAGTCGGGCGCCAAGACCATCATCCTGCACAAGGAAGATATCAGCGCCGCCGACTACGCGATCATTTACAACACTCTGCAGAAAGATACCACCAACTCGGAGATCGAGGCGGTGGAATATATCTATCGTGTGCTGCGTAACGCTGATCCCCCGGATGAGGAAACAGCCCGCGGCGTGCTGGAGAAGCTTTTCTTCTCCGACAAACGTTACGACCTCGGTGAAGTAGGCCGTTACAGGATCAACAAGAAGTTAGGTCTGAACCTGGAATCCGATGTCCGCGTTCTTACCAAAACCGATATCATCGCCATTGTAAAGCACCTGATCCAGCTGATCAACTCCAAGGCTAACGTAGACGACATCGATCACCTGAGCAACCGCCGCGTACGTACAGTAGGCGAGCAGCTCTACAACCAGTTCGGCGTAGGTCTGGCCCGTATGGCGCGCACCATCCGCGAGCGTATGAACGTTCGCGACAACGAGGTGTTCACGCCCATCGACCTGATCAATGCCAAGACGCTGTCTTCGGTGATCAACTCGTTCTTCGGTACCAACCAGCTTTCCCAGTTCATGGACCAGACGAACCCGCTGGCCGAGATCACTCACAAGCGCCGCCTGTCGGCACTCGGTCCCGGTGGTCTCTCCCGCGAACGTGCCGGTTTCGAAGTGCGCGACGTTCACTACACTCACTACGGACGTCTTTGTACCATCGAAACTCCGGAAGGTCCGAACATCGGTCTGATCTCCTCGCTTTGCGTATTCGCGAAGATCAATAACCTCGGCTTCATCGAAACTCCGTACCGTACCGTGACCAACGGTAAGGCCGATATCGAAAAGCCGATCCATTACCTCAGCGCAGAAGAAGAGGAAGAGAATATCATCGCCCAGTCCAAAGTGGATATGGACGAGAAAGGCAAGATCACTACGAACAAGGTGAAAGCCCGTTTCGAAGGTGACTTCCCGGTGTCTGAGCCGAACGAGATACGCCTGATGGACGTAGCTCCGAACCAGATCGCTTCTATCGCGGCTTCGCTCATCCCGTTCCTCGAGCACGATGACGCCAACCGCGCGCTGATGGGATCGAACATGATGCGCCAGGCCGTACCGCTGCTTCAGCCGCAGTCTCCTATCGTAGGGACCGGACTGGAAGAGCGCGTGGCCCGCGATTCGCGTCTGCTGCTGAACGCAGAATTTGACGGCGTGGTGGAATATGTGGATGCTGAAAAGATATCCATCCGCTACAGCCGCGACAATAAAGAAAAACAGGTGAGCTTCGACGACGATCTCATCACTTATAAAATGATCAAATTCCGTAAAACGAACCAGAACACCAGCATCAACCTCAAGCCGATCGTCCGCAAAGGGCAGAAGGTGAAGAGAGGCGAAGTGCTCTGCGAAGGCTTTGCAACGCAGGACGGTGAGCTGGCTCTGGGACGTAACCTCCTGGTGGCTTTCATGCCATGGAAAGGTTACAACTTCGAGGATGCGATCGTTATCAACGAGAAGATCGTCCGCGACGATATCTTTACATCCGTGCACATCGATGAGTTCATCATGGAAGTGCGCGATACGAAGATGGGCCTGGAAGAGCTTACCGCCGATATTCCAAACGTAAGCGAAGAAGCCACAAAAGATCTCGACGAGAACGGTATCATCCGTGTAGGCGCCGAGGTGGTTCCGGGAGATATCCTCATCGGTAAGATCACTCCGAAAGGAGAATCCGATCCGACCCCGGAAGAGAAGCTTCTCCGCGCGATCTTCGGCGATAAGGCCGGCGATGTGAAAGACGCTTCGATGAAGGCGCCCCCGTCACTGTACGGCGTGGTGATCGACAAGAAGCTTTTCTCCAAGTCCATCAAGGACCGCCGCGCGAAGAGCGAAGAAAAGCGCGAGCTTGAAATTCTCGATAAGGAATACGAAAAAGAATTCGGCGCGCTGAAAGAGAAAATGGTCGACAAGCTGATCTATCTTCTCGATGGAAAAGTTTCCAATGGTGTATTTAATACACTAAGAGAAGAGGTGATCAAGAAGGGAACCAAATTCACACGCAAAGGATTCGAAAGAATAGACTTCAACATCCTGAACCCGGAGAACTGGACCAAGGAAGATGATGTGAACCAGATGATCAAGTACCTGCTTCACAACTATTCGATCAAGTATAACGACCTGTATGGTGTGCACAAGCGGAAGAAGTATAACCTCACCGTGGGTGACGAGCTTCCTTCCGGGATCGTGCAGCTTGCCAAGGTGTACATCGCCAAGAAGCGTAAGCTGAAGGTGGGTGACAAGCTGGCCGGCCGTCACGGTAACAAAGGTATCGTGGCACGTATCGTACGCCCGGAAGATATGCCGTTCCTTGAGGACGGAACTCCGGTGGACATCGTGCTGAACCCGCTGGGCGTACCTTCGCGAATGAACCTGGGTCAGATCTATGAAACGATCCTCGGTTGGGCAGGTCTGAAGCTCAACAAGAAATATGCGACCCCGATCTTCGACGGAGCCGAACTGGACGAGATCCAGGATGAGATCGAAGCCGCCGGACTTCCGCGTTTGGGTAAGACCTTCCTGCACGACGGGGGAACCGGAGAGCGCTTCCATACTCCGGCTACCGTGGGTGTGATCTACATGCTGAAGCTTTCACACATGGTGGATGACAAGATGCACGCCCGTTCGATCGGTCCCTACTCGCTTATCACCCAGCAGCCGCTCGGAGGTAAGGCGCAATTCGGAGGTCAGCGTTTCGGTGAGATGGAGGTATGGGCGCTCGAAGCATTCGGTGCATCCAACATCCTGCAGGAAATGCTTACTGTGAAGAGCGACGACGTGATGGGCCGTGCCAAGGCATACGAAGCGCTGGTAAAAGGCGAAGGAATGCCTACTCCCGGAATCCCCGAATCTTTCAACGTGTTGCTGCACGAGCTGAGAGGTCTGGGACTGAAGATTACATTAGAATAATAAACTTAAACGCATCCATAGATTATGGCCATGTCAAAGGATAATAAAACTGTTGCGGATTTTTCAAGAATCACCATCAGTCTTGCATCTCCCGAAGATATCCTGGACCGTTCCAGCGGCGAGGTGATCAAGCCTGAAACTATCAACTACCGTACATTCAAGCCGGAACGCGACGGTCTTTTCTGCGAAAGGATCTTCGGCCCGGTAAAGGACTGGCAGTGTGGTTGCGGAAAATATAAAGGTATCCGTTACAAAAGTATCGTCTGCGACCGTTGCGGTGTGGAGGTGACCGAGAAGAAAGTGCGTCGCGAGCGTACAGGTCACATCATGCTTACCGTGCCGGTAGCTCATATCTGGTATTTCCGCTCGTTGCCCAACAAGATCGGTTTGCTGCTCGGACTGCCTACCAAAAAGCTGGAAGCTATCATCTACTACGAAAAGTATGTGGTGATCCAGGCTGGTATCAAAGGCGCCGACGGAGTAAATTATCTCGATTTCCTGTCTGAAGAAGAATACCTGGACATCCTGGACAATCTTCCGAAAGACAATCAATACCTCGATGATAACGATCCCAACAAGTTCGTTGCCAAAATGGGTGGAGAAGCACTGTACGACCTGCTGGCCCGCCTGGACCTGGATGGACTTTCCTACCAGCTCCGTCACCAGGCCAACAACGAAACCTCCCAGCAGCGTAAGCAGGAAGCCCTGAAGCGTCTGCAGGTGGTGGAATCGTACCGTGAGGCGAACACCCGCATCGTGAACCGTCCCGAGTGGATGGTGATCAAGGTGATCCCCGTTATCCCGCCCGATCTTCGTCCGCTCGTTCCACTGGACGGCGGCCGTTTCGCTACTTCCGACCTGAACGATCTCTACCGTCGCGTCATCATCCGGAACAACCGTCTGAAACGTCTCATCGAGATCAAAGCGCCGGAGGTGATCCTGCGTAACGAAAAACGTATGCTGCAGGAAGCAGTAGACGCCCTGTTCGATAACTCACGGAAGTCGAGCGCGGTGAAAACCGAAGCTAACCGCCCGCTGAAATCGCTTTCCGATTCGCTGAAAGGAAAACAGGGACGCTTCCGTCAGAACCTGCTCGGAAAAAGGGTCGATTACTCCGCCCGTTCCGTAATTGTGGTAGGTCCTGAGCTGAAATTACACGAATGCGGTCTGCCGAAAGATATGGCGGCTGAGCTTTTCAAGCCGTTCATCATCCGGAAGCTGATCCAGCGCGGACTGGTGAAAACCGTTAAATCCGCCAAGAAAATAGTTGACCGCCGGGATTCGGTGATCTGGGAGATCCTGGAGAACGTCCTGAAAGGGCATCCCGTGCTGCTCAACCGTGCTCCGACACTTCACCGTCTGGGTATCCAGGCATTCCAGCCAAAGCTGATCGAAGGAAAAGCGATCCAGCTTCACCCGCTGGCCTGTACGGCCTTCAACGCCGACTTCGATGGTGACCAGATGGCCGTTCACGTGCCGCTGGGAAATGCTGCGATCCTCGAAGCGCAGATCCTGATGCTTGGAGCGCACAACGTGCTCAACCCCGCAAACGGCGCCCCGATCGCGGTACCTTCGCAGGACATGGTACTCGGTCTGTATTACATCACCAAAGGACGTAAGAGCATTCCTGAAAACCCCGTAAGAGGCGAAGGACTGACCTTCTACGGTCCGCAGGAAGTGATCATCGCTTACAACGAGAACCGCGTCGATCTTCCCGCCTGGATCAAGGTGAAAGTAAATGTGAAGCAGGCAGACGGCTCAATTAAGAACCAGCTGCTGGAAACCACTGTGGGCCGCGTCATCTTCAACGAAGTGGTGCCGGAAGAATACGGTTTCATCAACCAGCTTCTGACCAAGAAATCGCTCCGCGACATTATCGGCGACATCTTCAAGCACACCGATATGCCTACTACCGCCAAGTTCCTCGACGATATCAAGGACCTCGGTTACTATATGGCATTCCGCGGAGGATTATCGTTCCTCCTGGACGATATCATCATCCCCAAAGAGAAGGAAGAGCTCATCGCCGATGCCAACGAGCAGGTGGACGAAGTGCTTTCCAACTATAACATGGGTTTCATTACCAATAACGAGCGCTACAACCAGATCATCGACATCTGGACGCATACGAACTCCAAGCTGACGCAGATACTGATGAAGCAGATCAGCGAGGACAAGCAGGGCTTCAACCCGGTATACATGATGCTGGATTCCGGAGCGCGTGGTTCCAAAGAGCAGATCCGCCAGCTTTGCGGAATGCGCGGACTGATGGCGAAGCCGCAGAAATCGGGCGATACCGGTAACGAAATTATCGAGAACCCGATCCTTGCGAACTTTAAGGAAGGTCTGTCCATCCTTGAGTACTTCATCTCTACGCACGGCGCCCGTAAAGGTCTTGCGGATACGGCTCTTAAAACAGCGGATGCAGGTTACCTCACCCGCCGTCTGGTAGACGTTTCCCAGGATGTGATCATCACCGAAGAAGATTGCGGAACACTGCGCGGTCTGCAGATGACAGCCCTGAAGAAGAACGACGAAGTGGTGGAAAGCCTCTACGACCGTATCCTCGGACGTACGTCGCTGCACTCCATTCACCATCCGAATACAGGAGATCTTATCGTGGAATCCGGCGAGTCTATCAGCGAGTCTGTAGCCCGCCTGGTCGAAGAGTCTCCTATCGAAATGGTGGAGATCCGCTCAGTGCTTACCTGCGAAACCCGCAAAGGCGTGTGCGCAAAATGTTACGGACGTAACCTCTCTACCGGCAGAATGGTGCAGATGGGAGAAGCTGTCGGCGTCATCGCTGCACAGTCCATCGGTGAGCCGGGAACACAGCTTACACTGCGTACCTTCCACGTGGGCGGGGTAGCAGGAGGCTCTGCCGTACAGTCGAAGATCGAAGCCAAATACGATGGTATCGTGGAGATCGACGAGCTGCGCACCGTAACCAAGAAAACAGACAACGGCACACAGACCGTTGTGATCGGACGCTCTGCAGAGATGCGCCTGGTTGACAAGAATACCAAGATCGTTCTTACCACCGGTAACGTGCCTTACGGTTCCACCCTGTATGTTCAGGATGGTTCCGAAGTGAAGAAAGGCGACCTCATCTGCGAATGGGATCCATGGAACGCCGTGATCCTCTCCGAATTTGAAGGTAAGATCGAATTTGAAAATATCGAAGAAGGTATCACTTACCGCGAAGAGCTGGATGAGGCTACCGGATTCAAGGAAAAAGTGATCATCGAGCGCCGCGACAAGACCAAGAACCCTGCGATCCGTATCGTAGACAAAGGCGGCGAAGTGATCCGTACATACAACATTCCTACCGGAGCGCACATCACATCCGAGAACAGCGCTAAGGTGAACGCAGGCGACGTACTGGTGAAGATCCCGCGTTCTGCCGGTAAAACAGGCGATATCACAGGTGGTCTGCCACGGGTGACCGAGCTCTTCGAAGCGCGTAACCCGTCTAACCCCGCCGCAGTGGCCGAGATCGACGGTATCGTTACCTTCGGCAAGATCAAGCGCGGTAACCGCGAGGTTCAGATCGAGTCCCGCACCGGCGAGATCAAGCGTTACCTGGTATCTCTCGCGAAACATATCCTGGTTCAGGAAAATGACTTCGTGAAAGCAGGTCAGCCGCTCACCGACGGCGCCATCACTCCGAACGACATCCTCGACATCAAAGGTCCTACTGCAGTGCAGGAATACCTGGTGAACGAGATACAGGAAGTATACCGCCTCCAGGGTGTGAAGATCAACGATAAGCATTTCGAGGTGATCGTACGCCAGATGATGCGTAAAGTTGAGATCGTTGACCCGGGAGATACCGCATTCCTCGAAGGAGAGCTGGTGAACAAGTTCGAGTTCATGGAAAAGAACGATGAGCTGTTCGGTAAAGTAGTGGTTGTAGAGCCGGGAGATTCCGACGAGCTGAAAGCCGGCCAGATCATTTCTGCGAGAAAGCTGCGGGATGTAAATTCCGTGCTGAAGCGCAAAGATATGAAGCTGGTGGAAGCCCGCGACGCGGTTCCGTCCACATCGCTGCAGGTGCTCCAGGGTATTACCCGTGCATCGCTGCAGACCGATAGCTGGATCTCTGCCGCATCGTTCCAGGAAACTACCAAGGTGCTGAACGAAGCTGCCGTGAACGGTAAGATCGACTTCCTCGAAGGCCTGAAGGAGAACGTGATCGTTGGTCATCTGATCCCTGCAGGAACGGGAACACGCAGATTCCAGAACAACATCGTTGCTTCGAAAGAAGAGTACGAGGCGATGCAACTGGCAACCAACAACCGTGGAAAGAAAGAAAAAGCGGGTGTCGAAGTAGAAGAATAATTCAGACGAATTATAAATATCGAAAACGGGCCCGTCATGCAACGGGCCCGTTTTTGTTTTATTACGGTTCGTGAGATTTTTTAGAAAGGAAGAATTAGCTCCTGAACAGCCATGAAAAAAAATTCCGAATATGAGAAGATGCCTAAAACCTTAAAGCAACTGGGCTTAAGCGAGAAGGCGTTCAACGATGTTACAAAGCTCAAATGGACCGTAACTGAAAAGATACACGGCGCCAATTTCAGTTTTGTATATGAGGGCAGGAAACTGCTGTTTGCAAAACGCAAAGATTACCTGGCCTGGAACGATGATTTTTTCGGGTTCCAGGAAGTCGTGGAAAAGATCGAGGACAATATCCTGGCGCTGTTCGAACAATTGAGCCAGGAGATCGAAGCAGATAAGTACATCATATACGGAGAGCTGTTCGGAGGAAAATATCCTCACCCGGACGTACCGGCGCATCCATCAGTGGAAGCTATCCAGACAGGAGTGTATTATTGCCCGTCGGTAAATTTCTGCGCATTTGATATCGCGTACGAAACAGGCGGAAAAAAGCATTATGTGGACTATACAAAAGCGATCCGTTATTTTGAAGCTTCCGGTGTTTTCTACGCCCATGCGCTCTTTACAGGCAAGCTGAACGAAGCGATGGAGTTCAATACCAGGATCAATTCCAAAGTGCCGGCGCAGCTGGGATTGCCGGAGCTCAGCGAGAACCTGATCGAAGGCGTCGTGATCAAACCGGCAAGCCATTCGGAGTTGAAGGACCTGGAATTCCGCCCGGTGGTGAAGCTGAAGAACCCGGAGTTTGATGAAGAGAAAAAATTCCATGAAGCCGAAAAATGGTCGTTCGTGCCGAAGGCGGTTTCCCGTTCGGAAGAGCTTTCGTTCATTCTCGATGAGCTGTCGGATTATTTAAATGAAAACCGCCTGAACAGCGCTGTGTCGAAGACGGGCAAGATCGATTTGGCGAACCCGGCCCGGATGGAAGAGATCCGCAGTGAAATAGTGAACGACACCTGGACGGATTTCAACGGGAATAATAACGGGCTGCTGGACGAGCTGACGGAAGAACAGAAAGAATGGGTGCGGAAGAGAATGAGGGTGATGGTAGAAGAGCTGATCCGGAAGAGCCAGATTCCTTCATAAAGGTACTGGTGGCGTTGCATGATAAACGTTTCGCTATACCGGGCTCAGGAGCCAAAGGCAAGAAGGAGAAAGCACGGTGTAGAAATGGACCGGGCTTGATGAACGCATGCTGTATTACCAAAACTACCATACCGCCGTCCCCTCCGGGACTGACGCCGGGTAAAAATGAAGACTTTCCCGCAGTTCCCGGAGGCTTTGGGAAGTTGCGGAACTGTCAAAGTTGAAAGAGTTTTCAAAACAATTGAAAGTTACCAAGCTAACTGTTGAGAAAAGTGCATTACTTATTGAAGATGGAGATTATGCAAATTTAATTGAAATATTAAATCAATTTGGTCAATTTGCGATTGGCAAATTGACTCTGATAACTTTGCGTAATAGACAAGTTCATGAACTAGAGCGGTATGGTGTAACAAATACCGAGATTAGAAAAGTTATTGATCGAAACGGACAGACTAAAGCGCGTTTTGTTCAAATGGTTGATGAACTCTCAATAGCGTTTAAACGCCAAATTAAAGGATAAAGATTATGGAGATAATTCATATGTAATAACTAAGATTTGATCTGACAGGTTTAAAAAAAATTGCTTATAAAACTGCCAGCTGTTCAAGCAGCTTTTCTTTAGCCAAAGATATGCTATCCATAAAAGTTTGCAAAGGCGTTTTCCAAAGCAGTATTTACCTGTATGGGGCCGTTCGCTATTGTACTGGCTAATCCATCTATCCAGGTCTGTTTGCAGTTACTCTATAAAGCTATAAATCTTACGGAAAGCTGACAACTCATCATGGATGGGTACAGTGCAAGCGCTCACAGATGCCGTTGGTTAGATGTTCTCCGGGTTGAGCCGTTTGGTTTTTTATTCGGTAATGGTTTTCATTTTTAGTGTTGGTTTTGGATTTTTTATTGTCGTGGAGCAGCAAAGATAAATTGGCGATCGGAAGAAACCTATGCGATGTAGGGATGCCGGCCTTCGCCGGAGGCTGTGGCAAATAAAAGAAATGAGAGCGTGATCTGATTAACATCAGGGGATAAGGGGAATTTTTATTGAGATGTTGTGTAGGGTGAAATGGTCGGTTGGTTTATCGGAGGGGTGGGTTGGGTTATTGAATGGAAGCTGGAAGCTGGAGTCCGCCTACGCCTACGCCTCCGGCGGATAAAAGGACATTGGACAAAAAGGACGATCCGCCTTCGCTTCGGGGAGTAAAAATGAAAATTAAAAGAAGCGACATATTGCATACATTTATGTAGATGAACGTGAAAAAAAACAGGAAATAACAATGAGGATCTTATTTGCACTATTTTTTCTGACAGGCACATCTGCTTACGGGCAGATGCAAAAACGGAGCGATCCGGATACGCAGACGAAAACCGCTATGCTGACAGACAGCCTGGCAGGGAAGTGGGAGCTGGTAAAAACGATCTGTTATATAAACGGGGACACCGTCGTGCAGGAGGTATCTTTTGCAGCGGAAAGAACGGCAGGATCGAAGCTTCCGGCAAGGCTGACGCTCGATACGCTACAGAATTTTACCATTACCCGATGGTGCATGAAGTGCCCGCACATTGCCTGGAGCGGACGTTACGAGATCAAAGTGCGCCCGCTGAAGGATATGGATTTCTTTTACCTCACCTTCGTTGAACAAAGGGATAAGCGCTCAGGAAAAAAGGTTTCGCTTACGGCTGATTTTAACGGCCATATCACAGATTTCAGTAACGGCAAACTGCAGCTGACGAATGATAATGGCTGCCATTCGATCTATAAAAGGGTAACGGATGACCGGTAATATTTTTGCGCATTTACCATCCTGGTTTGTCGCGCTTTCCCCCCGGAAAAGTAATTTTACTGCCGTACGTTTGTAACAACAAAACCATACTAAAATGAGAAAATTAAAATTGCAGGTGCAGATAACTATCGATGGCTTCGTATCAGGTCCTAACGGTGAGATGGACTGGATGACATGGAACTGGGACAACGAGCTGAAAGACCACGTGACCGATCTGACGGAGCCTGTGGACTGTATCGTGATGGGCCGTAAGCTGGCGGAAGGCTTTATTCCCCACTGGGCCGGCGTGGCTGCAGATCCGGATAACCCGGAATACTGGGCGGGACGGAAATTTACCGATACGCATAAAGTGGTTTTTTCCAAAACGCTGGAAAGCTCGCCATGGGAAAACGCTTCGCTGGCCAAAGGCGACCTGGCCGACGAAATAAACAAGCTGAAGAATGCGCCGGGAGAGGATATCATCGTTTACGGAGGTGTTACGTTCGTATCATCGCTGATCCGGGAGAACCTGATCGACGAATATAACCTGTTCGTCAATCCTGCGGCTATCGGTAAAGGTATGCCTATATTCGATAAGCTGGAGAAGAAAATGGACCTGGAGCTGGTGGGGTCGAAGGCGTATGAATGCGGTATTGTGGTGATGAGATATGGGAAGAAAGGATAGGGGATGAAAGGCACCGGACGATCCGCCTTCGCCGCAGGCGGATGAAAAAAGGACGCTGGCACTTGCAGCTGTTGCCTGAGTTCTGGCAACTAAAAACCGGCTCCTATTTTAAAGATGCCCGCCCGGCTTGCCTGATGTATACCAAAAGCGATTATCATTTGACAGGGCTGTTACTTATATTTGTTCCAAACGAATTATTATGAGCAACGAAGAACAAACTCCGCAGGGACAGATCAATATCGAGCTGAACGAAGAAGTGGCGGAAGGCATTTATTCCAATCTCGCTATCATTACACATTCGCATAGCGAGTTCGTGGTGGATTTTATAACACTGATGCCCGGCGTGCCGAAAGCCAAGGTGCGCTCGCGCATCGTACTTACTCCCGAACATGCCAAACGGCTGATGGGCGCGCTGCGTGATAACGTCGCGAAATTCGAAGCGCAGCATGGTACGATCAAGCAGATCGAAGGAGCGGGCAATCCTCCGTTCCCGATGAATTTTGGCGGCCCTACAGGACTGGCCTGAGGCGCAGGGCGCCTTCAAAAGAGAAAGGACAAGCTTCACAGATACTGCGGAGCTTGTCCTTCCTTTTTTACCGTTATCGTTTAGCGGATGACATTGATATGGCCGATCCGCGTCTGATCGTATGGATCCTGGCAATAATTTACATAGTGCACTTTCCATACATAGGTTCCCTGCGGTACGATCTGCTGCGAATCCATATATCTTCCGTTCCAGCCTTCGCTGGGTGAATTGCTATAGAACAGCATCTCGCCCCACCGGTTGAATATCATCAGCTCGTAATCTTCCTTGTCCGCTCCCACTATGTGGAAAGCCTCGTTCAGCCCGTCGTTGTTGGGCGTAAAGGTGTTCGGTATGTATACGTCCGGCGAACGGTACCGGTGCTGCACCACGATCGTATCTTTCACGAGGCAGTAGCCCACCCATTTTTCGTACCACACGGTCGTTTCTTCCAGCACGGTAATGCTTTCGGTAGTGGCCCCGGTGGACCACAGGAAGCTGTTCCCGTTACCGGCATGCAGTGTAAGCGCTCCGGGGCATACCAGGTTCGTATCCGGAGCCGGGTCGAAGGTGAGCGCGTACAGCGTAATGGTATCGCGGCTCACGCAATTGCCTTTCACGGCCTCCACAATGTAGGTGCCGGATGCGGTTACGGTAATGGCCTGCGTGGTGTCGCCGGTGGACCAGAGATACGATTCCGCACCGGACCCCGCGTCGAAGTTTACCGCCTGGTCAGGGCATATTTCCCCGTCGGGCCCGAGGTCAATGGCGATCCCTCCGTCTACCGTAATGGTCATCTGCATCGTATCCTTCTGGTTGCACAGGGTATCGGTGGCAATGAAGGTAATAAGGTAGTCGCCGGGATTATCGAACACGTGCGTAGGATTTTCCGCGTACGATGAATTTCCGTCTCCGAAGTCCCAGAAATATGCTCCCGCGTTCTGCGAGTTATTGGTAAAAGTTACGGTTATCTCTTCGCAATCGGGAGACTGCAGGTACGTAAAATCTGCGACCGGCAATACGGGCGGGCCGAACTGTATCTGCACCTGTATGGTATCCGCGCCGATGCATACGGTATCGGTAGCGATGAGCGTAACGGTCCACGGCCCGGGCGTGCTGTACGAATGCGTTGGGTTCTCTACGTCGGATGAATCCCCGTCGCCGAAGATCCACAGAAAATCCTGCGCTCCGAACGATGTATTGTCTGCGATCAGATTGTATGTGCTGCAGCTTGCGAGAACGTAATCGAAGCTTGCTTCCACGCTGTCGCCTGCGCCTACCTGTATGGTAATGTAAGTGGTATCTGAAATGTTACAAGTGGTAGAATCGGTAGCCACAAGCATCACCTGGTATGTGCCTGGATTCTGGAATGTATGCGACGGCTGGAACAGGGTGCTGGTAGCGGTTCCGTCGTCGAAGTCCCAGAAATACGCCTGCGCATTGAGGCTGGTGTTATTGAAGTTGACAGTGAACGGCGCGCATCCTACTATGGATGGTGCGGCCGAGGCCCGGGCGATCACGCCCTGCTGCTCGAAGTCGATCTTGAACACTACAATGTCCCAGCCTACGGTCGAAGTATTGGAATAAGCTCCCGGCGTGGTGGGGAATGATGTTCCTCCCTCGCACACGGCTTCATACACGATGCCTTGCTTGTCGAAGCGGCTGGTGCCGCCGTCTACATGCTCCCATGAGGAGCCGTCGCCCATATAGGTCGCATACAGGAGCGAGTCGGCGTCCTGCGCGAGCACAAGCAGGTAGAAGTCGCTTCCGTCCGTGGTGGATTGTATCGCGCCCGGCGAAACGGGAAGACCTGCGGTACCGTCCCATCCGGCCATATAAATTTTACGGCACTGGTCTACCAGGAAAGCGGTGGGCGTTTGCCCGGCCGCCGGACCGATGCCTGTGCTCCATGTTACCGAAGAGCATGGGGTATTAAGCATGGCAAGGAACATGGTGCCCCCCGGCTGCGAATATGTCCCGGGCGTTATAGCGGGTACATTGTCTGCCTGTCCGTACACATAGATATTGTCCATGTTGTCGATATCGCTGAAGAATACCTGCTCGTATCCGGCGGTTCCGTAATATGTGCTGGCAACGAGCGATGATCCGTTCGCGCTGATGCGGCCTACCCATCCGTCGTGCGTGCCGCCCTGGTAGGTAGTCTGGTAAGCGCCCGCCGTTACCGGGAAATTATTGCTTGCGGTACCCCCGCAGATCAGCAGATCGCCGAGGGATGTTTCCGATACCTCGTAGGTGGCGTCATCTCCCGAACCTCCGATAAATGTGCTGAACAGGAGACCGGTAAGGCTGGAATTGAGCTTGCATACGACGCCGTCCTGCGCACCGTTATGCGAGCCGTCGAAGGCTCCGGGGGTTACGGGGAAATTCGTCGAGCTCGAAAAATTGGCGATAAGGATGTTGCCGCTTCCGTCCAGGTCGATCTCGCCGCGGTAGCCGTCGCCATAATTCTGCGCGATCATATTCTGCCCGTCGGTAGCAGTTCCGCCGAGATAGGTTGATGAGAGCAGGGTGTTGCCTGCAGGATTAAGCCTGGAAATAATAATATCGTAGCCGCCCCCGATAGCAGGTTGCAGGGTACCGGCTGTGGTCGGATAGTCGGCAGAGGAAGTGGAGCCCATTATATATAGCTCGCCTGCGGTATTCACGATCATACTGTGCACATAATCGTCGTTGGTGCCGCCCAGGTAGGTGGCATACAAAAGGGTGGTGCCATTGGGACTGTATTTCGAAATGGAAACGTCCACCGACCCGCCAAAAGTGCCATCGTATGCGCCGGGCGTGGTAGGATAACCGGCGCCGAAGCAGCGGCCTCCCGCATAAATGTTGCCCTGATCGTCGTATGTCGCGGAATGCCCGTACGTGGTTGCATTGGAACCTGAATATGTGGAGGCCACCAGCACCGGGTCGATCACCAGCGTATAGGCTGTATTATAACCGTCGGGAAATTCGAAGGAAAGCACGTTGCCGTCCAGGCGGTAGCGGCAGTTTACGGGAATCTTTGCCCCGCTGATGGTCTGGTAGGCAACCGGCGCAAGCTCCATCACTTCATTTACGGAAGTCTTCATATAGAGAATGCCGTCGTCCTTCAGCTTCAGATCATCTGCGCCTTCGTACTGCATGCGTATCACCGACGGATCTGCGCCCGCGGCTACATACAGATCGTATTTGAGATGCGGGCCGGAGCTGTACAGGGAAAGATCGATGCCCGGGTACAGCCCGCGGATGCCCACGGTGCGGTACACGCTTACTCCGCCGGACCAGCCGGAAGGCGAGCTTCCTTTAAAGTAGTTGCGGGAATAGTTTTCTTTTTCGCCGGTTGTGAACTCCTGCTCCGCGGAATTACCGAGGAAATTCACGAACACGGAATGGAAGTGTACGGTCTGGGCGTCTATTTCGGATGAGCTCAGGTTCTTTTCGTGGCCCAGCACATCATGGATGTACTTCAGCTCGTCAGGATTATGATAGGCGTAACGGAGCTGGCCTTTTTCCACGAACAGCCTGCCGCCGGGTATATCGGCCATGAACTGTACGGAAGAGGGATACTGGCGTTTGTTCTCTTCGAAAAGGAGACCGCCTTTTTCAGGATGATCGCCGTGAGCGAAAGCAACCATTGGCAAAAGGAGAAGAAGGATCGCTACCTGTTTTTTCAGGTATTCAGGGAATGGTACATATATAAGCATAGGCATAGTGCTGCTGTTAAGTCTCTCGTATGGGGAACCGGCGCCTGGTTTGTCAATCAGGTAGGAGTTTAATCAGGGCTCTCCAGGCACTCCGTAAACCGATATATAGGAGTTGGTTTTTTACCTATCGGTTGCACAGGGATATAAAATTACAACTTCCCGTCGTAACAAAACAGCGTACAGCAAGGATTTGCAGAAATAAAAAAAGCGCCCGGGGGGGAGCGCTTTATATTTATGAAACCGAAAAATTACTTTTTCGGGTCATGAGTGGAGGCTGATTGTTCTTCGTTCTTGATCTCAAGCGGCGAATAATACTCTTCACCATTCATGTGGATCATTACAAAGTACTGTCCGGAGGCCAGATCTTCGCAATGAACCGCTTTTTCGGTGTTGGATACCATGTCGGCCTCTTTTACCAGATCGCCGTTCTCATTGAAGATCTCTACTTTCGATACGCTGGGACCATTGGCAGATCCGGAATACAGGTAAAAGATCCCATTTTCAACTGTGGGCTGGAAAGGGGAATTGGACTGGGCCAACGCATTTATAGTGGCAACGGAAACGAGCAGGGAGAGAGAGAGGAGTAGCTTTTTCATATTTGAAGGTTTTTTTGGGGGTTATAAAAATCCTCATCGAAAAGAACGCTTTACTCAACAAGGTGATTGATATGCTCATTCACTTAAATTAAAGTAAAACTTTTTTCAGGTAAAAACCAAATCCTTTTTGCTAAAAAGCTAATAATCAACAGGAAAAAATACGGGGAGTAAAAATACCCGGTTGCTGCCGTTAAGCCGGAGTAATGATTATATGGAATAATATGATGATTTTGAGTAGGTTACGGACGCAAAGGCAATATGTTGGCAGGCTTATAAGGATATCTTTTACCGGCATCTAATGTCCATTGTCCAGCGTCTATCATCCAATGTCCTGTCCAGTGTCCATGCTCATCACCGATACCGGTAATCCGGCCGTGCGTAAGGGCTTCGGCGGGTGTTTTCTTTAGGCCGGGCAAACAGATTGCGGAAAGCATTGCCTGTATAACCGGCCAGCGCTCCCGCCAGGCCGCCAACCAAACCTGTAAGCGCTATGAGCAGCCACTTATTCCCGCGCAGCGGCAGCACCATTGCGATCCGGGAAGCAAGAATATCCGATGTCTGGTCGGTAGATAACCAGGCAAGGCCGAACCATATCCCTCCGATAGCCAGGAAGGAACTGAAAAAAGCTCCGGCGCCTTTCGTCTTGATCAGGATATTTATAATGAAAGGCACTACCATTATCGTCCACCAGGGAAAAAAGAGCTGCCCCGCATAGGCAAGGACGGCGATCACAAGTGTCTTTATAATGAATTTCATAGATCAGTTGATTAAGGTTTGCTTGAACAGGATCCTGCTGTCCTGGTCGGTAGCGGTCTTCATGAACAGGAGCTCGAAATATTCGCCTTTGCTCCATTTTTCTATGCCCGTGGCATAGTAGGGGCTACCGGGGTTACCGGATTGCCCGCCAGGGTATACGCCATACGCTTTGATGGGCTCTTCCAGCGAAACGATCATTCGCCATGAAGGTCCCCAGCGGCTGCCGGTGGCATTTACGATCCCGCGGTTACCGCCTGTTTCCACATGGTTGACGCTGAAAGCCAACAGGCGCGACAGGTGCTGTATCGATGTGGACTTATAGTTGCTCCACGTGAGAGGCTTGCTGCCGGAAGATTTCCACTGTTCCAGGCTTGCGCACGTGCGGACAAAGGATTCCTGGATAAGCGTGCGGAAGCTTTCCGTTTTATCAGGCGTCGTTTTATCGTCGAACAGCTCATGGTCCGGGTAATGACGCATCAGCGTATAGGTTGTAAATATGCCGGGAGGCTCGGTCATTTTTCCCGCCACGCGGAACTCATCCCAGGTAAGGCTGTCGAGCACATAGAACCACTTTTCGAAAATAACCGCGGCTACGCTTCCTGCGTCGTTCATATAATTCCATTTCTGCAGCTCGGCAAGGTAGCCGGCTTGCGTGGCGTTAAGCTGTTCTCCATCCAGGAACCGGATAAAATACGGAAGGCATTCGGAAGCCTGGAGGTTCATGTTATCGTTCTGCAGCTTCATCATGTCTTCTACGGTAATGCCGTTCATCATGTCCAGCCGCTCGTTGATCCTGCGGTTGCGGTAATGCTCGAACCAGCCGGTATAATAATAAGGATAGGTGGTGTCGGTAGGATGCTGGTTTGCCGAGCTCACGAAGTTCCGTTCGGGATTCAGCGCATGCGGGTTCTCTTCCTGCGGAATATAATCCTGCCACTGGTAAATGGAAGACGAGCCGTCCATCACGAACTTCCCCTGCAGCGGCCACCGCACCGGAAATTTTCCCTGCTGCCAGATGGCGATATCGCCGGAACGGGAGGCAAAGACAAAATTTTGCGACGGGCACTGGAAAGTTTTTATGGCGTTCACATAGTCGGTATAATTGGCGGATTTGTTCAGGTGATAAAATGTCATCAGCTCATTGGATGGATCCAGTCCCGTCCAGCGCGCGGCCAGGTCGACGGCGGCTGTATCGTCGGTGAGATCGCTGTTGTACACCACCGGTCCGTAATGTGTATAGTAAACAGTATCCATAAAAGGCGCGCTACCTTTGATGCGGATCTCTTCCACCCGCAGCACCGAAGGCTTCCATTCTCCGTCGAAGAAATATTCTCTGCGTGTGTCGTCCCTGAATTTTACCTTGTACCAGTCTTTTACATCCTGTGTGCCGTTGGTAACGCCCCATGCGATGTTCTCGTTGAAGCCGATAACGATCGCAGGCGCTCCGGGAAGGCTTACGCCATAAGTATTCTGTCCCGGGCAAGCCAGCTGTACCTCATACCATATAGAAGGAAGATTGAGGCCCAGGTGCGGATCGTTGCAGAGGATGGGTGCACCCGACTTTGTTTTTTTTCCGTTCACTGCCCAGTTGTTGCTGCCGATATATTTTTCGGTCTTTTCGGTCACAATGGGAAGCTTGTTGAAAATGCCCGGAACCGAAGGCGTGTCCAGGTCGAAATGATTTGTTGTAAAAGGCGTACCGGCCGGCACGATAGGGCTTGCCAGCGTATCGGGAAAATCGGGGTAGAGCAGCCCGATGTATTCTTCTCCTACCAGCTGAACCGCATTGGAAAGCTCGATGTCGTAGCTTTTGCCGGTAAGCATGTCCGCCATGTATTTCAGCAGCAGCGCGCACTTCAGCTTGGTCCACGGCTCGGGCGCGTAGTTCATCAGCTTGTATTCCACCGGGTAGTCACGGTATGTAAGATCGCCGATCCATGCGTTCACTCCCGCGGTGTAAGCGTCCAGTATATTATTCGTGACCGGATCGCTCTCGAGCTGCTTCAACGCTTCTTCGGAAGCATAGAGCAATCCTTTTCTTCGGGTCATACGGTCAAGCGGAAGCGCTTTCGGTCCCACGATCTCCGATATCCTTCCGGCTGCAAAATGCGTCTGGAACTCCATTTGCCAAAGGCGGTGCTGCGCAGTTACATATCCCTGCGCAAAGTAAAGGTCGTGCTCGTTCTGCGCAAAAATATGGGGCACCATGCGGTCGTCATACACAATTTCCACGGGTTGCTGAAGACCTTTCAGCGTAAGCTTTTCGGGTTGTTTCTTTGCGGTTGTTTCCGCATTTTTCCAGAAGCCGGTGAACGGGCTCAGAAATTTTCCGGGCGGAGGCACAGTTGCAACTCCCCACTGCATCACATAAAATAATCCTCCGGTCAGTATGGTAAAAAACAGGAATTTCAGAAAACGCTTCATGCCGAATCAGGGATAAAGATTAGGAACGGCTAAAAGTGATAATTTTTCCGCGACTAACCAAAAGGTATACTTCAACGATCAGGCGTTCATCCGCACGGGCTGGCCTGCGCGGCGATGCTGCCTGGACTTGGTGAGCACGAATCTTCCGATGCTTTCGATAGCACGGTCGGCCTGCGGAAGAAAACCGCCGAATACCTGGAATACATGGATCATATTCCGGTACTCTTCATATTGCACATCATGTCCTTCTTTCAGAAGTTTTTCGTAGAATTTCCGGTTCTCGAACAGCAGTATTTCGGATGTGCCTACTTGTATGAGAAGCGGCGCGGTACCGCTCAGGTTTTCGCAATAATATGGACTGGCCATCGGATGCGTGGTCTGCCCGCCGGCATATTTTTTTCCCCAGATGCGCACGCTTTCACGATCGATGAACGGATCGTTCTTCTGGTACCCTTCGATCTCCGGGCAGGAAGCTTCGAGATCGAGCCAGGGCGAAAGGCAGAATGCAGCCAGCGGTTGCCCGATGTTCAGCTCTTTCAGCTTCATCAGCGTGGCGATGGTAAGCCCTCCGCCGGCAGAGTCTCCGCCGATCACGATCTTGTCCGGCCGGAAGCCCTGGTTCTGCAGCCATTGTACAGCGAGCACAGCGTCATCTATAGCAGCGGGAAAAGGATTTTCGGGAGCCAGCCTGTATTCGATGATCAGGCATTGCGATTTGCAGGAGCGGGCGATCCTTGCCGCCAGCTTTTTATGGGACCTGATGGAGCCCATTCCGTAGGCGCCTCCATGAAGGAATAATACAACACTGTCGGTATCTACCTGGTCCGGGCGTATCCATAATGCATCCATGTGCTCCACCTTGCCGGGCTCGTACCGTACGCCTTTGGGAGAGCGGAGAAAAGATGTAAGAAGATCCATTCCCTTGCGGTAGGATGCCGGAGTATAGTCATGACGATAGATCAGGAACTTTGTGACCCTGAAAAAGAGCTTTACAAGATAGTTTCTCACGTGGGACCGAAAATTATATCGAGCGGCCAAATGTAGAAATGATTTAGATAAACTTACACAATTTACGTCAATATTCCGTCTCCCCGCGGTTTTTTTAAGAGCGGTGGACAATTATTTATATCATTTGCCTTTTGCAGCGGTGTTTGGTTATATTTGGCCGTATTTTGCATGCATGAGTTTCTCCCAATGGTTTTTATACTGCACGCCGGTAATTACGGGGCTGATCGGATGGTTCACCAACTGGGTGGCCGTAAAAATGTTGTTCAAGCCCGAAAAGCCGGTTAATCTTGGCTTTTATACATTACAGGGCATATTTCCCAAACGGCAGAAAAAGCTCGCCGAGCGCATCGGAAAAATGGTGGCGGACGAGCTGCTTACCTCGCACGATATCCGCGAGCGCCTGCTGCACGAGGAGAACATCGCTTCTCTGCGGTATTTTATCGAAGAAAAAATAGACGATTATCTTCATCATACTTTCCCTGAAAGGTACCCGATAGCTTCCGTATTCTTCGGCAAAGGCCGCCGCCGCCAGATGAAGGACGACCTGCTGGCAGAAGTGGACCGCCTTGCTCCGGATGTGATAGAGCAGCTATTCCAGGATCTCGAGCGGAAGATAGATATCGAAGAGATCATTACCGAAAAGGTGACACATCTTTCTCCCGCCCGGCTGGAACAGCTTATCCAGGGCATCCTGAAAAAGGAATTCGTTTTTATCGAATGGATCGGCGGCGTGCTCGGCTTTATTGTCGGCGTGATCCAGGTGATAATAATGGAGCTGCTCGCAAAGTAGATCAGGTGCGTGAATGCACGGCGATCCTGTTTCCTTCGGTATCGATGAACATACCCATGTAGCCGATGTCTTCCGAGATCAGCGTTTTGGGTTGTATCACATTGCCGCCGGCCTGCGTTACCTTCTCAAGATCTTTCGCCGCGTCTCCGTACGCTGTAGTGAAATAGATCAGCACTCCGTCGGTCGACGGCTTGTAATACCGGTCATGCTTCACCAGCGCTCCCCCGGATCCTATTCCGTCGGAATGAGCAAACATGGCCATATCGAGGTCGCCCATCGGCATGCGCTCAAGCTTTACATTGAATACAGTTTCATAAAACCGCACGGCTCTTTCCATGTCGGTCACGGGGATCTCAAACCATCCCACCGGGTTGTTCTTTGTTTCCATATTGTTTAATTATGATTTGAAGGAAAATTACAAAAATCCATGTTACCGGATCTGCTATTGCTTTACCGAAGTGATCCACCAGGAATTTCCGCACGGATCGGAAACACCGCCGCTTCTGCCATACTCCTGGTCGGCTGGTTCCATAATGGAAGTGCCGCCTTCTTCCAGCGCTTTGCGGTAAGTAGCGTCGGCATCTTCCACGTACACGAAAAGCCCTCCTGTCTGCGCGCCCCACTGTTCGGTGGCTTCGGCAAACATGATCACAGATTCGCCGATCTTTACTTCTGCGTGCATGACGGTCTTTTCATCCCGCATGTGTTTCATTTTTTCAGTCGCGCCGAACACTTTTTTGGTAAACTCCAGGAAAGATTCTGCATTCTTCAGGATCAGGTAAGGCATCACCTGCTGGTAATCGTGGGGGAAATTTACTGGTTTCATAAGAACACATTTTAATTTGACAAAACTAAAATTCCCGTTGGTGAGAGAATTGTAAAAATACGACATGTCTCATTAACGATCATCTCATGTCGCGAAAGGTTTTAGATATATTATAGTTTTTTCAATTCCGCCAGCAGGTTTTCACGCGCTGTCAGCTCGTACCGGTCGCGAAATTCTTCCGTGCTGTATATGTTCTCTTTTGCAAGGAGCTCGCGCACTACTTTTTTTCTTCCGGGATGATAGATGAAATCAGGCAGCGTGAAATATTCCTTCCGTATCTGCAATGTGTACCGGTGATAGGTCTCCCAGTCCGTGCCGAGTATCGAAATATCCGCATCGGTGAAATAGCGCGTGTCGTTATCTTCGCCCGGTTCATGCGTTGTGGTGGCAAGGATCATATCCGCGCATTTTTGCGCTTCGGCTGGTTCCCACCGGAGCGAATTCAATATGGATGTGGCTTCTTCCGCGCTGCGTTTTTCATTGTCCTGCCGCGAAGCGTCATAAACAAAGTCGTGGTAAGCAATGGCTGCGATCACGGAATCGATGTTCTCCAGCTTCGCTTTGAAGGGGAGAAGCTCGCTCCAGATATGTTCCAGGTGGGCGAGCGTGTGGTAATGCCGTTTCGGCCGTGTGTAGGCGTGTTGTATCTCGTTCCAGCGATCATCGGCGGTGCCGCGCGCTGCGCGGCGCTTCAGCAGGGTTTGGATATAGGCTTGTTTGAACAGCATTGCGTAAATGTACGCAATTCGCCGCCGGTCTTTACTTTTTATATCCCATGCCCATCCGGTAGCGCATCATTATATTGCGGAAAAGCTCGCCGGTGGTGGGCGGCGTGAGCACGATAGCGTCGGCTCCGGCGTTCACGGCGTCGGTAAGGTGCTCTATATTCTTTCCCCCGGTAGCCATAACGGGTATCGCCGGTTCGGTCCTTTTTATCTTTTCGATGAGCGCGGGGGTGGAAAGTCCCGCCGCTACATGTATAATGGCAACGCCCGACCTTATCCTGGCGCTGATATCGTAATCGAGATCGGCAACAGTAGAAATAACAGGCAGGGAACGGCTTTCGAATATTTTGCGGATGACTTTGCCGGGAAACGGCTGGTTTACAATCAGGGCTTTTGCGCCGGCCTGCTCGGCTATTTCGGCCATGTACATCGATTTCTTTCCGCGGGTGAGCCCGCCCCCGATGCCGCAGAATACGGGTTTCCCGGAAGTATTGACCAACCCCCGGATGATGCGCTCGGAAGGAGAAAAAGGATATACGGCAAATATTGCCTGACAGTCGGTGTTCTCTATAATGGCAAGGTCGGTGGAGAATATTGCGGATCTGATAAGCGCCCCGCCTACCGGGATGCCCGGGCAGAGCCCCACTATCTGCGGGACTTTGAGGGGAGGGGAGGGTTGGCGGCTGAGCGCTTCCTTCATTTTCCGCCACAGCGTATTTTTCTTATCGTTCTCCCATACACCGGGATTCTCGGTTTCCATAGCGGCAGGTTTTCACTACTCTACGGAAATGGTGAGTCATGGTTATCCGGTTATTTGTGGAGCGGATTTTTTTTAACGTTAAATAAGAACCGGCCGGAAGCCCTGTATATATTACGGATAGAATGTAAATTAACTGCCGGAGTATTTTGCAGATAAAACTGGAAGCTGTATATTTGAAATTGAGTATTGATTTCAGAATGCGATTATCTTCTCTCGTTCGTTCGAATGTATGTAAGTAGTCTAGCCAACCTGCGTCAACCTCATTTTTATTAATTAAATTTTTTCCTGAAAATGAACATTTATGTTTCAAACTTAAGCTTCAACGTGACAGACGATGACTTAAGAGAATTGTTCGAAGCATACGGCAATGTATCTTCGGCTAAAGTAATCATGGACCGTACAACCGGCCGTTCACGCGGCTTCGGCTTTGTAGAGATGGATGATGATACACAGGGCCAGAAAGCGATCGATGAGCTGAACCAGGGCGAATTCGATGGCAAAGTGATCAGTGTATCTGTTGCCCGTCCAAAAACAGACCGTCCTTCAGGTGGTGGTGGTGGAAGCCGCTTCAACAAAGGTGGCGGCGGCGGAGGCTACAACAGGTCCCAGCGCGGTGGCGGTGGCGGCGGTGGTGGTTACCGTTCTTACTAAACGAAACATTCTGATGATATGAGAGGATACCCGTACAGGTATCCTCTTTTTTTTATCTGTCACCGGCGGGCGGAACTTCATCCAGGCGCCTGTACACCGGTAATCCTTTCGCCAGTATATGATCGCGCTCCCGGTTGGCGCCGGGGCTTTCGGCCAGCAGCAAAAGCGCTTCGCAACGGTCGATCACACTCATCGAAATTTTCATGATGGCTTCATACGGATCTGCGACCTCCGAGCGCTCTACCACAGGCAATGCGGCATTCACGCCGATAAGCGGGATATGTCCCATCTCCAGCAGCCTGGCCGCAGCTTCATTCATCGCATCCAGGTTCTTCTTTCTTTGTTGTTCAGTGGCCGCGGAATAAGGGCCTGCAACTCCTATAATCATAGTTTTCTGGTTGAATTGTATCTGACAATAATTTGTAGAGCTGGCTCTACATTTCCGGTAAAAGAGTTTAAAGGTCAGGATTATTGTGCCGTAGAGGAAATTCAACAGCCGATTAATTACTGTTAAAGAGTTGACCTTCGTCTGTGATTACCGTAAATTGAAGGTAGAACTTAAAATCAGAAACCATGAACGAACAAACTAAAAAACCGGGCGGAACTCAAAATCCGCAACAAAATCCCGGCCAGAAAGATCGTAATCTGGAGCAGGGACAAACTGAAAAAAGACGTGAGCAGGGTATGCAGGACGACGAAGAACTGGATACCAATCTTCAGGATCTCGATTCTGAAGAACGCTAAACGTTTTTTACCCTTACTGAATGTCTGGATGTGGTCCCCGGAAAGGGGACTTCGTCCCGGCATACCAAAACAAACCGAATAAGGACCTTAAAACAGGAAATAATGAAAGCGCAGGATAAAGAAATCAAAAGAACACCTATGCATCCGGAAAAAGAGAAGGATCAGGACTACCAACGTGAGATCCAGAAAGAAAAAAGAGAGCCGGATGAGGATTTCAAGGAAAAAGAAATAGGCCGGAAGGAACAGGATCAACAATAAGCGTAACCCGCTTTATTTATATCCGGACAAAAGGACTTTCACAGGAAGGTCCTTTTTTTTATTTGTACTTGCGGATGCGGAGAAAGGAATAGACCAGCAGCACGAACAGCCCGCCTGCAATACAGAACCCGCCCAGGCTGAAATAATTCAATCCGTAAGCCGTGGTGATGGAAGGGGAGAAGTGAACCGTAGACATGATAGCGGAAGCGATAAGCACAGCCACGATGATGAATGTAAGGGCGAGGCGGTTCACCACCTGGTCCATTTTTTTCAGCAGGTAGCCGTATCCCTGGTGCTCTATTTCGAAATGCAGCTTGCCTTTGCGCAGCGCCTGCATGATGGCGCGCATCTCGTACGGGAATGACGAAAGGAGCGCAGTTACATTGTTGAGCCGGTACTGGAGATCGCTGTAAATGTTTTCCGGTTTCAGCTGCTCTTTCATCACACGCATTCCCCACGGCTTGATGAAATCGTACGTGCGGAATGTCGGGTGCATAATCTTCCCGATCCCTTCGAGAATGGCCAGCGCGCGAAATATCATGTAGATATCTCCGGGCACTTTCATCTGGTAGTCCAGCATGATCTTCTGCAGCCGGTTCGTCATGTCGGCGATGCTTCCTTCGCTCACATCCAGCGAAGCAAAATCTTCGATCAGCTCGTGCACATCGTATTCGAAGGAGCGCGTATCTTCTATCTGGTCTTCGATGGCGAGCCGGCGCAGGCTGTCCGCCGCAGCTTTGGCGTCCTGCCGTGCAATGTTTATGAAAACGTTCGCGAAGTTGTATTTGTCTTTCCGCATCAGGTGGCCTACCATGCCGAAGTCGAGCAGCAGTATCGTGCCGTCCTTTCGCACCAGTACGTTGCCGGGATGAGGATCGGCGTGGAATTGACCTTTTTCGAACATCATTTCGAGGTAGATGCTCATTCCGTTCTCCACGATGCGGTGAGGATTGAGCCCCCATTCTTTCAGCTGGTTCGCGTGCGTGATCTTGCATCCGTCGGCGTACTCGATCACGAGCATGCGGCGGGTGCTGTACTGCTTGTACGCTTTGGGAATGTACAGCATGCCGATGTGGCTGTACAGCGCGCGGAACTTCGTGATGTTGCGCGCCTCGGTGCCGTAGTCCAGCTCTTTCGTCATCGTGCGGTCGAACACGCGCACCACATCCTGTGCGTTCAGCACGCCCTGTCTTCTCAGGTAGCGGTCTGCACGTCTTACAAAGTCTGCTACGATGGCGAGGTCTCGTTCGATAACTTCCTGCACTTCGGGGCGCTGCACTTTCACCACCACATCTTCGCCGCTGATAAGCCTTGCTCTGTGCACCTGGCCGATAGAAGCGGAGGCGATAGGCGCTTCGGAAAACTCGCTGAACAGCTCCTCGATCTCGTGGCCTGATTCTTCTTTGATGATGCGGCGCACATCGGTGTATGGAAAAGGCGGAACTTTGTCCTGCAGCTTTTCGAATTCAAAAATAAGCGGCTCAGGAAGCATGTCTGGCCGGTTGCTGAGCACCTGGGCAAGCTTGATGAAAGTGGGCCCCAGCTCTTCCACCACCATGCGGATGCGCTCCCAGCGCGTGTATTCGAACACGGGTTTTTCAGACCGTTGCCAGGAGAGCCTTCGCTTTTCGCTCACAAAGTTCCGCAGCGTGGAATTCGTAATGATATCTTCGAACCCGTACTTGATCAGGATGCCGATGATCTCGCGAATGCGGCCTATGTTGCGGAAGGTTTGTCTGAAGCTCATGGGTTGTAAAAGTGAAGAGTAAAATAAAAGATAAAAAGGGAGAAGTGGAAAAATAAAAAAGGCTGCCCGCCTAATCGGACAGCCTTCGTATTAGAACATGAAATCTTGCAATGATTATTTAGCGCCGCCGGTCTTCTTCTTGCCCAGCTTCGCTTCCATATCCGCCACCTTTTTCTTCAGCTCTTCCAGCTCTTCTTCCTCGGTCTTGCTTTTGAAACGGTCGGTGAACTCCTTGAATTTCGCTTCGAATTCCCTGGATTTGTTCTCGGATTTCGAAATGAAATCATCCACCATTTTCTTACCTTCTTCGGCGGAGATCTTTCCCTTTTTTACCAGGTCGCTGATCGTGCTCTCGAATTTTTCAGAAGCTGCAGCGGCCAGGTCAACACCTGCGTACAGGAAATTTTTGAATGCTTGTTCCATTACATTGAATTTTTAAGGGTAAATAATTTTGTTCTTACCCCGGCACTTCAAATAACATGCAGTGTACCAGGTGTGTCGTGCTAAATTCTGCTGCAAATTTATAGCAGGTTGACTATAAGCGCATTAAAATTACACCACCAAAATGTTAAATAAAGTTGAGTAGCTGACATTTTACTGATATTTCGGCCATTTTGACATGTTTATGGCAGAAAATTCACTTTTAAGTAAAGTAAAACGGCTGATTTTTATCTTTGGCAGTATATTCGACGCATAAAACCCTGCATGAGTTTGATGATTTTATGAAGCGGAATTTGCTGAAAGACCTTCTGAACGGCCTGAAAGACATTGAAAAAGTGCAGGTGGAGACCAAGTTCAACCTGGCGTCGAATATTGAGCTGCTGCTGAAGAATAAAGGCATCAGCAAATCCGAGTTTGCCGCAAGGCTGGGTAAATCTCCTTCAGAGATCAGCAAATGGCTCAGCGGTAAGCATAACTTTACCATCGATACGCTGCTCGAGATAGCGCACGCGCTGAAAGTTGATATTACCGAGCTTCTGAAATTTAAGCCGGAACCGTTATTCCATACGGAAGTGAAGGTGTTCCGCCGGTCGGATCGTACGGACGATCCATCTGCATTCGACGATTATCAGCCGGTGGAAGAGTGATCAGTCCGCGAGCTCTCCTTCGCTCCGCGCGATCACCGCGGTAGCCAGGCAGTTTCCCAGTACATTTACTCCTGTACGGGCCATATCCATCAGCGCGTCTATCGCGAGGATCACGCTCGCCTTCTGCGGATCAAGCCCCAGCGATGCTACCGTGGTTGCCAGGATGACGAACGACGCTCCGCGAACGCCTGCCACGCCTTTGCTGGTAAGCATCAGGATGAGGCACATGGTGATCTGCTGGCCGATGGTAAGGTCCACTCCGCACATCTGCGCTACAAAGACCGACGCCAGCGAGAGATACAACGTGGTGCCGTCGAGATTAAAGCTGTAGCCGGTGGGAATGACAAATGAAGCGATCTTCTGCGGAACGCCGAAACGTTCCATATTCTCCAGGGCTTTCGGCAAAGCCGCTTCGCTGCTGGCGGTGGCGAAGGCCAGGCTCACCGGTTCGGTGACGTGCGCAATGAACTTCCGGATATTGATGCGCGCGATGAGCGCGATCGGCAGCAGGACCAGCAGCACGAACGCAACCAGCGCGACATATAATGTGCCGACCAGCTGCAAAAGATTGACGAGGATATCGAGCCCCGATTTGGCCACCGTGCTGGCAAGCGCCCCGAAGACCGCAAACGGCGCCGCGTACATTACAATGTCCGTAAACTTGAACATGACGTGCGAAAGGCTTTCGCAAAAGCGCAGCATGACCTCTTTATGCCCGGCGTTTTTGACCATGCTCAGCCCGATGGCGAAAATAATGCTGAACACCACTACCTGCAGTACCTGGTTTTCGTGAACCGACTTGGCGATGTTTTCCGGAAAAATATCTACGATATGATCTTTGTGCTGTTTGGTCTGGGCCATCAGCTCGGCGGATTTCTGCATGTCCGTTTCGGTAGCCTCCACATGCACGCCCACTCCTGCGCGCGAAATATTGATCGCCACCAGCCCGATGAACAGCGCTACAGTTGTAACGAGCTCGAAATAAATAATGCTTTTAAGCCCCATCCGTCCTACCTGCTTCAGGTTGCTGTGCCCGGCGATGCCAACTACCAGCGTGGCGAAGATCAGCGGGGCGACGAGGGTTTTAATGAGCCGCAGGAAGATCTTTCCCAGCCGCTCGAAATCGATTGCGATCTGCCGGAAATCCATCGACCGCGACTGGACAATAGCTGTGCCGGAGGGGTCTGTACCTACGATGCGGCGCCCGTATTCTATCACGCCGAGGTTTGAAAAATCGATCCCGACCTCTACGCCGAGGATCATCGAAAAGAAGATCCAGATGCTGAGCTTTTTCTTTTTTATAGTGAGATACAGCAGCACGCCGAGCAGGATTATACGAAGGCCGGTAAATATTGCAGGATTGACGCCCGGGAGCTTTTCGGGTAAGTAGAGCAGGAAACCGACAAGCGCGATCAGCGAAAAGTAAGTAAGGCCGGCAATGGTCTTTTTCATAGTTTGTTCGTTCTGCTGAGTAATAAATGATCTGCGATGACGAGGGCGGCCATTGCTTCCACGATGGGCACGGCACGCGGAACCACGCACGGATCATGCCGTCCTCTGGCGGGAAGATCTACCGTGTTCCCCTGTTCGTCCACGCTCTGCTGAGCCTGCAGGATGGTGGACACAGGCTTGAAGGCCACTCGAAATACGATGTCCATTCCGTTGGAAATTCCTCCCTGCACGCCGCCGGAAAAATTGGTGCGCGTTATAATTTTATCGTTCTCTTTTTCGAATATGTCGTTTACCTCGGAGCCTCTTCTTTCCGTACCGGCAAAGCCCATTCCGTACTCGAAGCCTTTTACGGCGTTGATGCCCAGCATCGCATGCCCCAGATCGGCGTGCAGCTTATGGAAAACAGGCTCGCCTAGTCCTGCGGGAACATTGCGGATCACGCCGGTGACAATGCCGCCGAGTGAATCGCCCTGCTTCCGCACTTCTTCTATCCGGCTGATCATTTGTTCCGCTATGATCTCGTCCGGGCAGCGTACGATTGAATTTTCGGTGAGCGAAAGGTCCAGCGCGGTGTATTCTTTTTCAAGCTTTACGGTCCCCACCTGCGAAACGAAAGCATCCACGCGGATGTTGTGCTGCGCGAGGAGCAGCTTGGCCAGCGCTCCGGCTGCAACCCGGCAGGCCGTTTCGCGCGCGGAGGAACGTCCGCCTCCGCGATAATCGCGGATACCGTATTTTGTTTCGTACGTATAGTCGGCGTGCGAAGGGCGATACGCTTTTTCGAGATGGCGGTAATCTTTCGGCCGCTGGTCTTCGTTGGGAATGAGAAATCCTACCGGTGTGCCGGTGGTCTTACCTTCGAATATTCCTGAAAGGAACTGTACGGAATCGCTTTCTTTTCGCTGCGTGGTGATGGACGATTGTCCCGGTTTGCGGCGGGCAAGCTCTCGCGCCACGAAGTCCGTATCTACGTTCAGCCCTGCGGGAAGCCCGGTAATGACGCCGCCGATGGCGGGCCCGTGCGATTCGCCGAAAGTGGTGAGCTGTAAAATATTTCCGAAAGTATTTCCTCCCATAGCCGAATGTGATTGCTAAGGTAGGAAAAATCCACCTTCGCCTGCCCGGCTATGGCAGACGATGGACAATCCGCCTTCGCTATCGCTACGGCGGACAATGGACCGTGTGCGGACAAGCTCCGGAGGAGCGAAAGCCTGGTAGCTCCGTAGGAGCG
>Ga0196970_1000034_pt1 | contig 248101 bp, 334 predicted proteins | sample S1v_513CmetaG_FD_148672 | JGI IMG/M metagenome (GOLD analysis project Ga0196970, IMG submission 148672) | Soil microbial communities from Anza Borrego desert, Southern California, United States - S1+v_5-13C | ecosystem: Environmental > Terrestrial > Soil > Desert | place: USA: California... | reverse complement strand
GCAGCGAAGGCTCTACCGGGAAGCCCGAGGGTGAAGGTAGCGGCGAAGGTGCCGCTGGCAAGCCCGAGGGTGAAGGTAGCGGCGAAGGCTCTACCGGGAAGCCCGAAGGTGAAGGTAGCGGCGAAGGCTCCACCGGGAAGCCTGAAGGTGAAGGTAGCAGCGAAGGCTCTACCGGGAAGCCCGAGGGTGAAGGTAGCGGCGAAGGTGCCGCTGGCAAGCCCGAGGGTGAAGGTAGCGGCGAAGGCTCTACCGGGAAGCCCGAAGGTGAAGGTAGCGGCGAAGGTGCCGCTGGCAAGCCCGAGGGTGAAGGTAGCGGCGAAGGCTCTACCGGGAAGCCCGAAGGTGAAGGTAGCGGCGAGGCTGAGGCCGCGGGACAGGCGATCCCTGGCGGCGCGACGGAGCACGAACACTGGGGCGCCACGGGTTCCGAAGTGGACCCCGAGGAAGATATCCCGGTGGAGGAAATCCTGAGGCGGCTGACCGAAACGGCAGAAACCGAGGAGCCCGCATCCATGAAGATCGACCCTCCGAAGGAGGACGAGATCGAGGATATCGACTACTCAGCGGTTGAGGCCGAGATCGGCACGGGCATCAATGACGGGGTGACGCTGCGAGTGGTGGACGCCAATCCAAACCCCACGCTGTACGAACACGTCATGGCCGAAACCGAAGTCCTTCAGGACGATCTGGAACGTGCCCTGAAGCCTCTGTTTGCGAAGGCGAACAGCGATTTGCTTTCGGGCCAACGCTCCGGCGCCGTAGATGTCTCCCGGTTGTGGCGCGTAGGCACTCTTGGAGATCCCTACGTGTTCGCCAAGCGATACACCCCCTACGAGCCCGCAGTTGCGGTCGAGCTGGAGTATGACTGCTCTGGGTCGATGGATATGAAGATGCGGTATGGCAAGAAGGAAATCCGGAAGATCGACGCTGTTCGGTACGTCGGGACTGCCTTTACCGCTGTGCTGAGCAAGCTCAATGTTGCTCATGCCGCAAACGGGTTCACAGAGGTTGTCGACCCCGAGACCAAGACCACCCAGGTGATCCATAGGCGGCTACTGAAATTTGGACAGGTCAACAACCGGGAGACGGCTGTTGACTTCGACAAGTACAGCAACAACCGCGATGGATACAGCCTCCGGGTGGGCGGTGCCGAACTATCCGCCCGACCAGAACCGATCAAGATCCTATATATGCTCTCTGACGGCCTTCCCGCTGGCATGGGTGGCTACACACGCGACGCTGGTGTGTACGACACGATGCAAGCCCGGCAGGAAGTCCAGCAGCGGGGAATCCACGTCGTGTGCCTCTACTTCGGCCCGAACAACGAACTGGCGCTGAAGCAGATCGTACAGATGTATGGGCACGAAAACGTGATCATCGTCAGCGACCTGGAGACATTGGCGTACGATATGGAGGAGGATCTCCGCCGTAGGGTCTCACGATTCCGCATGTAGCTCAAAGAACACCTCTCAGCCATGGTGGTTGGGGGGTGTTTCCTCTTGCCGAATCTACCGGACTCCAGAAAGGGGAACTCATCAGGGTGGCCGAGTCTCATGAGCATGGGAAGGATCAGGCGATTGTGGAGCGGCCTGGTGACATAATCGGGTGCTAAGTGACGGGAATTAATCAGGCGGGACAAATGCTGTTGCGACACCGGCTGTGCGAGCCGGGTTCTTTTGACCAAACGTATACATTATGGTAAAATGATAATAGGATCATCACGAATCATCGACTATACTATAATCCTTTAATCACGATGGGATTTCGGCGATGCGCTTGGACAGATTGCCACCAGGTGCCCGAGTGCAGGGAAGTACATCGGCCGGTCACTCAGGCGAGGAACCCGATTCGAAACAGAACCACGCCAACCGCGGTAAGCCCTTTGAGCAAGACCTTATTACGTCGTGTCGGACCTACCGGAATCGCGGCGAGGCGATGATCATCAAAGTGCCGGACCCGAAGAAGACGGCAGGCGGGTTTCATGAGGATCGGCCCGATGGAACAAGGCGGTGGGTGATGGGGCCTGCGATCCCCGATGCAACCGCCGACAAGTCGGTGGACTTCGTTGGCCTTGCGCGCGGGCGCGGGTACGCCTTTGATGCGAAAGAGAACCACGACCCGGCCTCGTTCTCACTGAATAACATCAAACCTGAGCAGATGGACTTTCTGCGTGATTGGGAAGCGCAGGGCGGAGTTAGCTGCTTTTGCATGCGGCAGGTTCCGGGTCCCAAGGGGCCGACGGTCCACATCGTTCCCTACGGCGTAGTGGCCTTCTATTGGAGGGAAGCTGGTCGGGATCACCCGTTTGGCCGTCGTCCTTCTCCTGGCGCCCGGCAAAGTGTTCCGGTTGAAGAAGTGCGGCGCTGGCCGGAGGTTCTGTCGGGTCGAGGCGTGCCATATGACTTTCTGCCTCTCCTCGATGTCGCATCCGCTCAGTTCCAGCAGGACAAAGCAGCCGGCAAGTGGTGAGTCGCTGAGCGGTCGATGCTCGGATCGAGCATGAGAGAAGGGGGAGAGGGCACGTGGCAGGAGTGAAGGGTCGGAGTGGAAGGGTTCTGGGGGTCGAGACTGAGGTGCTTTCGGTTCGTCTGGAGACTCCTACGCTGCGGCTTTGGAACGCCTTGTGCGCCCAAGAACAGCAGGCAGCTGGTGTCGAGTACCCTGCTCGCCCTCTCCTGGCTGCGGCGATTGCTTTACTCGCGCGGGAGCGTGGAGTCCGGGTGGACGTAAAGGAGGGAATAAGAGCTGTTGCTGACCATTGACAGTGTTTTCGGAGCCGGGGGGCGACTGTCCAAGGTGATGCGGTCACCCGAAGTACGAAACGGACAGGTCGAGATGGCCCAGGCTGTTCACGACACGCTGGAGGGCGGCAAATGCATGGCCTTTGAGGCTCCGACCGGTACAGGCAAGTCCCTGGCCTGCCTTGTTCCGGCGGCAATGTACGCCAAGGCGCACAAGGAACGGGTCGTGATCGCTACGCACACTCTTGCCCTTCAAGAGCAGCTGGTGAGCAAGGATGCGCCGACTCTTCAGCAGCTGGTTGCGCCGGATCTAGACGTGAAGGTCGTAGTGCTCAAGGGGAGATCCAACTATGTCTGTGCGTATAAGGTTCGTGAGGCCGACAAGCCTTGGTTCAGGCCGACCTTCAACTCCTTTGCGACGGCCACACTGTACCAGCGGGTGGTCGATTACATCAGGTACAACGATGTAACCGAGAAGGACGAGGTTCCTGCCCATGTTGCTCACATGACGCCGGAAATCTGGGACCCAATCAAGAATGACGGCGATTCCTGCCTGGGACAACAGTGTCCCGCCTTTTGGCAGTGCTCCTATTTCAAGGCCGTGCGCGAAGCCCAGAAGGCCGACATCATTATTGCGAACCATGCCTTGGTTTTTACGGATCTGGTCATGAAGGCGGAAGGTGCTGAAGGTGGAGGAATACTCCCTGCCTACGCGGCCCTGATCATGGACGAGGCTCACCATCTAGAGGAGTCTGCGACAAAGGCATGGAGTAAGGAGATCGGCTCGCGGCGGTTTGAGATGGTCGCCAGAGCCATCAACGATGCTGCGAGGAAGTTAGGGTCGAAGAAGAAGGGTGCTGACCAGTTCAGCCAACTGGGTGTAGCCCTTTCCGAGATCGGAAGGCGGTGGTTGGATAGCCTCCCGGTGGGCGCCGCCACATCACCTGTGGGGAGCGCCCAGGAGATCACCGACCTCTGGGGGCTGTTGGAGCGCATTTTGTTCTTCTACGACGGGGCCTTACTGACAGACGACCAGAAGATCGCCATCGAAGCCTGCAAGAAGAAGATGGATGAACTGAAGACCGACGTCCAGGCATGGTGCCAACAGAGCCGTCAGGGGTACGCATACTGGGTGACCGTTGATGGCCGGGGCGAGAAGACGGCGGAGATGGCCCCCATTGATGTATCCGAGACACTGAAGGTGCACCTGTTCTGTACAGATAGCCCGAAGATCATCTGCACCAGCGCCACTCTTCAAGACACGATGTTGGCCCGAACAGGCTTCCCGGCTCCAGAGGTTAGGCGGGTGCAGTCTCCCTTTGACTACCGCAATAATGCACTGCTGTACGTCCCCAGAGATGCGCTGGGTCCCAAGGACCCCGGTTTCGAGGCATACGTGATCAGCGAGTGCAGGCAGATTGTGGATGTCTGCGGTGGCCGGACGCTGATCTTGTTCACCGCCCGCGACCAACTAAACCGCGTTCACGCTCAGCTGGCCCCCCAGATCGAATCCTTGGGCTATCGCGTCCTGAAGCAAGATGACATGCCGAAACGCGAACTCATCAGAGCGTTCAAAGAGGACAGGACCTCGGTCCTGATGGGGTTGGCCTCGTTCTGGGAGGGGATCGACGTACCGGGTGAGAGTTGTGTGTCCGTTGTCCTAGTCAAGCTGCCCTTCAGTGTCCCAAGTGACCCACTGACAGTTGCGCGCTCTGAAGCGGTGAAGAAGAAGGGCGGAGACCCCTTTGACACGCTGTTCCTGCCGGACGCCGTTGTCCGCTTCCAACAGGGCTTCGGGCGGCTGATTCGTACCAAGACGGACTATGGGGTTGTGGCCTGCCTGGACCCACGGCTGGTCGACTCTCGCTATGGGCAGGCATTTCGCCGGGCCGTTTCAGAAGTGCCGGGTACGCGGTCACTTGACAAGGTAAAGGCCCTGTTGATCCGGGCGAGTTGAAATCGCCCGGAAGGATCAGCGAGCCTGGCGGCGGTCGGCTCTCAGTCCACAAATGTTCGGCGGGGTGGCTCGGTGCAGCCACTCTGCCAAGGAGGAGCGGAATCCTTGCCTACCCCAGCGGAAATGCGGCCGGAAACGGGCGCTGCGGAGTGCGGGATGGAGCGGTGTGCCGAATGTGACCGCCCACTCTCGGTTCAGGGACATGTCATCGAGTTCCAGGGAAAGAAGTTCTGCGGGCCGGAGTGCCGCTTCGACTGGACGATTCGCAACGGAAAGACAACACCGTGGTCTAGCGACGCTCCATACCCCTTAGTGAGCAAAGGAGGTTCGACGCCCGCCGATTCCGATGGGGCACAGAGCCACGTCGCCTCCTTTGAATCCCTGCAAGACGGGGAAAGAAGGGCGACTGCGCCGTGATCGAGTTCCTAATGCTCACCACCTTCCTGGGATGAGCATGGCCGTTCTGATCTCATCAGAAGTGGATGCCCAGCGCCACTACGCTGCTGTGTGCTCCGTGGCGGAGAACCCGCCCCCCCTTACAGTGAGTGTTTCAGGAGGGGCGCGACCGCCTATATTTGGCCGAAGAGAGGGGCATCGCTGTGTTGATCTATGTTCCCTTGATGCTCGGGTTGCTGCTGCTCCTTGCCGTGGGTCTCTATCTCCTTCAGCGAGTCCAGGGACCGCAACGCCTGCCTTACCGCCCAGTGGATTCGCTTCTGACGCCTGCGGAAATGAGGTTCTATGTGACCCTGCGCCAGGTGGTTGGGGCTCGGTTTCTCATCATGGTGAAGGTTCGGCTGGCCGACTTGGTCCACATCACCGCTACTGGTAAGGACTGGTGGCGCGGATTCGCACCTATAGCGAGCAAGCACGCGGATTTCGTACTCGCCGATCCTCAGACGTTGGCGCCGCTTCTAGTCGTTGAGCTAGATGACTCTACCCACCAGCGTGCCGACCGTCGCGACCGCGACTCCAAGGTGGACGCTGTTCTCGCTTCAGTGAACCTGCCGATTCTGCACATACCCGTCCGCAAGAGCTATGATCCTGGCGTCTTGGCGGAACAGATCCGAACCTGCGTGCGAGCCCGGGCCTAGATGCCATCAAGGGTGTGAATCCCGGACGGCGCCCCGTAGAAGGAGGCATCGTTATTTTCCTGAGGTCCCCGGACCAGGGGGCCTTTTCCGCTTTGCTTGGCGGGCTGAGTCGAAAGCTGTACGGCGAGATCCTACTGCTGCTGATGCGTTCATACTCAGTAGACATGTAATGATGAAGCTGATATAATGAACTTGGTTCCAGTTCCAACGGATGCTTCCGTCAGCGCCTTGTGAGTAAAGGCGAACAGGGAGCCCGTCTACGGAAGATAGGCAAGGGTGCCTGTGCGGAAACAGGCCAAGGGTGGTTAGATGCAGATAGGCCGGAAGACTTGTGTGCTTCTGGTCATGCGAAGGCGTGAGCACGTATTGCTTACGTCTTTTTTGTTTTTGCCAAGGAACGTTCAAACCAAGGAGGCGTGGTTCATGGCACCTGCAGTCGCTGGCTCTGTCGAGATCAACTACGTGACTGGTCTGCCCAAGGAGCGGTTCGATTCCCCGGTTATGCGGCCTAACCACATCTACCCCGCGTCCAGTGATCGCCTGTGCCTGTTCTTTGAGCAGGCCGTGCGGGTGGATACGGAACAGGAGGCGTGGGGCGACCGTACTTATTATGCCGTCCCGCTGCGATTCATGGAACTGTCCACCAAGGGCGTACCCTACCGCAGCATGGGAGTCGGCACCCTGACGGAGGAGGAAGCCTCGCAGCTTTCTTCGGCGCTCTGGGCGGCGGGTTGCCGGGCGCAGTTTCACGGCCAGTTGGGTCCGGTTGTGATGCTCTCGGTCTTTCGAAGCATCGGGGACTAATCTGGCGTGGGCCGGCGTCCACTAGGGTCGTTAACTCTATGAAGGGTGGTTTTTTTCATGGCAGTGGCTCATGCAGTCGCTGACGAGGCCCGCCGGGCTCCGTCATCCCTGGTCGCCTACATCGTGGCTCTCATCAAGCAGTACGCTGAGGCACCCGCTGATGAGGTCGTAGCAGACCTGGGCCTGAAGCCTGTCCGGCGAGTTCCCGCCGTGCAGGTGCGGCGCGAGGAGCGGCGCGGTCCTGGAGTCCCCAGCAAACTGGATTCTGTACTGGCCGAAGTGGTTGACCGCATCGAGCGTCCCAACCCTGAAGTGCTGGGAGCCCTGGAGGTTAGCGCCTCCGACCCGGTCGTGGTCAAGGTCGTGGGTGAAAAGGCGGCAGCGCATTCGCTGATCACCTTGCTTGCCCGCAAGGGGATTGATGCGGTCCCGGGCGCCTCTGCCCAACGGAGTCGGGTCCGGGTTTACGCCAACGGAGAGGAAGAGCAGATGCTCAAGCATCTCTACATCCTCTGCAATCAGCGCATCAACGCCCGGATCATCCCGGTGTTCATGTAGGCCGTATCGTATCCACCATCATTAGCTGCGCTGGGGGTGGGGGCGTATGCCCGCCCCCCGGCGCCAAGGAGAGGTTGCTTTATGCGGCTTGAGGGCCAAAAGGCCATGGGCTACTACCCTACGCCGGAGAGTCTGATTCCCGTTCTGCGGTCCTATGTCCAGTTCCCCGAGGGGAGCGTGGCTGTGCTGGACCCCTTCGCCGGAGAGGGCAAAGCTCTAACTGAGTTCGTCCGGGGTACGGAAGCCACCACGTACGGGATCGAGTTGGACAACCATCGGGCCGAGCAGGCCAAGACCCGGCTGGATCGGGTGGCCGTAGGTGCGATGGAAGGAGCCAAGGTCTCCCACGGTTCGGTTGGTCTCCTGTACTTCAACCCGCCCTATGATTGGGGCGCCACGAAGTCGGCAGAGGAGAAAGCCGAACGGAAGGAGGCTTTCTACATCGCCAGGTGTCACCCTTACCTCCGAACGGGGGGAATTCTGGTGGCCCTTGTACCGCAGAGCCGATTGGGCAGTATGGCCCGCACGTTGGCGACACAGTTCTCACACCTGATGGTGCGTCGATTTCCTGACGACGAGTACAAGGCATACAAGCAGGTGGCCGTATTCGGTGTCAAGCGGGACAAACCGCAGCGTGATGCTGTGGCAGAAGCAGAATTGCTGGCTGTCACTAAGCTGGAGCCTGAGAAGATCCCTCAACTGGAGTCTCAATCCAGTGCCACGTTCACGGTGCCCAATACTCTGGCCAGGATTCCCATGTTTCTGAGTGCCTTGTTCCTGTCGGACGAAGCCGACGGGATTGAGCGCGTAAGTGCAGTCTGGGCGGAAATGGGTGGATGGCTGACGCCACTTCAGACCGAATTGACCGAGAGCCCGCCCTTGCCTCTGCATACCGGGCATCAGGCATCACTCCTCGCAAGTGGTGCGTTGAACGGGGTACTGGGCGTTGGGGAGGAGCGTCACTTGGTTAAGGGACTGGTAAACAAGGTCGTGCGGGTTGAGGAGGCGGAGGAGGAGGACCGCGAGGGCAACGTTGTAACCGTTACCCGAGAGATCGAAACCTACGCCATCAAGATCGCCGCCGTGACCGCCGATGGGAAGATCGTGCAACTGTCCTAAGGGTCGTCAATAGCTAAACAGCGAAAGGGGGCACGGCCCCGGTAGCAACTGCCGGGAGCCGCCCTCTGGGTGGTCCTGGTTGCTGTATTGCCGGGGCCACCAACGATGAAGCGTCTTGTATACTCCAACTCTAGCCTTGGTCGGAATGTATCTGCCTATGTGGGTCTCCACGTGTGGGATCACCAGTCAGACGTACTGATGATGGCCTCCATCATCGGTGCAGAAGCCGCCGTCCGAGGATTGATCGCCGCTGTGCAAGGCGGGGATCAGGTGTCGGCAGAGCAGATGTTCAAAGGTGGTAAGTCCTTCCGTGACCTGCTCTCCTCCGTTTTGGGGTCGGAGCCGATCTCGGGACAGAAAATGCTTGCCATGGCGCAGCGACTGCAGAAGCTGATCGCCGTGATCCGGCGAGGTGACAAGTCGGGCGCCGAGCAGATGCTGGTGGCTGATTCCGAACTCCGTGAGATGACCACAGCCCTCTGGGGCGAAGAGGAGGCCCCCCGTGACAAACTGATCCAGTGGGACCGGACGCTCAGCAACGTGGTCTTTTGGCTCCAGCATGGCAATCGAGCTTCGGCTGAAGCCGCGGTCATCGTCGAGCCTCAGTCCGTGTCCTGGCCGGGTTTCCACTGGACGACCAAGCTGAAGACGGAGAAGCACGCTTATCGGCAGACGGTGCGGTTAGTCGAGACCGACGCGAAGGACGACCAGGGCAAGGCCCACGGCTTGATCCTTCACAAGGCTGCATTTGACCCGAACGCTACCTTCGCACTGATGGTCAACATCGGCGAGAACGGCGAGACGATTCCGGAGGCAGACGCCTTCTGGCGCTTGTGGCTGGGACGTTGGTCCGTACCAGGGATGCGGGAGTGGGCAGGCTACGTGTTGGAGAAGGTCAAGTCCGGTCGCTATGCCAAGGCCCTTCGGGTTTACCAACGGCCTGGACAGGGCGTGACGGCCTACAAGATCGAGTTAAGTGACGAGCAGTTGGGTGAGATCGTGGCGCAAGGTCTGAAGAGCGGCAGTCTGACCATGCCTGATGGGCCGGAAACCGATGGAGCAAGGGTAGACGGCGTCACTGACGTGACCACCTACCTAACCACCTTCAGCAAGGCCCTGGCGAAACAGATCAGCCACCGCTTCAAGCCTCTGTTCATACCCGGCGAGACGCCCCGTCACCCCCTCATGGCGAAGTTCGAGAAGAACCTGTATGGCGCTCAGGCAGACGTGGCCCAGGCCATCGCACTGTCGATGCGGAGGTACCAGGTCGACTTCATCTCCGGTGAGATGGGTACGGGTAAGACCCGAATGGGATCGGTGGTCCCCTACCTGCTGCACAATGGACGCGGCTACCGCTACTTCGTCATGTGTCCCCCGCACCTGGTCCTCAAGTGGGAACGCGAGATCCAGAACATGGTGCCGGAGGCAAAGGTGCACGTCGTGCGGAGCCTGAGTGATCTGCTTGCAGTGGTGGCATCCCGCCCCTGGTCTGCAGAAGTGCCCGAGTACGTCATCATCTCCCGCGAGACGATGAAGCTGGGTACTACTTCCCGTCCGGCAGTGATGATGGGCTTCCGCCCAATTGCACCCGGTCAGCCGATCGGGAAGGGGGAACACCACTACGGGCCGATATGCCCAACGTGCGGCACGGTCCTCCTGGACAAGGAAGGCGCCCCGATGGATGATCCGTTCAGCAACCAGAAGGACTGCAATCGCAAGTGCAAGTGCTGCGGCGAGGTTCTTTGGAGTGCGGGCCTTCCAGGTCCGTACCGGGGCCGGGCTCTCCGCCGGCCGGAGGGATTCCGGGATGTGGAGAATGTCAAGGTTCTGCGCCGCTGGCCGCTGGCCGACTACATCAAGCGCCACCTGAAGGGGTGGGCGGATGGTCTGATCGTGGATGAAGTCCACGAATTGAAGGCGGCGGACAGTGCCCAGGGAAACGCTCTCGGTGCCCTTGCCGCTGCGGTGAAGTACGTTCTGGCGCTGACGGGCACCTTGAGCGGAGGCTATGCGACTGACCTTTTCCCGATTTTGTACCGGATGCGTCCGGCGCTCATGAAGGCGGAGGGCTTTGAGTACAACGCCCTGAACAAGTTTGCTCAGGCGTATGGCCGGGTGGAGCGCATCACCAAGACAAGTGATGAAGATGACGGACCTTCCAAGGAGCGGAACACCCGCTCCAAGGGAAAGAAGTCTCGTAGTCATGTCAAGGTGCGCCCCGGTATCAGCCCCATGATGTACGGCAGATTCCTCATGCCGAACACCGCCTTTGTGGAGTTGGCCGATCTTGGTAGGGTTCTGCCCTCCTATCATGAGGAGGTAGAGCTTGTCCCCATGGAGCCGGATCTGGCGGTTGCATACCAGGACTTCAGCAGCACGCTGAAGGCGAAGGTCCAGGAACTGCTTGACAAGGGTTCCAAGAGGCTTCTGGGGGCTTACCTCCAGGCGCTTTTGAACTACCCCGACAAGCCGTTTGATGCACCGCCCGTGATCGACAAGGCAACAGGTGACACTGTGGCAACTCCGAAGCCTCTGGACAAGCGTTTCGACCGTAACAAGGTTGCCCGCCTTGCCCAGATTTGCCGTCAGGAGAAGCTGGACGGACGCAAGGTACTGGTCTACGCCACGGCCACCAATCTCCGTGACGTTCAGCCGTACCTGAGGGAGGTTCTCGAAGCGAACGGCTTGCGTGTTGCCATCATGTATGGCAAGCAGGTCAAGCCGGAGAAGCGAGAACACTGGATCGCTGAACAGGTGTCGAAAGGGATAGACGTGCTGATCTGTAACCCGGCGCTGGTCGCCACGGGGCTAGATCTTCTGGCCTTCCCGACCATCGCGTGGTTCCAGACCGGATACTCAACCTTTACGCTCCGTCAGGCGTCCCGGCGCTCTTGGCGCATCGGTCAGAGGGCACCTGTTAAGGTGTACTTCATGGCCTATAGCGATACGCTTCAGGAGTCGTGCCTGCAGTTGATGGGCTCCAAGTTGGCAGCGTCGATGGGGCTGGAAGGGCGCTGGAGCGAGGAAGGGCTTCAGGCGCTCTGTGAAGGAGAGGACATGTCCTCTGCCCTGGCCCGAGCCCTGGTTCACGGTTTGGACGGGACGGATTCCGCCGAGTCGATGTGGCGGAAGATGATGCCCGTCGAGCCTGAGAATGAGAAGGGCGCACCCCCCGCCAGCACGGCTCCCGAAGCACCTGCGGCACCTGTCGAAGCTCCTAAGGTGGTTGATCCCATTCCGGGTCTGGTGGCAATTGCTGCCTCCGCCTTCTTCAAGCGGGGCCGCACTAAGGCTTCTGTAGCCGCTCCCCCGGTTAAGGAAGGAGAGGCCGCACAACTGGCCTTTGCCTTCTAAGGTGTGGTTGGCCCCTGGCGTCGGGGGAGAGGGGCACTTGCTCCTCGCCTCCGGCTTCCCAGAAAAGGATAGTCAGGAGGGATTCACGCGTGCTTCAAGTGATCGGGTGGCTTGCGGGATCGGGAATCGTATCGGTGGTTCTGTACATGCTGTTCATGGAGACCTCCACCCATTCGACCCGCCATGCAACGCGGGCCTGGCAAGAGACCCGTGACCAGAAGATCCAAGCCTTCCGCGAAGCCCGTGCAGCTGACCTGGGGATCACGCCGAAACGCCGGGTCGTCCCCACGGCGAAGACTCCGGAGTCTTCGCCGATGAAAGCGTCTTATGCAGCCCCGGCGGCACCATCCGCAGCCAGCCCCGTCATGTCGACCGTCGTGCCCGATCTGTGGGAAGCCGCCCTGGCTGAGGCGGATACGCTGATCAAGATGGTTGCCTTCTCCGAAAACGGAGCAGAGGTGAACGTCTCCGGGCGCGTCGGCCTGTTCTCCGAGGGTCCCAAGGGTGGCCTCATCATGGAACTTGGCGACGAAAGCCTCACCGCATCAATCCCTGTCTATCTGCCACAAGCAGTGCTGGACAAGTGCGGCGCCCCAGTCTGGGGGCAGGTTATCGCCATCAAGGGAACTGTCCAGGAAGGAAAACGCAAGGGCATTATTGCCCAGTCCTGGCTGGAACCTGTAGCCCAGGCAGCGTAACCTTCCCGCACTAGCGGCTCCCCTCTCGGGGGGCCGCTTTCGCCTGTCCTTCTACGTGCTGCTCCAGCCGCCTCCGCCGCCACGGAGGGACGAAGTCCGGCCAGCACCTACTTCTTCCGGTTGATCTCCGCGGATTCCAGGAATCCGGCTGCTCGTCCCAGCCGCAAGAACCGTTCTGAGGGGCGCTCTCTACTCTTTCGCCTCCGCACCGGCCCACTCGCCCCCTTTCCGATGGCAACGCGATCCTCTCTCCGCTGCCGCCCCTTCACCGCGTTGTCTGGGCTACCCGCCACCAGGCCGGAGGAAGAAGACACGGACAGTCTCTTTCCAGCTTTCCCATGGCTCATGTCGCCCATGTCCCTTTCCCTCCCGGGTTCGGGAACAGACGGACCCACCCGAGCCAAGGAGGCGACCACGCCGATCCCCCCTCCGGCCCGTGCAAACTCCTCCTGATTCCGGTTCTCAACGCAGGAAGCAGGGACACGGGCGCCGTCATCCGGGTTCAGAGGCGCAGACTGCACATTATTGCTGGGGCGGTATGGTTCGACAGGCGCAGGGGTTACTGACGGCTGATGCGCGAAAGCAATCACGGTGGTGCCGGAGCGCCCACGTGTCGTGGAGAGGGTGATTCTGCCGGCTTGCAGGAGTGCCTTGAGAACCACGCGCAACGTGGAGCGGTTGGTATCCAGGAGATCGGCCAGTTCTGCCTGCTTCGCGATGACGCTCCCCTGGTCACGAACATAGCGGAGTGTGCGTTCAGCCACTTCGGTGAAGTGGTCACGCTGGCGCTCTTCGCGGCTCCTTGCGCGACTGGGACGGAAGGAACGACGCGTGACGGGGGCAAGGCCAAGGAATGCCCGTGCCTTGTTCCACGGGGCGCCCGCCATCTGAGCCCAAACCTTGGACTTACGCTTCCTAGCCTTGTCGCTGGCGGCGCTGCGAAGGCACTTCTTGAGTTCCTGTTCGGTCAGGGGCGGGGTGTTGCGCTGATTCCAGAGCAGCATCGCGTCCCACGCCTGTTTCTCGGTGGCGCCCTTTGCGAGTAGGTACGTAGCGATGCGGTGGGCGGCGACATTTCGTGCGGGATTCCCCTTCCCCCCGATGCGAAAGCCGCGGGCCATGTGCGCGATCTCTTGAAGGAGGCGCGAGAGGAAGCTCGACCCGTCGGGTCGATGAACTGCGAGGTGGGCGCGCTGTTCCGGCTGTGCGTAGCGGAGACGGACGAGCGTGTTGAGTAGCGCGTACATGTCAGAGCGGGTGCCTGAACGGCCCCCGGCGAAATAGGGCACAAATCCCGCATGTTTCTTCCGGGGCAGGCCGGGAAGGACAAAGGGCTGAGTGACGCGGATCGCGTTATTATCGGTTCCAAACTCTTCTAGCGCCAGCCGCAGACCGTCCGACGTGCGCTTCCAGTCGTTCAGGGTCTTCTCGTTGGCGCCGAGCAATTGCCCGGTGCGGGAGTTCATCAGGGGGATGTAGGCGTGAAGACCGCCCCGGGAGGAAACCATCAGGTAGTAGCAGGCGATCCCGAGATTGGTGAGGGCTTCGTCCAGCCTGCTCAAGAATGCCGGAAAATTGGTCAGGCGCAAGTCAAGCAGATCAGCGGCCATTCGGTCACCGTCTAGGTCCAGAACGATGTACGGGAGGTGGCGCGTCATGTCGCCTGTGTTGCGGCCCCTGTCGCTGTACTGCGTTGACTGGACGCTAAACCAGTTCTCCGCGAGGCTGGCTGTGCTCACTCCCGTCAAGTATCGGCGGATTGGCCCTTCGCCCCTTAGCGTGGTCGTCGTTGGCTCTCCATCGGGATCTTCCTTGCGGTAGAACACGACGTATCCCTTTTCCCGTGCCGACCCGGCAAAGACCGTGTCGGGGAGAACGAGACGCAGGAAAGCCCAGGTTGCATCAAGGCTGGGTGAGCTAAGTGGTTCGCCGGGGATCCAGCTGGACGCGGGCGAGACAAGGGCTGGCGCAAGCATAACGTGCCTCCTTTCAGGCCTTTTGGGCAACAACAAACCAGGGCTTCCGACCCTGCCTTTGAAAAAAGGGAGGCAGTTGAAGCCGTGCCATGTTGTTGGGTAGTGCCACGAAGGAAAGACAAAAAGCCCTCCGTGGCGCAAAAAGGTAGCATTAAGCTAAACCCTTGCCCTCGGAAGGCTTGCATCGGCTATCGTGCTATGCTATCATGAGGTCAAACAGCACGATAAACACGACTCGCACTTCCGCACGGTTCGCACCGTCGGGGCGGGTTGCAGGCAGGCCAGCTTCCTCACTTGCTTGGCGGCGGGGAGAGGAAAGCGGCCTTTTCTCGTATTCGGGCGCTTCCGGCTGATCTGCCGGGAGCGCTGTTTTGCTGTCGGCCCGATCTGCAGGCGTCCGGGCAGCTGGGAGGGGAGTCACCCCCGCCGCGGGCTGGATGGAACGCACCTGGATGCGGGCATAGGAAAACCCCTTAGCCAATCCCGAAAAAAAGGATTGTGAAACTAAGGGGTCTCTGTTACAATGGTTTTGTGAGTTGGCCCATCATAACGACCCCAGTGGGAGCGCCGCCGGAATGACTACCCGGCGGCCTTATTCTTTATCTGGCCACCGTGACCCATCACGGTTCGTTCCCTTTGCGATTTTTCGTCCCAGGCGGTGTGACCGTCCGGGTGACTAGGCCGGGTGGTCGCCGTGTGCCTGATGAGTTCGCCGCTGGGCCATATCACGGATGGCTGCGGCTTCGGCGATGTCGAGGGGAAGGGTCGCCTGAATTGGCGGGCGGCTCAAGAAGAGGTTGACCTCTAGCTTGATGAAGTTGCTCAAGGCCCGGGGCGAGAGTTTGTTGCTCCGGCGCACGTTGCCTTTCTTCAGCCGAATCGCCAGCCGGATTGCTCGGATCTCCTTGACGGAATAGCGGCGGTAGGATTCATCGGGGAGGACGGTGCCCTCCACGAAGCGGTTATACTCCAGCCAGCGCCAGTCAGAGTCCTTGATCCCGGCCAGCACCATGACCTCTTGCCGGAGGAAGTGCGGAACTGAGTCGCTGCCCAGGCTTGCCGTCCACCGATCAAGCAAGGCTAGGCGTTCGGCCTCGACCCTGGTTCGAGGGGCGGGCTCGGCCCACTCGACCTTCATCACTGTCGCCACTGGTATCACCTACCTCTCTGTCAATGATTCTAAGCGCGCGTCAGGGGTCATTGCAATAGCTAAATGTTCGAGATGTGCCACGGTTCTTTCCAAGTTCTGTGGCTCGGGGATGCCTACAGAGACAAGGCGTAGAGCCCTATTCCATGGCCCGAAATGTTGCAGAACGGGCTCTGAATAGGGGGCGAAATGGGGCACTTCGGCGTTTGCCGGGGTGCCAGTTTTCGTTCCTGCCGATCTTTCCAAGAAGTGTCGGCATTGGTGAGTATAGCACATGATGATGCCTTTGCACATATGCCGCTATGTATTGCTGATGGGAATATCGTGTGCTATGATGGGATTGTAACTTGATCCTCATGCAATGATGATGGGAATATCACATCGAAACAAGGGAGGAGAACGCAGCTCATGTACCACCTCATCAACGTGGCACTGTTTAGCCTCGCAGACATGAATCTCGAACCTGCTCCGGTTGATTGGGACAACATCAAGGGCAAGGTCACTACTGCGGCAATCGGGATTTTCAGCATCCTGACCATCTACTACGTCAGCCTGATCTGGAAGCATGGTCTCGCAATTGCCCGTGCGGGCGACAACCCCCAGCAGATGGCCGCGGCGAAGTCCGGCCTCCAAGGTGCGATCATCGGCGGAGCCATTTTCTTCGGCGCCACGACGGTTGCCGGACTGGCGATGTTTCTGGCTCAGTAAGCGGCGGCACGTAGCGACGTTGCGGCTCATGCCCCACTAACGGCATGAGCCGTTTCTTATCGAAAGGAGGGGGTCCGGTGCCGCGTTCGTATCCGGTTCCCTTGGAGCTGAGAGATGAGGACAAGGTAGTAGGCAACTGGCTGTCGATGCGTCAGATCGGCATACTGGCGGGGGGGGTGGCGGCTGGAGTTGTGTCCGGAGGCGTGATCTTCGGCATTCTCCGGCTGCTCGGGGCCAGCAAGGGCCTCGGGCTTGGGGTCGCTGCCGTTCCTCTGGTCGTATGCGTGGGAGTCGCAGCGGTGCTGGCATTCCTCCCGGCGGGATGGATGGGTATTCTCCCCGGACCTGAACAACCCGTCAGCCCTGACCCGAATGATCCCCCCATGCGGATTGATCAGTGGCTCAAGCTCTGGCGGGCTTTTGGCGCCAAGCCAAGACTGCTGCCTTATCGTCGTGAGGGGTATGAGCAGCAAGCTCCGCTATATCACAAGGCACTGAACGGCGGAAAGGGGCGGCGGACGAAGTGATTTACCTATTGATTGGCTTTCCTGTAGTCCTGGTGGGAGCCGGGGTCGTGTTCTGGCTCCAATTCCGAAAGGTGCAGGCCGAAACAAAGGCGGCCCTGCCCGCTCAGAGGAGCGACCCGGCGAACGCCCCTGACCGTTCTCAGGCGAATAAGCCGCCTACGATTCAGGGCCGCATGGCGGCGGCGCGAACCGCTCAGGAGTTCCTTGGTTTTGAGGACATATTCGGAAACGTCGTCAAGTTGGACGCCAACCGTTATCGCGCGTACATCGAGGTAGAGCCTGTCAGCTACTACTTGATGACTGGCCCGGAACAGGACGTGCTGGAGGCCGGATTCCGGTCGTTCCTGGAGGGCCTGCGGTGGCCGACACAGTTCTTCCTCGGCTCGGTCCCGTTGGACCTCTCGGAGCATCTGCGGCAGGTCCGCGAGTCAGCTGCCCGGATGCCGGAACACCTTCGGGACTATGGCGAGGAACTGGCGGAGTTCACCGCGAGCTGGGTGGGGCAGTTCGCCACGTTGACGAAACGCTACGTGCTGATTGTCTCTTACGACTACGAGCCGAACCCGAAGAAGCCCATTCCGCTTGATATTGTGGAGCAGCAGGCGGTTCAGGAGCTAGAGAACCGCGTGTCTACGATGATCGAAAGCCTGGGACGTGCCCGGTTGACTGCTCACCGCATGGATGAGTCCCAGATCATTGAGTTCCTGTTCCAGGTCTATCATCGAAACCCTGGTGCTGCACTGGCTGCAAAGGGGCTGAATGAGGAGAATCTCTTCGCCCTCTACGTGACAGCGGCACCGAAGGACACATCCCAGGGGCCAACCGGAGACGACAGCAACGATAAGGAGGTGGCCTGACCCTATGCTCTCACTGTTTCGGCGGCGGAAGAAGGATGAGGGGGACGCTTCACCTCAGGCTCCGGAGCATTCAACAAGGGATGATCGGGCCTTAGAATACGGGATCCCCACGCTTCATGATCTGCTGTCGCCCGGCGGCTTCGACCGCTCCCGAACCGACCTGATCCGGATCGGGAGCTACGGTGCCAAGGCGCTTGCTGTGACAGGACTGCCCAGCGAGGTCTCGGTGGGCTGGCTAAACCCGTTGCTTGAGTATGCCGGATCCATGGATCTCAGCGTCCACATCAAGCCGTATGAAGATCGGCTGGCTCTGCATTACCTGACCGGGACCATTACCCGCATGAAATCGAAGTATCGCTTCGTCGGCCACCTCCAGGGCCAGGGAGACGACCTGCTTCGTGCCATCGGCGATGCTGAGGCCGTACGAGATCGAGTGGCGTCGAACTCAGCGCGGCTCTTTCAGATGAGTGTCGTCGCTACCATGTATGACACGCAGGAGGATCGCTTAAAGGACGCCGCGACCATCGTCGAGCAGCGGCTGGCCGGACGCCGCATTTACTCAAAGCTGCTGGAGGCACGGCAGGACGAGGGGTATCATGCCACGTTACCCTTTGGCGTGAATTTCGTCAACGACATCCGCTTGAACCTCGATTCTTACGGTGCGGCCACGATTCTGCCCTTCACTGACGCAGACCTCCACCATATGGGTGGATATCAGTTCGGTATGAACGTAAGCACCCAGTCTCCCATCATCTATAACCCGTACGACCGGAGCCTCACCAACCACAACGTGGTTTGCTACGCGGCCAGCGGATCGGGCAAGTCAGCGACCATCAAGACCCACATCGGTCGGTCGATCTTCTCTGGCGAACGCGCGGCTGTCCTTGATCCCGAGGGGGAGTATGGTCTTGCTGCCGACGTGCTCGGTGGTGTCGTGATCAAGCTGGGGCCGGGTTCGCCGTACAAGCTGAACCCCTTCGATGTGTTTGCTGAAGAGAACCCCGACACAGGCAAGGTGTCAGTCCAGATCGGGCCAAAGGTTCTCGACCTGATGGACCTGATTGGCACGATGGTCCAGGGCCTCAACCCCGAGGAAATGGCCGTCGTGGAAATGACCCTTCGCCACATCTACCAGGACTTCGGGATTACGACGGACCCGGAGAGCCTGTACGAACGAGTCTCGAAGGAAGATCCCGACCGCCCCGGCATGTTCAAGTACGGGCGCCAGCGCAAACAGATGCCCCAGCTGTCCGACTTCGTGGCGAAACTGCGCGCCCAGCAGGAAACTGAGCCTGCGGCCAAGCGGGTGGCCGACTCCATGCGCCCCTACTGCGGAGAGGGCGTCCTGTCCTTCTTCGACTGCCAGACGACCGTCAACATCGAGAAGCAGTGGCTGACGGTCTTCGACCTGTCGCTCCTGGATGAGCGGCTGGGCAAGCCCGTCGCACTGCAGGTGGCGCTGACCTGGCTTTGGGAGTCGTTCGTAAAGCGCGACCCCAAACAGAAGAAGCGTGTGATTGTCGATGAAGCATGGCTTCTCGCAGACTATGAACCAGCTATGCGGTTCCTGGAGAACTGCGTAAGGCGCGCACGAAAAAGGACTGCCGGCCTCACCATCATTTCCCAAGATTTTCGGAAATTCGCCCTGCATCCCCGTGGCCCGGCGATTCACAGCAACTCCAACACGATGATCTTCCTCCGGTGCGAGGATGTGGACCTGGACGATATCCAGCAGACGTTCAAATTGTCGGACGGCGAGCGGAACTTCATTGCCACCTGCGGTAAGGGCAGCGGGATCTTGCGAGTCAAGGGGAAGCCCGTTGCCTTCCAGGTGATTCATACGGCGTCGGAAAAGCAGTGGGTTTACACCACGGCACTGAAGGAGAGTGTCTAGCTTATCCCCCTCTCCTGATGGGATTCCAACTCGCCCCGTCTGCCAATCGGTGATGATCCAAACAGCAGGAGGAACAAATGAGCAACTACGAGATTAGCGTGAGGCGGTTGTGGCCGCTCCTGGCTGGGTTGGTCGCGGCGGGGGTTGTCGTTGGGGCCGTTCTCTACGCCTTGACGACGAATTCTGGCGACGCTGCTGCGGGCTCCGTGCCCGTGGCCGATGCTCCGACGGAGCCCGCGACGGCCCATGAGCACGGTACGGACACGGACTTGCGCCCGGTTCAGGTCGCCGTCAATACGGCCAGCCCGCCTCTGCCGTTCCATGAGGCGCCTCAAGGGAAGGTCATCGTCCGGGTCTTTGATTTGCTGGCTGCTGGCACCGTCACATCCCAAGGCTATGAAGAAGCACCTGGCCTGTGGGATGTCGTTGAGCGCAATCTGAACAACTACATCCTGCCGTCCGGGATGAGAGACTTCTACGACAACGTGATGGCGAAAGGACCTTGGCGCGTAGTCGGTCGGCCTATCGCTTCACCTCCGACCACAAAACCCTTTTCCGAGCGGGGGCGCCTCGTTGAGCCCAGGTTCGTATACCTCTTGATCAATCAAGGCGCACGGTACATGCAGGCCAAAGTCCAGGTGGACTTTCTCACCTATGGCGATGGCCGGGTGTTGGTCTCGCAGGCCGGGCTGGCGATCAAGGAGATGAAGGTCCTGGACGAATCTCTGGTGACTAAGTACATGGCGGCGCACGGTGTGTAAGGAGGACTGAGGATGCTCAAATGGTTGAACGCGCGGCGCAAGACCCTCGCCGGGGTTGCGCTGATCGTGATTGCCCTGGCGATTCTCGCACCCGGCGCGGCGGTGGCAGCAGGGGAGCCAGAACCAAACGACGACAATTTTGTGACCCGCATGATCATTGATCTGATTGACGGTGTCCGCTTCAGCTTCCAGAAACTCGGGATGCAGACCGTCGGTGAGATGGTCTACAACCAGAAGTGCGAGGTTGAAGGGTGGGCCTTATCGACCCGCACCGTTACTTGCTCGCCGGATACCACGCGGATTCTGGGCAACACGTTCACGGAATCTGAATGGGGCGGCGTGACCAAGATCGCGGTAGGCATCGGCGGATTGTTTGGGATAATGATGGTCATTGGAGCCATGTTCGCGGGCATCCAGTTCGCCGAATCTGGCGCTGATGATCGTAAGCGTGCTGCAGCGATGGAAAAACTGAAGAATATGGGGCTTGTCGCACTCATGACGGGAATCGCAGGCCCCGTCCTGTACTTCATCTTTGAGACGAATGACCTTTTTGTTAGTCTCATGGGGAACATCGGCGGGGCGGTTGACTTTTCGCAGCTGTTCAGCGGCAGCGGTATGGGCCAGATGGGGAAGATCATGGTTGGCCTCTTTTCCATCGTCACCGAAGTATCCCTGAATCTCACGTATGTCATGCGGAAGTTCGCCCTCATGGCACTCATTGCCATTACTCCGTTGGCAATGTACGCCTTCATCTTCGAGAGCACCAAAGAAGTGATTAGGCTCTGGTTCCAGGAACTCATCAGCAACCTGGCGATCCAGACGGTTCACGCGATACTGATCGCCCTGTTCTTCCAGGCATATCCTGCCTCAAGTGGCGGAGCATCAGCATTTGGTGCGCTCTGCTTCCTGATGATCCTGCCCCCGCTCACCAACATGTTGCGGTCAATCGTCACTTCTGGGCGCGCCTCCTCCTTTACAGGACAGGGCATCGCGGCGGCCATGACGGGTGTGGGTCTGCTGACGGGGGCCGGGAAGGCAATTGCCGGGGTGGGCAGCGTCAGTCTGATGGGAGCGCTAAGCCGGGCAGGCGCTGGCTCCATGATTGGCGCCGGGGCGCTTGGAGGCGGAGCCGTGGGCGGTGGAGGAATCGGCGCCTCTCCGGAAATGATGTCCCAGGCGTCTCAAATGGCCGCGAACATGGGCGGCGGTGGAGGTGGAGGGGGAGGGGGAGGTCCAGCCACCCGCGGGAGCCTCACCAATGCGATCATGAGCAAGGCCGGTGCTTCGGATGCTGCACAAACAAGAGCTGGTGCCTATGGCGCAGATCGTAAGGAGGGCATCATGTCCCTCGCCAAAGCCGCAAAGGACGGGGATGTAGGTGCCCGCCTGGAGATGGTCAAGCGATTGTCGGACGGTGCCACAAAGGCTGTGGGAGCCGTGGGTTCCGTCGCCGGAGCCCTCGGAGGAGCTGGTCTAGCGATGGCGACGGGTGACGCGTCGTACATCCAAGCGGGTGCCACCCTCGGAAACCGAGTGGGAAAACTCGCGGGCCGGGTCGGTGCGGGTGCTACTCTTGGCGCCGGCACAGCAGCGTCAATGGCCCTGAGTGGCGATAGGAAGGTCGGCCACGCCGCCAGGATGGAAGCCGAAGCTGCCAGATCCGGGGGGGCTGGATGGGCGAAAAGTGCGGTAGCCGGAGTAAAGGCTGGGATATCTGCGGCCGGGGGCAATGCCAACGACAAGTTGCAGGCGCTGGCCGACCGCATGGGTGGTGATCTGGCTCCACATGAACGGCTTGAAGCTGCGAAGTATAGCATCTACAAGACTCTGGGCGGAACAGTTGGTGGCCGGATTGGGCAGTCGATTGGACTCCGTATGGCCGACGCCTCTGCTACGAAGCTACGGGAGCGCGAGAACCTTGGGCAGATGGGTGAGGGGCTTGACAAGTACCTGGAGCAGACGGGCGGAGGTTTTAAGAAGGATGATGTGATCGAGTATCGCGGCTTTCCGAACCGTACGGACGTGTACTTTGGCGGGCAGAAGGTGGATATTGTGCCAGAGGGCCATCCGGACGCAACGATGGACAAGCCGATATATGGCGGAGCGAGGTATACAGAGGTCAGGGAGGGCCAGTTCGAGTGGCGACCGATAGAGGCGAAAGATCCAACGCCAAAGGGTGAAGTCGGACCGAATGCCAATGACAAGGTTGCGCGGCCTGAGCCGACCCCAAAGCCGGAGTTGTTGCTTGGAAAGGGCCGCGGCGGATACCGCCGCCGCTAGGTGCGATCAGGAGGGGTGAGCGTGAAGAACCATGAGCCAGAGCCCGTGCAGGATTTCGTGTACACCCTGTTAAGGACTCTTGGGCGCCGGGCTTGGAAGTGGGCCGTGGGATTCTTCGGCTGGTGGCTCTTGCTGTTCATTCCGGCTATGATGGCGCTGGCGTGGTTCACGGGCGGGGGCCGCGGGCAAGCGGCCTCCGACCCGATAGCGCAGGCTGCGTTTCCCGATGGCTGGCTTGACCGGGCTGTGGAGGCAGCGGAAAATAGTGTGGACAGCACGAAGCCCGATCAGGCGTCGTTTCAGCTGGACCCGGAGGCGATAGGCGCGCTGCGCCTGCTGGACCACAAGTCAACGATTGACAAGTACGACCCGTCACGCATCGCGCAGGCGCTCGGACCACTCTTTGAGTACCAAACCTACCCGATCTCCACGACGACTACCTGGGAAGAGTGCACGGTCGTACCCCCTGAGACTCCTCCCGGAGAAGCGCCCTCTGCCGATGGCAACGCCGAAACCACCGAGGTGCCTCCCCAGCCCACCACGGTCTGCGAGCCCCACACGAACACGGATGAAGGCGAAGTCAGCCTGCTGACCCGTGTGCGCCAGTTTGACGGCGTGACTGAGTTTGCGTATAAGCAGGAGAGTCGCACTCGTCCAGAAGGCGGCAAGACCATCACCGAAACGGGTTGGAAGCTGGACAAGCAGACTTTTGAGCAGGATCTGTCTCGCCTCTTGGAATGCCTACAGACTTTCGGCTTCTCCCCCCCGGAGAGGTATGTGAACGACTTCTTCTTCTATCTCAATAATGCCCACACAGACCCCCTGGAGGGTGACCCCTGGAGCAGTGGCGGTGGCTGGCAAATGCCCGGTTCGGCGTACTACGGGCCGGTGGATCCCGGGCTCCCCAAGGACGGCTGGTACTGGCCGACGCCCGACTCCCGGCGAATTACCGATCCCTTTGGGTGGCGGACTCACCCGATTCGTGGCACCCGCAACTTCCACACCGGGGTAGACATTGGAGCGAGTTGGGGATCTCCGGTCATCTCCGTTCGAGCCGGAGTTGTCACCTACGCAGGGTACGGATGGAACGCTGGATACGGCAACCGAGTGATCGTCTCCCTCGACAACGGTTCGATGGTGACGTACAACCACCTGGAGCGTATCGAAGTGGAAGAGGGGCAAGCCGTTTCCGCAGGCCAGAGAGTGGGGCTTGTTGGCACGACGGGTAATTCCACGGGGCCGCATCTCCACTTTGAGATCCTCGTTAGCGGACAAGCTATCGACCCCTGGCCGTATCTACCGTAAGGTGAGGGAGGACCACACGATGCCAACGGTGTTCAGGCCTAACCACGCAAAGATCGCGACTCTCCTTCACGTTCTGGATAAGGCCGCACCATGGCTTATCCTGGTGTCCTGCCTTCTGATCCTCTTTGTCTTCCTGATGGGACGGGCACGGATCAAGAAGGCCATGCTCGACTTCCCTGTCGGTGAGGGGCTCCTCGGGTTGGGGCTGTTCCTTCAGGTTTTGGCGCTTACGGGCGTTTGGGGAGCATCTCATTTTCCCCAATAGGGGACTCATCAGGTGGGGTATCTGGTCGTCTGGTAGCAGCAGCCCCGGTCCTTTATCGAAGCGGCGCGGGCATGTTCTCTGACGAGGGACGGCCCGCGCTTCTCATTTCTTGGCTGTGATGATCGGATCAAGTGCGTTTCGTTGCTGGTGATGAAGCTACCATGATATAATCATGGTAGAGGTGTTTGGAACTTATGACGTATCTGTTGAAAGTGGTGCTGAACCTCTGCCTGCTGGTCGGGATCTTCGCTCTCGGGCTCAGTCTCGTGGTTCCGTCGGCTTATGCACTGGTTCTGGGCCTGCTGTTGGTAGTCGCCGTAGCCGGCGTGATGTACCTGGTCTCGGCGCCGTTGATGGTGTTCATGATGAAGGCGAGCCCCCTGGCCCAGGACGCCCGCTTCGCCGCGCTCCATGATCATGTGATCAGGGATGCAGCGCAGATGGGCCTGGCGCGGGTGCCGCGGCTGTTCGTGACGGACTCCCCCGTGTTCAACGCCTTCGCAGCGGGCCACCCGGCGAACGGTGCGATCATCTTTAGCACTGGCCTGCTCAAGAGCCTCGGCGATGCTGAACTCCGAGCAGTGGCGGGTCACGAAATGGCGCACATCAAACACCACGATAACGCTCTGGGTGTCCTGAACGTGGTGACGGTTTTCGCGATTCGAGTCGTGACCTGGGTCCTGTTTGGCATGATCGTCCTGGCGGGCATCGCCCTGGACATGGCGCTTGGCATGATGGGAGGCACTGCAGCTGGCAAGTCCACCCGGATGGGCGCCCGACTCGGCCTCTGGCTCCGGCAGATCAGCGAGTGGCTGATTGCTATTGCTGTGGCGGCACTCATGGGCGTCAGCCGGGAGAACGAATTCCGCGCTGATGCGGCAGGTGCAAAGCTGGTCAGCCCGGTGGCGATGGCCGGGGCACTCATCACGATGGATCGGGTCAATGGTTCGGCCCCGGTCGCCGGGTGGATGGACCGCCTGTACCGGAGTCACCCCGAAACGGAGGAGAGGCTCACGGCGTTGCGCAAAGGGGGGGCCTAACGGGTGGACAACGTAGGGATGAAAGCGAGGCCCGACTGGGTTACCGATCCGGTGAAGCTCGCCCGATGGTTCGTGTGGTGGCTGAAGAGGCATGCTGACGCAGGAATGACGGCGGAGGAGTCTGTACGGCTCCTTGTTGCCAACGCGCGGATGCGCGGAGCTACTACGGCGACGATGGACACTGCCTTTCAGTTGGTCGCCTTGGAGGCCGAGGCCGAGGAGGGCTTCTCAAGGATGGAATAGCACTACGTCATTTTTGGGTGGCGTGCCGCATTTCGGCCACCGCCTTTTGCGGAGGTGAGGACCCCTGTTGGGTATGGATGTTCGGCAGAACTACGTTTCGGAGATGGATCATGATCCCGTCCGGTTTGCTCGGTGGGTGGTCGACTGGTTATCCCGCTATGAACGGGCCGGAAGGTCCCAAGCAGAAGTCGCAGATGCCGTCGGCCAGATCGCGGTAGAGCGGCAGATTCAGGATGACGTGATGGCCCAGGTGATGCTGCTGGTAACCCTGGACACTCTCGCAGATGAGTGCTTCCTTGCGCAGGGGGCTCCACCTGTGCCCGATAGTGGCTTTGGCCCCCGGCATGAATGAACGGCGGGAAGGGAACATTATGGGTATGATCGCCGCCGACGGAGCACTCCGTGGGCGGCGTTTCGATTCGGCAGGAGCGGGGAGGGGGTGGAGAGAACACTACGCTAGTCGGGCTATCGACATGTCCAGGAGGGTTTGCCGTGAACGGTCTAGTGAGGTCGGTGACTGCGTGGTGGAAGGCTCCCCCGCGGCCCTGGCGTTGGTATGATACTCTGGCCGTAGTGGTGATCATTTGCTCTTGGGCCTTGTGCTTCGCCAGTCATTAAATCGCCCTTCATATAATATGAGCCGCCCGCCGGTACGGCAGGCGGCTTCGATTTTGGCTGTGTCCCATCGGCGGGTGGGGGATGATCGAGGGAACGGCTATCGAGAACTCAGTTCAACGTGAGCAGATTCGGCCATGAAGCGAGCTTTCCGCAGCGACTCACCCAGATCGGGGCGCCAGCGGTGGTAGAGTTCTTTTCCAGTCTCCGTGATACACAACTGCGATCCTTGTCTGGCAACACCCCACAACTTCCGCGCCGGGTCCAGGAGTTCTTTTGCGGCCCGACGGATAGCCTGTTCGAGGGGCCAGTCTTCGGCGATCTCTTTGCCCTGCGGCTCATAACTGATCTGACCTGCACACCCGTAGACGAACGCGTTGATCTCCGGCACCCTGCAAGCGCCTATCTGCACCAAAGTGTGCAGGACAAGCCAGCGCAGAAGCACGTTGGTGTTTACGATCAGTCCAAGTCGCGGCCCATCCGGGCTCACAAGGCGGGTCAGATGCTGCAGGCCAATAATGGCCGAGGAGAGGGGAGCGTTTGGCCCAATCATCTCTCTCGTTTCCTCATCTAGAAGTGCGAGCCCCGCTGGGGAGATGTAGTACCGGGTTTGCCTGTGGTTTACGCCTCCCCATGTGTGGACGTGAACGACAGGCTCCAGCTTATGCCCCCCTTGCGGTACTCGGTCCTTTCCGGCCAGGTGAAGGAGAATCCGGCGGTAAAGAGTGTGTTCGCCGGGCCTCCACCCAATGGTGCTATCGAGGTAATCGGCCACGTCGTGGGGGTCGCCTCCGGCACTCCCCCGTTGTCGAAGGAACTTCAGGGCCATTGCTCGCCCTACACGTGACGCGGTGATGGTCAGCAGCGGAAGGCGAGGCAGGCGGTCTTCAAGGGTGTCGTGGTCGCCATCCGGCGAGGCAGGTACATCGTGCACAGGGCAGTCACCTCCGTATCTCCGAACAAACGTTTCGCTCCTCATGGGAGGGTTCCCTGCTTTCCGGGTGTGGTGGGGGAACATATTGTGTTGCTCGCTTTGTGCGTTCGCTCCACCCGGCACACGATGGGTGGTCGCCAAGTCGCTGCGCCCGACACTTCATCTACGAGGAGAGTGAGCATGTGTTCGATTCCTCCATTCGTAGGCGAATAGGAGCATGGTTTCATGATAAAGGCACCATCACTAACATTTCAAGTGTGATGTTTCGCTAATATGCCCCTTCTGTGAAGGGGGAGACCGCGTCCGCACGTAGCTCAAGGGGTAGGCATACATCAAGTAAAGAGGTTTTGTCTTTCCCGCCCGCTCCTGTCAGGTGCCAGTCCAAACTGTCACTGATCAAACGAGTAAGCCCCCGCTCTACGAGCGAGGGCTACTCTGCTTCCTGGCCGACTTCTGAAGCGCCTTGGCAGTAAGCGCTAGCGATTTGAGGGCGTGGAGGGAGTCGGAGCCCACCACGCCCGGTCTGCCAAGACCACTATACTATATGTGCTTCAAGTTTACAATTGTCTCCAATTCGAGACACCTTGCGCTCGAAGCATCGGCCTCCCGAATGGATGCAGAAAACCGGGCCAATCAAGATCCAGCGAATGTGGGCCGTGGAACATCTTCGATTGCGGGCTCGCCGCCATTGTTCCACGATCCTCCAGTCTCGTCCAACTGTATGGTTCCACGCATTTCCAGATCGACCCAAGTATGCAGAGAGCCATTTTGTGGAACATTGAGCAGTTGGGACCGAAGAAACCTTTCAAGAAGCGGTGTCGTTGGCCCCCCGCAGATGCATAGGATGGAGTGTAAGCCGGGAACCCGGAAGAACGTCTGCCGGGGCCTGCACCACAATAGCGGGGGAGATGATCGATAAAATGTGGCCCTCCAAGTATTTGACCATCGTGGTAGTCTCTACAGTCATCATCGGCGGCGCCGTCACCGCCCTGGTTCTGGGGAAAGACGTCCTTGCAGGCTCGATGGTCGCCCTTGGCCTAGTCCTGGCGAAGGCCCTTGGTGGCAATAGTAAGGACTCTGACGCTGATCCGTAATCGACGAGGGCGCAGAATGCCCCGCCGAGCCCCGCGTACCGTCTATTCGCTGCGGTGGTGCCGCCGATCTTGAGGGAGCGACCCCGCCTTGTTCATACTGTGGGAGCACACAGATTCGTGTCAAAACCCGTCACTAGTTATGTCGACCACCTGGGAGGCCGGCTGCTCCGCCGGAAAGCTGGCTTATTGGCGGGGTTTTCCCCGGCCAGGCCATGTTATCGGCAGAGTGGGGCACACGATCCGGTCAAAAACCCCGCCGATAATGCCACTTCGGTGATAACTCAACCCGGTCAGCCGACAGAAGCCACACCGTCAAAGGCTTGGCCCTGCCTGATCTCCAGCTAGTTAACATAAGTTATTGCGGGTTTTTGGACGAATCTGTGGAGTCCCCGATACTCTCCCACCGTGGCCGGAGTCACCAGCTGCTACGGTAGGCGTTTTGCGCGCATCGAGCTTGGCCCAAGTAGGGTCCATCAGGGGGGAATGACTTGGAGTTGTGCTAAAGGCATCATCTTATATACATGTATACAAGACTTTGCCACCATCACGCCATGGTTGTATACACCTTTTTGTATACAACTCATGTACTGCGGCTGGCTAATGGAAGAAGGTCCCGACGGGGGACGGAAGGCCGCTTTGGGCAGCTTGTGTGTTGAAGGCATCGTCACTCACGCTTACATTTGTGATGTTGCGATCATCAGAATGAGAGGGACCTACAGATCTGTTCAGTGTGGTTTTGCCGCACGGGTAAGGGTATGTGTACATCACCCCACATGCCACACCCCGCACCTGCTAGGCCACTCCAGCCCTTGCTGTAACCGAAAATCTCCACTGTGCCAATAGCTTGTTCTCCCGGCGCAAATCACTCGGGACTATCCCTTCACTTTTTGTGTCCCAAATCTGCTGTTTCACCCCTCACCCTAAGGGGCTTATCCTACCCCACAGGGCGCCCCCACGTTTCTCCTCGTCGCGGCCTATCACCCTTGTCATGGACGGTTAAGGAGGCCCGGAAGGCGTACGCCAGGGGCATGGGACGGTCGTTTCACAGACTGCGCCGTGATGTTGCACCAGGTGCCCGTGTGACCCTCCAGACAGCGTAGGCGCTGGGTTCGGCGGGGTCGCCCGGCCTATCGGAAGCCCCACAGGGCGCCCCCACGGGAAGGGCAATGGCACTGCCTTTCCGGTCGTTGTTTGCGGTGAGAGTAAGGGGTCAAGCTTGCGCATGGCGGCAGAATGCAGTGGTAGCCCTATTGTTGCCAGTCGTTCTGGCTCCGTACCTGTTCATGATTGGGCTAACACTTGACAGCGCCATCATGTCAACGGTGGCCGCTTGGCGCCAAATGGCGAATGGGGGACGAAGTCCCCAGTCCTGTAGGGGTCTGACCGAGATACGCGCCAAAATAGGACACAAGGCTGGAAACACACCCCAGCCCTGTTCTTGACGACGAGGCCACCGGCCGGGAGAACTCCCGCCGGCGGCCTCGTCCTTATAACGGGACCGGCAATTCGGCTTCCAGGGGACGTGGGACATTCTCAAGGTCAATCACGTAGTCCCCGAACCGCTTGATGTGCCTCGTCAGGTAGGGGCTCAAGGCGGCAACGTCCTCCCGAGTGACGGCATAGCCTTCCTGACAGAGCTGACGCATGGCGAAGGTCATGTCCACGACGTTTTGGAAGACGATGATGTTTGAGACCAGATCCTTGTACTTGATGCGCTTCTCCTGCTCTTCCGGGTCGTTCTCCGAGATGATGCCTTCGCCACCAAAGAAGACCCACTTTGAGAAGCCGTTGTAGGCTTCCACCTTGTTAGTGCTGGCGGTGATCTGCTCCCGCAGCTGAATGTCCGTAATGTACTTAAGCAGGAAGACGGTTCGGATGACTCGCCCCATTTCCAAGAACGCCTGGTACAGCCGGTTCTTCCGGCTGTAGTTGCCCAGCTTGCGAAGCAAGGTGGACGGCAATACTTTGCCGGCTTTGATCGAAAGCACAACCTGGAGTAGATCCTGCCAGTGGGTCTCTAAGAGATCCCAGTCCACCGGGTCGCTGAACAACGGGTCGATGTGCTTGTAGACAGCATCCTTACTGGGCCGGAAGAACTTCAGGTCCTTCCAATTCCGAATCCGCGGCATCAGCTTGATACCGAGCATGTGAGCCAGGGCGAAGACCGGGAGCGACTGTCCCTGCGTGTCGGCGTGCAGCGTGTCCGGTTGGACATCGGACTTGTTCTTCAGTAGTCCGTCGATGATGTAGACCGCCTCCCAGACTCCGCAGGGGATGAAGTGACTGAACAGGGCGATATAGGAGTCGGCCACATGGTGGTAAGCAATTCCGCCGTAGCCGCCATAGCGGATATGGTACTCGGAAATCAGGTTCTCTTCGTAGAGGTCGAACTTCGTGCCGTCGGCGGCTGCGGCCGTGCCGTCTCCCCAGACCTTCGGCAGCCCGAACCGGTTGTATTGATTGATGATATCCCGGATCGCCGCATCGAGCTTTGCTGCGCTGACATGGCGCCGGTTCACGAACGAGAGCTGGTGGTGCGTTACTACGCCCCGCATGTGCTTGGCCGTCTGGACGGGTCCCAGGTTGCAGCCGTAGCCGAAGGCTGTGATGATGTACCGCTCCACCGGGTTCTCTAGCTTAGGGTCGGAGCCCGAGAGCGGTCCGAAGTGTCTGGTCCACTGCGTGTAGTGCTGGACGTTGCAGAGAATGTCGATGATGTTCCGCTCTGGCATCCGCTCCAGAAGGATCCGCTCCAGCGCCACGGCGGTGGTCGCCAGATCCTTACGGACGATCCGCTTAAGCACTGGCTCTCCACTTTCGGTGATGACGACCTGACCATTGTCAGGGTAATTCTGATCCACCTGTGCTGCCGTCTCGGTCAGCCACGCCCGGAGTTGCTGAACGAAGCCTTGGGGGCCGAACTCAAATCCAAGGTCCCGGCAGTAGCCGGCTACCATCGGTTCGCATTCGTTCCAGGTAAGCATCTGGTCGCGGTAATCTGCGAAGTTCTCCGAACCAGCGACGCTGATGTCGCCGCTCTTGAGTTCGGAAGCCAGATAGCTAAAGACGCAGACCTCCAGATGCTGCCGCTGCATGACCCACACGCCGCGGTCCTTGGCCATCACCGTCCTGATCCACTGCTCGCTGGCGAACGAGAGGTCAAGCGGGCCGGGGATCAGGACGGTGCGCCGCTGCTCGTTGGCAAGCACGAAGTCCAGGGCGGCCATCAGGGTATTGTCCTGAGTGGTCGACTTCAAGGTGAGATGGCGGGCCAGTCGGAAGAGTTCGCTCCGATTGCTCTTGAAGAACTTCCACAACAGAGGCAAGTAGTTGTTGCCGTGGAAGGCAGAGACGGCCGTACAGTCATCCAGCAGGGGGCCGGACCCACCGCGGGCGGCAAGGATTGTCCTCAACTGCCGCCCAAGTACCGCATCGTCCGCTTCCGGGGCGGCGTCCGTGGTCTGCAAGACCTCGGTGAAGACCGAAATGAGGGTCTCCGTTTTGGCCCGATGCTTCTCCTGTAGCTCAACCAGATCCTGCTTGCCCTTGTTGTGGATGGCGCCAATCCGCTTCAGAAACGTCTCCACCATGTTGTCACGGGCTGTGACACGCGCCCGGTAAAGCATGGCCAGCAGCAACGTGTATCGCTTTGGCTGGGCGAAATCCCGAATCTCAGCGGCGTCAAGCGCCCGAGCCTCGGCGGCGAAGTGTTTGATCTTGGCGTTCGGGATGCCCTCCAGCTTGCCTTCCACGTCGCCCATCGACAAGAGCCATGCGAATCGGAACTGCAACTCCCGCATGTGCGTAAGCGTGGCGCTTTTTGGAGGCTCCTTCAGAAAGCTGAACTCGCTTCGGCGGGAGATATCCGTCACATCGAGCAAGGCGTCAAGCCGGCCTCGATCTTCCCGGGAAAGGCGGGTTAGCACGGCGGCAAAGAACCGCTGGTTGACCAAGGCCCGGATTCGGCGCGTCAGCCGGTCAAGCGTGGTGAAGGACGGCAGCTCACAACGCTGTTTGATCAGTTCCTCGATAGCCACGTTGATCAGGTCTGCCGGGTTGTCCATGACTTGGGCGGCCCGAAATACCGCCTCCGTCGCTACGTGTCGCGGGTGCCGTCCATAAGGGATAACCTCCAGGTACTCTCGGATCGCCTTGTGATGCCGGTAGAGCGTCCGGGCGTTGTCATATCCCGGTGCAACGCCGGGCTCCATTCGGAGGGACATGCCGATGTGCGAGACGATGATGCCGGGGATCTCGTGAAGAGCCGGGAAGTACCCGAGCCGTTGAAAAACCTTCAGGAGAACCAGGAGGGTAAGCCGGTTCTCTACGCCCCGGGCGGCTCGGTAGCTGAACTCGACCTCTTCAGGTGTGGGCGTGTATATCTCCTTGAGTTCCTTGGCGGCGGGTATTCGCTTTAGCCTTGGGTATGCGGTGCGCTCGATGCTTGCCAAGAAGAATTCCCCGTTTCCTGCGTTGATTCGGAATGGGGAACCTCTTCTTTGCCCGCCCCTGTGGGGCCTTCACAAGATCCGTGAAGAGAGCGAATGATACACAATAGAATTGTGTATGATCACGCCGTCCGGTGGCGGCGCCAGCGATATGGCGGAAGGGCGCTGCATAGGGGCATTCAGCCCCTGCTAGCGCCCTTTGCCACAGATTCTGGGTTTCTTTCATTCATCCGGATTTTGCGCTGGAACGATATAGACCGAAATCCTGTTATTTTTACGGTCAGCCGTCAGAGGAAGTGGGACGGTCAGTTGGCCATGGTCAAGCAAGCAGGGTCCCTAGTTCATCTGTGGAATGGAGAATGCTTTTTTCCACAATCCGTTCGTCAGCTCCAACAATATAGAGTGTTGGCAAGAAGTGCGTGTCCAGGGCCCGTTCGAGGGCGGCTGTGTAAGCGAAGGTCGGAGTGCTCAGTCGGTATTCCACCTTTGCCGACTCGACGATGTCGCGTTCACCAAACAGCAGCACGACCAGAGGTGTATCGGGATGACTTCTGGTTAAATCGGGAAGCGCCTGGAGTATCGGTCGACAAGTGCCACAGGAAGGGGCGGCGATCAAAATGGCGACACGCTTGGCCTTCTGTATTGTCTCCCTTTGAGTGGGATCCAGACGGTCTACAATGAGGGAAAACGGAAAGCGTAGCCCTGGACCCAGGCCATCGTTTTCAGGCACATTGGAAGGCGGTGTAAGGGGCCGATTCAACCACAGAACAGTGGCCGTAATCACCGTGAGTCCCCAAGCAGAGATGACAAAGGCCTGATCCATTATTTACTCCCCCTCGCAGCGAACTGGATTGCCAAGCTTTTGAACGCAGGTATGCTTGTTGCTGCAAGCATCACTGCTAGACATAACGATCCGGCTGCAGCAAAGCCAAAAAAAAGAGTACCGCCCTCAAGTGAGCTCAACGGAAGAGCATGCCCGGTAATCAATGGCACGGCAGCTACTCCACCCAAGGCGATTAACCGAAGCACAGAACTTAACCCAAATCTGGTTTCAGAGAGAGGACCAAAGCAGGCGCACCGAATTCGTTGGTGACTAGAAACAGCCCAAACGACTGGGATGGAGAAGACTGCAAGAAGGGCAAGGGCCCCAGTCAGCCCAGCCGTAACCCATGGGGAGAACAGGGCGATAGCCACCGCCAGTTCGGTACAAGGCAGACCGTAAGCGATCGGCCGGATAGTCCATCTGGGCAACCACGGGATCATCTCCAGCGTCAAACGGAACGGGCCAGGTGTCCATATTTTCGCAGTCCCCGCAACAACCATTACCAGAACGATTAAGCACTCAGTCGTGATACTCCAAGTTTCCAACGCGTTCACGGTGTCACTCCCATTGCTTCTGAATTTTTGAGGGGGTAAAAAGATGACATACTCCAAGCTAGTATTGATAGCCGGGCTCTTCGTAAGCTTACTTGCTACAGCCTGTGCTCCCCTCGGAGCGCCCCGCACACAAGGAACACCGAGCCAGGTGTCAGAACGGCCAGCAGCTACCGACTTCGCGGAAAAACTGAAAGCCCTTGAGTTGGAGAATACGGCTTTGAAAGCTAGATTGGAGCGCCTGGAACCAGAAGCGCCCCAGTGGATAATTGGGCCTCAGTATGACGGCCAAGCCTTGCTACTGCTGAGTCGAAGTCACCTAACAGACGTTATTAAAAACGGAAAGACCTTGCCGTTCGTCACGATCGAACACAATGAAACCTGGGTTGCGCCCCAGTATGTCCCAGAGTGGCACAGCACCTCTCTACATGCGCTACCAATCGCCAACTTGGTCTCGACCAACAAACGGAGGTTTCACGTTGTTGGTGGGGCTGATGGTCGGGCTATCACATCTTTAGAGCGCGCGGTGGGGTTGGAATCACGCGAAGACTGGACACGTCCAGAACCCAAGCTCTGCGGCGCTATGCCTGAGTACCGGTGTTACCAACTTGGAGAAGACACGGGTTCTTGGCGGATTTATTCACTCGCCGCGAGCATTTCCGAGGTTAGGAAAATGGATAACCTGATTGTGTTCGTTGTCAACCCGAACTTGCGAGGTTATGAAATCGCGTGGCTGGATGGTACAACCTTCCGGTCTTCATCCAACGCTCCGACTCACTTCTGGGTCGCCTTTGCCACGCCGGATGGGGCGGTTTGGGACGCCTTCTTGTATTAACGGCAGTGCCTGTCCGGGCGGAGGACCGCCCGGACAGGCAGATGCGTGATCGTCACGAGCAGGTGACACTCGTCGACTGTACGTAAGCGTACGGCGAGAGACAATCAGTCGTCATCGTCTCCCACAGGTTACAACCCATGTAGCCGCAACCTGTGCTGCAGTCAGCGCAAGCCTTTGCGGTAATGGTCGGGGCACAGCCGGAGTAGGCGATGCCGGAATTGGTCTTCGTCGTGGTGCGGTAGCAGTTGTTCTCAACTTCCTCGTTGGGCGAGGACGGACACACCACGCCGTTGTATCGACTCTCAGCGTAGATTGCAGCGGACGTCGCAGAACCCGGGAAGCAGCCGGCTCCGGCAGCCTTGGCGAGTTCGAGATCCGGCATGTTACCGGTGCTGTAGTAGGCATCGTAAAGGTAATGGTACACAGTGTTCAGTTTCTGGACGTACATCGAGATCCCGCTTGCCTTGGTAGAAAAGGAACTAACGGTGCTGCTGCAGCTACATGCGGGCTGCCCACTTACAAGCAGGTTACCAGGGTTGTTACAGGAGCCACACAGTCCGCCGCCGGTACCCCAACCTGTTTCCAAACCCCACTGAGCCAAGACAAAGTTTACCGGGAGTTGGGTCTGGTACGAGACACTCTTGGCACAGTTAAGCCAGTTGTTCAGGAACGTTTGCTGTGACGTGCTACAGGCCATTTATATGACCTCCTTTCTGTTATGTAAAAGGGGATTACCCCCTCCGCTTTTACAACCCCTACAGCAAATTATCTGTCGCCGACCTGGCGAATCGATGACGGAGAAAGAGCCCTGCTCCAATTCGCGTAGTCGGGCGCAGGTGGGTCGCTCGATATTGAAGCCGGCCAGCTTGGGCCGGGGCAACTTTTGATTACCTCCAAAACAAAAGCGTTCCACCTGCATTACCAGGTGGAACGCTTGTTATCAGTGAAGACCACACTCCCAGCGACGCTACAACCGCGAAGAGGTCATGCGACTGGTGGAGCGAATGAGGCGGCCTGATTGGTAACACACGCAAGAAAGGGCCTTCTTTGGCCGCAAGACGGCTCAGGAAGGCCCTTTGCCCGCTGGTCACCAAGAAGCTCCTGCCCCGCCGGCTCTATCCCCTACAAGTTCTCTGATTTCTGCTAATTAACGCCGAAACCATGATCGCCCTTCCGCGCTTGGTTCTGCCAAAGAAAAGGCCGTCATCATGGGATGTTACAACCACTCACCAGAATTCTTGACAACAGAACGCGCTCGGGGATGGCACACGTACAGAGGCAACGAACAAGGCACAGCCGCCTCATTGGTGTCGGTGCTCAGATTATTTGCCCCCAACCTGCTCAACCTAATTGACCTTAATTAAGGGCAGGGATGGGGGCACTTTCGTGCCCCCCGCTCAGTTTTCCGGAAACTCCGCAAGCACGGTCTTCACGGTAGTCTCATCAACAACCGGTTTCTGCTCGGCGAATGCTGCCAGAAGGCAAGAAGAGCACACGTTGTTGACCTCTCGCGGAATGCCCCGGGTCCACAGGAAGATTAAGCGGATGGCCTCTTCGCCAAAGAGCGGACGAGCGTGCTTCCGTAAGCGTTAAATACGCCCCACCGGCGTACGGTCGGGCGTATTTGGCGCTTACCTTTCTTTGGGCATGCGATATGTTCGAACGAGGTCGATGAGCTTAGCATTGAGATCTTGTTTGAGGTCTTCACGCTCATCAACCGGCGCCTCTCGAGAGCAACGGAGGATTAACGGCTGAAACATAATGAGTAGGGACTCCATTGCTGTCTTATCACCTTGTTGCGCCCTGTTTATCAGGTCTTGGAGGTCAGGCATGATGTCCCCACCCTAGACTAGGAAGCCTTTACTGAGGCAGTACGCAGCTTGGATAAAGCCGACTGTTTGCTCTTGCTTACCGCTTGTTGACTGACCCCCAGTTCCGCCGCTAGCTCACGCTCGGTGTTGCCGATGACGATCACTCGATAAAGTATCATTCGTTGCACTTCCGTCAGTTCGGTGACTGCTCGATGAAGACGGCTATCACTGAGGATATCCTCCAAGTGGTTTTCGACCAGATGGTGGATCTCATCCGTGTCCGGGAGAGCCGGACACTTTGGCCGATCATACTCCTCGGGTAGGGGCACCTGTCGCTGCAGGCGGCCACGGTTGCGTCGCGCAACTCGCCTGGCTTCAAAGTGCAATGTGATGCTCACGTAAGACACAAAGCGGGCCTCAGGTTCAGTCAGAATGGAGCGGCGTGTGCATTGGTGCATCATGGAAGTGCGTACCCTCCTGCCCTCACCAAGGGGAATTTTAGTGCTTCGTGATTGGCTATAGCTCATACTGCATAAGGGCGGTGACGGAGAATTCGGTACAACCACTCAAATCATTTTTCTGTGTGTTTGACCGGTTGATTTTTGCTTGGCAGTGTGCCCTTTAATTACTCAAAGGAGGTGGCTCGGTGGACACGAGTTTTTACGACCTTATAGGCAACGTAGGCTTTCCGATTGCTGTTACGGCGTTTTTGTTGGTGAGGCTGGAACAAAGACTCGCTAGTTTGGAGAAGTCAATCTCCAATCTTACTGTGGCGCTTGCGGAGCGCCCTTGGCCACAGAACTCCTCCGCAGAGCACTAGCACAACAGTAGAACACATGTTCGTAATTTTGACGGTAGAGCATGTTCGGCAGGTTCCCAGAACTCTAGACAAAGAGACCTCAATCCTATATAGATGGGACCAGAGGCTCATGTTGGTGCAGAATGCAGCCCGACTTGGCAGCCATGCTAGAATACCAGATCCAAGAATCGGACCTTTCGTGGGACTTACCAATTTGACCTGAACGCCCCCGCCAGGGAGCAGTAGAAATGATGAAGCCGGTCGGTGCAGGCAGCAACCGACCGGCTTCATCGATGTTCATGCGGGCCAGCCTTCCCATGTAAGGGGCAAATCGTTGTAAAACGCGTCCGCTCGTAATAGGCCTATGTGTAGCGCAGGGTAGCACTGACAGTGGGGCGCTTCGCCTTCACGTTTCTCCCACCCGCACAATAATCTGACTCATCGGTATTTCGGTGATACAAAGAATAGACCCTTCCCCCAGTGTCCAGCCAGCCAATGCTGGGTCAGCGAATCATACACAATCTAATTGTGTATGATTGACCCGAGACTTTCCAATCCTTGCTGCTGTAAGAGTTTCACCGATCTTGACTGCTTCAGGTAGGATTCCCTGGGCGTCGAATCGAACATAATGGACGGCAGCATTATTCTGTGGCTGATTGGTGAGGAGGCGCACGGAGCCATGGAATTCGTCCAGCCGATCCGGGACAAAGCCAAAATCGACGCCATGAAGCGGCAACTTCGCGGCAATGAGTTCGGCTTGCGCGACCATTGCTTATTTGTGCTGGGCATCAACTCTGGCCTCCGCATCAGTGACCTTCTAAGCCTCACCATCGGCGACGTGGTAGATGATAAGGGCCGCGTCAGGGATCGGATCGTTCTCCGAGAGCAGAAGACCGGCAAGAGCAAGGACTTCCCGATTTCGGACACGGCCGCCAAGGCAATTCGAGAGTACCTGGGGATTCGCCGCGGGGGCGCCGCCGGCGAACCGCTCTTTCTCTCTCGGAAGGGGGGCGGCCATCTGCAGCGGGCCCAGGCGTACAAGGTCATCAACGATGCCGCTCGGGCGGTCGGCATCACGGAGCAGATTGGCACCCACACGTTGAGGAAGACGTTTGGGTACCACGCTTACAAGGACGGCAAGGACGTGACCTTGATTCAAAAGCTCTTCAACCATTCGAGCCCGGCGGTCACGCTGGCTTACATCGGCATAACCCGCGAGGATCTCGACAACGTGTACCTGACGCTCAACCTTTAGGCCGTGCCCGAACGTAAGATAAAAAGCAACCTGCCATAGGTGGAGAATTCCCCCAGCCTGTGGCAGGTTTCTTCACGTATGTGGGTGGCCTCGTCAGAAGCGTCCATCGGTCTTATGGAAGCCGATCCCAGGCTTATGTCCTATTTTGGCGCGTATCTCGGCCACACCCCCTGTAGGGAGGATCGGCGGCGGAACGAGGGCTCGTAGCGCACCTTCAGTGGCGGATTCAGTTAGAGCATGAACAGGGCGTGCGACCTAGAGCCGCAAGCAGTATCGGCCACGGGGACGGGATTGCATTTTGTAACATGTTACAAAATCGAGAGGAGGCGCAGCGCCACCTGTTTTCTCTGCTTAGAATGTGACTACACTTCTGGTCCCGTCCGGGCGCCCCGATCTGGCGAGACAAGCCCGGCGGAAGTCGCCTAGAATCGAACCTCGTCCCCACGGAGGCGGGGTTCTTTTGCGTGAGTAGTCATAATCCGGTACAATCAGAGTGAGCACTGCGAAACGGTCCGAGTGGCAGTTGCTAGTTGAGAGGAGTGGACAACCAAGCATGGGCGAAGGCGATTCTGTCGGAGGCTCGATTGCGACTGTGTTGGAGCAGCCGTATACATTGTTTGAGCAGCGCAGGCAGATGAGGAATGCCGGGTGTGTTGAGGCTGTGGTCCGGGTATCTCTAGCCGATCTGATCCAGTGGGACAATATCGCCCTGGAGGATCACGTGAGGCATTCGATTCTAGGCGACTACGATGAGGTGCTAGGATATCCGCACGTGATCTTGGACCCCAGCATCGTAATTGTTGGTCATGAGCCACAGGCGTTGTTGCTACAGGTCCGGGGCCGCATTGCTATGGAGCGCCTCCTGGCCTTGGAGATGCTGACGGTTGGGGTGAAGCGAGAGTATGTAGAACTCAAGGCTTCGAATTTGGACCCCAATCCTGACCTGTGGCTGGTCGAACAGGCGGTGCAGGTTGACTACAGCCAGACCCTTACTCCTGAGCGGTTGTCCGAGAGGCTGGCGGCACAGACAGCGACTCTCAGCGAGGAGTTCGGTCGGGCCTACCCGGATCGGGGATGGATTGTACGCCTCCTGGCAGTGCCGCAGGTGAGCGGAGGGGGTGCCATCACATTTCTGGTCAGTGCTTATAACGCCAGTGACGCTTGCTCCTGCATTGGCCGCCTCTGCTGGGTTGTAGAGTCGCAGGTCGATGGCCTGACGTGCGAAGCGGAGAGAGCTGTGCGGGTGTTTGAATCCGGTCGACTTCGGGCATTCGTAGACACGGATAGGGAAACGTACCTCATCCTCGAAGACGATCGGTTGGTGGAGTCGGGAGAATACCCGGACGTTTGGCGCCGCCTGGTCGCTCTGGGCTTGCTCCCAGGAGAGATCACCTGAAGGCTCAGCGCCCGGAGATTGGGGTTTGAGGGATCCGCCTCGATCCGATCTACCCCATCCGGTGGGAGGAAACAGTGCGCCGGAACGGCTTCACCTTATTTGCCGTCCGAGCCAGTGCCCGGCGCCCGGAGATGGTGCCCGACCTCATGGTCAAGATCCCGGCCGATCATGTGCACGTGCGCTACTTGCCCAATCGGTAGCCCCCGCTACCCCCTACCGATGAAGCCCCCGGTGCTGATACAACAGGTCAAGGTCTAGCAGAGGCCCTTCCTGCCGTTCCCCGCACACGGCCTCCGGGCAGAACCCCTAACCTGGTACTTCCACAGGCTACGGGTTCTTTTGCTTTCTTTGCCATAATCCGGTACAATGGAAGGGAGAGGAGTGGTTTCGTGACGCGATGGATGACCCGCGTGTCCGGGGTGGTGGCCCTTACTGTACTGATTCTTGCCGTGTTTATTCAGCCCACCCAGGCCCAATTGAAGGCGATCCGGGTATTCGTGAACGGCGCAGCCTTGCGCTTCGATGTGGCCCCTACCGTAGTTGGAGGCCGGACTCTAGTACCGCTTCGGGCGATCTTCGAGGCCCTGGGCGCAGAAGTCACCTGGAATCAGGAGACGCAATCAGCGACGGCCTCATGGGACGGCGGAACGCTGGAACTGCCAGTGGGAAAGGCAGTGGCCCGCCTGGGTGGGCAGGAGCGGTCGCTGGACGTTCCGGCCCAGTTGATCGGCGGGCGAACGATGGTGCCCCTGCGGTTCATCGGGGAGGCGCTGGGCGCCCAGGTCGGCTGGTATGGTCAGAGCAGCGTCATCACGATCAATAAGGCGCTCAAGGCACTCCTGCCTGCCACCGTTACCCGCGTAGTTGACGGCGATACCGTGGAGGTGGCCTTGGTAGACGGGACCACCGAGAAGGTCAGGATGATCGGGGTCGATACGCCTGAGACGGTGCACCCGGAGAAGGGCACCGAGGCGGGAGGACCGGAGGCGTCGGCCTTCACGAAAGAGCGCCTGACCGGGCAGACCGTGAACCTGGAACTGGACGTGGAGGAACGGGACCACTACGGGCGCCTGCTGGCGTACGTGTACCTGCCTAACGGCACTATGTTCAACGCTACCCTGGCCGACGAGGGACACGCCCGTATGGCGACGTTCCCCCCGAACGTGCGCTATGTCGAGGTCTTCCGGGCACTCCAGGGTGATGCGGAAGCTGCTGGCCGGGGGCTATGGCCGGAAGTACCGACGAAGCCAAGCTACATACCTGCGTACTCAGTCCCTGAAGGCACATCGACCAGCGAGAACGGCCTTCGAACCCTGTGCAGCGACTTCGACCCAGACCCGGAGAAGCACTGCAACAAGCCGGATCCAAACCAGCCGCCTCTCGTCATTCCCCCGCCGGAGCCATATACGGGGCCACTACCCTTCAACCCGTCAGGTGCAGATCGGGACTGTACCGAGTTCAAACCGTATGGTTGGAGGATCGCCCAGGCTTTCTATGAGGCCGCGGGCGGCCCCATCAGCGACCGACACCGCCTGGATGATGACGATGACGGCATAGCTTGTGAGGATCTGCAATAGCCCCTGACTATCAACCACCCCCTGGGTGGCTTTTCCGTTAGTCCCGGGCGCCGCGACGAGACCTTTCGCCTGGAACGGCCCATCGAGGGCCGCTCCAGGCGCACACCTGCGGAGACCGACGACTCAGCTCGATTTCTTACTCCCCTCATCCGACGCCGTGAGGGCTTTTCCCACCATCCTGCCGTATGCTACCATCAAGAAGTCACGCCATCCTGCACGGCGGCATGAAAGGAAGGGGTCCCACCTGTTAGGGCAAGGGGATATTCAGGAGTTGATGGCTCAACTCGGGTTCACGGGGGCAAACGACGATTTCCTTGTGTGGCTCCACAGCCACTATGAGGATCGGCAGGGGCTTCTGCCTCTGCTGAGAGATAACCTCTTTGGCTATGACGGCAGTGATGGTCAGTTCCTTGGGATACTCCTACACCTTCATGCGGAGTCGGTCAGCGCGACCGTCCAGCTGGATGCAGGCCGTAGCCGAGATCCAAGCGGATTCGTGCGGTGGCTCATTGATCGACACGTCGAAGAACTCCTTGGCGTGTCCGGCTATCGTCGGCACTCTGGTGTAAGCGACCCCGACACGCAATGGACGGTCATCTGCGAGTACGAACTTCCCGAGTCTTACAACCCAGTGTGCGTCGATACGTTCGGCGTGCTGACCGAGGACGAGGCGAAGCGACTCGTGCCCATTGCTGTAGCTTGGCTTGCGTCCAAGGACCATCTCCCCCCCGACACCCGAATCCGCGCCGTTGCGTGGGCTGAGGCCGGGCCTTTGGTGAGGCATGAAGAACCCTGAGATCGTTATCCTCTGCTACTCACACGTCTGCTCGCGGGCAGGCTGTTGGCTCAAAGAACGACCCGCTGAGCCTGAGTCCCGGGCGCCGCGCTCAGACCATACGCCTGGCCGACCCATCGAGGGCCGGCCAGGCGCACGCCGACAGAAGCCGCCCCGGCGCCCTCGCAGGGAACAGCATCATGACGAGCCCCGGCAAACACACTGCCGGGGCTTCTTGGTTCCCGGGGCCATGCCCCTTGACAGGCGGCTGGCATGGGTGATGCCTGTGCCAGCAGTGCTGTTCACAGACGAACGGTGGTTTGAACCCGGTCAGGGGTACGCTGGGTACGCCCTCCAGGCGGCTGAAGTTGCCAGCGTCCCGCTGGGGATCAGCATGGATGCGCTCGCCGGCGACTTGTGACCCCGGCAGGCCGCGACGACCTCTGGCAGACCCTTGCCTCCGACCTTGAAGGCGAGCCGAGACGAAATCAAGTCCCCCACCGGACCTCGCCCCCAGTCACAATCCCAAATTGATTGACCACACCCAGGCCCGGTTAGGTGCTCTCCCAGGAAATTTTTTCCTTTAAGGTTGTATCGCCCTCTCCCTGTAGCAAGTCTGATCGTGGTAATCTATTACCAAGAGTTGGAAACGGACTCTACGCTACAGGAAGTGGGTGGACAAAATATACCTGAGTAACTGGTTTCGTGTTGGCCTGATGCGGTCCTGGGTCGCGGTGCTCCTCGCCCTCATGCTCCTTCTGTCTTCCTTGCCGAGTGCCTACGCTATTGGTGACGAGGAACGTGACGAGGACAAAGTGCCACTTACCGACTGGACTCTTCACATCGACGGCACCGAATGCAATCTGACTGGCACCCCCATGCTGCTCCATCGTTCGGCCATCTTCCTCCCGGCCCGCCGTACCGCTGCATGCGCAGGCTTTGAGTACAAGACCTATCCGCGTTGGTTTCCCAGACTTGGCGGGGTCATGATCATTGCACGCAATCTCAACGCATGGCGCCCGTTAGGGAACTTCCAGCGGCTGAGCCTCTCGGCGTACCCTGAAGATCCTTCCCGCAGCACAGTGCAACACAGTTTCGACGGCCACTTGGCGGTCATTGAACACGGCGGCCTGCATGCCTTCGAGTGGTCTGGTATCAACTACATTTGGAGCCGGGGCCTCACCGATGCCCTGGGCGCACAGATTCGGGCCGATTTCTCGGAAAAGGTCGTCTCCATCGACACTCGCGTTTCCCCGACCGTACAGTCGAAACCTTCTTGGGCCGATTGGAGCGCTTTTGACCCCTGGGCGCTGGACGGGCGAATGACCTACAACATCTCTGCAGCAGCTGTCCGCAACATGTATGACTACTACGATATGACCAGGGGGCGCGGCCTGTACGACAATGCTCTGCGCAAGCTCGATCACGCGGGCACACCCTACATTGAGGACCCGCAGAATGCTCGGCTTCGCGTCCTAGCCCCTGGGACCAACACCGTCGCCGCAGACTTGTACGCCAACGGCAGCGGCGAGCGATATGCCATCGTCTGGATGCACGACAAGGCCCAAGCCGCCGAATGGCTAGGCATTTTGACGAAGGCCCGTGACGGCGAACTCCGCGGAGTGAAATGGACAGGCGTAGGTGTAAGTGCGAGCGCCGCCCTCCTGGCGACCATGAAAGAGGACCTTCAGACCGCCGCCCAAATTGCCCCGTTCTTGGGAGTCGTTGTTGCGACCGCCGCTGTGGCCAGTGAACTTATCAGCGAAGATTACCGACTTGACATTGAGGCCGCATCGGCCTGCATCGACAGTGCATCCGGCCCGTCTGTGGGCATCGTCCTCAAACGATACTGGGACCACGATGTCATTGGGTGCATCGCCGCGGGGTACACTGACACTCCGCTCAACTCTGCCGGGACCTACTAGCCGTATGGGAGGTGGCGCATTGCGCCGGGCTTACAAGATTCTCGCTCTCATCATGGGCCTGATGGCTCTGGGCTTAGCTATCGCCGACTTCATGCCCTGGTGGCCTGCTTTCACCCACACACGTTGGCATGACGTTCTGTGGATAGTCTTCGGGAGTGTCGCCCTTGCCTTCTCCGTCATTGGCTTCATAAGGAATCGTGAACGCAACCCCTCCTAGCGAGCATGGGAGGTGAGCTACATCCTACGCCGTGCCTACCGCGTGTTGAACCTCCTCATGGGAGCAGTCTCTTTGACACTCCTGGTTGGCGACTTCTTTTCGCCTTGGCGTAACTTTCAGGAAACTCCTTGGTGGACGGCCTATTTGATGTTCTATGAAGGTGTCTGCCTCGCTGTTGCAGTGCTTGGCTTCATTCGCAATCATCAGCGTAACAGCTCGTTCTAGTCCGACCCCCTCCTACGCAAAGACGGTGGTCCAACCCGACCATCGCCCAATTGATTTCCATATCGTCCCAATCTCCCCTCTCCGGGCGCGCAGACAACCTGTGGATGGGTGAATACATCCGCTTTCCATGTGAGCGCCGAGGTAGCCTGAAGACAAGTAGCCCTCCTCGGTCGCCGCGAACAGACCTTGCGCCTGGCCGGACCATCGAGGTCCGGCCAGGCGCACACCAATGACGGGCAAGCGGTAGATTCGAGCGGTGTTCCCCCTGATGGTGCCCTGACGCCGAGCCGCCGGGGCATTTTTGTGCTTCCACCTTATGCTCCAAGCGGTCGTCCCAGGAGAAAACGAGCATGGTATGATATATGCACCACTAGCGTAAGGTCTGTTGCAGAACGAGGCTTCCGAAAGAGGGGTTAGGCATGGTGAGGACAGCTGATAGCGAGAAAGCAGCAAGTGAGTGGTTTGGACGATGGGCTGATCCTTGGTTTGACCTGCACAAAGAGGTCCAGCTTCGCCATCACGACGGTACGCGTTTGCGTATCGACTATGTTGGCGTACCGCGGGTTCCGTTCAACGGCGACATGGTTGGTTTCGAGATCAAGCGCGGCAAGTTCGATGGGTTCAAGGAGTATTCGCAAGCCTTGAAGCAGGCGATTGACTACCGCCATGCGAAGATCGAAGACAAGCGGTTTCCGGCCTGGGAAGGCAAGATTGTGCCGTATGTGTTCCTGTGGTTCCCAGATGAAGAGGAACTGACCTCTTCGGTATACGACGGATGGCGACCGGGGGCAGAGCGGCTGGCCGGAAAGTTCAACGTCGGACGAGTTAGGGCAGTCCGTTATCGAGATGACAGGGACGATCTGTTCCCTTATATGCGTCTGGAAATCTCGACACATAAGGTCTGGGATAGCCTCAGAGGAATGACAGGCTTTGGCGAACGTTTGACGGAGAGACGGGGCGGACGAGGAAGCGCAAAATAGGCTGCGACTATTATGGTGCGTCCCGGTCTAGGGCACTCCGACAGCGGCGATACTGAGGGTGAGCAATTACGCAGGGAAAGTGGTGCGATATGAGCATAACTGATGCCTACAAATGGATGGTGGAGGAGGCAGGCAAGGCCACCAGCGACGGCAAGAGGCTCTTTGCCGATCCCCGGCCAGACACAAGGGTCAAGGCGGGAGAGCATTACGCTCGCGCTCAGGCACTGCTGGATGCTGCGTCAATGCTGAAGAAGTGCGTTCCCGACCAGGCGCAGTGGATTAATTCCCCTGACAAGGCTTCCTCAGCAGCAGATCTGCTGGCCGATCTGGATCGCTTATGTGTGCACGTCGACACGGAGCAAGAGCCAAACCGCTTCGAGCAATTCTTCGAGAAGGTGAAAGAGCGCGTGGTTCGAGAGCAAGTCGAACATGCGAAGCGGGAGCTTTTCGAAAACCTACAGGAGAAAGATCCTGTGCTGATAATGGACCAACTCGACTTCCCCCTAGCGGCGGTGGCCGTTCGGGTCGGCCTGGACACAGGCGTGCTAAACATGGCATACAGTCACATCTTTGCTGCCGAGATGACTAAGCAGTCAGAAGCAGGGGGCAACACGTTCCCGGTTGAGATGAAGCTTCCCCGGCTAATGTGGGAAAAACTGTTCGGCTCGCTAGCGGGGATGCTCGTTCTGGCCGTCTGGGAGTCGGATGAGGACATGGAGCGGATCATGGCCCTGATGGGACGGATTGAGGAAGTGGCAGGGCCGATGGGTGAGCCCACCGAGAACGGTGGGGTCATTCTAAAAATGCCGGGATATAGGAAGTAGACGTCGTTTCGAGTCGGAGTAACCAAGGAGATCACAAGCACCGCCAGGGAGGGCACACCGATATGGCCTTTCGTGAAGAAACGCTGCGTCCCGGGTTTGCGTGCTGGGGCGATGGATGCCATGTTCAGGACCAGCCGGGGGATTGCCCTGAGTGCGGTGCAGCCTTGGGCCGGGTTGCCGAGTTGTGGGTCTTCTACTGCAGCTGCGGCGGCTGGACGTTCGTAAATGCTGCTGTGGCGGTGGCTGAGCGGGATCGAGATCATCCGAATGCCGTTTCCTGCAGTCGTTGCGGTCAAGAGACCGGGTGGTTCTCGCCTCCGTAGTTACGGTGGTTGAACAGTTCTGTCAGGGGCGGTCAGCCCTACCCGGGCGCCGAACCTTTCTTTACGCCCGTCAGGTCCTCAATGGGCCTGACGGGCGATCACCAAGGGCGCCCGACTTGCCACGAACGACGGGCACCCTCCGGCGTACAGGTCAGCCGCTTTCGTCGCCTTCTCCATGCCGAGGGTCAACGTCAGGGCTTGATAATAGAAAACCCCCGGCGGCAAGGAGGTGCGCCGAGGGATGGGGGTTCTGAAGAACTGGCTCCTACTGTTCAATGGCTGGTTCCGCTTCAGTTTGCGGCTGGAGGGCGGAATCGGCCGGCCCGAGGAGAAGTCCCAGTAACCCATGATCCCGGCTGCCCTGCGCCGGGGGCAGACAGAGAGGGGTGGCGGTAGGACGCCGCCCTTTTCTTGTCTGCACCTTGTTTCGTCAGCGCGGTTCAGGATTCCTGTTGATTCTATCATCATCGTCCGCCTTGTGAAATTGGCTCCGAACAGAAGCTTGGTGTGGCACCCCCGAAGGTCGCCACACTCGGGACGACCGTAGCGGGCTTCCGGCCTTCGATCTCCGGCTCCTCAATGGCCTCCGGATCCAGTCTCACGCGTCTAGTGAATCGGATGACGAGGGCCAGAGACGGCATTGTCCAGTGCATCGGGATGGGAACACCCGTTCGCAGTTCAGCAGGAATGGCGTATCGGGTGGCGAAGCATTGTGCGTCGGGAATGCCACGTCACCGGAGGTGCGTATGGCACTAGGTTCCATCGAAATGCGGTGCCCCAAGTGCAAGAGTACCCTGGAGCACCTGATCTTTGAGGCAGCGGACGGGAAGCGGTATGTGAGATGCCGCTATCCGAAGTGTCGTTATGTATGGCCCTTCGAGGGAACCCTGGTCGAAAGCCGCTCAATCTATGATGGGATCACACGCTCTCCTGTGTCGTCGGTGACGGCCTCTCCGGACAAGAAGGCGCCGCACAAGGGGGAGCAGCCCCGGCAGGCGCCCAGAAACTACACTGACCTGATGCGAGAGGTCTTTGACGCCAACATCAAGCCTCTGAAGGCCGACTATCGCGAACGCCTGATTCAGCTGCAACTGGCCGGGCAGGTGTGTGCCGCCCTGCGCAAGTCCCGCATTCTGCTGGCCGAAGCGGGGGTTGGCACGGGCAAGACCTTTGCGTACCTCGCCCCGCTGTTCTACGAACAGCGCCAGGGGAAGGCCCTGGCCCATCGGGGGCCGGTGATCATCAGCACGAAGACCATCAACCTGATCGACCAGATGGTCTTGAAAGACGTTCCTTTCGTGCAGGAAGCCTTCGCCGAGACGACCGTCTTCGAGCGCCGCTTCTCTACCGTGTCTGTGCTGAAGGGGCAGCGCCACTACGTCTGTCTGCGGCGGCTGTACGAGCCGAACCTCCGATTCCTGAGCCGTGAAAAGCGACAGGAGTTGATTCGGTGGGCAGATCGGACGGAATCAGGCGACCGGGCCGAGGAGATCCCTCGGGGACTGTCCGATCAGCATTGGCAGTCTATCAACGTGGACAACTGCGACCCGGACAGTTGTCAGCAGAGACGTGATTGCCCCTTCCTCAAAGGCCGGGCGCACATCAGACAGCAGGTCGAAGGGGTCATCGTGACCAATCACAATCTCTTGGCCGAACACCTCGCCAGAGTGCAGCGTCGGCGAGAGGGTCTGTGGGTGTCGCCGGCGGCGGTGATTGTCGACGAGGCCCATGCGCTCGAGTCTTCCTTCCGGCAGCAGCTATCCATGTCACTGTCACGACGGACGTTCGCTCAGCTGGTCAAGTACCTCGCCAACAACACGGAGACGCTGGACTACCTCGCTGAGGTGGACCTGGACAGCATCCTCCCACTCTCCGAGGCGTTCTTCGAGACGCTGTGGGCCAACCGCAAGACGAGCGGCGAACTGGACGACGGCCTGAAACGCTACGCTGTAGAACTGACAGCCGAGCTTACCGCAGCCGTACGAAAGCTGCAATCTCTGGTTGTAGATGTCAGCACGGCCTGCGAGTCCTCTCTCAACAACCTGGGGTATCGTTCGGGCGACCTGAGCGGCGAGGAGGGTAAGCAGCGCCGGAGGCTCCGGCGGATTCAGAACAGCGCCGAGCGGGTCCGTGAAACGCTCGACCAGTTCGTTCAGGTGGTGGATGGGACCGGAACCTCGCATGCGGCATGGCTCGATGTTGGGTCCGGCCAGATGGAACTCGTAGTGGCGCCGCTCGATGTATCCGGTCTGCTGCAGGATCAGCTGTGGGACAGGAGCATCCCCGTGGTGATGACTTCGGGCACCTTGGTCGGCGCCGACGGCTTTGACTCGATCATCCGCAGCCTGGGGCTGGATGACAACGAGCGGGTCAAGGGATTCGAGCGCCCGAGTTCGTTCGACTATGCCAATCGGGTACGCATCTATGTGCCGGATCACCTTCCCTCCCCGAAGAGCAAGCCGCAGAGCGACGAGGAGGATGCCTTTACCGCTGCTGTCAAGGTGGAGATCGGCAAGCTACTGCAGCTTTCCGGTGGCCGAGCGCTGTGCCTGTTCACCTCCTACACGCGGCTTCAGGCGACCCATGCGTACCTGCTGACGCTGGGGTTGCGGTTCACGATCTTGGCACAGGGTCAGGGGAACAACGGCGCCCTGCTCGATGAATTCCGCCGCGACGAGACATCCGTACTTCTCGCCACCGGAGCTTTCTGGGAAGGGGCCGATGTGGAAGGCGATTCGCTCCGGCTGGTGATCATGGATAAACTGCCGTTCCCAAACCCCCAGGACCCCCTGATCGCGGCCCTGACCGACGAAGCAGTGCGCAAGGGGGAGGACTTCAGAAAGACCATCTACGTCCCAAACATGATCACGATGCTCAGGCAGGGCGCCGGGCGTCTCATCAGGAAGGAGACCGACTGGGGTCTCATAGCGATCCTCGACCGCCGGGCGAACCGTGCTTATCGCAAGCTGCTGGAGGAAACCTTGCCGCCCGCTCCCTGGACGGCTGACCCCGAGGTTGTCAGGCAGTGGTTTGATAGCGGTGGTCCCGACGGAGTGGGACAGGCTAACGGGTCTCCGAGTTTTCCTGACGAAATGAGGAGCTGATATGATGGCGCGCACCTTGTGGGTGGCAAGCATCGGGTTGGCTGGGTTTGGGGCCACGTCAACAGTCAGCACGCCGGAGATCGAGGGCGACACGCTAGAGAACTGGGGCTTGCGGCTCCGCCTCGAACAGGCGCCGGGCGTGGACGTGAAGATGATATCAGCCCGGTTGATGACGGCTGATGAGGAACGGCGGTGGGAGTTGTTCTGGCCAAAGTATCGAAAAGGTGGGCGTCTGTCTCAACTCGAAAACAAGAAGACCCAGGCTGAGTAGGCGTGCGCGCCGCACCATCGGTAGAAACCGAAACGCCAAGGGCCGCACCTGTTGGTGCGGCCCTTTGGCCTGTTACGAGCGAAACAGCGTCTTACAACGCTAAAACTTTTCCCGGCGGGCCTGTGGTAGTCCGCCCGGCGTCCCGAGGCTAGTGGCTAGGTACCCCGGTCAACCTGAACGAGTCACATGTCCCTGAACCCGGAAGCCCACGGTCGGCAGGGAATTACTGACTGGCCGCGGAAAGTGCAGACCATAGCTCGAAGACGGAGGCAAGACCATGACGGAGCGCGCCACCTATCGGGTGCTTACCCACAAAACGCTTTCAGCCATCAACGCCAGAGCCATCCGACACGGGCTCGTCTTTTGCCTGACCGAGGAGGAAATCGCCGGGCTCGACACCAGCCACGGGTACGTCATCGTCTACACCAGCCGGCCCGTCGAGGACTTTGACGGCTTCGTCTGCGAGATTCTGTGCGAGACGGATCAGCACTACACGTTGGACATTGAGCGGGATATCTTCGAGATGCTTCCGGGGGTCGACGTGGAAGACAGGAATCCCGTTGATTATCACATCCACGTCCGGCAGGAGCTGATCCTGGAGTACGTGTCAGCAGACAGGCCCCTTCTCGCCCCTCCCAACCCGGAGCCTGCTCCGCCTGCCCCAGAGCGGGATGTATGGGGCGTTGAAGAGGTGGAGGCTTGGGAGTGCCAAGACTGCGAGCACATCGACGTAGAAACCAGTGGGCTACCGTTGTGGGAGTGCCGGAACTGCGGCCAGTTCGCCGCCGGGACGAACCGATGTCCCGAGTGCGGCCTGTTCAGTTCGAAGGTCGCGGACGACTCGTGCGTTCAGTGTGACGGCGGCATGGTCGTCGGGGTTCGGGCGTGGATGTGCCTTCACTGCAACAGCATCCATATGACCGAAGACGCGGCTCGCGACTGTTGCCCCCCTCCGGCCGGGGTCCTGTCCGGAAACTGACCAGGAGGCAACGAAGACATGATGGTCCATCATTTGGGAGAAAGGGACGCTTTACGAGTGGCTGACCGAAGCCGAGTATATGCAGGGGATTGGGTTCGTTAACTACTAGCCCAACGGCCTGACGCCGGAAGGGATCCTATCTGACACCAGGTTCCGACCGGCGCCGCTGGCGGCGGATGCTCCGGGCGAGGTCTGGGGCGCCCAGGCGGTAATCGCTCACCGATGCGTTTAGTGCGAGGAACTAACACTGGAGCCAAGTGGACCTATATAGGAATGCTCCTGCGGGGAAACCTTCACCCGGGAAGAGTCAGCTGGCGACAGCCACCGCTGCCCGAGGTGTGGCTTGATCGCACGTGCGCTGGACCACGAAAGTTGCTCCGAGTGCGGCAGTCAGGTCGAGGAGACGCCAGCATTCCTGTTTAGCACTGCGAGCAGATCCACCTGACCGAAGCGGAAGCGCTGGCGTGTTGCCCACCCCCAGAGGAAGCAAAGCCTGTTTCCTGAGCATGTCGGGCCAGAGCCGAGGGCTATGCGCCCGTTTCTGTGACCCACTGGCCGTCATGGTATCGTCTCCAGGTGCCGAACCCTTCGGGTTTCCAGGTCTGACCCTCATAAGGGGTGCTGGGCTCAGGCCAGGTTAGTCCCGGCCAGCGGCGAGCGGTCATGCCCGGGGTCATCCACAGGACAGGGGCCGAGCCGCCAGTCATCAGGTACCACCCCTGATAGGACTTGTCCTTGTCGGGCGTCTGGCCAAGACGTGTGAGAGTGAGCCCGTGATCCAGCTCGACGGTGCCTCGTATCCAGACGCCCGGCGCAACTTCGACTTCAAGGGGGTCACCGCAGTGCATCCCGCCGCTTTCTTCGCCGCGCAGGGCTAGACGATTGCCAGCAGCCACCAGCGGAGCGGTGATCCAATCTTCCGGGTTGCCAAATCGGTCATTGTGCATGGTTACTCCCCCATTCTGAGTTCCTTCGGATCTGTTCCTTGCCTATCGCCGCACCAGCTTGGTCTTGCTGGACCAATACGACGGGTGCTGGGTCACGCCGACAACCGGGTAGCCATTCGACTTCAGTACTTCGTCAACGATCCCCTTCACCCCGGCGGTGCAGCTATTAATTACAAGGCTCGGCTGGTACTTATCCATCCGGTTCAGGAAGTCTCGCTGGTAGACCATGATGTCCGCCACTTCGAGGCCCCACAACGCCTTCCAGACGGCATCCCGGATGGCCGTGGAGACGCCCGCCTGGTACATCGGCTGATGGAGGCGGTGGAGGGAGGTCTGATACTGGATGGGGTTCACCAGGACGACATCCACATCATCGGGCACCTGAGCCTCACGAAGTAGGCCGGGCAAGTAGTTGCGGAGCCGAGTTCGGGAGGCGGGCTTCTGGAGCGGCCCGATGGGTGTGAAGGCGAGGGTGTATTCATGCTGGTGAGGAGACTCCAGGATGATCACGACGGCGCCGGGGCGGACGGGCCGCGGCCGGGGCACCAAATACAAGCTGCCGCCTTTCCACTCGTAACGCACTTCGTCGGGCACGGCCTTGTCGCCGTCGAACTGGTCATCGGGGAGCCGAATCACACCGTTCCGGCTGTACCCGGCATGAAGGCGCTCCCACTGGCGGGAGGTGCTGGTGAGGTGGACAAGCCACTGCTCGCGCCCATAGGGACTGACCGGAATCACGACCGAACAGGGCACCGTCGGTTCCTCCTTTTCCGGGCGCCCTACCCGTTTCGGGCGCCACGTCGCGGACTCGGGGACCCACCAGACCGGGACCGGGGCGCCCGGCGGCTGCACTCGCACAGCGTCGGCGACACGCCCACCTTGTGCGGCTCGCTTCGCCACGTCCGGGTGGCACCCGATCTCTCGGGCGTAATCGGCCAGCAGCCGATACCCGGCAGGCGGCTCCATCAATACCTCGCCCATGAAACTGCGCCTCCATTCGGTAGAAAGGGTAGTCGAGTTCCCTCAATCACAATATTACCCGACGGCGGGGCATATTGCAACATCTGGACCATGGCGTGCGGACCCCACCAATAGGTGACTGTTACATACGGGGGATCTCGGCAAAGAGGTGCCCAACAGCTAAGTGGTAGAGGGATCCTAATCCGCCGTGGTCAAGCATGCTGAAAGAAGCAAAAAGAGACCCCGGCGGGGGTCTCGAAGTGGTGTTGAGGGCGCTCTGCTACGGCATAGGTTCGCACTTCTTTTCGAGCATGGCCTGACGGTAGTCTTCCCATGTGATCTCATTCCGCAGGTACTTGGTCATCAGCTCCGACTCAATGGTAACGCACCTGAACCCTCGCAACCCACTGAGAAACCGTTCCAGCCAACTCCTTTCTTCCAGGAGCGGGTCCTGACCCATCGCGATAAGGACGATGTTATGGGCGAAGTCGGCGCCCGGAAGAGTTTCACCGACTTCATCTCGGTACATCTTGAGCGCAGGGAGAAAATCGACGACCATTTCGTAGCAGTATAGAGTCATGATGAGCGAGTCTTCTATCTGACCTTGAACCAAGCCGCTCGCGATGTAGTTCATTCCGGAGGCTAGATCCAGATCCGATAGGTATTGTGCCCCCGCGTCCTTTAAGGACTGATACCGCTGGTCGATAAAGTCCTCAGCGTCAAATTGATCAAGGGCCGCTTCCCCGGACAGATCGAGGACTTCATTCATGACGTCAACTAAATCAATGTCGCCCCTTATGCAGTTCTTTTTGAAGCGCTTGAAGTGATCTTCGTAGGTAGGGATTCTATGGGCCTCGTTGGAATCAGCCACTCCCACTGCACTCTGCGCCAGGACTGCAGCCAGCATCAACAGGGCGATGATCAGACGGCGAACTCTCATGAGTCAGACCACCTCGGATTACTGCGAGATTCGAACAACACTATAACATAAAGTTCTCACTATATACTAGTGACAGTGTTGGAAACGCGGCCTATGCTACCAACTCGGCGATGTATGGCATATTGCACTGGAGGTCCGTGGTCACACTTTCGGCCGAGCACCGTAAGGTTGGACAAATATGCGCCGCCCGGGGTTTCTTCCGCGAGCGGCGCTGTGTTTACTGTGAATGGGCGTAGAAAGGCCGGGCTACCTATCGGGCTGTCACGGGCCGGGCGCAATGTGCGGTGCTGAAGCACGTTCATTCACCAGGGCGTCGAGGGCTTCAGGCAAGCCCGGGACCGGGTAAGCGGCGTACCATGCTGCCACATCGAGCGTGCCGTGAGCTTCCAGGTAGATCCGGGCCGTGGTCAAAACTTGCCCCCGAAGGGTCCGGGCATAGTCGGGCGCCGGAGGATGCGGCTCGTAGCCGAAGAATTGGTCCATTTCGATCACTACCTGGGGGTTACCCCTTACAAAGCCCTCGGCCATCTCCCGTTCCCGGTCGCAGGCGTACCGTTGGGCGTCCTGCCGATGCTGCTGTTGCCGCAGAGCATGGAGGGGGGCCAGGGCGCCCCAGCCGGATGAAGTGATGGCCAACTCGTCGGTTCGCCCGTTACGCTGGACCATGATGAGCCCGAGCCCGCCCAGTTTCGTAATGGAAGCCCTAAGGGCCTCCTTGCCGACCTGAGCCAGGTCATACAGCTGGGTCTTTGTGAGCGGGCCGGAAGTCTGGGCCAATAGGTCAAGCACGATTTCGTCAGCGGTATTGAGACCGCCTCGCTTCTCCAGCCAGGACTCATAGGAACGGGGATCCAGCATCCAGAAGCTTTCCTCCTTTGGGTGCCCATGGCTACACGGGCACGGCTACCTTTGTCAGTTCCAGTACTAGGCCGACCGAGCTAGGACCTGTTTACAAGAGCGCTGCCGCGGACAGGCACCCTTCTTGCCAGTTCAGCCAGGGCCGACTCTTTGTCGACGGGATACCCGCAGACAACATCCACATGGTAGGAATACAGGTAAGGGCATGGCGCACAGTCGTCGATCAGGTTGGCATATGGCTTCCCTCGCCACACCCTGGCCCGCTTCGGACAGAAGTCCACATGCACCGTCAAGCCCCGCTCGACGACTGGCATCGCCTTACCCTGACTGCACAGGCACGGCAGTCGCTTCAGCCCCTTCGTTTGAATGGGCCTCCACTTTAGTGCATCATCAAGAACGTCCTTTGCCCTGAGTTCAATCCAGGGCAAGCCCTTTAGTCTGACTTCCTTGCGCTCATCAACTTCGTGAGTGTGGAGGATCTCGACCACCGCCAGCGCGGCTCCATCCGAATCCACCAAGGCAAGATCCGCTATCACCGCCCCGTCGGATCGGTCAATCCGTTCCTCCAGCCGGACTTCCCTCACCCTATCAGGAAGCTCTTGCCACCGCTCGACGCCGCAAGCCACGCACCGCCTGTAGATCAGCGGCGCCTCGCCCTCTCCGGCTATCCACGTCGTGCAAGCGAAGTAGATGGCATGCTTCGCCGCGGAATGAAGCGCACTCTCACCTTCGAAACGGCATGATGCGTGATGTGGAAGGTGAGCGAAGTGCTTTCGCCGGGTACCTTTGCGGACGGATAGGGGTGAGTGACACTCTGGGCACTCATAGCTATGGCCGCTCTGTGCATCGGCAACCCCTACGAGAGAGCCGTCTTCAGAGATCGTATATGGAATCAGCAGATTCACTGGCACCCTCCTCTCCACCCAGAAGCGGACCAGACCTGACCGCCTCCCGAGTGGCCACCCGGACACCGATTGCCCCTCCTGATGAGGTCAGGTTGGATGGTACTCCGGCCAGGGGGTCTGCACATCGTTGGAGTCGGCGCAATAGATGGTCAGGAGCTTCCCCCGAACCACCTTCTCGTCGCATGTGTAGCCGTACGTGACTCGGCACTGACGACAGAGAAGACGGGAGTCAATCCCATCGTTGGAATCCTGCATTTTCGTTTCCCCGAGCTGCCCGGTCTGCGGGCTAATCTCGGTGTGGATCCAGGCTTTCGTCGTCAGGGTTAAGGGGCCTCCGCAGCGGGGGCATCCGAACTCTCTGTGGCCCACGTCTCTCCCCCCGGTTAGTCGGTCTTGCGCTCCTGATCGCGGGCGTCTATGTCCATGCAGATTTCGACCATCTCTTTCAGCGTGCGGTACTTGTTGGCGAAGGCCGGGGCGGCGGTCACGCTGTATATCTCTCCCCGCTTGACGTGGAACAGCAGGCCCTGGTTCACATAGGCCCGTCGGTCGCCTTCTTGATTATGCCGGAAGAGCATCCCCAGAATGACCGACAGCCTGACATGAAGCGGGCCGTGGGCCGGGTCAGAATAAGAACAGCCCGTGAGCTTCACGAACTCCCGAACAGCCGGATCGGTGGCCGGGAAGCCCCGGTCCCACACGCGCACCGCCAGATTTGTGACTGGATTCGTGACCCCTGCTGCACAGTCAGGGCAGCACCAAACGCCATCGGAGATGACGGCCAGTTTGTGATGAACCTTCTGCGGGCACTTTCCGCAGGTAAAGGAGGCCACTGGGGCTTTCGGCGCCGCCGGCGCCTGCGGTACGGGCGACTTCTTCGAGAGCGTCGTCGGATCGGGCCTCACATCAGGGGCGGAGGCACCTTGTCGCTTGGCAACAGCGGCGACGACTTCCTTTTCGGTCATGGGGAAGCGCACGTTCTCCGTCAGCGTCACCGGGTGCATCGGGCGCTGGGCCTCCATGAGCACGACGTACCTTCGGTAGCCGTCCTGCAAGACCGGATGGCCGTGGAGCATGGCGACTTCCAGCGGGCCGGGGTCCTTCCTTGCAGCCAGTTCCTGGCGTGCCGCCTCCAGCTTCGCCGGATTGAGCCCGGTCTGGAGAAACGTCTGGGGAATGATGATCGCGGAGAGGGGGAAGGGAGTCGCTTCGCCAAGGCGCAGATCGGGAAGGCGCTCCGTGTCTCCAGACTCACCGCTGGGTCGGTCGGCCCCCTCCGCCTGGGGCTTCTTTTCCTGCTCCAGACCCACCGTAGTCAACTGGTAGACGACTACAGCCACGTCGCCGCCTACCTTGCTGGCTGGCACGTCCAGGGCCAGTTCCCCTTGAGCAATGGCCCTGTCTCCCTGCTCGATCCGTTCCCGGCATGGCCGCAACTGCTTTTCGTTGCAGATCAGGGTTACTGTGGCATCGGAGGGCACGGGTAAGCCCTTCGGCGCAGACTTGCTGGCTTCCGCTTCGATCTCAAACCAGCAGATGCCGTCGATCTGCCGGATGGGGCCTACCAGTTTTCCTGTGGCCGTTACTTTGACTGGCAATCGGGCACCTCCTATCAGTAGGTCACGACCGGGCGCCGTACCGGGTCTGATCTATCGGCGATAGCTGGGTACACCAGGCTCCGACCCGGCTGCGGGCTGCTCCTTCTGTGCTTCCGCCTGCCACTCGCGCAGGTGCTTTCGGCCCTCGTCCCAGCCGTTGCGGTAGCCCTCCTCACGCCCCTGCGTCTGCCCAGCCCGGTAGATCATAACGCCAACGATGGCGCCGATAATGGCGGCGGCGATGATGGATACAGGATACCACATTGAGCATCACTTCCTTCGGTGAGCCTGTGTCGGGTACATGGCCTGCCTGGCCCACAGGATGGTCTTCAGCGTGTCGCGGGCCGCAGAAACGGTCGGTGGCCGCTTACCTTGGCAGATACACGCCAAATAGTAGTCGGCAGCGACCTTCCATACGTAGGGAACGATTTTGCCCGAAAACCGGGCTTCGCTCTGAATCGCCTGGACGAACGAGAGTTTCGACTGCCAGTAGGTCTCCTCCTCCGGTTCGCCCTCACGGTTCCGCTCTCTCAGTTGGACCATCGTGATCGTGGGATATGCTTCCCATTGGGCCTGCACATGCCGAGGGAAGAGGCCGAGGATCTCCGCCGGGATCTCGATACCGTTCCGCCGAGCGTGGGCCAGGAGATGACGAAACGCCGATCCTGGCTTTTCGTAGAGGCGCCACCCCATATGCTGCCACCCCTGGCCCCCGTCCGGGTCACTGATGCTGATGCAACTGCCCTTGACGCGTAGGTTCATGTGCCATAAGGAGGCAAGCGCCTCGATTGCGGGCATGTAGTTAAATGGAGCTTGGGGCACCGTCTCACTTCCTCGTCAGACCTTCGCGGGTGAACTGCAGATGATGCTCCCCTGCATCTTGAGCTTGAGATTGTGCTCCGGGTCGTCAGCGACGGCAATCCAGCCGTATCGGACCCGGGTTGCCAGATATTGCTACAGCAGGAGCCACTTGCGGGCTGCCTTGTGGGCTTCTGCTTGGCAGTCTACGGTGGTTCGCCCCCATGGGCAGTAGTCGGGACCAAAGGCTTTTGCGTAGATGACTTGTGCAATCTGTTCCTGGATTTCCGGAGTTACACCTACTCCCTTTGCAAGCGCTTTGAGTCGGTAGGCATTCTTGTCAGCTTCTGAAAGACTAGACCAGCACCTATTCTTTGCGCCGCACTCCCGGGCGTAAAGGGTCTCAGCATCCATTACGACCTGAGAATCCGGCACTTCCGGCACGACTACTGGCCGTGTGATCAAGTTCCCGAGGCCATTCAACCGGATTCTTGTGTCGTCGGCGGGAATAGGTTGATCTGGCTTCAGTGCGCCACCAGTCTCCAGCAACAGTTGGTCTAGCTTTACACCGAGATCCTGTCGCAGCTCGAACCCGTACATGACCTTGCGATACCGTATAGTCACGGGAATCCCATTAAGGGTGAGAACGGCCATGCTCTATTCCTCCTGGTGGGTGCGGTAGGGCCGACGAGGCAAAACCGCTACCAGCTGGGCTTTCTTCTCCACGACTCGGGGCCGGATGGTCCGATAGGGCGAGTGGTTGGGAGGGACTAAGGCCAGACCGAATGGAGTCTCTTCCTCGACACACTCCGCCCCGCAGGCTGCGTAGGCTTCAAGTGCCAAACGGCGGAGGTGGTGCCCTTGGTGCCCGTCGCCCACCGATCCCGGGCTAGACCAGAGGCATAGAGTCGGGGTGGGCTGGACACGTAACCCGGTCTACGGGGTCATTAGGATGATACCGCCCATCTGGAGCAGCGTGTTTACCTCACATATGGTGGATGGATGTGCAGTGTATTGAGTGGGCAGTCCACCGTGCTCTTGGCTCGCCTGCAACACGGCTTCAGTCTCTGATTCGCAGAAGACGACACAGAACCAGCCATCCCGACGAACCGTGTGCAGCATTTTCGATTCAGTGAGCCCCAACGAATAGACCTCCTCAGCGTCATTTACGGGGCAGGACTGCCACCAGATGGGATTTCTTCTCCAGCACACGGGGCCTAAGGAAGCGGTATGGAGGGTGATTCGACGCCATCAGAGCGGTCCCGAAGGGCGTCTCTTCTTCGTCGCAGTCCAGGCCGAACGCCCCCAGGCATTGAAGAGCCAGACGGCGGAGAGGATCCTGCCGAGGGTCTTCGACGGCTGATCCGGCTCGAAACCAGAGGCACACATAGTCCGTTTCGATGACGGCAACATGCACGCTGTCACCCATCATCCAGTCCACATCCCCATAGCCGCTGATCCACCAGGCGCAGTCGTTCCCGGCTACCACTCCCCGGTAGAAGCGGCCACTCTCGCCCTTTCTGGGGCCAGCCGGGCCGTCGGCCGGGAGTCCATCAGGGGGAAGGGTGGCTTGGTGGCCGAGGAAGAACAGATGTGCTGGGCTGATGGCCTGGGCTATCAGATCGGGAGTGTAGGAAGGTTCAGCTTGCCGGGGGAGGATTCCTACCAGCCGAGTCATCCTTGCCCCATCCGGTCGGTGATAGGTGACCTTGCCTTCCAGGTGTATCGGCGCGAGAGCCGTACCGCGCGCGGTCGGGATCTCGGGTACGTCCATCCCAAACGCCCGGAAGCATTCTCGAACCTCGACACGCAGCGGCTCGATGCGCTGGGGCGTTCCGTCAGCGGCCCACACCAGGACGGCATCCGGCTCGACCGTGGCAAGGGCCTGGTCGTAGCCGGATGTCCACCAGAAGAAGCCGTTGGGCGCCGCTTCGGCCCGGGAGAAGTAGCCATCGGCCTCCAGAGGAGCATCTTCAAACGCTGGATCAAGAGACGGCGGCAGACCGCGAGCACGCCCCAGGAAGAACAAGTGGGCCGGGCTCGCGGCCCGGCAGACCACCGCAGGGTCATAGTAGCTGCTGCTCATGCCGTCGTATCTTTCTCCTTCCTGTGGTCATTACTAATCGCCGGAGGAGGGACAGCCCTCCCCCTGTCGCTGAGTGCAGAATCAGCTAGTCGATTCCCCTGGCAATTGCATGACGGCAATTGCAAGCCATGCAGTCGGCCATTATGAGAAGTTCCTTGCGGTGTGGCTCCAATAGGGCGTTATCGCCCTCGATTTGCGGAAGAGTCGATTCGACATTCTGCAGAGTGTCCCGGTAACTGGAGACCAGTCCTAAGGCCCGCTTGTAGGCAACGTACTTTTCAAAAGACGCTGCATACGACTCGTCGGTCATCCTCGCCAACTCCCTCCGCTGATCTGTGCCTATCGGCCCGCCCGACCTAGCTCAGCTTCCGCCCTCCACAGTAGCGGCGGATGGCGGCTTCGTATGCTGCCTGCAATACGATAGCTTGTCACCAAGGGTCGAAACGTGCCGAACTGGGTTCGGAGCAATCAGGGCCTTCCGTCTACTGCTTTTCGTCCTCCTCCAGCAGCAGCCGCTCCGCCTTGGCGTACTTCTTGAACCGAGCTTCATCCTCGTCGGTGATCACCTTCAGGCGGGTGCGGTCCTGATTGTGTTTCAGGTCACCCCACTTCGCAAGCCTGCTGAGCTTGTTCTGTTTGGCACGTCGGACAAAGGCCATGTACGACTCGCCGTCCAGGCGTGTCAAGGCGACAACGCCTTCAATCACATCCGGCGGGAAGCCCTGCAACTGAAGACCTTCCGGGGTGGCCGTACCGTCCTCCATCGTGTCGTGCAAGAGCGCCACGGCCTGGGCCTTCCCCAGGTCAACGCCCCAACGGGCAGCGAGGGCGCGCCCTTCGGCGCTCGCGAGGATTTGGGCGACGGCTCGGGGGTGTTCGATATAGGGGTGGTCATCTTTGCCAATCTGCCCGCGGTGCTGCCATACGGCATAAGCGTCTGCCTGGGCGGAGAGAGCCATATAGGGCTCCTCGTCCCCGGACAGGTAGAACAGATGGGGGGAGAGGTCTCCTACCTCGTTGGGGGCGGTCGACTGGAGCCGATCACCCAAAGGCCACAAGAGATGCACCTTCCGTTCTTCCAGATTCACGCTGGATACAGTCACCGTTGTGAAGGGGGCATCGGTCCGAGTGAACAGCCCCAGTCGCTGGCCGGGCTCCAAGTGGTGGACGTTCACTCGCTCCACAAGATGGCGCGCGGTGAGGTGCTTTGGCCGGGTGATCAATCGGCGGAGGAGGGAGAGCGTGATCTTCTCCTCAGTTTCAGGAATAGCCGCTTCGCGGCAGTAGAGCGATCCTTCCTCGAAGAGATCATGGTTTCCGTCGACGCCAAGAGCCTGCCGTAGCTCGTTTCCTGTCATCTTGCGTTTCCGGCTTGTTACCGTCGGAGTGCCGTTTAGCCAGAGTACTGCCACGAAGACAACCCCCCCAAGATAAGTGAGCGCCCAGTATTCAGGGCGCCTTCGTGTTATCGCCTGCCTGTGCGACTTCCGGTTGTGAGCCCGGCGTTTCCTCTGTGGCCCATGACCTAAGCAAGAGGTCTGCCCTCTGGAAGTCTGCTCCGATGCGCTTCATGTCTGCGTCGACGCGCCGGATCGTATCGTCCATCTCACGAAGATTGCGCCACGCCATGTTGTCAGCCTTGAAGAAGGTTGATACGAGTAGCAGCACCCCACTGACAACCACTAGCATATTCAGCACACTGGACGACAAGTGTCCTGAAGCAAAGATCAGACCGATCCCAAGGACAGCGCGAGCGGCCGAGAACGCATGATCTCTGCCGAATGCCTCTTTCGACACCACGACAGCCCCTTTCCAAGTATCAACGAGTCCTACAGGTATTCTAACATTATCCGCCACTGGAGTCAATATGATAAGCCCCCAGCGTGCGGGGGGAGACGCTTATGGGGCCATACGAAGGTTGAACCATTCGATGTAGAGCAGGGCTTTGTCCGTCCTGGGGTGCAGGTCGTCATCCAAGAGGGTAAGGGCTACCGTTTGGGTCTGGTCAATTAGTGACATCCAGGCAACAAAGCCCAGCCGATCATCGCCAAGGGGCCGAAACAGCCCATCGAAAACCAGTCGCCCCGGCAGAGTATCAGCCACGGGGTGACGCTCGCGGATCTCAAACGTGAAAGCCCCGTCTTTTCGGTGACCCCACAGCTTTAGGCGAGAGAAACGGTGGGTAGGTGGGAGGGGGTGGGCGGTCATACGCCCACCCCTGCTCTCCTGGCGCCCGTACCGCTTGAGCAGAATATTGGCCTCCGCATCCAGGGAGCGGCCCTTGAAGGCCGGATGGTAGGCCAAGGCAGGTAGTTCCAGAGGCGCCAGGTGCGGAACGGCCACCGTCCCGTACCACAGGGTGGGGACCTTCAGATTGGCGGGGTCAACTGGCACTGTCGGCACCTCCTGTTGCTAAGTCGGGCATGATTGTGAAGCTGAACCACTCGACCAGGAGGTACAGCTTGTCGATCCTTGGCACCAGGTCGTCATCCAGAAGAGTGACCGTCAGGAACTTCCAGTCGCGAATCTTTCTCGCCCACTCCAGAAAAAAGGCCCGGCTGCATTGAGGAGTCATGCCCCTCATGACCAGTTCTCCAGGAAGCGCATCGTCAGCCGGGTGGAGTTGCCGTATCTCGAAGACTGCGGCGCTCCCGTCCCACTTCGCCCAGACTTTGAGGTTGCTCGGCCTGCAATGCGGCTCCAGATCGGGAATCCGGGAGATATGCGTTCCACCCCTGGTCACTTCCCGCGCGTGGCGCTTCAGGAGGCGAGTGGCTTCGGCCTCCAGCGTACGACCCTTTAGCGATGCGTGGTAAGCTGCTGCAGGCTGTTGCCGTTCGGTGGGCAGGTACCCGAACCAAAAGGTGAGAGTGGTCAACTCCACGGATAAGCACCCCTTGTAGTGCGTGTTTCAACCGGGGGTATGTATTGGCGAAGGGCCGGGGGGCGTTAGCCCGCTTCGGCCCGCACTTCTTTGTCGGTGGCGATGACGGCTCCGCTCAGGGTGGGGTACGGGCCATGCATGTCCGTGTCTTCCTCACCCGGATACCGCTCGATCTCGATCATCCATCCTTCGCCGTCGGGATCCGCAAACACTGTCCCGGTCACCGTTTGCAGCCGGGCCACATAGCGCGGATCGACTCCACGGTGGAAGGTGCCCATGTATTTCAGGACGGCGTGAGAGCACTCTGCCCCGAAGCTGCTTTCGCAAGACCCATCATCGTGAGGTTGCCAGCTGGGGCGATTTCGGTAGAAGCCCTGAAAGTGGGCGGCCGGGTTCAGACACTGGCCCAACTCCATCCAGACCGGGCCTTCTAGGCGGAAGTGGGCGCAGTGCTCGCAGCGCCGTTCGCTCTTGGCTAGCTTCATGCTTGTCTCCTTGCTGGATAGGGGTGGCCGTATGCCGCCAGGTGTCGGATCACGTCACGGGCGACGTCAGGGAAGGTGTTCTCGCTCAAGGCCGTGACGATCAACTCTCCTACTGACTGGGTTCCCCGACCTTCGCACTGGTGGCAATCGCAGACACGGGCCGGGTGGTTTCCGCAGTAGAAGCAAGGCACTTCTGCCGTCAACTCATGAACGATATGGGCGCCCTCAATCTTCCGAGACACTGCGTAGTTTGCAGCAGTGACCCAATTGCAGCTTCCCGGGAAGGTCTGGCATCCAGGAGGAGGGAACGGGCACCTCCGTTAAGTCCGCGAGTTCACGTTCACGCGGGTTCTTCCTCGACAACGATCAGTCCCTCCTGATGGGTGCCTGACGGGAGCCGAGCCCGAGTGCCTAGCATCCGGGCGCCGGCGATCAGCAGGGTTATGTAGGCGGCGGGACATGGTGAGCCTAGGGCGACGGCGCTTTGGCATGGCGCGAGGCGAATTCCTGCAGATCGTGCTCCCATTTGGGGCTGATCCAATAGGAGATTACTTCGGCCTTGCTCCAGAATCCTTTCCCCCGGAGAGCGTCCAGCGTGGGGTAGTGCCCCCAACTGGAAAGGAGTGCCGTGTGGGGGAGGACATGGCCTTTCAGCACCCAGAATGTTCCCAGTGGGTCCGGCTTGTGGAAGCAGACTACCAACTGGCGATCTACCTCGCGAGGCCCTTTCAGGAGGACCTGGAACACTACATCTTCTTGTGAGAAGGTGCGGACGATCCGGGCCTTTCGGGGTCGAATAGCGACAGGTTCCGGGAAGTGGTACGGAAGCTGGTTGACGAGCTCCACCGCTTGACTCTCCTCCTTTGCGCTGTGCCGAGTACATTCGGCCTTGGGCAAGGTTATCCTGGTTCCATGATAACATTATCCGCTAAAAGAGTCAATCGTGATACTGGAACACAGCAGGAAGCCGCCACTCGTACGGGTGGCGGCTCAACGGTATGGGCTCTCATCAGCGGTGGGCGCCGTTGCCTTCCCTGTCCTTGTGCGGAGAGGGTGAACGTCGCGGGTGGCATCGGGTCACTTGCCTACACGCTCCCGTGGTCTGCGCCATTTCGCATCACTGCCCCGGCGGCGATCCGGTCGTGCTCTTAGTCTCGAAGTATGGAGCTACCGCATCGAGGTTGGGCTTTCCATCCGGCTTGAGATAGCCCATCAAGAGGGCAACTTTTGCAGGATCCATGCCTTCGCCCGCGAGCGATCTGCCATATGCATGCCGCAGCCACTGAGCCGTAAACCACTCGGGCAGGTTGTTCGCCTGTTTCCACTCTGCGGCCCGGCCCTGAATGGTTCGGTTCTTCAATTGGGTGTTGTGTTGCGACACGAACATGTACGGGGAAGGAAATTCACCCCGTACTCGGAGCCACCACGCCAGGGCATCCTTCACCGTCTTGGTCAGAGGGACCACGCGGGAACGATTCCATTTGGAGAATTGGACCACAATCGTCATGGCATCCATGTTGACGTGATCCAGCTTCAGACTACTCACCTCGCTGATCCGTAGACCCGCGGCTCGCATGAGCTGGTAGATGGCCCAGTCACGGACTGCCATCGAAAGTTTCCACGGAGTGTCAGCGCTTTCGGCCTGGGTTCGACTCAGAAGGTCGTGAGCGAGACGCTCGTCATCGTCACGGGAGAGCCACTTCGGGGTGCTCACTTCACCGGGCACCATGAGCTGGCCGGGGTTCTCCACGGGGTTGGTGACCAGGCGGCCCTGCTTGATTGCCCACTCCGCATACCGCGTCAGGGCGGCTATCGCGAGGTTGACTGTCGATGGCTTCGCTGTTTCCATCAAGTCGTCCACGTAGTTGGCCGTATCCAAAGGCATCCAGAAGGATACCTCGAATTCCCGGCCCTCGCGGCCTGCCCACCACCTCTGGAACTGCCTGACCCGCTGAAGGTAGGCCCGTACAGTCTTCGGTGCCCTGGTGGTCTCCTTCAGCCAGGACGCGAATGCCGCCAGATCGGGTGGCAGATCCTCCTCGACATCAGTTGTGCCTGCTTCATCCACGAACCATCCGGGCGGCGCGAACACCTTGCTCCAGTAGGATAGAGCCTGCGTGATATTGCGCAGAGTGGCCGGAGCGTACTTCGGCTCAATGGAACGCAGGAAGTCTCGGGCCATCTCCTCCGTAGGGAATACATCAGTGCCCTGGTTGCGGACAATCCACTCGCCAAAGTAAGACAGAAAGCGGCGGTAGGCTTTCTGCGTCTTTTCTGTCCGTCCTTGTCCAACGAGTACCTTTTGTAGTTCGTCGAGGCGCAAGAAGGCGGGAGCCTGAGTAGTTTTCTTCGTTTTCGGCAAGACGGTCACCTCGTTTCTTCCGGGCGTCGGAGCTTGATGCGGGGGTGATCGGGGCGTGGATGCTGGACGAGCCACGATTCTTCAGGGGTCAGTTGGTAGGCCGGAAGGGTCCTCTGGCCCTCCAGAACAGCCTTGCGAACCCGGTGATTGCCGTCCATCGTGACCAACATGGGGACACCCGCAAGGGCGAGCGCACATGGAGAGAACCACCACGCACGAACGACCGGGAAGGACAAGTCCACCCGCGCAATGCGGTCCGCCTCCAACCCGGCAATGAACGTCGCCGCCTGATCGGGAGGGAGAATCAGCTCGTTTCGGAGTTCTGCGGTAGGGACCTCGACGGGCTCCCTCGGGTATTGTTCGAGGAGAAGTAGCGCATCTGTCACGTGGAAGATGGTATCCATGCAGCGGTACAAATCAACTTTTCGCCCGGCCATCGGCTGGCCTCCTCGGTTCGTCAAGATGAAGAAGTTTGGTGAAGTAGGCAGCACGCTACCGCGCGTATGGATCGCCCAGCCGCCAATCGGAGAGCCTTGTAGGTGCTGCGGGCAAGGAAAGGGTCGATGATTCCGAACAACTGGGCCGCTGCGTGGTGGAGTTCTCGAAGCTCCTCAACATCGGTCAGCTGGGCATCAAGTCGCGCGGGCGGAATGACTGCACCGCATCCCATCTCCTGGGCGAGTTCCGCTGCGCGCGTGAAGGTAGCCGCTTCCTCGTCCCAGTCTTCGTCAATCGTGGCCGGAATGTGCGGTTCGGGCGTCGGGGGCTGTCGCTCGGCATGTGCCAGTTCATGCAAAAGGGCTTCGGCGGACCTCTCTAGGTCTTGAGGGTGGAATACCACCCAAATGTCGCCCGTCTGGGCTTCGTAATTGCCGTCCGTGGCGACGGACAGGGGCCGCGTTAGGACGTACAGATCCCGAGCAGGGTTCCCCATGCCCTTCGCCTCTTCCCAGATGTTAGCCAGCATCGGAGGGATCGGCGTCACGCAGAGGTGTTCACCGATGCGTTCTGCAAGGTCAATCTGGTCTTTGGCCCGGAGTATGAACATCCTTCCTACACCTCCAGGGAAGGGATGACTGTGTATTTGCGCTTTAGGTCTTTCGTCATCCACGTAGTGGTAACGAAATGAACGGCATGGTCGGCGATAGCCTCCATCGTCTGCAGGTACACGTTATCGTCCTCGAACTGGAGCGAACCGCGGTCGCCGGAAGGCGTGCACGTTGCTTTCAAATCGGCATAGGTCATAGGTCGCTGGAGCAGTTGCCGGATGATCGCCACTTCGATGTCGCTGCGAAGGGGCACCCTCTCAGAGCCCGGTCCGTCAATCAGGCGGTAGCCCCGCTGAATGTCCTGGGCGGTCCAGTCGGTCGAGTAGCTGTGACCGTCGGTGCGGTCGCGGAAGATCTCCTCGGTCTGAAGTCATTCAAACCCTTTTTCAGCCGTTCCTTGCCCCCATCCGACGGAGTGCACAGGCGGGCGAGTTCTTCCCAGGTTTTCGGTCCTTCGATCAGTTGACGAAGGATCGCAGCCTCAACTTCATGGTCGTGCAGTCGCTGCTCCATATGGCCCCCCCATCAGCGGACACTACAGGGCATCGACCAAAGAAGTGAGCAATGAGAAGCCGATCAAGACGATGACCCCTAAGCCTGCATAATAACGCCCTAATGGGCTACCTTTTCGATGGTAGTACCACCCGGCCACGAGCAGCACTGCGATGAATACCAACGTCAAGGATCTCACCATCGTTACCAACTGGGAGTAACCCACCATTCTTGCGAACCTCCGCTGGAAAATAGTGTGTGCAACCTTGCAACCGACTTCATACGGTCGCAGTTCGGGCGGATCAAGCCTCAGTTCAAAAACTATCCCCGGAGGGACCCTTCGACGGACGATGCAGGCTATGAACGGGGCATCGTAGGCTCTCGGTATTCCCCAGGTTGCAGATGCACCCAGGCACACGGGTGCCAATCAACTGGGCCAGGGTGTCATCCGGCATTTTGGTCAGGTCATCCATTGTGTGGTGCGTGAGCAGATGATCCAGCTCATGCTCAGGGTTGCACGAAGGAACAAGTCGCGTCATGCGGGCCGCAAGAACGGGGAAGGGGGCGTGGTTAGCCATCGTACGCTAGCCCCCTTCGGTTGGTAAAGCCACTCAGGCCATGCAGCTACTCATCATGCTCCACGCGCTCTCCGAAGCGGCCGGCCTCGTCATCCGGGAAACGGCTCGTACTAAGGTACGTTTTCGTACCGTCTCTGACAAGCCATACTGTGATGTCAACGGAGCCACGAACGAAAATGGAGTCGGGCTCCCCGCCGATGAGCTGGAGTTTCGTGGGAATCGGGAGCGAGAACCGGATGGTGAAGTGAGCCTTCTTCCCCCCAAGCGGTTGGAGCATCTCCCTGTAGATTCGGTCGGCTTCGTGGGCTACCGCTTGGGCGCTGGCCTCAAACTCGTCGGTGTTCTTCCCCATGCAAGGAAGGTTGAACGGGTTCCTCGGGTAGCTAAAGAGCATGGTGCGTCTCCTTCGATGGTGAGTTGCCGTACGCGTTGGCAGGGGTGTTGGCGAATGGGGGCAGGGCCTCAACTCGGGCCTTCATCATCTGTTCAAGGTCATACTGCTTCTGGGCGAGTCTGACCATGCCATTGTATGCTTTGGGGTCGAATACCCTGATCTGAGTCTTTTCGATGGGAGCCCCATACCGCGGAGCAAGCCAGAATCCGTCTGTGGGGTTGGCGCGAGCTTCAACTTCCTCAACGGTGCGTACCCTTTGGCCTTCATCCCATTCCGGTCTCCAAGCTATTAACGGGGGGAGGCAGAGACCCTGACCCTCGATCCAGAGGCCGAGAACCCATCCGTTCTTCACGATTTCCTCCGCCTGTTCACGGGTTATCTCGACGGGTCTGACCATGGACTAACTCCCTCCTTTGAACGGGCGATAGACGGCCAGAGGTAGCCTTGGTCGCTACATACCGGACACGCCATCGTCAATACCCACCCTTCAATCTTGCTACTCTCATTATACCATTATCCGCATATGGAGTCACCATTAGCCGACGAAAAACCCCCTGAGGCAACCCAGGGGGTACGCATCAAGGCGCCACCGGGAACACCGCTAGCGAAACCGCGCAGATGCCTTGGCTCCGGTCAATGCAGAGCTGAGCGGTGACACTCAGCCCGTTTACTCAGTGTAGTCGATTGTGCCTAATCCGGGGCCGATAGCTTGAGGGCAGGAGCCTCCTGGTAACGCCTTCTCGGCAAAGAGCCTCAAACCCCCACACCAGCACCCGATCTGGTGTCCGAAGTGCGGGGCCGAGGGTGTTGGTGTGCAGTTGAGGGAAGGTCAACCTCGCCATATCGTTCTTGCTGAAGTCCGCGGCATGAACCAGCAGGGTTGCCGCAACGTCCGCTTCCGGGTCGATGAGCTGAGTCTCAGGGGCGGGGATCTCTTTGTATCGCGGGTTGAGTGGCAGTGACTCAGCCGAGGCCAGCAGCCCTTTCTCCTGTAGATCCGAATGGAGGTGACGCAGAGCCCAGCCCAGGACGTGGTTCGGTCCGCTAAAGACTCCACCGAACTTCGGCTCCGTCCCTGTGATTTCGACAGCCACCCGTGAGCCTGACAGGTTCAGGGCATGGATCGCGACCCGTCCATGCAGGAACCGTACATTACGGGGATCGGCCATATCAAGAGATTCGGGGCCTGCATCCAGGACGCGATCCATCCGCACATCGTCCCTGTTGATGTACGAGAACCTCCTCCGGGCAGCATCGTCTTCGCGGGGGCCTTGAGCAAAAATCAGGCAGTCATGCTCTTGCCCGAGTAGCCACAGCACCTCGGGCAGTTCCGGATCACCTGCGTATCTCAACTGCACCCGTTGTCCCTGAAGAAATCCGTATTCCAGCGCTCGGCGAGCGGCATGGTTCAACCAATTCTCAGCGTTATTCATCGAATTCTCCTCTCCGTCGTCCGGCCATTCGGGGACCCTGTGCGGATCTAGGGCAAGGTTGAGCACCTGGTCAGTTTAGGGCCTGCCATGTGTCGGCGGATCAGAAAAGGAACTCAAGGCTATCGAGAATCATCCGGGCTTCCGGCTGTTCTCTTTCCATGCAAGTCGGGTATCGGCCCTGGTAGACCGCCACCAATCCCCTGCCGCCCCGGACGTTTAACCAGTACTCGGAGTATATCGGAGTGCCGGAAAGATCAGGCCCCTGCCAAATGCCCACTCCGCAGGCCCGGCCGGGGTCGGAAGGGTCGGTCTGGATCGTGAGGGTGTCATAGGCGCCGATTCCAGCATGGTCCGCCGATGCCCGGATCTCGTGCTCACAGAACTGGTAGGCTGAAAGCCCCTTTGCATGCAGGTCAGGCGCTCGTCGTTGGAACTCGATGGTGCCGAGAGCGGAGCGGGAGGGGAGGGAGCCGGGTGCGGTTAGGGTGACATTCCGTTCCCACTGGCGGTCACGGGAGGTGACATCCCACCCGTCCGGCAAACTGCACCGGAACCACCCCGGCAGCGTGAGAGTGCTAGCCTCCCGGTCGATGACGGGTTCATTTCGATACAAGGCGATGCGGGTATCCCGCACCCAAACAGCCATGGCGACGTGCTTGCGGTCGGAAGGATCGAACGAGGCCGGCGGCACCCTGGTGAAATAAATAGGAAGCCCTTTCTGACCGTGAACCGCATGAGCAATCTCTCGGGCGTCGGTTTGGGCCAGCGGGACGCTCCATGAGTCGTCGAGGAGGCCGATTGGAACTTGCTCGTTGACTCTCAGACGCATCACCCAGATTCCCTTCTGGGAAGACGGGGTCAGCCCGAAAGCGAGGAGGTTGCCATTGGCCCAGTTGGAATCGTAGTGGTATGGCTTGCAGTAGAGCGCCAGCACGATGGCCCGTTGGTTTCGGGATTCTTCGTCCGGGTCAAAGACGAGGCAAGCCATCGTCTCCTCGGTTCCATCCCGCAGCCGCCGGAAAGTGACTTCAGTGGGTGCCCCCTGCGGCTTCACTGGCGTCCCTCCCCTGGCGTGATAAAGCGAACGTCTTTGACCCAGACTCGAAGGCCAACGCGGGCGACGTTTATCCTACCGCCCCGAGTAGTCTGATTGGATATGAAAACAGCCAAGCCCTTGGCCCGCTCGATCATCGCGCGGTAGGCAAATATGTCGGCTTCGTCTAGCAAAACCAGGGGGAAGCTGGCCCGCCAGAACTGGTCGTGCACTTCCCTGTCGAGGTTGTCAAGGAGGCCGTACCACAGTTTGCCCGTTCCCTGGCTCAACCGGAGGGTGAAGGCGGCGCCGTTGCGGAAACGGTCAGGGTAGTGGTACTCGGGGCACAAAAGAGCCATAGCGGCCAGGATGCTCCGGTATTTGTCCGGATTGAGGTAGGACAAAACGAGCGCGGTCTTTGTCTGCCCCTCGTCGTCGAACTCTGCCAGCGCCGCTTCAAACTCTCCAGGTTCAGTCGCCACGCTGTTTGGGCGTTCCGGCCCCAGGAAGTGGCGGTCATCAGGCATGGTACTCCTCCCCTTGAACTGGTATCTGAGACAGGGGTGGGTGTCGCAGGAAGGAGGCTCACCTTCGCTTCCTGCTCCAAGATCTAGCGGCGATTATGGAATCGCTGTTTTAGTTGCTGTAGGTTCAGTATCCGCCTCCGCCTTATCCGCTTGTGGTACTGCCAGCGGGGACTGTGGGCACGCCTCCACCGAACCCTCGCCTTTCCTATCAAGTACTGCTGCCAAGAGATCCGCTCGAGCTTACTGATCAGGTCGGGCTTGGTTCGCTTTACGCCAGCCATCTTGCACAACTGAGACATCACGGCCTGGAAGGAACCTGCCTTCGTAAAGACCTCGATAGTCGCCTTATACCCGGCACCGAAGTGTGCTCCGCGAACCAGAGCACGGACGAACACGAATCCCTGTCTTGATCGCCGCCTTAATCGCGGAATTGCGCGCCCAATCCTCCGCTTGCGGCCTGGTTTGCTGGACATTAGCATAATCCCTCTCCATAGCAGGTTCAGTTAGTGGAGTGAGGCCGCTTTGTACAGGTGGTTTTCGCTTGCGGTTGGACTTCCTGTTAGGTGCCAAAGTTCATGGGGATGGGTCAAGCCCCCCGGTCTTATCCCCGAGAGGCTTACGCCTATACACTTGCGTCCGAGTCGATGGCATTCGTAAGGTGATCTTCGACGGCGTCAATGGTTCGCATGTCCTTCCTCCTGTCCGTTTACGTCGGCGAGGGGGGTCCCGTTCTGACTAGCCATCAGCCGTACCCTCTACGCAACCTAAATAGGCGGGAAGGCTTAGACGAAGCGGCATAGGGGCGAACAGACAGCATCAGGCGGTGGGTCAATCGAGTTATGGGGAGGGCCGTGGCCCGATCCTTAGCCCTGGCCGGGGGCTTGTTGCTCGGCCTGTTGTCGCTTGATCACCGGAGAGCCGGGGCGCTGCTGGCCGGCGGCCCCGGCGAAGACAACTGCTAAGAACCGAAGGAGCGAACGATCCGGAAGGGGGTCAGGTTGGTTGATCGAGAATCGGCCCAGACCCGAATGTACAGTCGTCCCAGAGCGGTCTCCCACATGTGCGGGCTCTTGCCGCGCGGCTGGGCGATAAACCATTCGCCGGGGCCATCGGACCACCAGAAAACTTCCCAACGACGTTTGCGCATGGTCTGTCACTTCCTCTCGGTATCAGATGCAAGAGCGGGAGATTCGGTGGCGATATGCTCCATGTGCCACCAGAGCGCACTGACCAGGGCGTCATTCACATCTTGGGTGGTGGCGTCCGGGTACTCCGAAAGTAGGGCCTGGAGTGCAATCAGAGCCATACGGTCGATCTTGCAGATCTGGATGCTCCGGGCTGGGAGCGTTGCTTGGCCGTGGAACTCTTTCGGTGCTGCAAGAATCTGAGCGATAAGCCCCTGTGGTGTGAAGACGGACACAGGCTCAACCTCCGTTTTCGGGGATATCGTCACATAAACAGTATAACATTATACGCCAATGAAGTCAATTTGAGATAGGCGATCCTTTCCCCTACTGACCTTCCGGTGAACTCTACTGGGGGGCCAAGGGAGGAAAGACAAAGGCCCTGGGACTGCTACTCTGAGCAGCGCCAGGGCACCTCAGACGGTTACAGGGTCGTGCTGTCACCTGAAGGTAGGATAGGCCGTGAAACAGCGGGTGAGACAGTACCCAGGGGCCAGATCGGGCGAGAGACGAGAGGCCAGATGGGGCGGGAGACGGATACACCGATGGCAAACAACGTGACCGCCGCCAGAATCGCACACCGCTTCCTCATGGATGTCGAACTCCCTTCTTTGGCAGTTAGCCAGGTCTCTATGGTGAGGAGGGAAGCCCTCCGTTTTCCCGGCCTAGAACGGTTCAAAGGATGATCTCACCGCGTACTTGACCCAGAAGCGTCTCAATCCGGCTCACCTGTAGGGGGAGGACATCGACCAGGGCGTCTTCATAGGCTGCTGTGGCAAGCTGGTACGCCTCGGCTGAGTCGCCGACTGCGTGGCGAGACAACCCCAGAGTCCACTGAACGTCGGCCCGGCAGTTGGGTGTCAGATCGGTTTGTCTCAGGAGATCGGATGCTATCACCTGTGCCTGTTGATGCTCTCCCACCAGGACGAAGAAGAGCGCCCGAGCAGCTTCGACCCGGTTCCTCAAATCAGGGTCGGCGTGCTCTCTCAGCAGGGGGTGAAGTGACTCCAAGTGGATGGTCGCAGTGTCTGTGTCCCCGGCCAGCAGTGAGGACCATGCGGCCTCCAGGTGGCAGAGGGCGCTTTGCGAGTACCGCCCGAGATTCGCGAACTCGACCGCCGCCTGCTGGAAGGAGGATAGCTCCTCGCGGAAGTCGCGCTGGTATCGCATGGCATACCCTAGGGCCAGAAGAACGTAGGGGGATAGAAAACCGATGCGAGGGCTACCTGCCGTCAAGCGAGCCGCTTCTCGGAGGCTTCGCACCGCTCTGAAGATGTCGCCAGTGTTGGAAAGTGCGACACCCAGGAGATACAGGAGCCAGCTTCGGGTATCGGGACCAGGAAGTGCCGCCAACCCGCGCTCTGCCCACGTGACGACCAGGCCCCACTTCTCCAGTGCCGCTGCTGCCCTGCATACCGCGACTGCAGCCCTGGCGACGTCGCCAGTCTCAGGGTAATGACAGGACCTGGCTTCTTTCAGCACCAGTTCCGGGTTACCGCTCCGGAGAATTGCCTCCCAGCGAGAATCCACGGCTTTTCACTCGCCCTCGTAGAGCCTATCTTTTCCAATCCTGGTGTAGATATAGTAACCTGCCCAGTATTCGGATTCAAGGGGAACAATGACCGAACGTAAATAATTCTTGTTCTTGTCAGTCACAAAAAAGTGAGCAACAATAAGGCCCCGGCATTTGCCGGGGCGAGTCAATCGGAAGCCCACATCCGAGCTATAGCTGGAAGGCATCCTCACGGCTTTCCGTTTTCACGGTCGGGATCACCAGCCCGCGTGGCACAGCGTAGCGGTCCCGGTCAGCGGTGGACTCGAAGGTGCAGCGGAAGAAGCGGGCTTGGGCCTGGTGGGTGTCGGTGCCGACCGTCACCAGCGGATCAGTGGGAAGGAAATCGCAACAGCTGTCCCGCAGCAGCCTGCCCAGGAATTGGAACTCCGACTGGTCGATTTGCTCGATCAGCAGACGTATGGGGGCGCCCTGCGTCTCGCTCACTCCTCTGGGTCGGGCCGGGCGGCGTAGAAGGGCTGGAGATCCGTATTGTGGATGGCCTCAATCACGGCCTCTTGGGACTGTGGGGGGAGGATACGGAAGGCCGGGTAATGCTGAACCTTTTCCTCCAGAGCTTCGGCGAAGTCCTCCCACTCGACGTTCGCCAAGTCCTTTAGGGCTATCATGACGAGCGTGCCGGCAAGCGCAGATAGGCTCTTGGCATCGCGGGGCAGCAAGAAGTCAAAGCGGGTATCCCGTTCAGACATGGCTCACGCATCCTCCCTGCATGTGTTAAGCTGCATCGACAAGAGCAACGTGGACGCAAGCGGTCTTCTCCACGCGTCCTGCACCAGAGGACAGGTACAGGTAATCCCGCGTGGATTTGTTGACCACATACGAGGTATAGTGCTCTCCAGGGAGCGGAGCCCGACGGTAACGAACCCGATCCCCGTAGTAGAACTCGCCAGCCTTCCGGTCGAATGGGACCACAACCACAGGCAGGCAATCCCATTCCAGAGCGGTCAACTGGTCGAGCTCGCCGATCTGGTCGTGCTGGAGTCCGTATGCGGCCAAGAGGTGTACGAGCTTGGGTCTGCGCTCCTGGTATTCGTCCAGATCCCGGCAGTAGCCGAACAGGCGATACAAGAGTTCGTACTCGACGGAGCCGCAAGCCGTACCTCTCGCTCCGGCATAGTGAGCCACAAACCGCCGGAAATCGGGGTCGGTGTCCATCAGGCGAATCAGGCGGACCCGTCTTTCTTCGCGCTCCCTGCGCGCCTTTTCCAGTTCAGCCCACTTGATGGCACTGCGAAGCTGTTCGGCAAACGGCCTCAGGTGTTCGTTATCCTCTGCCCCGTGTCCGTTCAGGACCTTCTGCCATCGGATTGCGGTGTCGCGCTCGTCGTCGGTGAGCCATATCATCAGGGTCCGTATGGACCATGGATCAGTCGTGACGGGGCGCCCGGGAGGAGCCTCCCCGGCCAAGACACGCTGGGCGGCTGTCGTCATGAGATCGGCCTGTGCTTTCACGGCGGCTTGTCGATCCTCGCCAGCGTAACAGGCATCCTCGTTCTGGAGCCGCTGGATCTCCCCAGTGATGTAGCTGAATAGGGCGGAGTTGGCCTTTGGCGTCGGGGTATACCCCAGCTTGTGAGCTACGCACCCGGAAAACCACCGCTGGTCAGTGCCGGGCTTCAGGAAGATGTAGCCGCACTGACTTCGCGACGCCTTCAGGCCCGCATCAGGGGAGGGGATGAACTCCATGAGGATCTTGACGGCTGGCCCCTTCCGGTAGTCGTCCCGATGAACGGCCAGAACACTCCAGATCCCCTTGCGATCACTGGCAGTGAAGCGAATGGTTCTCCCCTCCTGTTCGCCCCCCTTCAAGGGGGTATGACGTTGACCCTGGCCGTACCGCTGATGGTAGCCGCTACACTTATCGAATCAGATGGAGTCCGCGGCACGGGAGGCTCCAGACGCCTCCGCGATCCTACCGGAGAGGGAGGGTGCCCTTCAGGCGCTCAACCTCCAGGATCTCGACGATGCCTTTGCCGATGAGGTCAAGATGGAGAGACTGGTTCTCACACGTCTCACGCGGGCCATCCAAAAAGGTGAGGCGCCCTTTAACCGAAGCGAAGGCTTGCTGGGGGTTCTGGACTGTGAACGTCGCCGTGCGGTCGACTGGCTCGCCGTGCCAGAGCGTCAGCCGAATGGACACCACGTCACCTTCCTGCAGTTGTCCGGCCACAGCCTGCCCCCAGGTGTAGGTATGCTGTTCAGCGCCGTCAGTCAGACGGATCAGCTCGATGCGGCCCACGTTGGCAAGAGCCGCATTAAGGGCTTCGCGCCAGTGCCCACGGCGCCAAGCGCCAGCCTCTGTCCACTGGCCCAGCATGGGAGAGAACGTCTCGATCTTGATCATGCCTGGTTCCTCCTCTCGCTCAGGCGCAGAACTTGTCCTGCAAAGCCGCAAACAGTACCTGCTGACAGGCGGTCTTCACATCTTCGGCGTTGTTCAACAGGCAGTGACCGACGAAGCCGACCTTGGCGATCACGGCGGCAACAGCAGAACGGATACTGGCCTGAGGAATTTCGCCGTCTGTATTGAGGAGCCGCCTAAGTGTCTGCTCGGTCTCACCCCAGAGCTTGCACACATCACGGTCCGCGTGGTCTGCGTTCGGAATGGAAAACTGCGCTCTGAGATCCGCCAGGGCGCCCGGCGGGAGCGACGCCTTGAGGCGCTTCAGTTCATCTGCGTGACGGGCCTCACGTTCGGCAAGAAGCCGAGGCATCTCGTCGTGATACCGCTTGGCCGTAGCTTCTGCCTCCCTACGCGCAGCAGCCTTGCCTTTCTCCTTCGCCCACGATTCCCAGAGGCAGCATAACTGGGTCTGGAAATACTCGATCCGGTAATGCCCTCGGCGTGTTGGGCGGAGTGTGATTCGCATGCCAAGATGCTCAAACTGCGTTGCGGCCAACTTCGGCTTACCTCCGAGATTCAGATTTGCTGATATCGGCCCTGTGTTGATGTGGAGAGGCCGAGCTATTGGAAAGCGGTCAGCTGTACCTTCATTATAACATTAGCCGCTATATGAGTCAATACGTAGCATGAAGGAGCCCCGGTCGTGCCGGGGTTACCTAAGGAGAGAGCATCACGGACGGTACATTGGCGTCAGCTTCATGGTTCGCCCGATTCCCACCGTCGCTGAACGTCGGGGGCATCAAAAGAGAAATCCCCTACCTGTACTTCGATAACAGCTACGCCTTCGTCTACGTCAACCGACACCATCATCAGCCCCGTGCCCGAGCCGTCGCCGGGGTCCCATGGGCCGAGGTATTCCTGGAACTTCCCCTGCTCACCCGCGTAGGCGCCGGAATGGACTGTCAGGGCGTTGCCCTGGAAGATCCGGGTCCAGCGGGCAAAGCGGGCTTCATCGGACTCGTTGGCGAAAAGATGTACCTTGGTGGATTCCTTGGGCAAAGAGCGTTCTCCTTCCTGCTGGGTAGTCTGCCTTGCCTGGCTCTGTTCGCACTCTGAATGTGGGCCGCGGGCGCTGGGGATCCCGGGATTTCCCACGCTTCTGTGAGGGTGTTTTCGCTACGCCCTTTGAGGGCTGGCCGGATGTAGAGTCGATTTGTCGGAACGGGGTCCGGGCGTGTGGCGATCAACGCATCGACGGTCTTGCTCATACCCGGCTTACGGTCTGCGGTGGCGCTGTAGGCCGTACTTGAGACTGCCCCATCCTGATGGTGCTATCGATCTTTCCAGATCACCCGCACATCTGGCACCCAAAGGCGCAGTGCAATCCAACTGGGGTGAGCGTTCAACTCAACCACGGATTCAAACTTCCGGTGCACAAAGAACACGGCCACACCTTTGGGGGTCTGTTGGCTCAACTCCTTAGCCCGGAGTGGCCCGGTTTCGTCCCCGAAGTGAAGCATAAATGCGCTGGACCAATGCCGCCCGGGATTCGGCTCCCGATCCTCGTTGTCGAGAAGGACATGCCAGAGTTCGCCCTTCTCCTGGGTCAGCCGGAGAGTGAAAGAACGTCCGTTCAGATAGTGAGTTTCGGTCAAAACGGGCTGACAGATCAGCTTTAGGCTCTCGGTGAACATGGCCCGATTGGCCGGACTCTGGTAATAGACGAAGATGCAGTATCGCGTCTGGCCGCGTTCCTGGAATTCACCTGCTCGGGCCAGGGCGTCATCAGGGCTCTGCGTGGTGTACCCTGGTGGCTGGTCGGAGGGTTCAGGCCTGAGGTACGGGTATTCACCCTTTGGCGGCATCGGTGGCCTTCGGGGGGAGCAAACTGAGCAGATCGCCCGCACAGCGGCGGAGCGTCTCCCGTCGGGTGGTGTCTGCGATCTCGCTATTGGCGCTTGGTCCCATCGGGCGAACGGTCTTAGCGTCTTTTTCCCAACCCTTCGCCAGAGTACAGATTTCCCGCTGGTTTGCGACTGGTTCATAGCCTGGCCGGATGCAGAGGGCAAAAGCCCGCTTCAGGACCAATCCCTTATACTCCGGGTCCATACGGTCAACCACGGCGGCAACGGTCGCCACGTCGGGTGCATGGGCCAGCTGGAGGAGAATCCGGTCGATCTCATCAAGGCGGCGGACGCCTTCCTCAATTGCCTGGGCTACGTCGTTGGATGGCAACGCGGGGACCTCCTTTCTGCCACGAGGTGTAGGAGACCGATCCCGGGCAAAACCTGAATTCGGACGGCAGGATCAGGTCCAGTCGCTGGTAGGGACGGGTCATAACGGTCATATCCTGAACTGCGTACAACGTGTACCTCCTGTGCATGGTGTGGTCCAGAGAGGCTTGTTCCCGTCCATCAAGTGGAGCCAGCCGGGGTGCTTGTCTGACGGCTGGTACAGCACGAATTCCGGGACGGAGCCTGCTTCGGCGTCCAGTGTAGGGCTATGGCTTCCGGTTCCTTTGGTAGTAGAGCGCCCACAGGGGGTGTATAACGTCGAACTCGTCCCGGTTGAGGGCCGGACTCAAGCCCACCCCATCAGGGTCGAAGTTGATGTCGGATAGGTGGTAACGCCCGTCGTAGAGGCGGACCCGACCGACGTACTCGTATGCCCAGTGCTCCTTGTTGGTTACCACGACGATGCGGTTCACCAGGCGCTCACCTACATCCCCGATCCGCACGTACCTCGTCTTTGGCAAAACCTCAAACTGAGAACGCTTGAAGGAAGGGTCTCCCGGGACAGGTTGCTGCGGGGATTGGAAGCGGACGATGTAGTCATGTGCCCCCGGCCTGAAGGTCGTCACGACGCCGATGTGGCCGTATGCAGGGCTGCTCAAGTCGATGACGACGACCAGCTTCAGTTGAAGGATGGCCCCTTCCAGCTGGGCTGCTGCTGTGTTCTTGCTTGCCAGCACCGTAAGCTGTTCCCGTGTGAAGAGGGGGCCGTGGCCGGGTACAGTGACCCCCTGAACAGCATACTGGTGTGTGGCCGGCTTGTAGGCTGTCACCGCGCCGCTATCCCCGTAGTGAGGGCTGGCGGGATCGGTGATCTTCACCTGTCGCTTAAGCAGGGAGTTCCCTTCCAGTCTCGCTGCTCCCATGATATTCCTCCTGAGCAACAAGTGTGCGAAACAAGGCTTCGGAGCCGGGTCGGGGGCGGGGGCGGGACTAGGACTTGGCCGTGAGCAGGCGCCGTATCTCGTCAGTCTGTGCCCGGATGGCTGTGGTGGAGTCCTTGAGTGCCCTTCCGCCCTTGCGGAGTGTGCCCCACTCGGCATCGAGTTCGTCTGCGCAAGTCTGGATAAGGGACAAGCGGCGCGTGACCTCTGCGAGTCGCTCTGCTGCGTTCATCGGTAACCTCCTTTCGGATTTTGGCGGGCGCCCTCAGGAGCGAGGGCTGTCTTGCGAATGGTTGCGCAGGGGTCAGATCGGCAAGTGGACTGGAGCGCATACCGGACTGAACTCACTCTTCATGGTCTCTACACGCCTATTCTAACATTAGCCGCAGAGAGAGTCAATCAGGTTTGTCGCAGAACGTCACAGGAGGAAGCATTCGCCCAGACAAAAAAAGATCCCCCCTTTACGGGGGGAGGGTGGCCTACTCGGGGTTCTTGTCCACAACGACTTTCCGGGTGAGTTCGGCGAAGATCGCAGCCACAGCGGCGTTACTGCCGCCGCCAACTTTAGCGAGCGGCCCGCTCTTGGACCAATCAACGCTCTCCAGGAGATCGGGGTCGAAGCTGAAGCCCTTCAGTCGGGCCAAAGCGACGAGGGAGGCGCGGTTGGTGGCAATGGAGTCCTTGTCCTTCCAAACACTGACCATCCCTGTGTTGATGCGGTCCCAGAACGCTGCCGTTTCGTCCAGGATACGTTCGAAATTGTCGTCGGTGATGCCGTCTTCCTTGGTCATCTCCTCCACCGCCGCAGCGATGTTGGAGATGCTGAACAGCAGGCCGTGGTCACCGACCCGGTCCTGTCCAAAGGCCGTCTTCCCGGCGAAGGCCCTGGATTCAGCGGCCACTTCCTTTGCCAGCAGTGCCAGCAGGCCGAGGCTGTCGTACGTATACGTCTGCGACTTGGTGACCTTTACGATGGTGCTGTTGATGTCGGAGAATAGCTGGCGTTCTTCTTCATCCGTCAGGCCCACGTAGTAGGTAACGGGCAGGGTGTCCTGGAGTCGAGACGGGTCCAGGCCGGGTAGGGCGAGCTTGGTTCCTTCGAGCCTGTGCTGACCTTCCGGTACGCGCATGACCGCGTCGGCAGTCAGAAACAGGTTTTTGTCAATCACGACGACAGAGCCTTCGGGACCGCGGATGCTGCAAATCACGGAAGGGAAGGCGCCTATACGACGATGGCCCTTATGATCAACGCTTCCGTCGCGGCTGTTCACGTAATCGGCGATTTTGGGGAGCCGGGACTTGGTGATCTTGCGCTGTGAGCCAGAGGCCGGGATCATACGATAGAGTTCGCTGTAGCGCATATTACCCTGGTAGTAGTCCAGGCCCATCGCGTGGCCGGGCTCGGTGGGCAGTTGGATGGCCCACTGAGCACTCGCCGGGCGATTCGCCAGTGTGTTCACGTCGATGCCCCGTTCATTGCAAATGCGACGCAACTCCAGCCGAAGAGCGGGAGGGTCATACTCCTTCAGGGTGTCGGGATCAAGCTGGAGGTGACGCCGGGCGGCGCGTTCGAGGTTCTTGCGGTCCATGGTTTCAAGAACATCCATCGGTAGAATAGCCCCTTCCGTGATAATATCGATGTTTACGGCTTCGCTCCCTGCTCCCGTTCTCCTATGTACCAATCGAAGATGGGAGTGATTACATTTGTATTCTAACATTATGCGCTATGAGAGTCAACACGGTGTGAATCAACCCCCCCCCTTGCAGTACCGATTGCAGGAGGGGGGTGGAGCTAGTAAGGCAGCAACTTCACAGCGTCGGTTTCGCCTGCCATGAATCTGGCAACCTCCGTGAAGTTGTGATGGATCTTGTAGAGCACACGAAACACCTCTCCGGCCATTGCCTGCAAGTGCAGATCGGGCGGGAGAACATAGCCCAGGGCTTTGAACTGTCGCTTCAACACCCGGAGTGCGGCCCTGTGGTTGCCGTCGATGATCACCTGCGGAGGGACCAGTAGCGGGTATTCGACCACGACCAGGGGCTCATGATTCGAGGCCGCTTTGGCGAAGAAGCGAGGGTCAAGGGTGTTATCCCGCATGTTTTCAACCAGGGTACGGAGGTCCACTTCCACGGGCCTCAACCCGACCTCCCGTGCGATCTTGACGGCCAGGGGAATCACCCAGTTGGCGACGTAGAAGCCGCCGCCGGCGAGATCCACCGCCAGCCGGAACACCTGCCCGGCGGAAGTGACGACGATGGGCTTCTGCTTCGCCGCCGTAACTGCGGCCCTGGCCTCCACGATCAGCCCGGGAAGATCAGGAAAGGACCGCTGGGCGCCCGGCTGACGGTGGAAGGTCTCCATAAAGGCGAAGAACGGTTCCATGTTGTGGAAGGGGTCGCTCATAAGCTCCTCCTCAATAGCGCATCGTGCGGGGGAAGGGGCCACCCGCCGCGGATAGCCCCTACTCCTGATCGTCGCTGCCCCAGAAGCGATTCGGCGGAAGTCCGGCCTCTCTGCGGATCTGGTTGTAGCCGGACCTGCTGAGCATGATCCTGACTCCGAACCCCATGTCTTGCCAGGGGTCCTTCGCCACCCAATCCATCGGGTCGACCCGAGAAAGGATTGAGTTGCCTTTGTACTTGACCGACTGGGAGGTCCAGTGCTGAAGGACGTCTGGCAGATCACTCACGGTACACCCGCAGACAATCGCCAGGGCCTGCGCCGTTTGCGGGAGGAAATAGGCCGCAAAGGGTGCGTTTCCACCTGTGCGCGTCACAAAACAAGCCGAGCGGGTGAGCCAATTGCCACTGGGTGTCCGTTCACGGTATTCGTGGCACAGAGTGACGGCCACAGGAGAGTTGCCCCGTGCCTTTGAACTGCCGAAAATGAAGGTGTCGCGGGCGCGATCCCGCTTTGCCCGTTCCCACATGCCCATGATGTTGGCATCGGCGATTTGACTTCCAAAACCCGCGGCAGGGTCGTGAACGATGCTGGGGGCCACCAGTTCCCCGACGGCCACGGCCCGAAGTAGTACCGGAGCGTTGGCCTGCACCCTACCTACGTACCACGCCTTTACTTCGTCTTTGCGGGCCAGATACTCCTCGCGTGCGGCACGGTTCACCCGCTTGGCGAGGTTGTAACGCGCCGTCCAGTAGCGGTCCTTCTCAATCTCTGCCGCGGTGCCAAACCGGGTCGGGTCCAGAGACTGCAGCTTGTACGGCTCCAATAGCTGCTCCGGGGTGCTCCACAGTTCCAGCCCCTTTTCCTGCCGCTCCTGAGCCGCCACAACTGTCTTCTGCAGGTCCGGGGGGAGCGGGAGGAAGGCCACCTCGTCGGGTCCGATGCGGTTCAGGTCAGCTTCGGGCACCAGGTCCTTGTAGCGGTCGACCATCCAATCGTTCTCACGTGTGCCGGGTCTCCAGCCGCCAAGATCGGGCACCTGGGCCGGGTTGGTAACCGCCTCCAGAGTAATGGGGGGCAGTTCCAGGGGCTTGTAGTCGGTCAGCTTCATCAGGCTGCGCCCGGCGCCCAGCGCCTCGGGCACCCGTACCATCTCGCCAGTGTAAGATAGAAGAGGGGTACGATAGTTCTCGACCCAGAAACGCTGTTGAATCAACCCAAACACCATCGTGATCCAGATCAGCTGCACAGGGTCCAGATCGGCAATCCGGGTGATGGGGTCCGGGCGCTCCTGGTAGAGTACAAGTCCCGTACGGTGAGTCTTGTTCAAGGTCATGTCGCCGCTGTCGTTGACCTGAATGCCCAGGACCTGATAAGGGAAATGGTACTTGGACTTCCGCTCGTCGAAGCGGCGCCCCTGCGCGCGGGAACGAGACATGCTCTTTGCCAGCGGGTGGGCGTCTTCGGTCTTGTCGGTCAGGACGGAGAAGGTGCCTCCGTTCTTGATGCCAAAGGCAAAATAGCTGTGCTGGGCTTCGGGTTCCCACATGATGCACAGGGCGACACCGGAGGGCGTGGACGGGTTGCAGAAGGCGCGGATCATGGAGTTGATGTTCCAGAACCTCATGAGGTAGGGGTGGAAGACCGGGAGAGCCCCGTCAGAGTCTCCCTGCATGAACTGATGCACGGTGAGTCGCTGGATTGCCCGCAACGCGTCACGGCGGAGGAAGGCCAAAGAGTGCTTTTCATCGAGCAGATCCAAAACGTCTTCCCGGTCAATGCCGCAGGAGTGTAGAGTAACAAGCATTCCGGCACGGAACTCGTCACGCACGGCGTTCAATTCCTCGGAGCGGAGTAGGTCAAACAACCGCTTTGCCAGGGTTATGTCGCCCCGGATCTCGGCCAGGTCTTGCTTGAGGTGCGGACTGACGTAATCCGGTCCCAGCATTAGAATGGCCGGAAGCCGCCACTGGGTCAGGTATTCCTCCAGGTAAAAGTCGAGGAGGAGGAGTGTCAACAGGCCGCTGGGATCCAGCTTGGCCGAGTCCTTCAGGTCCTCGTTGGCGTCGTAGAGGCCCCAGTGCTTGATTTGAACGCCCTTCTCGTCGCCCAGATCCTGCACTTTTCCGGTCAGCTCCAGCCAGAGATCCAGCGCCTTTTGGACAGTAGCGTTCAGGTTCAACCGATCGGCCTCCTTCAAGCCTGGGGTTGCGCATTTCTCTATCTCTATTGTAGTATTATGCGCTATCGGAGTCAAGAAGGAGTCAGAAAAAGCCCCCGTATGCGAGGGTTGGGATGTGCCCTTAACCAGGGCCGGGAGGCAGGAAGGGGCTGCGGCGCAGTCGTACGCGGCTCCAGTCGGTCGGGCCGAGGCACTTGGTTCGTACATACCGGAGGTTGGCCGGGGCCAGCAGGTGCGGGGCGACCTGCGCCCATTCCCCGAGCCGCTCCTGTGCTGTCTGGCGGGCATCCGAACGGGCAAGCGCCGCAACCTGCATCTTGATCACATGAGAGGTGTTGGGAGAGGAACGAAGGGCGAAAGTCACCTCGTAGTCATAAAACACAGGGCCGCTCAAGCAGATCCCTCCACCTGATGAATGCTCAATGGTCGTCTGGGCGGGGCGCAGAGTAGCGGCACGTGCCGTCCTCGATCAGGTATCGGCCCTTGTCGGCACAGTCGGCCAGAAGTCGGTTGGTGAGGTGTTGCGTCACCAACAGGGCGAGGAGGCATAGCACCGCAGCCCACCCGGCTGTGCGAACGCCCCAAGCCGGAGGCTGGGCGCCGATACCACCGTGGCGCCTGATCCAGCCCCACAGGCCCCAGAGCAGAGTGCAGAATGCCATAAGCGCAGCCACGGATGTCTGGATCTTACCGAGAAGTTGAAGCATCGGGTACGCCGCCTCTCGTGTGTCGGCTCCGGGCGGCGCGTTTCCGTCGAGGGGCATTCTGCCGGGCCTGCTGGATGACCTCCCCCAACGCCACAGGATCAATCTGGAGCATAAAATGGGCCGCTAAGAGCTTCTGAAAGAGCAACACTGTCACCTCGACCAGTTGGGCACGGGTGAGCCGCTGCAAGACCGGGCGCGCGGCCAGCAGCCTCTGGACTTCCTGGAAGGCCCTGTCTCTGTCGCCTACCAACTCGTCGGGAGTGATCACGTCACCGTGACCGACCAGAAACCCATGATCGTCCTTCGGGTTCTCCCGACCGTCAAATTCGACGTAGCAGACCCCGGAGTGGTGCTCAGCTACCACCGTGCCTTTATCGCCCGGCTGGGGCAGTTCTCCGTCATAGTAGCGCCCGTATGTCTCGCGGATGGATTCATAGCCTTCCGGAGTGAGAATAACGCGTGTTTGGGGAGGGTACGTGGGTTCGTCGGGCAAGGTCGGTCACCTCTCTCACAAGGATAGCCGGATGTACCGGGCGCCGCTAGTGAGCCGACTGCTCCTTGCGGGCAAGGTAGGCCTCCAGACAGCAGGCGCGGGCGGCTTCTTCCGTTTCGTGCAGTTCCTCGCATTCTGGGCACTTGCATGCCAGGACCACTTCACTGGAACCCTGGCCGAATTCCGGGCATGGATCACCGTGTGGCTCAAACGACGCGGCTACGGTTTGTTCAACTCCGCGAGAATTCTGTGGGTCGCTGTCTGGGCTTGAGTGAGCAGCATGGGATTGCCCAAGGCTTCCCACAGTGATTCCGGTGTAGGCCGTTTGCTACATACGATATCACGGGCTGCATCGAAATCGTCCATCGACCAGGGCGGGAGCATCTTGATTAAATCGACCATTTCCCGATAGTCGCCCTGTTTCCAGTGTTTCAGCGTGATCCCGCGCTCGCTGTTGCCGGAATCACCGATCCAGACTGTCAGAAGCTCAGGCTGATGAGGGAGGCAGTTGGCAGTCTGCTGGCCGGATTCGCTGTGATAGTTCAGCCACGTCTCGTACAGCCCGACGGTATCGTATCGCTGTACCCTGACCATGCAGGCAAAGACGCCCACCCGGTTGATCACCTCAATACCAGCCCGAACCTCGATTAAGGGGTTCGGCCCCCAACGGCGGATGTTGCTGGACCTTTCCCGAATGAAAAGGACGGCCTCTTTTCCGCGTCCAGGAGTCTCAACGTCATCCAAAAGGGCTGTTCCAGGCTCCTGGGAGCGCAGGAACTCGATTACAGTGACTCTGGGATCCATGGTGAATCCTCCCTCGGAGAGCATCAGGTGAGGGACAGCGGCGGGCGTGGGGTCGTCACTTCCGTGAATTGGCGATTACGTGGAAGTAGTAGTCCGGTCCTTCGCCGGGGCGGGCGGAAAAGAGGTATTGTCCGGCTCTCCCATACGCGAGTTCTCGCAGGTGCAGGCATACAGTGGATTCGCTGACCCCAAACCGTCGCCGAAAGGCTTCGGCCACGTCATGCGTGCGGGCGATTCCCGGCGAGAATTCCTGCTCCCGGGCAATCACATCCACAAGCCGATGAACTAGGTTGCGCCATGTCGACTGGAGTAGGTCCAGGTGAATGAGGGCATGCCGTTCAGGAGCACCATAGGCTACCAGCAAAGGCATTCCCACTGGCTCTGACAGCAAGCGGAGGGCCTTACGGGCGGTCGGGAGATCGCACCCGAGAATGATTGCGGCTTCCTCCCGGTCCTGGTCGGATACCTGCTCCAGTCGCCCAAGTAGCCTCCCGACTGACGGTGCACGTTCGATCAGGAGGGTTAACAGGCGCGCCTGCCCTTCCGTCGAGTCTTTCAGGCTCAGCAGTGCAACTGACCGCCCCGTGTCGGTCAACCGCGCGGAGAACCAGTCGGGCGGTTTTCCTTTCGTCTCGACGACCCCGAGGTAGGAGGCGAAGCGAACATTTGGGGAAAGCGGCGGATTCCGCCAGGAGAAGGATGAGGCGAAGTGCCGTCTGTGGGCAGCTCCGCCGGGCATTCGATGGAGTTCGTTGATGAGAAGGGTAATGGTGCGCCAGGAGACATGAGGACTCAGCGGGCATTCGGTAAGGTCCACAGGGTCACCCCTTCTTTCGCCTAGCCGGGCAGGTCCGGCGGCTCGCACCGCTACTCCCGTTTTCGTCATGGTGAGTCGGATTCCCCCCGGAGGGAAGAAGAATGCTGATCCGCTTCGACGTGAGCCGGATTCGCTCGCTAGCAGGTGGCGATCCCGCTCGGAGAGCCGCGCCGGCCAGCAGGGGGGCCGCGCTTCATCGGGCCACATCAGCACACCGGGTCGGTGATGATGAACTCGGGCGGGCGGGTGGGCCGCGTGTTGCCCGAGGTGTACGCCTCACGGGCGCCCATTGCCTCCCGGTGGGTGTGGAGGCGGTGTTCGATCAAAAGGGCGTCTTCCTCGGTCGCGGCGACCGCCAGCATCCCCCAGCGCTGATCCCTATCCTTCCAGCCCCATACCTTGACCGAGAGATCGGCGTCAGCCAGGATCTGGTCAACGTCAAGACTGGTTCCGAGCACAAGGACTGCTAGTGCCGCCAATAGACGGCCCTGCCAGCTGTTCCGGGCGTGCATGTTGTGGCTGACCTGGGGGAGCATCGGTACGGATTCCCGAACTACCTGCACCAGATCGTCGTTGCTCAGTCTCTCGCGGCGGAGCCATGCGATGAGGTAGTGCAAGAACGCCTGCTCCGCCTCATTCGGTTCATAGAAGTGGCCGGGGCCGTGCAGAAAGGGAGTATCTGTGCCGGGGAATGCGACGACAGCAGCAGCGGCCAGGATCAAGGTCTGCCCGGCGGGAGTGCGGGCGTTCTTTTCGGCTTCCACGGCCACGCGGAGAATATGGGCGGCGACTTCGGGACGGAGCTTGTACAAGACCTTAACTTCGGCGAGGAACTGCCTGGGATCCAGTTGCATGGACAACCCTCGTAAGTGTGCGTTGAGCGGTGACGAGCACTGCCCCTGCCTAGTGCGTTCGGTTCATAAGGTGCCGTAGGAGTCGGAGGAACCTTCCGCCATAGAGCACGAACGCGGCGGGGCCTGCGAGTATCCAGCCGATAAACTGGCATACCCACGACTCGACCCATAGCCCGATGAATACCCAGGCAAGCCCGAGGACAATTCCGGTGATGAGCATGCCGTTGCTGCGTCCGGGTCATTGGCAACTCCTCCCAGTCATATCGAGTTGCAGGGTTACTCCGTGGGGCCGGAAGATTGGAGCGTGCCCAGTTCCATGCGTACGGTCGGCCTCCAATTTGATCTACCCATAGTCTAACATTATACGTCAACGGAGTCAATGAGAGAGCTTAGAGAGAGTCCCCCTCTTGCCAGACTCGCTGAAAGAGGGGGACGGGCTTGTTCGAGCTATGACACCAATGCCTTGGTCCGTCAGGGCATACTGCCGCAGCTACGTTCAGGCCAGGTCGATTCTCACCCGATCTGCGGGAATCTTGACCATAAGCGAGGGATGAGGGAGTCCATTCTTCAACCGGAGGATTACGTAGAGAAACCCGCCCGCCTTGATACTGTTGGCCCAGAGCGTCACGTATTCCCCTACGTCCCGCTTTTCTATGTCACTTCGGGTGGCGCTGAAAACCTCTTGCCACTGGTGGGTCGGGTTCTGGGCGGGCATCTGAATCGTCAGAGTCCCCGCCCAGACCTCGGGGGCCGTCCGGTAGCACTCAACGACGGCCTGAGACCCGTCCATCATCCCGTCGGGCAGGGGGCTCAGGCCAAGTGCGTTCCCCCATGTGTAGGCATAGGCGGCAATCAGCGCCTCGTCGGTCGTTTCGCCTGCTCCAGAGATCGAGATGACCGGGAACTCCTGAAACGCATCGTTGTAAACCAGCCCAAGGCGCACATGCCTGTTAATCGTCAGCTCACCCATGGTCCTTCTCTGCCCCCTTTTTCTCACTGGCAGCACTATTCTCCCTCATCTTACCAACACCGTCCCCCTGCCGCAACGGATCGTCGAGCAGGCGTTGCTGATGGTCCTATCAATTGAATTACTGGCCACATGATGATTGGCTTAGCGTGTCTTGGCGAGGAGATAAACAAGGCAGCCACATTTTTGAATCTATGGGGTGGTCGCCCGGCGAGCGAGTATGTCCCAAAGACCGAGCAAAGCGGGCGGCGGGCAGGTTAGCGGAGTTCGGAGGCGCCTCTCGGCGCCCTCTTTCCTTATCGGGTGTCGAATTAGCCGCAAACTCAGTCGTGACATTGTCGACGGATGGTGCCTGTGCTATCATCAGTTGTGAGCGTCACTTGATGTTGCCGATAGCACGAAGGGGGAATCCGGTGAACCGACATCTGAGCCGCCAGCGAGACCAGTACGTGGACCGTCTGCTGCGGCACATACGCAAGGCTGACCGCTTTCGCACCTTGAACGGGCGGGTCAATTTCATCGTTGGACGAGATCGGGCGGGCATCGAGGTCCAATCCAGTCGCCCGCGAGCGGGAACGGCACGTACTTACCGCCTGGAATTCTCCGAACTGCGCAGGGGTGTGGGCGAGATCGTCGAGGAGGGAATGGCCGACCGGGACAGCCTCATGCAGAAGAACGTCCGGTACACCAGCGCCGTGCAGGGCCTTCTGGTAAACATGCTTCCGAAGGTGTTTCGAAAGATCCGCCTGGTCACCGGGCGCCTGCTGATTCGGCTAACCTCTGTCCGGGTCTATGTTGGGGGCACCGAACATAACCCAGACGCCATCGACGCCGCCGACAAGGCCGGGGGCGCCTTCCTGATGATGAGCTACTATCGGCTGAAGGACTGGCTTACCGGGCGAGGGGGAGCACCCCCGGCATGGCTGCGCCATGCACAAGCGAACCAGCAAGAGGTGCTCTTTGAACCCGGCGAATTCACCGAGTGGCAGCGTCGAAAAAAGGGTCTCCCGGTAGAGAACCCGATCACCCAGGATCGTTACCTGGCATTCTTGCGGCAATTCAAGCCGAAGCGGGCGATAGCGCTGGACAAGGTAGGTGACGCGCGACAGAGCAGGCGGAACTTCTTCGATTCCGTGCGCCAGGGCTTTACCAACATCATCCCGATTTTTCACTATGGTCAGCCGTTCAGTGTCCTCAAACGGCTGATCAAGCTGACGGCAAAGCGTGGCTGGGCTGGTCTGGTGGCCTTGGGTGGGCATGTGGACCTGCCGGAGAAAGTGCGGGGTGACTGGTTCGCGGAGTGCTTTGAGATCGCAAATGGGCACCCGCTGCATGGCCTCGGGGTCGGTGGATTCCTGGTTGCGATGTTCCCGTGGTTCAGCGTCGATAACACTACGTATTTGTGTGCCAGGGCGCGCGGCGTTGCCAAGGTACTTACCGATGTGGGAAGGCTCGATGCTACATGCGGGAAGGCGAAGGCCCTGGCAGCGAACGTAGGCTACACCATCAGGATGGGGACTCGACGGCTTAAGCGCGATTTCCAGATGCGCTTCGATGAAGCCCTCACAGTTGCATGATTTCGACCGCTCTCCCGGCGATGGGGAGCGGTTCTTCCGTCTTATCCGCTTTCGGAGTCGAAACAGCCTAGACGGCATATCGTTGATGATGTTATTATCGTGTCATGGTGCCGAGTGATGAAGGGACCATTAGAAAGGAGAGCTGCTTATCGCTGCTTGGTGTCCGAACCGCCTGCCGCTGGAGCAGTACGTTGATTCGCTGTATGCGCAGCTGAAGCGACGTTCCCGGAAGGCTGCGAACTTTGTAACGGCTGGGGGGACTCCAAACTGGATCGTGGGGCGCAATCGGGGTGTCCTGCGCGTCGTTGGGAGTCGGGTGGCTCACAACGCACCGAGATACTCCGCACCGGGCTTCACCCTGGATGTGCGGGAGTGCCGGGTGGCGATAGATTTGTTGGTCCGCAAGGGCCGGGTGGGTCTCAAGGATCTGGAGAAGGCCGGGCATCATTCGTCAGCACACGCCGGGCTGATCCTTACGTTCCTCGCCGAGTACGTCATGTTGGTTAAGCTGTTCACCCGGCGACTGTTGCTTCGCCTGCGCCGACCCCGTGTCCATATTGGCGGGCTGGAGCGCGAAGGTGAGGAGATGTTCCGGGCAGTTGCAGAGGCCGGAGGCGGGTACCTTCTCATGTCGTACTACTACGTCCGACAAACACCCCGGGGCCGGGATGGCGGACCCCCGGCCTGGAAACGGCATGCCGCCAAGTTCGAGCAAGAGATCCTGAAAGACTGTGGCATGTTCAGCTTCGAGCAAGAACGGAGGCGCGCCATCAAGAAGGGGCAGGTCACCCCTCCCTTGGATCTGGAGTCTCTCTGTGATGCCTATTGCGACTGCCTGATAGCTGAAGGCGCCGAGCCGTACACCTATATTGCCCTGGACGTAATGGGCAACCCACTAGCAACCAGGCGGCTGCTGATCAGGATGCTCCAGCGTGGCCTTCGCCCAATCCCGGTATTCCACTACCACCCGAGGTGGCGGGAAGGCGTTGGCTGGGACGAACTCTACTGGCTGTGGAAGCAAGGTTTCGACGTTCTTGCGCTTGGCAACTCGGTTGGTGTGCCGGAGGCAGAACGCCGCGAGTGGGCGGCAGAGGTGATGCGACGGGTTCCGGCCTCCCGTCAGAACTACCACGGTCTGGGCTTTGGCTCCCTGACGGTCGCCCTTCTCCCATTCTATAGCGCAGACGCTACCACTCATAAAGTTGGCCGACAGATCAAAAGCAAGAAGGGCACTAAGGGCGGGCGTGTACTGACCGACTTCGGCCAGCTGAAGAGTGCCGTCGGGGACCGTGAGGCGGTGAAGCTCAACATTCGCTATCAGGTGGGAGTTGGGGAACGCTTCAGCCTGAGCGGTGGCGGCATCCAGAAACGCATGGACGAACTGCTGGACCAGCGCGCAGATCTGACCGCGTTCGCAACGTAGATCCGAAAGGAGGGCGAATCACGGCATGGCTGTCCCAAGTGCCGCTACGTATATGCTTCGGACCTATGCTGGAGAACGCGGCTGGATTCCGGCTCTCAAACAGCCCGTGAGCCTGAATATGGCCCTGCGTCTGTTTGCCGAAGGAGCCACTCAGAAGCACCCCGAGTTCTTCCGTATCACAGATGCGTCCACCGGAGAAGTCTACCGGGTTCGCTATGACCGACTCACCGAGTACAGAGCCCTCGCCGCGGAGTCCAAGCAGGACGCCAGCGAGGGCGGGGGCGCCCGTGCGTGAGGCATGGCCCTACCGGGGCCTGCAACACGCCGTCGCAGGCTTTGTGATGACCGAGCTATTGGATCTCCGGGCCGATCTGACGCGGCCCGTTCGGCTGGATGACCCGCTCTTTCGGTATACGACTGCACCACTCCTGACTTCTGGCCGGGTGCGAGATCACCTGCGGCTGGCTTGTCGGGAGTGGTTCAGAATCCGGTGCACGATCCAGGACGCCAACTCCTGGGCGGTTTTGGAGGATGCCGTGCTCTGGATCTCCTCACGGCTCCGGGCGATTCCAGGCTTGCCGCTGACGTTGCCTTGGGAGGACCGCACTCCGGAGGAAACTGATGCAATCGTGCGGATGGCTGGGGAGATCATGTTCGCCCCAGGCCAGATGGTGCCGATCCTCTCCATCTCTAAGGGAACGCCCTGCTGGTGCGGTAGCGAAGCTCCTTACCTGGAGTGCTGCGGGGTGAATTGGGAGCCAAAGGCGGAACACAGCCTGCGACAGCGCCCACCGTTCCGGTCTTGTTCTCAGGGGCTGCACTGACTGACCGGACGCCCCAAAGGAACGCTGACAGCGTGGCTCCCTGGCTCCCGGTGGAGGGATTGCTGGGATTGCGGTTCAATGTGCGGCCCCGGCCCGGGCGCCCGTGTGCCCGGAGACGAAAGTTTGAGCGGGAGGAGGGGGCTTTCGTGACCTTGAGCATACTAGGGCGCGTGTTCCTGGCATCAGGAGGATTGTCCGCCGCAACTGCCATCTACTACCTGGCCGGCTTCCTTTCGGTACGAGAGGTTCGTGGCCCCGGCGACTCTGCTAGCGCCTGGAGAGAGATGCACCTGGCACGAGTTCGGGTCTGGGGAACCTGTGCCGTTGGCTCCTTTCTCTTCGGAAGCCTGATGCTGCTCGCGGCTAGGCTGATTTGACTCCTTCAGGCGGCTGGCCCCGGACTTCCGTCCCTAATCGACAAGGAAGTGATCCTTTGTGGCGAATCGCCGCGGCCAGATGCCGCCCAAGGGGAAGTCTGTCCCGCCCGGGGTCATTGCGGAGATCCTGATGCGGATTCCGAACGTGGTCGTGGTCGGCCTCACCGCTTCAGAATGGTGCCGGGCGAAACGCCTGCTATTGCGAGATCGAGTGGCCTTCCACAGGGCGCGCCGGAGTGGTCTGCTCCGGCTACAGCCGCCAGATAGGGGAGAGAACCCCTTTGCCGGCGATATGGATGATGAAACCCCATTCTAGCCTGTCGCCTCGCCGCTTCATGTGGCGGGGCCTTCCATTGGATATTGACTCCGTTAGCGCCTAAATGTTACAATTGAGAGGTAGAAGGAGGGATCCGGTGAACGTGCGTGTAGACCTGACAGCAGAGCAGCTTCGGCTTGTCAACCACAAGGGCGGTCCTGCGGCGGTCGATGCTGTGCCAGGGGCAGGGAAGACGACCGCAATTCTGGCCCTGCTGAATAGCCTGCGGGAGCGCGGGGTAGACCCCCGGCGAATCCTGGCGGTGACGTTTACCAAGGCGGCGGCGGATCAGCTCCGCCCTAAACTAGCCGCCAAGTTCGGCTGTCCTGAATTCGCCAAGGCTGTTGATTTTAGGACACTGCACGCCTTTTGCTACTTGATTCTTCGGCACGCAGGGGCGCCGTACTCCGAGGTCATCGCGGACCCGGGTCAGTATATCCGGCCAATCATGCAGGCCGTCGGCATGCAGAACACGGACGTAAACGCAGTGGAAGGCATGGCGACAGACATTTCCCGGTACATCATGAACGAGCGGCCCAAGGGGTATCATCCCAACAGTTGCACCCCTGACCTGTTCTTCAAGGTGTTGAATGAGTATACCCGGATCAAGAAGGAAGAACTGCGGAAGCCGGACTTCTCCGATCTGATCGAGGAAGCCGCTCATCTGCTGGAGGCCGAGCCAGCAATGCGGGATTATTGGCGTGGGAGATACGATTGGCGGATTATCGACGAGCATCAGGACACCAGCCCGCTTCCGTGGAAAGTCGTGCGGCTGACCACCCCTGAGCCCGATACCCAGCCGAATCTGGTGGTGGTGGGGGATGCGGACCAGGCGATCTTTACCTGGGCAGGAGCCACAAACCGCTTTCTGGTCCACTTCGACAAGGAGTATCCCGGGGCGGTGACCCTGCCATTCAGCCTCACCCACCGCTGCCCGAAGGCCATCATGGAGCCTGCGGCCAGGATGATTGTCCACAACACGCAGCGGCTGGCAAAGAACATCCACAGCGACAAGCCGGGTGGGCGCGTTACGATTCATCGCCCAGCCGATCCTGCCGAGGAAATCAAGCAGGTAATCGCCAAGCTGAAGGCCGCGAAGGACGCCGGACGCGACATGCGGGACTTCGCAGTTCTCTACCGGACACACGCCCAAGCGCTCCCGCTGGTGCCCCGGCTTGAGGAGGAAGGGATTCCGTTCTACCAGATCGGTGGAGTCAAGGACCCCTTCAGCAGATGGATGGCCAAAGACGTCCTGGCGTTCCTTCGGGTCGCTCACGGTAAGGGTAATGCAGGGGATGATCTGGACCGGATTCTCCGCCGCCCCCGCCGGGAGGGGTTTACGTCACCGTTCTTCAAAGACCTGCTGGCGGGCGCCAAGCGGGCCAGCAAGAACGCGGCGGAAGCCTTGGCTTATCTGGAGCGTAACGGCGGTTTCTTCATCAAGCGGGAGGTTCAGGATCTCAATGAGAATCTAGCTACGCTCACGTCGCTGACTGCGGTGCAGGCGATTGCCTTCATCCTTGGGCCGATGGGTTACCAGCGAGGAATGCGCGATTACTGCGAGTGGTCTGGCTCCGATTTTGAGGAAGCCCTTGATCATCTGCAGGCGCTCTCGCTTCTCCCGAAGGAAGGCGCTCCAGCCTCTGCGTTTCTCGAAATCGCCGCCACCCCCCCGAAACCCCGGAAGGAGAGAGACAATATCTCCAGGGTCGGTGTCTGCCTGACCACGGGGCACAGCGCAAAGGGACTTGAATGGCGAAACCCGATCATCATCGGTGCAACCGAGCAGATGCACCCCAGGGTCACGTCCAACGGCGGCGAAGATATTGAGTCTGCCAGACGTCTGTTTTATGTGATGATGACGCGGGCAATCGAGGAACTGGACATCTATGTGCCTCTGAAGTGGGGACCGGGGAAAGACATTCTCCCGTCTCCGTTCCTCGGGGAAGCCGGATTGGTGAGTTCAGATGGGTCCGGTGCCGGGATGGCGCCCCGGCAGAGTCAGCCCCGGTATGAAGCTCGGGGTGGCGGCGGCCGGAAGTGGGATGACTACGACGATGAAGACGATGGCCCATCCTGGGTGAATGGTCGCCGCGCCTGGCAACCCTCTGGCGCTCGGTATGGTCGCCGTTAGGAGCTCATGTGGTTTCTCGGACTGGTGGCCTTGGCTACCAGTCTTTTGTTCGTGCGGATGTGATGGTGGGTTCATCACAATTTCGCTCCAACTGATGATGGGATTATGATATACTTGGGACAAGAAGGGGGCGTGCTGGCTAATGACCATTGCAGCGGAGACAAAGCTGGTGTACTACTATTCCTGCCCCTGCGGGAATCGCACCTTCACCGAGGCCCGAGCCCGGCACGTCTCCTGTGTCCGGTGCGGTGCCATGAAAGAAGAACGGATTCCCCTGGAGGAAGCCAGGGCAAGGATGGCCCAGAGCAGCGGGAAGACGGCTAAGCCCCCAGGCCACTCGCGTGCTCCCGATACACCCAAGCGCCGGACGAGGCCGGATGCACAGCTGGCCGCTGATCAGTCCCCAGGGGCAGCAACAGCGACCAGCATCCCAGCCCGGGACGCCAACGCATCTTTCGCCCGACCTACGCAACGGTCTGAGAATGGGCCGCAGGCACGCAAACGCAGCAGCCCCACCGCCCCGGAAGCCGCCTACGACTTCTCTCCTGATGGAGAAAAGGGCTCTGACCGGGAGACGCGTGATCCTCACGTGGATGCCGGCCCTGGCGTAAGCAGCGGCCCCGAGACATCGGGCGTGACTCGCGCCCGAACGACCGGGGTCATGCAGACCACCCTGTTCGATGGGCCAATCGCCTACGTTCCTGAGGCGAAGCCCTCCTCACGGCTGGTCGGGTAAGAAGTCGGGCACCTGGCAACAGGTGCCCTTGCGCGGATTCCGGCGTGAGTGAAGTCTGAGGGGAGGGAATGGCCTTGAAGCGAGGTTGGATGCATGTCGTGCCTGCACTTCTGGTGGGAATGGCAATGGTGGGGCCAGTCGGCCATACGGAGGCGGCATCTGCGCCGCCCAAGCGAATCGCAGTCAGCGAGAGTGTAGCGAAGAAAATGTGGCTGCGCCCCAAGAACAGGCTCCCGGACGGCAGGGTCACAGTCACTGTGAGCAGCTACCAGCTGGCCCAGCTCGATAAGGACCGGACGGCCTACGAGGAGATCCCTACTCGATCAGTCAACGGGATAGACTGGGCGTGTTGGTTCAGCAAGAAGTGCGATCCGTGGGGAGGCTCCACCAGTTCGGGCTCTGGCTCGGGAAATCCGTCCGGATCCAAGCCGAGTGGTGGAATTGACTGGGCGTGCTGGTTCAGCAAGAAGTGTGATCCCTGGGGAGGGGCCGGGCCAAGCAGTCCTGGCTCGACGACCCCCGGCGGGTCCAGCGGCCCGGCCACGAGTGTGACAAGTCCTTCCAGCGTCTACCGACCACCCAAGGCTGGGACAAAACCGAAGCGCATGTACCCGCCGACTACCCAGATCCCCTTCGGAATCCGGGTGGTGTACGGAGACGAGTGGCTCTATCCGGGTGCAGTCCGGGGAGGAGCGGGAGTGACTGTTGCTGTGCTAGATACCGGATACTATGCTCATCAGGATTTTCTGCGTCCGGATGGTACGAAGGTGATTACCGGATGCAAGGACTATCTGAGCACCTCAAGTGTCGTGTCTTCCTGCCAGGACTATAACGGCCACGGGACTCATCTTGCAGGCATCATCGCAGCAGCAGCCGGAACAGACGGGCAGGGAATCATCGGCGTCGCACCGGAGGCGACGATACTCAGCTACCGCGTTCTGGATCGCTACGGCGTGGGGTATGCAGACGACGTAGCCCAGGCGATCCGTGATGCCGCCGACGCTGGGGCCAACATCATCCTGATGGCGTTCAGTGGCGCCGAGGACTCCGATTTGGAGCGGCAGGCCGTCACCTATGCGGTGAGCAAGGGGAGTCTGCTGATCGCTTCGGCTGGCCCTCTCGTAGGTGGCGCACAGGTTCAGTATCCGGCCAAGTATGGCGACGTGACCTCCGTCGGACCATCTGATTTGGGGTACTTCGGTGTGGGGCAACGCGAGCAGGCCGATCTCAACGGTCCTGGGCATATGGTCCTGTCTACAGCCACCAACGGCAAGTACACCTCCATGACGGGCACATCCCAGGCCGCAGCGCACGTCGCCGGGCTGGCCGCAAAGGTGTGGCAGGGGAATTCCGCTGCAACCCGTGGACATCTCCTCCGCCTGGCACAGCAGGGTGGCATGGACGCGGTTCCCCAGATACAGCCCGCAACCCTGTTCTATCAACCCTGACCCGCCGTTCCGCTACATTCCCGGAGCGTTTCCAAATGAGGGGCGCTGACTGCAAGGTCAGGTGCCTCTCTTTTTCGTATGGCCGTGTGCATCCGGCTTTTGCGGGTACAACGGAACGCGCCGAAGCTCTCATCAGGTAGACATGCTTTTATGCGCCATCGGAGTAAAAGGGCTTGACCCACTCCGCTTGCTAATGCTATCATCAAAGTAATGACGCCGTTTGATGATTAGAACATACAACACCCTGACGGGGGATTCTGACAGGAGGACGTTAATGAGCTATACGATGCATGCTGCTCAGGCTGAGAACACTCCGGAATTGGCGATTGCTCAGCCTGCCGCCGCTCCCAGCTCGGTTTTTGCGGAACGCGGGGTCTCTGTGCCGCGAGAGACGGTAGTCATGCACCTCTTCCGGCACTTTGCTGCTGGCTTTGACGGCTGGAAGTACCTTGCCGGGAAGTACCCCAATCGGGTGAACCTGGGGAAGATGAGCAACGAGCGGCGGGTCTACGCGCTCTTGAAGGTCTTGACGGATGACGAGCTTGTTCTCGAATTCGCCAGCCTGTTCAAGCCTACGCCCGCTTACCTGGAGGCTGCTGGCATCTGCGAAGAGGTTGCTATGGAAGTGTACGAGGGGCTGAGCGACGAGAAGGCCCTGGCGTATCTCTCCAGCAAGCAGATCCTCCCGGCGGCGTTTCACGTCTTGGCCGACCGCTGGTGGAACCGTCGGCGCTATTGATAGCCCATGGAGGTGGCCTGTGACCGGGTCGGGGGCTGTCTGAAGGAGATCGCAGGTCCGGACGCAGCGTGCCAGTGCGACCACTTCGAGCGAACCGTGGAGGCAATTGTCGGCGCGGTGGAGCGTGCACTGAGCCGGGACGCTGCGAGAGAAACCCAAGCCGTCCTTGCTTCGCTTGACCAGCTAACCCTTCGAGGCGTTGGCAGCGGTTGCGAACGACATCGCCTTGCCTTCCCACGCGGATGAACGTGCTGTTCACATCCATGATGTGGCTGGCAGGCTACGGGCCGCAGCGAACGCTGATGAGGTCACGGAATTGGGTCTTCGTATTTGGCGGTTGAAGCCGAAGTTGTGAACTGGAGACAGTTCCAGCGGAAAGGGCGATTTTCTGTGGACAAGCCAGTGGTCGTTATTCCTCGGCAAGTGCGGCGTCAGGAGGATATGTCTCCTGATGGGACTCTGACCCTACATTTGCAGCAGGACGGCGATGTCGTCGTGATCGTCAACGGATACGATACGCACGGCGAACGTTCCATGGTGTCCGTTGAGTTCTGCGCCGGTGGTGGGGGCGGAATGTCACCTCGAACTGTGGAGGCACTAAAATTGCTCATGGCGGCGATGCAGGCCGATAACGACGCAGGTCCGTTCGCCCGTGACTATGAGCGGCGATACCGTTTTGACCTCCGCGAACAGGATCGGGACTTCTCCCGGTAACGGCTCGCTCCTGGGAAATCCCTGGTCGGCCTTCAGCCGAAAAGCGCGCGTGCCCTGGAATTGTTGAGCGGCCTATTCCCGCAGAGATGAGTGAGGTTCGTTCTCACATGGCCCTAAGCAGAAGTCAGGGGGTATGTGCCGATGCCATCTAGATACACGCCAATTAGCGGCGTAACCATGCCCCGGGAATCCGAGGTACTAGAGGAGTGCGGGTGGCACCCTGCCGCATGTGATGTAGGCATCTGGCATAAGGACACCTGCACGGGCAACCTGGGGCTTCAGTCGCTTGCCCTTTACGCTGACAACACGGCCTTTCTACGTATAGAAGTGCCCCGTGAGGCTCTGGCTGGACTGCTCCGCTATCTGCGCGAACACGTTGAGCCTCTCGGGAAGCAGAAAGGCGAAGGCCCTGCAAGTGATTCGGGTGCAGGTGGATGACGGCTTTGCCGCGCTCCGGGCGATTTCCACGGTGCCGATCTGAGCCGAATGCTTCAGGTGCCGGAAGCGCCTAGCCTGGAGTGTAGGGGGCCGGCAAAGACGCAACAGTGATAAGGGGGCTAATCGTGGCCGGATACAGGAGAATGGCAGTGGTTCGGGAGATGGAACGACTTCTGCAGGACGTTTACGGGGTGCCCGATGATCTGCTGAAGGCGATCGATCTGTCAGTCCTGACGGTAGCTCAGATGCAGGCCGTCGGGAAAGCGATTGCAGCGGGCTACGCGCATGGGCAATAACAAGCGGGGATCCCGGTTAGCCCGAGCGCATCCGGTCGGTGCCCGGATGCGACGACGCCCACACATGGAAGGGGAGAATCGCAGGTGGACAGGCGCACTCTCTTCCTGCTCCTGGTTCAGACCGAGGCGCTGTGTGTCGAGATGTCAGATCGGCGATGGCGCTGGCCGTGGCAGAGCGCGCGGCGGGCCGGGATGGCTGCGGCTGTCGTTGCCAATGCCGCTGTGCTGGATTTGGACGAAGTGTACGCGGACCTACACCTCGCGGCCAAAGAGTACGTCGCCTATGCCTACGGGCTGTCCGACCGCAGACCCCCGTTTGCAAAGATTGGCCCTATCGACATGGTCTTTTCTGAGTACACCACATAGACTTCTGGACATATCTGAAGTTTACAGGGGGACGACCCGAAGAAGGAGGACTCCATGCGTAAACTAGCGGCAATCGGCGCCATGCTTGCGGCGACCTCTCTGATGTCGCTGTCATATGCGGCGCCCGGCCCTACGAAGCCCATCGCCGTTGCGACCACGGGGCCGTTTGCTTCGGCAGCTGAAGTCGCAATGAGGATCGAGTTCCAGGAGCGGTGGGCCTGGGTCGATCTACTGGGGGATACATACGGCTACCTGGGCTACCACCTGGCCGAAGAATACAGCTTGCCACACTGGCTTGTGCGTAGTCTGATCCGGGTGGAATCGGAAGGGAATCCTTCTGCCACAAGCCATACCGCCGATCATGGCCTCATGCAGTTGAATGACGTTCTGTGGCCCTCGCTCGCCGTCGAACTCGGACTCCACAACCCGGACCCTTACGACCCGGAGCAGAACCTTCGGATGGGTATGGCTCATCTGTCGAAGCTCTACGGCAAGTACGGTGACTGGACCTATGCGCTGACGGCCTACAACATGGGCGAGGCGGGCCTTGAAAGGCACATCCATACCTCGGGCACCGCTGAGAGCGAGTACAGCCGAAAAGTGTTGCAGGGCAGGTCAGCCGCCCCACCCCATTCAGGGCGGGGCCTGTAAGGCCCCTGGCCTCGGTTAGCGCTTGTCGACTACGCATGGCGATAGGGGGGAAGCATGATCTCGCTCGGCAAACTGATTCCGGCGCCGCCTGACGCTCCGTGGGAGGATGAGTGGTCGCCAGTCATCGACTGCGGGAGTTGCCGTCAGGCCCACCCCCTGTCTGGGGTGTGCGACGAGTGCGGCGCTCTCCTTTGTGCGGAATGCAACGATCTGTCCAAACCGTGTCCGGTATGCGGGGCTACGGTCAAGGTGGCCTAATTGCCCTGCTGCCCGCTTTCATTCCCCGATTTCTGATAGTTGGCGCAGGGGTATTGCTATTCGCTAGTGCTAATGCTATCATCAGAAGCAACGAATGATCGGTTACGGCATCATCACACGGGAGGGGAATACTTGTCGGCTCCGCTGTCTACGGAACGATTCTTTGAGCTCCAGCCAGACCAGTTGATCACGATTGCGCCTGGGCGTGGGCCGTTCAACCGTGACCCTTTTCTTGCCAAGGTGGAGCAGGCAATTGCGACCAATCCGGCAGTGATCTATGCTCGGACCACGAAGACCATGCGTCAAGTTCGACTTGTTCCAGTCTACTCAGGAGCGAGATGCGAACGCTTCCGCCTTACAGGCAGTGCGGGCGAATGGCAGGTGACCCTCGGGTACGACAGGGACTTCCTGACGCCCACAGACGGCGGAAAGTGAACCTGGGTCTGCGTCCTCTTGCTTTGGGTCCACACTCTGATGACGGAGGTCGGCTTTCAATGTTCGAAGTCAAGACCATTTCGGGCGGAGTCGAGGAGACGGTTCTGACCACCTATAACGGGCAGAAGGCAAAGGACAGGTTCGAGCGGGAAGGCGCTGGCCTGAAGGGCAAGTCCTCTGGAGAGGTGCGGCTGATCAAGGATGGCGCGATCATTGACCGTGCTGATCCACGCACCGTATCGAAGGCAAGTTGAGTCGACCTGCTTGGTAAGTCAGGGGAGAGGCACGTGAACCTCGGGGTCATCTGGCAAGTCAGCGCCCTGGAGCAGGGTGGATGCGTGTATGTCGCGCGGGTGGCAGGGATCGACGCTCTGATGGACGAGCGATACGGCGGAGTACTGCTCTTCTTCAGTTGGAGTGCAGATGACTTCATCCGCCGCTACAGTGACCTCGGAGAACCAAAGGCGCCGCTGCTCACGTCTATGTTTCCGGCGGCTTGAATCAAGGGACAGGCCGGAAAGCGCGGCCTGTCCCGTTTGCCGACAAGGAGCCCAGCCCGATCTGAAACCCCACGACACCCTGCCTCCCATCGGCAGGGTCTTTCTATGTCATTTCCATCATGTTATGCGCATACAGAGTCAAAACAATGGACTCCATCTTGTGCTGATGCTATAATTCTGTATAGATGAATCATGATGATAGCACCGTCAGGAGTGTGAATTTGATGCTTGCCCGTACGCATGTTTGGGTTGCGGCCGGTGGACTTGCTGCCTACGGAGCCGTCTCGGGGCACAGCCTCGGCTGGGCTGGCTGGTTGGCAGCGACGATTGGGGCACTGCTACCTGACGTTGACCACGCGCAGAGCACATTCAGCAAGAGTGCTGGTCGGGGGTGGGCACCGGGTGTGCGGCACCGAAGCGGGACGCATACCCTCCTTGCCTGGGTGATCGTGAGCGCTGTGGCCGGGATGGCTCTGGGTTTTCGGAATCCACTGGCCTGGGCGTTCTGTTGGGGGTATCTCAGTCATCTTTTGGCCGATTTGCCCTCTGGAAAGGTGCCGCTTCTCTGGCCCGTGGTCAGGCGCCGCTTTGGCCTCTCGCTTATTAGGACAGGTGGGCCACTTGAGTTCCTCTTGCGGTATACGGTGATTGCTGTGGTGATATTCCTCCAGGCGAAGTCGTACTTCCCGAGCGTAGCCGCTCCGGCACTTCTGGCACTCTCAGTGGTCGGCATCAGAGCGACAAGGCAACTACCCAAGGCCCTGTAAGGAGGGTGCCCCATGGCGAGAACCCTGGATCACAAGAAGGCAGACGCACTGTTTGACGAGATGCGGGCGCTGAGCGGCTCGTTCAGGACCTGCATCCAGCTGGAGGATCGGGAAAAACTGGCGGCTCGGTACGGGCTGACTCTGGCTCAAGTCGACCGACTGGAGGTCCGTTTCGGAAACTTCTTCAACAAGGTGTATAACATGCTGGAGGGCCGGGCCTACGCTAACCGTCGCCCGCGCCGGAAGGCCCGCTACTCAATCGGAGGTGCTCAGGGTGGCGACAAAGCAGATTAGCAGTGCGATGCTGGACCTGATCCTGGCCCTAAAGTCCTTGCGCGAGTTAAGCATCCACAAGGCCCGTGGGGGGCGAGTGTGCATAGCCCAAGGAGTGCGGGGACTTCTTCTTCGGCCTCGACAACGCGCTACTTGAGCGGTTGGGCGTCCCGAAGAATGCGTTCTCCTTCCAGTGTCTGATCAACACCACGATTACAGAGAGCATGATGACGACCGCCGCAGATTCTAACGGCATTATCCATTACGACCCCAACAGCCCCGAGTACCGCCCATATTTTAGAAGGAGGCGTTGCAGCCTGATCGCCACGAAATCGCCGAAGCACTTTGCCCCGGACGACGAGGGTGCCTGTTGGGTCACGAAGGGGCCGAGGATCATCCCGGCGATCCTCCTGGAAGCCTACGACCGCGATAGGCAAGGAAAAGTGGAGTACGCGAACAGATCAACCGAGGTCGTTTACGCCTGCCAGATTCACGACACGCATGAGGACGCCCGCGAAGACGTACAGCAGTTCTTGGCCCGGCGCGGGTTGTCCAAGACGGGGGTGGCCTAGGGAGCGTGATCGACCGCCTGGCCGACGCGATGATGCGCAATCCCGGTCTTGCACGTGGGAGCGGCACCCTATAACTACTCATAACCGCCTCCCTGCGGCTTCAGAAGCCCAAGGGGGGCGGATTCCGTATTGACTCCATTGGCGTATAATAGTATCATTGTAATTGGGAGTTACATCGGAAAACACGCATGGAGGCGATTCCTGAAATGGCGTTCAGCCTGGCAAACATTCTAAAGTGCTGGCTCGATCTCACCGAGTCCGAATGGAAGGCCCTACCTCCGCGATCCGAAGTCCCCGCGCCCCCCCGACCTTACGGGCCGAAGCGTATCCACCTCGTCAGCCGGGGGGCTTTCTCCGCAATTGCGCCCTCTTAGCCGCATCCAGAGTCGCGCAAGCCGTTGCCTTTCATTGGTTGATGATGCTATAATCCAAGTATGATGATTTGTGATGACCCGATTATCACCACTATATCTTCTATCCTTGATTGGGGGAAATGGAGGCAGCAGCCGTGCGCTATTGGTTCTTCAGGCGAGACCGTGCTTCGGGTTGGCAAGATGACCCTATTCGTGTGTTCCAATGGCTGCAAATATGGAACCTCCTCCTCCAGGAGTCGGGTCTACCCCGGCGGAACAGGGCGGCGTTTCTTTCGGCTCGGGCGGGGCATCTCGGGGTTTCGTCTGACACCTTGGAGACGAGCGCGATGCTCCTGGCTCTGAACGAACGAGCAGAAAAGCGGTTTCGTAGGCTGGAACGCAAGCATAAGCGCGACCAGAATGCAGGCCCGCACAACCGGATGTAGTCTAGCAGCTACTCGTCACCTATCTTCCGACAAGGAGGACCTCTTCGTTCGATGCCCATTTCTGTCGGCCCCAAAGAACTTGTGCAAGTCCCTGACGTCCCCGAGGCCCTGGATGGCGTGCTTTGTGTAGAACCGAACACATTCATCTACCTTGCTTACTGGAATGAGGCTGACCAGGGAGTGAGTGTGAGCGGCTTCACCACGACGGGCCATACCTGGAGCCATGTCGGCAAAGTGGCGGCAGGGTGGTTCGCCCGTTTCGTCGCACAGGAGCCTATGAACCTGTACGCCCTTATGGGTGACGGAGCCGAAACGGCGTTGATGGTCTACGCCGAGACCCGCAAGACGGTCCTGATCCGCCTTGCCGACGTGGAGGAAATCCGCGGCCTGATGGTCGCCCAGATGAACAAGGCAGCTAGAGAAGGGTCGTTGGTTCCGATAGCCCCAAACAGCGTGAACTAACCATGGGGCGCATCTCGGCGGGATTGCCGGGTGCTCGCCTGAAGGGAGGTTGCCAAGGTGCCGTCGCCCATCGACACGGAGATCAAGGCCCGGCTGCAGGAACTGGAGAGAGCGAGCAAGTCTGCGAAGATCGAGCTACGCAAGCTGAACCAGAATCAGGAACGGAAACGCTGGCCGGGAGCCAAGTCATTGGACAAGCGCCCGGCCTATTTCCCTTGGCGTGCCGCCCTTCTGCGGGAACAGGAGCAGTATGGCCTGATCAGGGCTGAGATCCGAGAAGTGCAGGAGGTGCGCCGGGTGGCCGACGCAATGCAGGAGATCGGGCAGATGCACGCAGACGGGGACGTTTTCTTTGCGATCCAGCCGGACACCCGGCTGTACCTCGTCGCGTCGTTGAGCGACGGGACGCTTTGTGTGACAGGGTATACCTATTCCGGCGGCTCGTGGACCCATTCCGACGTACCATCGGAGCAAGCGGCCCGGTGGTTCGGATGCCCGCCGTTCAGCAGCTATTCTCTCGTTGGCCGGGAGGCCACGCACTTGCTTGTCGTAGACACGCAGACTCGCAAACTGTACGCTGCGGCCAAAGATGCTGTCGCCGTGTGGACGTGGTTCCTGCTCCACATGCTTCGAGGATACCCGGCCCCTGCTACCCGGTTCCTGCATTAGGGGAGGTGCCCGTTCTGCCCGATCTGATCATCGCCGAGAAACCGTCTGTGGCTCGCTCGATTGCCGAGGCATTGGGCGGCGCCACCAAGAAGGGCGAAGGTTTCCTGGAAGCCGGGGGGTACGTAGTCACCTGGGCTATCGGACACCTGGTCGATATTGGGAAGCCCGAGGACTACGACGAGAAATACAAGTCGTGGGACCTGTCCTTGCTGCCAATCATGCCGGAGCGGTTTCGCACGTTCGCTCGATCCCGTGACACACAATCCCAGCTGAAGACCATTGGGGAGCAGGCCCGATTGTGCAATTTCATTATTTGTGCAACAGACGCCGGACGCGAAGGTGAAGCAATCTTTCGCTTAATTTATGAACATTTGAAACTAAAGAATACCGTGAAGCGCCTGTGGGTTTCCTCATTGACGAAAGAGGCCATCGTCAAGGGGATGGCCGACCTCCGACCTGGTTCGCACTACGATAGCCTCTGGGCTTCGGCGCGTGTACGGAACGTCGGCGATTGGTTGGTGGGCATGAACGCCAGCCGGGCCTTCTCCAAGAAATTCAGCCGCCCTGGAGACGTATACTCTGTCGGGCGCGTTCAGACTCCGACACTGGCGATCCTGGTGAGACGAGAGTTGGAAATCCAGAAATTCGTCTCCAAAGACTACTTCACCATCAAGGCTATCCTGACCGCTCTTACTCTGGGGGGAGAAGACTCCTTTACCGCCCGGTGGGAGGACGCCGACGGGAATGAGAAGCTGTTTGACGAGCGACAAGCGGTCGACCTTGCCGTCAAGATCGGGTCGGCGTCTCCTGCCGTCGTCCGGGAGTCCAAGATTGAGGATGTGGCGGAGCATCAGCCCCAGCTGTACGATCTGACCACGCTTCAGCGGGAGTGCAACAAGCGGTTCGGTATGACCGCCGCAAAGACCCTGGAAGCGGCACAGAGCCTCTACGAGAGCAAAGCCATCAGCTACCCGAGGACGGACTGCCGATACGTCAGTGCCGATGTGGCAAAGACGTTTGCCGCGTTGGTGCCCAAGTTCCTCGGGCGTCCCCCGTATGAGTACCTGAGGGGGAAGCTCTACCCGAAATACGCCAACCGCCCTGCTGTGATCAACGACAGCAAGATCACTGACCACCACGCCATAATCCCGACAGATGTGTTTCCCGATCTGTCCAAACTGAAGCCAGACGAACTCCGGGTCTACGACCTTGTGGCGTGGCGATTCCTGGCTCAGTTCATGCCACCCGCCTCCGACCGTCGGGTACGCCTGATCCTTGATGCCAAGGGTGAGCGCCTTGGGGCCTCCGGGACCCGTGAGATTGCCCCCGGCTGGCGGTTGGCTGACCCCAAGCCTGACGCAGCCAAGCACGGGAAGGAGCGGGACAAGAAGGGCGAAGCCGAGGACGGCGGCTCGGATGAGATCGGACCTGTACCCGAACTGGCAGTGGGCGATAGGGTGCGGATTGACAAGGCGGAGGCGGAGCGAAAAAAGACTCTGCCCAAGAAGCGGTTTAGCGAGGCGTCGCTACTTGGGGCGATGGAAAACGCAGGCCGGGAGTTGGACGATGAAGGCATGCGCGAGGCCATGAAGGGAAGGGGCCTGGGCACTCCGGCCACCCGAGCGGCCATCATAGAACGGCTCAAGGAGGTCGGCTTCATCGACCTGGACAAGAAAACCCTGGTGCCCACGGAAAAGGGTATTCGGCTGGTGGCCTTGTGCGAGAAAGCGGGGGTCCAGCGGCTCACTTCTCCGGAGATGACGGGCGAGTGGGAACAGCGGCTGAACCTGATTGCCGAAGGTAAGGAAAGCGCGGACAAACTGGAAAGCGACCTGCGCGCCTATACGGCTGAGATCGTGCAGGCGGTGATCAAGACCACGCCTCCTCCCGCGGCCTCGCCCAGCGGCAAGAGCTATCCGCCCTGCCCTCTGTGTGGAGGGGCTATCGGTGACGGCCATTTTGATCTGTCCTGTGGTTGCGGGCTAAAGATCCCCAAGCAGCTCCTTGGACGGGCTCTGGATGAAGATGACATCACCGACCTCCTGACGCACGGGCATACCGCCCTTCTTGCCGGGTTCACCTCAAAGAAGACAGGGAAAGCGTTCAACGCCGTGCTCAAGCTGACGCGGGACACCAAAACGGTCTCGTTCGACTTCACCGACAGCAGCGGCACGCCCAAGGAGCCTCCGGCCAGGAAGCAGTCTGGAAAGGGCACCGGGGGCAGTTCATCAGCTGGTGGAGCTTCTGGCAGGGCGCCCCGGAACGGTGACAGGGCCGGAAACTCCCGGCCTTCCCGCTCAAAATCCAACGCACCATCTCGGGGCGCCGGCGGTGGTCAACCGATGCCGGGTATGCCCAAGCCCGCCCACTCTGGCCACGCTGGGGGCGTAGGAGGTCCAGGGCGTCCCGCCGGACCTGAACCGGGGTCTACTGGGCCGGGTGCGCACAGCACGCCACGTGGCCCAGTGCCGAGGGGTCCAAGAGCAAGTTAGCGCAGTAGGGGCCAGCCCAGTCGCTGGCCCCACCCGCAGACGAGGGGCACTGTGGAACTCACCGACGCGCAGGCCGAAATGGCCGTGATTCGGGTGCGAATCGCCTCCGAGCTTCAGGAGGGGTGTTCTCGTCACTCCCCGGACGTGGTGGCGCTTAGCGAACGGTTGGATTGCCTCGTCATGGACGCATATCGAGGCGGACTCAAGACAACAGTGGCATAGGGCAGTGGAGGTAGTGGAGAAATGCGTCGATTCCCGTTCAAGCTTTATGGAATGGTCCTAGCCCTAGTCGGATGCCTGCTGTCTGCAGCCGGGTGCAGCGACAAGGTGCCCCCGGCGCCGCCGAGTGCCGAGGCGCAGGTCGTAGACCCGCCTCCGTCCCCAACCGCGGAACAGGATGCCCGGCTGAAAGAGATCGTCACAAAAGCCGCCCGGATCTTTGCGGCCACCCAGAGTGTGGCGTTCAGAGACGTGGGCGTGAAGCGGGGCGAACTCCGGGAGGTCAGGGTCGAGCGACTGGGCGACTCGGTGATCCTCCACGTGGACTGGAGTGCGGTTGCCGACATGGGGCAGTCGTTCCTATCCAGCGTTGAACTGAACCATGTCGTGTTCTTCGACGAATTCCTGCGTTTCGCCAACCATCCGGATCAAGGGTACGCGTGGCGGGAACTGGATCAGGTTGTCGTCACGGCCTACACAGGTGACACGCTCTCCATTGCCCTTCAAACGACGGTGTCTGCCGAAGGGCTGCACGCGCTGTCGGTGTGCCAGGTGCCGGGAACAAGCTGCGGCTCCAATCGTCCCCTGGCGAATGCTCTGTGGCGCGTAACGGTTCAGGATGAAATCGGTTTTCTCGCGTACTGGCGGGACCTGGAGCAAAGCATGGTGGCGGCAGCTGAGTCCAGGGAACGGCATGAAGCCTGCCCCAAATGCGACCGGGGCTCTGTCCTTGTGGACACTGGCTCCTCTGATACCTCGGTTTCGGATCCTGAGAGGAATGACGGCCGCCACGGTCCTTACTAGCTCCCGCCCCCCTACAAATGGACACTGAGCCCGGAGGCGAGATTGGGCACACAGGGGCGGCGACGCCCCTCTCTTGTTGCATTTGGCAAATATTATCCGCCAACGGAGTTGAAAAGGTATCCGGGATGATGTATAATTGGATTATCACAACGAACGACGCTGTGATGTCGCCTTTACCAAACGGAGGGATGATCGTTGCCTTCTGCGGTTCCACCTGCAAATCCGCGCCGCCAGTCCTTAGCAGAACGGGTGAAGGCCGAAGCAGCCGCACAGGCTGACCCGATCTTCGAGATCTATGACATCTTCGCAAACCGCTGGGGTGAAACGCAGACGGCCATCGACATGGCCCGCCAGTGCCCGGAATACCGCCACATCGCCGAAGCATGCGACGAGGGCAACTTCATGCAGGCCGCGGAGTGGGTAGTAGAGTCGTATATCCGAGTGGCTTTCCCGGACCCGTTGTTTTTCCACGCTGTTCCAGACAACACTGACTTTCTCCAGCACGTCCCCAACCTTCTCAACGTCCTGGTCAGCCATTTCCGGCTCAAGGAGAACGACGGGCGGGGGGGACCGATCTGGCGTAGGCTGCATCTCGCCAAGCGGGTATTCCAAGATAGTGGTCAAATCACGCTCCTGAAGCGGGTGGCAGCAGGCAAGGCCGATCCTAGTCTCCTGTGGGACCGGATGCGGACACAGCCCTGGCAGATCCAGACGGCACACGAAATCGCTGCTCTCGGGGTCAAGGAAGGCTATGTCTCCATGCTAGACCACCCGTGTGAGCCCAATCTGCTTGCGAGTGCGGGCATGACGGTCAAGGACGCCCTGCGCCTGACCATCCAGAACGCCAGAGACTTCTATGAGGCTGCGGTGACGCGCCAGCTTCCCCCCGGGTTCAAGCCTGTGTTCGTTCTTCAGGGTTGGGATCTGGCCGACTACGATTACTGCCTCAGGGCCTATGAGGAGATCGGCATCCTGAATCAGGTGCGTTTCCACAACGCCATCTTAGCGGGAGGCAGCACATGCATGAGGACTCCAACCCAAAAGACCGGGCCGGGCCTGTATTCGGTCTACGAGCACATCCACAGCAGATTTCCTCACGGGGAGATGCACGCGCTGGGGATCGCCCGGCCCGAATGGGTGGCCCACCTGTTCAAGAAGGGGTACGTGACCAGGGCCGATTCCGGCTCTGCCTCCACCGATGCAGGTCTGAACAACGAACCATACAAGGTTAAGGGCTACCGTTATCAATTCCTGAACAACGCCGTCTACGCCGCTCACATGCTGGATCTGGAGTACCGCATCCGGGTAGCGCTGCACGGCGCTGAAACGCTTCCTGGGCGCCCGAACGCACCTGGCCGGGGCAAGAAGACGAAGAAGATGGCCGTACTGAATCGCCCGACTGCCCAACTGACTCTGAATGACATGTGGCACCGGATGCCAGCGCGGGCTGAACGCTTTGGTGCCATACAGGTTTCCGGCCTGTAATGGATCGGCATGGCGGCTATCCGGGTTAGGCCCGTTAGCGATGAGAGTTTTTTGGGCGTCGATAGGAGGTGATGGGAAATGGGGACTATTAGTGGCGGCACTGCGGGCACGACGATGAGCATCCAGGAGCGCAAGGCGGTGGCGGCGCTGCGGGCGGGCATTGTGCCCATACCCTACAAGACCCTCTCTGGCGTGCTCTACCGGGCGGCAGATTGGGCAAAGAGTCCTCCTGTGTTCTACTGCGCTCTCGATGGGCATAGCGATCCCATTGAAGCACTCGCCGCCGCTCATGATGAGCTGCCTGGATCGCCGGAGTCTGGTCCCTCTTGCGAGGATGCGAACAGCTGATGTGTCCGTTCCGGCCCCTTGGTTGTTGGCGGTCTGGACCGTGCTTAGGCTACATTACCCTAATATGGGGGCGCCCAGAGAAAGGGGATGACGCATGAGCGGTCGCAAAGCCCGCCATATCGAGCACCTGGGGGATTACTGCCTGGACTTGCCGGGGGCATTCCTCCGGGTGGAGCGGCGGTTCTGGCCCGATGACACCTCTTGCCTGAGCATCATGAAGTACGGCCAGCGCAAGAGCGACGGGGTAATCACGGCGTGGTTCCAGCCGCAGTACACGCAGGTGCCGTGGGATCTAGCGGAGCCGTTCCGACTGTCCCTCTTGGGCGCGCTGGCCGTCGGACAGTCGGTCATTCCGGGTGGACCATCCTGCGTCGCTCACCTGGGAGACTTCCCCCTGGATCTCCCCGATTGCTTCCTCCGCCTTGAGCGGGAATGGAAGGAAAACGGCGCATGCTGGCTGTGGATCACCAAGTACGGCCCGCGTCCCTCTGACGGGCTGGTCACGGCCTGGCATCCCAGTCAGTTCTGCATGATCCCCTGGGTATTGGCCGGCGACTTTGCCGCCGCCCTTCCTGCAGCAATCGAGCGTGGGGATCGGGCGGTAATTCCCGAGCGGGCGCCTGGCCGGAGACGGCTGCTAACCAACGGTGTGGCCTGATCTATGGCGCCCCCTACCTGATGGACCCGATTCCCCGCACCAGAGGTGAGGATAACGTGACAGCTACATTCTGGCTGAACAAGTACGCCGAAGAACCGGAGAAGGTCGCCGCAAGGGCTCCCCACAGTACACTGACCCGACATACGGACGACCCTGAGGTGGCAGACGTTGCATTCTGCGATTACGCCCGGCATACGGCCTGGAGCCGAGGATATGAGGTGGTCTGGCAGATCGAAGGGGAGGGTACCTACCGCCAGACGCCGATACCTGACCGATACCCATAGGAGGAGGTGCGGCCCGTAGCCCGCAAGAAGGAGAATCTGGAGAGCCTGACCCAAGCCACGATCACGGTAGCCCAGGACGGGACGCCCATGATGGATGGTCGGCCCGTGGGCAAAGGGGGCGGACCTTGCCCGCTGGAGATCCCCGTGGGGTGCGCTGTTCCTCCGACGTGGCCTCCGCCACCGGACTTCTTTGAGCAAATAATTATTTGCTTCAGTCGAGGAAAAGACTCTTTGGTGCTCCTGCACCGGGCGCTGGCTACTTATCCGAAAGATCGCCTCCTGGTTGTCACCAATTTGTTGGGAGACGAGCATGAGGGCATGATTGAGGAGGTCAAGGCCATTTGTGCCCATCTGGGCCTGCCGCTGCTGTTCACGTGGAAGAATGAGAAGCGCTGCAGCCAATTTGGGCCGGAGCCCCCGGCAGAAGTCATGGACCTTATGCTCTCCCTGGTTCGACGCAACAAGGCGCGACTGGATCGGAACAGGGCCGCTGTACAAGCGGTCGATGCGGATGGTGCAGACGGAGAAGACCTGGAGGAACGGTCGGTCTGGCCTGGGAGCCAGACGCCCTTCTGTACCTCAAATGGTAAGTCAGGCCCGACAGATGTAGTGCTCGCCAACCTTGAGCGAGCATGGAAGATGGCGTCTACAGGCCGTGAGTCAGCGTGGCCGGGTAATCAGGCCCCATTCTGCACTTCGGAGGGAAAGGCTCAGCCCACCAACAAGCTGGTCAAGGCGCAGCGCGGTAGCCGTCTACTGATCTTGACCGGGGAGCGCCGTCAGGAGTCCGTGTCCAGATCCTTCAAACCGGAATATTCCATACGTTCAGCTTCTCCTACGGTGCCTCGCTTGGTGCTGTGGCGCCGGATGATCTTGGACTGGACTGAGCAGGAGGTATATTCGTTCCTGGATCAGAACCGGATTTCTCTGCCCGAGGCGTACGCCCTGGGGTATAGTCGCTACTCCTGTGTTCTGTGTGTGCACAAAAGTATGGCTGAGCAGACGCTCAGCTTCACCCTGGAGTGGAGGCGAGCAGCGGCAAGGGTAGCTCTTGAAGAAGAGCTTCACAGCCCTTTCTGGGCCTACACGTACGGGGAGCATCAGGGGTGGAGAGCCATTTGGGAGCTAACCTACGGCCCGTGGAAGGGCATCCCCGCCGAGCAGCCCCCGATTCGTCCCGAGGCCCTGGCGCTGATCGAGGGCCTCCGCAAGTGCAAGCGTGCGGCGTAGGCTCCGACTCATGTGGTTCTGGATCCACACCATGAAGCGAATCGACTGGAGGAAGCCCGATGAAGCATCGTGAACTCACCCAGCTGAATGAGGCCCTGCGGACCCGCGTGATTGAATTGCTGACGAAGGCTGGGCGCCCGATAGCCCAGACTGAGGAGTCCCGTCTGGGGCGGCGGTTCACGACCTCCGGCTTGGAGTGCCACATTTCCGTTCAATCGTCGCATACCGTGACAGTATCTCAGGTAACGGTCTATGCCGGAGGCAACTGGACGCTTTCGGCGCCTCCGGCCTCCTTGCGGGCGGTTCTGGAGACTGCCGGGCTGAAGGTGGAGCCGAGAAGTCAGTCCTGGCGGGTGAAGGAAACTCAAGCCTCGTAGCGGAAGAGCGCGCCAGGTGGACCGACCTCGGGCGCGGGCTCTCCGCGTGGGCAACATCGAGGTGCACAAGAAGCCCGTATGAAAAGGCTCTTTTCCTGGTAGGTGCTGCATGGGAGACGACGGCGGTGAGATCAGTAGGAGCCACCTGCACACGCCGCTGCGTATTGGTTCTAAGGGGGCACCCCTACGGATTGAAAGGGGATGCGGAAGCATTGGGTGTCAAGGAGAGCGAACAGGAGTTGCATCAGGCGATACGGCAAGAGGTAAGCACCTGCGTCTCCCGGATGATCGAGTCTTTGCGCGCCTGGCAAGGCAACCATCAGTGTGTGGACGACGAAAACTGCCGGATGATCTTCAACCGACACTTCCGCATGACCAAGGTCTCGGGTATTTTGTGGGTACGCAACCCAAAGTGGGTGGAGGTCCTGGGTTTCTCTCAGGTCAGCACGGGCTGGTGGGATCGAGAGAAGTCTGACTACCCTCGCATCACCAGTTCGGGTGCACAAACTGCCGCACGCATTGGATCGCCTGTTGTTTGCCCTGCACGGAGCGGCGATTAGCCCAGGCTAAGGTGCACTTGCAGGCCACCTTCTACTCTGCCTGCGACAGCGGATAGGGACAGAGCCAATGAAAACGCCACCCTCCGGCCTTGCCTGGGGGTGGCGTCTCTACATAGTGCTCCGGTACGCAACAAGGGGCAGGGCGCCCTTCGGTGGATGCTTGGCGGCACCTGGGGGGCCATGTGGCCGGGTGAGCGGGATATCCGGTCGCATACCTTCTGCCCCTACTGAGCCTATGCGACAGCGCGAGCCAGCAGTTCCCTAAGCTGCTCAACGGTAAGCGGGTGAGAGAACAGATAGCCCTGGCCGTGGTGACACCCCCACTGAAAGAGGGCCGTCATCTGCTCAGGGTTCTCGACGCCTTCTGCGATCACCTGGTGGCCCAGGGACTGGCCGAGAGTCAGGATGGCTCTGACTATGGCTTCATCCCTGGCGTCCCTGCCGATGCCCGCTGTGAAGGCCCGGTCGATCTTGATGCAATCAATCGGGAAGTCCCTCAGGTAGCGGAGAGAAGAGTACCCGGTGCCAAAGTCGTCGAGGGCCAGGGTCACGCCAATTGCCTTCAGCTGGCGCATGGTGCGGATGGCCTCCGCCAGATCATTCACTGCCACATCCTCGGTGATCTCCAGGCATAGCGACGAGGGGTCCATGCCCGTTTCGTCCAGGATCTGCTTGACCAGCAGCGGAAGTGACGCGTCCTGGAACTGACGGGGGGAGAGGTTCACATTGAGCGTGAGCTTGGTTGCCGTGTTGGCGTCTTCCCAACGCCGCTTCTCACGGCAAGCGTGCCGCAGGACCCACTCCCCAATCTCCGTGATTAGCCCCGATTCGTCGGCTAACGGGATGAAGCTGGCCGGGGGCAGCAAGCCCAGTTGGGGGTGTTCCCAGCGTACAAGGGCTTCTATCCCGTCGATCTTGCCCGACGACAGGTTCACAATCGGCTGGTAATGGAGCCGGAACTGGTCGCTATGCAGAGCAAGGTTCAGTTCAGCTTCCCGCGTCACACGCTCCAGCGTCGGCAGTTGCGCTCGTTGAACGTGTGCAGGCATCAGGCCGTCGGGCAGCACGCGATTCAGATCGACGGCGTTGCTAAGGAAGGACGCCAGCGACTCAGCAGCCTCGATCTCCCGTTCAGTAAAGTCATGGGGCTCAGTGTGAGCGGCACACAGGGCGCCGTGGATTTGCCCGTCCCGGAGGATGATTGGCACGCCAAGGAACGCCCGGATTCTCCCCGTCCGGTGCTCAGGTGGGAGGGGAGTGTCCTTCATCACCAGTCTCTCACGGCCCCGGCACACAAATAGCATGAGGGCGGTTTCAAGAGGGCCTCCGGTCTCGCCTTCCTGAACGACGGGAGTCGCATTGGGAAGGGCTGTCTCCACCCTGGCACCAGATCGGTCGCAGCGGCAGATGAAGAATGATGATAGGCCCGTGACGGCGCGGAGCATCCGCAGAACGCGTTCAGAAGCTTCTATGTAGTCACTGGTGGGGTTCCAGGTCATCCATGGCCCTCCGATCTGGCGCATGGGCAAGATCCGCCCAAGCCACCACGCTTTGTCGATTCGGGCGCATCCCTCTTGCAGTGCGTATTGCTGGAGGGGGGCGACAACTATGGACAATTCTGACGTTGGATACTCTTTTTCCTGTACATCTTGTCTGTTATAATGTAATCATCATATCATATCATTGACAGATGTTCCAACCATCACGCTTCGAGTCATCGCCGGGGATCAGTTGAGGGAGGTGGTAAAGAGATGCTCCTTCTGCGACCGTACCAGTCGGATGCGATTTCAGCCTGCATGAAGCTTTGGCAGGAGGCAAGAGTGCGGCGGCTACTGTTGGCGATAGCGACTGGACTCGGGAAGACTGTTATTTTCTGTCACATTGCGAAGCAACTCAATGCACGAACGCTCATTTTGGCGCATCGTGACGAACTATGCACCCAGGCCGCTCAGAAGATGCAGGATATCTGGCCCGAGGCCAGCGTGGGCATCGTCAAGGCTGACAGGAACCAGTTGGCAGCACAGGTCATTGTCGCATCGGTTCAGACCCTTGCCCGCCCGGAACGGCTGGCACAACTCCCTCAATTTGACCTGATCATCATTGACGAGGCCCATCATGCCGCGGCGAAAACGTACCGCGAGATCCTGAAGGCCCTGCGTGCGTGGGAGCCCGGGGGACCGTTGGTTTTGGGTGTCACGGCGACCCCGAAGCGGGCCGATGACCTTGGATTGGACATCGTCTTTCAGAAGGTCGCATACAACAAGGGGCTGCTGGACGGCATCCGGGAAGGCTACCTAGCCGACCTCGTAGGCAAACGGATTCGGGCTGACATTGACCTCTCGGGGGTAAGGCAGGTCGCCGGCGACTACGACGAGCGCCAATTGGCCCAGGTCGTCAACCAGGATGCCTTCAACCGCCTGATTGTGGATGCATACCAACGGGAAGCGCCCGGTCGGCAGGCCGTAGTGTTCACATGCTCCATTGACCACGCTCAGGCGGTGGCCGATGCGTTCAGCGCTGCCGGGATCCGCGCAGCCCATGTGGACGGAGAGATGGCCGAGTCGAAGCGCAGATCGGTCCTGGACGATTTCCGCCAGAAGCGCGTAAACGTCCTGACCAATTGCAATCTCCTGACCGAAGGCTGGGACGAACCTGGAATCGGATGCATTATTATGGCCCGGCCCACCCGATCCGAAGGTTTGTATCAGCAGTGCGTGGGACGGGGCGCCCGTCCCTTCCCTGGTAAGGACAATTGTATCATTCTAGATCTGGTTGGTGCGACGGACAACGCCATAGTCAGCCTGCCGACGATCTTCGGAGTGAGGCCCCGTGATCTCGAAACGAAGGGCGGCAGCATCCTTCGGGCGACGTATGTTGGGATGCCTCATAAACCGTCCCTAAGCGTTCCGAAGAAACTGGGCGTCGGTAAGGTGGCGAAATGGGAAGCTGAAGCGATTGACCTCTTTGGTCGAGCTTCGATGCGCTGGCTCCAGGTTGATGACCGCGCGCTCTGCCTACTGGCCGGGGAATCCATCGTGTTCCTCCTGGCCGACGAAAAGGGCTGGCTGGCCTACCGTGTTAATGGTGATGAGGTGGAGGCGCTCAGCGACAGGCCCCTTCAGATCACCTACGCACAGGGCATCGCCGAAGATTACGTGCGCAGTGTTAAGGCTCATATCCTGGCCTCGAAAGCCTCTGCCTGGCGTTCTCGAGACATCAGCCCCAGCCAGATCGGGAAGCTGAAGGTCTACGGAATCACACCGACGCCGGGAATGAATCAGGGCGAGGCATCGGACATGATCACCGTTTGTGAGGCGAGGGAACGGCTCCGCCGGGTGATTGCTGTTCGCGAGGTGGCAGGGTAGGCAGTCGCTGTTGGTTACACTGGAATAGAGTCCGGGGTCGGGATCCAGTGTTCGGGGCCGGGTATCAAAGTCCCGGGCTGAGCTTGGGGCTCTAGTGCGGCTGGGCGACACTGTTGCCCAGCCGTCTGCTATTGCCTCCGAAACGGGATCCCGTGGCAACGCTGCTGACCGCTCGCTATCGGGTCTGCCCGTGCTGGTGTTGCTAATCGAGTCCACAACTCTGGTTCCATAACCCGATTCGCGCCGGGCGAAGGGGTACGGGATTGCCGCCACCCTGGTCCTGGACTTTGTTTTGTCGGATATCCGGGAAGCATGGGGGAGTACGGCATCGGCGATGATCAGGAGGGCATGGGCCAGTGTTCCGCACGCGCGACAAGGCCACCACCCCCGGCGGAGTGGTGGCCTTTGCTACGCATTCACCGTAAGGCGTTCCACGGTGGCGAAGACATACGTCCCACCACCGACAGGCCGGATGTACACCTTGCCATCGAAGGCCATCAGGAAGGCTTCTGCCTTCGCGTGTGCGCTGAGGGTGAACTCCTCGCGGATGCCAACGAGGTCCAGGCGCTGATTCTTGGCCTCTGCAGTTTTCTGTACTTCATCCATGGTCTCATAGAGCCGTGCCGCGACGGCGGGGGTCTCGGTGGTCAGCGCGGCCTTGGTGATCCCCGACGGGAGAGGCTTATTGACCTCCACACGAAATCTGCTGTCATTCATCGTCTAGGATTCTCCTTTCCCGTGAGCACCCTGCTTCGACGTGATGAGACTGTCACTGGCCTCCTGAAGGACTTCAGCTGTCCGGCGCGCCTGCTCAATCACGACCCGGTCAATTACGTCCGGGCTTTCGTTTTCCTTTTCATTCGCCCGCTCGATGAAGCGGGCGGCGGCGGCGCCCAGGATGACAGCTGGCCCCAACGGGCACCGCCGAACCGCAAGGATCAGGGCTTTCTCCTCCGGGGTTACTCGCATGGTGGTTTCTTTCACTGCCAGCGTAGGCACCTCCCTATTCCGTGGGCAAACCCAACTCCTGGAGTCGAGGCGATCAGTACTGTGTGGGCAGACGAAGCGATCACGTCCTTGTCGCTATGCCGCCTGGTTTACTCGTTTGCGGGATGGTCGACGGCCAGGAGGGTCTCGCTGCGATACCGCCGTTCGTAGGTCTTTCCGTCAGGGCTTCGGGTGACGAGCGTGAGCGTCTTGCCGCTGGCTAGTGGCTTGACCTCGACGACCGTGCTGTTGTGGAAGTGGTTCCAGAGGATCGTCATACCGGGCTTCAAGTCCTTCACCGGAAGGGCTGAGTGCCACCCGTAGCCCTGCAGCTGGATCATGGCTGTGGCACCGTTCGGCCAGACATAGACTTCAGCCTTCCACTGCCCGCCCCGGAACCGGGCGCTGCGCTCGGCTACCTGCTCCGGTCCCATGCTCATGGGCTCTGTCTCGCCCCAATACGCCCACTGCTCCCCACCATTGGCCCTGGTGTACAGCTTATAGATGCGGAAGATCGGAGCGGTCTTCACCTGCGGGTGCCGCCTCCTCTCGCCATTTGCATAACAGGCACATTGATGCTCCAGCCCCTCTGACCGCGAACACCACGTCCGGCTCCTGCCGCCCGATAGCTGATGCCGCGCGCTCCAGGCGTGTCTTGTAGTCAGCTTCGCCTTCCCGTTGCGTCCTTTGGATTCGCACCACGCCCGGCAGGACATCCTTTCTGACGACATACCCTGTGGTCGTATAGGCGTGTGGATTTCCCAGCCTTGCCCCGGCACTCACCAGGAGGGCTCGTACCTTCTGTGGAGAAAGGGGCTTGCGTTGTGCCCTGTTTGTCGTCAATTGCCCTCCTGATGAGAGAGTTGATCTTCGTATGACATTGACCTTCGATTCCATTGTATACGACTCCGTTGCGTTGTGCAACGATTCCGTTGCGTTCTGTCTGCTTGATAGGCTGACAAGAAAAGACACCTCCGCTTTCGCCCGGAGGTGCCTCGCTGTTGTGGGGAGCGTTCTGAGAGGCCCATTTCATCCGTCTCACCCGTTCGCCGAAGCCGTTGCGCAGCGCACTAATCGGGTGCAAATCCCTTGACGACGACGCGGCCCCAGGCCGGGAGAGCGCCATTTGTCGTGAGTTCGACCACATCACCGCGTTTGCCACCCACGCCGCTATACGTGTCAGAGCACAGGTGCCCATAAACCAGGTCGCCGATTGGTTGGCGCGCAAGAACACCCATTCCATAGTCGTCCACCATTACCCAAGCCGGCTCGTTGCGGTGAGGGTCGCCCATATTCACGACGACGAGAGCACCGGGGGTGTTGTAGGCCATGCGATAGCGACGAGCGAACTCCTCTTCCGTGATGCGATAGGTCATTGCCATCGCGGCGGCGGTGGGAATGGGGGGCGACGCGGGCGCTACTCTCGATCCTCTCTTGATAAGCCGGAGGTGCCCAAGCTGGCGAAGTGCTGGGTCTGACAAGTGCAAGGCCCTCCCTTCACAGGGATTCCGCTGTGTTTCTATCGTAACAGGTGCCCGGCCGATCTGCCACCGCGTTATGCTTCCTTTCCGCAAATAGATAAAGGGCCGACAGTTTGGAGAGAGGGAGGGGGAGTACATCAGGGTGAGTGGTCTCGGTCGGGAGCAAATTGTCAGGGCGACAGCACCCAGACCACGCCCTGGCTGGATTGTGGGGTCGGTGGCGGAGATAATCCCGACAAAGTTTACAATATCGAAATGCGTGTATGCCTACGGCCAGATGCCTCCAGGTGGGATTTTTCCACTTCGAGTTTACATCTTAGGTAACGGCAATGCCCGGTCCCGGATTCGTACCCCGACTTGAAATACATATTTATTGCAGGGGGTTATTGACTCGTTCAGCGGCTAATGTTACACTGAGAGTGAAGAAGATTCCTATGCCCGGTGACGGGCTCACACGAAGGAGCGTGGAACGACGAATGGCGACAGCATTAGCGCCTATGCACCCTCGGGAGATATTCCTTCAGATCGAGCGCGACCTAAACGCCCAGGTGTTTGAACGTCGGACCCTGATCCGGGCGCTGATCACGGCGATTCTGGCCCACGAGCAGAACGCCCCGATTCCCCTGGCCGTCATCGGTCCGGGTGGAACGGCAAAGACGGCGGCCCTGAAAGCGCTGTGCCGGATTATCGTCGGCAAGTACTTCCCCTGGCTCATGTCGCCGTTCACCACACCCGAAGACATTTTTGGTGCGGTCCGTACCAAGAAGATGATCGAGGAGGATGTGGTCGAACGGAACCCGCAGGGCAAGGCTCCGGACGCTGATGTGATCTACCTGGACGAGTGGGCTAACGCCAACGAGTCCATTCTGGTCAGCATGAACGATGCCCTGGCCGAAGGCGAATGGTCCAACGGCGCTGGCAAGCAGCAGTTGAAGGCGAAGCTGATCGTCTCCTCGGCGAACCGCGTGCCGGACACGCTGGGCGAGCAGCCCGTGCTGGCGGCTACGTGGGACCGATTCGTCCTGCGGGTGGTCGTTGACTACCTCAAGGAAGAGGCCAATTTCCGAGCTATGCTCCGGGGTGTCATGGCCCGCCGCCGCAACAGGCAGGGCTCCAACATGAACCTGAGCGTGATGGTCACCGAGGAGCAATTGGAGCAGGCGAAGGAAGAGATCCGCAGGGTTGATGTTGATCCGGTGGAGAACACCTTTGTGACTCTGTGGGAGCAAGTGCGAGGCCACAAACTGCCCACCTCCGACCGTCGTTTCGGCCAGTTACTGGCGGTGGTTCAGGTACAGGCGTGGCTCGATGGCCGGACAGTTGCCCAGCCTTCGGATCTGGCGATCCTGGCTGATTGTCTCTGGGAGCGGCCCGAGCAGGTCAAGGACGTGAAGAAGATCGTTCTGGGCATTCTGACCACCTGGTTCAACGACCTCATAAAGTATGAAGATGAAGCTGAGGAGCAGATTTCTACGTTCCGGCGCCTTGAGAAAGACGGGACCTTCCTCGCCCGGGCCGCAGAGGTGAACGGGAAACTGAAGGGCTGTATCCGGGGTCTCAAGACCGTGCTCCGGGATGCGACCTTGGATTGTGAAGACAAGGCCGTGCTCCAGCTGGTGAAGTCCGTGATGACCGAAAGCAACCCCAAGGACCTTCTCGATCTGATCGGCGCCCTGAAAGCTACGGAGAAGGTGCCGTTTGAGATCCTGGAGACGATGGCACGGGTGATTGGATACAACGAAGCGGTGGTGCAGGGATCGCGGTCGGCAAGCTAACCTCCGCCTCCGGCGCTGCCGGGGTCCCACTACAGCGGCGCCCGGCCTGCGCCGATCCGGTGATTAAATCGATTACAGACGACGAGTGAGGGGCAGGGCGCCCCTCACCTGTGAAGGAGTGTGGCAGACATGGCGGAGGATCGCCCCCAGTTGACCGACCGCTCGGACCTGTGTATCGAAGCGGACCGCTACGACCGACGGGTCTATCGGGAGATCTTCAACGAGTCTCCCACCCTTCAGAACATGGTGCGCGAGGGTTGCGGGGCCTTGCCGACGTTCGCCGGACTTGTTCAGGACGTGTTTTCTGGGTTGTTCAAGACCATCCCGCACTTGATGCCCTCGGAGGCCCTCCGTCCCGACGTGCGGGTCAACCGCACGCTCCTGGAGAAGGCGATGGAAACCACAGAGTGGCAGGCCCTCCGGGCTGATACGGTCCTCGACGAAGGCTCGGCTTCTATCGGCACCCTTCAGATGGCCCGCACGCTGGCTCAGGAGTGCGAAAGCAGCCCCAAGCTCAAGGCGATGATGGAGCAAGCCCAGCAGGCAGCTCAGGCGGTCCAGCAGGCAGCGTTCCAGGAGATGGCGGGCAATCAAGGGGAGGCCGATGCCTGCTACCAGCAGGCGGAGGAAATCGCGCAGGCCATTCAGCAAGCGATGGACGAAAACGCCTCTACTGTGCGTGTCGCCGTCCGGCGGGCAGCTGAAGCGGGCCAGAAGTCTGCGGAGGAGGCTGCAAGGGTGCTGGCGCGGTGGGGCTTCGGCCACGGAGAACGGCAGCACCTTCCGGTGGAAAAGCAGTTGGAACTGCTGAAGAAGCTGACCTCTCCGCAGTTCAAGAAGCTGACGGATATGATTGGACGGTTCGTCGAGGTCACGGATGGGCACATGGCAACCCGCAATAACCGCCCGATGGGCGACATTCACGGCGTCAAAACGGGAAAGGACCTGGAGACGGCGCTTCCCATCGAAAGGGCTCGCCTGGCTCACCCGCTGGGTAGGTACGATGCGGCCCGCCGGATGCTGGAAGGGCAGCTGTACCAGTACAGCCTCCGGCAGAAGCCAAAGTTGGGGAAGGGGCCGATTGTGGTCCTGGATGACACGTCCCTGTCTACTGAGCGAAAGGTCAACAACGAATACAGAATCCGGGACTTCACCAAGGCGACGTGTATGGGCCTCTATCACAGGGCCGAGATTGAGCACCGTGCCGCTTCCTTTACGCCGTTTGACGATACCGCTCCCGAGACGATCTACCTGAAGGCCGGGGAGAAGGACCCGATGAAACTGATCCAGGTGGCAAGCACCTGGTACGGCGGGGGAACCAATTTCCTGCACGCCATCGACGCTGGCCGGGAAGCGGTCAGGCTCACGCCCGATCTGAAGAACGGTGACATGGTGCTGGTCACGGACGGGGAGTGGGATGGATGGGACAGGCACAAGGAATGGGTCGACGCCTTCAAGGCTGAGAAGAAGCGGCTCGGGTATCGGCTGATTGGTGTGGCGATCCGGCCCATGGACACCAAGAGCCTGGAGCGCGTCTGCGATGTGGTGATCAAGATCGAGCCGACTGCCGACGGGTACGCTGAGATTTTGCGAGTGCTGGGGTAAGGCCTGGCTCTGCCGGCCATAGCTACCACAAGAGGCCCGAACGACAAGAAAGCGAGACCGAAAGGGGGTTGGGAACTGAATGAGCCTTCGGGGCACTGAACTCACCAAGCTGGTAGGCGTTACCGCAGACACCTCCCAACTGCTGGGCTTCGTGGTCCTCTACGGCGTTCCGCAGACACTGGTGGACGCCAAGGAGTTCACCAAGACCTGCGTTGATTTGGGTATTCCGGCCCCGAGGCCAATTGAGGGCGTTGACGCATTCAAGAGGGCAACACGGCGCGCGGAAGCCAAGCGGGAGCCGATTTCGGGAGAAAAGGACCGTTACTATAACCTGATGGTGCGTGAGGTGCCCTCTACCGACAGCCGGACCTTTCGTGAGCTATGGCGGGAGGTCGTGGATGAAAAGGGGACGCGCGTCGATGAGACCTCGCTGTCATTCCGGCCACTGGTCAAATGGTGCTACTCTCGATCTCAGAACAGCCTCTCAGCCCACATTCTGGAGATGGAGACCATGGAGCCGGATGTGCTGCTGCTGGCCCAGGAGGCTATCGACTCGGTTCGGATGGCTTTTGAAACGGAGATCAACTGCTACAGCGGTAACGTCGTGCGGGACACGATCCGCAATTACATCGAGGCAGCATCGGCCATCCCGATCAAGGAGAACGGCGGCGCCGCTTACTTCATCCCCCGGCTGACACTGAAGAAGGGTCCCAATGGGAAACCAGTCATGGAAGACGACGGGAAGGGCGGGAAACAGCCCGTCCAGATTGATACCGGACACGCCGTAGTGGAGGCCATGAACCGCCTGGTGATTCGCCTCAACGAGTTACGCTTTCGGCTAGACTGGTGGGACCTCCCGGTCGTGGATGGCGATAAGGAGCGGGGGCGCGTCATGGGCGCCGTCGAAGAGCGGCTCCGGCTGCAATCCGTGGCACTCATGGAGAAGATCAAGGCCGAGCAGGAACGTGTCCAGAACCAGCGGGAAAAGACCGGGAACCCCGATCTGGATATCCCGCCATCAGTGGTCCGGCGATATCAGGACGAACTGGCGGAAATCCTGCGAGTCCGTCAGGACATGGAGTCGCTGCTGGAACGGACGATTGACTCCATTCAGGGAGCCGTTGAATTGGCACAAGCTAAGGTTGAATCCTTGATGTGGTAGGGCAACGACAAACGGGTCCGGTGCTCTATGGCTACCGGACCCGTTCTTCATTTTTTTTGGATAGTCCCGGGTGTTGTCACTTCCCCTTCGGGCGGTTCAACGATTCCGGCACCTTCGCTTGATAGACGGACCAACTGCCGGAGCCAGACGCAGAGAGGCGGGCTACAGCCTCTAGCAGCCGAGCTACACAGGCTTGGAGAAAACGCATCATGCAGCACCTCCCGACGGGAAATCCGACAATTTTCACCACAAATTAGCGGTCTTGGTTCTGTGGTCCCGTGATGCTTGAATGTGCTATGATTGGATTATAACGATCTTATCACACCCGACTGCGTTTGCAAAAGGGTAACGGCAGCAGGACTAAGGAGGAAGGCGACATGCAGCCTGATGAGTTACTTAATCTACTTCGACCTACCGCCTTCGTTGGCCCATGGATGGTCCTGGCCCTCCAGGGCACGCCAAGAGCGTTCCGACAGGTGGTTCGGCTGGGAATCGTGTTCTCCATCCTCATGTTCATTACCGACACGTTTTTGCCCTTGACCGTCAAGCCTGCTGTTGCGCTACTGATGATTGTGCTCTGCCAGCGTGTGAGCCGCTGCAGGTGGCAGACTGCGGTATTGAGTGCGATCGGTCTTGTGGCAGTCGAGTTGAGCACGGAGGCTCTGGTTATTGCCCCCGTATTCAACAGTCTGGGGGTGAGTCCGGATCCGGCCATCACTCCACCGGGATGGTATCTCTTGGCTGACGCGATTATCGCACTTCCGATTACCGCCGTGGCAGGTCTCTGGACCCTGCAGCCGTGGCGCAAGAGGGGTGTCGAGGATGTCAGAACCGCCGAAATCCGACAGTAAGCGCGAGATGCCAACGGGCCGGGTGTTCGGGCTGATGCTTGTGGCTGGGATGATTGTGTTCAGGTACTACACACGGTACAGCAGTTCGGGGTGGGATCGTGGTTCGCTCCTGGTTCTTGTGGCTCTCAGCTTCATGTGGGTCCGTCTGATGGCTCACGCAAGCGCCATAGAGGCCATCGCGCGTATGACGGCAGGACTGCCGATCAACACCCTGACGGGAACGCAGGCCACGTACATTCTCTGGGCAGCACATAGCGTACTGGTCCGAGGGGGCAGAGCCGATCTCGCCGCAGAGGTCGAACGTGTGATGGCCCCGAAATGATTCCCCAAGCAAGGCAAACGCCGACGGCCACTACTGGCTGTCGGCGCTGCTTTTTCGTGTTTGTGCCGCAGAAATGAGTTGCATCGCCAGGATTAGCTGATCCAACTGATCCTGGGACCACCCCTGAGTCCGCAGGGCCTCGACAATCGGGGTTGGGTCAGTCGCCAGAGCCGGCGGAGCCGTAGGGGGCTGATTATCGAGCAACCAATCTATGGAGCGACTGAACATGTTGGCAATGTGCTTCAGTAGGCTGAATTCGGGCTCAGTCCTGTCGCTTTCGTAACTCTTGTACCGTTCCCGCTTGATGCCTAGTAGATCGGCCATCTGCTCCTGAGTCAAGTTCCGTGAACCTCGAAGCTCTTTGAGACGTGTGCCAAGTGTCACCGCACCTATGATCACCACCCCCTCTGCTGTCAACTATACGATACGAAGGTTCATTTTGCAACCGTTCGGCACATTTTGTACCGAAATCTATTGACCGGGACCGTAGTCCTGAGTATGATGGGAGCATAGTCCGATATGCGAATATCTTGCTACTGGTAACGGTATCTGGCAACCCAACCTGGCCCTCACATCCTGAGGGTGACGAACAAAGGCACACCCGGCGAAAGCCGGGGCCGCAAAGTCACGGGGCTTCGGGAAAACCCATGCTGGCCGGACTGCCGGGACCACTGGATTCGTGACTGCACGGGGCCAACTCATACCAGCGACTGCGCAATGACAGCGGAATGCCGTCATAGGCCCTGGACGTGGGCTGATGATGCTGTTATACTGACAGCAGAAACGTACTCGCCGGAGTGGGTTGCCCGCCTTACTACCAAGGAGGGCCACACACATGACTAGCCTCTCTGTTCTGGCAGTTGAGTCGAACGCTGTTTTCGATGTTGCTTTCGGCGTCTCGAATCAGGCTGTCCTTCCAGAAGTGGTCGTTAGCCGGGCCGGGTGTTTCGAGTTGGCTAACCGCCTTGTGGCTCAGGGGAAGTTGGAAGCCGCCGCTGCCTATATGTGGCTGCTTCAGCACGCACGGACTACCGCAAACTACGGTGGGTATGCGCTTCCCTGGCGGTCGATTGGGGAGATGGTCGGAGCGTTCATGACCAAGGGTTTTTCCCTGGAGGCCATGCACTTTCTGTTCCAAGCGAGCCTCGTTGACTATCCGCAGGTTGGTTGCCCTGCCGTTGTGTATTCACGGCCTGGTTATGCCGGGGCTATCCGTGAGATCCGCAGCGGTGGCAAGGTGTGGTCGGAGATTACGGCCTGCTTGAACTAGGACGGGCACTTCTGCCCGTCCGGTTCTGGGCGGGTCAAAGGGGTTTGGTTTTGCCACCCCACTACGATGGGCGGCGGAATCGAACCGCGAAAGGAGTGTGACCGCTCGTGTCGCAGGAAGGAACTACCCGGGCTGGTGGATCCGCGGAGGAGCACACGGTTGATCCCGGTGGCTCCGGAGCCAGCAGGAGCAAGCGTAGCCGAGGAATCAGGCCGCGCCCCAGCCGTAAGCCCAAGGATCCTGTGACAGGCGAGCCTGTCAAGCGTACCGAGTTTTCACTCGCTTTTGGTGAACGCCTGAAGAAGGCCCGTGTTGGGCCTGACGAGAAGAACCCGCGTTTTGAGATCAATGAAGTCACGCAGATCATGAGTGAGCTTACCGGGATTCCGTGGAATCGCCAGACGGTGAACACCTATGAGAACGGGTACGCGGTACCTCCTGTTGAGAAGCTGCTCTTGCTCGCAGACCTCTATCATGCCAGTCTGGATTACCTGGTTCGGGGGCAAGAGGCGAATGAGGTACACCTAGAGCAAGTGCTGGACAAATTGTCGGACGACCTCCGATATCCCATGTTCGCGATCTACAACAACCCTGACTTGGGCAAAGCAGTTCTCGCAATCAGCCGTCTCCCCGAGAATGAACGTCAGCTTGCGCTGGAGATTGTCACAGTCCTGGCCGATCTGAATGAGGCAAACATCAGTGTCCTTCGCAACCTTGCTACTCAGTTGGCCGGGGCTAATAGGACACCGTAGGCTCCCAATTGAAGAGCACGAACACCGCCGGAACCCCGGCGGTTTGTTTTTTGCCCCACTGATGATGCTATTATCAATAACGGCTTCGCCGTGATGGTTGCGTTGACAGCGTTGAGATTTTAAGATTATAATTTACCTAGACCGGATGATGAAGCGATCATCATTCACCGCATCCATGGAGGGAAAGCGCCGTGACAAACCGCGATTCGACTGAGGCCGTTCTCGATTGGACGGGATTAGTCGGAGCCATCCAGCCGCATGAGGCGTTGGGCCTCCTCCGGCGGCGGTTCGACAAGAACCAGCACCAGGCTGCTCTGGGGACCGGAGTCCCGGCCAACTACATCAGTATGTATGAACGCAACTGCAGGGAGATCCCGCCGGATGAACTCACGCGGCTCTTTCAGTTCTTTGTCGACCTATCCGGTCTGAAGGAACGAGTGCCCGATATGGCCTGGACTCAGCTGGTTGGGGAAGCAGCACCGCATGAGGCAATGGGCCTCCTGAGGCGTCGGTATGATCTGAACCAGCACATGGTTGCTCTGGGGACTGAGATTGCTGTGAACTACATCAGCATGTATGAGCGGGGCACCAAAGAGATCCCGGCTGATCACCTCCTGCTCCTTCATGGCTACTACCGGGGCATTACACAGAAAGAAGGCGAAGTCGTTGCGGATCGTAATCGTTCTTCCGTTCAGTGACGCCGCCCTCTCTGATGAGATCCGACGCTTCCCGGAGGTCGAGGTTGTCAAAGAAACCCCGTACTACAATGGCGCGGTCCTGACTGCCATCCGAGACCTTGTGCCCCCGCCCGATGTCGTCATCGTCGGCGAGGCCCTTCCGGTCGACTCTACACTGCCTCTGCTGGAGTTCATCACCGGACTTCGTCGGGACAATCTCCGGGTTCTCTTTCTCGCTGACAAGAGCCAGCCGGGTGATCCATTTCTTGCCGAGCTGGTGTCGATGGGTGTCACGGACATCGTTCTGGGTGCCAACGTCTCCCTGGATGACCTCCGGCACATGATCAAGACCCCGACTCCCTGGGCCAAGGTGAGTTACCTGAGCAACGTGAGCCGGAGCAATAAGGCGCCCGCTCCCGCCATGGAACTGGTGGCGCCCAAACCTGATGAGGCCCAGACTGCTCCGGTGGTCAAAGAGGTTGTTGTGATTCAGGCCCCGAGACGTAAGGTGGTTGCCGTGATGAGCGTCGGGCCTGACGGGGCTGGCGTCACCACGGTCGCAGCCAACGTCTCTGCTGCTGTCGCCTCCACCGGAATCAAGACCGCCCTGCTTGACGGCGAGACCCGCTGGCCGGGTGTTGGGAATCTCTTCGATCTCCCCTATGACCACAACGGCGTCGCCGGGGTGACTGCCGCTCGGACACCACAGGAGATCGGTGCCGTCGTACGGGAGAACCTGACCGTGTTTGGTTCTCCGGTCTACCCGGCTCGGCCAGCTGCTGCGGGGATGGGGGAAAGTGACTGTCTGGCGATCCTGGATCGCCTCCAGGCCACGTATGAGCAGGTGATTGTGGACTTGGGCTATCAAGTGGAGCACCCATTCTTCCGGACGGCCCTGCGGCTGGCGACAGACGCCATCCTGGTCTTGAACCTGGATCTTCACCGGATCGTAATTGCGAAGCACGAACTGGCAAGGATGGCGCAGATTACAGCGCTGGCGAAGTGCAAGCTGGTGATCAACGGTGTGCACCCGGAGCAGAAGCGGCTCAAGTCCGGAGATGTCGCGGCGACGCTCGATGCGATGAAAGTGGCCGCTGAATTGCCTTATACCCCCCAGTCGACTGAGGCGGCAGCACAGTGCCAGCCACTCTATTCAGTCCTTCCACCCGAATCGCCCTATTCGACGGAAATCCGTAAGCTGGCTGGCCTCTCCGAAGGCGGCTCGCCAAAGAAAGGCTGGTGGCCGTTCAAGTGATCCGGCGGGAACACAAGATTATCGCCGTTGCGGCTGGTATTGGGCTGACGGTTGCGGGTGGCCTGTGGTGGCTGGATTCCTCTCGGGTAGAACTGGTCTCGGTGGTAGTGGCGGCACACGACCTGCAGGCACGCCAGATAATCCGAGACGAGGACCTGACGACCGTACCGATGCCCCCGGCAGCAAAGGACTCGAAGGCCATTCATCAGCCGTCGCAACTCGTAGGGAAAACGCTGATTTCCCCGGTTTTTGCAGGTGAGCAGTTCCGCCCAAACCGGGTAGGAGTCGGAGATCGGGAACTCGGTCCTGACGATGTAGCGATGGGCTTCAAGACAGACATCGTCAACTCGGCGGGCGGCATCCTTTCTGCCGGTGACGTGGTGGACGTGTACGTGGTTCCTGGCGACGCCAACGGTCAGCCTGCGGCTGGCCGGAGGGTAGATGTCTTCAAGGTGGGAGAGGGCTACCGGGTTTACTCCGTGCGAGACGGAAACGCCCGGGAAACGGGGCCTGTGGTCAACACAGCTGATCCAACTCGCAGCCAGGGGCTGGCAGGCATTCCGGTCGTGGTGGACCTCAAAGTACCGACGGAGCATGTGGCAGGGTTGAAGCAGGCGTCCACGATTGGCGGCACAGTGACCTTTGTCAAGCGCAGCCCGGACGCCCCGGTGCCGGAGAAGCCGATCTTCATCCCGCTTCCGGTCACGGCCACGCAGGTCGATGTGCGGGGCGTCCCGCTCTCAAGCATGCCGGGAGTACCGAGCATCCCCGGTGTGATGACGGCACCTAATACCACGGTCCCCGGCCAGCAGCCCGCAGTCCCGACGACCCCGAAGCAGCCATAACGGAGGTGCCCGGTACAGATGCGTGTGCTGTTAGCCACGGGGCCGAAACTGGAGGCCCTTGGCGCCTATGTGCGGACCCTGCCCTGCCAAGTCGTGTTCACAGCTTCGCAGCGGGAGGACGTGGGCGAATACCTTCAGGGGTTGGGCGCCGAGGAAGTACCAGACGTACTGCTTGCAGCAGAGTCCCTCCCGGGCAACCCCCCTGGTATCTCCTTTGCCACCGCAATCCGGCGGTACTGGCCGGATGTCCGTGTAATATGGCTCGCCCGAGAAATCAACGATGAGGCCCGGCGCGAGTTGGAAAACGCGGGTGTGGCAGTGGTTGCCGGGCAGATAAGTGGTCGGCAGATTGCTGCCCTGATCGGGGTATCCGAGACCGCGCTCGATCAGGTGGAGGGAGAGGAGATGAGGCTGGCTCATCATCAGCCTTCCGCGCTCGGAGATGTTCCCGCAGCGTCCGGGGGAGCCACCCGAGTGGAGCCCGCCCCCTCACTTCCGGTCGAAGCCGTGTCGCTTCAGCCGGAGAACGGGACGACAGTTGAATCGGATAACTCCGGCCCGGCTCGTTCTCAGGTCGTCGCCGTTTGGAGCCCTAAATCGGAGGGGGCTACCACGACCGCTCTGCACATTGCGAAGATGCTGTCGCAGAGTAAGCCGACCGTCCTTCTCGATCTGAACTTGAAGCGGCCCCAACTGGCTTCGTTCTTCCGAGACGGCGAGAGTGCCGCAGACTTCTCCAATCACAGCCTTGACCTGCTGTGGCCCAACCTGGACGGAGGAACGCTAACGGCGGAACTGCTTCAGGAAACGGTCTGGAAAGGCAAAGAGAAGAATGCGCCGTCAGTCCTGGGAGGCATCCGGCGACGGGAGTACTTCTCGGGGTATAGCCTGCGGCCTGTTGTCGAACTGATCCGGATGGCCCAGGGTGCCTACGGTCACGTCGTGATCGACGTGAGCGCCGACCTGGACAACGCTGGCGCCGAGGCCGCGTTCGCCCTTGCCGACGTGATCCTGGTGGTCATGAAGCCGACGTGGTTCACCCTTGAGGCATACACGGAGGCGCGGCGCATTCAGAGCGAGGTTGAGCCCGATCCTGACACCCACCTCAAGCCAGACGTAACCCGCCACCGCATCCTTCTGATCAAGGACGCACAGGCCCCGTACACCGCTGCTGACGTGAGCCGCTTCTGCTCCGTTCCGGTGATTGGCACGCTGCCTTATGTACCAGAGATGGATCGGGCGCTCAGCCTGGGCGAGTGCCTGTCTGGGAGCACAAAGGCCGCTTCCGAATACCTGCGAGTACTACAGGGCCTTACGTTCTAGTGACTGTCGAAACGGAGGAATCGTGCTGTGACCGGAAGACCGAACGGCGGCGGGTACAGTCTGCACAATCGCATTCAGGCCGGATCTGCACAAGGCGCTCAGGTGAGTGGCGGAGCGGGAGCGGGCACAGGGCGCCTCGCACCCGCGACCCCCGCTCCTCCCGGCCCGAATGCGCTGCCGTCTCCCGCCGCTCCGCCGCAGACGAAGCCCGATCCCGTGTCCGTTTCGTCCCAGGAGGTCGCGGCGTGGGCCACCCTTCTTGGCACTCCGGCACTCCAGGAAATCGTCAACGCCGTTCGCTCGATCATGACGGAGACGCAAGGCAGGCTCAAGGAAGAAAACGACCGCCGCCTGGCGGTGCTGTCAGAAGCCCAGGCTGGTGACGACGCCGCCGAGCGCGAACTGAAGGTCCAGATTGAACAGATTGTCCAGCACAAGCGGTTAATGGTGCCGGGCTATACCCAAGCACAGATCGTGCAGGCGGTTTTCGATGTATGTTGGGGAATGGACGTTCTGGCCCCGATCTACAGGGACCGAACCGTGGAAGAAATTCGGGTCAACGGGCCGGATATGATCTACACGGTGCGCCTGGGCGTCGCCGTTAAGGAGCCGATCCGATTCCGGGATGACTCCGCCATAGTCAGGTTAATCCGCCGGATTCTCCTGCATGATCGTGTGGACATCACCCGGGACCAGCCCCGAGTTGAGACGACGCGGCGAGACGGCACGCGTGTGACCGCTACAGTGCCACCCTTTACCAAGAGCCCGACGATGTGCATCCGGAAGTTCGGCTCCATCAGGCTGGCCGAAGAGTCGTTCCTGAAGTACGGGACATTCAACAAGAGAATGGCCCGAATGCTGGCAACGCTTGCTAAAGGCCGGTGCTCCATCCTGTTGTCGGGCGGCACGGGCACAGGCAAGACGACGCTCCTACGGCTCCTCGTCGGCTACCTACCTGAGCGTCTGAGATTAGTCACTCTGGAATCGGACTTCGAGCTGAACCTGATCGACTACTACCCCGACCGTGACATTGTGGCCCTTGAAGCTCACCCCGAATTGGGCATCTCTCTTCGAGAGGCGTTTAAGACCATCTTGCGGTACACGCCGGAAGTGATCATCATGGGCGAGGCCCGTGCAGAAGAAGCCGACGAGCTGGTCAAGGCGGCAAGCCGTGGTCACGATGGCTCGATGGGCACTGTCCATGTGTCCAGTGTCCGGGAGGTGGTCCCGGCGGTGGCCCGCATGATCCTCGAAGGTAATCCGTCGATTCCCGTGCAGTCCCTCCGGGAGCAAGTCGCCACGGCTTTCCAGATCATCGTCCAGCTTCGCCGCCTGCCTTCTGGACGCAAGATTGTGGAGGAAGTCTGCCAGCTGTGGCTCGATAATGACTCCAATCAGATCTGCTATAACACCCTGATTCGCTGGAAGCCGGAGGGGGAGGACGTTGAGATCGGGGATTGGGAGTTCACGGGCAAGATCACGCCCGAACTGGCCGAAAAGATGGTGATGCACGGTGTCACCGTTTCTGAAATGAAGGAGGTGGACCTGCTGTGAGCCTGTCTCCGGTTCTCCAGGTGATCCTGCGCCTCTCGATGTTCTTGCTGGTCGCCGGATCCGTGGGGGCATCGGTATGGGCCTTTCTCACCCAGTACAGTCAGCGCCACCTCCTAAAGGCCCGGCTGAGAGTCGCCCAGCAGGTTCAGACTCCTTCGACGCCCGGGGCGCAGAAGCGAAATCCCATCGGATGGCTGGTTCCTGCTGCTACTCTATCACGCCTCCGCACGGGCTTCGAGGAACGGCGTCTGGTGTCCGGGTTTCCTCTGACCTGGAACGCGTTTGTCACGGTCAGCGTCGGCCTTTCCGTCCTCCTCTTGTTCGTGGGATTCACATACTTCCAGAACCTCCTTGCGGCACTGGCTATGGCTGTGATGGGCCTGCTTCTCCCGGATCAGGTGCTTTCGACCGGGGCAAGCGTCCACCAGGACAAGACCCATGAACAGCTGCAGATGGCGATTCATACCTTCTCCACTGAGTATCGGCATCACCGAAACGTACAGCGTGCTCTGCTGGAGACGGCCAAGCAGTTGCCTGAACCCATCCGCTTTCACATGGACCAAGCGGCGAGAGGGCTGAACACAGGAAGGGACCCTGAGGAAGTGTTCGCAGAGTTGGCGCTCCGACTCAATCATCCCTTTGCCCGAATCTTCATCAGCAACTGCCGGGCGGTCATGGAGAACCAGCAAGCCTCGCCGCTTTTTGAGTCTATTGCCTACCAGCTAAATCAGTGGCGCGTAAGGCAGACTCAGAAGCGGGCGGCGCTTGCTGGAGGAAAGACCATCGGCCTGGTACTTAATGCAGCATTGATCCCGGTGTATCTGGTCAATGTGCGGATCCAGCCGAACACCCACGTCTTCTTCACGCAGGTTGCGATGGGGCGCGGACTTCTTGTCCTTATGTTGGCCGGCGTCTTGCTGACCTTCGGCGTCAACAAGTATCTGGCCTCAACGGACTGGTGACAATCGGAGTCAAAGGAGGGACTACGATGAATCAGGCCGCAGGGGCAGGCATACTGTATGGGGCGCTCAGGGTGGTGGCTGTCTGCGGTGCAGGGGTCGCCGCCGGGCTCGTAGCCTACGCGATAGGCACATGGGGCCGGGCGCCATCACTCGCCGCACGGGTCCAGAAGCATGAACGGTACGTGCGGTTCGAGGAGCCGCTGTTGCCCCAGATGTGGCGGTTCCTTCGGGTGCTCGCCGGCGGCAGGACAGTGACTAGCGCCTTTGGAAGCTTCTACAAGGCGTCAAAAATCGAGGGGATCCTGGAGGAGGCGATGTTTCCTTGGGGCCTCCGCTCTCCGAACGATGTATATGCGATTGGTCTCCCACTGGGCCTCGGGATCGGACTCGCCCTGGCCTACCTCTCCGGGATGTGGATCATGCTTCTCACGCTGCCCATGTTTCTGGGCATCGGCATCAGTATTCCAGTCTCAGCCCTGAAGCTAGTAGCAAAGGGCACTCGCCAAGCGCAGATCCAGGAGATGTGGCTTCTTCTGAGCGGGCTGGAGATCTATCTAGGCGCAAAGTACACCCTGTACGACGCACTGAGAGAGGCGTCGGGTGCCTGCAACATTCTCCGGGAGCCGATTGAGAAGTGCTTGTTGGAGTGGGGCTCCCTCGGTGCAGCCGATGCCCTGGACAACCTCGGCCGAGCCATTCGGCTCCCTGAAGCCTATATTGTCATCACTGCACTTCGGCAAGCCGCCGACATGGACGCCTCGCAACTGCAGTCCTTCATGGTCATGGCCGCATACCAGATCGACAAGACGATGGAGGCCCATCAAGCCCGATCCCGGCAAATCAAGCCCATGCTTCAGAGCAGCGCCATGGTCATCCCGATGTTCAACATCATTGCCCTATGGACGATGCCCCTGGCGTACGGCATCCAGGTCCGGCTGAATGGCGTGTGGATGTAACCTGTTCTGATCAGGGTTGATGAAGGCAACATCATAGCGAGTCTGCAATTGATGGTGTTATCGTTGACGGCACCATGGTCCCAGTTTATAATGAAAACGTCAGCATGATGCTGGTGTAAGGTGATGGTGCAATCATCAATCCGTAGGAGGCCCTTCGATGAAGCATCTGTGGAAGAAGGCGTGGGCCTGGACACGCGGCCTCTGGCGAGACGAACTCGGGAGTATGGTTGAGAACTTGGGCTGGATGATTGCCGTCTCCGTCGGAGTAGTCGTTATCGGTGCAGTCATCTACGCCGCCAACAACGGCCTTGGTGGTCGGGTGAGTTCCAAAGTGAACGGCTTTACGGGGCCGTGACTGTGTTCGAGCGCAAATCGGAAAGGGGATCGGAGACATGAAGCGCGTTTTCCGGAAGATGGCTCAGACGGCCCGGCGCCTTTGGCGGGATGAAAAGGGTAACATGGTCGAGAATCTTGGCTGGTTGGTCGCCGTTTCCGTCGGCGTAGCCGTCATCGGCGGCGTCATCTACACCGCCAGCACCGGTCTGGGTGGTCGGGTCAAGTCCAAGGTTGACAACTGGACCTAAACCAACCAGACCCCGGAGGCTCCATTCCGTGAGGGGTGGAGCCTCTTTCATCGGAGGAGGCGCTCTCGCTGGTCAGGGTTCGCCTCCGGCCAGCTGCGATGTGTCGTCGTTCGTCTCGGGAGGTGAGCCTTCCATGCGCCGCTTGCTCCTGTCACTGTGGCGCGATGAGCGTGGTAATGTTGTCGAGAACCTCGGGGTGATGCTCGTCATCAGCATCGGCATCGGTGTGATCCTGGCAGGGCTAAGCGTGTCGCTGGAGCGTTCCGGGGCCAACTTTGAGCACTACATACGGGGGGTCGTAAGGCCGTGAGACTGTTTAGGAGACTGTGGCGGCGATTTCGATCGGGTCAGAGGGGCTCCGCCCTGGTGGAGACCCTGTTTCTCTACCCGCTCGTTGTGTTCTTCGCCTTTACGCCAATTCTCCTCGATCTGACGGCGGGCGACCAGGGGTTCCTCGAAACCCTCCGTGATAAGTACCTTCAGGACGCTCAGATCCAGGGTGGGTTTACACCCGCCGTGTGGGATAACCTCAAGGCCGAGCTGGAATCCCGTAACCTGGATTACTCCCGTGTCCGTTTCGACGGCTCCACCCCCGTAGGCATGACCGTTTTGCGGGGCGAGAAAGTCTATCTGAACATCGGATACCCGCGGGGGAACAACTTGGGGATCTTCAGCCTGATTGGTGTAGCAACTGACCCCGACCAGTATGTATGGGCCAGGGGAAGCATCATCTCGGAGAGGCCACGCCCATGACCAGAAACCTTCACAAGATGGTTTTCCGGCTTCGCCGCGACCAAAGGGGAGCGATAGGAGTGGGCCTCCTGATGATCATCCCGGTCCTGGCTACGATCCTCGTCATGTCCTATGACCGTCGGGAGCTAATCAATACCGCCCGATGGCAGCAGGAAGCCCTTAATCGTGCAACAAAGGCGGCCGCGTGGCAGATTACCTCACACTCCTACGCAATCGGTGCGCCCCAGGTAGATCCTGTTGAGGCTGAGAACAAGTTCCGTGAAATGCTTGCGGAGAACCTTCGCCTGGATTCGCTGTCATTGGCATCGAGGAATTACCGTATCAGAGGGACGCCGACGTACCAACTGCTGGTGTTCAACGGTCCCTTCCCGCAGTTCTACGCCAACGTGGAGTACGGGGTGAACGCCACGATTAACGAACCAACTGTCATCGCACTGTCAAAGGTGGACTTCAACTCCATCGGCGCCCCCTTGCGGCAGATCAAACGGTGGTCGCTTGCCAAGGTGGTTCCGGCTCCCTGACCGCAACCGCAGGAGGATGATTCAGTGCGCGCTAACTGGTGGATGATTGGTGCCATGGCCTTGGTTGCTGCCGTATGCCTTGGCTCCTTGGGGTATACCCGTCACACCCGAGCCGAGCCGCAGCGAACGATAGATGTCTACTTCGCTGGCGTTGTTGCCGGAGACAGCGGCAAGGCCGAGTCGGCACTCACGGGCAGCGCACTGACAGCCTTTCGCCGTGGCGCCGCAGTGAAGCCCCAAGTCAAAGCTGAACTCACCGGCACGCAAACGCGGTGGGTCCTGGTGACAGGCACCATGGCGGTTGCCGACGTGACGGTTCAGGTGAAGCAATCCGACAGCGTGGATATTCAGACGGCTCGCCTGTCGCTTGTCCAGCAGGCACAAGGGTGGCGAATCTTCAACGTCGAGGCGGCACCCCTCGCCTACGACCGCTGGCCCTCCCATAGTACGAGCGCAGCGGTTCAGGTGGTCAATGAGTACCTCCGCCTGTCCCTGGCCGGAGACTATGACGGCGCCCTTCACTTCCTGGCCGGGCAAGCCCGATCTGAAGCGGAGGCGACGTTGAGTATCGTTAAGCAGGCCAAGCTCGCGGTGCATGCCGAAAACGTGAAGGTCTCAGTGGCTGATACCTTCGGCAGTACCGTTTGGATAACCGCCACCTACAAGGCAGCGGTGGGTGGTGCCGAGGCCCGCCCGGTTCGGCTACTTCTGGAGGTGCGCCCCGTTGGTGGGACGCTGGCAATCGTGAAGAGTGACACTCTGTAGGCGAGGTGGTGGGGGTGAGCGAATGACGGGGCTCAAACGAGGTGCAGCAGCACTGCTCTTTACGGTGGCGGTAATCGGGCATGGGTCCCTGGCCTTTGCCAAGACAACCCTGCGCACAGAGCAGGTGCAGGCCACCACAGGCTTCAGCTACCCCGGTACGACCGCCATCGTGGACACCACCAACCGGGAGATCCGTCTGCCACCGGGATCCACAGTAGGGGCTGGCATCATCGACGGTCGACCCAGCGGCTATGACGTGGTAACGATCAATGGTGCGAACGTCGAGACCTACTCTTTCAACGGCTTGCAAATGATCAAGAACAACTCGCTGAGCCTGACGCCGACCACATCTCCGCTGGCCGTCGCTGGCCGGATGAACAACACGGATGTCGTGGTCATGAACCAGACGCAAGCCGCTCGCTACTCATTCAACGGCTCAGGCGAGGTGGAAAACCCTTTCTTGTCCGTGGCGGGGCTTGCGGCCCCCGTTCAGGTTGCGACTAACCCCGGCGAAACCAGGACTGCCGTCCTGGACGGCACCACCATCCGCTCATACAGCTACGATGGCAGCGGAATGGTGCAGAACCCGTCGCTGGCGATCACCAGTGGTTTGACTAATCCGGTGGCCTTCGCCCTGCGGCCCCAGACCTATGATGTGGCGGTCGTGGACGGTGCTGCCGTAAAATACTACAGCTTCAATGGAACTAGCCTAGCCGAGAACCCCTTCATGCGCGTCTCGGGCCTTACGGATCCGGTGGCCGTTCAGGTAGACAAGAGCGGCACGGTGTTCGTTCAGGAGAGCGGTGGCATCACGGCCTATGGGTTTGACGGCGCACAGATGCGTGTTAACTCATATCTGTCGGTCCCCGCTGCCGTCGGAGCCGTCGGCATGACCCTCCTGGGCGAGCAGAACAGCCTTGCGGTCAGGTACCCCACCGAGATTCGGTTCTACCAGTTCAACGGGTCCCAAATGGTGGAAAACACCTCCCTACGCATCAGCGGTCTTGCAGAGATTTCGGGATTGGGCGGCGGCTATGCAAGCAGCGCCCAGGCGCTCTCTACCGTGATGCCAGTCACCGCGGCTGTTGATGCGCTCGTGTTGACGGGCTACGAAACAAAACCAGCCGGGACCAACATCCAGTATCAGGTATCCGGGGATGGCGGCACTACGTGGTCTTCCGCCCGGCTAAGCAAAGGCGTACCAATTCTCGGTGGCAACATGGCAGGTGCTCGTTGGAGGGCCATCTTGAGCACTACGGATCCGACCAAGACCCCCCTGCTCAAGCCGGACATCGTACTCACACAGGTATACCGCCCTGGAGTACCCACCCCAGTCGCAGTGAACCCGACGGATGCCGACGGGCTGGTGAGAACGGCTACGCCACGGCTCCAGTGGACCTTCAACGATCTAGACACTCCCCAGGGCGACATGCAGATGGCGTTCCAGGTGCTGATCTACGACGCTGTGAGTGGCACTCTGGTACACGACAGCGGGAAGATTAGCGCCGATGCCGCCGCCGATCCTCCCCCAGCTGATGTAGTGGGATCTGTGCCTGCGTTATCTGCTCCGGACTTTCGGGGGTTCTCCTGGTTCTACGATGTGCCCAGCGGTGCCCTATGGGGTGGCTACAGGTTTCAGTGGACGGTCAGGGTCTGGGATACCTACGACCTAATGAGTGACTGGACGCCCCTGGACCTGTTTGAGGTGATGGCACTCACCAACCTGCGGATCACAGATGTGGTGGTCGCGCCGGGCGATCCGATGCCTGCGCTTCCGAGTACCGCCTTGCCACTGGCAGTTCGGGCGGGTTCTATGTTTGACTACGCTGTCGATAGCCTGGGTATTGTGGAATGGGTGTCTGTCACTTTCTCCGACAGTGGAGCCCGGACGACAACGGCCTCTCTGCCTGTCAACTCCGTTGTGAACACCTGGTCGGGAGACTACTTCACGGACCCGACACTGCAAGATGGAACGGTGGTCATCGCAACCTTTACAGGCGGACGCTCCGACGGCAGGATCACCTCCCTGACGAGCCCCATCGTCGTGATTGGCGGCACCGTGCACGAAGATTTTGTCGTGATTTTGGGTGACGGGTCACCCACGAACTGAGGAGGGCGGCGCGTGGCCGGGACGATCATGCTTCTGGCTTCTCTGACCGTAGCGGTCTATCTGGATCTTCGGTATGAGTGGCTGCCAAACTGGCTCAGCGTCCCGCTGGCCCTGGCAGGGCTTGGGATTGGGGCGAACACAAACGGCCTGCTGGGGCTACGAGATCATGTGCTGGGGATGGTCCTGCTCCTGGGCATTTATGGGGCCATCTACATGTTCCGGGCGTGCCGCGGTGGTGACGTCAAGCTGTGTGCCGCGATTGGAGCGTGGATTGGTTTCGCCAACGTTGGTGCCTTTCTGCTCTCTTGGGTCCCGTTGAACGCCCTGGTCGTCGTGGGCATCGCCTGGTGGAAGAACGGTTTCTCCGCACGGGCGATGTGGCGTGAGCAAAGGGAAAGTGTTCTTGGGGCCGTCGCTTGGGCTCAGGCAATCGCAATGGGGGGGGAGGTCAATCCCGGGGCAACGATCTCCCGAAAGGGAGCCCACAGCCATCCAGGGGCGGTCGCGATTGCGCTGGCCGTCGTGTCCGTGATGATCTGGTCTATGTGACGTAGCACTCGCTGAAGCAAAGGAGGGCTCCCCCTGTGATGAACCTGCGTGAAATCGCCCAGCAGCTGCTCCGCTTTGAGGATGAGTCGGCCCTGATCGCCCAGCATCAGGAGGAACTGAGCGGCGCCGAGGTGGATCTGAAGGAGAAGGCTGCTGCCGTCTCCGCTATTCGCATCCAGCTGGCGCAGGCGGAGGAGAAGCTGCAGGCATCGACCGAGGCCCGGGATAACCTAAGAGTCGCCCTGACAGCAGAACTGGCTCGGTTCCGAGAGAAAGAGTCGAGCGTATTCGGCACCCTGGGTCGGCTGGTGGATGAGTACCGTGCTGTGACTGGGCTGCAGAGTCAGCAATCGCCTCCGGCGGTGGCCCCAGCTGTCGTGCCGGAGAGCCAAGAAGCCGTAGTCGCGGGCGGAGATGAAGCCCGTCCGGTCATGACTGCTCCGGAGCCTGCCCGAACCGCCCACATGGGAGAGTCGGTCGAAGGCGAACGTTTCACCGCTCTGGCGCAGGAGGATGTCCATCAGGTTGGGGATCGGTCGAAGGACGCTTCGGTCCCCGCCACAGAGGGCACGTTGTCTCCGGTCGGACCCGTGGCTACTGAAGTCCCAGCCGGAAGCGGCGAGGCCAAGAAGCCGGGCGTTCTGCTCAACCTCCTGAAACGGATCAGGACCGGCGGCGATGGTCAGCCCGGGGCGCCCGCTCAAGCTGCCCCGGCACAGTCGTCGCGCTCGGCTCCGCTTGGAGCCGACCACCGGACTAGGAAAGTCGTCGGAGGTGACCCGATCTTCCGCATCGAATAAGTCTTCAACCCCGGCATCAGCCGTCCACCTGTAGCGTGGGCGGCTGTTTCGCGCGGCTCGGATGATGGCATTATTTGACCACGACCTCAGATTGATGTTACAATCATCATAGAGGCGATCCAGTTCCCTATCCGTCTGGCAAGCTGGCTCCTGGTCACGAATATGATGTGCGAGGTGCTGTTATGTTCCGTAAGGTGCTTGCGGGGACTCTGTGTAGTGCAGTCCTTCTGGTAATGGCGGCGATCCCGGCTTCTGCGGCCAGCCCTCAGGCTTTCACCGATGCGCCCTCATATATGAAGGACGGCGCCCTCTATAAGTGGGCCGAGTCCGATCTGATGGACGCAATCGGCTTGGACCTTTTTACCGGGTACAGCAACGGCACGGTTAGGCGCGATCTTGCGCGGCCCTTCCGTGAGGAGCCTACAGCTCCCAAGGTGGCGCACTACCAGAACATGGCGCCCGTCATGCGCGAGGTTCAGACGTGGCCCGAGTTCCGGGCCGGGAGTCCGATCACCCGAGCCGAGTTCGCTACGATCTTGGCAAGAGCGACGGGCCTGGAGGACGAGTACCGGGCAGGCGCCGCTGCCCCTTTCCGGGATACTCCCCGCGACGCGTGGTATCAGAAGTACCTGAAGCCGCTGTATGATCGGAACGTCGTTCGGCTAACAGACTACTTCCTCGACAACCTCGCCCCTGATCAGCCCATTACGCGGGCGGAAATTGCGGCGTGGTCGGCTCGGGCATTACAGGCCAAGGGCGTAATAACCGCAGGTGCCCCCCTGAATTTCACCGACGTACCTGACCGTTATCAGTATGAGTCCGAACTCAAGCAGGCAGTAGCCTTGGGAATCATCAAGGGCTACCCCGACGGTCGATTTGCACCGGACAACACCGCTACACGTGCGGAAGCTGCTGTGATGGTCATGAGAATGGTCCGGCAGATGAAGAGCCCGGTCGCCGACGCCAGTGTGCTCAAGCAAGCAATCCAGGACGCCCACGATGTGCATACGCTTTATCAGAAAGAACGTCCCCTGGAGCAGATTCCGAACGAGACTGAGTTCGCCAAGTACATGCGGCCCTATTGGACTGCGTCGGTCGTGGACCTGCGTGTGAACCCCGCGCCGACCTCGGATAACTGCAAGGGCACGTCTTTTCCGTTTGATACCCGGTTCGCAAAGCTTCGGTCCTATGCGTCCGAAGATGGACTCCTGTGTTCCAGCCACGTAGCGGGTATCGCAGATTGGCTAGTTGGTAGTCTGACGGAGAACCACATGCGCACTCGGCTGGAGGCAGTTCACACCTATACCTATTACGAGATCCAGGATGTTCAGCCTGAAGTTGTGACTGACCGCTACGCAGTGGTCAGCGTGAAGGCGCAGTTCCAGACGTCTGCTGAGACCATCGACTTCGCCATCAGCAACTCCTCGCAGAAGTACTATCTGCGAATGGAGGATGGGGCCTGGAAGGTGTCCGGGATGGGCCTTCGGTCATGGGCATTCAACAAGGGCTACCAGGAACCGTTGAAGAAACGCCTTGATGGGAAGCGGCTGGCAGAATACGAGAAATAGCATAGCGTCCGTCTCGGTGTCTTAGACACCGGGACTCTTCAATACGGGATGAGGAGAGTTGGTTGCCGTGAAACCCCGCCTGCGGCATAGGGTGTCTCTGGTAGTGCTTCTGTCGTTGATGGTGGCAACCCTAACAGCTGGGTTGGTCCGTGCTGGTACCTTCGACGAAAATGGTAATATGTATACCGGAACGATTCCGGTGTACGATGTGAGCGGAAATCCCCTCGGTGAAGCGAACATCTATCAGCCCGTCGATGCGGATACGCCGGGCAACGTGACCAACGACTACACTGTGGCATATGTGGATCCCGCCTCCGACCTAGGGAAGGCTCTGCTTGCTTCCGGCTACGAGTTGACCGGCTCGGGCGTGGCCATGGAATCCACAGGAACACCAACTGGTACGTCTTGGAACACTACTACCGGAGAGGTCTCATGTAAGGCCGAGATTGACCCGAACTGCCAGGGCGCCGACAGCGGTATGGACGGTTCGATTCAGGTCTGGATTCCACAGGAAGCTATCGACACAATTAACCCGCCCCCGGCACCGCCACCCCCGACGTGTCCGGCTGGCTACCAGATTGGTGGCGGCGGAGCGTTCTGTGAGAAGATCCCAGAGCCGACAAAGACCTGCTCTGACGGCTCAGTCATCCCGCAGTCGCAGACATGTCCGGCGCCCCCGCCAGAATACAAGACTTGCTGGGATGGGTCCAAGGTTCTGTCCACGTCAAGTTGTCCGCCCCAGGCGCCTCCAACTTCAACGACACAGACCTGTTCCGATGGGTCTGTGATTCCCCTGAGTAGTACGTGTCCGGTCCCTACCACGACGAAAACCTGTGCGGACGGCTCGGTGATCCCATCAACCAGTACCTGTCCAACAGTGACAACCTCGACTCCCCCGGAAACATCGACCCCCAGCTGCCCAAGTGATTACAGTTACAATGGGTCAAGCTGCTATTATGACCCACCGTGTGATCCAAACCCCGACACCCGATCCATGAGCGTGACTTGGACCTTGACGACCCTCCCGAACACGGTCGGCGTTACTCGCGGGACGATGACCAGTAATGGCACCACGTCAAATCGACGAGCGACCGCCTCCTGGGGAGAGGTAAAGGACTTTCAAAGCGTCGGTGGATTCTGGGTGGTAGAATTTACTCCCCCCGCGGGCGTGGTGGGTAACGCCACGATCACAAGCACGGCCACAATCAGGAAGAGCGACGGCTGCGGAGACTACTATGGTCCTTCGACCTTCACCCGCTCTACCGATCTCCTGGTGTACGCATTCCAGCGGCCAAAGGCGCCTGAAGAATCGGCGGATGACGAAGAAGACATGACCGTGGCGAACCTGCCTCTGGCAGACTACCTTACGGTGTGTCTCGGTGACCTGGAGCAGTCCTATTGTGGAATTGATGCCCGTCTCGCCGAGACATACCTGCCCGAACTCATGGCCCGTGAAAGCTGGTATTCGGCCACCCTAGGCGAGGACCGATGGCGGCGGCTGGTGAATCGGATCGACCGTGCGTTGTCACAAGGTGGGCAGCAGCCTTCTGGCCTGTACGTCCCGTAAATGCATACTCGGTGGCGACCGGAGCAGATCCGGTCGCCTTTTTTGTGCCCCATATGAGTGAGTGTGTCAGAACTGCAATGAGCCGAGCTGCAACCATGATGATCCCGTAATCTCACAAGTACCAGGTCATGATGATTACATTTGCAGCCAGGCGAGGCCCCGTGCTAGAATGGGAATGTAGGGTATCCATTGACTGCTTTTCTCTCATCTTCTTGACTATCAGGGGAGGGTATCGAGCCATCTATGAACATGCGGCGGTTTGTGCTCATTTGTAGTAGCGTATTGATCATCCTGGCCGGGCTTGTTTTTCAGTCCCCCGTCCCGGCCCTGGCCTATGACGTAATCTACAATACGTCTGGGGCAATGGTCGCCAGCACATCTTCTAACAGCCAATCAATCTACAAGGACTACACCAGTCCTAGCGGCAACGAGATCAAACGCGTGCACGTGACATTCTCTCTCCGCCCAGCGACCCAAGGCGGGAGTACGACGAACGATAGGGTCTACCTGTACTACAAGACGTGTTCGTCCTGCAGTTGGACATCGCAGGGATATGTCGGTGCGGGCGAGCTGACCTACGACGGTTGGGTTGACGTGGAGGTCACGACTGCCGAGTATGTCCGCCTGCGCCTCTATACTGGCACAGGCTACACCGGGGCAACTGCTACCGCCAACTTTCCTGAAGTGGTAATTGACGATCCGCCGTACGCTTTGGGGGCGCCCAGTTTCACGACTACTGCAAGTGCCCAATGGCAGCAGGCGGTCACGTGGTCCGCGGGCTCAAACCCTGGGGGCACGACATACGAAGTCTGGCGGAAGACGTTCAACACCGCCGGGAACCTGGTTAGCGACCAGAAGGTCGGTACATCTAATTCGACCTCCTGGACTTCGTCTGACCATGTGCAGGGCACATACTACGAATACTACGTGAAGCCCGTGTATGGGGGGCGGGTTGGCCCTGCCAGCCCTACAGCCCCGGTGTGGTCGGCACCCTCTCCGGTTGTCACGTCCGCGAATGACTCCTTGGTGCTGAACTGGACCCCTGCCTACCCGAACACCACGTACACAGTCCAGTACAAGGTGTCAACCTCCAGCACCTGGTCAAGCGTGAATGTGACGGGAGGCACCTACACAATCAGCGGGCTCAACCCCGCCTACAAATACAACGTGCAGCTATTGGCAAATCTCCCTTCTGGCGGTGACGAGTGGGCGGCGCCCTCATCGGGTGGTACCGAGTTCTCTCCGCTGTGGGAAGCTGTTGGTGGCGTCGAGAAGACGAACGAGCAGCCAACCTCCGTCAAGCTGTGGGTAATGCGTGGCTCCCTTTCTAGTTCGGCCCAGATCAAAATCACCCGAAATGGAAGTCAGATTTACCTGGGTACCCCGAGTTGGACTTCTACCTCGGTGAACGGTACATCTGGGTATTGGTTCTCGGTCGACTCCACGGGCCTTACTGTTGGCACGCCCTATACCTACTCGATATGTGCGGTCAACGCCATGGGGGCCTGCGGCCCAGCCAGCACCCTCTCGCACACGCCGCAACCCAACACCCCGACCGCTATATCTCTCGGTACGGGCGTGGGTACAACCTATCAAGCAGCGCTGTCCTGGGGGGCAAATGGCAACCCCGGGGGCACCCAGTATGAGGTGTGGCGCCGCACCTGGAACACATCGGGCTCGGCCACGGATGCGAAGATCACGCCGGCCAGCTTCACCGGAACGTCATTTACTACAACCGACCAGGTGGCCGGAAAGCTGTACACGTATCGTGTGCGTGCTATCATCTCTGGCATTACCGGCCCCTTCAGTGAAGAGACTCCGTATGCGACCGCACCCGACCGGACTGTGACGAGCGGTGCGGGAAACCTGACCGTCTCATGGCCGGATATCGGCAAGATCGGAACGATGGCCTTTGATGGCGGGTCAGTGACGGACACAAGTACCAGCAGCGGCAGTGTCACAAGCCCGACATACACCGTTCCGAATGGCATGGTGGCAGGCAAGGCAAGGGTCCAGTTCAGTGGCGGGCCGTCGGACAGCGTATACTTGCGATATACCGCCCTGAACGGCTCGTTCTATTACGCCTATCGCCCGGCTACTGGTGACGATCAGGCGGGGGTCAGCAGTTTTGACGAGTACTTCGTCATGGACCAGGGCGGCGGCGCTGTCAATTACTACATCTACGCCTATGACCGCAGCAGTTCGACTGAGACTGTATCGGTTGTGGCGCTTGGCGACCTTCGGTATCCGATTAACGTTGAATACAGGCCCGAGTCCTCCGGGACGTATTCGCTGGCCGCTACAACGACTTCGCTGTCCTACACTATACCAAACCTGTCTCCAGCAGTTCGGTATGGCGTTCGGCTCTACGCAGACGTCGCCACCGGCGATACGTGGGTTGTGGGGTCCGGCTGGAGCAGCCCTCTGTGGAATGCAGTGACGGGAACCTCGTCCGAAGGCCCTCAGCCGACGTCTCACTCCGTGTACTGGAACATCAGGAATTCGGGTGTCGCGGCATCTGCCACGATCCGGGTTACCCGGAATGGCTCTACGATCTACGAAGGGGTACCCACCTACGCGGCTGCGACCGTTGGCGGGACCTTGGGAGATTGGGCTTCTGTAGCTTCCACGGGTCTATCCGTCGGAACGACCTACAACTACAGCGTTTGTGCGGTGAACGCCGTCGGAACGTGTGGTCCGGTGAAGACGCTCTCCTATGCTCCGCAACCGAACGTGCCCGGAGTACCCGTGCTTTCATCCAGCACTACCGGGCTTACTCAGTACAACCTCTCTATCTCTTGGAATGCTAACGGAAACCCGGCGGGAACGGTTTACGAACTGAATCGCAAGACGTTCAACAGCAGCGGGGGGCAGACCGCGGACACGCGGATCAATCCCGTGTCCAGCACGGCTTCCACCTTCATCACCACTGGTCAGACGGGAGGCACGTACTGCACATATCGGACCCGCGCGATTGTCAACGGTGTGCCTAGCCCGTGGTCCGCCGAGGTCCCGTTCTACACGGCGCCTATGCCTACCGTCACCAAGGCCGTGAATAGCCTGACCGTCTCATGGCCGTCTGTGTACCCGGGCGCCCCGACCCCTAGTGGTATCACCCTGACCGACACGTCCAGCGGTAGCGGCACAGTATACTCCCCGGAATACACGGTTGCACCTGGCAAGGCCGTAACAAAGGCCCGAGTTGTGTTCAGCGGGAACGTCGGAGACGATTTCCAGCTTGAGTACGTTGCAGTGGATGGTGCCTCCTATGTCGCCTACTTTGACGGCGATTATTACGACGTTGGCGTCACCGCTTTCGACCAGTGGATAGACCTGAGCCAAGGCGGCGGAGCGGTGAGCATCAAACTCAGAGCTTACCGCAGTGGGTCAGCCACGACTACGGCGACTCTTCAGGGAATCCGCTATCCGACTGATCCTGCGTACAATCTCTTTGTACTCAAGGAAGGGGACGATTCCTGCTGCTGGACGCAAGTCGGCTCGGACGTCTCTGGGGCCACCTTCACGATTCCTGACCTCTCTCCTTCCTTCAAGTACCGTGTGGTCCTGGCCCCCATCGAGCCCTCGGGCGGTGTGGGTTGGTGGGTCAACGATGGTACCTATCGGAGTCCGTACTGGCCGCAGCCACAGGTGTTCCTGAGAGTCAGTGAAACGACGACGACGCTGCTGTCCGAATGGGTAAACGACGGAATCGAAGGCGCCAAGGTGCGCATAACCCGCGATGGCGCGGTTGTCTGGAATGATGCGGTGCCGGCCTATACGTTCTATGCCTCCAGGAACGGTCAGAGCAACAAGTCCTGGGCTGGCTTTAACGATGTTGGCCTTGCCAGCGGCTCAACGCACACCTATGTCATCTGCGCGGTCAACGCCGAAGGCCAGTGTGGCACCACACGATCATTCACGGCATCGACGCTTCCGAACACTCCGGCTCAGCCTTCGGTTCAGTACGGCTCATATGGGTGGAAAACCTCTGCAGCTGGAAACGGCTGGGCCGTAGTCGAATGGACGGGCGTCTCGGGAGCGACGGGGTACAAGCTCTACCTCGATGACGTGCCGACCGATGTTGGCCTTGTTACCTCATACAGTCTCCCAGCTCTCAACAGCGGCCAGACTTACTCTGTCGAGGTTTCAGCGGTAAACGATGCAGGTGAGACCCCGTTGTCGGCGTCGAGGACGTTCAGCACACCGAATCGGGCCGACTCAACGGCACCGACGATTTCAGGCAGTATCCTGATCAATGACGGAGCCGCCACTACGGGCGGCACACGCGTACGTGTGTCCGGCTCAGCCTCGGACGCCGGCAGTGGCGTCTATGGCATCCAGTTGTCCAGTAACGGCACGACCTGGGGCAGTACGATCCCGATCCGCACTTCCTCCACCGTAAACCAAGTCGTTCTGGCTGGCGGCAGTGCAGACTTCTCAAACCTGGCCGGGTGGGACGTGACGAACCAGACTGCGATTTGGGCTGACCAGGGCACAGTTGACGGCGACAAGTCCGCCATCATTCGCTGGAGGGGCAACACATCAACGTCCCACCAGGGCCTTCACCTGAGCACTGACATGGCGGTCACGCCTGGCGAAACGTATACGGTATCAATCCGGTACAAGATTGAAGGGATGACCGCCGGGACTGCTGGTGTGTGGTCGCATTTCAAAAACTCATCGGGTGGGAACGCCCAGACAGCCGACATCGTGCTTGGAACAGCCAACACTGGCTGGAGAACCGAGACTGTTACCCAGACGGCACCGCTCACGGCCACCAAAAGGCATATCTACCTGGGCTTCGTCAATGCGAACCCCGGTGCTGTGCTAACCGTGGGATGGATCATGGTCAACGTAGGCCCCAACGCCGCTCCGGTGACTGCTGCGCTCGATAATCCGATCGTCGGTACGGGCGACTTCGAGCTGGACACTACAGCCTTCGGCACGAAAACGGTCCACGCTCGGTTTGTCGACCTTGTGGGCAACGTTTCCGTATCGTCCAGCGACACAATTCAGTTCCTCCTGACCGACACAAGCGGGCCGCGAGTGACCATGCAGATCAACGGTGGCGCCGGGATCACGTCAACAGCGGATGTCACCCTCTCCATTGTGGCTACAGATGATCAGAGCCCGCCTTCTGGCCTGAAGATGCGTCTGTCCAATGACGGAGTAAGTTGGTCAAGCTGGATGGACTTCTCACCGACTAAGGCGTGGAAAATCAGCACGCTGGGTGAGGGCGAGAAGGCCGTCTGGATCGAGGTCCAGGACGAAGCCAAGAACTCGGGGGGCACCGTTGCCCGGGTCTTCTACCGTACCAGCATGACTCCTGGGACCAACCCGGCAGTCGTCTCCGCCTCCGTGGGATCTTCGGGGCAGTACAACACGGGCACCGGGACGGTCCAGGTGCAATACGTTCGGCTTACGGACATGACGATACAACTGGACCCTGCGAGCCTGCCGGGCGTTCAAACGGTGCGCTACGGTTTCGACCCGAACCGCTATGGACAGTGGGAGCCGCTTCAGAGTACAAAGTCTCTCAATCTGCCAAACGTCGAGGGCATCCAGACTCTTTACGTTCAGACCGACACCGGACAGCAGTTCCAGCTCAAAATCCTGTTGGACCGCACTGCTCCTGATGTTCAAGTATCATGGGGCGGCGGGGCTACGATGACCCGGGCAGGCGGTCAGGCTACGCTTGTCGTTGACGCATTCGATAACCTGAGCCGCAACGAGGATCTTCAGGTGTCCATTAACTCAGGGACTTACGTAGCGTGGTCAAACGAGATTTCCGTTACTCTCACAGGTACGGGATTAAAAAACGTCACCGTGAGGGTAAAGGACCCTGCAGGCAACGTCACCACTAAGACCTTGAGCATTTTCGCAATTCAATAGTGTGCTGTCCGGGAGAAGAGGGTGGGGAGGGGAATTTCCTCTCCCCACCCAAATGTCCAGGTGCCTATAACGTCGGGATGTCACAGTTCATATCAATTCGTGTGCGATGAGGAGGATCTGCGTGGCAACCCCGGGTGAGAATATCATGCTAATATCCGACATGGACTGCCTGCTCCAGGCTGCTTACAGTGCGGCACAAGACGAAGGCAAGGGAGACGATTTCTGCTGCGTAAACACGCACTGGATGTCGTACATGGAGGGGCTTCTGTTTGCCGTCGATGAAGTGCCACGTTCCCAGCAACTGCTTCCGGAGTATGTGGAGCGCCACCTGTCCGATTCCCTAAAGGTTTTGCTCCCGATCAGGCAAGCCTTCTGGACCCTGAGGCTGGTGCCTGTGGAAACGTTGATGAGCGATCATGGGGACACCCCCAGACGCCGCCAGCAGGTAGAGGGTGTAGCGGCTTATCTCAGCAGCATGTCCGACGGGGATCGGGCGGCGTGCTACCTCAACGAAGAATGGGCGGCAACATGCCCCCGGTCTCCGCACCAGGAGGTGGCAGATGCCGTCAAGAGCCTTCGCAATGCGAAGTATGCCTTTCCCGAGCCGATAATCGTTCTGGATGGCAAGGTCATAGCCGGGGCGGCCAACCTCTACGCTTCACACAAACTGCGAAGATACGCAATCCCGGTCCTGTGGGGGCGGTCGGATGGGGACTCCTGGCTCGATCCGAACGGGGCCTGTGAATGGCCCCGCTATCGTGGCGTTAAGCGCAAGCCGAGCGGGGAGTGACCTTCCGGCGGCGAGTATCTTCCATAGAGGTAGGGGAGGAGGATTACTGTGCGAAACTGGCTTACGATTGTGCAAGCCGGAGTGCTGTCCTTGGCCCTATTAGCTGTCTCACCGATCACGGCCCTAGCGCAGGATACCGGCGCCCCACGGGTTCCCCCGTCACTCTATGACGTTCGCGTCATCCCGGCCTCAGAGGTTCTCTACTTGACGGTGCGGACGGACGAGGAACAGGGATCATGGGAGCGTGCCTATGTTGAGATGAGCCGCCTCGCCGAGTCCCTTCAGCTTCCCTCACCCGAGTACGAGAGCATCGACCAGGCCATTACCTTCAGTCTCGCCGACGGCAGGCAGGTCTATCTGAAGGCGGGAGTGCCGGGCGCATGGCTGGATGGCCGCATCGTGAAGTTCGATGCGGCCCCGATAGTGCTCGGCAACTCCTGTGGCGACTCGAGAGTTTATGTTCCTGTCCGGCTGGTAGCGGAGATCTCTGGATCCGGCGTCGCCTGGTCGCCGGACGGATCCGTCGTACTCTACCGATAGGCGGGCGAGCGAATGACACCCACACTGGAGCAGTTCCGGGACCGTTGCATTACTCTGCTGCGAGAGAATCCCTTGCGTTTCTTTCCATTACACCCACAGATAATCGAAGCCGTCGAGGGCGAGCCATCTGCTCCTGGCCGGGCCGGGATTCGGGTGGTGACAGGCGCTGCTGGCACACCCGAATTGGTCATTCACCCGGAGAATCTACTCGAAGCGTGCAGGAGTGCCAACGACTTCTCGGACGACTTCATCACCGCCCGCCTGGGGCACATAACCCTGACGCTCCAGGAGGCCATGTCGGTTCTGGATGACTGGAGCCGCACGGCGCCCCTCCTTCAGTTCCGGCTGGCAAAGCCCGGCCTCATGCCGGACGCGGCAAGCCGACTCCGATTCCGGTGGGGTGATCTTGAGGTCTTCCCAAGCGTACTCCTCCGAAGCGGATTGGGGAGTATTCCCCTGCGAGCATTCCAGTCATGGGGGATTCCTCTCGAAACAGTCATCCAGCAGGGCATTGAGAACACGCTTCTCCTTTGGGGGCATGCGGCGCCCACGAGCATCTCCCTTGGTGGAGTGCCAACCTGGGTCTGGGCGGTTGAGCGGGACGTGGAATCCGGGTTCGCACTCGCCCCCCAGATGATGGCTCGGGTGCCCCTCCCCAGGGAGGAGATGGTACTGGCTGTGCCGCTCCAGGGTTCGTTGATGGTGATCGAGAAGGCGGTGGCCTCGCGTCATAGGATCAACCTGGACAACGGCGTCCGCCGGATGTTCCACAACGGCCCCCGGTCGTGCAGCCCACACCTGTACCACTTCAGGGGCGATGCGCTGATACGTTGGGAGTAGTGCGAGTGCGCGGCCTCACGCCGCAAGCCCGCGGTCGCGACGATCAGGAAGGCCATTGGAGGCATCCGGTGGCGGTTGGGAGGGGGGAGCCCACCCTGAGGCGAATCCCCCCTGATGATGACCCGCACGGCGCCGGAGGAGGTAGGAATTGTGAGCCCGGAAAGTGGCGAACGGTACAGCAAGCGGGTTCTGGACTTCGCTGTGCCTGTGAATGCTGAAAAGAACCACTGGGAGTTCGTCCAGCAGATCAGTTTCGTCGACCCTGGCCCTTCGGGGTCAGACGCGGCCATAATGGGCTACCAGCGGCTTGTTGAGGGGCTGACCAAACGCGGGATCAACGTGGGCTACTGCGCTGCGTGCGGCTCCACGGGTGGAGAGTTCGGCATGATCCACCATTTCATCGTGCGTAACCGGGTGACGGGCGAGGTAGCGGCGGTCGGCTCCGAGTGCATCGAACGGGTGCTGACACTCTCCCTCGCAACGAAGATCAAGGCTCTTTCGGAGCGGGCGAGAAGGGAATGGACCAATCGCGTCCGATCCGAGGCGTGGGTGCCCCTACTGGAGACCTACCTCACCGATCTGGAACGAGAAGGGCTGGCCGGGATTTACCTGGGCTACATCGAGCAGGTGCCGGACGGCTCCGAGTTCCGCGGTCCGGAGATCACCGTGCGAGAGATAGAACAGGGACTGTACGAGCGGAAAGTCAGCTCCCACCACTTCAGACCGGGCGACCTGGTGTCTGATGGAGCGGAGCGTAGGATAGCAGAGGGCATCAACGACGAAATCCAACGGCTGGCTGATGCCGTCCAGGGCCTCAGGGCAGCTGGGTTTTCGGTGGAGATCCCGTCAGCGATGGCGGAGTATGTGGGTGAGAAGGAGGGGCGCGTTGTTGTCTTGCGCCGCTTCGACCCGGTGAAGGCCGGATGGCTGGAACGGGTGTACCGCCCGGAGCTACGCTGCCACACTCCAGCTGAATTCCTCAGCCATGTGATTTGGTGCGCAAAGAACCCGCACATGATCACGCTGAGCAAGAAGGCGACCGAGATGAAGGCGACCATGGAGCGCGGCTTCATCGTTGACTTGGACTTCCGGACGGCCACGCCTACGAGGTTCCGGGTCGTGTTGCCTGCCGTGCCGACACTGGCCGAGATCGGCCTGACGCCTGCCAAGATTGCCGACCAGGGACGAGCAGTTCGGGCGGCTCTGCTCAAGGAAGTAGGCAAGCCTGCTGTTGACCTGGACCTCGACCAACTGCTCGTCGAGATGCAAGTGGAGGAGGAAACTTCGGATGGCTCCCAAGATCATCTGTGAACCGCAGGCTGCTGCACTCTTTGACGCTCCCCAGTTGGGGAAGATCGGTCTGCTGATGCTCCCGCCTGATGCGAATGCACTACTGTCCCCGGCCATCGAGCTTCAGAATCGGGCACCGCATCAGGTTCGGGTAGAGGTAGTACTGATTGCCGTCGAAGCGCAGGACTACGAGGGGCACCGCTTACCCGGCGGGATGTACCTGCGCCTGCACTTCGTGGACACGCTGGAGGGCGATCTGTTGGTGCCCCTCATGGCTCCGTTTGAACGGTGGGTCGGGCCGCTGACAGCCGATGCCGAGGTGCTGCTCACGACGGATCCTGAGATCACGGAGGCGTTTGATGTTCCGGCCTACAAGACCGTCAGGCTGAACCGCCGCATGCAGGGACTGGTCGACACGAATACATTCCCCCTCAAGATGGCGCTACGGCAGTTCATGCCAAGGTGGCTGCGAAAGCTGGCGGCAAATCCACCGGAGTACACGGTATCCCATGAGATCGTGTCAGCGTTCGGCGACTACTTGCAGCGGCAGTCAGCGAATTGAGGAGAGGGCAGAGGTGGTCGTGATTGGCCCGGACCGATCTGGATAACATCGCAGCTTGGGCGGAAGGCGACGTTGAGGTAGCCCTCATGGAACTGGATATGTTGCCGAACTGGACGCTGGATGAGGCAACCCTTGCGGCCAACCTCTTGGTCGCACTCCACAGGCTCCAGGGAATCAACGTATGGACCCAGCATCGACCGGACGGTATGCCTCGGGGGAACTTTCGCGGGTGGAGCAGGGAAGATCTCGCTGCGGCCAAGGACCAGTTCCGAATGCGGGCCACCCTGACCCAGTCCGACCGTTACCTTCTGGAGATGCTGATGGAGGAGACCAAACGCCGCTCGGAAGAAGCCGACAACGACGTTCCGGTGCTGACTGTGATCCGGTGACTCCGCCCTGCGCTGTGCGCGGGGCGTTTCTGTCGGCCGAGAAAGAGCCGGAGCCGGAGGGCTGTGAGCCGGCGTGCCTTCAGCCATGTAACAGGGGGTCTCACCGGGGGTCAAGCTGGGGAAGAACCCCGGGGGGGAAGGGGCACCGCCAGGGATTGACCGAGTGCGGCGGTCAGGCCGGAGGCGCCTGGCAGCTGGCGACAGAGGCGGAGGCAAAGTGACCTAGCGGAGTGTTCGACGCGGGCGAGTCGGATATTGTCGTCATTCTGGTCAGAGGAGATACGCAACACATCCAGAACACCTCTTAGGAAAACTACGATCAGTGGATTGTGCATATTCAGTGGCGGAGGAATGTAATCCACGCCTACAAGGACCGGGAGATCGGGACCTTTGAAGAGTTCGAGGACGATGTGCGCACCTACAATCTGCTCCTAGACAACTTGGAGGGGCGAGACCCGTATCCCGACTAGACAGGACCCATCGAAGTATGACCGAGTGACCTCCCCTTGCCTGCTCTTGCATACCTTGTATCGGCACAGGCGAGGAAGGAGACGTCGAGTTTCTGCGGGAGAATATGGCAGAAATCATTCAGGAGCGTGGCGACCTACGATGCGTCAGCCAAATGTCATCTGCGTGGTTGAAACTGGTCCAGGCTACTTACCGGAAAAGTGGTCCGGACCCAGATCGGTAGTACCCAAGACACTGGAGTTGGCCGCACCACTGGGCTTGTTTCCGCGGCGCCATCAGCAGTGGATTCGCGCCCGGTTTGGCAGACGAAATGAGTACAACCTGCACCTTACCGGGCAGGCCACCTCGTGGTGGCTAGATCTCGAACCTTATCAAGTGGCGCTTCTGCAACTTCATCATCCTGGCTGGGACAAGTTTACTACTGATGAGCATCCCAGTCTCGACGGCGCCCCAAAGTTGCTTGCCGAGTACATACGGCACCTCAACTCCGTTGAGGCTGTGGCCAATGACGCCGCGTCAGTTTGGAGGCAAGCTTGGGAAGCGCGCCGAGACAAGCTGTCCAGTCCAGATGCTATGCTCGCCGAATTCCGTAACTTCCTGGGGTCGGGAAAGTGGCACTACGGACTCGTTGAGGATTATCCCTCCCGCTGTTTGGTGAAGCCAGTCTACCACGATGGCCGATGGCACCTTCTTCACGCACATGGCAGGATGCTCTTAACCCGTCCAATAACTGAGATTCTGGTTCGCCCTGCACTTCATGATCACGGCTTCGGTGCCGCGGCAGAGGTCTTCTACTGCCTCGGCCTCCCCGACGAGGTAGTTAGCTACGGGCTGCAGAGGGGAGTAGTGGGGCGGCAATTTGCCCATGTGATCACCAATCCTGAGCTGCAGTTCATTGGGGTCTCACCTCTGCACACGAACAGGGTGATTAACCGATTGGCCGGAGCTGGACTGCTGAGCTTGGACTTCTCGGCCTTGCACTACTTCGAAGACCCTGATTGGGACCGGGAGATGGCCCGAGGGGTTGATGAGGTGGCCTCGGCCCTGATCAGTGAGGAAATTCTCCGTCAAGCGCCCGATCCACCCCATGCGCTGTACCCGTGGATGGTTGAGCTAAAGCCCCCTTGCGTTCCGCTATGCATTACCCACAAGTGTCCGGGTGCACAATGGACCACATTTCCGATAGATCTTGAAGACGTCGGTACCCGCGCCAGAGCACCTTGACTCCTGGCGCACCGTCCCCATGGCGCGCAAGAAAGCCGCCCAATCTGGCGATCCAGATGATGGCCGTCTGCAGGTCTGGCGGAGATAGGGGCGGCACGGGGCTGCGGTGGATGGTGCAGTAGAGCGCTTGCCATTCAGCTTGCGAGAGGACGGCTGAGCAAGACTGAGCTGGGGCAACGCGGGCAGCGTAGGTCATGCTCAGCAGACGCCAGGCAACCACTGCGTAGACTGCCAGGGCGCGATCGAGCCGGTCAGCGGTCTCCAATTGAAGTTCCTCCAAGCGGCAGCCACTCTTGAGAGTGTAGTGATACCGCTCAATCTTCCAGCGATGTGCGTACCAACGGACGCACATCGCTGCTTCTTTTTGTGATGGAACGCTGAGCGTAGTCAGCAGTAGCCAGGAAATGGCCTCCTTGCCCTCTGGTGGTGTAAGCTCGCGGGCCCAGACGACGGTGAGAGGGGCCACAGGTAACCGCTCAAGTTTGCGGTGCTGAGGCGCCAATACACCCACAGTGGTGGCGCGCAACTCCAGCGTCGTCTTGCGAGGAGGCTGATCATCGGAGCGGGGAACTTCGATCTCCAACTGACCAACCACGGGTGCCTGGCCGGCAGCGTCCCACAGGTAGTTGTCCGGATGCTGTAGCCTGCGATTCCAAGCAGCACGGACCAAAACATTCTGCTTCAGCCGAATGGCGGCCAGGAAGAAATCGATGATGTCGGCTTCACGGTCTGCAATAGTGACAACGCGTGTCGTCGAAGGGATGCTCCGGGTACTATCTTCCAACATGGCCTGCCACCGGTAGCTTTCCTTCTCCTCCAGCGCCCTTTGTCTGCGTTTGTGCTTGATACCGATCTCTTCGAAGGAGCGAACCCAGCGGTACTGACCAAGAAGGCCTAGTGGAACACCGTCGGGTGAGAGGGCCAAACAACTATGAACGAAGAAGCCCACCTGGCCCTTGCGCCCGAGGGGGCCGAGCCCCTTCGTGGCTGGGTGGTGTGAAAAGTTGAACTCGGTAGTGTCTTGGACTGCCAGAACCGTGGAGTAATGTCCGACCCGCTCCACAGTGGCCTCACGATGAGCGGAAACAATCTCGTCTGCGTCTACGGACTCATTGCCAAAGAACCGATATGCTCCCTTCGCTGCAGCCCACGTCAGGCAAGCTTGAGGCAGGGTCCCGGTCGGCTGTTCGGCGACTGCTGCAGCTATTGCCACCAACCGAGCCGTACGCCTGGCGTCGCCCAAGCGAGCGCCCCCCAATTCAGCCAGCGCCCATCCAGGAATGAGGTTGCCACAAGAGTTGCGCTCTACTTCAACCACGAAGAACACCCCTCTGGAGAACAATGTCATTGTTCTCCAGAGGGGTTCGCGGTTCTCATTGCGGTTCCTGCTTACCCCTCAAATGTGGGTAATGCATAGTGCGTTCCGGGAGAGGTCCAGGAATGCCAGTTGGATCTTGCCAGGGTCACAGCCGAGGACGGCCCGAGCGTTGTGGAGGGGCGCAAGTATCTGGTATCAGGTGGTTTCGCGGCCTCAGGCAGGCATCAGTACTATGTCTGCGTACTCGACCAACTGGAGGGGCTTGGCAACGGAATCGCCAAGGTGAAGTTTAGGGTTTTGTGGCCGCATCTGAAGGCCGGTCACTCTGTTCAAGATTCCTGTGGCCGGGCGTCAGAGGTTGAGGATTTGCTCACGGCAGCGAGGGACCGTAAGGATGTACTCGGACTGGACCCCGTCATTCGGAACGTCGAGGAACGTCTTCGCCGCTACTACCTGGACCGAGATAGCAGTGCGAATGTCGTCCTGGCCTTTGTTGCCTCTCAGTTGGGGTATCCTGTCCAACTGGTCGGAGGGCACATTGGTGAAGACAGAATCGACTCCCGTATTTGGGTGAGAATCGAGGATCTGAACATTGACCTGGCAAATGGCGACTCGGCTTGGGTTCCGAAGGTTTTTCTGAAATCCACTGTCCATATTACCAGAGACGTGTTTTCCTGGGCTGAAGGCTCCGCCCTTCTGGAGCATCAGCACGAAGAACTGAAGGTAGCAGAAGAAATCGTCCGGGAGTTACAAAGGGACTAGAAAACCTTATCCACGTCTATTGCTCTGTCTGAGACAGTACATTCCTTTCCGGGTATCTGCTCAAAGCGGGGGGCGAGAGCCCCCCTTTGATGATGCCACTCGATTCCAACTAAATACGAGTTTAGTTGGAATTGAGATGCCGGGTTGTGGTATAATTGACCATAGAAGGAGATCTAGTAGAATAGTTACTGGGTGAATGGAGGCGATCCAGTGCCCCGCCGGAGCAATTACGACAAGAACAACTTGAGGACCCGCCAGTTGAATCATGACACGTGGGAACTACTTGTAAACGAGTTGCGGATCGCGCTTATTCGCAACACGTACACGAATTACTACGTCATGGGGCACGACGAATTGCCCTACACGTCGCTGGATGATGCGGTCTCGGGCGCTCTCGGGCTGCTGATCAGCGGTCAACTTCACTAGAACCCGTGCTCAAGTTGCGCAGAATCTGCGGTTACGAAGTCTCATGGGAGGCGTTCGCATGAACAAGACAGGGCCAGAGCACGGTTCGGTGTGGATCACTCAGATTTCTTGGTTGGTCATCGGCGGGATTGCCCTCGCAGCAGGTGTTTCTCAGCTGTTGTCGTGGTTTCGGTAACTGCTATGAGTCGGGCTGCTGTTACGGACGAAATCCGCAAACCGAACGGGCGAACAATATGTGAGGTTCGCTGTTCTTGCGGTACGGTGCGCTCGATTGCGAAGTGGGCCTGGGCCGGGAACGGTCACTTCAGATGCCAGGGCTGCGGCTCCAATGTCGTCTACGCGACCAAAGAAGTTGTGGCTCCGGGTGGGCCGGCGCCCACCGGGGCTGGGCAGGTGCAGTTGACCGAAGCGATGCTTCAGCGGATCGCCGCTCGCAAGAAGGCACTGGGCTATGAAACACTGGAATTGGCCGCAAAGGGTGGGATGGACGAGGGGACCTTGTTCCGGATCCTTCAAGGATGGGCCTCGTCGGTTTCCCGCACGACGCTGGACTGTCTTGCGAACGGGCTGAACACAACCTCTGCGTGGCTTCTGACCGGAAGGGACTCCTCCTAGCGTACCTGCGCTGGGGTGTTCTTCGCGGGATCGGTCAGTCCGGCAGGGGCACGGAGCTGCGCCCTAGTGTACCAAGCGGCTGAATTGTGAGCGCGCCGGGGCATGAATGAAGTCAAGTGCGAGGAGGGCGCCCATGCAGAAAGGTCACTCTGAAGCTCGCATCGAGGCGGTTGGGTACTCTGCTCTGTTCGGAGTGCTGCTGCACCTGAATCGGGGCGGCTTCCCAGGAGACTACATAGACCTCAAAGCTGCGGGGTCTGAGCAATTGGCATGGCGGAAACGGTGGGGGGCACAATGGAAAGTAGCGTGATTAACGCGGCCTCCGGTCAGGGCCGAAGGCCCTACTTCGACAACGCCCGCTACCTGCTCATGTTCCTTGTAGTGATCGGTCACTTCATTGACCTGCCGAGTCTGATGGAGCCAGGTGCCCCTTCGCGGGCGGTGTTGTTCTGGATCTACTTCCTCCACATGCCCGGCATGGCACTCATATCCGGGTTCTTCGCCAAGGGCGAGCCGCTCAGCCGGGTACCTGGTAGGCTGGCCGTGCGCCTGCTGGCGCCCTATGTGGTTTTCCAACTGGCCTACGCAATCGCGCTAGGCAAGCCTCTGGGGTTCCATGAGCCGTACTACCTGATGTGGTACTCGATGTCCCTCTTCAGCTGGCACGTCCTCTTGCCGCTTGCAAAGCGTCTCTGGAACCCGCTGGTCTGGGCGGTGGCCGTCGGCCTTCTTGCGGGGTACGTGCCGCAGATCGGGTCTACGCTGAGTCTCAGCCGGACTCTGGCGTTCTTCCCGTTCTTTCTGGCCGGGTACTGCCTGGAGGAGCGGCACTTCGTATGGCTGGCTGGCCGGAGACGGGAGGCGGTTGTTTCGCTGTCGATCCTGGGCGTAGTGGCGTGGGGGTTGTCGGGAGCTAATCCGCTGTGGATGAACTTCGCTGATTCCTATGCCGTCCTGGGGGTGCCACACTGGTGGGCGGCTTCGATTCGGTTCGCACAGTACGTTGCCGCCGCTATCGGCTGTGCGGCGTTCTTTGCGTTGGTTCCCAGCCGAACCGTGTGGTTTAGCGCGATGGGGACTCGAACCATGTACGTCTACTTGTGGCACGGGCTGATCCTGATTGTTGGCCGACGGGTCGGTCTTGAGTCCTTCGGCCTGTGGGCAGTCGTTGGTGCCGGGTGCGTCACAACCTTGCTGCTGGGGTCCGCCCTCGTTCAGCGGCTGACCCGATGGGTAGTGGAGCCCTTATGGCTACTCCCCTCCCCTCCTTCGCAGTGCGCTCCCACCTGAACGGTGCGTTTCACATTAAAATCGCTTTTAGTTCGAACTGGATAGGAACGTACATTCGGGGTGGCGAATAGCATCGGTCAGGTAGGTGATCCTGGATGAACAAAGGTGCCGATGATGTGATTGTCCACCCCCTCTGCGAGCGGTTCCTGAACTATCTGCGCACCGTCAAGGGACGGACAGCGCAGACGGTCGAAGCTTACGCTCTGGAATTCAGACTCCTACACGCATACCTCCTCCTCCGCCTCCCTGGCAAGACGGTCCTGACAGTAAGCCCGGAGGACCTGGAGAACTACCTTTACTACCGGAAGGTCAACAAGCGGGAGGAGTACCGGAGCCCCGGGAAAGAGGAACTGAGTGCGAACACGCTTCGCAGGACGCAAAGCACCTTGAACTCGTTCTACACATGGGCCGTCAAACAGAAACACCTGCAAGCGTCGCCGATGACTGGCCTGGAGCCGGGCAAGCGCAGGAAGACTGTTCCGGTGATATTCACCGACGATCAACTGCGGCGGCTGGTGGTCGCCATCCTCACTCCACGCAGCGAGGACGCCTCAGGCTACCATGCGTGGAAGCGCACATGGCGCCGTGACTTCGCCATGATCAACCTCATGGCGTACCTGGGCCTCCGTCGCTCCGAGGTAGCGAGCTTGTCCTGGCGGCAGGTGGACTTGCAGGGGTTGACTATCGTTGTCCACGGGAAAGGGAAGAAGCAAAGGAAGCTCCCCCTCTCCCCCCGCCCCTGCCACGCGCTGCTAGACCTCCGGGAATATGGCATCACTTCTGAGACTGCTGTGTTCGTAGATTGTCGGTCTGATGACCCTAACAAGAGGAAGCGGCTACAGCCGTGGTCTGTCACGAACGCGGTGAAGAAGTATGTAGATCAAGCCGAGCTACCCCAGGACTTATCGGCGCACAAGTTGCGGCACGCCTTTGCGACAGCCCTGCTCGACCGAGGAGCCGACATTCGGTTTATCGCAGACCTGCTAGGGCACGAAGATATCAAGTCAACGCAAATTTACACACACCCGTCGAGTGAGCGGCTGGCCCAGCTGATCGAGAAGGTCACGTACGGCCTGGATGCGGTGGACATTTCTGCTGAGACCGGGCAGTCTATTTCTGATGATCGCGGGCGCTCCCATAGTGCGCTCCCACCGGAAGAACGCAAGTGACATGGGATATCGGCTGATGGTCGAAAGACCTGCCCGGGGCGCTTTGCGGCGCCCCGGCTTTTGCATCCCCCTATGCTGCGTGTACTGCAAACGGGGGTCCTGTCGATGTCGCTTGAATCCATAGAATCCCGAACACACGCTCGTCTTTATCGTCAATTTCCGGTAAAATGGAGTCTGTAGGGATATTTTGGGGGTGTTGGGTTATGGCCGGAGTGAGCGCTAAGCATGAACAGGAGAGACCACCGCTGTCGGAACAGCAAGAGCGAGTGCTGGCATGTATAAGGGCAAGCATTCGGGAGCAGGGCTACCCACCCACTGTTCGCGAGATCGGGGACGCCATTGGACTATCGTCCAGTTCCACTGTCCACGGTCATATGGGTCGGCTGGAGGCCAAGGGTTACATACGTCGTGACCCGGCGAGGCCCAGAGCAGTTGAGATTGTGGGAGAGTCGAGTGATGCCCTAAGCTCCGTTATGCATGTCCCTGTTGTTGGCCGGCTAGCCGCTGGGCTCCCGATTCTGGCACAGCAGAGCATTGAGGAGTACTTCCCCCTCCCCTCTGGGTTTGTGCGGGCCGACGATGCCGACCTGTTCTTCCTGGCCGTGCAGGGGGACTCCATGATCGAGGCGGGGATTTTGGACGGTGACTTCGTTCTAGTTCGCCGTCAGGAGCAGGTCGAGGACGGGGAGATCGTCGTGGCTCTGGTCGATGAAGGAGAAGCGGCCACCGTGAAGCGCCTTTTCCGGGAGGCTAATCGGATTCGACTCCAGCCGGAGAACCGCTTCATAGACCCGATCTACAGCGGCGACGTGCACCTTGTCGGTAAGGTCGTCGGCCTGATCAGGCGGATGCGGTGAAAGAGGGGCGGGTGAACCTGCCCCTTGCCCGCGCTTAGGAGCGGCGACCGACCGCCGCTCTCGCAACAGCGAAGTGTCCCAAGCGACCCGGGCAATGGCGCCTCCAACGTGGAGGCGCTCCTGCGTCCCGGCACAACATGCATGAATATGGCCTTTCCCTTCATGTGAACTATACCCTATACTGGGATTTGTATACCTCAATAGGAAAATGAGGTGCCGTCGCTTGGTGACACTGTCGAATCGGCTTGCAGCATGGTTGGCGGCCGAGGGGAATCTGAGACCCGAGCAGCAGGCCGTGGTCGCGTACGGGGCTCTCACTGCCATGAACACGGTCACCGCTTTGGCTCTGATGACGGCGTTGGGACTGCTATCCCAACTCAGCGGCCCGCTTTTCTGTGCGATGGTATTTGGCGCTGGCCTCCGGGTGCTCTCGGGTGGCGCTCACTATAGCGCACCCTGGCGCTGCTCCTTCGCCTCGTCACTGGTTTACTTGGCTCTGGCCGTGGCCTCGCGCCTCCTGTCGCAGTTGCCGTGGACGTTGCCCTCTCTTGCCACACTCCTGGGCATGGCCTGGTGTTTCAGCCTCTGGGTCACGGTCACATACGCGCCCACCGATACCAAGGCGTATGTCCTATCCACCGAAAGGAAGGCGACCTTGCGTCGCCTGACCGTCGGGGCTGTCTGCGTTGTCGGCTTCATGTGGGCGGCGGCGCTGTTCGTTGACCTCCCAGCCGCATGGCTTCTGGCTTCGATGGTCGGCGTGATCTGGCAGATGTTCACGGTGACCCCGGTGGGCGCCCGGACGGTGCTTGCCGTTGATAGTCTACTCCATTCCCTTGGGGTAGGAGGTGAGAATCCGTAATGAAGCGTTGGGTAGTTGCAGTGTTGACCACCGCCTTGTCCGTCCTGGCGATGCAGTCCGTTGCAGGTGCAACGTGGTTCTTTGGCTATCAGCCTGAAGTCCCTTCCGCACTGAAGAAGTAACGGAGCGGTCTCCGGGTCTCACCGGGCGTCACACAAAACAGGGGGAAAACGGAATGTATCAAGTGGCTCTCGCCATCCTACATCACATTCCTGAAGGCATGCTCGTTTTCAGCTCTGGCCTCATGCTTACACGAAGCGAAAGGCCGTGGCGGTTGGTAGCCCTCCTGGGCGTTGTCTACGGGCTCACTTTGACCTTGGCAAGGGGACTGCTACCACTCGGGTACCACATTCCAGTGGTGATTGCGGCGTCATTCGCCCTGTTCATGTGGGGCGCGCAGCTGCCACTCGGCAAGGCGGCATTTGCTGCTACGCTCACATTTGTGATAATTGGCATGGGTGGGGTTCTGGTCTCGGCTCCCGTCCTGACGGCACTGGGCGTAGAGTATGAACTCGCCTTGGCCTCGGCTCCGTGGGGGCTCATAGGAGCTTGGCTAGAAGACTCGCTCCTGGTGGCAGTTCTCTTGGTCCTGCTCTGGCGTCAACGCTCCCTGCCTCGGAAGCAGTAGTCGAATCCGACAGGAGGAGCCAGATGGGGGATAGATACTACGGGCTGTCTGCCCTGGCCCTGTTGATGGCAGCAGGCGTGCTGTGGATGGCCGCGTTTGACCTGACGAGCACGCACCTGGACTTCCACACCCAGCATCTGGGCCTAGTCTTGTGGGAATCGTACCGACTGCAGATCATCTCCGCGCTGGCCGGCGCCGGAGCGGTCCTGCTGACGTGGTACCTCTTCTGGATACGTCAAGCGCAGGAACGCGAAAACGCTCGTGTGCAGCATCGCCTTCACGCGCAACTTATCGAAGCACATCAGGGCACGATGCACGCTCTTGCCGCGGCACTCGACCTGCGCGACACGGAGACCTGGGGCCACAGCCGCCGTGTTCAGGGCTACAGCCTGGCGATTGGCCGGGTCCTCGGCCTGACTGAAGCCGAGATGGCAGGGCTTGCAGCTGGTTCACTGCTCCACGACGTTGGCAAGCTGGGAATACCTGATAGCATCCTCCTAAAGGCAGGCCCCCTCACCCCGGAAGAGCGCAACACGATGAACATGCACGTGGAGATCGGCCACCAACTAGTGAGCCAGATTCCGCAGTTCTACAACGCCCTTGATGTGATTCGGTACCATCACGAACGCTACGATGGCAAAGGTTACCCCACTGGACTGGTCGGTACTGGAATCCCGTTGGGAGCCCGCATCTTCGCTGTTGCCGATGCGTTTGATGCCATGATTTCCGCACGCCCGTACCGACCGGAGCCGCTGACGGTGGAGCAGGCTCGCGAGGAACTTAAGCGGCAAGTCAGGGCGCATTTCTGTCCCACCGCAGTTGAGGCTTTCCTGTCATTGAGCGATGCGGAGTTGAACCAGATTCAGGTCGAAAGCGTCAAACCTGGCTGGGGTCCTATGGTGGTTGCGGCGGTGCCGGGTGCCGAGGAGCATGATCTGCTCACCGGGGCGCTTACGAGAAATCACTGGGAGCAATTCCGTATCCACATGACGCGCTCCCGGGGGCTGGCGCTCGGCGGGGTGGTGTTTGTCGACGTGGACGGCCTTAAAGCGACCAACGAGAGCCACGGGCAGCGAGTAGGCGATACCGTGCTTTCCGACGTTGGTCAGCGGTTGACACGTACCGTCGATGCTGGGTGTGTGGTCTACCGCTACGGCGGTGACGAGTTCGTCATTTGGTGCCCGCTTGGAACGGACACGGCTGCACTAACAGAACGGGTCCGGCTGGCCGGAGAAGCCCTGCACAATCATTACCGCCGGCTCGGTGTCTCCGCATCCTTCAGCTTCGGCATGGCCGAGGCGTCAAGCGAGACCCACGGACTAGACGAGTTAGTGCACATCGCTGACAAGAACATGTATGAGCGAAAGCGGCAGCGGCCTAGACTCATCGTAACCCCTGAACACGACAACCACACGAAGAGGGCGAGACCGTAGGCTCGCCTGCAGGCGGAAGATTGCTTCATGTACGCCATCTTCACCCGCGCCGTAGGAGTGACTGGTGAGGTGGTCGGCCTGATCCGGCGGATTTATTGAAGCAGGGCAGGGATATGGTAACCCTGCCCAGTCGGCGTCTCAGGATCGATGCGCCTTTGCCTGTCCCTGGGCGATGCCGTGCAGGAGGTGCAGGAATGTCGTGTCACCCGTGCGGGCGGCTACCCGCCACGTCTGCAGGAGCGCTTCACTGTGAATAACCACGGTGTGGTTGCCCTCCTGCCTCAGCTGCTCGGCGCGCGACTTCAGCGGGGCGGGGGTTCCCAGTCCGATAGTGTTGTCGAGGGTCCAGTCGGTACTCTCGGGCTGGGCGTAGATCAGACGGTACTGCTTCCGGTTGGTCATCGGTTATACGTCCTCCTTGTTCTGGGGTCGTATAACTAAACAACACGACGGCCTGTTTTGTTCTCGGGAAGCCGAAGAAATCTGGCGATCTCCAGCTCATAGGGCAAGATCCCGCTTAGTTGAGGATCTCGCTAATCCATCCGGACGGCAAGGAATCGGCTGTGCAATCTGGTGCCACGGTGCCTCAACGGGTAGGCAACTCCGACACACGAATTCTTGCCGCCCCGAGTCCGGGGTCCTACGGTAGATGCGTTCATCCCCGTCTTTCATGACTCTGCCGCACACATCACATGGCGCTTCCGTGCCTTGGAACACCAGGTGCGAGACTCCATCAGCGATGGACCTACCGTGGCCGATCCCGTACAAGGGCCTGGATTTCGACCGGGTCGACGCACACTCACGTGTTGCTGTCCATGCGAACTTTGCGACCGATTCGAACGACCCCACGATTTCGCCGCTCAGGAAGTGCTTCGCCATCAGCTGGCGGAGTTGCTGGTATTCACCTGCATACGCCGCCTCCTGGGCATCGAACAAGTCGACCGTGCGGTCCAGCCAGTCCATAGGTCGGTGTCTGGCCGTGTCCGTCCGCTCATCGCCAGGCTCGGCGTCATAGCCCGTTTCGTCCCAGCGGCTCACGCTCAGCCCCTGTTTCTGGGCGTAATCGAACAGGGCGGTCATGGAGACGTGTCCCACTACGTTGTCGATAAGGCCATCCCGGGAAGGGTCCGCTGGCTTTGACCGTACGGTTCCGCACCAGCGATCCCGAATCACCACCGGGCCATGTGGGGTTTCTACCCGCTCCGGGAGCAGGCCAAGCCCGATCCACGGCCACCCCCACGATACGGCCGGACCAATCACGAACACCCACCCTCGTAGTAGCGGAACCCGGATGTAGGTGTGTCCGCTCGATACTTCCTGGAGCGACTTCGGGTCGTACCACACGTCAAACGAGTAACGGTACGGCCCCTCGGGGCCGAAGGATTTGACTGGAGTGACCTGGGTGAAGGGCAACTTCAGGGCCGCACAATGTAGGGCGGTCACAATCGTCTCCGGCTTCTTGCGACAGTCGTCCGGGCGGATCAATTCGGCTCCACAGCGAATGGACACGGACGCCCTCCTCCCCTGCTCCGAGTCTCCCCGGGGGCTTGTTTACATTCGGATTATGGCCCACCTCAGGCTCCGGCTATACCTGTCCGGAGGACGGCACGTGGAAGAAGGCATCCAGGCCCGTCTCAACGCGTTCATCACCCGCCGCGCTGCTGTCAACGTAGGGTGGGATACTCTCGCAAGGAGTCTACCGTTATGTAGAATGCTGAGGTGGTTATCTTGTCTCTTGCCGCCTGTACGCTCGCCACTTACCGAGAACCAGCCCCAGTTCCGAAGACCGGGCCGGGGGGTACGCGGACAGGTCGTTTGAGGACCATCAGGTAGAGCAGCCTTGATCCTGCCTATCGAGAGCGGGGGAACTGCCAAGAAGGACGAACTGGCCTGCTGGGCGGCAGGTGTCAGTTCGTCCTTCTTGATCCGCACATACTCACCGGGCTGGGTTGACCCCCCCGATTGGCTCACCGCCGTATCCGTCGGTGGCAAGATCAGTATACTCGGCCAGCGTCGTCATCGTCAATGTATGATCTAATTGTCATTGATGGATGCATGTGTGATGGTTAGATTTGCACGATTGTGCTTCGATGTGATATGATCAAATCAAGGAGAGATCATGATGACGACGAAAAGCGGTTTCAAAGAGGGAGTGCGCTACGTAGCCAACCGGGTAGACCACTCCACATTCCCGGAGTGCGCGGAGACGCCCGTTGAGTTCCCTACTCCCGCCGCCCTGGAGTCCTTCCTGGAGCGTGAGCGGAATTATGTGCTGACGGATCACGTGTGTCCCGCATGCGGGACTCGCATGGTTGAAATAGAGAAGGTAGGCCCCGTACCCATCGAACTGAGGGGGCTCGTCGGGTGCCTGAATTCGGCATGCCCTGGCGCCGATCTGTACTACCTGCCCGGAGGCGAGACGCTGCGTAAGCTGACGAAGCGTGAGTTCTCGGACGCACTGGAGGTCGCGCGCGAGCGGGGCCGGGCCTTCTTCGGGCTGCGGAGGCAGGGAGCGCCGGGAGGCGGGGCAGAGTGAAGTCAGTCCGGCTGATGCTCAGGGGTGTCGAGTGCGGCCCCTGGCCGCTACAGACTCGGCTAACAATGAACGGCTTTCGGTTCGCCATGCAGTTGAAGGAGCGAGATCCGGTTCTGGGGCACATCGCGGTCATCGACCTGCTGGGCTTCGATGACCGGGACATGCTCCAGGCCCTGACGGATCCGGGGTCAGGAGCGAGTGATGCTCTGGTCCTGTTCCTTCGGTACGCGCTCGGGCAGGTGTTCCAGGCCCACCTGTTGATCTGCCCGGAAGGGGCGGACGACGTTGCCGAGACGAAGCAGCTGACTGTTGGCGCCCTGAAGGCGGCGCTGGGGTCGCTGATAGCTTCAGAGAGTGTCCTTGTTCTGGTTCTGCCGGAGCCGCGCCCCGGCGCAGTGCCATCCAGGCGTTCGTAGTCTCGTTGCTGTCGCCCCCGTTTGCAGTCAGGGTCTCATGAGGGTGAGTGGGCGCAAGCGGCTGACAAAAAACGGGGAGCTCGGCTCCCCCGTTTTTTTGTGTCCATGCCGTTACGACTTCTTCTTCTTCCGCTGCTTGGTCAGTATTCTCAAGATCGCGGTGACGAAGGCGGGGCGGCGAAGGTCGGTGTGGTTAAGATCCAGGCGTCGACTTCCACAGAGTAGCCATCAAAGGAGTGCCGGACCGTGCTCCGTGTCTGATCCTCGCCTGTAACCGCCAACCGCTGGAAGCTCCCCTCAGGGTGCAAACCGCTGAGAATTCGTGAGATCACCATGGCGCCGCCGAGCCTCGGGATCCAGCTGAGCCACGTCTGGTAGTCGAGTCCCGCACACGACGATGTACGGCGGGCCGGAGCAGACTCGCAGGAAGTTGTTTCCATATTCCAGCCCCCTCCCCCTCCTCGGTGGGTTCTGGGCGTGGCATGTACGCTGGACCTAGCTCATCGCCGCTCCGGGATATCTACCGCACAAAGCGAGTTACTACGTGTGTTCATCGTGGTTCAATCTAGATGGATCTTGCTGAGAAGATCTAGTTTTATCTAGGCGTCCGTTGATGTATGATATCGTCAGACCGATCATCGTACTTAGAAGGCGCACAATAGGGGGTAGAGTCAAGATGGCAGGGCCACACAAGGCCCCGACGGCGGAGGACAGACTTCAGGTCCTTAGTGAGATCGTGGGGGCGTTGGACATCGAGCGTCTCCGGGATGTGGTGAAGGCCGTTCAACGCTTGGGTGTGTTGAGGGACAAGGCAGACGCTCTCGACGCCGAGATCCGAGAGAAACTCACGGTGCGGGAGCGGCTGCTCGGGGAGATCGACGCTCAGAAGTCGATCCGCGATTCGCTCGCGAGTCTCGGGGAGACGACGCACCGCGCGGCGATGGAGAGTGTCGAGGCCACTAGGGGCCTGCGGGCCACCCTTCATGCCGAGGTCACGGATCTCCAGGCGGAACTGCGGAGGCTGCTGGGCGACGTTGAGCAGGCGAGCAGGCAGCGGGCTGTGCTGGCCGGAGAGATCGACCAGCTGGAGGCTGCACGCAGGCGGGTTTCGGCGGATCTTGAAGCCGCCAACCGAGACGTCTCCGATCTCAACGCCCGGAGCGATGCGCTGAAGAGCCAGGCCCAGGATGCACAGGCCCGATTGGATGCCATTCGCCGCCTCGCCACGCTGGAGGATGCTCGGGCAGTAGCCCGGGGAGCGGAGGCAGATCGGGCTGAGGCCCGGGCCAGAGAACTCGAGTCGCAGGTTCAGGTCCTGACCGCTCAACGGGATGAGTTAAGCGCGTCGTTCCGCCCCCTCCTCCCCTTCCAACCGCCTGGCGACGTTCCCCGCGGCTGGATTGAAAAGGAAGACCCTGTTGGCTCGACGCTGCCTGTACTGGATCGCCGAGCGCTGGATATCTTCTGCCGCGCCGGGACCGGGAAAGGTATGTACAAGAAGACAGTTCTTGCGGAGGCGCTGCGAAACTACCTCCCCCACGATGCCTACCGTATGGCAATCACCGAGTTGCAGCAGGAGGCCGCTGTCGCCGCCCAACCTGTCACCCCACTCTGATGGAAGTTCCGTCTGACCCAATCGCGCAATGCCCCTGTGGGTGGCTGTAGCGGCTCCTGACGGCTCTGCGCGGTTGGCAAGGGGGTAGGTGCGGCGCACAGGTCCGATTTTGCTCCAAAATCGGCTCAGAAAGGCAGCGAACCCGGCTGATCCAGTGGGGCAAGGGCGGTTCTTTATATGTCGGCGATAGTGGGGCCTGCTCAGGTTGGTGGTGCTGGGCGTCCCGTGAAGCCTATCTGGTTGGGGCAATGCAGAGACCGAGTTCCGGTCTACGTTAGGAGCCTCCCTCCCCCTTTTTTCGCGTCAGGCGGGGAGCCCAGGCGGCCTGCTGAAGGAGCGTCCGGCGGGGTCGGAAATAGCAGCAGACTCCGTTGCCCGACGCGGCTTGTGAGAGCCCCTTGGTGGGGCACCGAGGGACCACATCGCTTCGCGAATCGGCAGAACTCAGACTCATCTACGGTCGAGCCGAAACGTCCAGTCACCTGGGCCGGGAACACGGCAGCAACTCCGGACTTCTGCGACGTGAAGTGCGGAATCGATTCGGCTGAAGGTGAGTCGTGCTGCCTCCGTTGGCACGTGCATCTGCGCTGTGTTGAGGCGGTCATCCCCCCTCCCCTCCCCTCCTTTATTCCCCCTTTGTGTAGCGTGCCAGGCCGTCTTGTGTGAGTGCCTTTGGCTGGGTGTCATCTCGGTAGCTGGCCTGATGTTGCTTGGCCCTGCTTGTCAGCTCACGGACTTGAGCGGCAGGAGTCAGTGGTTCGTTTGTAGAACTTATCAATACCGGGGGTTCCCCGCTGCGGCCCGCCCGCGGTGGTTCCGGTTATACAGCAAGCATCGTCACTTCTACCTCGCCGCAGAGCAATCCTGGGAGACCCGCCGTTCGTGCGGGTCCTTCTTGTTAGGAGGAGACGATGTGAGCCAGTTGCCCGGAGGCAAGTTCCTACATTCCCCCATCCGTTGGATCGTGCAAAAAGTAAGGTCACTTGTACTCCCTTCAGGCCGTACCGTTGTAAGCACAGACGACCATACCGATGGTATGACAATTGGTATGACCGATCCCCCACCCCTTCATCCGGATATCTCCCGTACCTCTCCCCCTCCTTTTAGCCGTATCCTTTCCCAGATTCCCCTCCCCCCCTTTCGCCCGCCCTCTTCCCTGACTGATAGCCCGCCTTCTGACCCTACTATCTGCCCTTCCATCCCCCATGCTCTTCATCTGACCGTTGACCATGCCACCGACACCACCCTTACCCCGGCCTGCGGTGAGGCAAGTTCTCCGGGTGCTACCCCTCCCGTTAGTCATACCTCTAGCCATAGTGGAGTGCTTACTGCCAACCATACCCCAACGGGGCTTATTCGTGTGGTGAGTCTTGGCATCATGCAGGAGATGGACTACCCTACGAAGAACCATCCCATTGATCTGACACGTGTACCTACACATAAGGAGGCTTTCGCGTTGGCACGTCGTGTGGCGGTCTGGCTGACAAAAGGTGGGGTCGGAAAGAGCACTACGGGTGCCCATTTGGCGGCGGCGCTTGCGATGGCGGGACGCAAGGTTCTGTTCGTGGACGCGGACGCCCGCCAGTCCCAAGCTATGTTCTACTTCAAGGGAGTCCAGCGACTCCCTGGCCTGGCGAACCTGTTGATCCACGGGAAGCCGCTGAACGAACTGCTCCAGATCCCTGAAGGCCATGGGGAGCGGCTGCTGGTTCTGTCCTGCTCTCCCGGTGACTCGGAGGAGATTGAGTACCACCTTGGGGCGAGGCAGGGCATCCATTGGTACATGGCGCTAGAAAAGGCTCTCAAGCCTTATGAGCACCACTTTGACTACATCATCTTCGACTGCTCCCCGGAGTTCACTAACGTCGTCCAGACCGCGCTGTACTATGCGAATGAGCTATGGGTGCCCTGGAAGGTCGACTTTCTCTCTGCTGACTCAACGCTCAACCTTCTGGATCTAAACCTGCAGAAACTGGGCCGCACTCGCAAGGACTTCATCAGGTATGTGATCCCCACCATGCTCAGCCTCGGGCGGCAACGCCACGACGTTAGCGGTGGTGACGGCCTCAGCGAGGAGGAGGCTCGCAAGCAGTCGATGTTCGCCAAAGTCCGGGTCAAGGCCGCGGATGAGCTGATTCAGTGGCTGAAGTCGGAGTTCGGCATGAAGGTCACGGTTCCGATCAGGTATGCCGAAGGTCCGATGCTGGAAGCACAGCGAGCGGGCGCCTTGGTCTGGGACGTAGCGCCCGATCACCCGGTGGTGGAAGACCTGATGCTGATCGTAAAGCAGATTATCGAGGACGAAGCGACGATCCAGGTCGCCGCCTCCAGTGAGGGGGTGTAGCGTCTGACCACGAAGAAGAAAGAAGAAGGCCAGCCCGAGGCCAAGGGGATAGAGCGCTTGGGTCAATTCGCCCCGACCACCATGACGCAGGCCGCCGAGGGCGCTCTTCTCCGACTTACGCCCCGGATACCCGCGGGATTGCCGAGTGACGACCACGGTGCCGGCGGCGCCATGCCGGATGAGCCCGTGGGTGATACTCACCAGGTCGCTCCGGCGGACGTCATGACTGTCTTCAAAGTCCCACAAAAGCGCAAGAAGGACCTCACGAAAAAGATCACCGTCAGCTGGCGCGAAAGCGTGATCAAGGACGTGGACAAGTTGGTCAAGAAGGCGGGGGGGGAGGACGCGGGTTGGAACCGCTCCAACATGACCCAGCACCTTCTTCAGCAGATCTTCGCTGTGATGCGCCAGAACGGTGATCTGAAATAGGTCACTACCTTCAGAGGGCACTGAGCATTCGCTTGGTGCCTTCTTTTCATCGTGAACAACTGACTTGCATCGAGTTTCGTGATGAAGGGATCATTTGCGGTGTGTCTCGCTGTATGTTACAATCATCATGTGAGGCAATAAGCCGCTTATCGCAACATCAACATGCGAAGGAGGGACTGCTCCCGTGCTTGCGTCCTTATCACCCGGCGCTCGCGCACAGTTCGTCAACGCACTCGACTCCGACACAAAAGTCGTGCTCATCCACCTTGGCCGCACGGGGCAGCCTGTCAGCAAAAAGGCACTCTACCGAGCCTTGGTTCTGAGCCGCTTCCGGGGCGACAAGGCAGTGACGATCCTGGAGGCTCTTGAGCTGATCCGCTGGGAAGAATCAGGTCCTGCCAAAGCTTACTCGTTGACAGACGAGGGCGCCCTGGCCTACGCCACCTTGGTCCCGGACCATGCCACCACCGAATTGCTGATGAAGGAGGCTACCTAACGAATGGGCGATCTGGTCATTACCCTTGGATCCGACGTGGGCAACTCTGCAATCAAGATCCGCCACGAAAACGGCGACTCGGACGTGCTGCCGACGATGCTGGACAAGGTGGCCGTACTAAGCACGTACGCCGAGTCCAAAGACCCGATGAACCAGCTGGACCTTGAGATCCTGCAGTCCAAAGGCGCCCCGACGGGCCGGGCATTCTACGGCCACCTCGCTTCGGAAACCGGGAACGGCAAGCCGCTCCCGCTGCGGGCAGAAAAGGCCAAGACGCCGGAAGTCCTCATGGCCCTCGTCATGTCCATGGCGGTCGCGGCCTGCCGTCGTCTCGACGCCATGAAGAAGGCGGATCGAACGGCACTGCTGGAGCGCGCACGGGCTGAAAAGCGACCCCTGGAGATCACCATCAACCTTGGTACGGGTCTGCCGCTGGCCGAGTTCAAGAACGACGCGGTGAAGAAGGAGTTCCGGCGGCTGATCCGGGGCGCTCACACGGTCCAGTTCGTGACTACTCCGGTCTGGAAGGACTACGGCGAGATCAAACTGGTCGTCGAGTCCCTGGAAGTCTGCGCCGAGGGCATGGCCGTGCTGTATGACCTGGTTTTCGACGCTACCGGAAACCTCATCGACGACCGGATGGCCGAAGGTAACGTCCTGATCAACGATATCGGGGCGGGCACGCACGATATGCCCTACTACGAAGGCATGGACCTGCGCAACGCTCTGTCCAAACCGTACGAGTCCAAAGTGAACGAGAACATGGACGCCATCACCGAGCAGGTCAATCACACCTACAGCCGAAATTTGACCCGTTACGACGTGGAGCGGTTCATCTTCAGCACCCGGCATCCTCACGCGATCCCCAACGGTGCGAGAGACCCCATCTCCATCAGGGCCTACACCGAGGGCCGCTTCCGCTCCCTGGCCGCTCTCTATGCCGCACGCACAAAGCAGGCGTTCGAGGACACCAAGGGCCTCCTGACGCATGTCATCATGGCTGGCGGCGGTTCTGCGGTCGCCCGGGAGTTCTACGAGCAGGAGCTCCTTAAGCTGAACGATGAATGGACGGCCTCCGGGCTCCCGTTCAAGGTCGTCTGGCTCGCCAACGCCCAAATGGCAAACGCGAGCGGCTACTTCAAGATGGTCAACGAGAAGGTCCAGGCCAAAGCCCAGAAGGTGGCCGCTGCGGGTGACTGACCATGACCGAAAAGCAGCAGTCCAAGCACCTCCAGTTCCGCCCCAGAAGGGATCAACCGGACTTGCAGGCTTGGGTGCAGCGAGTGCTGGAGGACGGAAACCACAACGAGAAGGTGGCGGCGGCAATCCGGTTCTACATCCAGCACGGAGAGCCGGATGTGCCGCCCCCTGGGGGGGAAGGTGCGGCCCATCCAGCGCGGCCCAAAGCCCGGCCTGACACACCGCAGGCGGCGCTACCCCTCGACCTAACCACGTCTCTGCGTGAAGCTCTGCCCGATCTTGCCCGGCTTATCGCAGCCCACATGACTCCGCTGCTTTCCGGCCTGACTGTGACTCCCGCATCACCTCCCGGCTACAAGGCGCCGCCTGCTCCGCAGTTGGCCGCACCCAAGGCAGAACAGACCGCCGCCGACCGTCTGAGAGAACGCTTCCGCCGATCTTCTGGCGTCGAAGACGACGATGAGGGGGAGGAAGAGGACCGGGAAGCCAGTTGACGGGCGCCTCCAAGCACTGCGGAGGTGCCCGTCCTTCTTCAGAAAGCCCGCAGCTACCCGCGCCAGGCAGAAGCCGCTGAACGAGGAGATGACGAAATGGAAACTGACAAGAGAACCTGGGCGATGACGGACCATCTCTGCTCCAGATGCGGGGGCCGGATTCTGGTCTGTGTCACTGGTCGAGGGCCGTCTCCAGGCGGCAATCCCTTGTTCATGTGCGCCGACTGCGAAGCCGCCGCGTGGGGGATGGGACCCGATGTGCTCTGTTGGTGCGGGCAGAAGTACCGGAATGGTGATAGCATGGGAATGACCTGCGTTCGCACCGACGACGATCGCCTAAGTGGTTTTCCCTGGGGGCAATATGGCATCCGCCCAGGCCGCCTGAAACTCGCGGTACTCCCGAGAGCCCATCTCAGGGTGGCGCTGGGAGAGGCATCTGGCCCCTAGCTTCTCGGGACCACAACCTGGGGCGCACTGGTACCTACCCACCTGCGAGGAGGCGAATTCATGACCAAGACTCCTGTAGATCACCCGTGGCGCTCGTTCAAGGGTGTTCTCCTGAATACGAAGACTCCCGGCGAGAAGGCCGCTGACCAACTCCGCGCTGAGGGCGCCGCTACCAAAAGGGGCAACACCTCACGTCGGAAGCCAACCGGAAGGGAATAGGACGAGTGAAGCGCGAAGAAGGCACCCGGTACAGGTGCTTTCGCATTATGGCTCCGTGCATGCTCCGGGCTGACCGAGCCCGGCGAAAAAGGGGAGGGGGCGTCTCCATCGTCTGGAGGCGCCCCCTAGATGCTTGATGCAGCAGCCGCGATGTTTCCGTGCAGATGTGCTTCACCCAAGGCCCGGAGGTAGTGCAGGAGAAGTGCATGGTTTTTCTCTACGTCCAAGCGGATCAGCCGAGCCTTGATCGCCAAGCGGTCTACGGGCGGCGCAGCCTTGATGGCTTCCAGCACCATGCCAAGGCTCACCGACTCTGAACGGTCCCCGCGCCGGACCGGGACTCTCAACTGGCTTAGATTTCTCTCCTCGAAGTAGCGGTCAAAGTATGTCGTGTCAACTGTCACGCACCTGCCTCCCCGATCTCAGGTCTTCCTGATCGAACAGAGCGCCAGAGCGGTAGGAATCTCCCATCGGTGGGCCAAGGCCCTAGCCTGCGGCGTCGTCCCCTTCCGCTTCCTTTCGCCTGACGTACTCCGCAAGGAGGCCGTTGGCCTGGAAGCCGGCCAGGGCAACCAGCATCCACCCTGCGAGCGTGATGAGCATGAATCCGAGGCTTGAGTCGGACAGCAGCCATGCGGCAACCAGGACCAGAAGGAGACACGCGATCACGCCGAGGAGGAGATACTCCCCTGCGTCCTTCGCCAGCCTGTCGATCCGGGTGTCACCCGGAGAGGTCGGGGGTTTACGGTTCGGAGGAGCCCACTCCCATGGGTGTGGCGCAACCACTCCAGCCGTCCCGGGCGCGTTGGACTGCTCGCCTCGGACGAACCAGCCCGCAGGCGCCATCCGCAGGGCGAGGGGATCCCCCTTGATGGCGCGGTCGTACATGCGCCGAAGTTCCGGGTCGCTCAACGTGTCATACACCACATCCAATTCCAGTGCGTAAAGCACCTTCCCGCTGCCTGCGCTGTTCTCATTGGCGGTGCTGGCCTGCACGTATGCGGCCTTGATCTCACCAGGAGTGGCGTCGTGCCGCACCCCCAATAGGGCGTAGTAGTCCTTCAGTTCACTCACACGTCGTCCCTCCTGATTGTCGATGATCTGTTCATCAATCTTGCCGCTCTCTTGCTAATCCCATCATATCACGGCCAGAAACGCACCGTCAACGATTCACAACCTTGTATACAGCCTCAAATCACTGGAGCACAAGCGGTTGCGGTCGCAACGAGGCTAGTATATACAGGTCCGATGCCCTTTTGACCACTCTCTTGTATATAACGTCCACAATTGGCCCGCCTCCCGTACGGAGGGGGCCTTTTGCGTTGTATACAACTGGTCTCGTTCACAAACAGTCGGTTCGTCACACCCCCGCCATTGAACACGTGTTGAGAGGAGGGGATGCATTCCTGCCCCTTCATGCGGCGGCGTGCTGACCGCCTACCCTGCGGCTCCGCAGAGGGAGGAGAGGGGGGGAGCTACGCCTTGCCGCCTCTGGCGAGGTGTGGGGCTCCAAAGAGCTATGCCCCGTGGGGTGAAATCAGCAGCTTTCCCATGCGGGTAGCCTGTGGGAGATGTACCCCACACCCCAGGATTGTACGGGAACCGCGCCCTTGACCTTACTGCGACAAGCGCTACGTCTTGCGTCTGGCTGAGTCGGACCATGCGCAGAAACCAGTCGGGACAATCCGGCCCATTTTTGCTGCCCATTATTGCATCATCACCCCACACCGTCTGGCGGTAATCCCATCACTTGCACAACCCGCTATTGTGATGGTAGGATTATCTTACGTGAGGTGAACATGAATGACGGCATCAGCAACTCCTGTTAAGGATAAAGCATCTCGCCGCCTGGCCCGCATGGATGCGGTGCTGAAGCGCCTCCAGGAGCGTGATCTGGATATTCTCCAGTCCCTCTATGTCGCCAGGTCCATTACGACACGCCAGATTGCGGCAGCGTTTTTTCGTCACGATTGGAACCGCTTCCCGAAGGGTGGGCTGGGCACCGCATGTGAGCGGCGGCTGGCCCTTCTTGCCGAATGGGGACTCATCACCTTCACCCCGACTGGCGGCACACTGGTTGGCGGCTGGGAGGAGACGGCACTCACGGGGAAGCTCTGTCCCTGGGGACGGGCCGTGACCATCACCATGAGAGGCATTCGCCTCTTGCTTCAGAAAGGGCGCCTGCCGGAAATCGCCGAGCTGGAGGATGGCACCGAACGGGTTGGGTACAAGACAGCCGCACAGATCCGCCCAAAGCGTTCCAGTCACAAGCACACCTTCCTGACGGCTGGCGCTGTTCTCCGGGCAGTCCATCAGAGTCCCAGTGCCTACAAGTGGGTGGGCTCACGAGATCTTCAGAAGGCCAACACGGGTCGCCCGTGGCAGGCCAGCTTCATTCCGGCGGTGCCGGACGCCCTGATCCAGACAGAGCGGGTCGCGTGGGCGGTTGAAGGGGACAAGGGAACGATCCATGTCCCGACGCTCCTGTCACGGTGGCAAAAGGTGCTGCCGATCTGGGGGCAAGTTCAGACGACCGGCCTTCATCTTCCCGACCACTACGGGGCGCCTGCACCGCTGGCTGGCATCCTCTGGTACTGTGCCGCAACGTCGGCGGTTGCCCTTCGCAACCGCGTTCGGAGGCTCCGTGCCGAAGCAGTTGATCCCAAGACGGCCATCGTGATCCCCCACGGACTCGGCTGGTACGTTGACAGCTTCGACGGGCTGGCCTGGACGTACAAGCACTTTCTGGGACCGTGGTCCGAAGGGCTGGGCCTGCACCCGCAGGAGTTTCTGGAGCGAAGGGTCGCATCTGTGGCGGGGCCGAAGCACGGATTGATACTAATCGCCGCGCTTGGCGATCTCGGCGGGTGGCAGAAGGTCCAGGCGTGGATCTCAGAGGCCAAACTGAGCCGGAAGTACCCACCTGTGATCGTCCTGGTTCGAGATGGCGTAGAGGCCCAGCAACTATGGGAACTCGGCGTAGCGGATGATTCGACAGGCACCACCGTCAAGCGCATGGCCTTCCTCCTGCCGCCCCTCGTTGATCCCGTTCCCCGGCTGGACGCAAACAAGCTGGCCTGGAAACCAGATCCGGAAGGCACCTGGCGGGAATCAACTCTGCGGGACATTCAGACGGCGTACAGGAACCTCAAGGGGTAATTGGGCCGTGGATCGGACTCGAACCCAGGCCGGGACAGCCAGTCCCGATCTGCACGGATCGGTTGACGCCAACGTCGAGGGTTAGCTGTGAGAGATGGAGGGGAGAGCTTGTGAAACAGAACGGTCATGTCATGGTATTGCCTGCGCTGAACGAGGCCCCGGCGCTGCGACTGCTCCTTGCGCGGGTCCACCGCCTGAAGGGCACTGTTCCGGCCCTGGCCGATCTTCATGTGATTGTTGTGGATGATGGCAGTTCCGACGGTACTGCCGCGGTGGCCGGGACGTTTCCGGGGACTCAGGTGATCCGCCATCCGCAGAATCGGGGGTTAGCGAGTGCTCTTAAGACGGGCCTGAGCGCCGCCATCGGTCATGTTGGCCCCGGCTGCGCTGTGTTCGTCATGGATGCAGACGACACCCACGACCCGGCGGCAATCCCTCTGATGCTCGAAGCCCTGGAGGCGGGAACGGACGTGGTGATTGGGTCTCGCTTTGCCGCCGGAGGAAGGGAGCGGGGAATTCCCTGGCATCGGAAGGTCTTCGCCCGGGGCGCCGCCGCCTTGATGAGGATCACCTGTGGCCTTGCTGGAGTCCGAGATTACACTTGCGGCTTCCGGGCGTACCGGCCCACGGTTGTTCGTGACGTCCTGTCGCAGGATTGGGTTTTTGACTCCCGTGGCTTCTCTGTCACGGTAAGCCTGCTTCTGGCGGCGGCGAAGGCCAACAGCCGCATCGCCGAGATCCCCATTACGGTGCATTACGACCGTAAGCCAGGCAAGAGTGCCATGCGCACCATTCCTACCATCCTGGGAACCTTCGAGGCAGCGCGAACCTACCGCCTTCAGCGAAGGAGCGTGGCAAGTTGAACTTCTCAACCCTAGTCCTAGCGTTGGGATCGGTAGTGGTCGCCACGGCCGGCCAGATTCTGATGCGGCTGTCGCAAACCAGCCCGGCGCTGGCAGTAGTCGGTGGTATCCGCCTCTCCGGTGCCCTGATCCTGGCCCTAACATGCCACGGCGTTGCCGCTGTGCTCTGGCTCTTGGTGGTGGCTAAGGTTCCCGTCTCCCGAGCCTATCCGATCACGGCCTTAACGCATGCCCTGGTTCCGCTGGCAGCGTGTATCATCCTTCGGGAAGCTCTGTCATGGCGCACTCTGCTGGCCCTTACCCTGGCCGGCGGCGCTGTGCTGGTGGTGAGGTAGCTGGTGGACATGATGAAGCATCAGCCTTCACGCTGGCGGCGGTTTAGGCTTTGGCTTACGGCCAGCCCCTGGCCGTTGATCATTCTTCTGACGCTGGCCGTTCATCTCAGCTGGATCCTCCCGTGGCTTCGGACACCCCCGGATGCGGTATACACGGGTTACGTCGGGGGCGGCGATGACTACTGGAGCTACCTTGCCAAGATGCGACAGGGGTGGGACGGGCAGTGGCGGTGGACCAACCTCTACAGCCCGACCGGGGAAGCGTCGTGGTTCCTCTACCCGTTCTACCTGGCCCTGGGGAACGTGACTCGCTGGGTTGGGGCCGACTTCACACACCTGCCTGTTGTATTCCACCTTTCTGCTCTCGTATTGACGCCTGCCGTCCTTTGGCTGATCTGGCGGCTGACTCTTCGGGTCGTGCCGGAATCCAGCGGGCGGCTGTGGTCGCTGATCCTGGCCTTCGCCGCATCGGCGGGTACCATCCTGCTTCTATTTGTCCAGCAGGAAGTAGACAGACTCCATGTTCTGGACATGTATCCGGCGCCTCACCCCTACGTTGCGTCGATGATCTACCCTCACTACCTGGTCAACCTGCTAGGGATGATGGGAGCAATCCTGCTCCTCTTCAGGTACCTCGAAGCACCCCGGTGGCAGCACTTGCTTTCGGCATTGCTCTGTATCGGTGCCGTGACCATGGTTCATCCCCACGTTGCGGCGTTCACGGTGGTAGTAATGGGGGTGTACTCTCTCACCCTACCGGGAGCGGCCCGGTGGCAGGGCATCACCTTTTCGGTGATCGCCGGGGTTGGCGCCCTGCCCTATGGCCTATACCTCCTGTCCATCCTCCATCACCCGGAATTGCAGTCCTGGCGGTCGGCAGCTGTTCAAGGCCCTCCCGAATGGTATCTCCAGCCGTTCTGGCTGGGTCTGTCTGTCCCACTGGCCGTTCTAGCCGCCCCGGGAGCCTATCGCGAAGGCAGGGCGAGCCGCCTTATGGTGATCTGGCTGGCTGCGGCTTACGTGCTCTCCAACGCCCGCCTTCCGCTGACTGCGGGTGGCGCCGAACTGCTGATGGGCCTCTCGGTTCCGGCGGGCCTCCTGGTCGGACGCATCCTCGGAAAATGGCCCGGTGTGTGGAGAGAGTCGGTCGGGGCCGTGACGCTGGCCGGGGCGCTCTACATGGTTGCCGCCCTGACGATGGACGGCACGGCATCGCCCGATTTGGGCTCCACGCTTTCCCAGGTGTATATCACCCGCAGCGAGATTGGGCGGCTTGCCGAGTTCGCCACCCCGGTCAGCAAGGGCGCCATCCTTGCCCCGAAAGGGATCATGGCGAAGCTGCCCTGGCTCACCGGGAGGCGAGTGGTCTATGGTCACACCACAGAAACCCCGGGCGGCACAGCAACCCGTAATCAGGCCGAAGCCCTCTGCAAGAACGACATCAGCCTGCCGGAGCGTGACGCCCTACTGAGGCGGTACCGGATAAGCGCAGTCCTGACTGCTCCTGGGGGAACAGGGGAGAACGACGGGCTGGCCTGTGTTGATCCCACGCAGTAATGGAGGAGGGATGGCGCCATGAAGCTCTGCCGTCCGTCGTGGTGATGTTGCTTGTGATCATGTGCGTGGCCCTGGCCGCTTCCGTGTCATATCTGCTCCAACAGCCATCCTGCCAGCCGGGGGCACCCGCTCAGGGCATCCCGATGATCGATAGGGAGGCAGACCGAAGATCGGGAGAGCCCTTGCCCCTATGCGATGCTCCGGATGGGCTGCCCGCAACCCTTTTGACCTCTGGCCCTGACCGATAAGTCGGCCCAGCACATCCAGTCCCAGGCAGGAGGAGGAAACACCAGATGAACGCATGGTCGCTGTCGCTGTCCCAGACTGTCATGATCGTCACGGTAGTACTCGCCGTAGCCCTGACCGGCCTTACAACCACCCTGACGGATCACCAGACCCGCGGCGTCATCTCCACGCTATGGTTAGGGGCGGTCGTTTCTGCAATTCCGTTCGTGTCGACTACACTGGTGTCCGCCGTGGGCCTAGTAGTGCTGGCCCTTCTTCCATGGCTGGGAAGCCTGCTTCCGCAGAGGTAGGCTGCGCAGACCCCTCTCCTGATGGCGCCCCGAGCAGACTACGTTCTACTTCTTGCAAGCAGCACGATTCCGGCAGGCTCCTTACGGCCAGATCGGGCGAGCGTCACAACCATCAGGGTAGGAAAGACGAAACACCACATGCCGCGAGTGGCTTTCCGGCCACGAAAGGAGTGAACCCACGGTGGCAGAAACCGAACCGACTGGAGAGCAGGCGGTGAGCGTTGCCAATGGCTCTCCTGACCCGGACTCTACATCCACGGATCTAGCAGCGGAAGACCCGAAGAAAGGGCTCGGGGGGCTCGCGGGAGGGGACCAAGCCCGAAGGGCGGCGGCGCTGGGAGCCGGGCTCGTTGGCCTGGGACTGACTGCCTTCGACTTCTGGAGCCTGTGGGGACACCCCATGTCTCATCTCCCTCTGGCCTCGGGCGCCGGGCTCTCCCTCCTTGGGCTGAGCCTGAAGCTGTACCCTGCGGAGATGCAGCCGGAGCGCATCCTCAAGATGTGGCTCTTCGGCAGTGCTTTCGCCACCGGAGCTTTCCTTACTGCCGGGTCGCTCGGTCTCTGGGGTGTTCCCTACGGCCTGGGCTGGCTGGGTGTGAAATCTGCCACGATCAAGGCGATCCAGTACACGACTGTGCTCCCCGTGACTTGGTTGGGTGGTGCGATTGCCGGAGTCGTGGTCGAACGGGGGCGCAGGTACGTCAGAATGGGCAAGGTGCCCATCGTCCTCAAGGAGGGTGAGGTCTATCCGTCCAATCTGGTCCTCGGCCAGCGTGAGGACGCGCCCGAGGAAGCCGTCACCCTCCTAGAATCTGATCGATATATGCATATATTGGTTGTCGGTCCCACGGGCAGCGGCAAGACTGCAACCAGTCTGTCGCCGATGATTGTGCAAGACTTGGCGAACCCAGATGTGGGTGCGACGGTCGTCGAGCCAAAGGGCGACTGGATTCTTGGCGTGAAGGGCGAGCGCGACGGAATCAAGCAGTGGGGAGAAAAGCTGGGGCGTACCGTCTACGTGATCGACCCGGACGACGAGGATACTGATGTTTACAACCCGATGTACGGCGACATGCACATGGTGGCGGAGTCGATCTGCGTAGCGCTCCGTAGCCTATTCCAGACCAAAGCGTCGTTCTTCGCCGACGTGCAGGAAGCTCTCTTGAAGCATGTCATCTACCTGCTGAAGTGGCTCCGCGGAGACAATGTGACCTTCCGGGATCTCCATCGAGTCATCGGTGACTACGCCTTGCTGTTGTCCCTCAGTCGCGAACTGGCCTCTCGATATGCTTACTGGGAGAAGTCAGGGTTCCCGGATCACATCGGGGATGATGACAAGGAAGAGCTTCTGAAGCTGGTTGAGTGGTTTCGCCGGGAGACCACGGGCGATCAGGGCGAAAAGCTAAAAGAGGTCACCTTGGGCATCCGGGTCCAGCTGGACAACATGATGGCGAACAAGTACTTCCGGCGCTGCATCATCCCGGACAGCAAACCGAAAACCGACGCCAGCGGGAAGATCATCGGACGCCGGGTAATTGACCTGGACCGCCACCTTGCCAACAACTCGATTCTATGCGTCAGCACGAACGATGGTCTGCTCGCTGGCATGTCCCAGGTGCTCGGCAAGCTGATTCTGACGGCCTTACAGTACGCCGCCTCGCGTCGATTCAAGCAGCCTGCGGAAAAACGTCGCCCCCACACGGTCTACGTGGACGAAGCGCCAACGTATCTGACCGAGCAGTGGGAGGGGTTTCAGGCCAAGGCACGTGGCTTCAACGTGTCGATTGTGCTTGCCCTCCAGACGATCTACCAATTTGAGAAAGTGGCACGAGGCTTTACACAGGCCATCGTGGGCAATAGCCGGACCCGTATCCTCTACGGCGGGTTGCCCCGCGAAGAGGTGGAGTACTGGATGGGCGCCTTCGGTACCAAACAGGAGCAAGAAGTCACGCTCTCTACTAATGAGCGGACAGCGATGGTCCCGGGGGCAAACGATATCCTGATGTATCCGCTGGGGGTGCCTAAGCAGTATGGCTCTGGCAAAGCAGAGCGCCTTGTGGATAAGGATCTGCTGGCATTCAACGATCTCTACTTCATGGGTCGCGGCCAAGCGATGGTTCAAATGGTCGTGAAGGGCAATGTCCAAAGGCCCGTGCGCGTGAAGGTGGGCCTGGTCACCAAGCTCCCCGACCGTATTCCCGGACATGTTGTTCCCCCGGAGGCCGGTCTGGCCGTCTACTCGGAGCCACCTCTGCCGCCCATCCCAACCAACGCCCATGAAAACAGCCCTACCGGAGGCAAGGGTTCAGGTGAAGCCCATGACGTGGACTCGCAGGGAAAACCCGTGGAGGGAAAGGGGAAGTACACGGAGGCCGACGCCCGGCGTGATGCGGAAATCGCCAGGCAGGGAGGGGGAGGGGCGAAGGGCAACCCAAACTCGAATAGTCTCGCACGATTTGGGGTAGAACTGCCACCCCCGCTCCCGCCGAAGAAGAACGAGGTTCAGGCCTCAGAAGATCAGGCTGTCAAAAAGGGCGAGGCCGCTTCCGGGCCGAGCAGCCATCCTGGATCGCACGGGGAACCAGAAGCGCCTCCTTCTCTTGAAATGCCGCCTGCCCTGCCTGAGGCGCCCAAGCCTCCCGACAACGTACGACCCATCCGGCCAGACGTTCGTGTACCGACGCCCGAGGAGATCGCGGAGCAGGACGAGGAGGACGATCAGCCCTTCGAGGCTGAGTCGCCCGACAGCCCAGCGGGGCGCCCTCTTCCGCAACCCGGTACCCCACTGGGGCGTACAGGTTTGGAAGCACCCCCGGTTACCCCTATGCGCCCTCGCATCAACAGGGACGACATCCCAAAAAACCCAGACTAGATAAGGCCCCCTGCCGTCTATACTCACTGACGGCAGGGGTGATCCATTGGGAGGGTAGCACCCGCTTGTTGGTGAATTCCGCAATAGGGGCAAGAGTGGCTGATGGGGGGATTTCGGATTGAACTGGAATCAGCCCTGCAAGAGGCTGTGTTGTACATACCGATCCACAAATCCGGGTGTCGGCTCAGTCCGTTCAAACCGTGAAACACAGCAGACCCCTCTGTACCGGAGAGAATCCGGCGCAGGGGGGTCTTGGTGAGTGATCGGGTGGACGCTTCCTTTAGCTGGCCGAGCGTCGGGTGACTAAACGATACACGGCCTCAAGCTCCTCATCCGTGAGATCGTCCAGTGAGTCCACCAGCTGAGCCAGGGCTGGGCGGCGTGTGAGCGAAAGGTGACGGCGCCGCATGTCGTCTGGCAGGTAGGCAATCACGTCATTCGGGGCATCCCCTGGCTTTCGACCCGTTACGAGGTACTCGATGGTCACGTGGTACATCTCGGCCAGCTTCTTGAGTTTCCACACGGGAGCAAAGGCATTTCCGGATTCCCAGGTAGCAACCGTCTGACGATCACACCCCATGTCGCGAGCAACGTCCTCGACGCTTTGCCCGGCTTCCCGGCGGGTCTGCTGTAGCCGCTTCCCGATCTCGACCGCCAGAGGCTTCTTTCGGGTCTTGGTGTGGTCGGTGGTTTCTGTAACTATTCCTTGCAGCATTGGCATCCTCCCAGCGGCACCGTGATGAACAGATAAGCAGTCTATCTTCGGATAACTTGATCCGATTATAACACGACAAGGCGGCATTCTGCGACACTCTGATAATCCTACCATCATCTATCGCTCGCCTGTGATGGGTGCATTTGCAAACCTCATCTAGTCGTGCTATATTGATATTGTGATTAGCACACATGCACATATCGTGGTGTTCGCATCATCACGATGGGGAACTCTATCCAGTGCAGGGCGGAGGTGAACCCTTGTATGGCTAGTGCCAGTGCTCCTGACCACGTTCCATCGGCCCTGCACATCTCTGATGGTGTGCGCCGCCCGCTTTTCGCTCAAGTGCCGGATGTGCTTCTAAAGTTCGTTGAGGACGAGATGACGGAGCGGCGTCCCGATGGTCAACCACCTGTCCAGAAAAACGTCATCGTACAGGAAATGCTCTTCTTTTACCGGGATATGCGTCACATGGCCATGGCCCGGGAAGACGGCGCCCCGCTGTCTCCTGAGGAGCAGGCCCGCATCGTCGGGTGGCTATCTACTCTGAAATCACCGATCCTGCAGAGACGACCGAAACGCAACGGCAAGGAGGCCAAGTAACGAATGACAAATCGCAAGGCTCACAGTAAAGTAGTCGCCCTCCCCGTCACCCTCCCCTATCTGCCGGAAGGCTACACAGGGCAGGGCAACGCCTTGGCGAAGCAGATTCCCGATCTTGGCCCCGTTCTGAGAGCCATCGAGAGCAAGCAGATCCTGTCTGCTCAGATCACCGCCGTCGATCAGAAGGCCGACACCATCACTGTCTACCTGGGTGACGAGCTCGGTGGTCTTTTCGGCGTCATGCCCAGCACTGAGTTCGACAACCGGAAATACGACGGCTACCAGGGCTTTGTTGGCGACGTGGTGGACGTGATTCTGATGGAGTACCTACCCAAATCGGGTCTGGTCAAGGTCAGCCGCCGTCAAGCTCGCGAGATCAAAGCCGCCAAGACTATCGAAGTCCTTGCACCTGGTCAGGTCGTAACCGCCGTTGTGCGGCGCATCAAGCCCTACGGGATCTTCCTCGATGTCGGCGGCGTGGATGCTCTGCTCCCCGTCGATGAGATCAGTCATGATTTCATCGGCCATCCCGGCGATTTGGGACTATTCCGCCTGGATGCCGTGCAGGTTCAGATCAAGTCGATCGACAAGGATGATCCTAACGGCCCCCGTATCAAGGTCAGCCTGAAGGCCCTGACCAACCCGTGGGCCGACATCACCAAGCGGGTGAAGCCGGGTCAAATCATGCTGGGCGAGGTCGTCAGCATTGTTGGCAAGCATATTTACGTGAAGGCGTGCCCGTCGGTTGGAGTGGACATTCTGTGTGACGCCAACGGCAGGGGTTATGACCTTCACCGGAACGTCCGCGTCGAGATCATCAAGGTCGATACCAAGGGCCGGAAGCTGCGGGGCCGGATTGCCGGCTTGGTCGCCCAGCGGACCTCCTAATAAGGAGGGGTAACGTTGATCGCGAGACAAGCCAAGGGGGTCCCTGTTCCGAAAATCACCCCCGCACCTGGCATCGTTCTGGAGGGGCGGGTTGTCAAGCTGTACGACCGCGGGACAATGCTGCATTTTGGCGGGGGAGTACTGGGATACTTGCCCGTCTCCGAAATCTCCCTGACACGGGTCAAGCGCCCCAGCGACGTACTCCGTAAGGGTGACACGATCCGGGTAAGGGTAACATCGGTGGTGTTCAATCCCGATAACACCCAAAAGGTGCATGTCAGCGCAAAAGCGCTGCTCGATCCCTGGGATAGCTTGCCCTCTGGGCTCTCCCCGAAAGACCGCATCGTCGGCACGGTGGTCCTGGCCGACCCCCGACACGTTTTCGTGAGGCTGGCCGGAACAACTCTGGATATGCTCTGTCCCGGAACGAAGCGCCCGTACCCTGTGGGCGCCAGGGTGATGGCCGAGGTTGTTCGGGTGGACCCGTCTGCCCGTAAACTGCGGGGTCGGATTCTGGGGAACGCGCAGCAAGGGGGGCAGGCTTGATGGCCCTTGGAACAACGTACCTCTATAACCCTACCATGCGCATGATGGATGTGGCGGAGACAGCCATTCCTCTGTACCACGCCAACGTCGCTCTGGCCCGGGGGTGGGTTACTACTGCTGACCTGCAGGCACTCGCAGAACTGGCTAATGCCCGCTTCGCCACGCCATTCCAATTCCGACACCTCTGCTATCCCCTGGACAGCGACGGCCAACTGGCACGCGTGCGCCGGATCCAGGAGCGGCTCCAGAAGCTGCAGGACTTCGGACTGGTGAATCAGATTGTCTGGGTCGTACCAGGCGAGCCGCCCCGGACCCATTACGCCTACTGCATCACGCTCAACGCTGCCATGATGCTGCGAGACTGGCAAGGGGCGCCCATCGACTGGAAACCTGGCATGGGCAACCGCCAACTGAAGCCAATCCTTCGACTGCTGGCCGCGAACGAGTTCAGGGTCCAGGTTGTGAAGGAAAGCCGAAACCTGATCACTGACTGGCGGATGCTCCGGAAACCGGATGGCCCGGTTGCTTCCTTCAAGTTAGGCGGTCAGCCCTTCTTGCTGGACTGTCCCCGTGACGATGAGGATGCCTTTGTCATCCGGGCCGAGCGGTACACAGCCTTCATGAACAACGAAAACCCTGATAACGACCCGCTGCTGCTTCTGATTACCCCCCACGAACGAGCAGCAACCGAACTGTTCGAGCGACTAAAGGAGACCATCCCGCCCGACCGCATCCTGTTCTCGACAGACGCACGGGCCTTCGAGGGACGGCTCAATGTGCCCGGCTACCTCTGGATTTGGGACCAGAATGGCAAGGTGGAAGGGCTTTCGCTCCTTGACCCTGCGGAGAGTGCGTAGGGCTGGCCGGGCGCCCCGGCTGGCCCTCTTTCTATCCCAAGCGATTGGAGGAAGGCATATTCTCCCGGAAGGCATTATCGCGACTGGAGTTCGGGTTATAGACGCTGACGATGCGCCAGCCTTGGCGGAACAGGTTCAGAGCTTGACCAGGTGGTCTCCGTCCCTGGCGATCAAGCCGCGAATCGAGGCTCGGCGCGGCGCTGCCGCAGAGAACCCCGTTGTTCGTGCTCTCCGCGGTGCCCTGTGCGATCCGGAAGCCGAAGTCCTCAGTTACGGCCATCTGGTGAACCGGATTACGTATGTAGCTTGCGATGCTCTCGGCTACAGAGCTGCGCTGTGCTTCCTGTGCCGTGGCAATACGGTCCCTGATGATGTGTGGACGGAATTTGGGGGTCACCTGACGACGCACGGCCCAGAGACAGACTCGGGTGAAAGTCCGTAACATAGGAATACGAGCACGGGAGAGCAGAGAGGAATGTGAGCAGATCCTGACCAGCCGATCTTCGGCTCTGCCGTTGCGCGGATCACGCACCATGGCTCCGCGGAGCAGATCAAGGCTGGCCGGGAAGCGGGCGCCCAATACCTGCTGACGATGATGAGTGAATGAAGTCTCCCCACCTGATGAAGCATCCCCAGGAGAGGTTCCTGGGGATTGTCGCATTCTGCGTGAGCCCACGCTTCATGACTCTCCGCAAGGTGGCCCAATCCGCGGAGGAAAGCTGATTGACCCCGGGGAAAAGGGAAAGGCACATCCGATCTGTACCGGAGGTGCCTTCTTCATCGAGGGACCACGCGCCCAGGCAGGTTCACACAGCCGGCGCCGGAGAATCGGGTACCGTGCCGGACCAACTAGTCGACGCTGTACATGGGGTCGGGCGGGTCTACCGTAACCTGGCATTCACCGTTTATGTATACAGAAATTCACTGTGCGTTGGGAAACAGCTGGCGCCCGATGTACCTGCACTGTGCAGGCGGCGTGTCTGTAAGTGTGATCGTGACGCGGCCTTGGAGAGAATGGTCTGGGCGGATACCGGGGTCGCAGCAGCCATGATTACGAGTACTGTGAGAGCGGCTAACCACTTCTTCATGTTGAGCCCTCCTCAGTTGATCTTGTCCTTAATCTGGAGAAAGGCGTCTACAACATCCGGACGAAATTGTGCGGCCCGCCCACGGATCAGTTCGTCAATTGCCTCCTGTTTGCCCATACCTTTTCGATAAGAGCGGTCAGTGGTCATGGCATCGAAGGCGTCTACTACGGCCACGATGGCGGATTCAACAAGAATGTCATGGCCCTTCAGTCCGTGGGGATATCCCTTGCCGTCCCAGCGTTCGTGGTGCTGCTCTACGATTGGCGCAGCATCTTTGAGAATGGGCAACCCCGTGTCGTGCAGCATTTCGCGGCCAGCAGTTGGATGCCTGCGCATGATCTCCCACTCCCCCGGTGTCAGTGGTCCGGGTTTGTTGAGAATCTCAAGCGGGATGATAGCCTTGCCCACGTCGTGCAGAAATGCGCCGCGGTTCAGTCTGCCGACCTGAGCCGAGGACAGCTGCATCTCCTCTGCGACGATCATCGACATTCGGGTGATGCGCGAACAATGATGTGCTGTATAGCCATCCCTGTACTCGATATTGACCGCCAGTTCCATCATCTGTCGGGCCACTTTGCTGTACAGGTGGAAGACGGGTCGACTGCAAACGTAGATGAATTCTGCGTCTTTGAGAGCGCTAAAATGGATTGGCGCGGTCACAGGGTGGTTCGTCAACGAGTCACCTGCCCCAAGGATGATCTCGACTCCGTCAACTACGCCCCGCAACTGCCCGGAGGTTACCAGTATGAACTCCAAAGCTTCCCACCCGTCCTCCGGGCGGAGAGCCCACCGCCCACCCTGCCTAAGGTGGTGCCGTATGACCTCCGTGCCATCACCGGAGACCAGCAGAGAGAGATCAAGGCTCCTGATCGAGATCGTTTCAATCGCATCGCCGGCGCGTAGTAGATGGCGCAAGGGCTCACCCCTGATGTTCAAAGCCGCTCAACCCCAAATGGCACACATTCTCGTTGTTCAAGTATATGATCATAGTGCCACATGTTGCAACTGAATAAAAGTACTCTCTTTGTTGAGCCAGTGCGGAGTCGAGTCGGGTTTCGGGCAGGGCCGCGAGTGCGCCTCTTGGACCGGGGACCCTTGTCCCGACTGGGCTGTCGCTCGAACCCCGGGTTCTGCTCGAAGGTGCCAACGGGACCAAAGTCGGTGCCCGCAGATGGGACTGTAGTCGGATAGTCGCTAGGACCCGAACGGCAGTTCCTTCCCCACTACGACACAGAACTCGCGGCTCCGCCCTGCTGGAGAGGGCAGCCCCGGGCGTTCATCAGGTGGAACAGCGACCGGAATAGCAGACGGCACCTCCAGCTGATAGAGGTGCCGTGACCAGTATTCTTGAGGCTATCTGGCGAAGTCTGGTACTTCGGCGAATCGCTGCATATAGAAAGCTACTTCCTCGTCGGACAGGCTGACCATGATGCCTGTGCCGGGCACCTTGTGCTCTTTGCTTATGAAGAACGGGCCTCGAATCAAGTCGTTCCCGACCCATCGGTTCGGGCTGAAACGTGTATTGCTGCGGGTAGCGTCTTCGTTCATGACGAGTTTGACGCCGCGCTCCAGGTGGAGAAAGGCCACGTAGCCACCGACGATCTCTTGCGCCGCCTCGACGGTGTTGTCAACCTCCCGAACCTCCGGGGGCCTGCCCGGATCTACTACAACGACGCGAATGCGAGGTTCTGCCTGTTCCATGCGTGCGTCCTGCCTTTCCAGCTTCCTTTGACCTAGTATACCATGTGTGTTAGGAGCCTGTCCCTGCATGGCTCTCGGGCCTTTGCTCGCCTGCCCCAGCTTGCAGTGCGTATCTATAGGGGGGATCGCGTGCCCCGATTGGTTAACGCTCCTGCCCAGGTAACCTCCTATGGCCCTGGGCACGATGGACGGCCCTGGCCGCTACTTTTTTTCACCTGCCGGGGAAGCCGCTTCCGTGCCGATCTGAAGTCAACGCAGGCCGAGCATTTCGTGGTGGTGCCGGAGTGGTGGAAGGCACCGATGCCGGACGGCCAGCCCCCAGAGGCCCAGTTTTACCGACTGCCCTTGATCGGCGGAGGCGTCGTTGAACTGGTACAGGAGCCGGACAAGTCTTGGCGACTGTACAAGGTTTATGACTGACCCTGCATGCCGAAAGGGGTCAGCGAAACTTGCTAATCCTATCGTCACGTGTCATCTCGGCTTGTTGACCGCAACATCACAATATGATATTCTACTATCAGAACCACACCCACCGCATTTGCGGCAAGAGAGCCTTAGGGCATCTCGACAGGCGACTGCGCCCTCACCTTTTTTGGAGGGTGGTGGGCGCGGTTCTGTTTTCCGTCAAGCGCATTGGCGGGCAGGGTAGTTGGGTTCACGCGAGGGTCGTTAGTTGATGGCCGGAGGTCTATCCTCCAGATGGCAATCCAAGGCGTAGAAGCATTGCTTCACGCCTTTTTTGCTTTGTCTGGCGGGAGGACAGGCCGAGTAAGGGGCGTTTCTATGCGGGTCACGCAACAGGTTGTGGGTTACGAAAAGATGGTGACGTTCCTGGCCCGTACCTTCGGCGTCAAGGAGCCCTTCACTATCGACAAGGCCAACGGGCACCTGAACGTCGTCGGCGGCTGGAGTGGCACCGAGATCGGGGTTTTCCCTGTTCAGAATGCCAGTTACGAGGCGGCGATGGTCAGGCCCGACGGTCGTCTGGAGTTCCCACTCCGCGAAGGCATGTTCCTGATCACCGACGAGAGCGGCGCCCACACGGTGCTTATCGACTGCCGGGAGGAGATGGACGGCTTCGTGGTCAGCGGGATCGCCTCCGATGCGGTTATCCAGGGCCTCGGCCTCCAGGTGGAGTTGCAGCAAGCAAAAGCGGCTTAAGCCGTGAAGCGAAAGGGGTAGTTTGATGAGCGACATGCCCAAGGAGATCATGGTTCAGACTGCGTACGGCCCCAAGGACATGATCCAGATCATGAAGCAGTTGGCCGAGCCATTCCCCCTCAAGGATGTTGAGTGGCGGGTCGGGTCGACCAACCGGGACAAGACCTCCGGTATCGCCCTCCCGTACATCACCAACCGGGCCGTTCAGGATCGGCTGGATGGGGTAATGGGAATTGGGTTCTGGCGCAACTCCTACGAGATGTGGCGGAACAAGGGCGTCCTCTGCGGCCTGGCGCTGTTGCTCAACGGTGAGTGGATCACCAAGTTCGACGGCGCCGACGAGTCCGACGTCGAGGGAACCAAGGGTGGCTTTTCCGACGCCATGAAACGGGTCGGATACCAGTGGGGCATCGGACGCTATCTGTACGATCTTCCGCAGTTCTGGGTGGATCTGGAACAGAAGGGCAACAGCCATGTGATCAAGGGCGAGCCGCCCTGGCACAAGTTCCCTGAGTGGGCGATCCGCAAGGACGAGCTGGAAGCGTGGAGGGCCAAGTACAAGAAGGGTGGCGGAGGCTCCGGAAGCGGAACTCAGGGCGGTGGTGGCACGCAGTCGCAGACCAGCGGCGGAGGGGCTCAGTCCTCCGGCATGGGTCTTCCGAAGCAGCCCGGCGCCCAACCTGCCCAGGGCGCTCAGCCCGGTCAGGCTGGCCCCCAGCCCAATCCCGGTACTCCGGCAAGTGGAACCCCGTCTGAGCCTACTGCGAACACCGATGGCGCTCTGACCTTCCGGGTCAAATCGGCACCTACGATGCAGAAGGCGGCTCAGGGCGTACGCAAGGGCCAGGATTACATCCTGGTGGAGGCCGAGGACAAGGACGGCAAGGGTTGTCAGGTGGTTGGTTTTGAGAAGGCCGTGATGGAGGCCCTCCGGGGTCTGTCCGTCGGGGCGCAGTTCACAGCCAGCCTCAAGATGGTCAGCAACAGCCAGCGCGGCCCCGTCTATGAGATGGTGTCGCCGTTGGAGAAGGCCAGCTAGGCTTGAGATCGGTGCACCGTAGGAGGTCGCTTCGCAGCGGCTTCCTACGGCTCCGCCGGACTACACGACACGGAAAGGGGTCATGGCTGTGGGACACGATGAACGAATCCGCCGCGTCTCCAAGAGCAGTCCCTGTCCGGTATGTGGTCCAGAACGGGGGATTGATTGGTGCGGATTCACCAGCTACATGGTCCGGTGCATGAGAGAACCTAGCGTACTGGTGAACGGCAGGGTCGTTTACGGCAAGCCCCACCGGGATGGCGGCTGGGTGTACTCGGCAAAGGATCTTAGCGGTTGGATTGCTCCGGCCAACACCGAGCCTGACGCCGCAACGGTCGTGAAGGTGGCTCCTGTAGAGGTACGGGATCGGTGGTATCGGCCGCTCCTGGACTTGCTCCCTCTGAACCCCACGCATCAGGCTAACCTGTTGGGTCGGGGCATCAGCCCGGAGATGATCGCTCAGCGCCAATACCGCTCCATGCCCCTGAATGGCCGCATCGAGCTGTGCCACAAGCTGATCAACCGGGTCGGCGGCGAACCAGTGGGCGTACCTGGGTTCTACCAGCACCCCAAAACGGGAAGCTGGCTCCTGGCCGGAGCGGTCGGGATGCTCGTTCCTGTGCTGGACCGCGAGGGCCGAATCCAGGGGTTCCAGGTGCGGCGGGATCTGCCGCCAGGACACGAGATCAGGGAAACCCCAGTCGCCGCAAAGGACGGAGCCAGAGCCACGGCGGTAACGCCAGACGGCGAGGTTGTTGACCTGGTGGCAACGGGGCCAACGGCGGAGCGTCTCTTGAGGGCGCACGTCGGTGATCAGTTGTACGGGGAGTTCCTACCGCTGCCGGGCGGGATAGTGAAGGTGCAGCGCATCGAGAAGCCTGCCCGGTATCCCTGGCTCTCCTCCGCAGGCAAGGGGCCGAACGGCTCCTCCAGCGGAACGCCCCTCCACATCGCCCGGCCTGTGGGCTTGCACAAGGTGGACAGCCGGACGGCGTGGATCACCGAAGGCCCGCTTAAGGCAGATAGACTCTGCGAATGGAAGCGGTGCTTGGTGATCGCCACGCCTGGGGTGAACGCCCGTGCGGGCTTGGTGGAGGAACTGAAGGCGCTGGGCGTCCAGAACGTCGTCGTGGCCTATGATATGGACCGCGAAGACAACCCAGGCGTCAGACTTGCCCTGGAACAACTGATTCAGGAACTCCTGGCCGCAGGGTTCTGGGTGCATGTTGCCTCATGGGACATTCGTTTCAAGGGGATCGACGATGCGATCCAAGGCAAGAGGACGATCCGCCTCCGCGTCGCTTCGGTGACCACTACGGCGGTTCTCCCGGCCTAGAGGCTTCTGTTAGCAAGAAAAAGGCCCGAAACCGGGCTGAAGGGAGATTGAACGCATGCTGAACGATGTGAAGGTTATCGGTAAGGTCGTCAAGGACCCGGAACTCCGCTACACCACCACAGGCAAGGCCGTTGCGACCGTCCGTCTGATGATCCCTCGGGGTCGGACGCGGGAAGATGGTGCCGACTTCGTTGACTGCGAAGTTTGGGAACGGTCGGCTGAGAACATCGCCAACAATACCACGATCAAGGGCACCTGGCTCCTCTGGAGCGGGCGTCTCCGCATTGAGGAGTATGAGCCCGAGGGCGGCGGTAAGCGTTCGCGCACCAAGATTGTCGGCAACTACAGCTTCCTGCCGGGCACCGGGGGAGGCGCCAACAGCGGCAACGCGAACGGCGGCGGCGATGGTGGCGGAATGGGTTCCGAGCCGAACTTCAAGGATAATGATGACGTGCCGTTCTGAGCGGCCCATCGGGCATGACAAGGGTGGTCTGATGGCCTGATGCTCCGGGGAAGCGGGGAATGCCACCTGCGGGTGACTCTCCTTCCCAGCTGGAGCACGGTGCCCAAGGGTAGTCGCTCCCGCGGGAGTGGCGGTAGATGGTCCGGGCGGCGAGCCCAGATCCAAGGCTTCTGTTCAGCTACCAGGGAGGTGGGGGTCGGGTCACTGAGATTCGACCCCCTGCTCCTCCCAAGGGTCATTAACTACGGGCGTAGTCCTGAAGGAGCGATCATCGTGAGCAAGTTCATGTTCAACGTGGGGCAGGATAGCTTTTCCAGTGGTCTCAACACCGTGTCCGGTGCGGTCTCAGCCAAGAACACCATTCCTGTCCTCTCCGGCATTTGCATCGGCACCCGCGACGGGAAGCTGCAACTGCGGGCGACGGACATGGAAATGGAACTGATGACCACGGTGGACGCTCAGGTAGCCGGGGCAGGTTCTATCGTGCTTCCGGCCAAGTACCTGATCGACCTGATCAAGCGCCTGCCGTTCGGGACAGTGACGGTTGAAGTGGACCTGAAGAACTTCACTGCCGAGGTGAAGTGCGGCAAATCCAAGTACGTGATCCACGGCTTTGGTGCCGATCAATTCCCGGCGGAGAAGGATATCGAAGGGTACACCATCCTGAAGCTCAAGCAGACCGTGATCAAGGAGTTGGCCCGGCGCACCACCTTTGCCGCAGGCAAGGACGAATCCAAGCCCTGGCTGACGGGTGTTCTTCTGGCTCTCCAGGAGAAGACCCTGACCGGGCTGGCGACAGACGGTGTCCGGATCGCCCACACCAAGTACACGGTCGAGAATCCCGATGAACGGGCTTTTAAGGTGATCGTGCCGGCGGGCAGCATCAGCGAAGCCGCCAAGGTCTGCAAGGGTGGCGACGACGAGACCGCTACCCTGGCCGTCAGCGAGAACCGAATCGTCGTGATCACCGACAAGGTGACCATAGGTTCGCGGCTCCTTGAGGGCCAGTATCCTGACGTGATGCGTCTGGTTCCCCAGAACTATCCGCAGAAGCTGGCGGTGAACAAAGCTGAAGTCCTGGAGTCTCTGGACCGTGCGGCTCTGGTCGCCAAGGACAACGCTGTGAAGCTGGGCGTCGGCACTGAGAAGTTGACGATTACTAGCGGCACGCCCGAGGTCGGCCAGACCTACGAGGAACTGGTGACGAAGCTGGAAGGGGAAGCCCTCGATATCGGCTTCAACGCCCGTTATCTGGTCGAAGGACTGAAGGCTATCCATGCGCCCGAGCTAAAGGCCGAGCCCAAGGCCGAGGGGGAGGAACTCACGGCCATCCACAATGTCCTGCTGGAGATGACGGGTCCTCGAAACCCTGCGCGTCTCCGGGGCCTTGTAGATGACAGCTTTTCCTACGTGGTTCTCCCGCTTATCACCTACTAGCACCTTCGCAACCGAAGAAAGGGCGTGTTGAGCGTGACCGAACGGCTCAGACTGCGTCTCACCATCTACGGAATCACGTCTGAGGCCGATCTGGCCCGCTGCGTGTCGGAGATCGAGACGGCAGGTGCCGAGGTCAGTTCAACCGCCCTAGACACGGGCGGTGGACTGACTAGGGGTATCTTGAACGTCCTGGTGGCTGATCCACATCTGTTCCTCCGCACTGCGCGAGGCATGGACTGGTTCGACCAGACCAGTGTTCACCATATGGGAAGCGTTGCAGATCTTTCGGTACCGCAGGCACTGCCTATGCAGGTGGTCAAGGCATACCGGGAACACTGCGCCAACGCTCAACCCATCCCCCGTCGGTGGTATGCGTAGCTGATGGAGTCAGGGGCCGGGGGGAGACCTTCCGGCCCCCTTGACTAGGGCATGGTCGTCAGGCCGTTAGCTGGCCCTGGCGCAAATCCAGGGCTGAAGGGAATTCGTTGTAGCGCATTAGGCGCACGAAGGAGCGATTTGATATGCTGACCTCTGATAAGGTACGGGCAGAGATTGAGACGTGGAGCGCCGCGAACCCGATTCACGTCGGCTGGGGCTGGCATTGCACGGCGCACGGTGGTAACGCCGTTATCCGGCTGCTGAAAGCCGCTGGCGCCACAGTTGATATGCCGAACGATGAAAAGGGCACCGCCTATATCATCGTCAACGGCATCACTCTGAACCCGTGGGGCGAGTATCGCAGCTTCATTGAGGGATGGGACGAGATCGGCCGGGCGCTGGGCCTGCCGTTCGACGTAGTGGCAACCCTGCTGGAGGAGTCCGAGCGGCAAACCCGCTTCGATGCCAAGGCCGGGGACTTTGTGACCGACCACGGGGCAGGGACTGATGCCATGAAGCAGTACGTGGAGACGTACCTGCTCCCCGTGGTTGAGCGCCTGGAAGAGCGGCGCCCAATGAAGGATGCGGTGGCTGATATGACCACACCAGATCCCTTCATGGCGCTTGCTGAGACGGCCTATTCCTCCATGGGCCCCGAAGAGGCCCTGCGGAATCTCCGCCTCTGTGAGATGGTGCCGGAAGGCGAGCGCAACGATCTTAACCGTGCGCTTGTCGGATACGGTCAGTCGAAGAAAGCCGAGTGGGAGGAGGAGGCCCACTTCAACCTTCTCCGAGACATGGAGGAGGCGCGTGCGAAAAGCTGGAAACGGACCTGCACCCACTTGAGTGAACTCCAGGACGCATACCGTCGGGAGCAGCGACACGAGCGAGCTGAGGACTCGTACCAGCAGATTGTCGCGAAACAGCGGCAGGGCCTGGGCCTGCCGAAGCCGTGTCCGGCTAAGGTGTAGTCATACAGCACCCAAGGGGCAAGCCAGCGTTCGCGGTAAGCCTCTGCGCGACCCGGCATCGCCGGGCCAGATTAACCCCTGGCCCGGCGGGGACGGGGGAATAAGGAGCAGTAAACGGAATGTGTGTTCCTGAAAGTTGGGTGAGGCGTTACGACGCCGATCTGCGCCACGAACTGACCCACGGTCACACGAAGGAAATCGTCAAGCTGGGGGCGGCGGACCCTGAGGAGTGGAAAGACTCTCCCCCTGATGAAATTCCTGCCGACGTGTACTGGGCGTGGTTGATGAAGCGTGACAACTCCAAGGTCACAGCCGCAGAGCGGCAGCACTATCAGGAATGTGCCGAGTTCCGTGAGCAGATCGCCCAAATGGTGAGGCGTGTGCTTGCTGAGTTTGAAGGGTGCGAGGTCTGTGAGGACTGCGACTACTTCAAGCACCCCCAGCGGAAGTGTCCTTGGTGTGGGGTCCATTACTGCACCGACTGTGCAGGCAACATTGAAGGCAATCGCTGCCGGACGTGTGGCCTGGATATGACGGAGCGGAGCCCCGCAAACACGGAGCATTAGCTGCTCGCCTTGATCGGAAAGGTCATGGGCTACGGCTGAGGCGAAGTCGGTCCGCACGCGTCGTTTGACGACATGGATGCCAGCGGGGACGAACTCTGCGACGTGGTAGAGGCAGTGCACCGGGCCTTTGGCGTGTGGACGGAACTCGCCCTTACCGATACGGTGGCCGGGCTTGGCATCAAGGCGAATGCCGCCCTGGGAAGCGTCGGAGCAACCGAGCAAAGGTGAAGTTCATAGGCCCCTGATCCCGGCACCGCCGGGTCGAGCGATTAACCCCCTCGACCCGGTAGGGTCGGGGGATCGGAGGGCAAAGGAATGAGCATCGGTACAGCAGTTCAGTCGAACCTGTTCAGGGCTACAGACCTGCCATTGGCTGGAGGGGAAATCGATGCGACGGTGGAGCAATCGATTCGTCAGCGCAGGAAGCGAGAGCGGCCAGTAGCCTACCCGGAGCTTCAGCCCTACCTGCTGATGAACGACGAGTATGTTGCCCGTCGCAGAGCAGTGAGCGCGGAAAACGCCCAGCGCAAGGCGCAGGGCCTTCCCAAGAAGCAGAAGAGCGAGGCTGAAAAACTGGCAGACCGTGCATATCATGATCGTTGGATCGATGCGTGTCGGGCTCTGGTCATGCGCGGCGAGGAGGCGATGCCCCTTGCCTGGCTGTTGGAGGAGATCAAGCGGCGCCTAGCCGAGGACCCCGCCAAGTATGGGCTGGAAAAGGACCCCTCCAAGCTACGCAGGGATGGGATTCTCCGGCTTAACTGCGGAGTTGGTCAAGATTCGGTGACCCTCTGTGTCTTGCTGGCGTTGCGTTTGCTCCCTTCATGGATCTACTCCTACCCGGTACGGGTAGTGTTCTGCGACACGATGGCAGAACGCCCAGATACTTATGCATATGCGCTAAATATCCTGATTCCGTTCCTGGAGCGGTATAGCATTGAGTTCTGCTGGCTCCGGCCTGATGTATCGCATTACTATGGTCTGAAGGAAGCAACGGGAGAACTGGCATGGCTGGATGAGGGCGTTGCTCGGACAGGGACGATTAGCCAGTTCCATGTCACCAAGAACCGGGTGCTGGGAGGTCTCATGGAGACCTATATGGCTGACGACAACCCAAGCTACCCGATGTACAGCAGCCGGGCGCGATGCACTGAAAACCATAAGCATTACGTCATGGCACGGGAACGAGAGTTCGCCCGGAAGGAGTGGAATGGGCGCACGGCTAACGCTCAATCAGCTCAAGGGGGCAAAGATTGGGTCTTAGTTGGGATTGCAAATGACGAGCGAGGAAGAGCTGAGCCTACGGGTGAGCAGAACTATATGTGCGTCTATCCACTGATCGGCATGAACCTGGGGCGAGCCGAATGTGTGAAAGTGATCGAAGCAAGCCTCGGGCGCGTCCCGAGTAAGAGCGGTTGCGTGGTTTGCTACTCAGCACCGCTCTGGGAAAAGTGGTATATTTCACAGGTCCATCCGGTTGTCTTCAGACAGATGGAACTCATGGAGGGCCTCTCCATTGATAACCGTCTTGGCCGGAAGCTTGCGCCTAACTACATGGTGTTGGAGAAGCCCTACAACCTCCCCCTGCGTGAGGCGGTCCAGCGTTGGCATGAAGACAACCCACATGTGACCGTTGAGATGGCTGCGGAATGGCTCATCACACGGACCTACAACCGTGATCAGAAGCCTGACCGTTGCTCTGCCATCAACAAGGACCAGTTGACCTTCGACGACCTGGATGACCCAGAGGTAGACGATCATCTGTCGGTTCTGCAACGGGTTGGGAAGGGCGAATTCGATCTGGAGCGGGCCGGAGATTAACTCTGGCCCCGTTCCTTTTCTATCGGCCTCGGCACACGATGCTATTGCAAGCATCAACGGTTGAGTGTCTCTGATGATTGTGATATCATGGAGTTAGTTCAGGTTCAGCCGTTCGCTACGGATAGTCTTGCAGGGTCGAAATGCCACCTGCCAGACCCAGTGACCTTCGCATGAGTGCGAAAGCGGGAAGTGCCTCGCACTGAGGCCAAGGGTAGTTCTTCGGGAGCCAATCCCCCAGGTGACGCTATTTCGTGGCGTCTGCCTGGGGTTTTTGTCTTCTTCGGGCGATTGACAAGGGCGATGAGGGTAGTTCTCTACGAAAGGGTGGTCTGCATGAAGCTGAAGGACATGATGAAGTACGTCTTGCAGAATGGGACTCTGGCACTGGAATCGAAGGTGCAGGCAGAAGGAGTAGTGGCTCTGGCTGAGAAGTCGGGATACCACTTCGGCTACGACACTTTCCCAAGCGGCGTCTTCGAGGTCTACAACAAGGATCGTCCCGATCTGCAGGAAGCTGAGGCGGGCATGGACCCTCTCGCCGAGGTACACGTTCAGGATTTCCTAGATGCCCGGACCCCTGATGAGGTCTGGAGTGCCATCAGCGGGATGCACAAGGCTGGGCTCCAGCGGCTGCTGCTGCATTTGCACAGGCGACTGGTGCCGATCTACGAGTCCGTGCGAGTCGAAGTGGTGATCGAAGCAAGCAACACCCCCGATGGGGGCAAGGTGCGCCTCGTGGACACGATCAGAAGCGCCACGGCGCCTACTCTGGTTCAGGCACTGGCGGTTGTCCAGGAAACGTGCAGCTTGCCGTGGCCCGTGGTAGGGGAGGGCTTCGTCGCCAGTGAGTGGGTCACCGTGGACGACAGGTACGTTCGTCGGAAGGCGAGCTTCACCGGAATGAAGCCCATCAGTAAGGGTGATCTGGAGGAGGCAGGGCACAGGCTCTGCGTGTAGGGGGAGAGGCCAAGGGCCCCCCAAGGGTAGTCTGATTGCGTGGAGGTGCGGTCAATGCGCTACACCGAACTGGTGTCAGGATTGCAGGGGTTCTGTGCTGGAGTAGCCGCTTTCAAGCTGTCATGGAACAGTCTGATGATGGCACGCCCCATGTGGGCATGCGGGATCATCTTCAACTGGACCCTGAACCGCAAGAGCGACCATCCCCAGATCGGTCAGGGTCTGTTCGGCTGGGATCACTTCAGGGAATGGTCGGACACTCTCGGGGTCTGGACCGAATCGGTCGTGGTCCGTTGCGGGCTGCTGGGTTTCTTCTATCGTAAGCGCATTCACGGCGTGGCTCCCGAAAGGACGGTGCGCTAGGTGGACAGCAAGAAGATACCGACGGCACCCCAACTCCGAGTCCTCGATGGCCTTTCGGTCACAGTGACTCCGGAAGGAGTGCCTACAGACATCCTGGAGCGGCCTGACCTGAATGTGTTCTGGCACATCGAATGCGATCTGCGGTGGGGCCGTCTGGGCTGGCAGAAGGCCACCCTGGACGCCCTGGTGAGACGTGGATGGGCCGAGCGTGATGAAGGTCGGGGTTGGGTCAGGATTACCGCGGAGGGCATTGAAGTCCTCCGGGTGGTCCGGGCGGTGGCTCCAGAAGCGGCGTAGCTCATCTTGGATGGTTCCGTTCCTAACCCCTGGCCGGGGGTACTACACCCCGGCCACATAGGGTCGGGGGCGGAGGTGGTGTTCGTGGGTCGTAAAGAGCGGGCGAGGGGTGAGTCAAACGATCTGGCTCGCCAACTGATCGACAAGGAAGGCCCCTTGACCCCTGCCGCGTTGGAGCAACTACGTCGCTACAGCGGGTATGGAGGGCTCTACGACTACAATCTAGGGCAGTTCTATACGCCTGGCCCCGTCGCTCAGTTCGTGGTAGACCTGCTGGGCATCGAGCCCGGTACGGATGTGCTGGAGCCAAGCGCCGGGCGTGGAGTGCTTCTGGAGTATCTGCCGGAGGATTGCCGGAAGGTTGCGGTCGAGATCGACCGAACCGCTGCACGCATATGTCAGCTGCTCCACCCGTCGGCCCAGGTGATTTGCGCTCCCTTCGAGGAGGCTGCAATCCCGGGACTGTTCGACTACGTGATTGGAAATCCACCCTATGGGCTGGACATGGTGGCCGAGTTGCCGTGGGAGTCAGGCAAACGCCGGAAAACGAGTTCGGAAGCCTACTTTCTTCTACAGTGCCTTGGCCTACTGAAGCCCGGTGGCACGCTTGCGTTTGTCCTCCCGGAAAGCATACTGGCGGGCGACAAATATCGAGACCTGCGAAAGTGGGTCATGGAGAACTACATGCTTAAAGGCGTAGTCTCCCTGCCTACGCAGACATTTGCAGCCACGGGAACAACCGTCAAGACTTCCGTACTGGTGATTCAGCGGGAGCCGGAGTGGTTCGTGCGACCGGAGGATTCGGGCGACTTCAAGGTGCTCGTGGCGATGGCGACGGAAATTGGCTGGGATAGCCGGGGGCGCAAGACGGACAAGAACGATCTGCCCCAGCTACTGGCCGAGTTTCGGAAGTTCCGCGCCACGGAGTGGGAGGATCAGTTACAGCGAGGCCGCAAGGTGGTTCCGATCTCGGAGCCCGCTCTCTTGTCGAAGCGTCGGGGTGACACCGAGCAGTTCATGCTGGCAATCTAGGCCGTTCCTTGCCCCAGGCCGGGGCATAACTACCTCCCGGCCCGTGGGTCGGGGAATGGAGGGATCGTCGCATGCGAAGAAGGGACGTTGCATGTCTTCAGATTCCACCGGAGTATCGTGGCGCCGCGGAGCACCTCCTGAGTGCCCTAGCGGAGCACCTTCCGTGGATGAAGGGCCGTGAGCGGAAGATGCTTCAGGAGACAACTCCAGAGGCTATTCCCTCGGGCATGATTCCGGTTCTGTGGAGAGCGCTCGAAGGATCGGTGAGGCGCAGCAATCAGCAAGGGTACTACGGGCACACGGATCTGGTGGGGCTATGGCAACGTTGGATGCGGGAAGCGAGCGGCTATGATCCACTATCGTTGGCGTATGAGGGCGTTACGCTCCCTGCCAACATTGTGGAGGCATGCGTACGTGCCTACCCGTTGGGGGATGCGGCGACCAGAGCGTTCCTAACGGTGGAGTCAGGGCACCACCAGTGGCGGTACCTGGGCAGCGGGTGGGAGCAACATGTATTCGAGAAGGGCGGCGTCGTGGCAAAGGTTGATCGCGACCTGAGGACCGCGGCGGCGCCGCCTGTGCCAAACCTCTCACTGCTCCGGTTTGCCGTACTTACAAAGTGTAGCCACCTGTACGCACCCTTCCTGGGCTACTCCGGCGCCGTTCTATACTTCACGCACTCTCCGGGCGTTCCGCTGTCGCAGATCCTGCGCCATCGCAGGTTTGCGGCAACGGTACGGGACGGAGAGGTGGAGCGCCTGGAGAGGGAAGTACACCGTCTCAGGGAACATGGCCTCTACATGCTGGACCTCAAGCCAGACAACATCATAGTTTCGCCGGCTGGCGAGTTTTTGGTGGTTGATGGAATTCTGGAGCCGTTCATGTATAAGCGCCATGAGATGATCTGGCAAGGGTTCAAGCGGCGCATCGAGCGGAGGGTAGCTCTCCAAAAGGCTGGCTGCTCCAGCCTGGCGCGAACCTCCGCAAGCGTCTAGCCGGGGCAGTCGCCCCTTCTGTCTGTCTCCACTCTCGCCCCAGGCCGGGGCATATTCACCCCGGCCGAAGGTCGGGGTCGGAGGTGTTGTAGGTGCAGTATGTTCATGGCACGACGTCCCATAGGGCCGCTTGGATCAAGACCGAAGGCGTCCTTACATCGCCGTTTGGTGAGGTCTTTGCCTTTCCTGCGTCCGAGACTGGCATTCAGCTGGCGAGTGAGTTCGCCCGTGACAAGTCGCGGGAGGCACCATGTGAGGGCGGTCCCGCGGTGGTGATCTTTGGGACCGATATGGAGCCCACCGTAGTCGAAGACCACGGCAACGGTGCCACCGTCGTCTCCTGGTGGATGGGTCACCTGAGGATCGAGGACATCGAGGTTCGGGTTCTGGATGCGTCCGGGCGGGCTCCGCGCAAACCCTTCTTCAAGTCGAAGTTCTACCCCGTAGACGTGACCCAGATGCTAATCTATGACGATCCGAAGGACCGGGAAGGTGATTGCAGTCTCCCGAGCCGCGTTTACGGCAAAGCCGGAACTCTGGGTATCAAGGGCGAACGGCTCAACCACTTCGCCTGTTACAAGGAGTTCCAGATCGTGCCGCCGCTGAAGCGAGGAGAGGCCCCGCGTGAGCCACTCGGCCTGCCGCACCTGTGGTGCCGCGCATTCACACCCGAGCAGGTCACACCGATGCAAAACCTTCGGGCGATCCGGTCCCAGGCCGATGCAATCACTGCCTACCCTGTCACCCCGGAAGGGAAGAAGCAGGCCGCAGCATCGGTCGGCAACGACGAGAGCGAGGTGGTGCTGGTCACGTTCCGGACGCTCCGGGCACCGGATTACACGGAGGCGCAGGGCGAAGGCATCTTCATGACGCCGTTCCTGCCTGTTCAAATTGTCAGCGTCGAAGAGATCATCGGAGGTGAGGCTGCGTGAATCAGAAACCTGATCAGATCACTCCCACTGCGAGACGCTACAGCCTCAACAGGCAGCGTCTGAAGGAACTCCGCCGAGCGAAAAACGTGACTCAGGCGCAGATCGCACACGCCCTAAAGATGGGGCGAAGCACCTATGCCAGCCTTGAGTCCGGAAACCAGGAGCCCTACGTCAACGAGATCTCCAGAATCGCGAAGTACTTCGGGGTTCGGGAGATGGAGTTGGTCACACTTGGGCCAGGTGTTGAGGATATCCCCTTTGCACCGGGTCTGGAAGTCGTCGGAACGCTGGACTGGCGTGGCACCATCGTCTACGCCGATGCGGACTGTATCGTGATCCGCTGGCGTTGGAAGGACGGTCCTGCTCAGTCGCCCCAACTGGTCACCCGGGGGCAGGCTGACGTGCAGATCCTGCACGGAGCATGGAAGCGGGCTGAGCCTGCAGGTGTAGCGGCGTGATCCGCGAGGCCGCTGGATGCGGGGGGCATGCCCCCCCGCTCCAGGCCCCCAAAATCGGCCCCACTGGGGTAAGCGCTTAGCTCAAGGAGGTGATCGCCTGCAGGTGAGCTGGTCGGACGAGAGTCCGGATGATCCGAAGCCGCCCGGCGGCGGCAAGTAAGGGCAGTCTGATCCCCACAAGGAACGTTAGGGCACCACAAGGCGCGTCCTGAATCAGACAAAACCAGAAAGCGAGTGATACACCATGTTGAAACTGCTGGTGTCCCTTGCGATCCTGGGGGGCGTCTGTGGCGGCGCTGTGGCCCTCAACGAGCCTGCGCACAAGCCCAGCTTCCCGCTTCTGACTCATCGTGAACTGTGGCAGCGCGAAGCCGCCAACACGACCCCATCCCTGAACCCGATCCGGCTGCCAAATCGAATCGGCTATAACCGATAGGGATCTGGAGGCTCCGGCAAGAGTGCCGGAGCCTTTCCCTTTCCGCCCGTTGGGCGAGCGGCGGTTCGATTGTTGTCACTGACAACACGACAGGCCGTGCAGAGGAACCCCTGGGTGAAACAACCACTGCAAGCAAGGGTTAGCCGCAACAATTAGGCAAGAGAGGAGGCTATCTAGCGAAGATGGGCGTGGACTCATGCGAATGAGAGCGGTGATGATGCGAATATCCTTGCGTTGACCATTGGTGATGATTGTGTTATCATGAAGATGGTTTCACATCGGTCGCACAGGTGACCGCATTCCTTTCAGACGGGAATGGAAGGGGCCTTCTCTGTCGAGAAGAAGGGTGAAGGGCCTGCTCCGAGCAAGGCCAAGGGTAGTTGAGTGGGATCGCTGATCCCCCAGGTGACGCTCTGCGTTTAAGCAGGGGCGTAATCTGGGGTCTTTCTGTTTTCTGGGGCATGAACCAGAAAACAGATCCCGCAGTGAGGTCAAGCAACCAAGGGGAGGTTGGAGCCATGACTGGTGTGGTTGGACCGCTGGAGTTGCGTCCCGCTCAGAGGTCTGACATGACCGAAGGAAGCACTTTGGTGTGGCAGTCGGTTGGGCAGTACCTGCTGAAGATCACGGAGGCTGTGACGCCGGGCTACTGCTATCGGGCCACCGTGGTTCAGGTCTTGGTTCCCGGCCTCTTCAGGCCTGGTCGGCAGGTAACAGTCTTTGCGGATGAGACGGAGCAGACGACCGATTTCTGGGCGTTTGCAGAAAGGGATGTGGTTCCGACGGGTGAGGCAGCGGTGGCCTGACGGCTAACAGCGGCGCCCTGCATAGACCCGACAAGGTGAAAGTTCATAGCAACCGCCCGGTGGAGGGTCCTTAACCAGCCCTTCACCGCCAGTAGGCGGGGTAGGTGCGGGTATGTCCCTCCAGCATGGTGACAGGAGGAATTCCCATGTGCCTTACCGCCGCCTGCCAGATCCAGGCTGCAATCCTGGAAGCGGCTCTGAAGAAGTGGACCCCGGTTGGTCAGGCCGAACTCGCGTCCTGGCGGGAGACTCCCGCTGGGGACAAGAGCATCATTCTCGGTAAACACGGGGTCGGACGCAAGCAGATTCGCCAGTATGCCAGTTTCGAGATCATTTCTGCGATCCTCAAGGGCCGCGTGATTGAGCGGCGTCTTGTGAAGCGGTCAAGCGCGGAGGCCGCGCAGACCAAGCTCCCGCCCGTCGAGGTGAAGTTGCTGGTAGCTCATAGCTTCCCGCAGACCCGCGACGGCAAGCAAGTCACTCGCCACATTCACGTCGCAGTCGTCTTCGTTCCAGGTAGCCGTCATTGGACGATTACGACTGTCTATGACCCCGAGGACGACGCAGACCGTTGGTCGGAAAACTATACCCGTCGCATCTGCTGGTGTCATTCCAAGCAGAACTCCGGCGGCAAGGAGGTCAAGTAATCCCGTGAATCGGTTGTTTTGCCTGCCTCCCATCCAAGTCTCGAAGGCGGAACTGCTGATGTTTCGCCTCCGGGCACACCTGACTGGTAAGAGTATCGCCGACTACGTCCGGGTTTCCGGTCGTGAAGTTGGGACCCCCGCCAAGCGTTTGTCGGGTTACTGCGCCGAATGCGGCGATCACTCTGTGACCGAGCCTGTTCCGAGTGACTACCGCCTTCCGAACGGGGCAGTGGTCCAAGGGGTCCCGGCCTGCCGCTGCTCCAAATGTGGAACGGTCTACGAGGACGTTCAGCTGGGAGCGATCTTGGACGAGGACGCCGACTTCCTGCCGCCAGGCAAGAATGTGCTAATGGCGGAGCTTCTGGCCCCAGCTTCGTAGGTCGACACTGGCTCCCCATTGGTACCCCGGCAGAGATTATTCCTCTGGCCGGGGGCCAGGGGGAGAGGAGAGATCTGAGATGAGCATGATTGTGGCATTAGCGTTCCTGAAGGTACTCCTGTACCTCACCGCTGTTGCTCTTGCAGTTGCGGCGGTCCACGAAGTGGGCCATGCAACAGCGGCGGTCTTCTGCGGGCACAGGATTGTTGGCGTGAGGATCAGCTGGACTGGCCTGAGCGTCAGGCACGAACACCCGAATCCGAGTCTGGTGAATCGGATGATCATCACGGCTTCGGGGCCGGGATTGGGCCTCCTGTCTGCGCTGGTATGCTATCTGGGCGGACAGAGCCAGATCGTTCCCATGTTCATGGCGTTCGAGGCGGTGAATCTGTTCTGGCCCACACCCGCTACTGACGGGTACCGCCTCTTGCAGGCGTTCCGGGAGTGGCGCAAGGGACGCTAGGATCGCTGGGTTTCATCAGGGGTGAGCGGCACTCGCTCCTGGCAACGCCCTGGAGGTGGAATGAAATGCGAAAGACCAGACCCCAGCGGCATGGCTCCTGCACGGAGGTCTACGACCTTCTGCTGACCCGGCGCCGATTCGGCCTTCGGGTTGAGGTCGCCCGCCATTATGATACGGGCGAGATCAACATGCGGCTGATGAAGGGCAAGCTCCGGAAAGGTCAAGCCCGTGTCTTCGCTTCATGCCACCTGACCAGCGCGAATGAATCTCAAATCCACGATGCAGTCACGGATCTCTGCCAGCAGGGGCGAACCCTACTTAGGAAGCTGGCCTAAAATCCGCCCCAGATTGGGGCCAAGGGTGGTTACTGTCATGAACAGGGCGGTTGGAGGTTTGATGGGATGGAGGAAGCGGTTCTCGGACCAGCTGGATGGTCTGGCCGTGGTGTACGGCCCGATCCTGGGAGCTTTTCTGGGGATCTGGGTCTCTGCCATCGTGATCCGCGGCTATCACCCGGGTCCGATGGTCTCCTTCGAGGTATACGTAGCCGAGACTGACAGGCTCACAGCGGGGACGATCATGGTCTGTACTGCTCTGGGCGCCGTCTGGCCCTTGGTTACGGCTCTATACCGGGCCGCGACGAATCGGCCTGTCCCGGATCGCTTCTAATACCTGCCCCCAAGCGGGGCAAAAGGGGAAGTTGAGCGCATGAGACTGATGAGGAATCTGTGGCTCCGTAGCTTCTTCTGTCACCTGGCGTTCCTGGGTATCCTCCTGATCGTCCGCTCCGCCGATGCTGTTGTTATCAGCGTCGGCTACGGGCTGGCGACCGTCGGCACTGCGCTACTCGCCCTCACATTTGCCGGGGACGTGCACGCTGCTGTCAGTCTTCATCTGGAGCGGGGCGCCCGGTACAGTTCCGAGCGGCTGGCGAAGGGCTAGGGAGCCCGCCACGGTTGCTTGAGGTCTCTAACGGGGCCTCGCTTCATCTCCCACGACTGGGGGCACGGGTAATCTATTACCCTCTCCCGGTCGGTGGGGGAGGAGTCAAGGAGCGGTTATCGTATGAGCACGTTCATGCGTCTTTCGGTGGCCTCCGAGAACCGACTCGCCCTCCTGATGGTGTCCATGCTGGCGCTGGCTGGCGCTGTGATCCTGGCGGCTGCACCGCTTCTGGGGCAGTATACCCCCCTCTTCGAGGGGACTTGCTGGATTGTCGCAGTACCCTGTGTCTGCCAGTTCGCTACGGAGATGGCACATGCCCATCGGCAGCTAATGCTGGAGCGCCAACAGGGCATGCTGGCCCGTGCTGAGTGGAAGGCCAACATCAGGCGGCAGATCGGAGAGGTCCGGTAGGCCCCATACTTTTCCCCGCCGGGGGGTTCGGTTGAACTACTCAACCTTCCCCCGCCGGCTCGGGGGAAGGCATTAAGGGAGACGGATGCTCATGCTGATGGAGCTGGCTGCAGGCCGAAAAGGGACTGCTGGAGGCACGAATCCGATTGGGAAGGCCCTCACGACGGTGGTCTCCTACCCTGACCGTGACCCCGAGGACAATAAGTATGGGGATCCCGGCTGGCGTGGCAATTGCTCAGGACTGTTCTTCCGGGACGTGCTTCTCTGGTATTGGCAGCACCACTTCCGGGGTCGCTCGATCCGTGTCGCAGATCCGATGAGCGGGTCGGGAACGACGGGCGACGTTTGCACTGAACTGGGCCTGGAGTGGGATGGCTACGACCTCAATCCGGCACCCCGGCGCGGTCTGGGTGGCTGGAATGCTCGACGTGACGAGTTTGGCCGGGCGGTGGATTTCGTGTTCGTCCACCCGCCGTATTGGAACATCATCCAGTATAGCCGGACACAGTGGAAGAACCGAACCCCAAACCCGGATGACCTTTCGGAGATCACCGATTACTACGAGTTCATCCAGGCACTCAACGAGTGCCACCTCCGCATGTTCTCTGATCTCCGTCTCGGCGGGATCATGGCCTTACTGGTGGGAGACGTCAAATCCAAGGGGCAGCTTTACAGCATGCAAAGGGATTTGGCGTGGTTGGGTACGCCGAAGCAGATTGTCATTAAGACGCAACATAATTGCTCTAGTGATAAAATTGCTTACAAGAGCAAAGCGTTCATTCCTATCCGGCATGAGTACTTGCTGGTGTTTGAACGCCGGCCCGGCATGACCACCAGTATCAAGCGGTCGGTCACAATCGATTACGATCTGACCAGCTGGGAGCAGGCCACTTGGAAGTCTCTTGTGCGCTGGGCCATGGAGCAGTTGGGCGGCTCCGCTCATCTGTCGGCACTGTACAAGAAGCTGGGCAAGACCAAGAAGGCACAGAAGAATCCCACCTACGACGCAACGATCAGGCGCACCCTCCAGGAATGTCCAGATTTCACCGCATGTGGCGATGGTGTCTGGCGGCTGGTCGCGTAAGGGGTGATGAGGTGAACGGCATTTGGCGTGTCGAAGAAGACCTCTACCGCTTATGGCGGCGAGCTACGGGGGGCTCCCGGCTGGGCCTTCATCGGTCTATGCTCTGCCTGGGGATTGCTCTCATGGTCCTGGCTGACGTACTCCTGCCTCTGGCTGGTGTACGGCGGGAGCGGGCATACTGGGTCCCGTCGCTGGTATTCTTGCCCGCGATTCTGGGCTACAGCATCTGGCTACTCAGGGCGCCGTTTCGGGCGTACCGCAACGCTTCGCCGCTGACGATCCGTGGCGCTGGGTTCTTTGCCGTTGCAGGCTTCTGGCTAGTTCCGGTTGACATTCTCTACGATGCCCTGATTACCGGGTATCTGGAACACACCTATCTGGGGCTGCTGGGATTGAGCCTAATTGGCATGGGCTACCTGGTCGGTCTACGGCATCTGATCGAGCGGACGAAGGCGGAATCCTGACGACCCGATCCCGGGGCACTCTCCTCTTGGGGGCCAAGGTTGAACATCAACCTTCCCCCCAAGGGGGAAGGCATGGGAGGCGTTCGAGGTGTCCGACGCGCATCTGGATTACGTTCTGAAGCTAGGAGCACAGGCCCAGGCCATCACAGAGAAGGTCCGGAGGTACAGCGAGAAGTTTGCTGAAGGCCAGGTATGGCGCAACTACGGCCCCTATGCGTGGCTGAAGATCGTCATGATAGACGAGCCGGGATCCCCGCTGTACAGTGGTGGGCCTCCCTGCGCCGTTGTGGAAATCCTATCACCTCAGACTGAGCCGCCCGAGGCGGGCAAGTACTGGTTGGTGCAAGGGTCGGATTGGCGGAGGCATGTGGCCGAAAACCGTTTCCCTGTCGGCACCGAGGCTGAGCAGCCGCGGAATGAGTCCGACCAGGAAATGTGGATGCCAGCGGTTATGTCCTGGTAATCCGCCGGAGGATCTGACTCTGCCCGGGGATGGTTTAGGAAACCTCCCCGGCAGGGGAGGAGAAGGGGGCGCCCAATGGGGCATGTGATGGTTCTTGGTTTCCATGATGTAGCGAAGTATGCTGGCAAGGTAGAGCATGTGATCAACACGACCTCGCGCTCCACTACTTGGAGTCAGGCGCTGTCACCGTTCTTTGTCGGTCCGGTGCCGCTCTACGGCAGATACGTCGCTCACAACGTGGAAAATGCTTGGCAGTACTCAAAGGTCTACCCGGAGCATGCCGATGGGAAAGACCACAACCCAACCTCTGGCTACTTCGAGTGGGCAGTCAAGGGGTGGACCGACACAGTTGCCCGTCGCTACCCGATGGGAAGGGGGCGAAAGCCGCTGTACAGCCTTTGGGACGGTGAGAAGCTGTCCTACTTGGAGGCACGAAAGCGCATCTACGCTCCCCTGTATGCTCAGGCCGTGTTGCGCTCCAGAGCCTTCGATAGGTTGCTGGCGATCCACGAGTCCGGCGAGTCGTACGCACTCGTTGACTTTGACGGGTACGACTACTTGTCACTGGGTATGTCGCTGAAGGACGTGCTCAACGACGATAGCCGGAAGATGGGTCACGCGTTCGTCCTGGCGATGCTGCTGGAGTCACCGGCGTTGCGAGATCGGTATCGGGCAACAAACGCCCAGGCCGACTAATCGGGTCTTCGTGCTTCCCCAGTTGGGGGGCGAGGTTGCAAATCAACCTTCCCCCAAGGGGGGAGGTATAAGGAGGCGGAGTGGCATGTGTGATGCTCCTCACGGTGAAGGGGCCAAGAGTGGTTCTGTGGGGCCTTCGAGCATTCTGGTGAAGTATGAGGTCGGGCACCGCTTGGGCTTGGTTCTGGAGCAGAACGGTACCCGGTACGTGGCTACCGACGTGAACTGCTCGGCAGGGGTCTACGGTGGCCCGGATGACCACTACGTGACCGAATTCGAGCGGGAAGATCAGTTCAAGCCATACAGCCCGACCTGGGTAAACGGCTGGGTCGGAGCCGACGCCGGCGTACTGCACTTGTTGCCGGGACTGGCAAGCAGGCTGCTGGCCGCTGCGACGGAACTGGTGAATGAGTTCGTCCCGCACGGCCAGTCTGCCGCTATCATGTTGGCAAAGTCGTTTGGTGACGCAGCCCATTGTTTCGCAGGCGGCGTGTGCGCCGAAAACGGCGTTCATCCGGCCAGGTTAGGGGCCTATCTGTCGAAGCATGGTCAGGTCGCCTTATCACAGACGCTCTGCCGGATCAGTCGTCAGGTCGAGGTCGCGGTGGAACGTTTCCAGGAGGGCTTCCGCGCAGCTCTGTCGGCGGCACAGGCTGAGGCTTGTCTTGAGTCCGCTGTGGATACTCCGGCCCCGCTAAGCCTTCTCGAGAAGTACGATACAATCCATGAGGAAGGGTACGTAATCGAGAGGCATGGGACCCGTTACGTTGCCACCTCTGATGTAAACGTCGAGGCGGACCTGTACGGCGGGCCGGAAGGGTTGTTCGTGACCGAGTTCGTCCGTGAGGACCAGATCGCGGTCACGTATAAGCAGGTCGAAGCCTGGATGGGAGAGATGAGTATCTTCCCGGCTCAGACCGAGCGGATGATCCAGGCGGCCCACTCCATCATCAGCCGCTTCCTGCCGAAAGACCCTTCGGCGGCGGAAAAGGCGGCGCGGTGTTTCTCTGACACAGTCCGGTACCTGGCGGTCATCAGGTGTGAGCGGGCGGGCATCCAAACAACCCGCCCGGTGGGATCACCTCACCAGTACACCCCATCCCAACAGAGTGAACTGGCGAGGATTGCCCAAGAGATCGGAAACGAAATCTCCCGGCAGGCCCAGCACTGGTCCACCTTCCTGACCGCTGCCCGTGAAGAAGGTCAACTGAAGATGATTAGTCGGAAGGCTCCTGCAGAGAAGCCGGAGCCGTGTTGCACACGCTAAGGCCCTGGGGGTATACTCAGCCTGGTGCCTTTCGGTGGTTAGGGTCAACACAGGGACGTTAGTTCACACAGGGCAGTAGGCTCCTCAAAACAGGATCGTTGCGGCAGTCGCAGCGGTCCTGTTCTCTTATCGTTCGCGCTTATGCTATCATCACCTGTTTACCAATCGCGCTGATCGTGTTATAATGAGCGTGGTTTCTGTACTCCCGCAATGCGGTGGCCGTTGTGTAGGACAACGGTAAAAGGGGCCTTGACTACAGAGCCGAAGGAACGATGCCTGCGATGCAGGCCAAGGGTAGTTAGTCGGGACACAAATCCCCCAGGTGGCGCTGTCTGGCGCTTGCCTGGGTTTTTTTGTGTTCTACCGGGAAGTCACATCAAAGGAGGCGTGGTATGCATGGCCCAGGTGCAGATCTGGCAGGTGTCGTCGCTTAAGCGGATGGAGATTCGAAGCAGGAACACGCTTAGCATCAGCGACGAGATGAACGGACGCTTCCCGTTCGGCGCCTATCACAAGGCGTTTGAGGGAGACGTGCCCGAGGTCGCGGAGGTCGAGGGTGCCTTCTTCCACTTCAACCGTGGCTCCGGTGGCTACCTGGACCAGCTGGAGGTGAAGCAAGGCAAGCCTGTCGAGATGTACAGCCTCTCTGTAGGAGATATTGTCATAATCGACGGCAAGGGCCTGCGCTGTGCCTCCTGCGGCTGGGACGATGTTACTGCCGCCCTGCTGGGAAACGTGGTGTAGTTGGTTCGACGAGGTGCAGTTGGACGGAAAAGGAGCGATCCCTGTGGTTATCGTGCATGATGGTGAAGCTTCGTTCAGCAGGTCGGTATGGATCAGCTGAAGGGAGGCGACGGTCATGTCAAAGCGATCTGGCATTGTGGTTGGGCACGAACTGATGACGGTTGCGGCCTACGCCAAGATGCTTCGGGGCCAGTACACCGACGCCAAGAGAGTCATCATCCGTCACGGTGACTGGACTCCGGAGGCCGTTCAGGAAGCCTGTCTGGCTCTTCCTGACGCCTGTGCCTTTGATTACGAGGTGGAAGAAGCCGTGAAAGGTGGCGGCATATCGGCCAGGTCTGCCCAAAGGCTCTGGGACATTGCGGATACTGTCTGGAAAGACTTTGAGGACGCTGTCCGGGAAGCGACAGGCAAAGGTCTGAAGGATTTCGACGCCAACCACAGCCTTTGGGGCTACTAGACCACGGCTGTTTTGGCACAGCCCTTGCCGGGCATCATCACCCCGGCCAGAGGGCCGGGTGCGAAAAGGTGAAGTCAGATGGGAAATAAGGCGCCCCTCACGCAGGGACAGCTGACGCTGGAACTGCTGGATGTCATGGCCGGTCTTGGCGGGGAAGCCTCCACCAAGGAGGTCTATGCCGTCATCGGTGATCGGCTCGGTCTGACCCGAGAGGAGCGGGAGCAGCGGCTGGAGTGTGGCGACGAGTTCCGTGCCTTCGACCGCGACGTGCGGTGGGCCAAAGAGCTTGCCAAGAAGCGAGGCATGATGGAGACCCCCAAGCGGGGACTCTGGCGGTTGACCCAAGCGGGCTTCCGCATGGCGAAGAACGCCACCCCTGGCGTTCACATCACCATGTATGAGCTCGACTTCGGACGGGTGGTCTGGGCGATGGCGGAAACGGCATTCGGCTACGTCGAGGATAACTCGGTGCAGTCAATCATCACGTCGCCACCATTCGCACTACAGCGGCCAAAAGCGTACGACAATGTGTCGCAGGACCAGTTTGTTGACTGGTTCATGCCGATTGGGCGGGAGATGGCCCGGGTCATTCGACCTGATGGTTCCATCGTCCTGAACTTCGGACACGCCTGGGAGAAGAATCATCCGGTGCAGAGCCTGTACCATTATCGGCTCCTGATCCGGCTGTGCGATGAATTGGGACTCCACCTGGCACAAGAGTTTTGCTGGCATAATCCCAGCCGATTACCCTCTCCGGCCCAGTGGGTCACGGTGAATCGTCTCCGGGTGAAGGACGCGTTCGAGAATGTGTTCTGGCTTTCTAAGACGCCCTATCCCAAGTCGAACCAGCGCGCGGTCCTGAAGGAGTATTCTGAGCAGATGAAGGCGCTGATCAGGCGGGGCGGCGAAAAGGCCGTCACACGCCCCAGCGGACACCAGATCGCCGAGGGGGCGTTTGCGAAGGACAACGGTGGGGCTATCCCGCCCAATGTCTTGATCGCAGCCAACACCCGCAGCCAAGGGGCCTATTTCAAGGGATGCCGGGAGGAAGGACTTCCGATCCAGCCTGCACGTTTTCCCGAGGAGTTCGAGTTCTTCGTCAAACTGACCACCGACCGTCATGATCGGGTGATGGACCCGTTCTTCGGCAGTGGGACTATCGGCGAGATCTGCGAGCGGCTGGAGCGGTACTGGCTGGGATGCGACATGCACCTGCCATACCTCTTGGGGTCCATGTTCCGGTTCCCTAAGGTTGCGGTCCCCGATCTGCCACAGCTTGCGTTCGCGTAGGCGCACTAGGAAGTGGTTCTACGGTTCTTCGCCCCAGGCCGGGGCGATCATTACCCCGGCCAAGGCCGGGAATCGGAGGTTGGGTAGCATGAACGGCATGATGACACAAATCTCCCCAACAGGGCAGAGGACCAAAGGGCCGGGACTCCCTCCGTGCCCCATCAGCAACAGTGTTCAGGCGATGCGGTTCTACCGGAAGTTCCTGCGCGATTGGTCTGAGCCCTGGGAGGCGAAATTCTGGGCGTATGGTGGTAAGCTCCTGCACGAAGCCCGTATCGTCAAAGTTGACGGTGAGTGGTTCGGGGAGTGGAGCCCCTGCAGCGTGAAGTTCTTCATCGACAAGGTTCGCGAGATCTGGGCATTCCTGGCCGAACAGGCCGCTGCCTAGACTGTCCCCGGGAGCATAGATCCGTTTCTCTGGCGCCGCCCTGGGCCAGGGCAATAACACCCCGGCCTGAAGGCCGGGCAAGGGGGACGATCTCAGTGACTGAGGCAGTGGCCTGTCGGACGCTGGACATAACCGACGCTTACCCGGAAGGATTCCGCTGTGTACGCGAGCCCAAGGAAGGGAAGAGGCCCGTCTGCCCCATTACCAACGGCGTCCAGGCATGGCGCTACATGAAGCGTTTCGGAGAACACTGCTGGGATTTCCGGCTCAACTCCGGGCGGCTGGAACGCCAGACCTGCAAGAAAGTCGATGGCCTATGGGTTGATGAGTGGGTCCCGTGTACGGTGGCTCAGTTCGTCAAGGAGATGCGATGGGTCTGGAAGAACGAGGAGAATCCTCCTCTGTTCAACCCTCTGTGGTGGATCTAGTCTCCTGTCACCCTCGCCCTGGCCGGGCGGATTACCCCCCCGGCCAGTGGCCCGGGGGATCGGGAGGTCTGAGGAATGGCTCTGCCTCAATCAGGCAAACGGGTTGTCGGCCTGTACGCAGGCTGGGGAAACTTCGAGCGTGCTGCTCGCCGGGCAGGCATGAAGGTGCTCGCCTCGTATGAACGAGACCGGACAGCGGTGGACTTCCACCGGGCCGGACTATTGGTTACGGGTGAGGACACACCGGATCACGTTTACCTGGCGGATGTGACCCAATTGGCCTCCATCCCCGAGTGTGACATCGTTGTGGCAGGGATCCCTTGCCAGCCATTCTCGCCTGAGCGGGCGGGTCAACAACTGGGGATGGAAGATGAACGCGGGGCACCACTTTGGGAAGCGACCGCTCGCCTCGCTGCGAGCGGCAAGGCGAAGGTGGTTGTCGTGGAGAATGTGGACGAAGCGAAGGGGCCAGCCCAATCTGTTGGAGCCGCCATTTTCGCGAAGTACGGGTTCCGGTACTGCCAAATCCACGTTCTCCCAGCCTCAGCGTTTGGAAGTCTGCAGGAGCGAAAACGGATGTGGGCCACCTTCTCCGTCTTTCCGATGGAGTGGGATGTCACGGAGTACGTCACGGGACCCCGGCCCTTGAGCGACTTCCTACTTACGGTCGAGGACTTCGACGACGATTGGGAAGCCTACCGGGCGGCACTGGAGCCGTGCTACGTTGGCCTGGGCACCCTGCGAATGCTCATCCGCAAACAAGTCGAAGAGACCAAACGGGGCTTCGGCCTCTACGCGGTCCCCATCGACTACCGTGGCATTATCGGAGCCCTGACCAAGAACTACTGGAAAACGGGTGGGAGCGCGCCGCTCCTCGCAGATCGCTGCCTCCGGTGCGGTTATCAGGTGAGTCGAATGGACTCATGGATGTACTTTACCGTTGTAGACGGTCAGGCGGGGCTTGATAAGGATATCGGGGAGGACGGTCTGCGGTACCCCGCACATCTGCTGTGCGGTGACTGCATCGAAACGCTGCGGGAGGAAGGGTTGGACTTTTCGGGGCACCTTATGCCACAGGTCCGCACTTACCTCCATCAGCGCCTGCAGGCTGGAGCCACGAGCGTCCGGCGGTACCACCCGATTGAGGGCCTGCGAATGCTGGACATGCCGGAGAACCTGCCTTACCCGGACAGTCTTGGGAAGGCGTTCCAACTATTGGGGAATAGCCTCCACGTTGGAACAGCCACCGCCGTCCTGAAGGCGGTAGATCGGGCGTGGCCTGCGACGAAAGGCTACCAGATGAGTCTTTGGGAGTTGGACCCCGTTGCGTAGCTCCCCTCTGATGGTTTCCCCCATAGCCCCAGGCCGGGGCCAACACTCCCGGCCCTGGGGCTGGGAGAACCAGGAGGAACAAGACGTGTGTTATGCGGAGCAGAGGCCACCGCGGAAGATTTGGGGCTTCTCCCCTTTCCGGGTTCCTCAAGACTTCAAAGGGCTGTACAGGCGTCTAGCCGCCCTCTATGACACCAAGACCAAGCGGGTCAAGCACACAGGTCCCATCTACCGCATGGTGCAGATGGGAACGGTGCTAATCGGCAGAGTCAAAGAGGTAGCGGCTCAAGGAAAGCGCCCCGTGGTGTTTTCGTACGGTGCGGGCCTGGACTCGTTCTGGAGCCTGGTCATGCTGTTTTCCAGCAACGATCCCTATTGGGTGGATCTGCGTGAGCGGGTGGTGTTGATTGTTCATGCAGCACTCGGTGCCGAATTCGAGGAGACGGACGCCCACCTTCACAACGTGGCCATTCCTTTCCTCCGTCGGCAAGGGTGGGAAATGACTATCGTCAAGCCCCGGGTGACAGCCCGTGACGGCAACGTCTACGAAGGCATCTGGGAGTACTACATGGCTCAAGGCGCCGTTCCTACCAGGGCTAAACGGTCATGCACTCCACGGTGGAAGATTGGACCTTTGTTGGCGGCTTGCAAGGATCTCCTTGGAACCGACGACTATGAGACAATTATCAACTACGACGCCTCCGAGACACACCGCACGGAGCGGCTCAAAGAGGTGCCGGAGGCTGAACGGGAGCGCATCCGTGACCGCCTGCATCACCCGCCGATGGTCATGGGGAAGTACCGTCTGGATATGGCCGAGGAACTGCTCGCGATGAACCTTGAGGTACCAAGGAAGTCTGCCTGTTTTTTCTGTATCTTCCAAAAGGTGGCGGAGATCGAATGGATGGCGCTGAACAAGCCGCACTTCATGGCAAAGACCATTGCGCTGGAAGAAAACATGCAGAGGGTGCGGCGCTACTCCCGTAGAGCCAAAGGCAAGGGTGACATAACCATCCTGAGCAAGCCGATGCGGTTTTACCAGGAGCGGGCCCTTTCCAAGAGGGCGGCAGAAGAGGCTCAAGGCAGGCTGTTTGAACCGTCCAATACGCCGCCCGACATGCTGATGTTGAGTCGGCGGAAGAAGGCGAAAACGGTTAAGCAGATCGTAACAGCCGAGCAGACCAAACTGGCGGTATAGATCCAAGGGACGCCGCTAGTCTCCCATGTCCCTTACCCCGCCGGGGGATCAACCACCCCGGCGGAGGCCGGGGCCATTAGGAGGAGGCGTCACATGTCGGGCCGTTGCATGATGGAGATTCAGGGTAAGAACGGAAAGCCTCGGTGGGCTGATGTACCCTTGCTCTGGACTGTGGAGGAAGACGAGCGACTGGAGGACCTGGACCCACCCGAATCGTGGTGTTTCACAGCCGGGCATGCCGTGACGCTAGTAGACGACGCTGGATCACAGTGGGTTGTCGAGGTGGTCGCCGACGACCGCTGCGATTGGCTGCTGAAGGTCAGGGTTGTCGAGCCCTGCTGGTATACCGAGTTTGTGGCCGAGGCCCGATCTGCTGGGGTAGTGCGGCAGTTCTATGGTGAGGATGACGTGGTCTTGGAGGTGCCCCGGCAACGGCTGGTCACCGGAGAACAAGTGTCAATCCTGGAAGCTGTAGAAGACGTGCTGGACGGTGTTCTGGAACCTCAGAAGTGGACGATCCGTGATCTGCCCTTTGATGATTGCGGCGAATGGATCGCCAAGATCGAGAAGGCCCAGGCCACTATCGCTCCCGCCTTCGGGGACTTCCTGCCCTATGACTCCCACGGGTGGCAGATTCACGCGTGGTGTGATGAAGTGGTGGCGCAGATCCTGGCCCACCAGCGGACCATGCCAAAGCAACTGTCTCTCATGGGAGGCACCGTCGGGCGTCTCCCGACAAGAATGCGGTCCTCAGGGCCATCCCACAAGCCTGCCACTACGCCAGTTTCCAAAGTCCCCGACCCCGCTGTGCAGCAGTTGAACCTCTTTGCGGTCTAGCGGTCCTGGTTTCCTGTCCGTAGCCACTCTACAGCCGATAATCCCGCCCCAGCCGGGGCCACAACTCCCCGGCAGTAAGGCCGGGGATCATCAGGAGGGACATGGGCGTGTCTCAGAAACCGGACTGCAGCTTCGTTGAGGATATCGCTATTGCCCAGATGGAAGGGGAGAGGAAGAAGCCCAAGCAGAAGCGGCTTGCCAACATTAGAATCGGCAATCGGATCATCTACCTGGGCTGGGAGTACGGCCTCAAGATCGGCTTCCTCACCCCGGTGAAGGTGAACGACAAGACCCGGCTGTTTGGCTGGATCGCGTCTGTTCATTACAACGATGACCTGCGAGCCTGGATCCTGGCTGGGAAGACTCCTGCGAAGTGGTTTGGTCGGCTGGCCCATAACGACGGCGACGTGGACATGCGCCTCCTTGCCGTGGGCCTGATCGGCTTCCAGCTTCAAAGGCGGTCAGTGTCGCCCTCGGGTGGGCCGGCGGCAAAGCCGCCCGGTCCGTCCAACCCGTTTCACGAAATGGTGACGGGAGGGGTAAAGCGCGTATGGTGACGTTCAGGCAGGAATCCGGGCTCCAATGGCTGAACACTCCGCCCGAAGCATACCCTGTGGTGCTGGTCGATGACGACCGGAGCCACAAGCAGTACTACGTCGAGGGTGTCCTGCCTGGCGCCCCGGCTTGAATCGGCACCCACGACCCCGCAAGCTCCCTGCGACTTAGGTTCCTAATACGTTCCTACTCGCCCAGGCCGGGCGAAATCACAATCCCCGGCCTGAAGGCCGGGTAGGAGGCGGTGAAGATGACGAGAAGCTACTATGAGGTGCTGGGGGTGTCCGCCGGGGCAACCACCGAAGACCTGAAGATTGCCTACCGGAAGGCAGCGCAGCTGCACCACCCTGATCACGGCGGTGACCAGGAGGAGATGAAGGTGGTCAACGAGGCATACGAGGTCCTTTGTGACCCCATGGAGCGGGCCAGCTACGATGCGTGGCTGAAGGAGTCCGAGCCGCAGACTATCCCGACGCTTCCTCCCCATCGGTCCCGTGGCAGCGGCCCGGCTCCCCCGTGGGGCCGCGGTACCCGGCGATCCGCTCCTGCTCCCACCGATTCGTCTGCGGGCCTGGGTGACACGGTTGCGGGCTGGGCGATCCTTGGCCTGATGGTGTTCAACTTCTGGATCGTAGACGAGATCGTGAATGGGCGCCTGCACCTGCGTGTTCCCTTGGTGTGGGCGTTCCTCGGGTCAGCGGGCGCCGCCGCTTTGGAGGTTCTGCTGATCCTGTACGGACTGGCATCTCTGAGTTCACGGCTGAACGAACCCAAGTAAAGAGTCCCCTGTTCCCGCCCAGGCCGGGCGTTATTACACCCGGCCTGCTGGGCCGGGATTGGAGGGACGCAGCGATGACCCACTACGAAACGCTAGGGATTCCTACCGACGCCTCTGCAATGGAGGTGGTCAACGCCTACCGAAAGGCAGCGCAGATCCACCACCCCGACCGTGGGGGTGACGGGGCCATGATGAAGGCAGTGAACGGAGCATATGAAGTGCTCAGGCACCCTGCCCGTCGTGCCGCGAATGACGCCGAACTTCTGATGCAGGCCCAGGCCGAAAAGGAAAAGGGCGCTCCGGTGGCGACTGCTCAAAGGAAGGCACGGAAGCGAGCCTCCCAGGCCCGCACACTGATCACGTTCTACGCCGTTATGGTTCCCGTTGTGTTGGCGATTCTGTACGATGTGTGCATGATCACGCTGGACGTTGTGGGAACGGCTGCTGGCCCGAATGTCTGGCTCCTGGTTCCGGGACTGATCCTGGCTGTGGTAATCACCCGGAATATCCGGGGTGCCGTGCTCCGCTTCGTGGTCGGTTAGGACCCCTCAACCCGATTGCCGGGGGAAACCCATTTCCCCCGGCACGGGGGGTCTGGCACCCGGCACACAAGGCAGGAGGAATGACGAATGAATTTCCGCCATGTCATTGATCAGTTCAGGGCCGACCCCTCGGGGTTCAAAAGGCTGGGCGAGGGCCACAAAATGATGCTTGGGGATGAACCCTCCAGCACCGTGTTTCAGGTCCCGGATCTCCCGGTTGTTCTGAAGGTCTATGGCCCCCACGAAAACAAGCCGGAGCCCTTGGAGCGCGCACGTCACGAATACGACATGCTCATGCGCGTAATTGACTTGCCGGGCACGCCCAAGACGGCCCAGCTGATCATCGTGGAGGGCAAACCGTATCTGATCCGCGAGTCCGGGGATCTGCCGGACGGCTGGACTTCGGAGCGGATTTTCCAAGTGCAGGACACCATCGAGGCTCTTTGGCAGCGGGGAATTCTGCTGCACGATGTCGCTCAGGTTGCCGTGCGTGAGGACGGCAGTGCGTTCATCTACGACCTTGAATCGGCTCGCACTCACGATCCGACGGACAGCCAGGCGAACCTTCGTCTCCGCCATGAGCAGGCTGACGACTCATTCTGGCAGTGGTTGCGGGACGAGGGCTACCCCGAGCGGCATCTGCGTTCCTACATGGAAGCGAAGATCGCAGTCCTGGAGTCGTTGCAGGAGCACGGCCTGCTCGACTACAGCGGGTCAGTTGCCCGGTACCGTGACCTACTCGCCCGCGAGGACCGAGTGAAGGCTCAACTTGAGGCGCGCGAGTTCACCTCCGAGGGCTACTTGTTCTCCCTGGCAGACTGGCAGAAGACCGTCAGGAGCCTGACCGGTCGCCTGGACACCTGCTGCTATCGCATGACGCGGCTCAGTGCCGCATGGTCTGAGGGCGGGCTTAGCACCTCCCAGTATGAGGAAGGCTGGAGGGTCCAGCGGTCCAAAGAGGTTACTCTTGAGTGTCAGCTTGCCCGTGCAAAGGGATGGGTCGCCATCCTGGAATCGGAGGAATGTGACTCTGAACCCGGTGTCGCTGACGAAGCAGCGTCCGAGGCAAACTGAGCGCCAGTGTCGGCCATCCATGCCGGGGAGGTCCACCTTCCCCGGCCTTCCCCTTGTCTGAAGGCATACGAGAGTGGTAGTGTGGCATATTCCTACAATATATGTTACCATTGGTACAGGACTGAGAATTTTGGAAAGCGAGGTACCGAGAAATGAACAAGCAGGAATTGGTGGGCTCCGTCGCCGAGAAAGCCGATCTGACCAAGAAGGATGCGGAGAAGGCGATTAACGCCGTGGTTGAGAGCATCAAGGCCGCACTCAACAAGGGCGACAAGGTAAGCCTCGTCGGCTTCGGCACCTTTGAAGTTCGGACCCGCGCCGCCCGGTCTGGTCGGAACCCTCAGACTGGCGCCACCATCAACGTACCCGCCGGGAAGGTGCCAGCATTCAAGCCCGGCAAAGAGCTAAAGGACAGCGTCGAATAAAGAGCCGTTGCGAACCGGGAGGTCGTCCTATCTCCCGGTTCTCTGTTTGCACGCGCCCTGGGCGTCTCTCGGGCCTTCCTGTGGTGGCGGGGTGACTTGGCCTTGAGTCTCCCGTGAGTAGCGATCGCTATCTCTGGCTCAAAGGCGTGATTCCCCCTGTAATGCAGGGCGGTGGCGTACCGGAGACTTCGGTTCTCGCCGATATTCGGATCATCACTCGTGGACGTGGCGTGCTAATCGTGATATAATGGGTATGGTTCGAGTACCGCCGTTTTCGGTAGCGTCTCCGCAGGGAGATCGATTCGGGAGCCTTTGCTGAGATCAAAGGTACGTGGTGCCTGTCGTTTGGCGGGCCAAGGGCAGTTGGTATACAGGGTGGTTAGGTGACTCAGGAGGCGTGTTTGACACGCTTACCTGGGCTTTTGTTTTTTCAGGGTGGTCTACCAAGAAGGAGGAGTTAGGATTGCGCTTTGAAGTCTATGAATCGAAGATTCAGGACGGGAAGAGGCCGAGCATGGTGGTCAACGTGTTCTTCAGTGACGTGGTGCAGACGCATGAGCCGGGGACGATTGAGGACTACGTGGCTTTCTCTTTCTATCAGCACGGGTCCGGCGCGAATGTCTCCTATGGCTCTGGCTCGGTGGTGACCACGTTCGACCTGGACAAGAGCGGTCGGGACCTCATGGCGAAGGCTGTGAAGCTCATACACCGCTTGGAGCGGGTCAAGGAAGCGTGTTTTCTGTCGGACTTGGTGATCTTTCTCCAAGCCCTGAAGCGTATCGGGTACAAGCCCTGCGCCTACAATCCCCACACCCGGCGGTATCACGACCTGGACATTTGGCCCAGGATCGCCTGCTATTCGGCAGAAACGCTGGGGACGGAGATTCGGGTGTTGGCCGAGGATCGCCAGGAAGCCCGGACGCTGATCCGGCTGGAATGGGAAGCCCGACTTCAGGCTGCTTCACCGACGGGCCGGATTCACCAGCATCACACGCAGTGGGAGATCGCCGGGCGCCAGATCATAGCCCACGGCATCCATCCTCTGTACGTTGCGCCGCAGTTGGCCGAGGCGGGGTTCAAGGTGCCTACGCAGACCGCTTTGGCGGTGTAGGGGCTCCAGGGACGTTAGTAGCTCCAAATCGAGGGGGATCCCGAAGAACGGGAGGCAATCCTCACTCCAAGGGAGGTCATGAGGTGTATTACAACAACCTCACCATCGAAGTCGTAGGCCCGGATCACCCAAAGACCAAGCCTCACGGCTACAGGTTCTTTGTGGAGGCGTATGCCTCTGATCGCTATGCTACCCATCCGGAAGCCAAGTATGGTTCTCCACACGCCGCGTTCTGCACGGAAGCGGGCCTGCGGCGGTGGATGGCGCAGCGGGGGCTGACGGTGGACGGCAATCTGGCCGAAGGGTACTACACGATCACCGGGCGCTATCGCGAGGTGGCCGTGAAGGACCGGAGCGAGGTCCAGCATCACCCGCAGATTCTGATGTTGCAGAACAGCGACCTGATCCGCGCCTACCGGGAGGTCAAGCCGGACGAGGTAGTGATCTACTTCGTTTCCGGCAACCTTGAAGCATTCCACTTCAGACCCGGCACCGCGGCCTTGGATCGCTATTTGCAGATCCGAAATGCGGGGTAAGGTTGAACCTGCAAGCCATGAGGCCCGGTCACGAGCCTTTTGCCCCTGATTGCTGCCCTGCCGGGGCCAAGACTAGCCCCGGCAGAGGCCGGGGGGAAGGACGGGTGTACATGGACGTTCGAGTGATTCCTGGTGTTCTGAATGGAGAGTTCGCCGCGGGAACCGTGATGGCTGGCGACTTTGTGCAGGCAAAAAACTGCACTGATCCGCTGGTCAAGGATGGCACCTACGGAGTGATTCAGGGCCCCCGCAATCAGCCCCTGACGGAGTGCTCCATTCTCTGGCGCCCGAGCCCCTACCCCTGGGGCGGCGGCGAGAATGATGAGTACGTAACCTCCAGCGGCGGGCCGGATCACCTCTGCCCAATCCCTGTCGCGGCACTCCAACCAACGGGCAACACGATTGAGCAGGTGTTTGCGGTGACGAAAAACCAGGACGCCCGGAACCCCGAAAAGGTGCTGCGGCGCGTGAGGGTATTCCTACTGGACTTCGCCACCGTCTCAACGCCGTGGTCTCCCGGCTGGACCGGATGGCCTGAAGGTGCGTCCGAGCAGATGGCAAGGAGACGCCCTCGGTCGTAACGCCAGGGGCGCACAGCCCCTCCCTTGATGAGCACCTGGGGTCGGAGTGAGTTCGAGACCGCGTCGTGACCGTTAGGCAATGACACGTGGCGAAAAGGGACGTAATGACGGTTGTACGAAAGGGGCATTAGCAGTGAAAGAGAAGCTGCATGTCGGGTCGATCTTGCAGTACAGTTCTCTGATTGAAAGTGTAGTTGGCCGGTGGAAGAGGGACTTCGGCCAGCAGGCCGTCGTCTGGTTTGAGGAGATCCTGTTCGGCGGGAAAATGCGCTTCGGTGGTGTTGGATATGAGGGGGCGCAGACCAAGTATTTGGTGGCTCACCTTCAGACCAAAGCCCGGGAGTACAGCGATACGCCTCAGTGGGAGATTGTGGATACAGTTGATCGCGAGGCGATAGCACGGGCTAACCGGGAGTATGTCGAAGCCCACATTCACCGCTGGATGACCCCGATTCAGGGAGTCTCCAAGATCGAAGGGGGCTGTCGGCTCGACCCGTGGAGCGTAGACGGCGACCGAATGGGTCTGTATGCCCTGCACAACCTGCATGGTCAGCTTTGCTACATGGTGCGGGTTGAGTCGATGGGCGACCTCTTTGAACTGTTCGACCGGGCTCATCGCTACGCGTCGAACTTCCAACGGGAAGAACTGGTCGACATGCGCTACCTGACGATTGCGCAGCACACCTCTTGGCTGGGGAAAAACGGATCACACGTTCACGCCATCGAAGGATATTTCCGGAAGTTGGACAATGAATACGTGTACTTCTCCCTGGACACTTGGTGTGAAGGCAACCACTGGCTGTCCCAGGAGCACAGTCCTAAACCCGTGCACCCTACTGCAGCGCATGTCAACTGCAAGAAATGCCTCAAGAAGATCGAAAAGCTTGCAGGGTACATTGCCGAGCTGGAGAGTGCCGCGGAATTCCTTGAGGGTGAGCGGCGAGGAAGTGGCTGGCAGGTTCAGGCACGCTATCAGGCGAGGGCTGATCTCCTGAAGCAGGTCGTCACCGTTCTCCGGGGGGAGACCCCGACACCGCTCCGGACCATCGCCGAGTACGTCGCCGAGGAGGCCCTGAAGCGTCACGTCCCAGTGCCTGAAACCGGAGATCCTGCCGAATCGGTTGCCCTTGATCCTGCCGACCGCCGATACGTCGGCACCGCGCTCCGGGCGGTTTTCGAATGGATGCAGGCTGAACCGCAAGGCTGGAATGACCGGGACGCGGTACAGGGCTGGTGCGATCAGACGCGAAAGCTCAAGCCAGTTGTGGCAGCGTTTTCGTACTCCCGGCATCTGTGATCCACTTCTGCCCTTGCCGGGGCTACTAAACCCCGGCCTCCGGCCGGGAGGGAGGCGTAGGACCATGCTATTGGTGGGAACGGTTCTGAAAGTGGCGGGCCAGCACATAACGCACCAGATGAAGCGCGGAACGACGTGGGTAGTCACCAACAATTCGGGACGTGACTGGCAGCTGGAGCGGCTGACCAAAAAGGGGAAAGCATTGGCTGCACATGGCGAGGTCGAGACGATGACCCTTCCGCTTCTGGCTCATTTGATTGGGCAGGGACGGGTCGCGGTCAAGCGAAAGCTGCTCCCGATCTCGGCGGACGCGGCACCCCTGGCTACAGCCGAATAACCGAATACTTGCTCTGCCCGCCCCGCGCCGGGGCGCATCAACAACCCCGGCCAAGGCCGGGAGGGGAGGTTTTCCACATGATGGTCTTTACGTTTCGCCCGGGATTGAAGGCTAAGCGGCAGAAGACTGGGCAGATGGGCAGGGTACACCTCACCGTCGGCAAGGTTCATGGATGGCCTGTGGCGGCTATCCCACTTGTGTCCGGGCGGCTGGTGTCCTGGTACGGCGACTGGTTCGGGACACAGCTGAACGGCACTTTCCCGAGTGCCGAAGCGGTCTTCGGCTGGGTCAGGCGCCGCATCGAAGCCTAACTTCACTGGCTCCTCTCACCCACTGGCCGGGGCGATTACAACCCCGGCCATGGCCGGGGGGAAAGGTGTGGTTATCTGTGACAGGTGAAGTCGATCTCCATCAGGGGCTCGTCATCGAGGTTCAGGAAACCGTGAGCGACGTTCTGGTAAAGGGAACACGCTGGTGGTGCAGAGGGCGCCTCTCTAGCTTCACGACTGACCTCCTCTTCGCCAAGATGCTTGGCGACAAACGGGTGGTCTGGGGTCTGGGCCGCTTCCTTGCGGCCCTCAGACCGGAGGAGTTGACGGCGCATCAGGCATCGCAACGCATACGGGTACTTCCTGAGAAGCTGCCCGATCTGACACCCGTGCGCTTCCGGCGGGGGACAGTCGTTGAGGTTCTGGCGGGAGCAGACAACCACATGCGGCCAGGGAGCCGCTGGGTAGTCTACATCACTCCAGATTTCGAGGTGGCACAGGATCCTGAGACCACGTTCCGGCGGCTCCTCAAGAACGGAGAACTGGCAGTGGAAAACGGCGCCAACATCCGGCTCGTTCCAACGAGCGCAGTGGACGCCCTGATCTCCTCAGACGGGCTCCGGATTACCCCCGACTTCTACGATCTGGACTAGGACTCGCTTCTCGCCCCAAGCCGGGGTACACCCCGGCTCAGGCCCGGAGGAGGGGGCAGCAGGTGCAAGAGTTGGAAGTAGGGACTGTAGTGGAGGTCGCCGGCGACGTGACGACCCGGATGCGAGATCGTACCCGCTGGGCAGTGTTCTTTCCAGCGGAGGAAGCTAACTACGTTTTCTGCAGGCTGAAGAAGGACGGCTCACCGGCCTCGGTCAACGCTGCAAACATCGAAGGCTTGAGCCCGGAGATAGTCCAGCGGCTGATCGACGGCAGGCGCCTGTCCATTCGGCCCGAGAAGGTGACGTTCTAGCCCCCGCGTTTTTTCACCCCCTGGCCGGGGGAATTTGTACACCCCGGCCTTGGGTCGGGGGACAGGAGGAGTCTTTCAGATGAAGATCACAACCATCACGCAGTACGAGGTTCATGGTGAGGAGTTCGGGGTAACGGACCTGAAGCCTTTCGTAACGTTGGATAGGGCAAGGGCGGAAGAGATAGAGCAGCTTCTGCGAGATTCTGCCTCCAACGGGTGCCTTACCCTGGCTCTGAGCGATCAGTACGTGTACGGTCGGGATGGGGTTGCTTACGAGTGCGGCTTCAGGATGCAGGAAGGCTATCGGTTCTGGTCGGACCACTTTGACTACCCTGCAAGTGACACGGTCGGGAAGCTGGAGGGCCGCTGTCGGAAGCTCCGGGAGGGGCTGGACCAACAGAACCCACAGGTGGCCCTGGCAGTTCAAGCTGCTTTAGCAGGGAAGCTTACAAAACTCGGCTCTTACCACATTGCGGCCTACCAGGAAGGTATTGTGCCTCAAGCCGAGACCGTACTGGTCGCCACATCGGAGGCGGAGGCCAGGGAAGGAATCCGGCACTGGAAACCCAGATGGAAACCGCAACCTGACGGAAGCTTCTTGGTCAGCGTCCAGGAGATTCCGTTCACCGTTGTGATAGAGTGTTTGCAGGCTCCACAGGCATAGCCGCTGTTCCTGCGCCCCTGCCGGGGCAATCTAACCCCCGGCAGTGGCCGGGGACATGAGAGGTGTGCATCATGGCCTTCGCTTTCTGCGACGAAATGCCCTATGATCACGGTTTTGACCTGCCTGACGTGCGTGAACGCTACGTTTTGAAGAACGGTAGGATCGTGACGATTGAGATTGTGCGGGACTGGTATCACGACGAGAACGAGGTTCTTGACTTCCACGTCCAGTGGGCGATCAAGGAGAACGGGTCTCAAGAATACCTGCTCCGCGAGGACGATCAGGACAAGGCTCGCCGGATCATGAAGGCCATGTATAGCCGCAAGATCGACTGGAACGCTACGCGAGCCGAGCGTTACGACCGCTACGAGCGGTACTGCTAGTCTCTACTGCACCTTCGCTTAGAGTCCCACAGCCCCCGCCGGGGTATATCAACCCCGGCGGAAGCCGGGGGACCATCAGGAGGAAGCACGGTGAATCTCTCCCGGACTGACTGGACGGCGCTAGAAGCAAAGATTGTCGCCTGGGTCCGGCTGTTGCCTAACAGGAACTCAAAGGTTCACCCGACCCGGGGCGTGGAGTTCGACATGGTCTCTTTAGATCTGTCCAACCCGCCGTGCGATTTTACCGAGGAGGAAGAGGCGCGGCTGCGCCAGGCGCCCCACCTGATTATCGGGCTCAATCCCGATGGTAAGACGGGAACTGTCGAGGCATGCACTTCACCCGCCGCTCAAGAGGCGGAATGGCTCCGGATGGAGCCCAAGACCACGTGTTTTGTGCAGCCCCACAGCACCACCTACATCAGTCTGGACAACCGACTCTTCGCCCTTCAGCGCACCCCTTTGTCACCCGATCTAGCGACGTTGCTTCGAGAAGCAGACATCGCCTTTCTTCGGGACGAGGATAGCGTTGCAGAGCAATTGGCAACCCAGATTGAAGTTGCTTGTCAGGAGCGCAAAATCCCGATCAGTCGGTAGTCCCTTTAGCATGACCCCCAGTGGTATCTGCCGCTGGGGGTCTTCCTTCGGGGGGCATTCCGGTTTCTTCCGTTGCAGCACATACCCCGGCTATCAGCAGGTGTTTCAAGTGGGGGTAAACCGGACAGAAGGAGTCCCAGCGTAATAGATTCTTTCTCTCCCAGCGAAATTGGGTATTGCTGGCAGAAGCGACGTGCCGTAAAATGGTAGCGGAGGGGGTGATTGGGTGGGTGTTGACACCCTGCGTCGGTTGATGGCTGAACGAAAGTGGGTATTGGCCGAGGCGCTTGCCGATGACCTGTTTCATGTTGGAGCTTTCGCTGACAGCGAAAGCGCGTATGTCGCGTATGCCCTGGCCCGGAGTCGTTCCAACCAGGACAAGTACAGCACGGCCCTGGAGCCGGGGCAGGTCGGGGCCTACCTAGCCCGCCAATCCCAGGACTTCGACTTGTTTGGGCGGTGCCTTCTGGAACTCGCCTATATTGAAAGTCGGATCCCGGGTCAAGAGCAGGAAGCCGTACACACCTATCACCAGTTTCTTGATCACCGACAGCACTACTCTGATGATGTTCGGTTCACGATCCCGGATGCCTTGTTCAATCTAGCCGTGGTCGAGCGGAACTGCGGTAAAGCGTCTGATGCCATGCAGCACTTCCGGGAGGCCGTCGAATCAGCGCGGCGAGTCGGCACGACTCCAGAGCGCATCGAAGTGTATACCAGAAACCTGCGGTGGCAGGCCCTTCAGGTTGGCGATCTCGCACTGTCCGAGTCGCTTATTCGGGATGGCGAGGCATACTGCAAGCGCCACCCAGAGGCGAAAACAGCACGGGTGCATTTGCTGAACGACAAGGCGTGGTACGCTGTAAGTACGGGAAACCACGATCTGGCAGTGCCCCTCATCCTGGAGGCGATTACCCTCGGGGACTCCATCGACGATTCCAGTGCCCTGGCGCAGAGCGTGCTCATTTGGAGTCGGATCTGCGAGAAGGAAGGGAACCTGGATGGTGCGATGGGCCTGGGGATCTGGGCGCATATTGAGGCTCAGCGGTCTCAGCGACCGGAACTGGTGGCTGAAGTCCAGAAGGTGCTGCGTGGCATACGGATACAGGACCGGGAGACGGTGGTGCGCAGCATGACCCCCATGCTCCGACCCGCATGATCACATCAGGAGGGACATTCAGTGGGTAAGAAGATGACCGTGATCCTGGTGGGCGTTCTCCTGTCACTCGCTCTCGCCGCCACCTCTGCCTATGCCCATGACGGAACGATCCGCCCCAACAGCATGAGCTATCGCGGCGGATCCCAATTTGAAAAGCTTCAGACCCCGGTGTTCGTGGTACAGCCGTTGCATGACGGAACTATTCGCCCTGATTAGGGTCTCACCTAACCCAGTCGGCGGCGTGTTATCTCGATGACCTGCTTGGTTAGTGCCGAGTGGCCTTCCTTCACCCTGTTGGGCCGGAAGGCCGCTTTCGGCCACAAGGATGACAAATAGGCGGGACCGGGCTCGTCATCCAGCATCCCGTACGCGAACCAGGAGCGGCAAATGCCTGTGAGCTGGTGAATCCCGTCCGCAATCGCCCTGGTAGTAACCAAATCGGGCGGGATTCGGTCCCACCGGGTCAGGATTTCGCGGAGTTGCTCCCGGCCAAGAGACGCTATCGCCGCGACCTGGACTTCCGAACAACGGTCTGGGTACATCTTGAACAGATACTGTAGCGTGTCCCAGACCCGTGTTTGCTCTGTGGCAGTGACCGCCTGGAACCGCTCGAAGATGGTCATGCGACGGATGGTCCACTCAAAGTCCGATTTGGGACATTGCCCCCCCATCAGACTCGCCGCCGCCACCCCATAGGCGTTGGCGATAAGCGGAATCCACTTATCCAGGTGTGCTTCCGACCCCTCGGTAATGCGCTGAAGGGTTGACTTGGGGACCCTGGTTTTCTCTGCGGCGCTCCGCAGGCTATCTCCGCGTACCGCGAGCAGGTGTTTGACCCGATCAGCGGTCGTCGTCACAGCCTCACCCCCAGAAATGGACCATGAGTACCAGTTACTTACAGTTATCATACACCATCCCGGCCGGGAATTCCTATCCGAACATGCACCGAACATGGTCCAGTTGTCCCATTCCTCACTACGGGCTGGGACGCTGACCCAAAATCGTGTTCAGACCGGGGGGGTGTCCCGGTCTTTTTGTATTCCATCTATTACCAACTGCGGGTAGAGTGGTATCAGGGTACCGCCCCCGGCGGGCCAGAGGTGGACGTGAGGAGGAATGTGCATGGACGACGGTCGGTGGGACGATCTGCTGGCGCCGTTCCTGCGGCGCGTTGTGGTAAGACCCGGGAACGGGTTAAGTCGAGACATGAACAGATGCATCCGTAGCTACCCTCGCTTGCCGGAAATCATCCGCCGGACGGCGGTATGGCTTCTTGAGGCAGAAGAGGTGTTCGGGTTCGACGGTGTTTTCATTCGTACATCCCTGCTTCGCCGCGACGTGCCTTTGGCCCACGCCGACTGGTGCAGGGACATGGCCGTCGTGGGACCTGGCAGCATTTCCTTTGAGGAGCGCACCACCGTGACCAATCAGGAGTTCTATGCAGCGATGACCATTGCAAGGCGGATCGGTCTCCTGCAGGGCCACGGGCGCCTCGGCCTTGGCTCCCGTGTTCGACAACAGGCCAAGGGGCGAATCACTCAGCACGGAATGGTGTAGGTCAGGGCGGCCCCGCACATTCTGGGCTGCTGATGCCGTGTTCTGCCCAGGCTGTCCGTGGACTACTCGCCTCGGGTCCGGGCATCCATTGGCTCCGAGTTTTCGCGGGTGAGCCTGGAGTTCAAGTAAGGGGGTGGTTGATGTGCCCCTGCAAGGCGCGGTTGGGTTGGCGCTGGTGGCCGTCGGTCTGCTTTCCGGCCTTGCGTGGCTGGTCTCAGGGGAGCCCGAGCGCGTGAACTATGGGCGGGTTGCCGCAGGATGCCTCACTGTTGGGGTGGTTCTGGTCCAAAACTAGGGGGATGGGGGGGCCTGGACCGTGCGGGAAATGGGGAAGAGCGAGGACGGCGTGCTGGGGCTGATGCGGGCGATTGACGCAAGTGTGCGTAGACGCCAGGAACGATTCCTGGCTGGGAACTTCGGCCTAACGCTCCCGCAGTATCAGCTGCTCCTTGAGGCGGTGGAGAGCCCGGAGACGAATCTGGGGGCACTCGCTGAGCGCATGGGCTGCTCTCGTGGGAACCTGACCGGAATCGCCGACCGCCTGGAGCGTGGCGGCTGGATCTGCCGAGACCGCAGTACAGACGACCGCCGGGTGGTTCATGTCCACGTTACCGAAAAGGGGCAGCGGGTTGGAGCAATCAGCGCCGCCATGGCTGAAGAAATGCAAAGGTGGATAGCCGTGCCCAACGAAGAGACGGCGGTCCTTGTTGGCCTCCTTCGTCGCGGAATCTCTCATTTGTCCCAGCGGCTTGGAAAACCTGCGTAGAAGGCCGGCGGCACGTGCCGACGGAGAGAGCGGTGATCGCAGATCAGGAAATCGCCCGGGTAGAAAAAACAGCCCCTCTCTGCGGCTGAGACCCAGAGAGGGGCTGACTCCGTTATTGGCGAAGGTTTCTCCTCAACAAGTGCGCAACATAGGTGTCATAATCTGCCTGCGACGCATCCTCAAGCATTTCGGGGTGTGTCTCGAAGGTTTGGGCGGCGTCTATCCTGGCCTGCCGCGCTGATGGTGAAGTGCCCATCTCGACACAGATATCGTCGGCGAGAGCGCCCCGATCTCCACTGAAAGGGTTCGTGACGACGGTGCCAGCAGGGATACGGACGTAGTGCATGGTCCACCTCTATGCAATGAACGTGTGTATCGGTTGGCCCTGGGCCTCTGCCTGCGCGACTTCGGAACGGTTCGTACGCCGTACCCCACGGGGGTCTGTGTAGAATTGCTCACAGAGAAGCTCCACGGCAGCTGAAGCGTCGGCCTGCGACCGGATCGGGAAAACAACCCAGACTGGGCGCATGGGAATCAACAGGCAGCAGTCACAATTCGGAGAGGGTTTGGGCTCCAGATGGTCGGGAATCGGCCACCCCTTCTGGATTTTCATCCATCCGTCGGCAACGACGAAGTACGCGTTTGGACCGCTAACCGTGCACTCGGGGCACATGATCGACTCCAAGGACGAAGGGCTCAGGTACGTTTCAAGACAGTAGGGGCAGGCGTGCTCGACCCACTGCTGGGGAGGAGGGGGCTTCGCGAGTCGCCTTTCCCGGCGGCGCAGGCCAGGCCCCCGGCGCTGTGCCTGCCGTTTCCGGCGTTCCCGTTTCATCTTTTTCCATACCTTCACGGCTCAGATCTCCGTTCCGCTTCGCCGAGTACGGGCCTGTACTTTCATTCTATCACCGCACGTCCAACCGCAACAAGTGATGGCATCATCACGACGGGGCGTGTGGTTCTCACCATCTTGATGTTGCCTACATTTGATTTGCGGCGACGCGTATGGTAAGATAAGCATAGTTCCCGAATTACCGCCAACTGCGGTAGGCTGTGGCGCAGATCCACAGAAAAGGGGCTTTGGCTTCAGAGCACAAGGAAACGTGCCTGCAATGGAGCAGGCCAAGGGTGGTCATCGCGAACAAGGGTGGTTAGACGGAAGTTCAGGAGGCGTAGTAACGCTTGCCTGGGCTTTTTTGCGTCTATGAGGGCTTCTCTGGCGCACAAGGCTGGCAGTCTTCCCAAGAAGGAGCGGTTGCAAATGGAAATGACGTTCTCCGTGTCCCGGCTGAAGTCGTTCAAGTCCTGCCCTTATCGTGCGGCCTGGAAGTATGTTCTGGGAAACACGGAACCGGAAACCGAACCTACAGTGTTCGGCAAGGCGGTCCATGAGGTTTTGCGGCTGGTGTGCGAGTTCTACAGCGAGACCCGCGTGATGCCGAAGCCGCGGAGCAAGGAACTCACGGGCTGGATCAAAGAGCAGGAGGAGAAGGCGACTGGGACAGGACTCCTCGCTGCCTCAGCAGTGAAGGAGATCGGAAAGCTCGCCCGGCGCGGAGTGCCCAGACTTGAGGCGGTCCCGGCTGGTGCCCGGATGTTGGTGGAGCACCACTTCACTGTCGCGGTGCCTGGTCGAGACGGGAAGTACTTTCAGGGCTTCATCGACCTCGGGTACATCACTGCCGACGGCGAGGAAGCCGTTATTGAGGACTGGAAGACAAACCGAAAGTCCTACGAGGTGGCCGAGGACCCGGCTCATCAGCTTCCCCTGTACGCATGGGCGATCATGCAGCAGTTCCCTACCGTGAAACGGGTCAAGCTCCGCCTCAACTTCCTGCGCTTGGAGCAGTGGAGCGAGGTGGAGTACGACGCCGCCATGGGGGAAGCCGCTGTTGAGTACCTGCAGGCGGAAGTGGACCGGATCCTGGCGATGTACAAGGCCAACGCCTTTCCGGCGACCCCTGGCTCTGTCTGCGACGGATGCCAGGCCGCGCTCATGTGCCCGGCCGCAAACTCCCCGGTCTCTTCGGAGATATGGAGTCGGGAAGATGCCGAGGGGCTGCTTGGGCACATGCTGGCCGTGGAGTCGAAACTGGCGATCCTCAAGGCCCAGGTGAGGGGCTACGTGGAGCACAATGGCCCGATTGAGAAGTCTGGCGAATGGGCGGCCCTGTATGCTAAGCCCGTCCTTACATTCACCGATAAGGCGACGGTGATGGAAGTACTGCGCGCGATGGGCCTAAACGCCCTCGACTTTCTCCAGCTGGATCAGACGGCACTCCGGCGTATGGCCGAGAGTGATCCGCAGATCGAGGCGGTGGGGGAGTACAAGCCGGGCACTCCTCGGTTCGACCATCGTAGCTCTCCCCCGGACGAAGGCGAAGTTGCATCCATCCCGGAAATGGCGCCTGCGGAAGCTCCCGCTGAAGCTGTCGTCACTGCCGAGGCCGTGACGGAGCCTGTGCCTGCTGCATAGCGCCCACCTGGTGATAAGTCGACCCGACGGTCCAAGGCCGCATATGGGAGCGCCCCCGGCTGACCACAAATCAAGCCGGGGGGCGCATCCCCGGCCAGGGAGGTCGAAGATGTGACTGATCTGCTGAAGGGCCATATCAGCAGAGCCGACAGCGCCCGGGTCTTCTGCGACATGGTGAACGCCATGGCAAAGACCGATCCGGGCACTTACCGGGTGGCCTTTCTGGACAGCCGGGCTCGAGAGGTGTGTTGGCCGTGGTATCGGGCATTCCTCCTTCCGGGAGAAGTCGCCGATGCGGTCAAGGAGTACAAGGCGGCGGGCGTGATCATCGGGTTCCGTACCTATGAACACAGCCCGTTGCCGACAGGCGAGGATCTGGAGTTTGTTGCGGAACTGACGGCTATGGTAGGGGTCCCGGTGCTGGATTTCACTATCTTCAGCAATCACGGGCTCCTGTTCTACAGCCTTCGCCGCGAAGGCCACATGCAAGCACTGGCATAGATGGCCCCAAGGACTCCGGTTGACCCCACATTACTGCTGGGGGTCAACCCCGGCCTGGGAGGAAGCCGCCATGCCGAAGCATGAGGATCTGTACGTTCAAGTCCCTGCGCACTTCACCCAGGCGATGCTTGACGACCAGCTGATGGCCGCTGGCTTTCAGCTTGTCAATGATTCCCGCCCGGGGAATGCGGCCCAATACATGCTTCCGAAGATGCCCGCTGCGAACGACGAGAAGCGGTGCCACTGGCCCGCCATCGAGCAGTACCGGGGCCGGAAGTGGGTCTGGGTCGGGTCCCTGGAGGGAAAGCGTCTCCCGTATTGGTGCGAGGACTTCCTGTCGAACACGTTCGCCGGGCACCCGTGGGAACTAACCCACGATGCCAAATTCGTGAAGGCTGGCGTCTTGGGCAGGCAAGGGTAGTTCGCAAGCCACTGAGCCGAATAGGTTAGCCCCGACATTACATGCCGGGGTTAACCCCCGGCCCAGGAGGAGACAGTTGTGGCCGAGCAGATGACATTGGACTTGGGCGGCACGGAAGTGAAGAAGACCCCCAGGAGCAAGCGCACCCCGCTGTACCAGATGAGAGAGGCAATCGCCGTCCGGCTTCAGATTGTGAGGGATTCCTCCGTGCCCTACACCGGGGATGATCTCAGCAACCCTGAGGCAGTAGCGAAGCTGCTATCGGCGTTTTTGGCTGGCGCTGACCGTGAACACTTTGTGGCGATCTCTCTTGACCCCAAGAACAAGGTGGCTGCGGTTAACACGGTGTCCATCGGGACGCTGACCTCCACTCTGGTACATCCGAGAGAAGTCTTCAAACACGCAGTGAGAGCCAATGCCCACGCGGTCATTGTCGGTCACAATCATCCTTCCGGCGATCCTACACCGAGCAAAGAAGATCGCGAGGCTACCAGGCGACTCAAAGCTGCGGGCGAGATCCTCGGCATTGAACTGCTGGATCACGTCGTCGTCGCTGACGGCGGGCGGTACAAAAGCCTTCGGCAGTTGGGTTGCTGGAGCTAGGTGGCGTTGCCCCTGAACCGAATAGTGGCTGACCCCGACAATACATGCCGGGGTCAACCCCCCGGCTCAGGAGGTAGTTCGCATGTCTGTCCGTGAGATGCTCAACGTCGAACTTCCGTCACCGATGACCCAGACCCAGGTTGACGCCATGATGGAGGCCGCGGGTTTCCGGTTGGTAGCCCCCTTTGAGGGTGCTCCACCTGACTTCCTGGCCCTGGAGCATGACCCGGAGGAGTGGGTCCGGTGCCGTCGCCCGCTGGTCTTCTTCGACTCGCGGGTCGGTGAGTACGTGATTCAGACGCAGAGCCTAAACCGCGGGCAGGTCCCTGCATCCTTACTCGCCTTTTTTGAGAAGGCGTTCGAGGGATGCGGGTTCTCCTGGAGCCGAGATTACCAGGAGCCGCCCATTGCCGAGGGTATCCTTGGCGCTACGGCGCTTCCGGAATCCCGGTTCTAGGTCCACCATGATGTACCTTCCAACCCAATAGGGTCCCCCCCTGACAACACATGCCGGGGGGATCGCCCCCGGTGGAAGGAGCGACACAATGGAGCTGCAGTTAAGCCTGTTCGATCTGATAGACAACCTGCCGCAGTGCGAGACCCCCATGGTCAGGCGTGACGAGCCCCCGGTCGGCCCGGAGCCTGCGTCTCCCACCCGCCTGATGGACGCCCTGGTGGCGCCTGTCTTGGAGGTGCGAACCGAAGAGGCCCGACCCGTCGATCCTCGGACCCCGCCAATCACAGGGCCGGGAGTTCCGCCTGTTGTGGCAAGGGTGTTCATCAAGAAAACGTGGAAGGGAAGCCAATCCTTCTACGGCTACCTGTATGGTTGGAAGACCCTCACCCAATCCGGCAAGCGTGTGCGGATGGGACAGGTGGCTCTGGATGATCAGGATTTCCGTAAGGGCCATTACTACATCCCCGAGGACCATGTAGAAGTCGTAGGCGCCTGAACTCAGTAGCTCCGATCTCCTCAACGACCCTCTGCACTAACCGGGGGTCGGCCCCGGAATTCGGAGGCGAAATGACGTGTCCAGTCACGGTCAGCTTCAGGTGTATCCCGCTGGCCCCGTATCCCAGGCCGCTCTTGACGTGATGCTTCAGGCCGCAGGTTTTCATCAGCTAATGTCCCACCACGGCGAGGCAAGCCTTGTCGTAGTAGACACTACTGAGGTCTGCAAGTGGCCGAAAGCCTCCATCAACGTGATGGGCACTCCGTCCATCAGCACAGAAGCAAAGGGAGCCAGTCTCCCCGCCGCTGTGGTGCAGTTCCTGGCTGAGATGTACGAGGGCTTCGAGTTCCGGTACTCCACCGAGCGCGGTTGTGTTCAGGGAATCCTTGGGCAGACCCCAATCGGGCAGTAACGGGAGAAGCGGGACACCCCCGATTTCGCCCGTCGCCCCCCACCAACTGGAGATGACCCCCCACTTTGAGCCGGGGGCATCCCTCCGGCAATGACAGGAGGCGACCATGATGGAAGTAGTGATCCGTGGCAGGAGTCAGGCGGCGTTCAACCTGCACGCCTTGGCTGTAGGCGATGCCGCACTGTCTGCGATGGAGTATTCCGAGGGCGAAATACGGCTGATCGCAAAGGAGATGGAGCCGAAGTTCAGCGCCTCGACCGAATCCGTCTGCACCCACAGCGAGGCCCGTGCTGCACTGGAGTACCTGAAGGGACGTGCCCTGACTGTGCATTTCCGCGAGGGAAACCGTACCCTCAGGGTGCCCCTATCCTATGACCGAATCGACCATGGTAGCCTGCTCGCCTCGGGACAGCAGGTGTTGGGACTCCCAGTGCACCGCCTCACTTCGGTGATGGTGGGCAACGGTATGGCACAGCGCTTCACCTTCACGGCCCCGTCTGGGAACCAGTCGGGGATCATCTCCAGTATCGTGATGAAACTGGGGAGCACCGGAACCGCCCCATTCCCGCTGATGTCGGTCCAGAAGGAGATTCTGGGCGCCTACAGCGTGATTCAGCGGAAGTTGGGTGCCGGATCCCGGGTGCCTTCCCAGGGGGATGGACTCCCCGCACTGGCCGACGTCTTCGGACACCTGAAGGGGCATGTGCTGGCGGTCGAATGGGTCGGTGCCCCCACTGCCGATCCGGCGTGGCGTGGCGTGACCGACTGGCTGTTGGTCGAGCAGGTGCAGGGTGACGCTGAGTGTTTTCAGATCAGCGGTCCTGGCTGGTCGGTCGAGGTGAAGAACGTCGTCGGCTGGCGGGTTGGTGCCCGAGGGATCGTCCTTGACGCGACCCGAGCCGATGGAGAGCCCTCCGTCGCGATCAACCTCCAGCTGGTTAAGTAATCGTCGGCGCTGCCGACCAAGGGTGGTAAGAGGGGAGGAAGGCCAGGCCGAAATGCGGCCGGCCTCCCGCCCTGGAAGGGGGAAGTCGCAATGAGCTACCGCTACTCGCCAACCGAGTATCGGTCGAAGTGCTGTAAAGCCCCGGTCATCCGCCGAGAGTACAATCCCTGGCCGCACATCTGTACGGCATGCCGTAAGGAGCTGGAGTGGGCAGACAGGGAGAGCGTCGCCAAGCTGTTCTTCATCCGCGTAGATGAAGGGCTGCGCCCCGGTTACGCCGCTGTCGTCATGGGGACCGAGAACGACGGATACACAGTGCGTGTTTGGTCGGAGCAGTACCAGAGCTTCACGCAGGCCGTTGAGTATCACCTGTACGACTCCGCCCTGATCATGGTTCACCAAGCCGGGGATCTGGCTAAGAAGGGCGACTGGCAGATGATCGTCATGGCCTTTGTGGACGAACTGGAGGCTCAGAAGAAAGCGGGGTAGATTCCCCGCAAAGGGACGTTGGATTCCACAAGAGGGAGTACAGGGTGCCATCAGGAGGGCTGGCATAGCCGCCGCTCACCGTCAACCGGGCACCATCAGCAAAGGCGACCCCCTGTGGAGTCATTGACAGCATAGAAAAAGCACACCCATCTAGGGGCCTCTGGCCTTGGTGGGAACCCCGCCTCCCGGCGGTTCACATTCGGGGGGCGGGCGCCCCCCACTATTGAGGAGGAACCTATGATGAAGAAGTTTGACTTTGCTGCTGCTTCGCGCAGCCTGTTTCTGGCGCTGTGGGGGATCCTCAAGGCTTACCCCATCCCTGTGACCGTGATCCTGTTCGTTTCGTTGTCGCTGGTGTGGAGGTTTCGGAAGCAGATCAAACCATACCTGACGTCTGCCAGGCGCATCATCGCTGACTGGATTGCCACTGCTGCGATCTTCGTAGTAGCGGCACATGAGGCGCTTGAGGCTTACGGCAAGGCAACGGACACCACCGGGTACGTCAATGCAGCATTAATCGGCCTCGTCGCTGTCTGGACGGGGCTGGAGAAGCGGAAGTCCATCAAGACGACCGCGCTTGCGGAGATGAACACGGCGGCGAAAAACCTTGCCGAGCAAGTTGCCCAAATGATGGGGGATCCCTCCGTCCGGGCAACGGTGATGAAGCTTGGCTCTGACGGCTCTCTGACGACGGTCGCCACGTCTTACTACCTGATTCATCAGGTGAAGTGGGCAGTCGGACAGGGGGTGTGGGGTCGCTCCGTCGAGATGAGACAGGCGTTCGCAAAGGACTTCACACAGTGGTCTGGAAAGACGTTTGAGAATATCATCAGTGACGCAGACGGCTCTACACCGTACCGGGTCAACCGGGAGCAGTGGGCTCAGATCCAGAACGTGAGAAGCGCCTTTTCGTTCCCGATCTGCTCTGACCTGAGGTGGGTAATCGGGGTTGTCAGTCTGGAATCCGAACGACCCCTGGCTGAAAGCGGTCTGGATCAGAAGAACCTGGCGCCCATCGTTCAGGGTTACTCCACTGAGTTGAAGCGTCAGCTGGAGCGCATCTAGCTCCTTTCGCATCGCTACGCCATAGACAACAAGACGAGAAAGGGAGAAGGAAGATGTTGGGGCGTCTATTGAGCAGGCTTGGCCTGACGGGTGGAAATTCCATCGACGACCTGTATAACGCCTTGCGGCGTTACGATTGGAAGCCGGGGCCTAAGCCTCTGTTGGTGCCCGAGAGACAGGGTATGTTTGTTGTCCAGGAGTCCCCGGTGTTGGTCGAGCACGTAGCCGCAACCATTTGCGACAAAGCGTGTACGGTGAATACCCGGACCCTACTGCTTCGGCAGTGGGAGGCTCAACTCCGGAAGGCGGTTCAGCAGCGGGAGGCCAGTGCAAGGGCCTGACCGCAGGGTAACGGGAGGGGCTGCAGCGTGAAAACGTTGCGGCCCCTCCCTGTGTTGTCGTACAATTAGGAGCAAGGAGGTGAGTGCCCAGTGTCCTTGATGCAAGTAGTATCTGACTGCCTGACTGGGCGCACCGCCCGCTGGAATGACCTGACGAAAGAACTCTGCCGCTACCGCTGGAACGCTGGGCAGACGCCCCAGTTGATCCCTGATTCACAGGGCATGTTTCGCATTCACTCCGGCCAAGTCGAACCCGAGCATCTGGCGGCGCTTGTGACAGACCCTTTGTGTACTCCGGCCACCCGGCGGATCATCATGCGGAACTACGAGTCTCAGCTGCGTGAGGTGCTCGCGCAGAAACAAAACAGCGGGAACGGGGGCCGCTCGTAACGAGTGGCCCCTTCAGTTTCGGTGTCCAATGTCGCACCCCTCGTTGCTACATCCATTCGAAGACAGGGGGGGCGTGATGATCGCAACACACATCGTTGCAAGAGAGTGATGATCGTGTTATACTTGAGGTGGTTTCAGTCCGGACGGGTCGCTCCTGTTGCCGTGCCTACGAGACAGGTCGGAAAGGGAGCCCGTCTTTTGGAAGATGGGTACTATTGCCCGAATGGGCCAAGGGACGTTAGATGACGGGCAAACCGTTGGAGTCGTCGTGCATTGCGGCGGCTTTTTTTGTTTGCCCAAACGAAGTCGAAGGGGTGTCGGCAATGAAACACATGGTGCGGGTAGAGAAGCTTGATGAGAGCAAAAGGTTTCGCTCTATGGGTCAGATCCTGGGTGTCGGCTTTGCGGCGGATGGGACCGTTTGGCTGGAACTAGGGGCTTCTTCTCCTGGCGTTCCGCCGACGCTCCTCTCTGTCCAGCAGAAGGGCGCCGAGTGGAAAGTGGCGCACGTATGCTCTGTTCTGCGGAGCGGCAAGTTGTGCTGGCACGTTCCTGCGGCGATTGACGTTGCACATGAGGTGCTGGGCCTGAAGCGGCTGACGACCGGGACTTACGTAGTGGATGTGGAGGAGAAGAATCCGCTTACTCCGGCTGGCCCACTCACGGACTGGACCATGCGCACCGAAGGGCACGTCTATTCTGGATCCAAGCTGGTGACGGTCCTGACTGCTGATCCGACGGCATCCGCTTCGGCGGGCGCAGGGGGCACAGGTTCCGGGTCCGCGCCAGGAGGGGCCGATCCTGCTCCATCTCCTATCCAACAGGCCATGCGTAATGCGACCGGAGGCGCTCCGGGCCGCACGAATCCGCCCGGTTACGGGATCGCATTGATCCTGGATCCGGAACTGGACCGTGTGGTGCAGTACCTTGAAGACATGGGCGTTCCGACGGAGATGCGGGAGGAAGTTGCAAAGGTACGCCGCAAGAGCGTACCCGCTGAGTATGTAGAACGGGTGCCGAGGGGACCTGTCTTTCAGGGGAACAAAGAGGAGTTCAAGCTGGCGATTGCCTGCTTCCTTCTGGAGAAGAACCTGTTCACGGTGGGTCCCAAGTCCAGCGGCAAGACGGCGCTGACGGTGACACTCGCCTGGGTGTTCAACCTGCCTCTGTTTACGGTCCAGGGGAACCTTCAGACCGAAGTCGCCCACTTCCAGGGTGACAAATCGCTGGAGGTAGATCCCGAGACCAAGCAGGCGCATGTGACCTACATCCTGGGCGTGATCACCGAGTCCATGAAGGTTGGAGGCTTGGGCTATGTTGACGAAATGCCCAACATCCGCGAGGGTATTGCGGTATGGCTCAACAGCCTTGACTGGCGTAAAGCCGTCGAGGTGCCCGGCTTCGGAGTGGTGAAGGCGCATCCTTCCTTTAGGCTTGCAATGTCAGGCAATAAAGGATATGCCGGGTGCGCTGTTCCCAACGAAGCGACTATCGACCGTACGACTGTGATCGAGATGCCGTACGCGACGGATATTGCGAAGATTATCCTCCAGGAGAGCCGCAACAAGAGCGAGGCTACAGCTGACAAACTGGAGGGGTTGTTCAAGGACATCAAGTTCTTGATCGACAACAAGCAAATCCGCACCGCATCTCCTCTCACGATCCGCGGCTTGATCGACGCCGCAGACTACATGGGCATGGGCATTCCTGGCCGGGTCGCCCTGCGGGCCTGCGTACTGAACAAGATGTGGGACGCCAGCGACAAGGATCGGGAAAAGGTCGCCTCCGCTATCGACTCCGCGTTCTAAGGACCTGTCCGACGTTCCCCCTTGCGGGAGGCAGAAATCAGCCTCCCCGTAGGGGGGAGGCGAATCAAGGAGTGGTTAGCTCATGACCGCTGAAGGCAAAGTCTACGTCATCAAGCGCGTTGGTCGGGTGCGTGGCGAGTCCGGTACCCGTATCGCAGTTCGCTATCTCGGCAAGAACGCCGATGGGATCTGCGAATGGTACGAGGAACTCACGCCAGCCGTCATTCAAGGCGGCATAGAAGTCATCAAGCCTGGAGTGCTGACCTACAAACGCCAGGTCACAGTCGAGAAGGTCTACGACGATCTTCGCGGCAGGTTTGCGGCGGAGGGCGTCCGGGACCGTCTGGAGATCGATGAACTGGACGCACAGATCGGCTCGGAGTCATTTCGCGATCCGCTGCCGGGCGCCGGGCGGGCTGTCTAGTCCTGCCCCGTCCCCAGCGCCCGATCGGGACAAGGGACGTCAGCAATTACGGAGTACGAAGGGACGTTGGAGATGAACATGATCGAGCATGGGATGATTGTTCGATTCCCGGGCGCTGTTCAAGTTGTCGATGTTCAGGGCGACGAGGTAACGTTCTGGAGCGTTACGGCGCTCTACGAGAACGCTCCGGTCGGAGTCCGCATGAAGAAGTGGCAGGGTGAATTGCGGGTCAACGAGCCCGCAGCCGAAGTGCTCACGGCGATTCCTTGGGTGTCCTTCGTGGACACTGAAGGGCAGCGGTGGCACGGCGTACTTCTCCAGGGCCGCGAGAAGTGGTCGGGCACCGATTACTGTAGGGTGCGCGTCCACGCCAAGTGCGGCCCCGACGCGGACGGCGCCGTGGGGAGGCTGGCGTACGTGCCCGCCTCCCGGGTGAAGCAGGAAGCCACTGCCCCTTTCCCGGAGATCACTGACGGGCTCCTGCGGCTCTGTCGGGAGGTGGCCTAGCGTGACCACCCAGATCAGTACCAACGGCGCCCCGATCTCCGCAGGTGACAAGGTCCTGGACTACGGCCTGGACGACGAGGTTGTAGTCGTTGAGGGGGTTCGCCAGTCCGACAACGGGAGTTGGGAAATCCTGCTCGGGGGCGACTGGCATCCGCTGAAGGAGTTTTCACCGCTGCGTGCTGTTCATATGTACACCTCCGTAGATGAAGGGTCTCTCACCCTCTGCGCACCCTGTGCCTCTAGCCGCCGCAAGGCGGGAGAGGAGGTCGATTACGTCTCCCGGCTGGGCGACGATCACCGACACAGCTGCAACGATTGTGACGCCTTTCAACCCGCAAAGGGGGAGTTCTTGGGATGGTGAGGGTGCTATGGCTCTGTACGGAGTGCGGCTCAGGATTCAGCAGCACGGCACCCGAGGAACTGGTTGGCAAGAAGGTGGGCCGGGTTTGCTACAGCCGGACCTGTCTGGGCACGAAGCCCCATCTTGTGGTCGCTTCACCCAGCGGGAACCGAGAGGACGTTGACCCGGCGCTTCTGAAGGACATACCCGATCCTCGATGGCTGGCAGCTGGTCTGATGGAGCACCGCCTGGAGGCTTCCGCCCGCCAATGGCTGAAGCGCCACACTGTGAAGACGGACCCGGCGATCCGGAAGCCCTACGTGACCCCGCAAGGGATCAGGGTGGTCTTTGACCGCCGGCTGGGCAACCATGATCATTTCCGCGGTTGGGTCTTCACGTCGCTGGATCTCGGATTCGTCGTCTAGCCCGGCCAGCACAAGGGACGTTATCTTCAAAGGGAGGTGAAGGCGGGGGAGATTCAACAATCTAACCTCGCCTGACGGCGAGGGGAGGGTGTTGCGACCTCTCCCCCGCCGCTGACCATGACAGCGACCGCAGCTACCTTTGCTCATGATTCCCGGGACGCCCTTGATGTGCTCAGGAGTCTTGCGAGCATGTACTGCCGCAACCCAAAGCTGCCTGTGGTATGGTCGGAAGACGGCAGCTACACGGACGGCGTGGGGATCTGGATTGACAGAAACCCGTTCTACTTCGAGACCCTGAAGCTGTCGAACCCTGTACGATTCCGGTGCAAGCGTGGTCACGCCGCACATGAGGCGTTCCACGTCATGTACAGTGACTTCGCGGCGTATGAAGCATTCCTGACTGACCGGAGCTTGGTCTCGCGGTTCCACCCGGAGGTCCTCGAGACGTTCGGCAACGGGGCCGAGGATGCCCGTATTGAACTGTACGGCACCAACCGTTATCCCGGCACGTTGGAATGGATCCAGCTGAAGAACGGACTGGCCTTCAGCGCCGCCCAGCTTGCACAGGAGCCCGTCTCTGCCCTGCTGAACGGCTTCCTATCACGCATCAAGGCGGGCTTTTATACGCCCGGGTACGAAAAGGCATGGCCTCAGTGGGTTGAGCTGATTGAAAGCCTTGCCCCGCTGATGGAAAAGGCCCGGATCGCCCGCACCACCGCGGGTTGCATGGACGTGACGCGGGAGATGCTGGCCGTGGTTGAACCGTACCTGCCGAAGATGCAGGCCCCAGCTGATGATCCTTCCCGCAAGGAAGATGAGATGAAGCAGGGCCTCAAGGGCCAGCCGACTTCCGGCCAGCCTGGTACGCTAGACCCGCACCTGAAGCCCAAGAAGGCAACCGCCAGCAAGGGCGAAGGTGAGAAGGCCGGAGCTTCCACGTCGGCTCCACAGCCCACGAAGAGCGGAGCAGGGGGCTCTAAAGATCCCGATGCCGCCGGGGGCACCGCAGGCAAGGCTCCCGAGTCTTCGGAGACTCGGGACTCCAAAGCGGGCGGGAAAGCTGCGGAATCCGACAAGTCTGCTGATGATGCGGGCAAGAAGGATATGCAAACCGAATCCACCGCGTCCAAACGTTACGAGGGATCGGCAGGCACCGACACCGGGGAAGGCAAGAAGGAAGCCGACCCGGGCGAGGCCAAGTCGGCGGCTGGCGAGAAGGAAGGGGGCGAAGCCTCGACTTCTGGAGACGCAGGCAAGGCCACCCCTGAGGCTTCCAAGAATGCTTCCGAACAGCAGTCGGGCAAGGAGAACGCGGCGAGCAATCGGGAGAAGGGTAACGGCTCATCTGGAACCAGTGCCCAGACGACCGATGGCAAGGGCTCCGAGAGCAAACCCAGCGAGACTTCTGCCTCCGGCGACAAGTCGGGCGAGGAGTCTACGGAAAGCTCTACCGGGAAGCCTGAAGGTGAAGGTGGCGGCGAAGGCTCCACCGGGAAGCCCGAGGGTGAAGGTAGCGGCGAAGGTGCCGCTGGCAAGCCTGAAGGCGAAGGTGGCGGCGAAGGCTCCACCGGGAAGCCTGAAGGTGAAGGTAGCAGCGAAGGCTCTACCGGGAAGCCCGAGGGTGAAGGTAGCGGCGAAGGTGCCGCTGGCAAGCCCGAGGGTGAAGGTGGCGGCGAAGGCGCGA